>Ga0207686_10000037_pt1 | contig 127619 bp, 109 predicted proteins | sample KBSM24metaG_FD_184396 | JGI IMG/M metagenome (GOLD analysis project Ga0207686, IMG submission 184396) | Miscanthus rhizosphere microbial communities from Kellogg Biological Station, Michigan, USA - KBS M2-4 metaG (SPAdes) (version 2) | ecosystem: Host-associated > Plants > Roots > Rhizosphere... | reverse complement strand
GTTTGGCCAACCGTTGGCTGCCACCGCCCACGCTGCATCACCCTTATCCGCTCCGGCGACTTGGCGTCATCACCTAAGGCAGGAGCCGGATGCGTTAGCAGCGCTCGTCCGGATCTGTGGAGGGGGTGATTAGTAATGGTCATTCCTACTCCGACTGAGAAGGTCCGCGAGTCGTAAGCCGCCTTGCGGATTCAGTGTTGCGAGTGGCGGAGAGAATCGAAAGGATACGACCCGAGTCTGGATAAAGTCTTTAGGGCGTGCTGAAATCTTCTGAAACGTTCTGAGGATTACCGCAACCCAGGCCTCTTTAATTTGGTGGGCTCTAAAATCATTGTTTCAGAGACTTCAGCCTTGAGCAACGTTTGAAATTTGGGGTCCACACGGAGATCATCAAGCCGGGGATCGGCTTTGAGCATCGGAAACTCACTCTGTTCTTGTTGCGCTTTCTGCAACCAGACGAAGGCCTGTTTGCGCTGGCCGAGGCCGGCATAAAACAAAGCCCGGTAAAACGGGGAGACCGGCTTTCGGTTAGACTGGCCATGCAACTCGTCGAATAATCTTTGTGCTTTGTTTCTATTACCGGTGATGGCGTAAGTGTGGGCGAGGGCGGCCATTATTTGCTCGCTGCCGCCTGAGAGTTCGCTGGCCTTTTGAAACTCCGCGATGGCCTCCTCGTACATTCCCTTCTGTTCAAGGGCCAGCCCGATGCCTAAATGCGCCCGGGCATAGCGTGGTTCTATCTCAAGTGCTTTCCGGTTTTGTTCTATCATTTGATCGTACTGACGCTCAAAGTAGAAGCTCGTTCCCAGCGATGAATTTATCGCTGGGGAAAGCGGATCCAACTCCTGCGCGCGTTTCAATTCCACAAACGCCTGGTCGAACTGTCTGATCGAACGCAACGATTCGCCATACCATTGGTGCGCCGAGGCATAGGTTGGATCCAACTCCAGGGCACGTTTAAATTCTCTTTCAGCGCTCACGGGATCCTGATTGTAAAAAAACCAAACGGCCAGCGAAGTGTGAGCTTCCGCAAGCGACTCATCCAATCCTAATGCTTGCTGGGCTGACTGCTTGGCTTTGCGACAGGCTTCGCCGGGAGGTAACGACCCGGAGAAGTACATGGCCATTAGCGCGTAGGAGTCGGCCATGCCTGCGTAAGCCCGCGCGTATTTGGGGTCGGCGGCTACTGCCTGCTGAAAATATTCGATGGCCCTGGTCAGACCCTCTTTGGTTCTTCGGTTCCAGAAATAGCGGCCCCTCAAATAGGCTTGATAAGCTTCTCTGCGGTCTGTCTCGTGTTTGGTAAGGACTCGCTGTGTCTGGTCGGTTAACTCAAGCATCAACGCTTCGGCCACGTGTTCGGAGATTGAGTCCTGAATGGCAAAAATATCGGTGAATTGCTCGTCGAAGCTACGGGCCCAAAGCGGTTTGCCATCTCTCACCCTGACAAGTTGAACGGTCACGCGAAGGCGGTCTCCAACTCTTTGTATTGTGCCATCAAGCACGGAGTCGACCTCAAGTTCGGAGCCCGCAGTAATTGGACTCTGCATCGAACCGTCATACTTGAGCACTCCCCGCGTCGGGCGCACGCTGAGCTCGTCGATATTGCTGAGCTTGACTATTAACGCATCGGCAATCCCAGGGCCGAGATGGTTGTCCGTTTCCTCTCGGCTTAAGGATTTGAAAGGGAGGACGGCCAGTGAGCGAGGTCTTCCGCTGCTTGTCACGGATGGTTTTGCCCTGTCTTTGCTTTTGATCCAGATGTACCCTGGCAGGGCAATCAAACCCGACAAGAGCACCAGGCGAATAGCGGACTTCCACTGCAATCTCGGTCGCAGGTCTGAGGAAACAATCGCACTGGGAGTCGATTGCTCCACCGTTGCTTCCAAATCTTCGCAGCCTTTCTCATTGCTCTCGAGATTGGCGACGCTAACGTCTGATGCTGTTACGTCTGTTTCCTCATTAATCTTCTTGACTGCGGCGACGAAACAATAGCCCTGGCCCGGGCAGGTCACAATGTACTCATGGTCCTTACTGCTCTCGCCGAGGATTTTTCTGACCTGCGAGATACGTTGCGTGAGATTGTTTTCCTCGACGATGGTATCGGGCCAGAGCCTGCTCATCAAATCGTCTTTAGTTACGATCTGTCCGCTATTTTGAGCGAGGACCAGCAAGGTCTCAAATGTTTTCCGGCCCAGTGGTACCGGTTTCCCGTTGTGCAGCAGCAAGCTTTTCAGGGAATCCAGCCGGAAAGGGCCGAACTCAAAAAAGCGTGGTTCCCGGTGACTAGTCGGTGTTTCAGAATTCTTCAGAACTCTTCACCTCCTGCTAAGTACTTTAAGACTCCATAACGGAAATCATCGCGCCAAAGTTTCGGAAACGGCAGTAGAGATTCATTGGAGCTCCTAATGTACCAAAGGGTTGCATTCGTGAAAGAACCAATCAAATCATGCGAGATACACTATATCGATCCCAGCCTGGTTGCTAAGTCGGTCACCAAGATCGAAGAGCGGGCGGACCGGCCCAAGCGAAACATTCTGGCCGCAGCAGGTCCCGAGTGCCCGGAAAGGGAATCGTGAGTTGAGCGAAAAAGATCTGCGGCCGAGCGTGTGGGTTGGGCACATTGTGCTGGAGACGGATCGGCTCGAAGACAGTGAAATATTCATGCGCAAGATCGGTATGCGACCGATTGTGAAAAAGGCTAACGTTGCCGTGTTGGAGCTGCGCGGTGGTACGCATCTGGTGCTAATAGCCAAACCAGAGATTATTACCGGCGCGGTCCAATTCGATCTAATGGTCGAAGATCTACGAGCAACCCACCAGTACTTTGTTGGCCTGGGCTTATCCCCAACATCAATCGAAACCGTTTCAGCTGAGCACGAGCGCTTTCTGGTTCGGGAGCCTGCCGGGCACATCATCGCCTTCTTTTCAAATCATGTTTCCGGCCAGCCAGTATAAGTCTGCACTCGCTTTGCGAACTGACCATCGCGATCCGCTCAACAGTTCTATCAGCGACTGTTGGCGCAATATTAGCAAAGACATGAGGAGGACTTGAATTGCAAATGGATCCTTGCATTGACAATCCGTTACTACCGAAGGCGACAACATCTCATCCCAAATGGCGCTCGCCAACTCTTGTTTTCATCGTAATTGCGTTTGGGATTCCCTGGCTTGCCTGGACCACACTCGCCATCGCAGGTTTACGCTGGTCCTCGCCGCTTGGGGCAGTTTTGTTCTTTACTGGAGATGCCTGTAGCGTCGCTGGATTCGTCGCCGCCTATTTGGCAGCAGGCCGTGCCGGCGTCGTCGATCTACTCCGGCGCGCAGTAAGGTTTCGTGCTCCGTTCCACTGGTGGGTTTACGCTCTCGGCTTACCCCTCCTGTGGCAGGTGGGCGCGCACGCCTTGTATGGCGCTATCTGGGGCGGAATCGGGCACGTGAAGCTCATAAGTTTCGCTGGATTCCTTACGGCTCCGGTACTCGTTCTTTTCTTGCTCGGCCCACTGGGCGAGGAGTTTGGATGGCGTGGGTTTCTGCTGCCAGGGCTGTTGCGCAGATATTCGCCGCTGTCTGCCAGTTTGATAATGGGCGTCGTGTGGGCCGTGTGGCACACGCCGTTTTATTACGCTCGCTGGGTGCAAACGCCATACATTGCGTTGGCGTTCCTCATCGGGGTTACGGGCTTCAGCATTCTTTTCACCGGGCTTTACCTCGGCAGTCGCGGAAATTTACTGCTCTGTATTCTGATGCACTGGATGATTAACGCATCTCAGCCGATAGCAAGCAACATGTTCCCCGACTTACAGTCCTACAACAGATCGTATCTGTTAACAGATCTTGGAGTCTTGCTGGCCATTGCTGGAGTCGTAGCCGCGTTTTCTCTTCTGTCCAAGAGGAAGGTTCAGGAATTGAGGACTGTAGGAGAGCAGGCAGGCTAGTCGAGTAAGTCACATTCATAAGTTACGTTGAAGCAGGCCAGGGAAGTCTCTCTTCCGCGAACCTTGGAAACAGGGACAGAACACTAGCTTTCACCAAGATTCCGCGAGACTAACTGCCAGCGCGCCCCGCGTTTGACCCAGACATCCAGGAATACATATGTGCCACTCACGTCTTGATCTCTGAATGTGGCTTTATAGGTGAAAAGGGTGTTGACGATCGCCGTCCGATCGTGGATGCGCACTTTGGTCTTATTGAAGCTGAAAGCAGCAATCTTGTAGTGATGGACACTATTGTCAATGTATTCTCCTTTTGCCAAAGGTTGATCCCAGGACTTCATACCCACGCTGGTAAAGTCATCACCCAACATCTGCTTTAACTTTCGCTCATCCCCACTCTTCAGGGCTTCACCGAGTTCCTGTTCCAAGCCAATCAATTCTTTCTCAGAGTCCGTGGCCGGGGGTGCGTTATCCTGGCCCCCGCAGGTTACCAAAAGGGTTGAAATGCCGAGCAGAATGCCAGGCAGGATTTTCTTCATGCAGACTCCCTACAGCAGATGAAATGTGATCAGTGCTTTTCGCCAGCCAGGGGTGCTGTTTCTCGCTGCCGTTTTTCCAGCATTTCCGCGAGCTCTGCTCGGGACACTACTCGACCGTGTGCGCCAACAATCTTCTCTGGGTCAAGACCCAACTGTTGAATCCTTGCCGCGAAGTGAACCGTGCGATCTTGAGCTGTTGGGAGTCGTCCGTCAGGGTTCGGGTTGAGTAAATCCGCCTGGAAGAGAATTTTCTCACGTGGCAAGTAAGCCACGATCATTTCGTTGGCGTGCGGACTCGGCCCGATGTCGTAGAATTCAACCAAATGGTTCTCGTCGCGAAAGACACGCTTCTGGTTCTGAATAGTCTCGATTACAGGCACACGTGGATTGCGCGCCAGGGCGTCCGGGTCGAGGGTGAATCGGGCGCGCGCCAGCTGCTCGAGGAAGCCCTTGTTACCGGGCGTAGTTACGACAGTGGTTCCCTCGGCCATGAAAGCGCGCGCGCCGCCGGCGTGGTCCCAATGATAGTGTGACAGCACCAGATATTTGATGGGCCTGCCAGGGACGGTCTGTTTGATCTTTTCAATGAGCTTCTCGGAAAAGTGGTTGAAGGGGAAGGGCTCGGGAGCATCCACTACTAAAACATAATCATTGAAAGCAATGAAGAAGCCATTGTAATCTCCATTCATTCCCTGGACCAGATAGACGTCTTTGGCGAGCGTGCTCACGCCGACCACGGATGAGACGGCAGGTTCGGCGGTTTTCTCAAAACCAGATGGCACATCAAACAGACTCTCCGCAGGTGAGGCGTTAAACTTTACGTCCACATAGTTGGTCTCTTCCCGCACCTCCCCGGAACTGCTGAGAGTGCGCCCTCTCGGGACCTTGACAGGACCGACGCTACGATAGTCCTGGTAGCTTTGTTCGATAAGCGAATCTCCAACCGCGGCGTCCTCGTAGATGTAATCATACTTTGTCAGCAGGTTTGTCTGAGCGTCGAAATAGAGATTAAGCAGGCGACCATCGGGGCGCATCGCCGCGATGACATTTTGTTTCCTATTCCGCAATGTATCCTGGCCGAGCCAACGCAAGGAGGCTGCCTGATCCAGGAGTTCCAGCAGGAGAAAGTGCGGCAGACGGCGACATTGTGTCCGCAGCGCGTCAAGCGATGGTTTAGGAATCGAGGTGGCCGTCTTCGACCAAAAATCAAGGCGGAAACCCACTCCGCCTTTGATAACGGTGCCAGTCCAGAAGGTGAAGCCGGGGTTGAATTGCTTCACCTCGTTGAAGGCCAAGCCACGTGTCGAGTCGACTACCGTGAGTTCTTCGACCGGGCCTGAGAGCCATGGGCGCTCGGTGCTCAAGCTCTGATACGGGTGGTGCTGCCTGCCAATTTCCCTGAGCGTAAAGTCGTGTACTGAGCGTAAAGCTTCCAGGCCGCCGGTGGCTTCAATACCGGCGTCGAGTACCGCCCGGGCCTGCTGGTTAGATCTTTGCCCAGCGTTGGGGGCAGTAGTTTGAGCGGTGCCGCTCGACAGTACGAGGAACGAAAGCGCGATGACTGCGCATAGTTTTAGTTTCAAGGCTGTATTCCTTTGCGTCAATGTAAGGGTCGTGCTGTGCCGGCAGGCGCTTTTTAGATTCATTTTTGTTTTACGACACACTTCAGTTTTGTCACTGGTTTCGGTGATGGTCTTCTTCCGTAAGATCACGACAAACTAAATGTGTCAGACCTCTACTAGCCATCCAGGTAAACGCTGCCGCGCCGACTTCGGTCTGCTGCCACAGTCGAGCTGGCATGGCAGTCGAGCGAGCCTAAACGAATCTGTGTCAGTAAGAACAAATAGATTGTGATGAATGGGGCATGGGCGGGATGAAGTTGATATGGGCGGGATTGAATTGTGTTGTTTCAGGTTGATTTTTCGGCAACTCGCGGCAACCTCTCCCGGTAACTGCGACTGAGAGCCAATTGGGTGCCGTCCGCGAGGATGATCCGATAGTTTCCGTGAAACATGGGTTGCAGCTCCTTGATTTGTGCCACTCTGACGATGGTAGAACGGTGTACACGCAGAAATTTTTCCGGGTCGAGTTGTGCTTCCATGCTGTTCAGAGTCTCGCGCAACAAGTATGTGGACTTACCAACATGCAGGCGCAGATAGTTACCTTCAGCTCGAATCCAGTCAATTTCCTCCGTTCGCAGAAAGAAGAGTCGACTACCACTCTTAATCAGTAAGCGTCCGAGGTAGGTGGCGCGCGCTCTACGCTCAACCAGGAGAGAGCGCATTCGCTGCTGAAGATCGCCGGTACACGTTCCCCAAACCTGTGCCTTGGCCCGCTGCCAGGTCCGCTCAAAGCGCTGCGGGTCGAACGGCTTAAGCAGATAATCCAGCGCGTAAACCTGGAAGGCATTCAGGGCATACTGGTCGTGGGCCGTGACGAAAATAACGACCGGCATGTTCTCGACGCCAACGGCCTCCACGACATCAAAGCCGTCCTTTTCGGGCATCTGAATATCCAGAAAAACCACGTCCGGCGCTTGTGCTCTAATCGCCGCTATAGCAGCACATCCGTCGCCGCATTCTTCGATGAACTTAATCTCGGGATCCCCTTCGAGCAAATCCCGAATCCGCGCGCGCGCGATGGGTTCATCATCGACAATTAACACACTAGCTCTTTTCATCTCTTGAGACCTCGGCTGTCCAATGGGATTCGGTATGGAATGGTATCGTGAGGCTAACTTGTAGCCCGCCTAGCGGGGCACTGCGAAACTCGAAACAGTGTTGCAGCCCGTAAAGCTGGTTAAGGCGCGCGCGCGTGTTGGCCAAACCAATGCCCTCTCTCGGAGGGGCGTGCCCGTCGGCCCGGATGCCTGGACCATCGTCGCATACTTGTAAGTACAACATTTCGTTCCGCCGCTCCCCGCGAATCTCTATCAAGCCTGCCCCCAGTCGCCGGCTGATGCCGTGGCGGATTGAATTCTCCACTAACGGCTGCAGGATCAGGTTCGGTACACAAGCATTAAGCGTCTCCGGGGCAATCACCTTGCGTACTGTCAGTCGATCTTTGAAGCGGATCTGTTCAAGCTCCAGATATTTTTCAAGGAAGCCCAACTCCTGCTTCAACGTGACCTCCTGCTTTTCATTTGCTGCGAGCGACATACGTAAGAGATCGCTCAGGAGTGCAATCATACGATCAGCAGCTCTCGCGTCCTGGTGAATTAGTCCCGAAATGGAGTTCAGCGTGTTGAAGAGAAAGTGGGGATGGAGTTGCATCCTGAGCGAATCTAATTGAGCCAGGGCCAACCGAGTTTCCAGTTGTGAGGCCACCACTTCCTGATCTTTATAATACTCAACGGCATGAATCAGGCCGACAATCACCCAGTAGGTCAATACACCAAAGTGAAATCGTGCGGCTAAGAGGAAAGAAAAAACCTGGGAAATCTCGTGAAGAGTGAAACGGGCGCGAATAAAAAGCTGATCTACAATGGTGTAAATAACAATCTGCACGAACGAAAAGAAAAGACTGGCCGGAAAGTGTATGAGCAAACCGTAGCGCCATTTCCGGCGGCCGATTAGGAAGCGACGGGCCAGGTGAAGAATTAGCGGAAATAAAGCTGCCCACACATACCAATCAAGAAATGATTCGGCCAACCCCACTGTCCAGGGAATCGTTTCTCCCTTGGCGCTGGAATAGATGTAAAGATGGCTGAAGTAAGCCAGGCTTAAGAGTGTCCAGCAGGCAAACAACATAATCCACTTTCGCCAGGATTGTTTCTTCATTCTTGAAGTCCAGATTCAAACTGGATACCCCCATCTCTCCTCTCATTATTGTCTTAGGTGATTGGATGCACGTCGAATGGAATTTACGGAATCGATTTCGAATTAAGTTCTGAAGGATCAGCCAGGCGTCAAAACTATTTCCGCGTCGGCCGCGCGCTGCCCGGCCACGCCGTAACAGCCCTTTTCGGGAATTCCAAGCGGAATGAACCGAACGAATAAAGGTGTGGCTGCCGTTCAGTCATCTGCGCTTCAGAATCTTTCAGAAATCTTCAACTCGCCCTAAGGACTTCGAGACGTCTATCGGACATCATCACGGCGGATTTCCGGATTACTGGTAAGCGTCGCTGGTCAGGACACTCGATGCAGGGCGATAAGCGTAGGGAGACTGGAAAAATTAGGCTGTCTCGCTGGAGACTTCCTCTCTTTTTGAGGTAGGGCATGTTACGGCGTACTAAGTCGCGTCTCGTAAAGTCATGCGTGAGCTGAAGTGTGTCTACCTTTGGAGGGCGCTGACCAGTCAGCGCTTTGGTCGTCTGCGACCTGTCGCAGTCTTCAAGCCGGCATAGGTCAGTCAAAGTAAACAACATCACTCATTAGCAGAATGACGTTGATGCTGATGCGATTGTTCCGACTGCTAGTCGTCGTTTGCCTGCTCGTTGCAGGAGCATTAACGATGATCCCGGGTTTATCCGCCCGCTCATCGATGCAGCGGGACGAGGCCGGCGCACGCGCAGCGTTTGCTGACGCCTACCAGGTCTTTATGAGTCCACGCTGCATGAACTGCCATCCGGCCGGTGATTTTCCCTTACAGGGAGATGACAGCCACCCTCACGTTTATCGGGTGCGTCGAGGTGAAGACGGCAATGGCGTTTACTCCATGAAATGCAGCAATTGCCATCAAGCTGCGAACCAGTCCGGATTGAACACGCCACCCGGAGCCCTGACTCTATCCAAAGATGGTGGGCTTGATGCCACACCTCGTTGGCGCTTGCCAGGACCAAAGCATCGCATGATATTTCAAGGAAGATCGCCCTCGCAGCTTTGCCTGCAACTGAAGGATCCCGATCAAAATGGCGGGATGACGATTGCGCAGTTGATCGATCACGTTTCGACTGATCCGCTCGTATTGTGGGCCTGGAATCCCGGGGAAGGCAGAAGAAAACCACCGCTGACTCATGAGTTCTTTGTCGAGAAGTTCAAAGAGTGGCTGGACAAGGGCGGCGCCTGTCCGCGGTAGAAAGCTCGGATGTCGAGAGTTACCTTCCTGCTGAATCGCAAAGCAACCGTGATCGATGTTGACCCGGAGAAACCGTTGCTCTGGGTCCTGCGGGAGGAACTCGGACTTACAGGTACAAAATACGGCTGCGGGATTGCGGTGTGCGGTTGTTGCACGGTTCATCTCGATGGTGATGCCGTGCGCTCGTGCGTGACACCAATTTCAAGGGTTGCAGGAAAGGCGGTAACCACGGTTGAAGGATTGTCCGACGATCTTAGCCATCCAGTTCAACGAGCGTGGATGGAGATTCAAGTTCCGCAGTGCGGTTACTGTCAGCCGGGGCAGATGATGTCGGCGGCGTGTCTGCTGGCCCAGAACTCTAATCCAAGTGATACAGATATCGCTGACGCCATGAGCGGTAACCTGTGCCGCTGCGGTACCTATCAGCGAGTTCGCAAAGCCATTCATCGCGCAGCGGAATTTGTTAAGGACAAGGCGTCGCGAAAATGAGCCAGGCAAAAGTTCCGAGAAGAGTTTTTCTTACTTCTTCGGTCGCGGCGGGCGGCGGCTTACTGGTGGGTTATTCGCTCCTGTCAGGCGCCACTTTGATTGACGGCGTGGGGCTTTCATATTCCCGAACCAGGTCATCGCTCCAGATTGGAACCCCGCTGAACGCCTGGATTCGCATTAGCGCAAACGACGAAGTAACGCTCATTTCTTCGCAGTCAGAGATGGGACAAGGTGTCATGACAACGCTTCCGGCGATACTAGCGGAAGAACTCGGAGCCGATTGGAGTCGGGTAAAGATTGAGCTTTCATCCGTGGCACCCGCCTATCGCAATCCACGCATCAATTGGCAATTCACCGGAAACAGCGAGAGTACCACTGGATTCTTTGACTTGCTGCGTACCATGGGTGCATCAGCTCGGGAAATGCTGACCACGGCTGCTGCGAATCGTTGGCGCGTGAAACCCGAAGAGTGCTTTGCGAACAACGGAGCGATCGTGCACCAACCCACCGGTCGAACATTCAAGTTTGGCGCTATTGCTGCAGACGCCGCGAAGGTAACTCCGCCGCAAAATCCAAAGCTCAAACCTCAAAGCGAATGGAAACTGCTGGGAAAACCTCTGCCGCGGGTTGAGCTCGCGTCCAAACTCAACGGCAGTGCAATCTTCGGTCTCGATCTCATTGTTCCAGGGATGGTCTATGCAGCCGCGATGCAAAGCCCAATTCACGGTGGTGAATTAATAAGCTTTGACAAAGCTTCGGTAATGAAATTTTCCGGCGTGATTGATGTCGTGCCGATACCAAATGGAATTGCAGTCGTAGCGGACCAGTACTGGCAGGCGCGCCAGGCTCTCAAATCGCTCAAAGTCAATTTTGCCGGCGGAGCCAACTCGGATGTCAGCAGCGAAATGCTGGAGAAACAATATCGCTCTGCGCTCGACGGCACTGTTTGGAAGACAGTGAAAACAGAGGGCTATGCTTTTCGCGCGGAGGAACTAACCGGAAAATTTCCAGAAGTATTTTCACAAGAGTATCAATCGCAATTTCTGGCACACGCGACCATGGAGCCCATGAACTGCACAGCATCCGTCGCTGATGACACTTGCACAATTTGGGGGCCGCTACAGGGCCCGGAGTTGGCGAAAGTTGTCTTGAGCAGTATGTTCAAATTGCCCCCGGAAAAAGTTTCGATAAATCGCACACTGCTTGGCGGTGGCTTCGGCCGCCGGTTGTTGGTGGATTTTGTCGTTCAAGCTGCGCTCATCTCGAAAGCAGTCGGCAAGCCGGTAAAAGTTGTTTGGTCGCGCGCAGAGGACATACAGCACGACGTTTATCGTCCTGCTACTCTGCAGCGCATAACTGCGGGACTTGATCAATCAGGAAAGCCCGCCGCGCTGGCGCACAAGGTTGTTTCACCTTCCATTCTGCAATTCGTCTATCCCGCGGCCGTGACCGAAGATAATGATCCGAGTTGTCTTGAAGGCTTAATGGAGACGCATTACGAAATCCCCAACCAGAGAGTCGACTTCAAATTGCTCAAGATCGGAGTTCCAACTTCCGTACTCCGAACCACCGGATATGGACCAAACATCTTCGCTGTCGAATCTTTCATCGATGAACTCGCGGCCAGGGCGAAACAAGATCCGTGTGATTTCCGGCGCCGGCTGTTGAAAGATGGACGTTCGCTCAAAGTGTTCCAGTTGCTGGTTGAGAAATCCGATTGGAAGAAACGAGCAGCGAAGGGAGCGTTCCGTGGTATGGCTTATACGGAAGCCTTTCGTACGCACATCGCGCATGTAGTTGAGCTGTCGGTCCAAAACAATTTGGTGAAAATCCATCGCATAACCTGTGTGATTGATTGTGGCGTCGCACTCGACCCGGAGATAACCAGGAACGCCATCGAAGGCGGTACCGTTTGGGGGCTGGCGGTTGCTTTCAAATCAAACATCACCTTCAAGGACGGACGCACAGTCGAGTCCAACTTCCACGACTATCAAATCGCTCAGATGGATGAGACACCTCCCATCGCCGTGCATATTGTGAACAGCAGTACGAAAGGATTGGGGGGAACCGGTGAGGTCGGTCCAGTCACCCTGGTGCCAGCCGTTGTCAACGCTATATACGCGGCAACCGGCAAACGCTATCGATCTCTTCCGCTCAGCCGGCACGGTCTCAAGCTGGCATAAAACCAGGATGAGCCAATCAAACCGCGCTAAGAATTTAATGGGCGCCAAAAGAGCTTTGATCACTGGCGAGCAGTTGACAGCGGTGCTTTTAACGGTTGGCTTGGCGGCCTTTCTTTCCGGTTGTCGGGGTGGCAATCACACTCCGTCCTCCAGCGGGAGCCGCAACGCTTCTTCTCCCGCTGCTGGCGCAACGGAGAACTCGACCATTGCGGACAGTGATGCATCGCAGTTCTATCAACAACTGCTCGCGCAATATGGCGAGGATTATGGCTCGTGCCTCCAGTCGGTGACGACCGGCGCGCCGGGCAAGCCGACCCCGGCCCAACCAGCGCAAGTTAAGAAACAACTCAACGTGATCGTCGCCTTCGACTCGTCCGGTTCGATGGCGGAGCGTGTGATAGACGGCAGAAAGATCGACCTGGCCAAAGCAGCCGTCGAGCGGTTTCTCGGCGGACTGCCCGAGGAGGCCAAAGTCGGGTTGGTGGTGTATGGACACAAAGGATCGAATCAACCGTCGGGCAAAGCTGTTTCGTGCGCTGGGGTTGAGGAACTTTACGCCCTTGCTGCGTTGGACAAATCGAAGCTGGCACAGGCCGTCCAAACATTTCAACCCACGGGTTACACGCCGCTGGCCGCCTCGATCAACAGATCCGGCGAGATGCTGACGAGATATGCCGGAGAGACGCAACAAAATGTGGTGTACGTCGTTTCAGACGGTCTTGAAACGTGCGGCGGCGACGCCGTCGCGGCAGCGCGCGCGGTGCATAACTCAAACACCAAAGCGGTCATCAACATCATCGGTTTTAACGTGGGCAATGCGGAGCAGCGGCAGTTGCGCGAAGTGGCCCAGGCGGGTGGTGGCGAATATTTCTCCGCGCAGAACGGAGCGGACCTGAACCGAGTTTTCACCAACACGACGAACATCCTTAAGACCGTCACCTACGGAGCGAAGAATGCACGAATGGAAAGTGAGACCGTGGCCAAATACGGCGCCGTCATGTCGCGGTTTACTGCTTGCATTGGCGTCAGACTGAGTAGCGAGGAGTCTCGCCTCTTCGCCGCGCTCATTAAGTTACGACCCGCTGACGCCAACTACCGACATGTAAACTACGTCCGAGAGAGAATGCGCGAACGCCGCTCGCAGATCGAGGCATTCCAGCGACAGAGCAACCAGAACCTGAACAACCAGCGCGCGATTGATATGGAACAACTGCGACGAGATCTGGATGAGGTCACCAAAGATTTCAAGGGTCGCACGCCTTAGAGGTATGAGGTGAACAATAGGGTGAGAAGCTGGCTGATAGCCATGATCAGTCAGATGGTTGTTTTGACATCAACCCAGTTGGCGCAAGACGCGAGGCTGCAACCGTTGATCGAGGTTGGCGAGAACATCCTCGTCGGTAAGGACGCCGAGCACCCGCTGGCCGAGCCGCAGGTAACTGCGAACGCCAGGAACCCCAATCACCTTTTAGCTACTGCCACAGTGGCCACCAACCCTCCGTTCTCCGCAAAGCAAGATTGCGCGGCCTTCGTTTCGTTCGACGGTGGGCGGACATGGAGTCGTCATGACTTTGGGCTCAAGGGCTGCGGCGACCCCTGGGTCGGCCTGCGCGCAGACGGGATGGCGATGTTTGCCGGCCTTTACGGTCGAGGACAGATCGCCCTCTTTCAATCAACCGACGGAGGGCGGACCTGGCCGGCGCAACCCGTCGTGAGTTTCAAAGACGGCGGTTATGATCATCAGATGATGACCGTGGACACGACCGCCGGCCCATTCGCGGGAAGCTTTTACCTCGTGGCAAAGCAAGGCGACGAGGCTAAAACAGGCCACACGTATTCATTGATCTGGGTGTGGAGGTCGGCGGACGGCGGCAGATCATTCCCGCAGGCCGCGAGCGTGACCCCGAGTAACTTAAATCTCGGACCTGACACCCCAGCCGTATTGTCCGATGGGACGCTCGTCATCCCCTTCACCGATTTCCAGCGCGTTGTAAATAAGAACTTCGTCCAGGTGGGACTCCTGGATCGCCGGCGTTCGTGGGTGCTGATCTCCAATGACGGCGGTAAGAGCTTTTCGGCGCCTAAGTTTATCTCGGAGGATTGTGGCTTCGGGGGCGGGTTTAATTCCCTGGCGGTGGACCATTCTTCCGGCCGGCTGCGCGACCACATCTACTTCCTTTGCACTACTCGGGAGAAGACTGGAGTCATCGTCCATCATTCGTCCGACCGCGGTGAGGAGTGGTCAGCGCCCGTCAGCGTTGACAAGCCCGCGGAGGATGTCGTTTTCCGGAACACACCTTCGATTGCTGTCAACAAGTACGGGGTGGTGGGAATCAGTTGGTACGAGCGGCGGAAAGACGACGGGAAATGCCAGCATATATACTTCACCGCCTCGTTGGATGGGGGGCAGAGCTTCCTGCCTACGGAGCGTATCTCCAGCGACTTGTCGTGCCCGGATAGCGAGAGAAACGGGCGCGCGGCTCAAAGGTGGCCGGCGGGCGGGGATTACAGCGGGCTGACGGCCACCAGCGACGGGCTGTTCCACATCGTTTGGTCTGACAGCCGGAGTCGGATCTACGAGGTCTGGACCGCTGCAGTGAAAGTGAATGCGAATCCTTGACGGGAGCGCGCGCAGCAGGCCTCAAACTATTTTGATCTGGAAATGATCTTGCCAGGCGTATCGGAGGAAAGACTCGTCTACGAGCGAAATGATCGCCAACTAATAGTCATGCAAAGACGCTCCGTTAAGGTTTGTCAGGATCTCATTCACCAGTGCGAACAAGAGCTTTTGGAAAGCGGGAACTCGGTGGGCGGCGTTCGTTCAGGCTACTTGCTTGGCCTGGAAGGGAATAAGCTCCAAAGATCTCCTGCTTTGACTTTGATTGAGGGAGAACTGCGTGAACAACTAATCACTCCGGTCGAAAAAGAACTCACCCTGGCCTTTGATTTTTCTTTTTTCAAAGTATGTGATGGGCGGTCCACGCCAACTAGCGAAGGTGTTAGCTTCGAGGGCCCACATCTGGATGCCCATCCGGGTTTAGACGAGAATTCTGAACTCTTGCGCGTGTTGATTAATCTTTCACCCCAGCCACGACGCTTTTTGTTTGCCGAAACGGATAGACTCGAATTGAAGGAAATGGGTGTGAAGTTGAACAGGCGAGGGTACGAGGTCTTAAGCGTTCCGGTTTCAATCAAGACACGGGTTGTTGAAATTCCTGGACGAGTCGGGGACTACTTTTCGATTTTGAGATTCTGGGCCAGCGCAGTCCCTCATGTGGGTGTTAACGAACCGTGTGGTTACTTCCTGGCCTCTTATGAGACTCTAGCCGATTCCTCAATGTTTCTAAGCGGCCACCTGGCCTTACAACGTTGCTCGTTTCGTGATGCAGGATAGATAACAGAGGGCCTTGGGTGGCGAATATTTTCGCGAGCCTATATTCAAGGATTGGAAGTCCCGGTGTTTCTGAAACGTGTCCGCATTTTCTGTGACTCGGCTGGGGGCCTGAAAGATTCATACCAAGAGGCTGCGCATAAGATCGGAATGATCCTGGCCGAGTCCAAAGTTGATCTCGTATACGGCGGAGGATGTGTCGGTCTTATGGGAATTCTCGCCGAGATCAAAATAAAAAGACCTCGGATCTTTTGATCCAAGCCGCGCCGCCTGCGTGACGCCCAACAAAATGGTGGGGCAGACGCGGTTGAGGAGTAGCTCTTGGATATTCTTGGCTTCATCGCTTTAACGGTCACGGGATTTACGTCTTGCGCGGAGTTCGGATCTTATGCCTTTGTGCATCCCGTGGTTCGTCACCTGCCGCCTGAGCACCATATACGAGTTGAGCAGGGGCTTCTGAAAACGTTCGGGCGCGTGATGCCCGTACTGATGACGCTGTGCGTGATTCTAATCATCTCTTATGCAGTACGGTTGAATGATGTTGCGGGCACAGCACGCATCATTCGTTGGGCATCAGCCATATCGTTTATCGCCGCTTTAGTGTCAACCGCCATCTTCAATGTCCCGATAAATCTCGCAACGGGGCGCTGGGATGCTGACAATCCGCCGGAGAAATGGAAAGAAACGAGAAGCCGCTGGGAGTTCTTTCAGGGGCTGCGGTCGTGGCTGCTTTTAACAGGCTTTGTGCTTCTATGTTTAGCTTTGACCTGCCGTTCGTAACGCAGCCTTTGATCAATTCAATCTCCAAACGAGTCTTGTCTCGGGCCGGCAATGCGTGGCGACAAAATACGACTGAGTGATGACTGAGGAATCCGAATGCCAGGGTTCAATACCAGCGTTTGCCTGCTCTCTTCATATTCAATTCTTCGGAGACCAACGTGAATAAGACAAGTAAGTCAGTCACAACAGAAGCCCAAGCTTCATCGCCCAAAAGCTTCGCCCGTGTTCTTCTGGTTTTCACCGCGCTGCTCCTTGCGTTCGCCGCATCGATACACGCCTCTGCTTTCACCAAGACATTCTCTTTCGTAGATGCTTCGACCCTGCCCCGCTCAGTGATAAATGGCTTCAAGGTACTTTGGCTCGCTGACTCAGCAATCCAGCTTGTGCTGGCGGCTACCTTCGGATTCGTTGCTGTTAGGCCCGCGGCGGCGAGAAGGCCGGTCATCGTGCTGCTCGCACTCATACCCGCGGCGACCGCTGGTTTGCTCTATACCTTCATGGGTCCTTTCATCGGCCCGCACGTACTGCTCGCATCTGCGGTTACGGCAGTGTTGGCGGGGCTACAGTATCCGGGTGTCGACACGTCAGTGCGACCGAGGCTCGAGTCGAACTCAACCTAGACTCCAGTGTTCTATTGAGAGAGTTGCAGTTGTTGTCAGAACCATTCAAGAGTCAGCTACGGGTTCGAGCGGATTAGTGCCGCTACTCGAAGAGTTTTGGGAAAGGGAATTGATGCTGCGACAAGTAATTACAAGCACTTTGATTCTGGCAGCGTGCTCTCTTGCCGGTGGGCAATTGTCAGCATCGGAACGAACTGAAAGTGCGTGGACAGATCCATCAACGCATTCGGTCCACGTCGCGGGAGTTGCCAGGGTGCGACTGTATTATCTCGACTGGGGAGCGCCTGAGCGGGCGCAAGGAAAGCTATTTTGGCGCACCAAGTTCAATCCGTGTCCAAGGCAATCGATGAATGAGTTGCTGAATAGTCGTGGGCCGCTACGCAGCGTGCTGCTGAGTAATTCAAGGCGTCTGTGTTTCATCGATAAGCGCGACGAGGCGCAGGTGGTTGAGGCAATGTGGAATTTTCTCACCACCAGCCAGGGCGAAAAACGACGCGCCCCAGTGCGATTCATCAACCCCGCGATGTTAGAGCAGAACCCTCGCTACACCCAGGTAGTCGAGATCAACGGAGGTCGTTTGCTCCTGATTTCCGGCCAGGCAGCTACAGACAAAGACGGTAAAGTGATCGGAAAGGGCGATTTTCGACGGCAGGCGGAACAAGTGTTTGCAAACATCAAGTCCGCGGTTGAAGCCGCCGGCGGCACAATTGATGACATCGTGAAACTCAATTCCTACATAGTGGATCCAGGAACCAATCTTTCGGCCTACAGAGAGGTTCGGGTCAAGTTTTTTGGAAAGAATAAGAACCAACCGGCCAGCACAACCGTGGGCGTCAGCTCACTCGTTAATCCCGATCTTTTACTGGAGATCGAAGCTCTTGCGGTGCTCCCGAACAACTCGCGATGAATCGAAGGCAATTCAGCCAGGCGGCGATCATGGGTGCGGCGACGCTGTCACCAATGGCTATTTGGGTACGGCTCGCGAACATGGAAACAAAGGGCGAGACGGTGATCGTCGTTGCCGTTCTTCGTGCTCGGGAAGACAAGGCTGACGAACTTGCACGAGAACTTTTGTCCCGGCTGCCGTTGTCGCGAAGGGAGCCAGGTTGCCTTGAATACAGACTAAGCAGAGGAATAGAAGACCATCACCTTTTTGTGCTTCAGGAGCAATGGCGGTCAAAAACAGATCTCGATCATCACTTCGAAATGCCTTACATGAAGGAGTGGGCACTGCGTCGCGATGACTTCGTCGCCCAGCGCGAATTGCTGATGCTGTCGCAACTTGGGTGAGGCTATGTCTGAGGCAAGCGGATTTCAAAAGCCCGGGCAACTGCTGAGATGGAGAATGAACCAGCCGACTTTGACGGCGTAATCGGCAATGGATTTCTCAGTCGATTCAAAATAAAAACTCTTCGGGCCTTTGATCCAAGCCGCGCCTGAAAAGTAATCAAAGTGCTTTGCCTGTGATTTTCGAAAATCCAAAACGTTTGTGCTGCATTTGCGGGCTCGTCCGAGGGTTGCTGTTCCTGACTGGGGATTACCTCGTCTACGGTGTTTTACATCCATAACCAAAAGTCTCTCACTTGAAGCAAGCAGGAGGAAGTTTGATGACTGCTCTGAGAATCAAGCAGTTCGGATGGTTGTCCTTATTTTGTTGGCTGGTCATTTCAACCAGCAACTGGGTTGTGGTGAGCGCCGGCTCCCAGGACAAGGCGCGCACCTGGGTAAATTCAGCTTTGGAGGTGATGGGAGGCAAAGCCCGACTCAGTGCCCTGAAGAGTCTGAAAATTGAGGGCCTCGGATACAGAAATCACCTGGCAGATTCTGAACACCCCGAAGGACCCTGGGTCCCGGATTTCATGCAGATAACAGAGCTACGCGATCTGGAAGGTCGCAGACTGCATCGCGTCTCGACGATCCAATTTCCCGGGAATGACCTGGGCACGACAACTTTGATTAATGCCGGTGGCGTCGGCTTGACCGTTTCGGCGCTTAACGGAAATGCTTTTCCCGCCCGCACCGCTCCCACCCAGGATCAATGGATTGTGCAAAGCCCTGAGCGTGCTTTGCTGGCCGCATTCGAAGCGCCTGACCTGCGCGCTGAAAGTGACACCGTGACCCAAAGCGTGCCGCATCACGTGGTTGCTTTCACCTGGGAAAAGATGCCCGTGCGGATCTTCATTAACTCATATAACAGTTTACCCACCGCAGTTGAGATCGTACGCGATTATCCGTATGACATAGGAAGTGGGGCCTGGGGCGATGTGACTACCCGCGTCGTATTCTCGAACTGGGATTTGAAACCAGGCGGGATTCATTACCCGTTACAGTGGGACACTGCATGGAACGGCCTGCCCTGGCAGTCCTTTACGATCACTAAGCTCAGCTTCAATCCCGTGTTGCAGGATGATGCGTTCTCAATTCCGGAGGACGCCCGGAAGGCTTTCGCTCCGCGCACTATTGACGAGCTACCTTTGGGATCGCCCGATCGTCCGGCGAGGGAGATTGCTCCTCACGTGATTCAAATTCCTGGTAATTGGTACACCACACTTGTGGCCCAATCAGACGGGATCGTGATTGTGGAAGCGCCCATCTCCAACGGCTATTCCGCCAGGGTCATTGCTGAAGCTCAGCGACGTTACCCGAACTTGCCGATTAAAGCGGCCATTACGACTACAAACTACTGGTGGCACTTTGGCGGCATACGCGAGTATGTAAGCCGTGGCATCCCAGTCTATGTTCTTGACCTGAACAAGCCGATTTTGGAGCGCGTGCTGGCCGCGCCCCGGCGCAGTCATCCGGACCAGTTGGCGAGAGATCCAAAGGCAGCAAAGTTCCGAGTTGTCTCAAGCAGGATTGTAATTGGGACGGGATCAAACCGCCTTGAGCTCTATCCGGTTCGCGCCGGGGCAGCGCAGATGATGATGGTTTACTTTCCTGAACACAAACTTCTGTATACGAGCGAGATGGCGCAGCCGTTAGGGCCGGGAGGTTCGTTTCTGTACCCACACGATCTGTCTTCCTTAATAGAAGAAGTGAAGCAGGACAAACTGATCGTTGACACGGTAATAGGAATGCACATGAGTCCTACGCCCTGGGCCAAGGTTGTTGAAGCCGTCGCGACGGCTTCCGCTCCGACAACATCGCACTGACGAGAAGTGGGGTCAGGATGATTTGAACGTTCGCCGTTGATGTCCATTAACGTCTTTCACGAAGAATCACCATACCACTGTGTGCGAGGTTACCTGGAAAACAATGGTTAAGGAGGAGAAACATTATGATGCGGATCTTCGGCTTATTTGTATTGACGATGATCATTGCTTCGGCCGCGTTCGCCCAACGCCAGCACCGAGTCCAAACCAATGCTGAAAAAGAGGTGCTGGCTTTTCTGGATAGGCTCACCGAGGCTGGTCTCAAGCGAGACGTAAAGGCTCTCAATAGTCTCTACTCGGACACTTATTTCCATACCAACGGTGACGGTAGCATCATGACTAAGGCGCAAGTGCTTGATTCCTACAAGGCTGCGCCGCCCGCTGCCACGATTGAGTCTGACCAACATGATGAAGAGAGGGTCTCGCTGATCGGCAAAGTTGCTTACGTCAATATGCGGGTGACGATCAAGGGACGCATTGGCCCCGATCCCTATTTGCGACAGTGGCGCATCAGCTATCTATGTGAGAAAACCAAAAGTGAATGGCACGCGGTGAGTTCGCACGCAACGCTGATATTGCAACGAGCGAATTGAAGTTTCGCTTGAGTGACGTTTTCATGGCCCGTAAGGTGGAATGCGCATCTCTCAGATGCAACGATGAGAAGTTACCGGCTAAGACATTAACTCTGGTCAGGAAGGGTGGAGCGCGATGATTTTGCTACTGTTATTATGGGGCACTTCTCTGTGGCTGGGTTCGATCACTGAGTCACCAGTTGTAAGAGTTACAGCCCAACCTCAATCCATCTATATTGAGCAAGGAACATTCGCCCAATTATTGAACTTCGACCTGATAGTCGAAAACTTAAGCGACAAGCCGTTGGTTCTTAAGAGCATCGAAGTGTCCGTGTTCGATCAGAAAGACGAACTGATTCTGCGAAGGTTTGTTGATGACAATGGCAGTCGGCCGAGTATTCAGACGGTCGGTAATCGTGAGCTTGGATCCAGGCAAATCGTACTGGTCTTTAATCCTTTCTATGAGTTTTCTTCGCAGGTTGATTTGCACAAAATGCGTTATGAGGTTTTGTTTAGCGACCATGAGAAGCAGGAATACAAGGCGGAGGTTGTCATCTTTCCCGTTGTTTATATGACCAAAACCGATCTCGCCCTGCCCGTAAAGGACAGGATGATCGTCTACGACGGGCACGATTTCTATGCCCACCATCGACGCTTCGACTACCAGCTGCCGGCTTTGCAACAGCTTGGATTTCGCTCAAACTTCATGCGTTATAGCTATGACTTCGTTCCGGTCAATAAGGCGGGCGAGATGTTCAAGGGCCGGGAAGAAGATAACGCGAACTGGTTTGGTTTCGGGGTTGATCTTTATGCGGCTGGAAGCGGCCGGGTCGTAGCCGTCGTCGATAGTCACGCGGATAACAGGTCCTTCGATATGGCTGCGCTGGCCACCAACAGGATGGAGCTTTTTGGGAACTACCTGGTAATCGATCACCTGAATGGCGAATACAGCCTGTACGGTCACATCAAGCAGGGTAGCAGCAAGGTAAGAGTGGGTGAACAAGTAAAACAGGGGCAAGTAATCGCCCAGATGGGCGCGTCGGGCAGTTCTAAATTCCCGCATCTGCATTACGAATTGCAGACCGGCGCGGATACCAGCGCTGAAGGACTGCCGTCCTACTTTAAGCAGTTCCGGCGGATTCTTGGTTCCCGCTCAATCGAGATCAAAAAGGGGCAAGTTGATACGGGGGACATTCTGGAGAGCAAGTGACCGAGAGTTTTCTCAGTGTTCGAGTTACTTAAAAAAAAGGGGGGTCAGGTTTATGGAAAGGATCTCAGCCGCAACCCTGCTGATGCTTGTGATTTGCCTGGTTGCAAATAGTCAGTCAACTGCCAAACAAACGAAAGACAGCAAGGTTGAGCAGGAACTTATGCAGTTGGAAAGGGACTGGTCGGCCGCGTATCTGAAACATGACACCGCGGCCATTGATCGCATTCTGGCGGCCGAATATGTAGGGACGGATGGCCGTGGGATCATTACCGGCAAAGCTGAAGAAATTGAAGAGGCCAAGCCACCTAAACCAGGCGATTCACTGCCATTCATGGTTCTCGATGAAGCTGTCACCGACATGAAGGTTCGCCTTTACGGCGAGGTAGCAGTTGTCAACGGACGAGTTGTACAAAAGATTAGAACCACCGAGGAGGAAAGGGAAATTCAATATCGTCGCACGACCGTTTGGGTAAAGCGAGAAGGACGGTGGCGGTGTGTTTCCTTTCATGGCAGCCGCATCCTCCAACCGCCAGGACGCTAAGACGACCAGATGAGTCGGTTTCTGTTCAGCGCCTTCGCGATCATGTTGGCCCTCTCTGGGGCGCCGAGTAAAGATCAGAGAACGAATTGGTCGACTGCGGCCGAAAAATCAGAATCAGATGCTCAGGTTCGCTCGTTGCGCGTCGTAGTGCTCTCGACGATGCTCGCCGAGGGTGAGATCGGGGAATGGGGATTTGCTGCGCTGGTGGAGGCCGACGGGCGCAGCATTCTTTTTGACACCGGTGCTCGTCCTCAAACAGTGCTCAACAATGCACGTGATCTCCGGATTAATCTCGCAGGTGTTAAAGAGGTCATCCTAAGCCATAACCATCATGACCACACAGGCGGCCTTCTTAATTTACGCCGTGAGCTTGCCAAAGAGAATCCTGCCGCTCTGTCGCGCGCGCATGTAGGTAAGGGCATCTTCTGGAGTCGGCCGCAAAGACAATCAAACATCGAGGGCAACACGATGATCGCGCTGAAACTCGACTACGAGGCAACCGGCGGCGTATTTGTCGAACATAAAAAGCCGGTCGAGCTTTACCCTGGCATTTGGTTGACTGGTCCAGTGCCGCGCACTTACCCGGAACAGAAAGGGGGAGGATGGGGCCCCGTAAAAACGCCGGAGGGTCCCGTCGAAGATACTATTCCGGAAGACATCTCGCTGGTAGTCGACACCGACAAAGGCCTGGTGGTCATCTCCGGATGTGGTCACTCCGGCATGATTAATACGCTCGAGTTCGCCCGCAAACAAATACGTCGGGCTCCAATATATGCGGCGATCGGCGGGTTCCACCTCACCGACTATGACGATGCCAAACTGGACTGGACGGCGAACAAGTTGCGGGAGTTCGGACTCCGCTACCTCCTCGGCGCGCATTGCACTGGAATGGAATCGCTGTATCGCCTGCGCCGGCGTATCGGACTCACCAGTGAGAGCTGTGTGGTGAGCCTGGTGGGTTCTTCATTCAGGTTGGATAAAGGCATTGACGTTCTAACGCAGCAGAATCTTGCTCGCTAGCTTCGCGTGCGGCAGTTGGGCGATTGCTACAATCGCCCAACTACCGCGCATGAACATCACTCTGGAGATTATCCAGGAGACTCTTAGAAGTGGAACCTGATCCTGACCACCGCCCTGATCGGTGACGCCGGGATAATCATTGACTGCTCGGCGTCAGTCTCATAGTACTTTCGATTGGTAAGGTTCTTTATGTTCAGCTGCAAGGTCCAATGGCTGAGCCGATAAGCGATCATCGCATCCGCCCGGACGTAGGCGGGAAGTTGTAAGTTGCCGATGAGTGAGATCGTGCGCTCCCCGACATAAAATGCTCCCGCCCCGAAACTCATCGCTTGCAACCGTCCTCCAGGCAGTTGATACACGCTCCAGAGACTCGCGCTATTGCGCGGCGAGTTCAACAATTGAGTGCCTGGGAACCCGACCTTTTGCCTACCGAGATTGTAACCGTAGGTCGCAGTCACCCTCCAACCAGGCTGTATTTGAGCGTTAACATCTAACTCCGCGCCTTTGCTTTTTTTGAAGCCGGTGAACGATGGAGTTGCAAAAGGATTCTTGAAATCAGGGATCGGAAAACCTGTGTACTTGATGTCATAAAGCGACATGGTCGTTTGCAACCGAGCCTCGAACAAATCGAGTTTTACGCCGGTCTCATACTGCTTTGCCTTAAAGGGGTGGAGCTGTGTGAACGGCAGGTACTGGTCAATCTGGAGCGGGTTGAAGGAACTGCTATAGCTGAAGTAAAGCGACACCGGGGTGGCAGGTTGATAGACAATTCCCGCACGTGGGCTAAAGGCCCTTGGATGCTCTTCGCTCGACTGAGTTCTCGGTCCGGACGGTGGAGGTGGAGGCGGAGGCGGGGGCAGCCCACCGTCCGGTTCACTGCCTGGCCCTGCATTGCCGGGCTGTGGGTTCAATCCGGCCAGATCGAAATAGTGCGTACTCGCCAGATCAAAGCGGCCGCCGAGGAGAATCTTCCACTTTTTTGTGATCGCCAATTGGTCTTGCAGGTAAAGTCCCAAGGTGTCGGCCCCTTGCCTTCGTATCTGATCCGGCTTCCTCCCTGATGGAAATGGAGCACCATAGACGGGTTGGTTAATGTCAAGCGGGGCAATGGCGTAGGTTGAGAGACTGCTCTCGTAGCGTTCCCGGCCCAACTCAAAGCCCATCAAAAGCGTGTGGTGCAAAGCACCCGTGCTCAATTTTCCTACCACGTCGACTCGACTGAAAAAAGCGCGTCCTGTCTCCGCTTGATCGAGCAGAGTCCTATCGAGGGTGTGCCCATCCGGACGTAGACGCGAGACGGGAGGAAATACCTGCGGATGAATCGCATCAATCAGGAGCGACGAGAATGCATTAGTCAGCCACCAGTGCTCATTGAATATATGGGTGAGGTAATAACTGGCGCGCTTATTCTTGTTCCGTATGTTATCGGCCGGCTCGCCGACGTTCAGGTTGATGGGAAGGTGTAACGAAATTGGGCTTGAAAAGAGGCCGCCATCCGGTATTCCCTGGTGTCTCAGGTACTCTCCCTCGGTGGTCAGAGTTGTCATGCGGCCAACTTTCCAGGTGAGCGCAGGAGCGAGAAAAACGGTTTGCGCTTTGACAAAATCGCGATGGCTTCCGGCGCGTTCATATGCGCCATTGAACCTGTACATGAGCGTCTTACTGGCATTCAGCGGGCCAGTGAGGTCAATGGACGGGCGGTAAAAACCGTACCGGCTGAACTGCATTTCAGCCGAATAATGTTGCTCACTGAGCGGCTGCTTCGTGACCGTGTTGACGATGCCACCCGGGTCCAGCCGTCCGAAGAGAATAGACGACGGCCCCTTGAGGATCTCTACTCGTTCAACATTAGCCACGTCGGTAAGCGTAAGAATACTATTGTTTTTGAACCCGTTCTTCAGGCTGTAATCGACGAGGAATCCGCGGATCGAATATTTATCCGCGGCTTCGGTGTAACCGATCGCCCTGGTCACGCCGCTGACGTTGCGCGCCGCGTCTCCGATGCGCAAGACCTGCTGATCCTCCAGCACGGTCTTGCTTACCACGGCGATTGATTGCGGTGTGTCCATCAAGGGTATGTCAGTTCTAGTCGCCGACATTGCGGTCGTCGCAAGATTGTCCTGGGCGTTGCCGCCAGTCACCGTGACGGCTTGTCTTAAAACGTTTGGATTAAGACTAACGAGCAGCTGCTCGCTGTTGCCGGGTTTCGCGGAGATTGTCTTCGAAGTCGCGGCAAAGCCGGGGCTGCTGAACGTGAGCTTATAATCACCCGCGGGAACGGAGTTGAAGTGAAACTCACCTTCATTATCCGTGACCGCTTTCCTTTCAGCGTTAGTCTGGCGGGAAAGTAAGACCACGCTTGCTCCGACCACAACCGCCCCGACGGAATCGATCACCCTGCCGGCGATGACCACATCAGGATCCTGGACGCCCGCACTTATCATTAGTACGGCCGCACGGACGCCAATTCCTGCTTGCTTGCCTACGCCTGGCGCGCATATCGCGTTATGGAGTGCGACCAATATGACCAAAGCGACCCTGAGCCAAACGGCAGACGCTTGCCTCGAGTTGTTCAAGAAATGACTGTTTGCTGTTTGCATAGAAAAGCATCTCCTCCTTACTTGTCCTTACTTGTAATTGTGGAAGGGGAGAACTTGTCCCTGGTGGTTCCGCTTGCGGCTCAGTTGGTGCTTACCGCATCGTACACTCTGCGGATAACGAGTGGTTTATTATTCTGCGGGCTGTCTACTCGGATCGTGACAAGTAACTGACGAGAGTCCTTCCTGAGTTCGTAGGTTTCGGTCAGAGTTGTGCTTCCGCCCACGATTGTCTTGATTCTAAACCCCGCTTCAGTCCTTTCTGTCTGACTCTCGATGTTGTTGCTCGCTTCGGTCTGCGGTTCGGTCCGTTGCCCATCCGGGCGGAGAGTTCGCACGCGTCCATCGTCAGCTTTGATTGAGACCTCAGTATCAGTCTGGGCGATTTCAAGCGTCTCACTCACCTTGAAGACGTTCAGCATCCCGCCGGCAATCCGTCCCTGATAGTTGATACCCATGGACTCATTGCTGCTGATGACACCTTTTGCGGAACCGTCTTGACCGGGAACGTTGACACTTAGCCCAATGCTGCCCTGATTGGCGGTTGCCTCACGAGCTCGCGCACGCGAGTCATCGCTTAGTTCAGTGTTTATTTGCCATTTCCCAACCCAAGCCGGGCGGGCCGTTTGCGAGACGGCTAGTGACCCAGCTGTAAAAGTAAGAGCTAGGCTTAAAGAAAAGATCTGCTGTGCGATTCGGTGTTTCATTTCTGACTCCTTTCATTTCATGAACGACTACGTTTTTGACTTATCTAATTTCAGGCTTACGGGAAAGACTCTAGTGCGAATACAAGATCGAGTTGTTATCACAACGAAAAAGTTTGTAAGGAATGTAAAATGTGCAGCGCGGGTGGTTTTTTAGGAGAATGCCTGTGCTAGATTTGGGCCGTGTTCAATTATCGGAAGCACAAGCCGCCTCTGCTGCTCTTGTTGATTGCGGCGTTGGTTGGGTTGCTGGCGATACTCGCTGCACTCCAGTACCGATGGCTCGGACAATTGAGTGAGCACGAGCGGGAGCGCATGGAAACAGCTTTGCGGGCCGGAGCGCTTCGTTTTAGCGAAGATTTCGATCGTGCTATTACACAGGCTTTTCTCAGCCTACAGATGGATGCCCCAACCTTGCGCAGTCAGGCATGGGGCAGCTACGCCGAACGCTATACTCAATGGGTTTCCGCGACACCTTATCCAACGCTCGTGAGCGATGTCTTCATCGTTGATTTGGATGAGCAAGGTCAACTTCGGCTCTCACGCTTCAACCAGGGCCGGCGAAGATTCGAGCCGACCAGTTGGCCGGACAAACTCGAGGCGGTAAACCAGCACCTTATAAAAGGGCGGGCGATCTTCCCCGGGACCACTTTTCCTTTTCCAGAAAAGTCGGAACTAATCGTCGAAGAAATTCCAGCGCTGATGATTCCTATTACATCGGCGCCCTCTCCAGACAGTCGGGAAACTATCCAGGGCCATTCTGCGCACGTCACTATTGTGGGCTACACCGTCATCGTGCTCGACCTTGCATGTATGACGCAGGAACTTATGCCGGCTCTCGCCAGACATTACTTTTCCAGCGCCGCAGCCGCTGGGAAACTCGACTATGATCTAAAAATAGTTAGTCGCAGAAATCCCTCGAAAGTCATTTACCAGTCGTCCTCGTCGCCTTTCAGCGAGCAGGTCGCTTCACGCGATGCGGTAGTTAACCTCTTCAGCTTGCAATTTGAAAAGCTCGTCGGATTAATGTCCGCGCAGATTCCTTCAGAGCAATTTCCAGCAACAAACAAGAGCGGGACGCGGGGAGTAAGTATCTTAACTGAAGATCACCAGACTGCCGGCAGTCTGCCTCCCAAAGTGTCTCCATCGGGCGAAGACTCTGCCCTTTGGCAGTTGATGCTTAAGCATCGAACGGGCTCATTGGAAGCGGCAGTAGCCAATTTGCGTCGCCGCAATCTTCTAATCAGCTTCGGCGTGTTATTACTGTTAGCCTGCAGCCTTGTGATGATTGCCTTTCTCATACGACGCGCGCAACAACTCGCTCGCCAACAGATGGAATTTGTAGCTGGGGTCTCACATGATCTTCGCACACCGGTCGCTATTCTCTGTTCGGCAAGCGAGAACCTGGCGGACGGGTTGGTCCGGGGGCATCAACAGGTTGTGCAGTATGGCGAAATACTCAAAGGCGAGAGCTACCAGCTGGCTGAGACGGTCGAGCAGGTGCTCGAGTTTGCGGGAACGCAGTCGCTCAGAACCGCCTTCACACTTCATCGCATCGGCGTGGCGGACATTGTCGAAAATGCGCTAATCACCTACCAGCGTCAACTCGAAGAGAAAGGTTTCAAGATCGAAACTGAGATCGAGCCTGACTTACCGTCGGTAATGGCCGACGTGAAGGCCCTGAAGCGTGCCATTCAAAATCTGCTTAATAATGCAATGAAATACGGCGAAGGTCGGCGAATTGAACTCCGGGCACGAAAGGCAGTGAATAGAAAGGTGACCGAAGTGAGAATAACCGTCATGGATCAAGGCCCGGGCATCGAATCCATGGACTTGCCTTACATCTTTGAGCCATTCCGTCGCGGGCGGGCAGCCGTGGCCGCGCAGATACACGGCAACGGACTGGGCCTCAATGTGGTTCAGCGCATTATGGATGCTCACGGTGGAAGGGTGAGCGTACGAAACTACCCGGGGCGGGGAAGCGCTTTTACACTGCATCTACCGGCAGCGCCTAACGGATTTTAAAAGCGGACGCAGGTAAGGTTTATGAACGCGAGGATTCTTCTTATTGAAGACGAGCCGAGAATGGTTCGGATGCTTCGCGATCGACTAGTCGGTGAAGGCTATTTGGTCGAGGCAGCCCTGGATGGGGAAATTGGACTTGAACAAGCCACGCGCGAATCCTTCGATCTCATCATACTCGACGTCATGTTGCCGCGTCGGAATGGTTTTGATGTGTGCCGCGATCTTCGTCAACGTGGCGTCAACACTCCAATCATCATGCTTACGGCACGGACCCAGGTCTCGAACTGCGTTGTGGGACTGAAGCTCGGAGCAGACGACTACGTCACCAAACCATTCAAGCAAGCGGAATTACTGGCACGAATCGAAGCACAGATTAGACGTTCGTTCTCTCCAAGGGAACCGGGGACATACCATTTTGGATCGGTTCGAGTTGATTGCCACTACGCAAAAGTCGAGCGCGAAGGGATGCCGCTAGAATTGTCGGCACGCGAAATCAGACTGCCTCTGCTATTTTCTTAAGCACCCGGAGCCATCCTCTCTCGCGATCAAATGTTGAATGAGGTATGGGGCTACGATGCGATGCCTTCAACCAGAACCGTTGATGTTCACGTGGCTGGGTTGCGTCAAAAGATTGAACCAGATCCTCATCGTCCCCAGTACATTCTGACCGTACATGGACTTGGTTATAAGTTTGTCGGATAACACCCGGTCCCGTGAATTTTGTGAAGCAGAGCCTTCATAACTTTTTACAAGATTTCACGCTTTTCTAAGGACTTAGCTTCTGACTTGCGACCATTATTCGCGCGGCGACTTCTTAGTCTGTCCCGAGGAATGGCGACGAAGGCGATGCGCGACAGGATGTTTTCTCAGTCTTATCTCAGAAACCCAGCGTGGTCATTACTGGCGGCTAACCGAATGAACGTGTATCTCCTCGTGATCGCAATGGTGTTAACGACCGGCGTCCAGAAAGGTCTGTCACGAGACACCTACGCTGCGGAGCGCGTCAAGGTTAATAAGGGGTCCAAAACAAAGCCTACGCGTCAGATCAAAGCCCCGTATGCTGTGGAGAAGCCACTCTCAGCACCGCGTATCTTCGCCGAGGGAATCATCTCGACTTCCGATGACGAGTTCAACGTATCTTTCACTCCAGACGGCAAAGCGGTCTACTTCACGAAGAGCGTGGTGAGGTCCTATCTATACACCATCTGCGTCTCACACTTTGAACGCGGGAAGTGGGGCACGCCGGAGGTAGCGACCTTCTCAGGTTTTTATAGAGACTGGGACACTTTCGTTGCGCCCGACGGATCGACGCTCTACTTCGTTTCCGATCGCCCGCTGCCAGGAGTGAGGGAGGGCAACAACGTGGACATCTGGATGGTCGACAAGACCGCCGCCGGGTGGGGCGAACCAAGGAACATCGGCCAGCCTGTCAACAGCGACGCCGCGGAAACTTACCCCACGCTCACCTCTGACGGGACGATCTACTTCAGTTCAACCAGGGCGGGCGGCAAAGGCGAGGCCGACATCTACCGGTCCCGGCTGATAAATGGGAAATACACTTCGCCCGAAAATCTTGGCGATGCAGTCAACTCTTCGTACAACGAGACCGAGGCCTACGTTGCCCGCGACGAGAGCTTCATTATCTTCACTTCCAATCGCCCCGGCGGCCTCGGCAGCTTCGACCTGTACGTCAGCTACAAACGGGCCGGCGGATGGACGAAAGCCGTCAATCTCGGTCCCCAGGTTAACAGCGAGGGCTACGATCTCAACCCCACCATATCGCCAGACGACAAATACTTCTTCTTCGTCAGCGATAGAGGCTTCGCCACTGCGCCGTTGGGGAAACGACTGGACTACGGAGAGATTATGACAGGGCTCAGAAGTGTGCGAAACGGGTTCATGAATATCTACCAGGTGGAGGTCGGCGCCTTAAACCTGGAGCGCTGATTGAAATTGACGATCGTGGGTGAAGAAATCGGCCGCGGCACCTGAGGGAATCGAGTTGCGGAACTATTGTTCAAAAGGAGGACCCGCGTGATGAACTGCAAGATCTTTGCGGCCCTATTCGCTGCGAGTCTTTCCATCTCAGTCATTCCCCTTTTCAACCAGCGCACTAGTGCGAGCCTCCGCCCAAAGGTCGCTTACGACATGGCTGGCCCAGCAGACGAGCCGCGCATTTTTGCTGAGGGGATTATCTCAACCTCGGATTATGAGGGTAACGCAGCTTTCACGCCCGACGGCCGGACTTTCTACTTTACCAAGAGGAGTGTCAGTTACAACTCATACCTGTGGGTAATCTGCCGCTCGCGTTTTGCCGGCAATCGTTGGAGCCCGCCTGAAGTAGCTGAGTTCTCCGGCCAGTATCGTGACTCCGACCCGTTCATTTCGCCGGATGGCTCGAAACTATTCTTCATCTCTGACCGTCCTGTTGACGGCCGGCCGGAGGGGAACTTTGACATCTGGGTGATGGAGATTGAGGGATCTGGCTGGGGTGTACCGAGGAACCTGGGGGCTCCGGTAAATACCCTTTCCGTTGAGTTCTACCCGACGGTCACCAGGGACGGGACGCTCTATTTCTGCTCCAACCGGCAAGGCGGAAAAGGCGGCTTCGACATCTATCGCTCCCGCTTGGCGGACGGCAAGTACGGCGAGCCGGAGAATCCAGGGGACGCGATAAACACACAGTTCTCAGACCTGCAGCCCTTCATCGCTGCGGACGAGAGTTTCCTCATATTCGTTTCCACGGGGCGGCTTGATGAGACGATGGCCAGGAACTTCTATTACCCAAGGGGTGACCTCTATATCAGTTACCAGAGAGATGGTGTCTGGACCGTCGCCAAAAACCTCGGGCCGAAGGTCAATACTCCTGCGGCTGAATCGCGTCCAAACATGTCTCCCGATGGAAAGTACTTGTTCTTCACCAGCGAGCGAGGATTTGCCACGCCCCCGTTGAAAAAACGGAAGACCTATCGAGAGCTGATTGCCGGGATCAGAAGTACTTTGAACGGCCTGGGCAACATCTATCAGATTGAGTTCAACGACGTGACCCAAAACATCCGGTGAGTTGAGATGGAGGCGCTGCGGCTCGAAGTATGGAGCCGGGAAAATGCGAAGTTGTTGCCTGCCACTCGACGCATTGATTCTCCCTCTCGATTGCATTCACAAAGCTTCACTAAATTTAAGAACCAGCTAAAGACGTCGTTTGCCCGGCTGACCTATAAGGGAGACGCGACGAAGGGTCGCCAGGCCCTGATTGAGGGACAACGAAAACGATGGAAGGCTGGCTGGAAGGTATATGCGACAAGCAATGAGTGTCCTGGTTTCACTGGTGCTGGTAGTGATGTTCTCGTCGGTGGTCTTTGCTCAGGATGGGAAGATGTCGCGTGCTCAACGTGAGTTGGTGGAGTCGGAAAGAGCTTTCGCTAAGTACTGTGTGGAAAACGGGCTGGCTGAGGCCTGGATGGAGTTTTTTGCTGATGACGGCGTTATCTTCAGAGGCGGACCGGTGAACGCCAAGGAGTTTTATCGTAAGCGTCTGCCAACTCCCCGGCCCCTTTCAACCACGCTTAATTGGGAGCCCAGATATGGCGACGTGTCCCAAGCCGGCGACTTTGGCTACAGCATGGGGCCCTGGACTTTTGCGAGTAACAAGACGCCGAAGCCGCCCGATACGCACGGATTCTACTTTTCCGTCTGGAAGAAACAGGCGGATGGCAAGTGGAAGGTGGCTATGGATTTCGGTAGTGGAGAGATCGCGGATCCGAACTTTGATCACAGTCTCGGAAAACCATTTGTGCCCACCCGTCAATACAAAATCAAAGTGCCTAAGTCGAGCGATTCTGCTGCAGAGCTGTTGAAGTTGAAGCAAACAGATACGGAACTCGGACAGGGTTCAGGATCTCGCGGAGTACTCGAAACCTACCTGGCGCTGATTGCTGACGACGCCAGGACTTTCAAGCCCGGAAAGGCTCCCGCAGACAAGGACGCGTTGCGCTCTTATATCCCAGCCAACGATGGCTCGCTAACTCTTGCTCCGATCGGCGGCGATATCGCGAAATCCAGCGACATGGCCTACACCTATGGCAGTTATGAACTGATCGAAGGTGGGTCCACGAAGGAGAAAGGGTACTACGTGCACATGTGGAAGCGAGACCCAGCCGGAGAGTGGAAAATTGTCGTGACGAATTTTACCGGTTCGACCAAATAGGTAAAACGGGCCAAAGACTTTGCGGGCCAGTTGGTGAATGTCGTCAAGGCTTTGCTCATTGAGTGGATCCCAGCTTTTGGTCATGAAGAAACGCGGCCTTTTAGAGACTGAAATCATTACCGATATCCGCAGAGTCGCCCGGCAGCTCAAGCGCCCGCCGTCGTTCGTCGAGTACAAACGTCACGGACGGTACGACGTGCGGGCCATGCTGGAGGGATCCAGCCTCTCATGGAGCCAAATCATTGACGCCGCCGGCCTGCGAGAAGTGCTGCCCGCCAAGCGTCTGGCGAACATCAAGAGTATAGCTGCTGCCCTGCTGGAAGAAGCCAAGTCACTCGATTATGAAAATGGCCTGCTCGCAGCCCGGGCCACCTTCGAGAACCTCAATTTGAGATCGGAAGTTAGTTTCTTTGACGAAGTGCGTCGCTTTGAGGTGCATCTCCTTAGTAGAGCTCTCGAACTTACCGGTGGCAATCAGCGGCGTGCGGCCGGGATCCTGGGGTTGAGTAAAACCACTCTCAACTACAAGGTGAAGGCTTACAACCTGCTTTGAAATCCAGGTTCGCCGAATTTCATTACTGGAAATGTGGCAGTGTGTATTTTCGGAGTTACGAAAAAAAGTTGATGCCTTGTGAATGAGGATGTTCGGCGGGTTTGGAGTTCGAGCATGCTGATTAAGTACAGAGGGAAGTGCCCCCAGATACACCAATCTGTTTACATCGCCCCGAGCTGATGAGGCGGTATGCGAGTGCACTTTTGAAACACAACGAAGATACAGAAGTAGACTGACTAACTCCTGGAAATCATTAATCCGTCCCGATCATGTTCTCTGGTCGCGTAAAACCATATCACTTAGACCACCCGAAGGTCCGAGAGCTAATCCGCTCATCACAATGATTGTATCGAGGAGAATTTCAGCAATGTTAATTCGAATGTTCATTATCCTGGGTTTGGGCTTGTATGGTTGCGCCTCCGTCGTTCAGCCATCCTCTTCAAAGGCAACGACAAATCAACCATACATCTCATCTCAGCCTCTCAACGAGCCGAAACTCTTTGCCGAAGGCATTATCTCGACCGGCGACGAGGAGTTCGGGATGACGTTCATGCCAGATGGATTAACTGTTTACTTCGTCAAAGCCGAAGCGCAAGGCAGATTTCAAGCGATAGTCTTTTCTCATTTTCAGGACGGGAAATGGATTACGCCAGAGGTCGCAGCGTTCTCAGGGCAGTGGAGGGACATCGACCCATTCATCACGCCCGATGGGAAGAAACTTTTCTTCGCGTCCAACCGTCCTCTGGGCGGTACAGAGCCAAAGAAAGATTTCGATATTTGGGTGGTGGATAAAACAGCGTCAGGTTGGAGCAGTCCCCGAAATCTGGGGGCGCCTGTGAATACCGAAGGCATGGAAATAAACACGTCGGTGACAAGTAACGGTACGCTGTATGTAGCTGCGAACGATCGTCCGGGCAGTAAAGCTGACAAGGGAAAGAGAGACCTTTATCGATTCAAATTGGTTAATGGAGCTTATGCTTCGGCCGAACTGCTCGATGAGCCCATCAATTTGCCTCAATATGACGACGCCAATCACTTCATCGCGCCGGATGAGAGCTTCCTAATGTTTTGCTCTGATCGGCCAGGTGGAACTTTGAAGTTTAATCTCTACATTAGTTTCAACGAAAACGGAAAATGGACGCAGCCCACGAATCTAGGGAACAACATCAACAAGGAAGGTGGCGGGCCGTTTACGCCAATGCTCTCTCCAGATGGCAAATATCTATTCTTTGCTAACAGGGTAAGCTTTGCCGATAGGCCGCTGATGCAAAGCTTAAGTTACCAGCAACTTGTCACTAAGATCAGAAATCCAGGAAATGGCCTGGCAGACATTTACCAGATCGACTTTAACATTGCGGAGATCAAGAAGTCGGTTGCCCGGCTCGATTGATTGAAAGTCTTCTCTTCGGGATTCTCTGGGAAGAGTCTGATAAACGCGGCCTTGAGCAAGATTACAATGGCCCCTATTGCTGGGTAGCCCTGGGCCCGGGTAGTCGGCGAGGGTGACTCTCCTTTGCATGGCCATGACGCAGGTCAACGTTTGTTTTGCATTCAAACAATTCACAGCCGTGCTTAAGCTAAGTGGCCCAGGAGAACGATGCTGAATTTGGGCCGTTGCTTCGGCTGCTGTTGTTCTGAGACCTTGATGCCGAATTTTCGCGTCCCAGGACGCTCTGCGCTGGATCAAAGTGGAGGGGCCCGACCGCCATATCCGGCGGTCGGGCCGCTGAATTCATCTTGGGGACGTTGTTGTCGCCTGTAGAATCCGGTTCAGGATGTGAGCTGCTATTGGATGATCGTAGTTCGACAATACTATGATCGTGTCGCCCCCATCAGGATCCATCAGAAACTGCGTGGACACGCCGTTCGATGCCCCATCGTGTCCCACAAATCGTTTTCCGTTGAATCTCTGTTCGAAGAATCCATAGCCAGCCTTCTGCCCTGGAGGTCCAGGCAGATCAACCTTGCCGGTGAGAACAATGTTGGTGTATTCCGGATTCAAGAGGGTATGGTTGCGCAAGGCGACTGAGAATTTCAGCATGTCCTCGAGTGTCGAGTACGATCCGCCCCCAGGGTTTCCCTTCACGCCGTTGACCAGCAGGTTGTTCTTGCGCGCTTCGAGTTGGGCGCGGCTGTTCACGCCCAACCGCGTGTAGCCGATGGCGAGATTCGGTGTGTCCTGGTCAACTTCAAAAGAGTCGCTATCGAGCATGCCGGCCGGCTTGTAGATATGCTCTCTGATGTAGTCGAAATAGTTTTGGCCGGACACCTTTTCGATGATCGCTCCAAGTACGATGTAGCCCGCGCTGCTGTAATTCCAACCCTGGCCCGGCTCGAACAACAGAGGATCGTCGACGAACAGTGGGAAATAATCCTGCACCTCACGAAGTTTGAACCAACTGGCCGCGTACTTTTCGTTAAAGAAGTCACCCAGACCGGAGGTGTGCGTGAGCAATTGGTGGATCGTGACCTTCTCAGCTACCGCCCGGTTGGGATAATCGGGTAGGTGCGTGATGATCGTGTCACTGAATCTGAGCTTGCCCTGCTGTGCCAATTGCGCCACCGCTACACCGGTAAACATCTTGCTCATGGAAGCGAGGTTGAATTTGGTGTCAAGACGATTCGGAACGTCAAGGGACTTACTCGCCAGGCCGTAAGCTTTCTTGAAAGTCGTCGTGTCGCGTTCTGTAAACAGTACGGCGCCCGAGAACAGATCGGCGTCGGAAAGTTTTTTCAAAACCTTACGGATGTTGAGATCAGCCGTATCGCCCGGGAGCCTCGTCGGGCTGGGTTGGTAGATGACTCCGTCGATGAAATAAGGTGGTGCCGGCGGGACTGTGAGCCCGACGAGAGATGAAAATCCGGTTATCCTTTCCCTGCACAGAAAGAGGACGAGGTTATTAGTTGACTGACGTAGGCTGAAGAGGTCAAACCCGCCCGAGCTCAGGTAGAGGTTATAGTCGACGAACGTCAAGAGGTCGATGACCTTCGGATTGCCAACCGCATACGGTGGCGGGTTGTCGGCGTGAAAGCTATGGATCGCGTCGTAGTCTCCGGTGTTTATGACTTTAATCCATTTCGCGAAAGCCTTTCCGGCCGGCGTCTCGGGGATAGGCGGCCACTTGATCTCCGTTTGGCTCGGTCTCCCCCCGCTTAGGGAGTCGTCTTGAGTCTGGGCCATTACGACGAAGGGGCAACACATTAACTGGATCAGCACGACCTTCATCAACAGTTTTCTAAATCTGAATGACTCTGTATACATGTCCTTACCTGTTTCTCCTCATTTAACGTTTAGCGCAGCGCAGTACGAATCGGAGCCTGGAACGCCTGGACATTTCCGACCACACCCTTGCGACATCCTCTCCGGAAACTTAGCGCCTTCCAACTGCATGACTGCGCGCGCTTCATCCGCAAGGTGACGAAAGGATATAGAAGATGTCCGAAGAGTTGGTTAGACAGAGGAAAAGAGATTGTAAGGGATGTAAAAGATTAGAAGCCATTCTTAGCGAACCGATTTGACGATTCGGTACTGCCAGTTGGAACAACTCGCAAGGGAAAGATTAGAAACCTGGGGACCAATTGGTTAGGTGAAGGTAAAACCTTTGTTAAGGATGTAAAAACCGGAGAAGGCCCGACTTTGTGAACCTCCCGCTTGTGCTAGATTGATCTTGCCCATGGTCGTGATCTTCAAATACAGAATGGTGCGCTTCTTGTTTTTTGTCAGCGCGCTTTTTGTGCTCATCGCCGTGCTGGCCGCTTTGCAATATCACTGGCTTGGACAGGTGAGTAACGGTGAACGCGAGCGTATGGGCGCTGCTCTTCATGCGGGAGCAGTCCGCTTGAGCGAGGATCTCGACCGTGAACTGGCGCGGGCTTACGTCAGTTTTCAAATGGACGCCGAACTTCTGCATAACGAGAAACGAGACGGTTTTGCTGAACGTTACGCGCGGTGGGATTCGAGTGCGCCATTCCCGCAGCTCATCAGCGGTCTGTTCCTGATATCCACGGACCAGCGGAACCGATTGCAGCTGCAGGAATTCAATAAGGCAAGTAAGCGTTTTGATGACGTAGTCTGGCCGGTCCAATTTGAGGATTTACATCGCCGCTTTGAGAGACTGAGTCGGAATTCTTCCGTTGAGCTCCCAGGACCGACAGCAGTACGGCCACTCCTGGACGACGATCCGCCAATGCTGATCATCCCAGTTCTTGAAACTTTGCGCCTTGAAGAGAAGAGCACAGGGTCAAAACCTGGTGTTATGTTTGAGAGGATGATCAAACCTCCGATAGAACACATTGTGGTGGTTCTCAATTCGGACTATATGCGAGTGCTGCTGCCGACGCTGGGGAAACGGTACTTTTCAGCCGTAAATAATAGCAGCGCGCTTGAGTACACCATGCGAGTTGTCAGCCGAGCTCATCCTGAAAGAATAATCTACACATCAGAGTCGTTCCCTCGGGACGCGGCTAACTCGACGAGTGATGAAACCATCAATCTCTTCAGCCTCCGATCGGACCTGATGGAGGACTTCACGCTTGATGGCCTGCTTCCTGCGCGAATGCCTTCCAGCGTCGCGGCCAACAGTGCACCACACGCAGACCTGCATAACACTGCCGACACCCTTATGTATGGGAATGGCGATGCGCTGTGGCAGCTTACGCTCAGACACCGCAACGGGTCATTGATTGCGGTAGTAAACAACACGCGCCAACGAAACATGCTGGTTAGCGCCGCTATTCTTTTGGTGTTGACTGCGAGCATCGTCCTCATACTAGTGTCTGCCCAGCGAGCGCAGAAGTTAGCCCGGCAACAAATCGAATTCGTCGCAGGCGTCTCTCACGAACTGCGTACGCCAATAGCAGTCATAACGTCCGCCGCGGCTAATTTGTCAGATGGTATTGTGGGTGATTGGGGACAAGTCAGACGCTACGGTGCTCTCATCAGTAACCATAGTCACCGACTCGGTGAAATAGTTGAGCAGGTGTTGGAATTCGGCGAAACCAGGTCGCTTAAGAAGGCCTATCAGCTGCAAATGGCCGAGGTGTCCAATCTGATTGAGCACGCTATTGCCACCTGCCAGGCGCAGATCAGCGAACACGGCTTTGTCATTGAAAAAGAGATTGCCTTAAACCTGCCGATGCTGTTGATCGACAGCGCGGCGATGAGCCGGGCCATTCAAAACCTGCTGAGCAATGCCATGAAATACAGCGGCGAGAATCGCTCGATCAAACTCAGGGCTTGTCTTAACACGACTAAGCGCGGTGCAGAAGTTGTGATCACGATCGAAGATCAAGGATTGGGTATTTCTCTTGCTGAGTTGTCTCATATCTTTGATGCGTTCCATCGCGGTCCGGAAGTTGTTGCCGCGCAAATTCACGGAAATGGTTTAGGTCTGACGCTGGTCAAACGCATTGTTGAGGGACAGGGCGGGCGAGTTACCGTCAATAGCCGGCAGGGTGTGGGCAGTGCGTTCTCACTGCATCTGCCCGTCGCCCGCGAACTTCCGAACGGCTTTGGCGCGGTCAAGATGAAAGGAAGATATGAGAAAGAATATCCTCCTTGTCGAGGATGAGGCCGACCTGGTCCTAACCCTGACTGACCGGCTCACCAGCGAGGGCTATCAGGTCGAGTCCGCCCTTGACGGTGAGACGGGATTGGCACGAGCAACGTGCGAGCAGTTCGATCTGATTATTCTTGACGTGATGTTACCGCAACGCAATGGTCTTGATGTTTGCCGCGATCTTCGTCAGCGCGGGGTCCAGTCGGCAATTCTAATGCTTACCGCTCGAGGTCAGTTGGTGGATAAGGTCGTGGGATTGCGGATTGGCGCCGATGACTACATGACCAAGCCGTTTGAGCCGATTGAATTGCTGGCACGCGTTGAGGCTTTGATGCGACGGTCATCGACTGCAATCCCCAGTGAGCAGATCGAGACTTACCAGTTTGGTCGGGTGCGCGTTAACTTCCGTCGCACAGAAGTTCAAAATGGCGGGCTGGTAGTGGAGTTAACCGCCCGAGAGTTCAAGCTGATCAAGTTCTTCATCCTGCATCGCGGCGAGACCCTCTCGCGGAATCAGCTACTCAACGAGGTTTGGGGATATGACTCTATGCCTTCGACGCGCACAGTGGACGTGCATGTGGCCGGACTGCGGCAGAAGCTGGAACCAAACCCGCGCTCTCCCCAATTCCTTCTCACCGTTCATGGGCTTGGATATAAATTTGTTGGTTAGGCCGTTGGTGTACTCTGCGCTGGTTCCCTCGACATCAAACAAAACATCTTCGCGCCTTATATAGTCCGGCCGTTCCCCAAAACCTATCCGAATTCAAGCAAGTTGTCACGTGTCCTGACTCTCTTAGTCATCTAGAAACAAGCTACGCCGTCTTGCTGAGGCCAGAAGCCAAAGTGGAACCATTAGAAACCCGATCCAATTGGCTCTTGTAGGTCCGTGTGGTGGTTACTACATTAGCGGATGTGAAGCTTTAGAATTTTGGATAAAACTCAGACCTTTCGGAGTTTGAACTTGCGAAGACTATAGAGACTCGGCTTCCAGTGCGTCAGCTGTACCACAGACATATGACTCATCAGTAATTTGCGCGAGAGAGTCGTTTGGCGTCTGGTCCGAAGCTGGAGAACACACCAGAAGTGAGACCTTATTCCCAGGACATTCGAACCCGAGTCATTGATGCCTACCTGAATAAAGAGGGTTCACAACAGAAAATTGCCCACCGATTCAAACTGAGTGTTGGTTTTGTTCGAAAGCTCCTAAAGCAATATCGCGACACTGGAAGCATCGCGGCAAAGAGATACAAGGGTCGCTCGTCCAAGATAGATCGAGAAAGCCTGCAGGTCATCCTTCGCATCGTCGACGACAATCCAACACTTTCACTCTCAGACCTTTGCGATCAGTTGGCGAGCGAGCGACATCTTCGCATAAGCCGCTCAACGATGTGGCGAACCATTAAGAAGCATAGACCGCGCAAGGCAAGTCTCGTCTCTCCCTCAGGTAAAAAGCGCGTTTTACTTATCGCGGCCGAGGAAACAGCGACTTCGCCACTTCGGCGAGTGTCCGAAGCAAGGCAGTGACCGTGAATGCTCAGCTCGCGAGAATCCCTGCGCCGCCACATGCAAATGAAACGCGCCCCAGCTGCCACCAGACGGAAACAAGTTGGCACTGACTTTGCCTCAAAGCAGCCCGGTTCTTCGATGAGTTTCCGTCTGCAGTTGCGCTTTACAGGAATTGACGCGGAGCTTCCTCGAAGACACTTGATTCGACACCAGAGGCGATAGTCAGACGTAGTCGAACGAGATGTTCGCCTGGGGAAATGGATTGGATGTAAACAAAACCAGACGTCTCATCGGGGACGTTCTTTAGGAAAGGATAGAGATGATGAAGAAAGTCTTTATGTTCGCTATGACCATGACACTGGCGCTATTCGCCAGCAGTGCTATGGCCCAATCGAGCACGACGGGCTCGATCGAAGGAACCGTCACCGACCCGAACGGCGCGGCAGTCAAGGGCGCTACGGTTGCGGCGACGAGTCCGAATCTGATCTCGCCGAAGTCGGCGACCACCGGAGATGACGGTCGATACCTGCTCAGTGCGTTGCCACCGGGCACTTACAAGATTACGGTCGAAGCATCAGGGTTCGGCAAGTATGAGAAAGACGGAGTGGCAGTCAATTTGGGAAGAACCTCCGGCTTTGACCCGCAGCTTAATATCGGTGCTGCGACCGCTATGGTGACGGTCACAGGTGGGGCCGCGGTCGACGTCGCCGCTAACACAAGCGGATCGAATGTTTCGACCGAGCAGTTTTCAAACTTTCCGACCTCGCGCACCGTTCAGGGTCTTTACACAATCGCCCCGACCGTTACGCGTTCAGGTCTGCGCGATGCGACCGGTCGTGATCGTGATCCGTCGGTTGCGGGATCTTCGGGACCAGAGAACAATTACATTCTGGATGGCGTGAACACGACCGACCCGGCGTTCGGCGGATCAGGAGCCAACCTTCCTTTCGAGTTTGTCCAGGAAGTTGAAATCAAGACCGGCGCTTATGGCGCCGAGTATGGCAAGTCGACCGGAGGCATCTTCAATGTCATCACCAAGAGCGGAGGCAACGAATTCCATGGCGACCTCTTTGGTTATGGAACTACCAAAGGCATGGTCCGTGGTGTGAAGAACTTCCCGTTCACGGGATCTGCGGCAAACGGATTCTCAGAGACTGATATTGGTGGCGACATCGGCGGGCCAATCAAGAAGGACAAGCTTTGGTTCTTTGGCGCCTTCAATCCGCAGCGCCGGACGAACTTCTATTTGACGCAAACATTCCACGCACCTGTGCAGAACAAGGTGACCATTCCTTTCTATGCCGGCAAGATCACCTGGGCGCTTAACAGTAAGAACACCTTCACGGCTTCAACCTTTGGTGATTTCACGAAGGTTGATGGTTTCCTGGCGACGGCTGCGCTCACTAACGTGAACGGCTTTGGCTCGGATATCACGGCCTTTGAGGGAAGACAGGAACTAGGTGGTCACAACTACGCATTTCGCATGAACTCGACGATCACGAACAACTTCATCGCTGAGTTCTCAGGTGGCCTACACTTCCAGAGAGCTAAAGTGATCCCACGGGCGACGGACCAGCCGTTAATCACCGATAACTTTGCCGTGCTAAAAGACGGCAAGGTTCTGCCGGTAACGCAAACCGGCGTCCTCTCGACGGCTAATTCAAGCAGGACTGGCTTCGTTGACTTTGTGGACGGGCGAGGCGGATCATTGCAGCGCAACTATCTACGCGGTCCCGGTTTTGGTCTTTATGCGTCGCAGACTCGCGATCGCTATGAGATTAACGCCCATCTGCAGAATATCGTGGGCAAGCACACCGTCAAATGGGGCTTTGAGTGGTTCCGTAATATGTACAATAACTTACAAACCTCCAGCGGCAAACCGAACACCTACGCGAACCCAAATGGCTATACGTTCGTGAATGGAGCGGACGACAACGTTACATTAAACCAGCGCATCGGTAATAGTTTCAGCGTCTGCACCACTCGTGGTTCACAAGTTGTCTGTCCGAGCAGCACCGCCACGGCGCTGCTGACCACACCGGGTGTAGCTCTGCCTGCGGGGCTCACCTCAGTTGTGACGGGAGCGATTACCTCGGACGAAGCTTTTGGGAATCCTTTCATAGTTCGGACCAGCACCCGCGTGCGTGATTTCGAACTCCATGCGAAGACCTACACGAATGCTGAGGCCTTTTATGTGCAGGACGACTACAAATTCGCCCGCAACTTCCAGGTCAATATCGGCGCGCGCTGGGATTACGAACAAGCCTACAACACCAATGGCACGAGTTACATTAAATTCAACAATTGGTGGGACAACCTGGCTCCGCGGCTTGGTTTGGTTTGGGATTTCACCGGCACCGGCAAGGGTAAGATTTTCGCGAATTATGCCACCTTCATAGAGACTCCCGTCCCGCTGGATGTCAACGTTCGGGCTGCCGGTGGCGACGCCCAAACTGACAAGCAGTTTAACGTCGACAGGTACAGTGCTCCGGCCAATGCTAATATTGTTCCCGGAATTGCAGCCATCAATCCAAATTGCACACCGCTGCAGCCTTGTCAGACAGGCGCTACCAATCTTGGTGCGGTAGTTACACCAATCGATCCGGGTCTAAAGCCGCAGAGCATCGGTGAAGGCACGTTCGGAATTGAATATGAAGTCGCCAAAGATGTGGCCATCGGAGCGCGAGGCATCTATCGACACATGAGAAACGTGATCGAGGATGGCTCGTTTGATGATGGTAACAATTACTTCCTCTTCAACCCCGGTCGCCGCGCCAATGGCGAAACAACCGAGGACAAGGCCTGCGCCGGCGATCCCACTACCGGAGTAGCCGCACGCTGTTTTGGCAAGGCGCAACGCTTTTATCGCGGAATTGAGTTCACGGCGACAAAGCGATTCACGAACAACTATCAGTTCATCGCTTCGTACGTGTTCTCAAGCCTGATCGGCAATTACGAAGGCTTATTCCGCAACGACAATGGGCAGTCTGACCCGAACATCACTTCACTGTTCGACCTGACGAGCCTGCTCGATAACACTTACGGACGTCTGCCGAATGATCGGCCGCATCAGTTCAAGTTCAACGGCAGCTACCGGACACCATTCAAGCTTCTCATTAGTGGAAACTTCTACCTACAGTCCGGTACACCGTTTAACCAGCTGGATCCGCACGTGGTCTATGGAAACAACGAACACTTTCTCGTGCAACGCGGCACAGCGACTGTGCCAACTGTAACGGCCAAACAGGCTGGGTTCCCGAATGTCGTCGACAGCATAGGTTCTCATCGAACGCCGACGACCATGAACCTGGATCTGGGTTTCTATTACCCGATCAAGTTGGGTGAGAAGCGTGAGCTGCGTCTTACCGGAGACTGGTTCAATGTCTTCAATAGCCAACGTGCTATCACTCTGGATCAGACCAACTCAATAAACAGCGGCGTGACCGGCGTCGCACCGGTACCTAATCCGTTCTACGGAGCGGCGGTGTTAGTGCAAGCTCCTTCGGCGTTCAGAGTTGGGGCCAAATTCACCTTCTAACCACAGCCATCGTCCTCCGGCGATGACGATTGACGGTGATCGGGAGAGGCGCTGAGTTCGCGCCTCTCCCAATTACTATTTGTGGGGCCAGCACAATTGTTGACTTGTGGTTTCACGCAACTATGTTCGTAACTAACAACTTGAGGTCTGTCGCGCGACCGTTAGCGGGCCTCTTCCTTCTAATCGTTTGCATCTTCTCGTCCCAGGCCGCTCCGCTTGTCAGGCAGAGTGACAACGTACGTACTCAGGCGCAACGTGCGCTCCGTCAGGGTGATTATGAATTGGCCGAGAGGCTGTTTCGCGCATTGGTGACCAGGAATGGAAGCGACGTTGATGCGCATCTGGGACTCAGTTACACGCTTCTCAAGCGTCGTGATCTTCAGGGCGCATATGCGAGTGCCAGTTTGGCCCTTTCAAAGGATGAGCAATCGGGTCGAGCCTGCGCCTTATTAGGAACGGTGCTATTGGGGTCTGGTGACTTCAATTCATCAGCGAAGGTGTTCAACAGAGCTCTGAGTTTGGATTATGAAGAGCCTTTGGCGACCGCTGGCCTGGCAATGATCGATTTCTATGAGAATCGGCTGAAGTCGAGCTTAAGAGGTTTGCGCCGCGCAGCCGGTCTCGATTCCAAAGAACCGGATTTCGTCTTCAATCTCGCACAGGTCGCGACGCGCGCGGAACGCTACATGGAGGCCGCCGACGCTTACGAGAAATTTCTGGCGATATCTCCCCGTTCGGATCAAGAGCGACGAAATTTGATAACAGGCCTGATTGCATTTCTGCGCTACCTGGGAAAACAAAAGCGACTTTATGTTGTGGGCGGACCGGATCGGGTCGTGGTGCCGTTCGAACTGTTGGACTCACGTCCTTTAATAAGGCTCAACATCAACGGGACTACCGAATCTCTCCGATTTATTCTCGACACAGGCTCAGTAATGTCTGTCCTTTCAGACCGCACGGCCGAACGTCTCGGAGTAAGTCCAGTCGCTCGGGGTGGGATGTCGCGCGGAATTGGCGGTAACGGCCGTTTTGAAATCGTGTATGGATTCCTCTCGTCACTACGCCTGGGCGCAGCGGAGGTTGAGAATGTTCCAGTGTACGTGAGGAGCTTCTACGGGAACAGCGAAGCCGTTGATGGGCAAATCGGTCTCGCGGCGCTGGACAAGTATCTGGTCACGATTGATTACGGGGCGCAGGTACTAATCTTAACGCGGCGTAAAAAGAATAGCTCCCTTTCCGGACAGGCTGCTAACGGACTCGAAACGCCGATTCGCCGGACATCGAGTGGTTTTATTAGCGGAGATGTCCAACTTGAAGGAATTGGCTCAACTCTCCATTTCATTGTTGATACCGGGGCGAGCGTGTCTGTAGTGGCATCTGCATTAACTGAGCAGGCACAAATGAATCGCTTTGAAGCGGGTCCGCCAATGCGCATATACGGTGCGGCGGGAATCTCCGAAGACGTTAGATCTATTCTGTTGCCCAATGTGATGTTCGGGCCGCACCTTCGTAAGGATCTTCGCGCAGTTATACTCAACCTCGATCCCATTAACGAAACAACCGGATTTGTTCAGAGCGGAATTCTCGGTGGAAATTTTCTTAGAAACTTTCGCATCACGCTTGACCTGCAAAAAGGACTAATCCGGCTTGAACCGCTGGCCTCATTTCCAAAATCAAGCGAGCCTTTGCCAAAAAGCAGCCTTTCATCCGGCACGACGTTTGGGACCTGCAACCCAGACTGTTAGATAGGCTAATGTCCGTCGTGCATCTCGACTGTTCGTCGTGATCTGGCAACAGATCATTGCTCCCACCGATTTCAAACTTCAATCATTACGGTTGGGTACCGAACTCGTCGCCTCTGATCAGGCGTGCCTAAAGAATGTCCTGGTTATGTAGGCTGCACTCAAGGAGGTTCTTCCCGCAAGAAAATTCGATTCACATGTTGGGCTTGATCCGGCGGGGCTAGAACAGATTGGCCCCAGGGTAAATCGCAGAAAGTGGCTCCAATGGCCAAACGGCATTGCCTTCATACCGGGCACTTGGGATTTAGAATTTTGAATAAAACTCAACGTTTCGGACTCGTGGGAATGAGAGAGTAGTGAGGAGCTGCGTGTCGCTCGCAGGCCGTGTCATAGAGACGTATCTCATCTGGACCATCAGACAGAGGAAACGTTTGGAGGTCACAAAGAATCATCACGTGACCATATTCCCGAGGAGATTCGGAACGAAGTTATTGACCTTCGCTTGCAGTCGCTAAAGCGGTCCTGGGACCAGTGGCATAGCGTCGAACACACCTCAGGCCACCAACAAGCTATCTGGATTTGGTGGAGACATTTTCAGCGACTTGATAGTTGCATCGCTGCGCGTTCCCACGTTTGAAAAACAATCCCGCAAACTCTACCTCCATAGTGCTCTTGAGCCCAGGGCTTTGGTTACCTTGTGTCACCGAACGCAAGCTGCGCCACATTCGTCTGAAACAGAAGAGAGCCCTTGAGATACAAGCACGAGTTGGCACTTCTTTTGCTTCTCAGTGAGCGGTCTTCGAGACGAGTTTTTGAAGCGGTGATTTGGTGAATCGTCCAGAACGAGTTACCCAGGGCCGCAAATGCCAGCTGACAAAAGGGAGCACTTCTGATGCCGACCACGCGACAGGTTTTTCTAGCGAGTCTACTGATTCTCGCGGCTTGCACAATGAACGTGATAGCGCAATCAACGACAACTGGCGCAATCAACGCGACCGTGGTGAACCCGAACAAAGAGGTCGTGGTCGGCGCAAGTGTTACGGCCAGGAATACGGGGACGAATAAAGAAGCCACCGCCACAACTGACGACAATGGGGGCTTCAAACTCGTCAATCTCGATCCGGGCACATACACGGTTACGGTGAACGGGCCAGGATTTGCGCCGTTCTCGGCAGAGAACGTGGTGGTTGAGGTTGGCCGTTCAACCACCCTCGACATTGGACTTTTTCTTCAAGGGGTAACCGGAACGGTTCAGGTAAATGCTGAGGCTCCGGTCATCAACACATCGCAACAGGACTTCTCGATCAATATCAATCAGACCTCGATTAACGAATTGCCTATCAACGGGCGTCGGTGGTCTAACTTCGCCATTATGACTCCGGGCGCCGTGCCCGACGGGACCTTTGGTTTGATCAGTTTTCGGGGTATCTCAGGTTTGCTTAATAACAATACGGTTGACGGCGGGGACAACAACCAGGCCTTTTTCTCGGAGGAGCGCGGCCGGACGCGCAGCGCATATTCCATCAGTCAATCCGCAATCCGCGAGTTTCAGGTTAATACCTCGAACTTTTCAGCAGAGTACGGACGCTCAGCCGGCGGCGTCACAAACGCAGTTACCAAGTCTGGCACAAATGAATTTCACGGCACGGGTTTCCTCTACGATCGCAACAACAAATTGGGCACGCGCAATCCGAGAAGTTTCGTAAGTCAGATCATCAACGGCGTTGCGACTCCGGTTGCCTTCAAAGCCGAAGACGTGCGCTACCAGTTTGGCGGAGCGATCGGCGGGCCGATCGTCAGGGATAAGGCGTTCTTCTTCTTTAGCTATGATCAGCAAAAGCGTAATTTCCCCGGGGTTTCGGTTTTCTTGAACCCCGCCTATCTAAGCACCGTCAACACCACTCTACTCACGGCGCCAGTTAGAGGATTGACCACAGCCCAGATAAATTCGACGCTGGATTTTCTCACCAGCGAAACGGGTTCGACGCCCCGCCGAGGCGATCAAAAACTCTTTCTGCCAAAGCTGGACTGGCAGCTTAATCCGAATAACATCCTGACGGCCTCGTACAATCGACTGCGGTGGAATTCGCCCGCTGGAGTCCAAACTGCCGCGACAGTTACGCGCGGTCGGCAGGGCTACGGCGACGACTTTGTTACAGCTGATTCGCTTAATCTCCGTCTTTCGTCAACGCTCTCGAGCAGTCTGCTAAACGAATTCCGCTTTCAGTGGGCCCATGAACTTGATACGCAGTTTGCCCAACCACCGCTGGCCGGCGAGCCGACAACTGCTAATGGTTTCTCTCCGCAAATTACTCTTTCGAACGGCATTACTCTGGGCAAGTCAAATAGCCAGGATCGGCGCGCCCTGCCTGATGAAAGACGGTTTCAATTTGCCGATTCCATGACTCTCACGAAAGGGAATCACACCATCAAGTTTGGCACGGACATCAACCATGTGAGGGACATTCTGGATCAGTTGTTCACGGAAGCCGGCGCCTATACGTATGGAAATATCAACGATTTCATCGTCGATTACGTGAACTTCACGTCAGGCGGCGCCCTCAGGGCGGCGGGCAGGCAGTGCGCCACCAGTACTCGGATTGCCGGGTTGTGTTATACGAGTAACTACACCCAGGGTTTCGGTCCGCCGCGCTTTCCAATTACCACAGTCGATTATGCCTTCTTTGCGCAAGACGATTGGCGGGTTGTGCCACGTTTGACCTTGAACCTGGGGCTTCGTTGGGAGTATCAGCAGTTCCCGAAACTTTTCCCTAACCTGGTTAACCCAGGTCTGTTGATCAATGGGGACGCGGTGACTTCGCACCGACCGAGCGACAAGAACAACTTTGGTCCTCGTCTGGGCTTCGCCTGGGATGTGGAGGGTAACGGCAAGACCAGCCTGCGGGGCGGGTATGGTATCTACTATGGACGCTCAGTAAACTCGACAATAATTAATTCCTTAATTAATACCGGACTGTCGACAGGGCAGGTTGTTGTTTCGCTGGCCGCGACTGCCACTGGCGCGCCGATCTTTCCTAACATTTTGCCGACGGCACCGGCGGGCGCCGCATCGGTCCAATACTTCGCGAACGGCTTCCAAAATCCTCTCATTCACCAGGGTGATTTAGTTGTTGAGCGTCAAATTGCGCACAACACGATCGTGTCTGCCTCCTATCTATTTAGTTTTGGCAAGTATTTACCGAACTTTGTTGATGTCAACCTGACACCGCCAACCGTCGCCCGCACCATCAATATTGTGGACGGGCCATTCGCCGGTCAGAAGTGGACCTTCCCTTACTTCCTGGGAACCCGACCAATCGCGGGTTTCGGTGCCATCCAGGAGATTCGAAGCAATGTCGATACGAAGTACCACGCGCTGGTGCTGCAGGCGAATCGTCGTCTGACGAACGGTTTGCAATATCAGGTCAATTACACTCTTTCGAGGGCGTGGGATACGGGACAAGGGTCCCAAACCTTTACCCCTACGTTTCCGCTTACTTTCAATCCTTTCGACCAGGCTGGAGAGGCTGGATATTCAGTCTATGACCGGCGGCATAAGTTCGTAGCCAGCGTGGTTTACAACACGCACTATAAGAACCAGAACAATAAGACCGCCAGGGCACTGCTTAACGGCTGGACCATCTCGCCGATTCTGAGCATGTTCTCAGGTGCTCGCTATACCGGCACTACGTCCGGCTCTGCCGTAAGTGGTGTCTTTGGCGTTAGCCAGGCCGGTGGAGTCAACGGCGCCAACAGCTCCCTTCGTTTTGCGTTCCTTCCCAATAACTACTTCAAGCAGCCGCCCATAAAGTACATCGACCTGCGCCTCTCACGCCGGTTCACTATCAAGGAAAACGCCAAGCTGGAGTTCATTGCAGAGGCTTTTAATCTCTTCAACCGTACCCAGGTCACGGCCGTAAACACGGTGATGTACAACATTGCTATCTCCGGCAACGAGGTCAATGCCACCTTCAATCCTTCCTTTGGCCAGATAGCCGGCGCCGATGGATTCTTCTTCCGTGAACGTCAGGTACAACTCGCTGTGCGTTTCGAATTCTAGGCGTCGTAAGGGTCTCGAAAAACGAAATGTTGCAGTTCGAAGGAAATGAGTCTTGTTAACCATTCCGGTCGCTGAGCGCCAATGTCATTAAACATCTCACCCTCAAAGCTGAATGCACTGAGAAAAAGCGCAATGGCCCTGGTGTCAGAGGTCGATGCCTTAGCGGCTCACCAGGCAGGTCTTCCGATTGATTTTTACCAGGAGATGCGTTCGTACGAGATCGCGCTCGTTTGTTGGGCTATGGGGCAAGCACGGGGAAGTCAGAAGCTGGCCGCGGAACTATTGAACTTGAACCCAACGAGTCTCAATTCAATTATCAAAAAATGCGGACTGAGGATTCCCAAACGTAAGCCCCGGAAAGAACGCGATCAGAGAGCGCAGTCAACACGCAAAAGAAATATCAGTTCGGCTCGCAAGACGTTCCTGCGAACCATGGAGAGCCAGCCGTCTACTGAGGCTGGTTGAGTTTGCGGAGGTGTCAAAAAGAGCTTCCGGGTATTGGAAGTTCGTGCCAGGGCACCTTTGCCGTCTGATGGGAATTAACTTTCTAAAAAAGGAGCTCACAATGAAAAGACTCATCTATACCCTACTGGGGCTTTGCCTGTTTGCGACATCGGCATTCGCGCAATCGCAGACAGGAACCCTGGTTGGTACGGTTTCGGATGCAAGTGGTGTCATCCAGGGAGCCACCGTAGTTGTCAAAGACAACCAAACGGGGAAGGAACGAACCGTGGTCAGCGGTGATGGCGGTGGTTTTATCCTTTCCCAGCTCGAGGTCGGAACCTACACTGTCAAAGTAACTGCCTCGGGTCACAAGAGCTTTACGGCGACGGATTTGAAAATCGACGTCAACAAAGACTACACGTTAAATACAACTCTGGAGGTCGGCAATATTTCGGAGAATGTTACCGTGGTCGCCGGCGCGGATATCATCAACTCAACCGATGCCCAACTGAATACGACAGTGACGCAGCGACAGATCGTCGAATTGCCATTAAACGGACGCAATCCGCTGGCATTGGTTCTGTTGCAGCCCGGCACTTCATCTAATAGTCAGAACCCCACATCCATTAATGGGCAGCGCCCGTCGTTTACGAATGTTACCCGCGACGGCATTAATGTGCAGGACAACTTCATTCGCACGAACGCTGTTGACTTCCTTCCTGACCGCCCGAATGTTGACGACACGGGCGAGTTCACCATCATCACACAAAATGCAGGCGCGGAATCCGGTTACGGCGCTTCACAGATTCAGTTGGTAACGCCACGTGGAGCGAACAGCTTTCACGGCGCAGGTTATATATACAACCGCGCTTCTCATTTTGCGGCCAATACTTTTTTCAATAATTTTTCGGGAGTCAAGCGGCCGTTTCTAAATCGGAACCAATACGGTGGCAAGGTCAGCGGACCAATCCTTAAGAACCGGCTTTTCTTCTTCGCCGCATATGAAGGCTTTCGCTTGCGTCAATCGGCTACCGTCAATAGGACGATCCTGCTGCCTGCGGCGCGTGCGGGTAATTTCACATTTCGGGATACGGCAGGCGTAACTCGGACGGTCAATCTCTTAGGAGGTAATTTTGCGTCCTTAACCGGCGTGTCCGCGATTGACCCGACGATTAATAGCCGCATTCTGGCGAATCTTCCGACAGCGGGTAACAACTCAACGCTCGGCGATCAGCTCAATACCACTGGTCTCACGTTTTCTCGCGCAACCAACACTACTCGTGAAGCTTTGGCCACCCGCTTTGACTACGACATCAATAGCCGCCACAGCATCAACGGCGTATTCAATTATAAGAAGGAAAACAACCTGCGCAACGATGTGGACGCCCAGCAAGGTGGCGCCGCCTGTTGCTATACAACTACTCCTTTCGGTTTCCAGCCTGCACATACGCCCTTTCTTGCACTGGCATGGCACTGGTCGCCAACCAATAACATCACGAACGAATTACGTGGCGGATGGCAAAGGAGTGACCCAACCTTTGGGAATACTGCGACGCCGCCCGCCTTCTATATGCAGATTCCGCTGATCAACAATCCCGAAAGTGGTTTTGATCCGCAGGGCCGTACCACTCAAATCTATAATGCCCAGGATAACGCCGTTTGGACCCACGGAAGTCACTCCGTTCGCTTTGGCGGACAGTACCAGGGTTTCAGAATCTCTCCATTTGGACCGGGCGCTTTTGGGGCATCATTCCTCCCTACCTATGTTCTCGGTGGCGGCACGACTCCGGCATTCACGGTGACGAGCTTCAACAATGCGGCTGGTTGCGTCGCCGCAACGGGTGCGAACTGTATTAGCTCAGTTACTACGGCGAATAGCATGCTCGCCCTATTGGGAGGCCTGATAGGTACTGCATCCCAAACGTTCACCGCTGCCAGCAAGACAGGAAATTTGGCGGCTGTCCCGCCGCAGCGCAACTTAGCTTATGAAAACTACTCGGGATATATAGCCGACCAGTGGCGCGCTTCTCAATATCTCACGTTGAACTTCGGCATGCGCTATGACTTGTTCTTACCAGTGCGAGAGACCAACGGGTTGCTTCTGGAGCCGGTGCTGAACGGACGCGACGTAAGAGCGGCTGTGCTTGATCCAAATGGTACCTACGACTTTGTTGGTGTCAATGGCAATGGTAAAAATTTCTTCAAGACGGACAAGAATAATTTTTCGCCGGTTATTAGCCTTGCCTGGTCTCCCGTGTTCAAAAACAGATTGATGAACGCACTGTTTCCGGGCGATGGTCGCACGGTCTTTCGCGGTGGCTATCGGAGGAGCTTTGTTAACGATGAGTTCGCACGAGCTGCCGATAATGCTATCACCGGAAATGCGGGTTTAACTTCGACTCTGACCGCCTCCGGCTTGAACGCTCGCTTTGCAACGGCACCGAGCTTCGCCCCGCCGGCGGTAGTAGTTCCGCGCACCTATGCGCAGAATAATGCTTTGGCGGGAAATTTCGGGACAGTTTTTGCTATTGACCCGAACCTCCAGGCTCCCGGCACAGACGAATTCAATATTGGCATCGAGCGCGAACTCGGTTGGCAGACCGCGCTCGAAATTCGTTTTGTGCATGGGCAAAGCAATAATCTGGTTCGGGGGTTAGATCTGAACCAGATTAAGATCCTTGACAACGGATTCCTGGCCGATGTCCTAAGGGCACGGAACAATCTGTCTCTGCTGCCAAATGCTGGGGGTTCAATCAACTGCACATCGGCAACCGCGGGCTGTCAACCGTTGCAGCTTATAAACACCGCTGCTTTTGGGGGCGGCGGTCCGGGCGCTCCGATAGTTGGCACGCCTTTGAATAACGCGACGCTGCGAAACAATATTATTGCAGGTAATGTTGGGGATGTGGCGATCAACTTCCTGACAACCTTTGGGCTTGGGAACAGCGTACTTCTACCTAACCCAAACACGGGAGTTGCTGACTTCCTGACCAATGCGGCGAAGTTTCGCTACAACTCACTTCAGATTGAGTTACGTCGCCGCTTCTCTAAAGGTTTGGCGTTCCAGGGGAATTACACCTTCCAGAAGAATCTGACTGATGCTCCCGGCACCGGCCAGACCCGCTTTGAACCACTAATCGATAACGCAAATCGCAAAGCAGAGTACGCTCTTGCTGATTTCGATACCACGCATGTAATCAACCTCAATTTGATTTATGAACTGCCATTGGGCAAAGGCAAGAGTTGGGGCGGCGATGCGGGACCATGGTTGGACCGTCTGATCGGTGGCTGGCAAGTCACCACGATCATGCGGATTGACAGCGAGGCGCCTTTCTCGATTAGCGATCCGCGCGGCACACTCAATCGTGGCCCCCGTTCGGCTCGTGAAACAGCCAACACTAACCTTACTAAGCAACAGGTCAAGGCGCTTATCGGGGTCTTTAAGACACCTTGCGGCATTTACTACATTGACCCCGCCGTGATCAATCTGGACCTGGCGCAATGCCAGCTTGGAATCATCGCGCCACGAGCAGCAGGAACCACCGCGGGAGTGGCCTCTCTTGGCTTTGATCCGCTGGTTGGACCCAAGACTTTTCCTGGCCAGGTCTTCTTTAACGTCGCGCCGGGACAAGTCGGTAATATGGACAGAAACTTCCTGCACGGTCCCTGGTACGCAAACTGGGATACCTCGATCATTAAGAACATCCGCATCACTGAAAGCGTACGCTTCCAAATACGGGCTGAAGCTTTCAATGTTTTGAACCAGGCTCGCTTCACGCCCGGCGGACAATTCACGGCCGCGAACATCAACAGCAGTACGTTTGGGCGGTCCGCGGCCACTTCTCCGGCGGCGCGCGTAATTCAGTTTGTGGGCCGCATTGAATTCTAGACTCGGCCTGCCTTGGAGGTGATTGACGATTAGGGCGTTGCTTCCATGAAGTGACGCCCTTGTCTCTTTGGAAAAGTTGCGATGATTGTCCACTGTTGGCTCGCGACCCCTACACCTGCACTCGTAGGCCGCTGACGCCCGAATGAGCGCGACAGGGCGTGAGTGGCAGACCAGGGCGCCTCCCGCATGTATTGCACTGTGGGGAGCCAATACCCCGAAGAGGGACTAAATATTGCCAAGTTGATCTTGGAGAGTTTTGGCGAAGATGCGCCAACTATATAGACCACGGGCGGTAATAGAGGTTAGGACGTACCCCTTATATTTGGCGGGTCTTACCAACCCAACTTTTCCGGTGTCACCCAGCAGACCACAAAGCTCAACTTCTGGCTCCTGTAATCGCCCGTGATCTCCCGACAGCCCGGCGTGGGTACATAGACACTCACCACCATGTAAGCAGGAGCGATTCCACCACCCGTGTTCGTCGCCTCGTTTGCCAGTAGGGGCCGGGCGCACCAGGTACTCACTTTCTTCCAAGGCCTTCCTTTACGTGGTGCATGTGGAGCATGCTCATCACCTGTCGTAGTCACGGTCTAAATCTTCCGGCAATTGAGGTTGGAGGACGGGTCACTTCTGCCTGACCATTGGGGTAGTATTTGTCGCCGTCATGCGCCTGAGGGTGAGATATTTCCCTCAGCGGATTGAGATTTCATAGTTGCGAGAACCCGAAAGCCTACATCGCAAAAAAGATGCGTGCAAGCTCGCGCTTATCTTTTTTTGATCGGAGTTTGATCTTGACAGTGCCTTGCCAAAGAATTAGTCTTTTGGCCCTAAACAAAAGAAATCGAGGGACTTCCGGGGTGAAAGACGAACGCGCACCGGGGTCGTCAAAAAGCAAAAAGGAACCGCTGGCTTCGTCTCTCCCAACGTTCGCGTTCCGAAAATCACGATGCTTGTCGCTAAGAGTCTAAATTCGGCGGTCGCCGCTCCAGCAACCTACCCGTTCGACGTGAATTCGGAACACGTGGGCGAGCATGCCACGGCTCTGGTGGCGCTGAGCCACAGCGCCAGCGAACAGCAAATCTACGCAGCGATGCTGGCTGAGATCGCCGCGGTCGGGACGCGGGTCGCATCGTTCACCACGCGCCGTCTGATGGGCCTGACCGGCATCACGGGTTACAGCACGGTGCGGCGTGGCGTAAACGGCCTGGTGAACAAACTGAGCATAGAGCGCCAGAAGGTTGCCGGTCACAACGGCGGCGATCATCCGCTGGTGGTTTACCTGGTGTTCTCGCCTGAAGAGATTCTGGCGCGGCGTCGCGCGATGGGACAATCGATTTATCCGAAGGGCCTGCACGAACGACATGGGGCATCGTTGGTCAGGGCCATGTCAAGAGTTGCCGGCGCGCGTGTTTTGAGCCGCCGCGAGGTCGAGGTTTCGTTGTGTTGCGCCCAGGGCCTGACAAACGCTGAGATCGGCGTCCGCCTGGAAGTTAGCGAGCAAACCGTGAAGTTCCACCTGCGAAACATCTTCGCTAAGCTCGGCGTGAAGCGACGCGCGGAGTTGGTTTCAAGGCTTTTACGTGATGAGGTTCCGTAGGGTACGCACTCCTCTGGAGTGCTGGTGCGCAGGAGGCGTGCGTACCGCGTACCGCGTTTGAAAACTTAACGTTACCTCGCGCAAGAGGTTTCCCTTACGGGTGGCTCCGCATTTGCGTTTCCAGGGGCAGACTGAAGGGAGAAATCTGCGCGCGAGTAGAAAGCGAAATTGATAGTCGGGATGTCGAAAAAGGAAGCGAAGAAGAAAAAGAAGAAAAAGACGGCCATGGTTATTTGCCGCGATCGAAAAGAATTCTGGACGACGCAAAAGCAATTCTGGCAGTGGGTCCGTGAAGGGGTCGTGGTTAAGAAAAGCGACCATCCGCTTACCGGGGAATTTTCTCGCGAGCACTCAGAGCTGATGGTCCTGGTAAGCAATACGGTTTTGAACCTCGCCCACCCGAACCACATGCGCGAGGCTCTGCTGTCGCGGCGGATGGGGTTGGGCGGGAAATAAGAGTAATGAAGAGCAATCTAACATACCGAAAATTAGTTGCGGCACTGTCGGTCATCATCGGATTTGCTGCGATAGTGATCGCACAGAGTCCATCAATGCCTGGCCCGGTGGTCGAGCAACCGTCTGAACGTTATCGCATCGGTCCCGGCGATGTCCTGGATGTGCGGGTCTACAATCGGCCGCAACTTTCGCGGGAAGCAGTCCGGGTGGAAGGAAACGGCATGATTCGTATGCCGCTAATCGAAGGTGAGATCCAGGCGGCGTGCAAGACTGAGGGGGAACTGGGCAAAGACATCTCGACCCGTTATGCGCGTTACTATCGCAATCTTCCGGTTGATGTCTTCATCAAGGAATATCACGCACGGGAGGTCGCGCTGATTGGCGCGGTCAACGAACAGGGACGCTATCAGATGCAGCGAAGGATTCGTCTGCTGGAGCTGCTGACCTTTGCCAAAGGACCGTCGGAAAAGGCCGGGCAGTCAATCAATATTGTACGGGCGCCCCGCGCCGACCTCTGCGCAAACAGTAACGACACGGCCAAATCTGAAGGCAGGTTTATCAGCTTTCGCCTGAACGATACCCTGCGCGGCGATGAGACCGCCAATCCCTACGTCGAGCCCGGCGACATCGTGACTGTGCCGGAAGCGGACCAGGTTTATATCGTCGGCAACGTCTACAGCCCGAAGTCTCTGCCGTTGCGCGAGCCGATTACGGTATCGCGGGCCATAGCGATGGCCGGTGGTCCCTTGCGCGATTCAAAGACTGACAAGATACGCATCAGGCGACAGACTGGCGACGGTACGCAGACCGAAATGTTCGTTAACCTGAACGCGATCGCGCAGAAGAAAGCGGAAGACCTCCAGTTAAGGCCCAACGATATCGTTGAAGTTTCGGAATCGACGGGCAAGAGCATTTTTCGCAGCCTGATCGGCTCAGTAGCGCCGATGGCCGCTCAACTGCCCGTGCGCGTGATTCCCTAGCATCCTGGGAACAACGACTTTGGAGTGCGGCGACTCGTCGCCGCTTTGCGTTAGGACAGAGGCAAGTATTGGATTAGTAGCGAATCGTAAGGTGCGCCAAAGCGGCGACGAGTCGCCGCACTCCAAATCTTAGCCCTTTGCCCTTAGCGCCTAGCAACCCATGAACGAAGCCACCAAACTAGCGAGACGCGACGAAGACCCGCGCGACATTGATCGAAGAAACGAAGAATCAACGTCTTATCGCGGTTCATACGGATATGGCGCCGAGAATGTCGAGAGTGAAGTTCATTTGCTCGACTATTGGCGGGCTATCCGCAAACGGCTGTGGCTCGTGCTGGGGGTGGCCGCTCTGCTCACCACCATGTCGATGATCTATGTGGCGCGCAAGCCGGACATCTACGAAGCGTCATCCCGCGTGCAGGTCGACCTCGAAAGTAATCCGATGTATGGCAGCAATCCCGCGCCGATTTTCCTCAATCCGGTCAGCGATCCTGCTTACTTCAATACGCAGTTGCAAATTCTCACCAGTCCCGGTCTGCTACGACGGGTGGTGAAGACGCTTGATCTCGAACACAACAAGGCGTTTCTGCGTCCGCAGACTTCGCAGCCACATTCAACCTGGAAGACGATTACACAAATGCTGGGTGTGGGTGGCGGTGACCGCAAGACGTCCACTCAACAACCGAATGTTTTGCCCCTGACCACGTCGATCGCGCCGGCGACTTCCAGTGAGGATCTGGTCGAGGCCAAGCGCCTGGCCCCCTATGTCGGCGCGCTGATGGGCGGATTGCGCATCGAGCCGGTCCGCGAAAACCGTGCCGGTTATTACAAAGAGACGCGACTGATAGACATCGATTACACGCATGGCGATCCGGAAGTTGCCGCGAAAGTCGTCAATGCCGTGGCCGAGACCTTTGTCAGATCCAATCTTGAGAAGAAGAGTGAGACCAACACCAGCACGAGCGAGTTTCTCTCCAAGCGCGTTACCGAATTGCAGACTCAAATTCGATCTTCGGAAGAAAGGCTGGTCGATTATGCCAAGAACAATCAGATTCTTTCGCTCGACGCCAGCCAGAATACCGTGGTCGAACGACTGGCCGGATTGAACAAACAGTTGCTCGAGGCCGAGAACGATCGAAAGATGGCGGAGGCGGAATTCAACGCCGCCAGGAATCCCGGGGCTGCCAGCGCGCTGGCTGAATCTGCCTCGAAAGAAATCGAGTCGACGGAATCGCGCCTGGCTGAACTCAAACAGAAACGGGCCCAGTTGCTGGTCGAGGCGACTGAAGAGGCGCCCGAAGTAAAGGAACTCGATCAGCAGATCGACGTGCTGCAAAAGCACCTGGCGGAAACCCGTTCGCGCGGTACCGCCACCCTGCTAAAAAATCTCGAGACCAAATATCGTCAGTCACAAGAGCGTGAAGAGGCTCTGCGCAAATCATTCAATCAGCAAAAGAGCGAGACGGTGACCCAGAACGAGGCGGCCATCAATTACCGGATCCTGCAACAGGAGATCGAAACCAACAAAGGATTGCTCAACAACCTGCTCCAGCGCTCGAAAGAGAACGACGTGGTTTTGGCCGGCCGGCCCAACAATATTTCGGTCGTAGACTACGCGATCGTGCCGGACTTTCCCGTGGGGCCGGCGCGTATGAGATCGGTGGTGCTGGCTTTTGTTTTGGCGCTGGCGTTTGGTATCGGCCTGGCTCTCTTTCTTGAATACCTCGACGATACCGTGCATTCGACTGACGATGTTCAGAAGTACCTGCGGCTTCCGGCGCTGGCAGTCATTCCCGCCATGGGCGCCGGGGCTAAGCGCCGCAAGCTGATCTCAACGGCCACCGCCTTACAAAAAAGAAACGGAAGTAACGGGACAAATCCGGAATTGTTGCTGCACGTGACCGGACGATCGGCGCTGGCTGAAGCTTACCGTCAACTGCGAACCTCAGTCTTGCTGTCAACCGCCGGGCGCGCGCCAAAAACACTGCTGGTGACTTCGAGCCTGCCCGGAGAAGGGAAGACGACGACCGCCGTCAACACCGCGATCAGCCTCGCCCAGACCGGAGTCAAGGTGGTCATTATCGATGCCGACATGCGCCGGCCGCGCCTGAGATCAATTTTTGATCTATCTGAAGGCGACGGTCTCAGTTCGATTCTGTCCAGCGAAATGACCAAAGACGAAATGCTGGCCACGATCGCCCGTGATGAAATCTCTGGCCTCTATGTTCTGGCCTCGGGACCGGTTCCTCCCAACCCGGCCGAACTGCTGGGTTCAGAGCAGATGCGGAAGTTGATCGAGTTGTTGGGACAAAACTTTACCCATATTGTGATTGATTCGCCTCCCGTCAACTCGTTTACGGATGGTGTGCTGATAGCGTCGATAGTCGATGGCGTGTTGCTCGTTGTCCATGGGGGCAAGAGTTCACGCGGCGTCGTGCGCCACTCGCGCCAGCTGTTGCTGGACATTGGCGCCAAGATTGTGGGTGTCGTGCTGAATAACGTGAGCGCCCACTCACACGATTATTATTACTACCACCAGCGCTACTATCGCGATAGCTACTACAACTCCGATTCGTCCGTCGCCGAAAAAACCAGTGCGGAAACCCCGGGCCTCTGAAGGTTCGCTGCGGGCCGGCTTTGCTGCAAAAGTCGGCGAACAAGCGCCAACGGCGCGAGATGTAATAGCCTGGGGCAACGCCCCAGGTAGGCGTCAAGTCAGATTTAGAAAAGCGCTGAAGGCGCGAAATAGAATCGTTAAACGAAGACAGCACTGGCGGCGCTGACGTTATTTCGCGCTTTCAGCGCTTGCATCCTGCAACTACCCGAACCTGGGCCGATGGCCCAGGCTATTACATTTCGCGCCGTTGGCGCTGCAACTCCGAGTTTTGACACAGCCTCCGAAGCGCTGGGCTATTTCCATTCAGTCCCGCTTCGCGGAAGTGAAAAAGACTTTTGCAGCAAAGCCCTGCGGGCCTCCACTCTCAAATGGTTCCGAGTTTCGCCAAACGCTTTGCGAAGTCGTCCCTGAATACGCTGGGTTTCAGCCTTCATGATCTAAGGAAGAACAACGACCTCAGCGTGTTCCTTCCCGGACATCTCAGGGCGCTGCTGTCCAGACTCAAAATCAACTGTGTAATCGATGTGGGCGCGAATATCGGATCCTACGGTCTGATGCTGCGTCGCATCGGATACAAAGGCCGCATCGTCTCTATCGAGCCGGTCCCGGAAGTCTTCAAACGACTGAGCGCCGCAGCGGCCGGTGATGAAGGATGGATGACGCTCAAAGTGGCTTGCGGGAGCCGGGAGGAGACCAGGCCCATAAACATCTTCGCGAAGAGCCCCCTCAATTCTTTCCTTGCGCCTTCACCCAACCTGCTGAGGATGGAGTTGGATCCCAGCCCGATCCAGCGAACCGAGCCAATGAACATCGTGCGTCTTGATTCATTGTTCGAGAAGATTTTGTCCGGCATCGACGAGCCGCGGGTGTTTTTGAAAATAGATTGCCAGGGATTCGACTTTGAGGTGCTCAAAGGCGCGGGCGAAGCCATAGCGAAGGTCGAAGGCTTGCAGTCAGAGGTGTCCTCGATTCCTCTGTATCTGGGCGTGCCCGACTATCTTGAGTTTTTATCTTATTGCCGAAATCTCGGGTTTGAGCCGACCGGGTTTTTCCCCGTGGTCAATTCTCCGGTAGGCGGCCACATGATTGAGTGCGATGTGGTACTGATACGACGGCACTGGTCCAGCCTCGAAAACGCACTGGACGAATCAATCCAGAACTGAAACAAGCTGCAAAGTTCGTGAGCGGTCAATTGAGTTTATCGGTCAGCGCAAACGAATCTGTTTCGCCGGCGCAGCTGCGACCAGGCAGCTCGCGAAAGTTGAGCGGGCTGATCCTTTATGGCAGTGCGACGCTCGGGTTGGCCGTCGGACTCGAGCGCGTGCTGGGATTTGTTTCCGGCGTGCTGGCGGCGCGGATAGCCGGGCCGCAAACCTTCGGGGCCTATTCGATGGTCCTGGCTACGGCCGGAACAATCGCGGCGTACGCCGGCGCGGGCATCGGCACCACCGCGACGCGTTTTTCCGGAGAGTACAAACCTGGGACGGCCGGCTATCGCAAGTTCATTCTGGCGCTGGTGGTAATCGCTTTGAGTTCAGCCATAGTCGCCGCTTTGCTGATGTTGGCGGGCGCCGGACCTCTGGCGCGCTGGGTGCTGAGAAACGAGGGGCTGGTTTCTGTCTTAAGAATTGCCGCCGCCTCATCGGCCGCAATTGTCCTGCTCGAGTGTTGTCGAGGTTTCCTGCTGGGCCAACAAAAGTTTCAGGCGCTTTTGATTGTCGCGGCAGTGTCGGGTCTCGGTTTGATCTTCGTTCTGCCCTTCGCGGCGAGGATCGGCGCCGGGGTGATGATTGGAGGCCAGGCAATCGTTTCGCTGGTCTGCGTGGCAATAATTCTGACCCTCTCGAAACGATTTGGACTCCGGCCGCCTATTGAGAAAGGACGTAATGCCGGTCCGGGAATCCGGCCAGTCTTCACCTTTGGTTTAGTGCAATTCGCCGCGTTTGCCGGTATCAGCATTGCGAGCTGGTGGATCGCATCTCTGGTCGCGCGATCGGACGTGACGCTGACACAGATGGGACTCTATGCAATCGCTAATCAGTTTCGTGGCCTCGCGGTCCTGGCCCCAGGTTTATGCGCACAGGTCGGATATTCACTGCTGACTGACGAATCCGGGTCTGAGTACGGTGGCGCGAAGCGCGTCATGCTGACCAATTCGTTTTTGGGGGGCTCGCTGGCGACTCTGGCCGCGGGCTCCCTGATCATCGTCGCTCCATGGTTGTTGGCGATCGTTTATGGCAAATCGTTCTCAGGCGCCGAGGCCGCAATTGTGATTCTCCTGGCCACCGGAATTGTCCACATGAGCGGCATGGCCGCATCGCAACGACTCAGCATTGTCGGCCTGCGGGCAATCGGAATCATTAACACCATTTGGGCCATCCTGACCGTCGGCCTCGGGATCTGGCTGGTTCCCAGAGCGGGCGCGGCCGGCGCGGCGCTGGCATTCCTAATCAGTCATACATTGTCGCAGGTGTTGGTGGTTGTGGCGCTGGCACGGCTCGACGAGTTACCTGACGGTTTCTTGTCACTGTACGGCGTCAACACCATCGGAGGTCTGGGTTTGGCAGCGCTGGGATACTGGCGCGCCTTTGAAACCAACCGAGGGCCAATGACAATCGCGATCGTCGCTCTGGTCATTCTCATCCTGGGACTCATTTCATACATCGGTCGACGGAGCGGGTGCGTGCCCGAGTGGAAGCCGAAGAGGTTGAGCTTCCAAAGTAGCGAACCGCGTGATGTCTCGCATCTGGAAGGATCTGAGTTAGGTTCGCAGAATCTTTGACCCGCGATGGCAGTTAGTTTCGATCATTCGTTATTGCCGACCTCGCTCAAGGGGCCGCGTGCCGCTTTACCGGCAATGTTCCCGGAGGCTTTGCCGGCGAGCCTGCTTGATTTGGGTTGCGGAAACGGAGCGTGGGCCAGGGCGGCGCTTGATTTCGGAATTAAAGATGTTGTGGGCGTAGACGGTGGCGACGTTAAGAGCGGACAGCTTCTGATTCCGCGAGCCAGCTTCCGGAGTCAGTTACTGAGTGAGCCTTTTCTCCTGGATCGTAAATTCGACGTAGCGCTTTGCCTTGAGGTCGGTGAGCACCTGGACATCGCAGACGCGAAGACGTTAATCGCGAATCTCGTCCGTCATGCCGATCTCGTCTATTTTTCCGCGGCCTGTCCCGGGCAGCCGGGTCAATTTCACATCAACTGCCAATGGCCCGGGTACTGGCAGGAGTTGTTCAATCAAGCAGGTTACGCCTGCGACGATGCCATCCGTTGGAGTCTTTGGAACGTTACCGCCCTGGAGTTCTACTACCGGCAAAATATTTTTCTGGCCTGGCGGGACCATGTGCGCGCCGGGCATGAACCGCGCATCCAGCCAGTGATTCATCCGGAGATGATCGGGTTTTTGGAGGCGCTCTGCACGGAAGATAAGCGTTCGCGCTGGCTTAGACAGGTTGAGGAAGGTTCGCAGACTGTCAGCTGGTATTTATCGGTACCGGCAAAAGCCTTCGGCCGCAAGCTGAATCGAAAGCTGTCGGCGAGATAAACACGGTACACACGCCTCTGGCGTGCTCTGAGGACACCGACGATTTCTGCTGGGCACGCCAGAGGCGTGCGTACCCAAATGATCTGGCACATCCTCGACGTCAGGGCGGTTTGGATCAAGGAGTTCACTGCGGCATTGTCGGCGCAGGTCGATACGCTCGGCTGGTGCCCGCAGATCACCGGCACCGGGATGTTTCGCGATTCTGAAAGCGAAACGAAGCTTTCTAATCCTGAGTTGCGCGTTCGGTATTTTCCGCTGCAACGTGGGTTTGCAAAGTTTCCAATTAACGTCATCGCCAGAGAAGCCGAACGGGTGTCGCGCCGAATTCTGAAGCGCACGGACAGGCCGGCCGATTCGGTGCTGATTTGTACTTCGCCGCATTACGCGCCGGTAGCCGAGCGCTGGCCCGGTCTGGTGGTTTACTACGTGACGGATCTGTTCATCGCCTACGGTGACAATCCGTCATTCGTGAACGCGCTTGACCGGCGAATTTGCAAAGCGGCGGATCTGGTTTGTCCAAATTCTGATCGTATCGCTGAGTATCTAATTCAAAGCACCGGGTGTGATCCTGAAAAACTCTCGATTGTTCCTAATGCGACCCGGCGGTTGAATATTTTGCCTGCGCCGTCCTTCCACTCCACAGTTGAAGTGCCTGCCGACGTTCATGATCTCTCAAAACCGTTTGCCGGAGTGCTTGGCAACCTGGCCGCCAATATGGATTGGCTGCTAATCGAAGAGGTGGTCGCTCGCACTCCCTGGCTCTCCTGGGTTTTTGTCGGGCCCACAGAGATGGAAATATCTGATACCCGTCAAAGAGATGCGCGGCAGCGGCTGAAGCAGTTCGGGGGGCGGATTCGATTTGTGGGGGCCAAGCCTTACTCGCAGTTGCAGGATTATGCCCGCGCCATGGACGTTGCCGTCCTGCCCTATCGCAAATCAGAGCCAACCTATTCCGGCAGTCCGACGCGCTTTTATGAGCACCTCGCGGCCGGTAGGCCCATCATCGCCACCCGCGGCTTTGCTGAGTTGCTTAAGAAAGAACCTTTGCTGCAGCTGGTCGACACCGCCGGGGAAATGACTCTCGCGCTTGAAGGACTTCGCGCGAAGGACTTTCGCGACGGCCAGGAGACGCTGCGCTGGAACACCAGCCAAACCGAGACCTGGGAAGAACGCGCCGCGATGATGAGAAAGGCGCTGAACAAACAAATCGCCCGTAACCGCGAAGCCGCATGAGCGAAATGTCGAAAGCCCCGGCTCCCGTTTCAGCAGTTATTCCGGCGTATAACCACGAGGCGTTTGTCGCCGAAGCGATCGAGAGTGTTCGGGCGCAGACTGTGCCGGTCGCTGAGATCCTGTTGATTGATGACGGTTCAACTGATCAAACCCGGGAAATCGCGCAGCGCATGGGAGTACGGGTAGTCAGGCACTCGAATGCTGGGCTGGCCGCGAACCGGAATAGATGCGTGCGCGAGTCAACCCAACCATGGATTGCTTTCCTTGATAGTGATGACATCTGGGAGCCGGAAAAAATCGAGACTCAGATGCGGATTGCGGAATCCGATCCGGCGATAGCGCTGGTCACGTGCGATTACAGCACCTTTGACGGCGACGAGATTTTCGCAGCGTCGGTTCTGGAGACGTACGTAGACGGATACCGCGCGCAAAGGAAGACTGAGTGCGAGGGCGGCTCAATTATTGAAAAGCTCGACGAGAGCTTTACCGGAGTTGCCTATTTTCTGGTGCCGTCGATGGTGATGGTTCGGAGAGATGTGCTGGAGCAAACCGGTCTGTTTGACGAGAGTTTGTTCAACGCCGAGGACTTCGACTGTTTCATGCGCGTGTGGGCTAAGTACAAACTCGGGTTCGCGGATGAGGTATTGGTCAAACGAAGAGAGCATGCGCACAACCAGTCCCGGCTTTATGCCCTGGCTACTACAAGTTCTCTCGCGGTCACTCACAAAGTTCTGGAACATCCTGAACTCTACCCCGCGGCGACCGTCAGTTTGTGCCGGAACTGTTTACCGGCCAACCTCAGGCACGCCGGAGCCAGGCTGGTTTGGAGCGGCCAGGCGGAACGCGGCAGAAATCTTTTACTTGAAAGCGCCAGGCTCGAGTTCAGCCTGAGAACAATCCTTGCACTCGGGGCAGCGACGTTCCCGCCGCGACTCGGCTGCGAGTTGATGAAGGCGAGATATTACATCTCGAGAAGGTTCGGAATTTGACGAACCCTGCACCAATCGATCCGGCACAGGTCGCGAGGCGCAATCGATTGAATCCATTGCGATGTTATCTTTCTCTGCGCCGCGCCGTAGAGCCGCACTGGTACCGGAGCTTCTGGCAAGAGGATCCCTGGAAGCAGTTTGTGAGTTCGGAAAGCTCCCTCCTGAAAGTCGCTTGCAGCAACGATGAACAAAAGATGTTGCTTTCCCTGAACGAGATCCCGAGTGCAGTGAATTCCGATCAGACGCAGGTGCTTTATTGCCTGGCGCGCGACTCGACGGCGGACGGTGACATCGTCGAGATTGGATCTGACCAGGGCAAGAGCACTATCGCTTTGAGCTGGGGCGCGAGCCGCAGTGCACGCCCGTGTGAGGTTCATGCAGTTGATCCGTTTCTGGATGGGCTGGAGTTAACCGGAGCAGAGAGAGAAAACGTGTTCAGTCGAAATCTGGCAAAGTTCAAGGCCGGCAGCGCAAAACTTCACCGCATGTTCAGTGGCGATTACCGGCGGGAGAGACAGACGCCGGTGCGAGGGCTGTTCGTTGATGCGGCCCACGATTACCTAAATTCTCGATATGATTTTTTGGCCTGGAGGGAGCTGATATCACCGGGAGGCTTTCTGGCGGCCCATGATGTCGACAATTATACCCACGGGCCCGGGACTCGACGGGCCTTCATGGATTTCGTTTTGAAAGATTCGGGTTTTCGTTTGGTCCTGCATGCGGACAACCTGGCAGTGGCTCAGAAGGCGTCCGAACCGGGGCTGGCTCAGCGTTAAGAGATGGCAAACGCACAAACGCCTTCGCACAGCCGCGCCTCAGGCACGCCAGAGGCGGGCGTACCGATTCGCGTGGCAATGGTTCACTATCGCGACTCGGCGGCCACTGGCGGCTCACTGCGCGTCGGAGAGATCATCGCGAACCATGTCGATCCAAATCGGATTAGCGCCGAGATGGTTTTCGCATACGGCAATGCCGGGCCGGTGACGAAGGCGGCCAAGGTTCCTTGTCACTTTATCGGCGCCCACGGTCCCAAAGATTTTGCGGCCTGGATTCGGGCGCGCGCTCTCTTCAAAAAGCTCCGACCCGACATCATTCATTTTCAGGATGGCGTGGTTTGGCTGAGGGCGGCGTTGGCCAGGACGTCTTACACAAAGCTTGTTCATGTGCATGCGCGGATTGTGAGTGCCACTCCGCAATCGGGGGCCAATGGCCAAACCCATCCCTATCTCGCCACTCCGCTTTTGCGAGCGTACCTTAAGTCGACTGATGCTCAGGTTTGTATCAATCATGGAGCCCGGAATGCTCTGCTGGAATTGGATTGGATCACTCCCGAGCGGTCCTGCGTGGTTTACAACAGCATTGACGTTGGTCGTTTTGATCTCCTGCCGGAGCGCGTCAAAGCTCGAGCCGAACTTAATCTTCCGGGCGAGGCGCTGCTGCTGGGCATGATTTGCCGGCTCGTCTGGGAAAAAGGCTGCTTCGATTTGTTGTCGATCATCGAACGTTTGCCGCAACGCTGGCATGGCGTCATTTGCGGAGACGGCCCGCAACGATTCGAGTTGGAAAAGGCCTGTCGCGAGCGCGGTCTGAGCAATCGAATCCATTTTATCGGCGTGCACGACGATGTCCGTCCGGTTTACGCCTCGCTGGATGCTTATGCTTTTCTTTCCCACTACGAGCCCTTTGGTTTGGTCCTGGCTGAAGCGATGGCCGCAGGGGTCCCGGTATTTGGCATTCAGAGTGACGGCGAATTCAACGAGTCCGAGTATCCGCTGTTAAGAGACGACGTCGCCGAAATGGTTCCATTCGCGCGCGATGGAGACTTTGAAATGCCGGTTCCGCCGCAGGTCCTGGATCAGCTGGCCGTCAAACTTTCCTACTACGGCGCGCGCCCTGAAATTGCGCGCAACATGATTGCGCGCGCTCGCAGCTGGGTTAATAGCTGCTTTGACGCAAAGATTCAGACGGAAGCGATGACCATGGTCTATGAAAACATAGTCGCGGAGGGTCATTTCTCGGGGATGCCGCTCGCCGAGGGCTATCAGAAAAAACGCGAGCAGGCTGAACTGTTGTTGTCATCTGCTAATCACGAAGCACGGGTGGCCGCGAACGCATGATTCACCTGGTCGTCAGAGAACCACTCGCCTACAAGACCACCCTGTGTCAGGCGCTGAGCGATTCCTACAAAGGTTCTTTTATCGCGTGGTTTGCCGGGAAAGATGAACCGTTGATCCCGAAGGCGGGCGAAACTTTCACTCGGCGCCTGATTTCGGATGTAGGTTATTCGACGCTCTATCGCGAATTACGATCAGATCCCCAGGCGATAGTCATTCTTGGAAGTTGGTCATCAGCATTCGCGCTTAAGACTTTACTGATAACCCAACTCCTTCACATACCCGTTTTCATCTGGACCGATCATCCACATCCGCGACAGAGGAGTTGGGTTTTCGACCGTTTGCGGAAAATATACCTGCGATTTGTTGCCCAGCGCGTGAACGGATTTCTGGCGTGCGGTAAGCCCACGGTCTCTCATCTCGAGAGTCTGGGGATTGCTGCCGCGAAGATCACGAACTTCCCATACTGGGTGAGCCTGCCGGAGGAATGGTCGCTGCCTGAAAGATGCCAGGAAAATCGGAGCTCGAAACCGCTCCACTTGATTGCAATTGGCAGACACGTTCCCGTGAAAGCTTTTGAGGTAGCGATTGAAGCGGTTGCCCTGGCAAATCGAAGGGCTGGCTACCGGGTTGCCACTCTGGAAATGATTGGTGATGGGCCCGAACGCAAACATCTTGAAGAACTGGCTCGATCGCTGAATTTGGAAGACGTGGTGGAGTTTCCCGGTTGGCTGAGCAATGACGCAGTCAGGACACGACTACGCGACGCAGATGCGCTGGTGGTGACCAGTAAGTTCGAGCCTTATGGCGTCGTCGTTTTGGAGGCGCTGGCGAGCGGGCGCCCCGTGCTTGCGTCAGACGGAGTTATCGCGGCGCGCGACAGAGACGATGGATTCGGCGCATTTCTGTTTCATCCAGCGGGTGACGCCGAATTTCTCGCCCAACAGATCAAACTCCTCGCCGGCGATCAGAACGTTCTCAGAATGGCTTCCGAAGCAGCCCGAGCAATTGGCGAGCAATGGCCTCTGACCCGAGCGGCAGCGATGCTACAACCGTTTTTCGACCACGCGATTCAGGACACTAAACAGGGGACTGCTGGCGAATTGAATTGCGGGCTACGATAATTGGTGAGCAGTGATCAGATCCGTCATGACGCATACTTATGCTGGATAGTCTTGAAGATGGCAGTGTCATGATCCGGCGAACAGCGCCGCTTGAGGATGCGCATCCGGTCATTCGACCACGCTCTCGGCTCAAGCAGTTTACCTTTCGAGTATTGAGCGTTCTGCTCGGGTTAACAGCCGCTTTGATACTGATCGAGATATCGTTGCGCGTGGCAGGCTGGCCGGCTCCCGGCTTTTATGTTAACGGTGTGGGACCTTTGGAACTCCGAAACGCCGGCCGAAGTGGCGGTGCGTTTCCTCCCAACAGTCATGGAGAACTTCGCCACTACGACTACAGGGTGGAGTGCAATGTCAATAGCTTCGGTTTCCGTGACAGCGAACTTGTGCCCAAGCGTGCCGGCGAGTGGCGCATCGGAATCCTTGGCGATTCATTCACTGCCGGCGTGGGGGTTAGGCAACAAGACCGATTTGCTGATCTCTTCAGGTCTGAGATTCAAAAGTCGCAACCCAACGTAACAGTGTGGAACCTGGGTGCTCCTTCGTGCGGGACGGCTTGCGAGGCGGAAATGCTGGACGGCGTTAAGCAAAGCTATGAGCTTGATAAGATCGTGCTGGCTTTTTACGGTGGCAATGATCTCCAGGATAACTGGGCTTGGTTTTCCGACCCAACGGCCCAAGTTAGTCCGGAAAAGCCTCTAACAGCAACAGCTAAAGATTGGCTGCGGCAGCATTCACGGTTAGCAACGTTTCTTTGGGTTAATGGCATTCGCGGATGGGCTGCGATCCGGCCACCGGGCGTCTATAGCCAAAGCGAATTGAATCGACTTTGGCCCGACACAGAGCGATCACTGCGAGCTGTCCGTACGTCCGTCGGATCAAAACCACTGATTGTTCTCTATCTGCCCGCCCCACCGGAATGGAATGATACGGTGTGGGAGTTAATGCGCTCGCGTTACCAGATTGCAGACGACTCTCGGTTCGTGGTGAGGGACGCGGTCGCTGAGTGGTCACGTCGTGAAGGCGTAGATTTTCTGGATGCAACAGACTGGTTGAGGGAGTGCCAGCCGCCGTCCGAGTGTATTTTGCCGGTTGATCCACATTGGACCGCAAAAGCGCACCTTCTTATCGCGAAACGTCTTTTGATGGAGCCGAAATGGGTGGGTACGAAACAATAAAAAACACTCAGGTCGATTTGCCGAACGTCGCGCGGTTGGCGGCAGTGCTGATTACGGCTCTGGTTTTCTACGGGTGCATCCGGACGCTCTTCTGGACTGGTGAACTGCCGCTGATCTGGCCGGTGATCGCCGCTCTTCTCTCGGCCAGTCTGCTGATCGGCGTCAACCGCGCCAGGGACCCGGTTGCCGGACTCGCGCGGCTCGGATTTCATCTTGGCTTGTTCGCTTACTTTCTCTCTCTACCGATCTTATTCCCGGAGGCAATCGAGTCCAGCCTTACTGACGAGGTCCACCAGATTATTGGTTGGATGTTGCTGCTGGTGATTGTCGGATTCGAGGCTGGCTACCGATTAAAGGTGTTTATCTCCCGACGGAAACCGCCCCTCTCTTCGGCCGGCCATTTTGGACCCAGACAGCGACGACTAGTTGCAGCCTTGATTTTCTTCGGTCTGGCAACGTGGTTTCTTTCCACGATCGACTATTCCATCGCTGCCCGAGTGTCCGTTTGGGACATTCTGTTCGCAATGCGAGCACCAATCGAGGGTGGAATCGAGCGTCCAACACCTCAGTTAGGTGTTTGGTCTTATCTCCTCACTGGTGGCCTTTATCTCGCTACGGCGGCGGCCTTCGTCTTGTCGAATCGCACGGCGCCTAGTCGTGGTCTTAACATGCCTGTATCGACCATCATCTGCTGGATGGTCATGCTGCTTTGCAGCGTGCTCGGCTTTCTCTCAGGATCGCGCGCGTTGTTTCTGTATTCGTTCGCACCTTTGGCGCTCGCGCTTTGGCTGCGACTATCGAACGCGCAGCTGGGAAGAGTCCTTCGATTGCTGACCATTGTTCTGGCTGCGGTCATCGTAGTCGGCGCCTGGCTGCTGATGACTACGATGCGCGGCAGGGACGTTCGTTCTTATGAAGGGAACTGGGAAGAGATCAAGCCTTTTGACACCGCGAGGGGGGCCTTCGATATTTACTCATCGTCAGGGATAATCGTTCAGTCATTTCCCGACAAAATCGACTATGAATACGGCAGGTCGCTGGTTCCGTTGGTCCTTGGTTGGTTTCCGCGTTCAGTCTGGCCCAGCAAGCCATATCCGTTCAGTGTTTATGCCAACATGATTCGGGGAGAAACTGTGGAAGAGAGGTCAGCGAGTATCGCGGTAGGATTGCCGGGCGAGGGTTATGGCAACTTCGGACTCGTCGGAGTTCTCTTGTGGGGTCTGCTGATGGGCCTGGCCGCCCGGTTTGCGGACGATTATCTGCGACGATTTCATCCTTCCGATCCGCTGCGGTTATTTCTAGGGGCGTCAATGTGTATTTGGGCCGCTATGATTGTTCGTGGTGGAGTTCCGGAGATGTTCTATATGGGGCTCCAGGTTAATCTCTTCCCGATTGTGCTTTCACTGATGCTGAAGGCAATAGGAAATCGAACTCGTTGGGATCGCATCCGTGGATTACTCTCACGGGATAGTGGCTTCGCAGCTCAGGGAAGTTATCGGCTCGAGTCAAGGCCGGGTTAAAGCAAGCCTTAACCATTCCATCGAGCAATTATCGCATCACAAACCAGGCTTTAGAGCATGAAAGTCCTTTTCGTCTCTCCGTCTTTCTATCCGGCTTTTCATTACGGAGGGCCCATCTTTATTAATAGATCTTTCTGCGAAGCGATGGCCCAGCGTGACAACATTCAAGTGGAAGTATTGACAACCGACTCGAACGGGCCGGGGCAGCGAATTGATGTACGAAAGACTCAGCTTGATAGCGCGGACAGTTATGAGATTAATTACTGTAGACGCCTGCTGCCGCCAGACGTCGCGCCCAGTCTAATGCTGCGGCTATTTGGAAAGATTCGGTGTGCGGACGTAGTCCATTTGAACGCCGTGTATAACTTTACGACCATTCCCACTTTGGTGCTCTGTCGGCTGATGCGAAAGCCCGTAGCCTGGTCGACTATGGGGGCTTTGCAGCGATGGGAAGGGACTACACGCAAAGGTGCGAAAGCTCATTGGGAGCGCATCTGCAACTCGCTTTGTGAACCTGAACGCGTTGTCATGCACGTGACCAGTGAAGAAGAAAAAATCGAAAGTCTCGAAAAGATTCCACAAGCCAGCGCCCTAATCCTTCGTAACGGAATTGACATTCCGAAATTGGATGGCCCGATGCGCAACCATCGTGGCGACACGCTTCGCCTGCTCTACATCGGCCGCCTGCACCCAATTAAGGGCATTGAAAATCTGCTGGCTGCGATGGCGTTGGTCAAGCGCAACGTCCACCTGGCGATTTGTGGGGAAGGGGAGCCGGGGTATGAGGCTCTTTTGCGCTCACTCGTCACGGAACTGAAGTTGGACAAGGTTGTACGATTTCATGGACGAGTTGATGGCGAGTTGAAGGAACAACACTTTCGCAATGCTGATCTATGCGTCGCGCCTTCTTTCAAAGAGGCGTTTTGCACGGTCGTCCTCGAAGCACTGGCGCGTGCGGTGCCCGTGATCGCGAGCCATGGAGTACCGTGGCATCAAGTCGTCGAAAGGCATTGCGGTCTGTGGGTTGGAAATGGACCTCAGGAACTTGCCACCGCTATCGATCGAGCCGCGTCGATGCCGCTCCGTGAAATGGGCCTTCGCGGACGGGCATGGATGGAGCAGGATTATTCATGGCCCCATGTCGCCGCGGAAATGATCGAAGTGTACCGAGACCTAATCAGGTCATCCAAATTCCAACGGAACGGAATGCCGAGCTCTTTGCACTCTTGAAGTCATATGTCCCGCAGCCTGAAACAACTGCTCCGGAGGTATTTGCCTAATGTTAGCCTCCGAATTCGGCACGTTGAACAAAGAAAGCAACTGGAGGTTCGTTTTCGAGAGCACCTCGGTTTGATCTTCCGAGGGGCGGAAGCTTATGAACCTCAGTATGTCTCTGTTTTTAGAAAACTGGTTCGCCCTGGTGATACTGTTTTCGACGTTGGAGCGAACATTGGATTCTACACCGTACTCTTTTCGGCATGGGTTGGGCCTCGCGGTAGAGTTGTAGCCTACGAACCTGATCCAGCCAATCTCAAATTGTTGCGGCGTAATCTTCAATTGAATGATTGTCAGAATGTAATTGTCTCACCCATCGCGTTGAGCAACGAACCCGGAAGCGAACCATTCAGTCTTGACCACATCACGCGGGCAACTGGACATCTCGGTCGAGGGTCGACTTACGGATCAGCGACGTTCGGGACGGGACAGGAAGCTCTGATAACCGTCGTTACCAGCACCCTGGATGATGAGGTGAGGAAGTTCGGCGCACCGGATCTTATCAAGATGGATATCGAGGGTGGCGAGCACAATGCGCTCGCAGGCGGCTTCGATCTGCTACGAGGTAGTCGGCCGATAATTGTTTCTGAACTGAATGCGTGGAGTAACGAACAATCAATAGGGACCGCCAGGGCACGACAGACCACGAAGCTATTGACTGACGCAAAATACTCCTTGTGGGATTTGGATGCCGCCGTTCGCCTGGGGCCCGAATCGATTCCCTGGATGTTCCTCGCTGTCCCTCAGGATGACTTGAGTGAAGCGCAAATCCTGGCAGTGCTCGGTCGAGGAAAGGGCGACGCTTTAGGAACCGAGCACGAGGGGCACCAGCACCATAGACGAGTCGCGTGCTAAACCAAATCACTCCAGTCGTGCTGACGTACAACGAATCTCCGAATATCGGTCGGTGTTTGGACGGGCTTAGCTGGGCGCATGACATTGTTGTGGTGGACAGCTTTAGTAGCGATGATACGCTTGCAATTATCTCACGCTACCCACAAGCAAGAGTATCGCAGCGTCTGTTTGACACTCATGCCGCACAATGGACTTTCGCGCTCAGAGAAACCGGTATTGCAACCGAATGGGTTTTGGCCCTGGATGCGGATTACTGCTTATCGGAAGCATTCATTGCCGAACTTCGGGGACTCGCACCGATCCCAACCACAGTGGGCTACCAGGCTCCGTTTAACTATTGCATTCATGGCCGAGTACTGAAGAGTGGAGTGTACCCGCCAGTGACTGTCCTCTACCGAAGAGACCTGGCGTCTTACATTCAGGATGGACATACGCATCGTTTGTTAATCGAGGGGAACGTCGAGCGATTGAAGACAAGAATCTCTCATGACGATCGCAAGGCGCTCAGTCGATGGCTGGACTCACAGCAGCAGTACAGTATTCTCGAAAGAAACAAGATTCTCGGGATAGATCCAAGCCAGTTGAGTTTTCCAGACCGCATCAGACGATTACGAATTCTCGCTCCGCTCGCTGTGTTGTTCTATTGCCTGATCTACAAAGGCGGAATCCTTGATGGATGGCCGGGGCTTTACTATGCCTTCCAAAGAACGTTGGCCGAGCTAATGCTTTCGCTTTACCTGATTGAAGCGGACCTCGGATTTGCTTCCCGCAAGTTCAATTTGCGAAAAAATGTTCGGGCGGACAAACGCGAACGGGTGACCGAAAACAGATCCTGAGTTGAGAACTAAAACTAAGAGAGCTCCAGGTACTGGTCAGTCACGGTTGCGGCGCTTCAAGCTGGCACTGATCACAATCTCTCTGTCGACCATCGTGTCACTCGGCGTTTGCGAAATACTTTTTAGGATATTGGAGTATCGAGAGAACGCTCACATCATCCAGGAAGGTCCCGGTAACCGAACCTTGCCGGATGCGCGTTGGGGATGGAAACCGTCGACTGGCAGCTTCCACAGCGCGACCGCTGAGTTCGACGTAACCGGAAACGTTAACTCTCTGTGGATGAACGACAGTGATTACGACCCGCTTGCAGAAGACAAGCTGGTTCGGATTCTGGCACTGGGCGACTCACACACTTTCGCCGTCGGTGTTTCCTCGAATCAAACCTGGCCGAAACTCCTCGAGAGCAAGCTTAACGCGATTGGCGCCACTCGTTCCTACCGCGTGTACAACGCGGGCGTTTCCGGATACAGCATGCATCAATATCTGCTCAGACTGATGGATCAGGGGCCACTACTTCATCCGGATTACGTGGTGCTGGGTATTTCATATGCAACCGATCTCTACGATCTTCTGCCGCCTGACCGCGGTGGCTGGGTCTATGGAGGTGACGGGGCGCGCGACTATTTCGATTTTGATCAAAACGGCAATCTAACTCAGCGTCATTGGGATCCACGCGACGCCACGGTGGGATCTACTCGCACGGCGCAGACAGTTCGCGACATTCTCGAGTATTCGGCGGCGTTCCGTTACCTGCGGCGTTCACGCCTGTCTCTGTTCATTGGCAGTCACGTGAAAGTCAATGGTCAGACCCTGTGGCCAAACATGGACATTGTGTTGGAGAAAGATGTCGCGCCGGCGCATGACTATCAGTGGCGGCTTTTTGATGCATTACTAAAGCGCACAAAGGAAGAATGCGATCGGCAGGGCGCGAAGCTGATTGTGGTCGGCATTCCTTACCTGCCACAAGTATACGACGAGGTTTGGAACTCGACCTTTGGAAATAATCCCGGCTACAGTCGAACCGCCGCTATCGAGCGGGTGCAGGCGGAGTGTCAAGCATTGGGGATTGCCTACGTAGATACGTTGGAACCTCTCCGCACCAGGAGCAAAGAAGTGAGACGATGGTTGCACTATCACAAGGACGCTCATCCCACGGCTGAAGGACAGGATGTAATCGCGGAGACGGTCTTTCACACTGGAATCCTGAAAAACACCTCCACCGCCAGGCTCAATTACTGATCGTGTACATTCTCGGCATCAATGCTTATCACGGTGACGCCGCGGCCGCGCTCGTTCGTGACGGCGAGTTAATCGCTGCGGTCGAAGAAGAGCGCTTCAATCGCGTCAAGCACTGCGCTGGTTTCCCCACGCAATCGATCGAATACTGTCTGCGGGCTGCCGGGATTACGATCGCAGATGTCGATCACGTGGGCATCTCGCGAAATCCTTCGGCGAATCTGTACAAGAAGATTCTGGCCGTCGCGAAGCGAGCGGCAGTCAGTGGTCAGTGGTCAGTGGTCAGTGGTCTGACCCGGAGAGGGGAAGTGGCCAGGGATCCGCGGCGCCCAATAGCTGAGGATGAAAACGCTGCCCTGAATGGAAACGGGGGCGAGAACGGGAGCGGACACACGGCGGGTTTTGCGCGGCAGCTTGCCAGCCGCCTGCGTAATGCCGCCCGAGTTCGCGATCTCAAAAATGAATTGGCGAATGCGCTTGGCGTTCCCGCCAGCCGTCTCCGCGCCCAGTTTCACAACGTCGAACATCATCGCGCGCACCTGGCCAGCGCCTTTTTTGTTTCACCTTTCGATCGCGCGGCGCTGCTGTCGATCGACGGTTTCGGCGACTTTGTTTCCACCATGTGGGCCGTGGGAGCAGGGAATTCGATAAAGGTCCTGGGCCAGGTCGAATATCCGCACTCGCTCGGTATTGTCTACACGGCCACGACCCAGTTTCTCGGGTTTCCGCATTACGGCGACGAAGGCAAGGTGATGGGACTCGCACCTTATGGCCGTCCCCGCTTTATCGATCAGTTTCAGGAAATAGTGCGTACGGAGCCTGAGGGCAGGTTTCGTTTGAACCTGGATTATTTTCGCCACACCAGCGACGGCGTCGAGATGACCTGGGATGGTGGCTCGCCTAAGATTGGCCAAATCTTCTCGGACGAATTTGCGCGCACGTTCGGGCCGCAGCGCGAGCCTGAGGCGCAGTTAACCGATCGCGAGTCGGACATTGCAGCCAGTCTCCAGTTGCGGCTTGAACAAGTCGCGTTTCACCTGCTGAATCATTTGCAGGAGGAAACGGGATTGACCGATCTGGGCCTGGCCGGCGGAGTTGCTTACAACTCAGTCATGAACGGAAAGATTCTCACTCACACACCGTTTCGCCGGATCTTTGTGCAGCCTGCTGCCGGCGATAGTGGGACAGCCTTGGGAGTCTGCTACCAGATTTGGAATGACACCAAAGAGCAAAGAGCAAAGGGCAAAGGGCAAAGCGCTAAAGAGACAGCACACTTTGCACCTGGCTCATTGCCCTTTGCCCCCTACACTGGGCCTGAGTTTTCGCATGAAGAGATTCGACGCGAGCTCGAAGTCTCAAATCTCGAATACCAGGATCTTTCGGACGAGGAAACGTTGGCGCGGGCGGCCAGCGACATTGCCGATGGATTAGTTGTCGGGTGGTTTCAGGGCCGGATGGAGTTTGGCCCGCGAGCACTCGGGAATCGATCGATTCTGGCGGACCCCAGACGCTCCAACATGAAAGAGATCCTCAACAACCGGATCAAAAAACGCGAGCCGTTTCGCCCTTTTGCGCCTTCGATCATGGCGGAATACGTCGGGGACTACTTTGAACAGACGCATCCGGCGCCGGCGATGCTGATGGTCTACTCGATCAAACAAGAGCGTCGCGCCGAGATTCCGGCCGTCACGCACATCGATGGATCGGGCCGGTTACAGACGGTGACGCATGACCTGAACCCGACTTACTACCGTTTGATTGAGAGCTTTCAAAAGTTGACGGGCGTCCCGATTGTGCTGAATACGTCTTTCAACGAGAACGAGCCAATCGTGTGCACGCCGCGCGAAGCGATCGATTGTTTTCTAAAAACGAGGATCGACGTTTTGTATCTCGGCAACTGCGTCGTGCGCAGGGCCCTGTGATGAGGTCAGTACCGGGAGCGATAGCGACCGGGTACGCACGCCTCCGGCGTGCTTGCGGTGACATTGAGCGTTTCTTGAACAGCACGCCAGAGGCGTGCGTACCGACCCGGTCGCTATCGCTCCCGGTACTGACTCCAGCTGGCCGATGAAGCAAAGTAAACGATTGTGATCAGGAGATGACGCCGAGCTCGATCGAACTTAACGCAGGGTCAGCGTCCGCAGCCGGAAAGCTGCGGAAGTATTCCGCTCGCTATGGGTATTTATCCCTTGGCCCCAGGTATGCGGGCAGAATCTTCCCCGGTGTCTGGAAGTATCTGGGCCGACTGGCGACCAGGTCCTATCTGAACAATTGGCTGCGAACGGACCAACGAAGGATCCTCAATCTCGGCGGTGGCGGTAACTGTCTGGACGGTTGCCTGACCGCCGATATTGATGCGCGCGCGGATGTCTACGTCGACATAACAAGGCCCTTGCCGTTTCCGGACAACTCTGTTGATTCGATCTTCTGTGAAGAAGCTATCGAGCACATTTCAAAGAGCGCCGGCGAAGAAATGCTGCGCGAATGCTTTCGCATCCTGAAGGCTGGAGGGATCGTCAGGGTTTCGACTCCGGACCTGGACTATTTCGCGGCCCGTTTGAATGGCGATGAGATCAACTCGATCTTTTATGAGCATTCACATGTGTATCTTTACACTCGCCACGAACTTCTCGAGGCTCTCGGGCGCGCGCGGTTTGAAAACGTCCGAAGTTACGCCTACGGCGAGGGAGCCTTGGGTTATCTCGACTCGCACGCGATCAGATTTCAGCATCCGCCTGAGATTTCGCAATATGTTGAAGCGCAGAAGGTGGGCTGAAACTCGGTACGCACGCCTCTGGCGTGCTATCCGGGAAACGATCGATGTCAGCTCAGGCACGCCAGAGGCGTGCGCACCGGGTAATGAAAATCCTCTTACTTAATCAGTGCTTTTGGCCTGACGTGGTGGCAACTGGGCAGCAACTCACCATGCTGGCCCGGAGACTGAGCGATCGCGGACATCAGGTGACCGTCATCACCAGCCGGCGTGGTTACGACGATCCGGCGATGATATTCCCCAAACATGAGTGTTTGCAGGGTATTGAAATCTTTCGTATCTCGTCGCTCGGCCTGGGCAAGTCCAGCCGTTGGCGGCGCGCCTTGAACTTCGGAAGTTTCCTGCTGACCTGTGCCGGGCGTCTGTTTCTCACGCCTCGACAGGATGTCGTGGTTGCGCTTACTTCGCCGCCGCTGATCTCCTGGATTGGTGCAGTTTTCACTCGACTCAAGGGCGGCAAATTAGTTTTCTGGACCATGGATATTAACCCGGACGAGGCCTTTGCGGCTGGTTGGCTCAAAGCGAATTCTCTGACTGGACAGTTCCTCTCGCGCCTGCTAAAGAGCAGTTTGGATCGGGCGGCCGCAATCATCGCCCTCGACCGATTTATGAAGGGCCGCATCGCCGCTAAAGACGTCGATGCCGCTAAGATCGAAGTGATCGCCCCGGCGCTGGATGATGGCGTTCACTACGATGAAGAGGGCAGGGAAGCATTCCGGCAGCAAAATGATCTGACGGGCAAGTTCGTTGTCATGTATGCAGGAAACCACAGTCCCTGCAATCCGCTGAACACCTTGCTGGAAAGCGCTGAAACGCTGAAAACTCATCGCGACCTTCTCTTCCTTTTTGTTGGTGGTGGCAGCGCGCTGGGAAGTGTCAGAACCTTTGCCGAGACACGCGGCCTGACTAACATTCGTTGTCTGCCCTATCAACCGTACGAAAAACTTGCTGCGCTGTTATCGTCCGCGGATTTGCATGTCGTTGTCATGGGCGACGCGTTCAAAGGCATTCTCCACCCGTCGAAGATCTACAACATTCTGGCGGTCGGGTCGCCGTTTCTTTTCATTGGTCCGGATGAGTCCCATGTCTCAGACTTGATCGCGGCCACCAGATACACTGGTCCGGTCATGCTGGCGAATCATGGTGAATCGCAAAAGGTGACGCAGATGATTGTGGAGTCCTGGCAACGAGCAGCGAGCGAATTGGCCCCGGCAACCTGTCAACTGGATGAGTTTGACGCCGACGCGATCTATGCGAGATTCATCAGCGTGATCGAACGCGCCGGCGCTGGATCGCCAGCCGTTGCGCCGATGGAATCTCCGGCAAGAGCTTCGGGAGGTTAGATGACGGTACGCACGCCTCGGGCGTGCTTGCGGTGACATTGATCGCTTCTTGAATAGCACGCCAGAGGCGTGCGTACCGACAAAGTCCCAGCCAATGAAAACTTATTTCGCACTGTTTCTGACGGCCGCTTTCGCATCTCTGGTGCTGACGCCCCTGCTGCGCCGCGTGTGCGATCGTTACGGATTAGTCAGCGATCCGAACGACGATCATCATATTCATCGCAAGCCCGTTCCTCGCCTGGGCGGCGTCGCAATCTTTCTATCGGTGCTGATCGCCTTGTCCGGGCTTTTGTTGCTCGAAAATCTGCTGACGCAAACCCTGAGTGCGGACCGAAAGCAAATCGAGGTCTTTCTGATTTGCGGGCTGCTGGTTCTGATGCTCGGTGTCTATGACGATCTTCGCGGCGCGAACGCCACTGTGAAATTTGTTGGACTGACAGCTATTACCCTGCTCTTTTACGCGCTCGGCGGCCGCATCGAAGGCCTGTCGATTCCTTTCCTCGGGACCGTTTCGCTGCATCCCGTCGCGGGTTGTTTAGTTACCGTTATCTGGGTCGTAGGCATTGCCAACGCCTTCAACCTGATCGATGGAGTTGATGGCCTGGCGACTGGCTCTGCGCTCTTTTCTTCGCTGGTGCTTTTAACGATCTCGATGATGCAGGGCCGGACGCTGGTCGCGGTGGTGGCTCTCGCTTTAACCGGAGCACTGGCGGGCTTCCTTCGTTACAACTTCAATCCGGCCTCAATCTTTTTGGGTGATTCCGGATCGCTCTTCGTCGGGTTTGCTCTGGCGGCTTTATCAGTTCAGGGAATGCAGAAGGCTTCGACCGCGGTGGCGGTGGCGATCCCGATTCTCGCTTTCGGCCTGCCGGTCGTGGACACCGGCGTGACGATCGGGCGCCGCTTCTTGAGCGGGAAGCCAATTTTCAAGGGCGATCGCGAACACATTCATCACAAGTTACTGGCCCGCGGCTGGTCACAGCGCCGAGTGGTGTTCGTGCTATACGGCGTGAGCGCCGCCTTTGGTCTGCTGGCGATGCTGTTCGTCAATAGCGGTAACGGCGTGACCGCAGTCATCCTCTTTGTCCTGGGCGTCGCGGTCGCTCTGGCGCTCGGCAACCTGCGCTATCACGAGATCGCCGAATTGCGCGCCAGCGTGAAACGAAATATCGGCGATCGCCGCGTTCGCGCCATCAACAATCTGCGGACGCGGCGCGCCTGCGAAGCCCTTGCGTCTGCTGCCAGTCTTGATCAGCTCTTCGACGCAGTAGTCGAAGTCCTGGAGTCAGGTGAATTCGTTTACGCTGACGCTGAGTTGAGTTGCAACGGCCACGTGCAGGTCAATCTGCGGGTGCTTGAGTTAGCCGATGCGAATGGCTCTGCCCGGCAGGCAAAGATTATGGATGGACGACTGCAATGGAGCTGGCAGCGCGGCAACGGCTCAACTGCTCGCGTTTTGGATTCGAATCAGTTCTGGATAATGCGGCTGCCATTGACGGGTCAGGATTACTCGTTCGGTCATTTGGATATTTATCGACCGCTGAATGCGGAACCTCTCCTGGTCGATATCAACTACCTCACCAAAGACTTTCAACCGGCGGTTGCTCGGGCGGCTGAGCGCATTTTCACCAACGCCGAACAGTCGATGCCGCGTCAAAGAGCTGCCGGGATCAGCTAACCTGCGCACCTTTCCTCGCGTCTTGTTAATTGGTTTGCTCAGGCTCAGTCGATAGATTCCTGTGAACCTCAAAAACAACTTATCAGTGCGGTTGCTGGAGGGAACCATTTTCTACGGGCTGATCGTCGTGATCGCTTTTACGGCAATTCCGTACGGGACCGTCGAGCCCTGGTCGCATGCAGTATTCGAAACCGCGATATTTTTCCTCGCGCTTCTTTGGGTAATTCATGGGTTCCTGTCAGGTTCATGGGGTCAGGGAAATCTAAATCTGTTCTATCCCTTGATTGCACTGGTCGCGTTGGCCATTCTGCAAAGCCTCTCGTGGTCGTCGATCGACGTCGCCGGCTTGAAAGTCCAGAACACCATCAGTGCCGATCCGTTCGAGAGTTGGGTCTTCGCGCTCAGACTGTCTGCCTTGACCCTGGCGGGGGTTTTGGCGGCCCGCTTCACCAACACGCGCACAAGATTGGGCATGCTGGTCCATGCGATCGTGCTGACCGCCGTGGTCAGCGCGCTCTTCGGGATCTTGCGGCAAGCAATGCAGCATGGACACGGGTTTCTGCTTCCAGCGTTACCCGCGGGCGGTGGTTTTGCGCAGTTCATCAATAAGAACCACTTCGCGTTTTTGGTGGAAGCTGCGATGGGACTGCTGATGGGAATCGCGCTGCTCCGCAGAGATCGCCACGAAGGCTTGCTGGTTTATCTTTCGGCAATTCTGCTCTTGTGGGTGGCGCTGGTAATGTCGCGTTCTCGGGGTGGCCTTTTGGCTGTGACCGTCGAAGTCATCTGCGCGGTTCCGCTATTCATTCATCTGAGATTTAGAAAATCGACCCAGGGATCGAATAGCTGGCGCCATCCCATCGTCGCAACCATCGTTACCATGATCGCAGTCGTGGCGATTACGATTGGCGGAATTGTTTGGTTGGGCGGAGATCAGTTGACGACCGGAGTCGAGACGGCGTCGATCGAAGTAGGACACGTCAATCTGGCACATGAAGGTACTCGGCGCAGCGATTTTTGGCGCGCTACCTGGCAAATGGCGCGCGCACATCCGCTGGCCGGCGCCGGTCTGGGCGGGTTCTGGGCAGAGGTTCCCGTCTATCATGATGCTTCCGGCCTGCAGACACCGCAGCAGGCTCACAACGATTACCTGGAACTGCTGGCCAGTGGCGGTATCATCGGGGCGGCAATTTTTGTTTGGTTCGTCGTCTTATTGATTGCCGCAGGCCGGCGCGCCGCTCGGAATTATTCCGATTTTCAACGGGCCGCGGCTTTCGGCGCTATCCTGGGAATCGTCGGAATCGCGGTGCATAGTTTGGTAGAGTTCGGACTCCATATCACTGTTAACGCCATGGTGTTCATGATTCTGATGTCGATTTTGAGTTGCGAGAGGCTGGACCAACGGCCGCAGATGCAAGCGCATCGAACCGGAGCGTTCAAGTAAGGTACGCACGCCTCTGGCGTGCTTTCTGGCTACGAGTCGGAAAATATCAGCACGCCGGAGGCGTGCGTACCGGGAAAACACGATTGACTCGAAACAGAATCACAATTCGGCGAATCGCGATTGGGTTGCTGGCAATACTGACCAGCCAGAGTTTGTTCGCGTGGCCGCAGGACATCGCCGGCGGAGCAGGAGCGCTGGTCGGTCAGGACATCATCGGCGGCGCCTCGGTGACCTTCAAGCGACCGCCGCGTGTTCGTGATCTCACCGGCGGCGCGGCCGCTTTGATCGTAAAGCATCGCGCCCCACGCCGACCGACTCCGACAGTGGAAGTCGCGCGCAACCGGCCGCCTGTGACCACGCCAAGTCCGGGCGTGACGCCGCAGGTTGAACCAACGCCGGCAGAGATCTCCACCGAGGCGAAGGTTGATGCCTTCAACGATGAGGGAAACAAGGCTTACGATGCCGGCGATTATGCGAAAGCGCTGAACTCCTATAACCAGGCGCTGGCTCTGGATGCCAATGACGTACAGACCCTGAACAACGTCGGTGTAACCTACCTGGCGCTCAATCAAACTCAAAATGCGATCGACTCGTTCCAAAAGGCGACCAAAGCCAGGGCTGATGACGCCGACGGTTTCTTCAACCTGGGCGTTGCCTACAACTCGTCAGAGAAGTATGACGAAGCGGCCACCGCTTTGAATCGCGCATTGGCTTTGCGGCCTGATTGGCCCGATGCATATCTGGCGCTGGGCGACACTTACCTGGCGGCCGGCCGCTTTGACGACGCGTCGAAAGCCTATGAGAATGTCGTCAAAGCGCAGCCTGACAATGTGAACGCCTACAACAATCTGGCTTACGCTTACGATCGCGCCGGCCGTTATGAAGATTCAATTCGGGCGCTGAAAAGAGTAGTACAGCTTAGTCCGAATGACGCCTTTGGCTTCAATAACCTGGGCGCGGCTTCGTACAAAGCAGGAAAATACAAAGATGCGGTCGATGCTTTCACCCAGGCGCTGCGGCTCTCGCCCAACGATCCCGAGACATTGAATAATCTCGGCGCCGCAGAGTATGCGCAAGAAAAGTACGGCGACGCGGCGAAAGCTTTTCAACAAGCCGCCAAAGCCAAACCCGACTTCGCCGACGCCGAATACAATCTTGGCAACGCGTATCTGATGTCCGGCAAGTACACCGAAGCGGCCGGTGCTTATCAACAGGCGCTTACGCATAAGCGCGATTATGCCGAGGCTCAGAACAATCTTGGCATTGCGTTGACCAGTCTGGGACGCTATGCCGAGGCCGTGACCGCGTTCAAGGAAGCGGCCAGGTTGAAACCTGATCTCGCCAGTATCTTCAACAATCTGGCCTTCGCCGAGGATAAGATCGGGCAGGGCGCGGACGCCCTCGCACACTACCAGGAAGCGGTGCGCCTCGATCCAAAATACGCGAAAGCACTGAATGGCCTTGGCTACCTCTACGATAAGAACGGTCAGCCGGCAGAGGCGGTGGAATTACTGAAGCGGGCGGTCGCCGCGAAACCTGATTACACTTTCGCTTATTTCAATCTGGGTAAGGCGCTGTTTGGCGCCGGCCGTTTTGCGGAATCAGCCGAGGCCTATCGCAAGGCCACCCAATTGAAGTCGGATTATGAGCCGGCATTTATAGGTCTCGGTACGGCGGCGTTCCGGGCGGGTCGGTTTGACGATGCGGCCGGGGCCTTTCAGAAGGTGACCGCTTTGAATCCTACCAGCTTTGATGCCTTCTATGGATTAGGTAACGCCTATTACCGGGCGCGTAAGAACCAGGAAGCATTGACGGCGCTGAAGCAGGCAGTAAAGCTGAAGCCGGATAACGCCCAGGCGCACTACAGTATTGGTTTGGTGTTCGCGAGTTTGAATGATCAGGACGGTGTAACCCGGGCCTATGCGGCACTGAAGCGGCTGGATCCGAAGCTGGCTGAGCAATTCTATAACGCGATCAAGAAGAAGTAGGCGTTGCCCAGGTTTCGTAACCCAAACTGTTAGTTTGCGCTGCATCATCAAAGCTCAAAGCCGCAAACTAACAGTTTGCGTTACCCCAGCTTCGGGTGGTGGCCCAATTTGTAGGGGCGTCCCTCCGTGGGCGCCCGCTTATTGCCTGCGATGTGAAAAGGCCGGGCGCCCACGGAGGGACGCCCCTACAAAATTAGGCCACTACCCAGCTTCGAAAAAGATTGACGCGCCCAGTCAAGAACAGTAAACTTCAGGCGCAAATTGCCCGCAAGTCATAGACCAGGAGTCAGTTGCTTATGAAGCCGCGACAAAAACAGGCGCTGAAAGCTTTCGCCGTATTTCTCTCTTTTGCCTTTAGTCAGGTCTATGTCAGTGCCGCGCTTCCCGGCGCAGCACCCGGCGCACCTCCGCAGCAAACGCTGACCGCGCGCCTGACGACGCGGAATAACCAGCCGATTACCGTTAACGGCAACGCCGCTGGAACTGGCGCAACTATTCTGACCGGTGCGACGATTGAGACGCCTGATCAAGTGGGCGCGACGCTCGACCTCGGAGACGCGGGCATCGTTGAGCTTGAGCCCAATTCCAAAATCCAACTCGACTTTGATGAGAATGGCAACGTTCGGGTGAAGGTGATCCGTGGCTGCGCCGCAACCAAGAAGAAGGCCAACGTCCTGGGCGGAAAAGAATTGCCTGGAGAAATGGAACTCTATACGGATGCGGAGTCGTTGAAGACGGACAAGAAGCGTCGTAACGTCGGCGGCTGCCTCCTGCCTAATGGTCAGTTGGGTTCACTCGGGACCGGTGGCCTAAGCGGTGCCGCCGTGGCGGGCATAGGCATCGGCGTGGGTGGCGGAGTCCTGATCGGCGTAACGCTCGCGCGGGGCGGGACGACGAGCAACAGCACACCTTCAACAGGCAATTAGTTCTCGCCAGCCGGCTTTCCCAGCGAGAGCCGGCCAAACCTCTGGTCCACAAACAATCGATAATGAAACGCGCAATGATCGCGGTGCTTGCGGCTGCAGCTTGCGGCGTCGGATTATGGCAGGGAGTCCGGATCGGCAGAGCGCGGACACTGGCCCAGGACGCGATGCGCACTAACGATGTCGGCTACGCGGACCGCGCCGTCGGCCTGGTGGCCAATGATCCCGAAACCCATGCCGCGCGCGGTGCGGTGCTTCAGCGCACGGGCGATTACGCCGGTGCTTGTCGCGAACTCGAACGGGCAATCCAACTGCGACCGCGTGACTATTTCCTCTGGATGTTGCTCGGAGTGTCGCGCGATTTGAATAGCGATCAGGAAGGCGCGGTGCGGGCTTTGCGACAAGCGATCATGCTGGCGCCGGTCTATGCGAAACCGCATTGGCTGCTCGGCAACCTGCTGCTGCGGACTAACAACACGGCCGAGGCAGTTCGGGAATTACGGATTGCCGCCACCAGCGACGAAACGTTCCTGCCGAATGTCATCGACCTTGCCTGGGGAACTTATCGTCACGATCCGGCGCAGACCGTCGACGCGATTCAGCCGCAAACAGACAATGCCCGAATGGCCCTGGCAATTTTCTTTGCCGGACACAATCAGGGTGCGCCGGCGCTGGAACAGTTTCGATCAGTCAAGTCGCCTTCGCCTGAAGGGATTTACAATTTATTGAATGCGCTGCTGCAGGCAAATTCGTTCGTGGAAGCTAACGAAGTCTGGGCCAAAGCTCGCCGGCGATCCGGTGGCGTAGCCTCTCTGCTCAATCCGGGATTTGAAGATGAAATCACGGTGGGAGAGCCAGGTTTTGATTGGCAGATATCCGAGAGTCTTGCCAATGTAACCATGTCGGCGGATCCGTCGCAGTTTCAAAGCGGCCAGAAGAGTCTGCGGATAGATTTTCGTGGTGAGTCAAACCCCTCGACACCGGCCGTGAGCCAACTGGTCCTGGTAAAGCCTCGGACGAATTACCGGCTGACATTTCAGGGCCTGGCGAAAGATTACCTGTCTACGGGCGTCCCGGTCCTGGCAATATTTGACGCGTCCGATCAGAAGGGAGCGGCGCTGGCCGAATCGGCAGGAATTTCCGTTGCGAACGCCTGGCGTGAATTCTCGATTGAGTTCACCACGCGCGATCAGACCAAGGCAGTTCGTTTGCAGTTTCTCCGTCAACGTTGCGCCAGCAACCCGTGCGCGGCCTTTGGCACTATCTGGCTGGATTCTTTTGATCTTCAAGAGTTACCAAATATTCGCGCGGCCACACCTGCTAAATGACTGATTGACGCCCTACGCTGGCCATGATAATTTGCCCAACTCAACTGAATAGCGTTTTCGTCGGCCGCACCAGGCAATGACCAAGAGAAAATCCCGGAATCCGCGCGCACGTAAAGATGGCCTAATCGTTCAGGATTTGCCGGACGAAACTCTCGTTTACGATCTTGAACGAGATCGCGCCCATTGTCTTAATCAGACGGCCGCGTTTGTCTGGCGGCATTGCGATGGCCGATCGAATGCCAGGGAAATCGCGCGAGCCTTTAAGGACAAAACCAAGCAGCCTGTGGACGAAAAGCTGGTGTGGCTGGCGATTGACCAATTGGGACGTAGTCATCTGCTCGCAGAACCTTTGGCACTACCACCTCATGTTGCCGGTCTGAACCGGCGCGAAGTTATGCGGGCGCTGGGCCTCAGTGCCGCAGTGGCGATTCCGTTGGTGGCTTCGATTGTCGCGCCGATGCCCGCTCAGGCCGCGACTGGATGCGCCTCCTCTGGTCAGAGTTGCGCCAGTGTCGGTTGTTGCCCGGGCTGTGTCTGCTCCGATTCCGTCTGTGTCGGAGACTGTTAGCCGGTTCGCTCTCAATCTAATCCTTCAACTCGTGCCAGCGGCTGAAGCAACATCACTCGGTGGCTTACTCGCGGCGACTCTTAGCAAGTCCTGGGTCGAGTCGGCTCCGCCTGACCTTTCAATTTCAGAAGCGGAATTAGATCAGGTCGCGCCACTCCTGTATCAATCAGGCGGCGCCGGTCTCGGCTGGTGGCGGATTCGCGACAGCGATCTGCGGCAAACGCCGTCAGGTGAAATGTTGCATCAGGCTTTTCGCTTGCTGGCGCTTCAGAGCGCAATTCATGAAAGTAAGATTCGCAAAGTATTCACCGTTCTGCGGAGTTTCAACATTGAACCAATTCTGATGAAAGGCTGGGCCATGGCGCGGGCTTATCCTCAGCCGGCGCTAAGACCGTATGGCGATATCGATCTTATTCTGCGACCGCGCGACTACCCGACGGCCATAGGAGTTGCCAAAAAGGACTTGCGAGACTGCCAGCTTGATTTCCATACATTGCCGGTTGAGCTTGCGGATCGATCGATCGAAGATTTGTTTTCCCGTTCTCAGCTGGCGGTGAGTGCGGATCAGCAGATTCGAATACTTTCCCCGGAAGATCATTTTGCTTTGCTGGCTATTCATCTGCTGAAGCACGGCGCGTGGCGGCCACTTTGGCTATGCGACCTGGCGGTCCTGCTCGAATCTTCGAGCAACATCGATTGGAAGCTTTGTTTAGGCAAAGATCCCCGGCACCAGAATTGGATCCTGGCGGCGACGGGTCTGGCGCATACGCTCCTGAATGCCTCTATCGGCGACAGGGAAATTGCCGCGCGGGCCGAACGAGTTCCGGTCTGGTTGAAACAGCAGGTCTTGAAGCAATGGGAAACGCCCTTTGCCGCCCTGCAGTCGCCTTTTAGTCACCGAGCCCCGATTAGTTTTTATCTGCGGCGCCCACGCGGGTTGTTGGGCGATCTGGCCCGCCGCTGGCCCAATCCAATCGTGGCTACCATCAGCGTAAAAGGAACTTTCGGGGCCCGCCGCCGAAAGCGTTATGAATTCGGCAATTGGTTGCTACGAGCTGCCCGCGTAGTTTCCGCCCGGCTCCGGCCAGAAAGTTCCCTGACTGAGACTCAGTAGCACACTCGCCTTTAGATCTTCCTAATGATCCGAGTTAGTTTTTCTCTGTGTCTCTGTGGTCCTCAGTAACTCTGTGGTGATGCCTACCGCCGCAAGCTTTACCACAGAGACACTGAGATCCACAGAGACACGGAGAAATGCTAGTCATAAGGCCGCCCGCCCAACCTGTTGTCACTGAAAGTTATTTCACCGATAATTGCCCGTTGGAAATGGTTTGACTAATGTCGTTCCCTCTTCGAGCCACAGCTTTCGCGCTTGCCGTAACGTTCGTTTCCGGGCAACTCGCAAAACCGTTTCTGGTTAGCGGGGCTCCAACCCAAACATCCGGGACTTCTTTCGAGCATTTCCTGCAAGTTCGCGTTGCCGTTTCGACGAAGGGCGCCCTGGTCGAATGGCGTACCGGACTTGAGAGAGACACGCTGGGCTTCAATATTTATCGGCTCAAAAATGGGGAGCGAACGCAGCTCAATCCCGGGCTCATTGCCGGGTCGGCTTTGACGGTGCGAGGCCGTCCGCAGGTCTATTCGTGGTTCGACCAACAAAGCACGATCGGGTGCATCTATGAGGTTGAGACCATCGATCTCAGAGGCGAGTCCGCCGCCAACATTTCTGCCGAGGCAATTTGGCAAACAGTCCTGCCGGATTTTCAGCAGGCAGAGTTGTTATCGCAGCTGGGCGGCTCGTCACGCACGTCAACTGCACAAGCAGATTGGTCTGAGATTGACGATGCGAAAGCGAACTCGCTAACCGCTGCATCCTTTGCTGGAGAGTCGCTCGCCGAACAATGGGCCATCGCGAACCAACCCGCGCTGAAGATTGGAGTTCGGGCGGACGGCTGGTATCGCCTCACGCAAACGCAAATCGCGGACGCCGGCTTCGACATGTCCGGTGACGCGCGGAATCTTCGCTTGTTCGCCGGCGGAAACGAGGTGGCCATCCACGTCAGCCGTGATACTGGCGCCCTTGCATCCGGAGACTTCATAGAGTTTTGGGGGCAGGGCCTCGATACCGCGACTACTGACACACAGGTTTATTGGCTGGTCAATGGGGCCCAGCCAGGGTTGCGCATCAACACGAAAGGCGAGTTGAATCCGGATGCCCTGCCACCTCAGACTCTTCCAACACAAACTCAACCGGTGACGTCAACGGCTGCGAACACGACTCGGACATTTTGGAGTTTGAGCATGGCCGGTGACGTGGGTCGCGCGGCGTTACGGAATGACAGCGATCAGCGAAGGGAATCGCTCCAGCCGCAAGCCAAAGCGGAGTCGATATTCTCTGGACCGGCCCTGTCTGTTCCGGAGGCGTATGATTCAAAGAGCTTTGAACCGCGCAAGAGACCAAGCGAGAGCACTCCAGTTTCAAAATCTCCCCTGACGGAAGAGATTGCTAAGCCCGGCGTGAGTCCAACCACCGCGACGATTGCCGAAAGCAAACCGATCAAGCCACCGAAAACTTTGAAAGCGAGAGCGACCCGCGCATCGCTTCGATCTGCGAAAGCTCGGGCGCGCCGGAATCGTTCGCGGTTAAAGCGACGACAAAATCACCACACCAGCACACCCGGGTCGGCCGTGCCAAACAGTTTCGCCGACCCCGTAGCGCCGGCCTTCACGTATTCACTTCAGCGGAAGGACCACAACATCTACTACTCAGCTGCGCTGAACGGTGAGCGGGAGAACTTTTTCGGCCCTGTGGTTTTTGGTGATGGGCCAATCGTTACTTTGACTCTGCGTAATATCGAAACCACTTCGCCGGCGCCTGCCCAGTTGCAGTTGAACCTCCAGGGCGTTTCGTTCGAGACGCATCAGGTGCGCGTCTTCGTAAACAGTTCGCTCGCGGGTACGATCATCTTTCCCGATGAAACACAGGCAAGCCAGACCTTCGCAATTCCCACTTCGTGGTTGGTTGAAGGCGACAATGCCGTGAAACTAGCTCCGGTCGGTTCCAATCACGACACCAGCGTGATGGAATCCCTCCGCATTTCTTACCCGCACAGCTTCCGCGCCGAAAACGATGCCTTGCAATTCAGTGTCAGGGCCAACCAAAGCTCGAGGATTAGCGGCTTTACGACGCCAGATCTCCGAATCTTGGATATCACCGACCCGAATGCAGTTCAGGCCGTGCGCCCGGCCGTCGAAAGTGCGAGTGGAGGATTTGCGGCCACAATTCCTTCAATCGGCGTAGGCAAGGCGCGGCGGATGGTGGCCTTGCCCGCGACACGTCTGTCGCAGCCGGCCTGGCTTTCCCTGAATCAACCGTCGACGTTAAATCGCAGCACAAACGCCGCGAGTTTCGTGATCATTTCTCACAAGGATTTCATTCCGGCGCTGGCGCCGCTGGTGTCCCAGCGACAGGCCCAGGGTTTTACTGTCGCCGTAGTCAACGTCGAAGATGTGTTCGATGAATTCAGTTACGGCACGCACACGCCCCAGGCGATTAAAGATTTCATGGCCCTGGCGAAAAACAGCTGGGCCCAGGGGCCGGCTTATCTTTTGCTGGTGGGAGATGCCAGCTACGATCCGCGCAATTATCTGGGCGTGGGGAATTTTGATTTCGTTCCGTCCAAACAGGTAGACATCGGGACTATTAACACTGCGACGTCTTTGGAAACGGCTTCAGACGACTGGTTGACCGATTTCAATGATGATGGGATCGCGGATATTTCGCTGGGCCGCTTGCCGGTGAGAACGGTTGCGGAAGCGAATCTCATGGTTTCGAAGATCGTCAACTATTCGCCGGCCAACACTTCGGCGAGTGCCATGCTGGTGGCCGACACCCAGGGAAGTTATTACTTCAATTTCGAAACGGCAAGCGATCAGGTGGGTGCACTGTTGCCACCGGCGATGAGCATTCAAAAGGTTTACCGCCGGCTGCAACCTTCGGACGCGGATGCGCGCGCGAACATCATCAATAAATTTAATTCCGGCCAGGCGCTGGCGGTTTATTCAGGTCACGGCAACGTCAACATCTGGGGCGGATCGATCTTCACCGCGAACGATGCCGCAGCGCTGACTAACGCCAACCGATTACCGTTCGTGGTGGTGATGGATTGTCTTAACGGATTTTTTGCCGATCCTTCGTTGCTCAGTCTGTCTGAAGCATTCTTACAGGCGCCGAACGGTGGAGCGGTGGCCAGCTTCGCATCTTCCGGACTGACGATTCCGGACGGCCAGCACGAAATGGGTCTGCGAATGTTTCAGTTGCTCTACGGCGGCGCGTCAATTCCGATTGGTGACGCCAGTCGTCAGGCAAAAACGGCGACTACTGATCGCGACGTGCGCCGGACGTGGATCCTGCTCGGCGATCCGACGTTGAAGATACGTTAGGAGATTGAAGTCAGAACCGGGAGCGATAGCGACCGGGTTTTGCGCGCAACCTTGATCCTGGCACTACCCGGTCGCTACCGCTCCCGGTTCTGACATGTAAATCCTGTCTAAATTCTTATTCAGCCCCGCCAGCGCGCACGGCGGAAACCTGAACCCTCCGGCACGACCTGATTTCATCTTTGAGCATGAATGCCCGCGTGGTGCCAGGCGCGATAATTCTCACCTTCCGCGACATCGGACACGGCTTGCCCAGGTACCCGGCTCCGCCGTTGTTCGTATAGACGCGAAAGGTCGCTTCCTTGCCTGGTTCGATCCTTATTAACTGCGGAGGTGTCTGCGCCTCGTCTCCCATCAACTGTCGCGAATTAATTGCGCGGCCTTTTGGTAACAATCCACCGGATTTATTCAATAGCTCAAAACCCGGATAGCCTTTGAGCGCGCAAGAGCTCGACGAGTTGTTCTTGAAGGCGTAGTCGGTAAGGAGATGACCGCCCATCGCGGCGTCATCAGTAACGTGACGCACTGACAAGTCTGCGCTGCGACAGGGCGCCGGACCGAGGCGAAAGTTAGGAACTAGTTTGATGCTCTCCTGGCCCATCGCCGTCGATGCCGCAGCCAAAAGAATGATTCCGATTAGCAATTTGTGCATTTCTGGTTTTCTCCGCGAGCCTCCGCGGGGATCCTCTGTTTTTCCTCTGCGGTTACTCGCCTGGGTGATTGAAACCGCAGAGGATGACCCGAGGTCTTCGCAGAGGATAACTGAGGCAGGCTCTCATTCACTCGACTCCCTCGACCACAATCATCTGTGTGGTCGCGGTCGCCTGCCGCAAAGCCTTCGCTTCAGCATATTCATCTGAGTTCCACCATTCCTTTGCGCGCTCCACAGAAGGGAACTCGACCATCACGAACCGCTTGGGCGCCCAGCCGCCTTCGAGGTTTTCAACCTTGCCACCGCGAACCAAAAAGCGTCCGCCGTGGGCGGCGAGCGATGGCGGCACCATTGATTTATATTTCTCATAACGTTCCAGGTCGTGAACTTCGACTTCAACCACAATATAAGCAGGCATGTCGGCCCTCCTTTGTCTGAGGTCAGTACCGGGAGCGGTAGCGACCGGGTCGCCGTTGTTTGCCAACAATCAAGGTTGGCAGCACCACCCGGTCGCTACCGCTCCCGGTACTGACTCCACCTCTTTCCTATGTGCGCGGCCGAGGCGGCGTATTGGGTCGTTCGTCCGGAAGAGCATCCATCCATTCGCTAATCGAAGTCAGCTCCCGGTCTTCCACTTTTCGCCCCAGGCCCTTTTCCATGACCTTTTTCAGGTAACGCTTCCGTAGCCACATGCCAAGACCGCCAAGCACGAAGACGACTGCCGTGCTGAGAATGTAGATCGTAGAGTCATCCATTGTGGGCGCCACCTCCCGCAGATATTTTACACAATCGCAAATGTTCTGTGAGCGCGGACGTCCTCGTCCGCATGGACGCTCAAGACGCGGTGGCGCAGACTTTAGTCTTTGAACCTTCCAGAGCTGAATCCACAGACTGAAGTCTGTGCCACTTTCGCTTATTCAACGATAGCAAATGCGCGCACCGGAAACGTGCCCATCCCTTTCACCTTCACCGGCACCGCAAAAAACCTGAAATCCCCAGAGCCGTCGCCGGGCAATTGCTCGAGACCGCACATGTGCTCAACGATTGGAATTCCCGCGCCGAGCAGAATGCTATGCGCCGGCCGCGACAAGTCAGCCGTATCATCAATGTTGTATGAATCGATACCCACGAGCGCTGCGCCTTCATCAGTAAGAAACTGCGCTGCGTCTTTGGTGAGAAATGGATGGCCTTCGAAATATTGATCGGTACGCCAGTGCGTGGCCCAGCCGGTGTGAATCAGGACCGCCTTCCCGCGCACATCGATCTCATCAAGAGCGCCCTGATCAATTGCTCTTTGCCCTTCGCTCTTTGCCCTTACCACCTGGCCGTCCAGATTCGCTAACGAAGTCAGTTCGAGCTCGGACAAATCCTTCCCGTCCTGATAGCGATGAAACGGGCTGTCGAGATAGGTGCCGGTATTCGCGACCATCTCGATCTTCCCGATTTGGAATTCCGTGCCGGGCGCGTAATGCTGTCGCGATTGTTCACGGGAGAGAAAATCGCAGATGATCGGTGCGGGCAGACCTTTGTACGTGATGAGGCCGTGCTCGACGGTGTGGCTGAGATCGATGAGTTGATTGATTGCCCCCATGTTAATTTAAAGCAACCCCGAATGATGAGCGCTAACTCGAAGTGGCTTTGACGGTCCGCACGTTACTTCATACTAAATCCACGCTCGGTGGCGAACGGGGCAGTAGCCCGACCGTCAGGGAGGGCGCACGCACATTCTAATGATTCAATCATCGTCCAGGGTAAACAACTCATCGCCTTGCCCAAGCATGACGTATTCGATCGCTTTCGCTACATGCCGTTCTTTCCAGAGATAGATTGTACTACCATGACGTGCCCATGGCTTCACGGTTGTCGAAAGTAATCCCGCTTTCCGGAGAGCACGCGTCGCGTACGACTTGAATGCGTCGAGGATAGGCTCCGGCTTCTGCATCGCCGTAACAACCGTGTGTGCATGGTTAGTGCGAACATTGACGGCCCGAAGAAGATATTTTCGGTGTTCGCAAACCTCTCTCACAGCGCTTTCGACAACCTTGCGTTGTCTCCCATCAAGAATAATCGGAGAGTGTTTCCGTTGGCTTGAATCGGACCACTCAAGACTTGGACTTGCCGCGAGCCTGGGAGTTCCATACAAATTGTGCTTGCGATCCATCGAGCCACGCTGGTCGCCATGCAGCCAAGTTCCGTAGCAGCGAAATGTAATCAGGTATCCGAGAGGGAACTCGTTGTCGTCGAAGTCTCTCATGGGGCGACGGGATATGATACGCCCTCCCTGACGGTCGGGCTACTGCCCCGTGATGCGCGGATCGGAACGCTTACAACGGAATATTCCCATGCTTCTTTGGCGGATTCTGATCGCGCTTGTTCTCAAGCAATGCCAGCGCCCGAATCAGTTTAGGCCTCGTCTGCGCAGGTTCAATTACTTCATCAATAAATCCACGCTCCGCCGCTATGTAAGGATTCGCGAACTTTTCTTCAAACTCGTTTACACGAGATCGGCGCGCCGACTCTTTATCTTTGGCTTCAGAGATTTCGCGGCGATACAAAATATCTACTGCGCCCTGTGAACCCATCACCGCAATCTCGGCTGACGGCCAGGCAAAGTTGATGTCGGTGCGAATATGTTTCGATCCCATCACGCAATACGCGCCGCCGTAGGCTTTGCGCGTAATCACGGTGACCTTCGGCACAGTTGCTTCCGCGTAGGCGTAGAGCAGTTTGGCGCCGTGCTTGATGATGCCGCCGTGTTCCTGCGCAATGCCGGGGAGAAATCCGGGTACGTCCTCAAAGGTCACGATCGGAATGTTGAAGCAGTCGCAGAAGCGCACGAAGCGCGCGCCTTTGATCGCGCTGTCAATATCCAAAACACCGGCAAGATACGCCGGCTGATTCGCGACAATCCCAACCGGGCGGCCATCCAGGCGCGCAAATCCAACCACGATGTTCAGGGCATAGTCGCGATGCACCTCAAAGAAGTAGCCATCATCGACAATTAAGTCGATTACTTCGCGAATGTCGTACGGCTGGTTCGAGGCTTCGGGAACGATGGAATTCAGTTTTATCTCGGTCCGTTCTGCTGAATCCTTTGAAACGAGGCGCGGAGCGTCATCGAGATTGTTCGCCGGAAGAAACGACAACAGCTCACGCACCATTTGCAGTGCCTGCTCGTCCGAGTCGGCGGCAAAGTGCGCGACCCCTGATTTGCGATTATGTGTGGCCGCGCCGCCCAGTTCCTCCTTGGTCACATCTTCGTGCGTTACGGTCTTGATCACGTCGGGCCCGGTGATGAACATGTAAGATGTGTCAGTGACCATGATGTTGAAATCGGTGATCGCGGGACTGTAAACCGCGCCGCCGGCGCACGGCCCCATGATGCAGCTGATTTGCGGCACGACTCCGCTGGCGAGGGTGTTGCGCAGAAAAATGTCTGCGTAACCGCCCAGGCTGACGACGCCTTCCTGAATGCGCGCACCACCGGAATCGTTGAGTCCGATAATCGGCGCGCCGACCTTCATCGCCAGATCCATCACTTTGCAAATTTTTTCGGCGTGCGTTTCAGAGAGGGAACCGCCAAAGACTGTGAAGTCCTGCGCGAATACAAAAACCTTTCGACCATCGATTAAGCCGTGTCCGGTAATCACGCCATCGCCTGGGTAGATCTCCCGATCCATTCCAAAGTCGCGCGAGCGATGTTCGACCAGCTTGTCGAATTCCTGAAATGTGTCTTCATCCAGAAGAAAGTTGACCCGTTCGCGCGCAGTCATCTTCCCGGCGGCGTGCTGTTTCTCGACCCGTGCCACACCGCCGCCAGCCTCAGCTTGCTGCTGGCGCTCGTGCAGTTGATCGAGTTTCGAAGTCTTCGCAGGTTGTTGTTTTTGTGAGCTCATTCTTCCATTTGATTCCGGTCAGAGATCTACTGATAAGCGTTGGCGAATGCTTTGGCCTCGTCTTCGGTTGAAAAAAGAAAGATGCCCGGACCGCGAAAGTGACTGACGCAGGCGGCCGACGCCGCGGTTTTGGGACAACCGGAGCGGAGGAATATCCGGATTGCGCCGGCTTGCTCGGTGACCTTAAACACTCCATATTGCTTAACCCAGGCAGCATTGGCCACAGGAGGACTGGACATCTCCTGGCCACTCAGATTTGCGAGGATGGCGGCTTTCTTGAGGTCGATGGAATTCATGAAGTAACCATGCAGGTACGGATGGCCCAATGGTCCACCGGACGGTCCGCCGGAATTTGTTTCAATCGAAGCAAAGCTGATGAGGACCGCGAACATTCCGACGGCATTTTCCGGAGCGGTTATGTCTTGAAAAATAAAGGCGTCCTGGAAGATCGAGAAACACTTGCCCACCCCCGGACAGTCTGATACTGCCGCATTGCCGAAGACGCGCCAGGATTGCAGGCCTTCGTCGCCGTTTGAATTCTTCAAAAGATTGTTTGATTGACCGGATGCCGAACCGACTAGAAGCAGCACGCAGAGTGGAAGCGCAATCCGTAACATCATGATTACCTCTAAACGAGAGGGGCGGGCAGCTAAGCTACCATCCTCTTCCGCAAACTTCGCATCGCCCATTCGCACGCAACAACGGCTGATATTAACAGATAAAGAGCTTCATAGATGTGCCGGGACTGGAACCTGCCAGTCAGAAAGGCCCGGGTTAGCTCAATCGATTCGGTTTGCGGCAGGATGCGTGCCGGTATCTGCAACCACACTGGCAGAACATCGAGCGGAAAAAACGCTCCGGTCACGTACATGGTCGAAAAAAACATCGCCAGGTAAAGATTGAAAGCATCGATGTCGTGGACGTGTGCCGTTACGCCGAGCGAAAGGCCCGCCATGAACATCGCGCCAAATATCAACGGCACCGGGGCCAACACCGCCCACCACGACGTGGCCGCGCCAAACGCCACCAGCACGCCCATGATGATCACCGTGTCGAATGCTCCGTGCGTGATTGCCCAGAGGATCTCAGCGAGCGCCAAAGATTCTGCATCAACCGGTGTGGCCAGGATCGCGTCGTAGGTTGACTGGTAGACCATCCGGAAATATGCGGCGTATGTCGTTTCGAACATCGCGCGCATCAACACAGTGATGGCGAGCAATCCGGCGCCGGCAAACGATAAGTACGAGATGCCTGACACTTGCCCGGCGACCAGGGCGCCGATCCCCCAGCCAAATCCGAGGATTGAAATTACCGGTTCAATGATCGGCGCGACCAGGTTCATCTTCCAGACTCGCAGGTGCACGACAACGTTTCGGCGCCAGACAGCCAGCGCGTCGCGCAGATCTACGTTTCCTATTGCCAGGGTTGTGGACACGTTTTGTTTGAGGCTATCAGCAGACCGAGAGATTGGTCAAAACCGAATGCTCTGGGAATGGCTCAGCCACACTGATGCGCGGCAAGTCTATGACTTGCCGAAAATCTCTGACTAACAATTCGGCGGTCTATGACCGCAGAAGGTATGGTCGGAGACCGAGGGGGAGAGGGAGTTCTCATCGGCAAGTTTGAGACTTGCCGCGCATCGGAATGGCAGAGCCGGTAAACACAAAAACCGCCGGGCGCGTAAGCCCGGCGGTTTTTGCTTATTTGAAAATACAATTAATCGAACTGCTATTCGGGCCTGCGAGTCCGTGTTGGCGGCAAAGCGGGTTCCTTCACCTCATAGTCGGCCGGCACCTGAAACAGCGAGCGATCAGGTTCAGTACGACTGATGTCGGTAAGACGATACACCGTCTCGCCTGAGCGCGGATCGGAATGCCTTGTCATCACAACCGCCTGAAGGTCTTTCGAGAACCAGCGTTCATCGACGATCTCGATCGGACGCTCATTTCCAATTTGCCCTGCGGGAATCGTGATCGTGACCCGGCTACCGGTGGCCGGTACACCTTCGATGGTTTGCGTGCCCAGATCCTCTTTGTTCATATTCTCAGGCCGTCCGTCACGAGTTGTGATCGAATACCCACCACCACCGCCCGACTGCGCGGTCCATGAGATCGATGGAGCGGCGGTGCCGCCGGCACTACGAGCGATTCCGGTTTCCGAGCCGCTGCTGTTGTAGACAAAGGTAGCGCCACCAGTTCCAGCTGTGGCTCCACCCGGCGCCGCCACGGCGCGCTGAAAAATAAAGTTTCCCATAGCACTCTTGCGAGCCGTGCGAGTCGCGGGATCGAGTGAATAGCTCACACCCGCGACTGGGTCGCTAATCATAATTGACTGGAGCGGCTGGGCCCCGGCAGCAACGCCTCCGATCGATTTCAAGGTCTGCTCTCGCCGGGTGCGGCCTTCACCGTCGCGATAGAGACTGGCAGTCGAACGATTAACGATCCGGTTACCATCGCCGAGGATCTGGGTGGTTTCGGTAACAGCTTCGGCAGAGTATGGCGATCCTTTGATCGGTTTTCCGTCAAAAGCAAATTCCGAGCTTACAAAGCTGAAAGTGCTTGCTCCCGGCGGTGGTTTCTCGCCCTGGGGTGGCACAGTCGTAAATCTGACGTCCGGTGGAGTCAGGGCGGTTGCTGGCATTTCCTTCTCCTGGCCAAATGCACGCGGGCTGCACGACAGCATTATGCCGGTAAGAATTCCAACGAAGATCCAGGTTTTTCTCATCGCTTCTCCTTCTGAGTATTTGGCGAGCGGCAGCCCGCGTTTACCGATTTCAGGCTCTCTCTAAATTCGTGTTCACTGCACAAACCGAATCGCCCGGGCGAGCCCATCGGCGCCCAGAAGGACGTCGGCTTTGACTCGTTGATCTGCGCGATCCATGTTCACCGGGAGGCCAAAACTGGCCATCGCCGACCGCGGCAACTCCATGCGCACCAGTTGCGCTTCAGAACCCACCTCGCCGTCGTAGGTGAGCACGATAAAGTCGGTCGCGATTTCTTTCGGTTGATTGATGGGTAAAGTTAACCCTCGGGCCGTCGCTGCAGGGGGTGACAGACGATGTCTGACAACCGGGGGTTTCTTTTTGACGGCTACGATGACATCCCAATCTTTGCGCTCGTTAACGGTTTGAGCCGGCAACGCCGGATAGAAGTTTGCTGCAATCGTGGCCTGGACATTAATCGACTGGCGATACCGGGCAACCTGTACCAGACCAAACGCCAGAATAAGCATCGCGGCGATAGCGCCTGCGGCATAAATCCCTCGCCGGCGGTTCGCACTGACTTGCGTGATCGTTCGCGAGTCAAAGGCAGCGCTCAGACGCTCCCAGACGACCGGCGATGCGATTTCATCCTTCGTTGTGGCAACCAGTTCGCGCAAATTCGAGGTCAGGTGCTGTTGATCTCTCAGCTGGACTGCACAACCCACGCAGTCGTCGGCGTGCGCCAGGGCCTGTACGCGGGTCGCCGCGTCCATCATCTGATCGCGGGCGATATCGCTGGCTAGCTCGGAAAACGTCTGGCAATTCATGCGAAACACCTCGTTGATTTCAACGCGCTTGACGTTGAGCTTTCGTCGCGGCCTGGTTCGAGCTTTTCCGCAAGGATCGCGCGCGCGCGGTGCAGCCGGGAACGCACCGTACCCACCGCACAATTGAGGATTTGCGCGGTCTCTGCGTAGCTTACTTCCTGTAATTCACAAAGGATCACCACTTCTCGATAGTGCTCCGGCAAGCTGAGGATGGCTTTTCTCACCGCGTCGATTTTTTCTTTTCTCGCGAAGGACGAAAGGTGACTATGCATTGAGGCGCTGCGATCAATTTCTTCATGATGCTCGTCAGCCTGTACCGTCGGCCGCTCTTGACGCAGCCGACGGAGGACCTGATTGCGGGCAATACCCAGCAGGAAAGAGTTCACGGCACCTTTGGTTTCGTCGTAAACCGCGGTTTTGTTAATGAGTACCATGAAGGTTTCCTGAGCGACATCATCAGCCATTTCGGGCCGGCCACTCATATGCAGCGCAAAGCGATAAATGTTTGCGTGACGTCTTTGATACAGCTCGGCAAAAGCTTCTTTATCGCCGTCGAGCAGACGTCGAACCAGTTCGGTGTCTGTTGGTTCTGACGCCTTCATCACGAGATTCATCGCAGCAGTCATAGTCAATTAACCTGGCAGACCCTGAAAGTTCCACGAAATATTGATACTCATTTATTGAAAGGGAACTGGCGGCTCTCAATTCGCGAAATGAGCTCCGTCAAAGCCTTTTGCGCTGATTCCTGGACCTCCTGAGGATAGCCGAAGATTCGCGCGTGGTGTTCGAACTCGTCTGAGTCGAGGATCTGATAAGAGAAATCTGTTCGCACGATGATATCCAAATCCAGGTCTACGTAAGTAATCGACGACCCCGCGATAACCGGCGGCAGGTTGACGTTGCAGTACCAGAGGCGGGTCTTGCCGGCATCATCAAGGAATTCGAACACGTTGTACCAGCGGTTCTGCCAGTAGTATTCGACGGTTCGAGTTCCCAGAGGGATATGGCCAAGATGTAAATGTTGAACTTCAACATCAAATTCGGCTTCCAGAACAATCAGCGAGCCATCACGGCGAGCCAGCCTGGCATTCCAGTGCCGGTGCTCGGTACCATCGTATCTGAGGACGTGAACTGAAAAGGGTGTACCGGCGGCTTCGACTGAGATCTGCGACATGGATTGAACTGTCATGGCTAAGATTTTGCCAGATCGAGTCCGAGGCTTGCCTTTGCTTTGGCTCGGCCACTCTGATGCGCGCCAAGTCTTGGACTTGCCGGCAACTGCCCCATTCTGACTTGGGCTTAGACCCCGCTTTCTTTTAGAGAGACCTTTCGGTAAGTCGGAGACTTGCCGCGCATCGGAGTGGCAAAGCCATCCCGGCACAGGTCTCATACGGCTCATTTTGCGTCTTGGCGAGCGTCATCTAACCACACACCATTCATAACTGCGCAGACTCGTGGTCGCCGACCAGCTGCAGGAACACGTCCTCCATGTTTGAGAGTCGGATCATCGGCCGCCGGCCTTCATATTCCTTCATGAGCGGCGTTAAGTTTTCGGCATCCGCCGCAAAATAGAAGTGTGCGTTGTTTCGCGCAACAGCGCTAATCCCATTCGCGGTTGTTTGCAGAGGTAGGTCCGCGACATCACGAACTTCCAGGGCATAACGGGAAACCCGCGACAGCACGAGGTCTTTCGGCGTTCCGTTCGCCAGGATCTTGCCGTTATCCATGACCACCAGGCGCTCACAGAGCTTTTCCGCCTCGTCCATGTAGTGCGTGGAGAGGAGAATAGTGACTCCACTAACTCTTCGCAGCTCTTCCAGTTTCTGCCAGATTTCCTGCCGAACCTGAGGATCGAGACCGGTGGTCGGCTCGTCCAGCACCAGCAATCGCGGTCTATGAAGTAAGGCTCGCGCAATCATCAAACGCCGTTTCATTCCGCCCGAAAGCTGATCGATGCGGGCATCGGCGCGCTCAGTCATGCCAATGAAATCCAGCAGCTCTTCGGCACGCTGGATCGCTTCAGTTTTGGGCATGCGGAAGTAGCTCGCATAAACGAGCAGGTTTCGACGAACACTCAAGTCAGGATCGAGGTTGTTGTCCTGAGGCACGACGCCGATGAGAGCCCTGATCGCACGACCCTGTGTCCGGACGTCCAGATTTTCGATCGACAATTCGCCCGACGTTAGCGGCGTGCGGCAGGCGATCATGCGCATTGTAGTTGATTTGCCAGCGCCGTTCGGCCCGAGCAGTCCAAAGGTTTCGCCCCGTCTGACGGTGAAGTCGATGCCGTCGACCGCGCGCTGATTTCCGTAGACCCGGGTGAGTTCGCGAGCGATAACTACAAAGGTCAGAGATCGGAGGTCAGAGGTCGAAACGGGTTCGCCGGAGTCGTGGGCCGAGATGAGGTCGGATGCCAGTTGAGAGTTGAGTTTTCCTTCCGACATCCGACCTCTGATCTCTGCGCTGTTTTCAGGCTTTGGCCGCAGCTGTCTTTTTCCAGTCTGCGAGGAACTGTTCCTGTCCTTTATCGGTCAGGGGATGCTTTAACAATTGCTGCAAAACCTTGAAAGGCATCGTGGCAATGTCTGATCCCATCCGGGCGGCCTCGATTACGTGAATCGGGTGGCGCAAGCTGGCCGCCAAAACTTCAGTCTTCCATGAATAGTTGTTGTAGATCTCGATTATCTCTTCAAGCAGGCGCAAACCATTGTCGCCAATGTCGTCCAGCCGACCTAAGAAGGGACTGATGAACGAGGCGCCGGCCTTTGCCGCGCAAACTGCCTGAGCGGCCGAGAAGCAAAGTGTCACATTCACTTTGATTCCTTCATCGTTGAGGATGCGCGTGGCTTCCAAACCCGCTAGTGTAAGCGGGCACTTAACGACGACGTTCGGCGCGATCTTTACGTACTCGCGGCCCTGCTTGAGCATCTCGTCGCGGTCATTGGTGGTCACTTCAGCCGAGACCGGGCCCGAAACAATTTTACAAATTTCGGCAATGTGCTCCTTGAAATCGACGTTGCCTTCCTTCGAAACCAAAGTAGGGTTCGTGGTAACTCCGTCGGCCATTCCCAGAGCTGCGGCCTGGCGGATCTCATCGAGATTAGCGGTATCTAAAAAGAATTTCATAAGGCCTCCTGGTTTTCTGTGTGCGGTAAATATAAGCGAAACGGTCAGGGATTAACAACGAAGGAGGCCTACGAGTCTGAGACTTAGACTGCGAGCGCCATCCTGCGGCTCTGCCGCCTGATGTGCGGAAAGGCTCCGCCTTTCCGTATCGGTCATCATTTTTTCAATTGGGCTCCGCCCCTCTCGGGGCGTAGCCCCTTTTGAATAAATAAGTGCTTGCCGAAAAGGCGGAGCCTTTCCGCACATCAGGCGGCAGAGCCGCGAGCAATCCGCCCGATACGGTCTATTCACAAAACCATATCGTGTCAGTCAAACCATTCTGCTGCTTGAACCATCGCTCCCTATCTACAACTGTAACGATGGAATACTGATTGCTATTTAGTCGGTGCAATTCTCTCCTCAGTCTCTCTCATACAAGGAGAATCAGCCATGAAAGCCAATCGAAGGAATCGAATCATCGGATTGTTAGCCCTCGCCTTAACGACTCTGCTGGGAGCCGCCGGTCTTGCCGTTGCCCAGGAGTCCCCCAACCGTGAAGATCGCCGCGTGCGACGCGAAGAGCGGAAGTGGGACCAGAACCAGCAGAATCAGAATGAAAACCGGCGCAACGACGAAGCCCAGCAGCGACGCCAGGCCGAAGAGCAGCGCCGTAACAACGAACGTCAGGCCCAGGATCAGCGTCGCCAGACGGATCAGGCCGACCGGCAGCGTCAGGAGCAGCAACGGGCGGAGCAAAAACAGCAGTGGGAACAGCGCCGGCAGGAACAGGAACAGAGACGCCAGGCCGAACAGGCCCGCCAGAACCAGGATACGCAGCGCCGTCAAGCCGACGAGCAAAGACGTCTGGCGGAACAGCAACAGCGCGGACAGGAACGAGCCAACGAGGGCCAGTTGAGGCAGCGCAAGCAGGAAGACGGACGGCAATTCGACCAGGAGCGCCGGGCCGAAACGGATCGCCAGCAACGCCGCCGAGACGACGATCAGCGGCGGACGCAGGAAGAACAGCGTCTGCTTGAACAGCGACGCCAGGCCGAGGAGCAGCGCCGTTTGGCCGAACGTCAGAACCAGTGGCCGCGTCGCCAGAATGACGAACAACGCCGCATTCTGGACGAGCAGAGAAGGGCACAGGATCGCCAGCAGGCAGAACAGCGCCGGGACTGGCAACGTGACAACAATCGCCGCAACGGAGAGCAGGATCGTTGGGCGAGGGACAACAGCAATCGAACCCGGCTCTCGGATCAACAGCGGAATGAGTGGCGACGGCGCGAAGAACAGGCCTGGCGCCAACGGCAGATCGAATTTCGCCAGCGTGAAAACGATCGGCAACGTGCCTGGCAACAACGCGCACAGTACCTGCAACAGATGCGTCGCCTGAATCAATGGCGGTTCCAGCAACAGTACTGGGAGCGTCTGCGACAGGATCAGCTGCGGCTCCAGAGCTTCAATTACGTCGATTATGGAGATCCCAGCTATCGATACTCTCGCAACGGCACCTACTATGATGTGAATCAATATGGCGCCAACATGCTCGAGAGAGCCGTGAACGATGGCTACGCGGAAGGGTTCCGGGCCGGAGAGGCCGACCGTCAGGATGGCTGGCAGTTCGATCCGGAAGGCTGCGATGCTTATTCGGACGCGACCTACGGCTACGACGGTTACTACGTCGACATCAACGAGTACCAGAATTACTTCCGCGAAGGGTTCCGTCGTGGTTACGAGGATGGTTACTACGGACGTAACCAGTACGGCAGTTACTCAAACGGCAAGTACGCGATTCTCGGCCAGGTGCTAAATGTGATTCTGAATCTCATTCGGTACTAAGTTGAGTCACAAAAAAAGTTGGCGGCAGTTCGACATTCGGTCGGACTGCCGCCTTTTTCTCTGTAACGCAAACTGTTAGTTTGCGAATCTGCCGCAGACTGGAGAGTGGGAACCTAATTTCATCGTGCGGTTTTCTTTAGCCCAGGCGTTTACGCCTTGGTGGGAAACGGGCGGCGCGATCAAAGCCCCATTAATGGGGCTTTATATAGTTGAGTGACCTAAGCACAACCCGGGTTGCAAAGAAAGTAGCCGGTGGTCGGAGTCCGCGGAGACCACCGGATCTGATGATGAAACGAATCGCACCCCGGAGGAGTCTGTCGGAGAAAGGCGTTTCTCTGTGCCTCTGTGAAAATCTCCGTGTCTCTGTGGTGAAATTACTCAAGAAAACACTCACCACAGAGGCACAGAGATCGCACAGAGGCACGGAGATCAATTTCTCCGACAGACTCGGAGGGGTGCCAGATCTACGCAATGAATACCCCCAGGTTGAAAATTAGGATTCGGAGGGAATGGCGACCAGTAGTCTTGCACCCCTCGCGGGTTCGGTCATGACTAATGACTTTTCCGGTGGTCTCCGCGGACTCCGACCACCGGCTACTTTCTATTGAACCCTTCGGGTTGCGCCTCGGTCAGTCAGCTATATTAAAGCCCCACTAATGGGGCTTTTGAAACTAACTCACTTTCGTCCCCAGGCGTAAACGCCTGGCCTACAGAAAAGTTATTCAACTTCGGCTGCCGCAGACTGGACAGTTTGCGGTACATCTCTCCTAGGGGACAGTATCCGAGACGACCTTCGAGGGCAGGCTAATATTTCCGGCTGAGTCGACCGCTTCGACGTAATAATAGTAAGTCTTTCCGGTCTCTACATTCTCGTCGGTAAAGGTGGTTCTGACGTATATCTGAGGTGTGAGTTTCGGCCATTTGTCCAACGGCAGGTTTGGATCCGTCGAACGATGGAGGTAATAACCAACCACGTCCGGTTCAGAGTTCGCGGTCCAGAAAAGGGCGATTCGCCCAAAAGCCGCATTGGGTGTGGCCAAATCAGGGGCGGCGGGCTTGTAAGTATCATTTTGAAGAACTGGGATTTGGTTCGAGCTCAGGCTCTCCACCGGCTTAGCTTCCGTGCCGAGCGACACGGACCTAACAAAATACGTGTAAGGCTCACCGAATTTGAATCGCTTGTCCTCATAGCGGGTGGCCGTAACCGGCTCAGCGTTTAGCGGTTTCAATTCGCTTTCCGGATGTGCGTTCGAAATCCGATAGACGTTATACCCGAGCAGGTTTACAGGGGTCGATCCGTCCATGTTGCTGGTGGGCGCGTCCCAGGTGATGATGTTGGCGATTTCCCGTGTTTCAAAATTAATATTCGCAGGTGGCCTCGCAACCTTGAATGCCGGGGTCATTACGAAGAAGTTCGAAAAAGCCGCACGCTGACCGGCCGCGTTCACGTAGCGAATTGCATAACGTAAACGGGCCGGATCAGAAGCCAGTTCAAGCCGGTCGGTATAGGTAAGCGTGGCGCCGCCCTTTTTGATTTCTTCGTAAGGAACTGATCCAATGAGCGTCGCTCTCTCTTCAAACTGATCTTCGGTCATGGGCCGCGGGGCGTTGACCTTTTCCGCGACGCGATAAACATCCACCCGCCGAATACTCTGCACGCTGCCCTCGCCGGCGTTGCGTAAAGGCGCCGGCCACATCAAACTGATCTCGTTGCCTCGTTGCACGCCGGTCAACGCCTCGGTGCGCTGGGGAATCCGTTCGATCGGGGGTAGCGGCGGCCGGCGTTTGCCACAGGTGGGCGCCAGCGAAAGCGCGCACAAGCCAAGCATCAACATTAAATGACGGGCCGCCGACTTGCGCGACAGTACTGAAGTATCTTGAGCTGCGGCCACGTTGGTAAGGTTCCGGCGATTAGAGAATGTAGCGACTGAGATCCTGATCCTTGACGGTTTCGGCGAGCATCTGGTCTACATAGGCCGCGTTGATAGTCTGGTCTTTTGGCTCCAGGTCAGGGCCTTCAAAACTAATCTCGTCGAGCAGCCGCTCCATGATGGTGTGCAGCCGGCGAGCGCCGATGTCTTCGGTCTGCTGATTTACCTTCGCCGCAAAGTTGGCGATCGCGTCGATGGCATCGGGGGTGAATTCGAGCTTGACGCCTTCCGTCTCCATCAGCGCGAGATACTGCCTCACCAGAGAGTTCTTGGGCTCTACCAGGATCCGTTTAAAGTCCTCAATCGTCAGAGACTCGAGCTCAACTCGAATAGGGAAGCGGCCTTGTAGTTCCGGAATGAGGTCCGACGGTTTGGAGACGTGGAACGCGCCCGCGGCGATGAACAGGATGTGATCGGTCTTCACCATTCCGTAGCGAGTGTTCACGGTCGTGCCTTCGACAATCGGCAGGATGTCGCGTTGGACGCCTTCACGCGACACGTCGGGACCGTGCCCTGACTCACGGCCGGCAATCTTGTCAATTTCGTCGAGGAAGATGATGCCGGACGATTCGACACGCTCAAGTGCGCTGCGCGCGACTGAGTCCATATCGATCAGGCGTTCCTCCTCTTCCTGCATCAAATACTCCATCGCCTCGTCGACCCGCATTTTTCGTCGCTTGCTGCGGCCCTGGAAGAGATTGCCGAGCATGTCTTTCATATTGATGCCCATCTCTTCCACACCCATCGGCCCCGCGAGCTCAATCGTGGGGAAGTTCTTTTCGCGCACCTCCATCTCAACCAGGCGATTGTCCAGCTTGCCTGAACGGAGCTGGGTGCGCAGCTTTTCCCGGGTGCGGGCAAAGTTTTCGTCCTTAGGTTCAGTATCAGGAACCAGCACCGGGGCGGTCGTCTCGCCTGAATCGAAGTCAAAGAGCGGGCCGGACGACGAAGACTTAGGTGGCGGCAGCAGGAGATCGAGAATCCGTTCCTCGACGTTGAGCTCGGCCTTGTCGGTGATCTCGTCTACTTTCTCCTGCCGAGTCATCTCAACGGCGATTTCCGTGAGATCGCGAATCATGCTTTCGACATCGCGGCCCACGTAACCCACTTCGGTGAACTTCGAAGCCTCAACCTTCAGAAACGGGGAATTGGACATCCGGGCCAGACGCCGGGCAATTTCGGTTTTGCCGACGCCGGTCGATCCGATCATGATTATGTTCTTTGGAATTACGTCAGCTGCCAGATCGGGGGCGAGCTTCTTGCGACGTACGCGGTTGCGGAGGGCGATTGCGACTGCGCGCTTGGCGGCATTCTGTCCGACGACGTGCTTGTCCAATTCAGCGACAATTTGCCGCGGCGTCAACTCGTCGAGCCGAAGTTCCGGTTCTTCTGTTTCACCTGCGAGGTAGATAACCATTTATTTGTTAGTCCAAAATTGCTGCAACTGTCGACCGCCAACCTCTGACAATTTTCTTTAGAGCTCGATTCCGCCCTTACAATTCTTCGACGATGATATTTGAGTTGCTGTAGATGCAGATCTCGCCGGCAATCCGCATCGCCTCACCGGCGATTTCCCGAGCAGACATTTTCGTGTTGTTAACCAGAGCACGGGCCGCAGCCAGAGCATAGGATCCTCCCGAGCCAATTGCCAGCAGGCCGTCGTCGGGGGTGATGACATCTCCGTTTCCGGAAAGCAGGAAGGAACTCTTCTCGTCAGCGACGACCAGCAGCGCTTCCAGGTGACGGAGGATCTTGTCCGTACGCCACTCTTTGCTGAGTTCAATCGCGGCGCGGTCCAGGTTGCCGTGATATTGCTCCAGCTTTCCTTCGAACCGGGTCAACAACGAGAAAGCGTCGCCGGTCGCCCCGGCAAAGCCTGCCAGGATCTTGTCGTTATAAAGGCGGCGGACTTTCCGGGCGCTCGCTTTCATTACCGTCTCGCCGACAGTTACCTGGCCATCACCGGCCATCGCCACGTGTCCATCGCGCCGCACGAGTAAGACGGTAGTGCTGCGCACTCTTGGTGAATTTTTTTTGCTCATCGATGGAAAGAGCACTATAGAAACTGGCCCGAAGATTAGTCAAGCGAGCGACCTGAAAGTGTGCGATACTCGCCGCGCCGCGGTTTGAGTTATGATATCGAAGATCGAGCAATGAACGCCCAATAATGCAGGAAGAGTACCGGATCTAATGAGCGATAGATCGCGACCACGCATCGGGATTACGATGCGCATCGAACTGGCAACGAATCGGTTTTATCTCGCGCGTGAATACAGCGAGGCGGTGGAAGCCGCTGGTGGACTGCCGGTCCATATTCCGCTTATCCCGAACCCCGATTTCATCAAATCAATAATGGCGCACCTGGATGGTTTGCTGTTGCCGGGCAGCGATTCCGATGTGGATCCGCAGCGATATGGCCATCAGCCCCATCCGTTGCTCGGACACGTCCACCCGGAAAAAGACGAGACCGACTTGCTGACGCTGGCTGAAGCAGAAGAGAGCGGCCTTCCGGTATTTGCGATTTGTTTTGGTCTCCAGTCGCTGAACGTTTCGCGCGGAGGCACCTTGATACAGGATGTTGTCAGTCAGCACCCGAACGCTCTCAAGCATGAGCAGGGCCTGCCACGGACTCGACACTCGCATCGGGTCAGAATTCTGGAAGGCAGCATGCTGGGTGAGTTGGCGGGCAGCGACAGCGCTCCGGTGAATAGCCATCATCATCAGGCTTTGGAAACTGTGGGAAGGGAACTCGTCGCGACGGCCTGGGCATCGGATGGCTTGATCGAAGCAGCCGAGGATCCTCGTGGCGATCGCTGGGTTCTGGGCGTTCAGTGGCATCCCGAACTGGCCTGGGAACGGGATTCGTTGTCGCTGTCACTGTTCAGCCGATTTATCGAAGAAGCGAGAAAGTTTGCTTCGTTAACCCAGGAACGTCGTCAGGAGTCCGCTACTGTCTGATTTCCGCATCGAGTTCAAAAAGAACCTGGATACTCAAAATTGGTAATCGAAAGTTTGAAACTAAAAGACAGGGTCGCGCTGGTTACGGGCGGCTCGCGCGGAATTGGCCGGGCCGCGGTTGAGTGTTTTGCGAAGCTGGGCGCAAATGTTGTCGTTAATTATGTGTCCGACCGGAGTGCGGCGGACCGTGCTGTTTGTGAAGCTGAAGCCGAAGGGGTCGGCGCGCTCGCAGTTCAAGCAGACGTTGCGAAAACCGAGGAGGCGAAGCGTCTGGTGGACGCGACGATTAACAAATTTGCTCGTCTTGATTTCCTTGTCTGTAATGCCGGCATTTGGGAAGGCGGCGCGATCGACGAGATGTCTGAAGACTCCTGGGACCGGACGATCGAACTGAATTTGAAAGGCACCTGGACCGTTTGCCGTGCCGCTGTGCCGGCGATGAAGAAACAGCGATTCGGCCGGATAGTCATCGTTAGCTCCACGGCCGGCCAAAGGGGCGAGGCAAATGTTTCGAACTACGCTGCGTCAAAGGGCGGACAGATCTCATTCACCAAATCGCTGGCGACCGAGCTTGGGCCTTTCGGCATCAATGTAAACTCGGTCGCGCCTGGCTGGGTTGATACCGATATGTGCGCTGACGCCTTTGCGCAGGACGGTTTTCGCGAGGCGCTGGAATCGACAATCCCGGTCGGCCGGGTCGCTGCGCCAGAGGATATTGGGTGGCCGATTGTCTTTCTGTGCTCAGAATGGGCGCGACATATTAACGGCGAGATTTTGAATGTGAATGGCGGCTCTGTATTGTGCGGGTGAAAACTGTACCGCAGGCTGTCCAGCCTGCGGATGCCTGAGAACTCTGAACGTTTAGCGAGACCAAGTTTGTAAATGAAGAAGAAACCGATCAAGCTGGGTATCGAACGCCTGCTGGATGACAAAATCGACCTGCTGAAGGGTGCCCGCGTTGGCCTTGTTTGTAATCAGGCATCCGTCAACCACGACTTTCACCACGCCGCGGATCTCTTTCATCAGCATCCAGACATCAATCTGACTACGGTGTTCGGGCCCCAACACGGCATTCGCGGTGACGTTCAGGACAACATGATCGAAACGGAGCATGCAACTGATCGCGCAACGGGCCTGCCGATCTATTCGCTTTACAGTGAAACCCGCGAGCCTTCGGAAGAAATGCTCCGCGAAGTGGATGTAGTCGTGGTCGACCTACAGGATGTGGGCACGCGCATTTATACTTTTGTGTACACCCTGGCGAACTGCATGCGGGCGGCGAAAAAACTGAACAAGAAGGTGATTGCCTGCGATCGGCCGAATCCGATTAACGGCATTCAGCTCGAAGGTGTGGTGCTCGATCCGGCGTTTGCATCTTTTGTCGGCCAGTTTCCGATCGCGACGCGCCATGGGATGACGTTCTGTGAGTTGGGGCGCCTGTTCAATGAGGCCTTTGAAATTGGCTGTGAGCTCGAATGCGTGACGATGGACGGCTGGGCGCGCGCGCTTTGGTATGACGAAACGGACAGTCCGTGGGTTTTGCCTTCACCCAACATGCCGACCCTGGACGCGGCGACTGTCTTTCCCGGCACGGTGCACCTGGAAGGAACACAGATGTCCGAAGGGAGGGGTACTACCAGGCCTTTCGAGCTGGTCGGCGCTCCCTATATCGATGCCGATCGATTTGCGCAGGCGTTGAATGGAATGGGGCTGCCCGGCGTCTACTTTCGATCCTGTGTTTTTCTACCGACGTTTCAAAAGCATGGAGGCGAGGCCTGCGGTGGCGTCCAGATTCATGTTACAAATCGTGAGATGTTTCAGCCCGCGCTCTCGGGAATCGCGGTCGTCAAGACGGCCTTCGACATGTATGGTGACGAATTCAAATGGAAGAACCCGCCATACGAGTACGAGTACGACAAGAACCCGTTTGACGTGATCGCCGGAACGTCGAAGGTCAGGGAAGCGATCGAGCACGGCGATTCGCTCGAAAGCATCAAAGAGTTCTGGCAGGCTCCACTGGCTGAATTCTCAAGGCTGCGGAGCGATTTTCTCCTTTATTAATTTGGCCAGGAGTTATTAACTTAGTCAGGAGTCGCAGAGCCGACAGTTGTGGAATCGCTGGAAAGCCCCCGGATCGTGTTAAGGTTTTACTTTAAGTTGAGTTGGCGGGAGGGAATGGTTTGCTAGTTAAGGGGATTGAACGATCTAATGCGAACACGCCGGGAAGGGCGTGGTTGATCGGAGTAAGCGCCTGGGCTGTGCCGGGACTGGGGCACTTCCTACAGAAGCGCTGGGCCCGCGGCCTACTGCTCGGTGGTGCAGTGTGGGCAATGTTCGTCGGGGGATTGCTGATTGGCGGACACCTGTTCAAGATGAGCGGAACGGATCAGGGACTTTCAGCTTTACTTCAACTCTTGCCGATGAGCGCAAACTTCGGCGCCGGCCTTCTCTATGTTTTCTGTTGGTTGACCAATACCGGTTTTGCCGAGCAAGCCCAGCTAGTGACCTATGAATACGGGAATACTTTCCTCCTGGTTGGCGGTTTATTGAATTACCTCGCGATGCTGGATGCCTTTGATATTGCTGCCGGGAGGAAACCATGAAACACGTCTTCTGGATGGCTTTCTTTGCGGCATTAACCGGAGTCGTGTTTGGTACCGTCGCCAAGGGAACCGATCGACAAAAGCTCATCTATGGCTTGAAGGTCTTTGGAGAGTTTCTCGCAATCGCTTTTATTCTTGGCTGGGTCCTCTATTTTCTCCCCTTCGGTAGATAATCCTTTCTCGAAACAGGTTAGGTGGCGGGAGATGCGGTTAGTAACAACAGACGCAATCGTGCTGCGTACCTACAATCTGGCTGAGTCCGACCGCATTGTGGTTTGTCTGACGCGTGCCGCCGGCCTTGTTCGCGGGGTGGCCAAGGGCGCTCGTCGCATGAAGAGCCGGTTCGGTGCGGCCCTCGAGCCCTTCACGGTAGTCAGGCTGGCCTACCATGAAAAGGAAAATCGGGATCTCGTTGCAATCTCGAGCGCCGAGATTCTGAAATCGCACTTCGAACTTAATGTAAAGCCTGAGACGGGTGAGGTCCTTGCTTACATGGGCGAGCTAATCAACGAGTTCGCGCCGCCGCACGAAGCCGACGAACGAATGTATCGAATGTTGTCGGCGTGTCTTGATGCGTTGGCCTTAGCGGAAGGAGCGGAACGGCAACTCACCCGGTATTTCGAGATCTGGCTGCTGCGACTTTCGGGGCTGTTTCCGGATCTGCGCTCTTGCGCGGAATGCGGAACTGAGCTTGATGAGACGACTCAGATCTTTGTCGATGCCGAGCTTAATTCCCGATGTGCTCAGTGCCGCCCGAATGTGCCTTCGGTGTTTCCTCATGAAGTGCTGGGCGCGGTCCGCGCCAGCTACCAACTCTCGCCGCTCAATTTTGTTAAGAATCGAAAGCTCACTGACCAGGAAGATTCTCTCTTAAGCGCGCTTACTCATCGCCTGATAACTCGCGCTATCGACCGTCGTCCCCGTACACTGGTGGCAGTAAATCGCTAAGGAAACCGTAATGTTCAGCCGCAGACTGATCGAAAGGTACGTGCTCAAGACGATCTTTCCCTATGGTCTGGCGGCGCTGGTTTTGTTGACGGCCATCCTGTTCGTCCAGCAGACCGGGCGTTATTTCGAATCGGTGTTTCATGGCGTAATGCCTGCTGGCTTTGTTTACAGTCTGGCTTTGTCCCTTTTGCCGGCAGTCCTGGTATTCACGATTCCGATGGCGGTTCTTTGCGGAACGATTATCGGACTCGGCCGCATGAGTAGCGACAGCGAGATCGTAGCGATGCGCGCCGCCGGAGTCAGCACCTGGCGAACACTCTGGCCTGTGCTGGCGATTGGTCTGATTGCCACGGCAGCAACCTGCTACCTCAATCTCAAGGAAGCGCCGCGCGCGCAGAGACAATTGCGTTCTGTGGTTCTGCGCAGCGCCCTGTACAAACTGGATTCACCGGTTGAGCCGCGGACTTTTACGAGTGAGTTTCCCGGCAAGGTAATCTACGTGCGCGACGGCGACAAGATTCACGGCCAGTGGGGCCGGGTTTTCATTTTCAGCCAGGAGGCCGATCACTCGAAAGACCTGATCACCGCCCGGGCCGGGAGAATCGACTCCTCGGCAGATAAGTCTGAGCTCGTCTTGCAGGACGCAATGAAGACGAAAGTGCCGGCGCCGGAGGCGCGAGACCAATCTTACGTAGTTGAGCGCCTGGATCTTCTGAGGATTGTTTTCAACACCGGACGTGGCAGCCTTTTGGCGAGACTGCAAAAGCCCGAAGGTAATCCTGATGAAATGGGCCTGGCGGAATTACGCCAGCGCGCCGAACAAACCACCGGAGCCGAACAAAGAGAGGCCCGCTTAGTCTTTCATAAGCGCCTGGCTTTGGCAGTTACTCCGTTTGTTTTTTCGCTCTTCGGCGCGGCCCTGGGACTCAGAATGCGGCGCGGTAGCCGCGGTTTTGGCGTGCTGCTCTCGTTACTAATTTTGTTGGTGTATTACCTGGCCACGCTCGGCGGCGATCAGTTGGCGCGCGCGGGCACCGTGCCGCCGATGCTGGGCGCGTGGTTTTCCACCGCGTTGACGCTCACGATGGGAATTCTCATCATGCTTTCGCGGCAGAGAGAATTTCGCTTCTTCCTGCGTCGCAACCGCAGGCCTCAGGTAATTGATAGCGAAAGTCCCGGCGTGCCTGCGAAGCAGCGTCTGCGCCGGCGGCTGTCGATAGCCAGCTTCCCGACGCTTCTCGACATCGGCATCGTGCGCACGATGATCCTGAGTTTTGTGTTTGGATTTATCACTCTCGTTTTGATCTTTGATATTTTCACCACCTTCGAGCTGTGGCGTTTCATCTCGGCGAACCGAGCCAGCGTGAAACTGGTCGGCGAGTATTTGTTTTATCTGCTGCCGCTCATCAGCGTCGAGTTGTTTCCCGGTAGCGTACTGGTCGCCGTGCTTTTGACGTACGCCCTAATCGCCCGGCGTCGAGAGGCAGTAGCCTGGTGGGCCAGCGGACAGAGCGTCTACCGTTTGATGTTGCCGGGGCTCGCCTTTGCGATGGTGGTCGCGGCCGGCGCCTGGTTCATTCAGGAACGCATCATGCCGCAGGCTAACGTGCGCCAGGACAGCCTGCGCGCGCGCATTCGCGGAAACATTGCGCAGATGAGCGCCGGCGCGGAACGTCGCTGGCTGGTAAGTACTGACGGGACCCGCATCTACTCCTACGATTTTGACGAACAGAAGCAGAGTCTGATCAAACCGGTTATCTATGAATTCGATGATCACCAGGTTGAGTTAAGGCGAGTAATTAATGGCGAGGAAGGGAAGTGGCTTTCCCCAAATCAGTTTCAAATCACCAAAGCAAACTGGATCAGCCTGGACCAGCCCAAGGTGGGTACTCAATCGGCGGCCCAACTGGAAATCAGCGGCGTCGATCCGCCTTCAGCATTCAAACCGACCGTCGATCGCCCTTCGCAGCTGGACTCGGCAGGTTTGCACGAATATGTCCGCGCTTTGAAGGCGCGTGGCGCCGACACCGCCGCACTGACCGTCGCCTTGCAACGAAAATATGCCACGCCGTTCAGCGTGATCGTGATGGCCCTGATCGGAATGCCGCTGGCCATCTCGTTCGGCCGACGAAGCACCGTGATCGCTTTGTGCTCCGCAGTGGCTGTGAGCCTCGCCTTCTGGCTAGTCTCAGGAGGCTTTCAACAATTGGGAGAGCACGCTCTTTTGCCGGCAGCACCGGCGGTCTGGACCCCAATCGTGATCTTCGCGTGCGGCGGGCTCTACTTCATCTCGCGCGTCAGGACGTAAGAAAACTGTCCCTCAATCAGCCCAGCCTTAAGACTCGATCCCAGAAAGCGCTCTGCGCCCCAAGTAGCAAATCTTGACGCCCTACCTGCCCGAAATAGTGTTGACACGCGTCGCTTACAGGAATAGAGTTTCCGCGCTTTCCTTCTGTCCGCGTTTCTTGAGTGGCGCGTTCACAGAGAGACCTCATGCCAAACCATCTCAGAATCCGCCTGAACGCAATCATGATGTCCTGGCCGGTACCAATCGAACCGGGATGTGCTCGGCATCTATCGGATTTGATAGATAAGGCCTCTGAGAGATATGAAGCAGCGTCCATGGGTCTCCCGCTGGACGGGGTGAAATCCATGGCTTTCCCGCCGGACGGGGCGAAACTTAAAGAGGCCGAATGGAATTTTGGAAAGCTCCTGGATGAAATGACTTTGGAAGCAGGGAGGCTCGGTCTCAACGAGCTTCACGAACCAACGTTCTTCTACGCTCTGCAGAAGCTCTGCCCCCTCTTTCCTTTCTGTTAATAGCGCCATGGACGATCAAACCAAGGCTGCATTTGCCAGCGCCTCTGACACTGCAAAGCAACTGATTACGCTAGCCAGCGCTATCCTCGCGCTGGAGGTCACGTTCGCGAAGAGCATTCTCGACGCTAAGCTCGATCTGGACGCAAGGCATCTTTTGGCCGCCTCGTGGATACTCTTTTTGGTTTCTGTGATTGCTGGCGTATGGACGCTACTTGCGTTGACTGGATCGTTGGGAAATCAACAGAGCCTCACACCCAAAACTATTTATGGAGCCAATGTCCGCATTCCGGCAACGGTCCAAATTCTGCTGTTTTTAGGTGGACTTGGTTTTAGCGTCTGGTTTGGAATACGCGCGTTGCGATGACTGAGGTCCAACGCTGTTTCCGGGCTGTTTTTATGCATATGATAGGCGGTTACTTTGTGAGTTAGGGTGGGGGTATGCCGCTTTTTGCGATTGCGATTTTCGCTTGCAAACTTGGATTTGATATCGGACCGACGTGAAATACTTCCTGATGGCCTGCGCTATCATTCGAACTTACAACAACCTGCCATCGTAGAGTCTCTCAGGAGGTAACTGAGCGTGTACTGTTCATCCTGTGGTGTCGCCATCGCACAGGGCGTGACTTACTGCAAAAACTGCGGCGCCAAATTGAATCCTGCGGAAACCGGCAACGAATCAACAGACATCAGACCTGGCAGCCTGATGACCATGATGGTCGCCACCTTCGTGATGGGGACATTCGTGATCACGATGCTGATGGGCGTGATGAAGGTCATCGTCAATTTCGACCTCGGTCTGATCATCGCCTTCACGATGTTGAGCTTCCTGATCATGTTGACGCTTGAAGGCATTTTCATAAAACTGCTCTTCAGTCGAAAGCGTGAGGATGCTGAGTTGCGCGACACTCGACAAAACAATCGAGGGACTACGAAGGAGCTCGAAGCAAAATCGCGACAGCCCTTAGAGCCAATTCCGAGTGTGACCGAGCACACCACCCGCGCGTTCGATCCTGTCTACAGCGACCGAAAGTAGAATTGAAATCGTTGAATCGGGCTTGACGGGAGTCACTGCGAATCGCATCGACTCCTCGAGTCAGACCTCCTGGCGAAGGTGGTAATGACCAAAGGGCCGTCAGCTTCGCTTACCCACCTCTGCTCACTCTCCGCGAACAAACCACTCCAATCGTCAGTCCGACGGCTTCAGTTATTGCCAGCAGTAAAGCGGTCAGCCGGAAAGTCCCCTGCGCCTCGCCCGGCGGCAGATGAGACACATGATCTGGTGAGATTGTGAGGTAGTGAAAGTAAACTCCAAAAATCAGCGCCCCGCCCATCGCCAGAGACAGCAACAAAACCAAAGCGGGAGAATCGGGTCCAGATGAGGATGGCTGCCACAAGAGGAGCGATTACGATGACAGTGAAAACGAAGACGGTCTGCCACGGCGCCAATCCAACTTTGAGTTGCGTATGTGCTGAGCCGTGCAACATTACGACGGCGAAATGTGCCAGGACGACTGCGGTGCCTAACCAGCGTTTCATTTCTCTTGTCATCAAAAATACCCGCGCGGCAACCGGGGGTGTCTGAGACTTTAGTCTGTGATGTATGAGCAACCACAGACTGAAGTCTGTGCCACTTAGAAAAAGCCGCGGAGAGAGATTACCCTCCGCGGCTTGTTTGTAGCGCAGGCTGTCCAGCCTGCGCAAGTTTTCAGAGAGAAGCGGTCGTGGACGAACGCGTACCGTAGCTGCGCGCGGGACGCGCGCGTACCGTTAGGTCCCCGTCTCCCAGCTGGTCATGTACTCGATCTGCTCTGAGGTCAGCGTATCGATCGACATTCCCAAAGCCCGCAGCTTGAGGCTGGCAATCTCCTGATCGACTTCCTTCGGCAGCAGGTGCACGCCCGGATCGAGCTTGCCCTTGTTCTTAACGAGATACTCAACTGAGAGCGCCTGATTGGCAAAACTCATGTCCATCACGCTGGCCGGATGACCTTCAGCCGCTGCGAGATTAATCAGACGGCCTTCGCCCAGGACCATGATGCGGTTACCGTTTTTCAGTTTGTATTCCTCGACAAACGGACGCACGTTGGTGGGCTCACCTGAAAGTTCGCGCAGCGCCACCAGGTTCAGTTCAAGATCGAAGTGGCCGCTGTTACAAACAATCGCGCCGTCTTTCATCTTCGCGAAATGGTCGCGATCGATGACGTGACGATTGCCGGTGACGGTGACGAAGATGTCGCCAATTGAAGCTGCCGACGCAATCGGCATCACGCGGAAGCCATCCATCACTGCTTCGACGGCTTTGATTGGATCAACTTCACAGACCACCACGTTCGCGCCCATGCCGCGCGCGCGCAGCGAGACGCCTTTGCCGCACCAGCCATAACCGACGACGACGAGCGTCCGGCCGGCCAAAAGAATATTCGTGGCGCGAATGATACCGTCCAGGGTGGATTGGCCCGTGCCGTACCGATTGTCAAAGAAGTGTTTGGTCTGCGCGTTGTTCACGGCAATCGACGGGAACGTCAGCACGCCCGCCGTCATCATCGCTTCGAGACGCACGATGCCCGTGGTCGTCTCTTCAGTCGTCCCGATAATCTTTTTGTTCAGCTCCGGCTTTTCCTTGATCATTGTCGCCACGACGTCGGAGCCGTCGTCGATGATGATGTCCGGTGAAAATTCGAGCGCGGTCTGCACGTGACGGCGATAGGTGTCCGTCGTTTCACCCTTGATGGCGAACACTGGAATGCCGCAGTCGGAAACCAGCGAAGCCGCGACGTCATCCTGGGTCGAAAGGGGATTCGAGGCGATCAGCAGTGAGTCGGCGCCGCCGGCTTGCAGAGCGCGGGCCAGGTTGGCTGTCTCAGTAGTGATGTGCGCGCAGGCCACCAGGCGCACGCCTTTCAAAGGCAGTTCCGATCCAAAACGTTCCCGGATCAAGCGAAGGACCGGCATCTCGCGCTCGGCCCAATCAATTCGCTTCTTGCCCTGGGGCGCGAGCGAGATGTCTTTTATGTCGTGTTCAATTGCAGGCATTGCTGTACTCATTCTTAGGTTCCTTTTTGAAATTGTTATCGCCACAGAGGCACTGAGTCACAGAGATCGTAAGAGACTTCTAACTATTCGTTTCTCCGTGACTCTGTGTCTCTGTGGCTAAGATTAGTTAGATGCCGGCGGCGGCGCGCAGCGCTTCAGCCTTATCAGTCCGCTCCCAGGTGAAGCCATCGCCCGTACGTCCAAAATGACCGTAGGAAGCAGTCGCTTTGTAAATCGGGCGACGCAGATCCAGCTCTTCGATGATCTCTCGCGGAGTAAGCGGAAAATGTTCACGCACGAGATCGGAAAGCTGGGCTTCGCTGGTGCGGCCAGTGCCGCGAGTATCAACGTAGACTGAAACCGGGTCCGCTACGCCGATCGCGTAAGCCAGCTGCACTTCGCATTTGTCCGCGAGACCTGCCGAGACGATATTCTTGGCAATGTAGCGCGCCATGTAAGCAGCGGAACGATCGACTTTGGTGGGGTCTTTGCCGGAGAAGGCGCCGCCACCATGTGGCGCATAGCCGCCGTAGGTGTCGACGATGATCTTGCGGCCGGTCAGGCCGGAGTCACCCTGCGGGCCACCAGTGACGAAGCGTCCGGTTGGATTGATATGGTACTTGGTGTTGTCGTCCAGCAATTCGCCGGAGACTGTGTGTTGGATAACGTGCTCACGAATCTCGGCACGAAGTTGTTCGTTGGTCACTTCCGGCGCGTGTTGTGACGAGATGACTACCGCATCGACTCGGAACGGACGGCCATCGCGATACTCAACGGTTACCTGTGACTTGCCGTCAGGTCGCAAGTAAGGAAGCTGGCCCGACTTTCTGACTTCAGAAAGCCGGAGCGACAGCTGATGCGCCAGCTGGATTGGCAGCGGCATGAGTTCCGGAGTCTCGTTACAGGCGAACCCGAACATCAATCCCTGATCGCCCGCGCCGCCGGGATCGACTCCCATGGCGATGTCCGGGGATTGCGCGTGAATCGCCGACAGGACGGCGCAGGTGTCGCAATCAAAACCATACTTCGCGCGGTCGTAACCAATCTCGCGAATGGTCTCGCGCGCGATTCCGGCATAGTCCAAATTGGCCTTGGTGGTAATTTCACCGGCGACGATGACCAGACCTGTGGTCAAAAGGGTCTCGCAGGCGACGCGCGATGTTGGATCGACGGCCAGGGTCGCATCCAGAACGGCGTCTGAAATCTGGTCCGCAATTTTGTCGGGGTGGCCTTCAGTGACCGATTCCGACGTAAACAGAACTCCACGATGATTACTACTCAATTCAATTCCTCCTGCTCTTTACAGTGAGCGAAAACGATAAGTAAAAGACCGGAAACGATAGCAGTCCACTCAAAGCAGTGTCAAGGAGGTCGAGGGCAGGTAGTGTGCTAAGTCTAAGTTTCTCTCAGTGTCTCTGTGTGGAAAATGCCCAGCAGGCAAAGGACCGCCAGACCTAAGACCTGGATTTCGCAGGAGCCTTGAAGCTTCGCCACTCACTCTCTACGTTTTCATAAATCCGCCGGGCGCGAATCATATAAAACAAGAATCGCCCACTCCGGAACAACTCGGTTACATAGATATACATGACACTCTTTAGCAGGAACGCCAGTTGTATGATCCAGAGATCGAAGTGCTGACTAAGCCCGACCCGGTTTGGAAAGGTCCGATTAACCAACGGATAAAAAGGCTGAATCACCACATAGAAATAAAGCACCACCGGCACGATCGGAAGCAAGCCGCTGGTACCCAAAAGCCTGCTGTCGAGGCGGCTAATACATAAGGCCATCGCAATACCGCCGGCCACACCGCTGAATAAATCAAATCCAAACAACACGTCACCCGCGAAATCGGGAAGGCCAAAACGGCCGGACACCGCCAACATTATCGCTTCCAACCCGCCGATGCCGGCCACAACAATGAGGCCGGGCTTTAAAGAGACACTCTCGATTTCTCGGTCGGCAACCTTGATAACAGTGGGCCGGTTTAGCACGAGGTAACAAAGCACCAGCATCAGCGCGCTGCAATTGTTGAGAAAGGTGGCTATCAACTGCAGGGCTTGCCACTCAGAAGACGGAGCCTGTCCTGGTACGGGCGGCGTAAACCACTGTGAAAAGGGCAGAGTGATATACAGACAGCACCAGGACGCCAGCAACAACCTCCAGAATCTGCGCAGTTGTCTTACTGCGCGCATCGCGCGGCGGGTCTCAGTATCGGCAGTCGTGGCTTCAGCCTCGGCGAAGTAAATGTCATATGCGATGGCCACCAGAATCATTAGCGCCTGGATGAATCCGAGCTGTCTGGGCAGGCTCTCCCAATTTCCACCAAAGAAGGCCAGACCGAACGGAAGCAGCACCACCGGGGTCGTAACCAACAGCGCGACCATCACGAATGGGTCTCGTCGCACCGGTCTATCTGATACTTCAGCCGCCCGGACTTCATTGGCCTCCGTGACGGTCGGCGCGGCATCACTCGATCGCTCTGGAGGAATGTCCAGACGCTTCTGGACCGAACCGGTAAATGAATAGCCTCGCGAGCGTTCGTTCTTAATCAAATCCGCGTCGTTGAGGGTGCGTCTCAATCCACGAACCGCGCCATGGACCAGGTTCTCAGAGGCCATCGCGGACGGCGAGATGGATTTCAGAAGATGTTCGGTCTTAACGAATTGTCCATTCTGTTCGAGGAGCACTCGAAGGATGGTGGATTCAGCCGTGCTCAGAGCAATGGTATGGCCCTCTGAGAAGAGTGTCTGGCCGTTTTCTTCGATCCTGAGATGGAAACGGCCAAACTGATACGAATAGCGAGCGGATCCAACACTCTCGTTCGCACTGGTAGGGTTTTCAGGCATTAAGTTGCTCGACTAAGACTTCTTTACACAAAACTCTTAACACTTCGCATTGATTTCTTCCCTGAAAAGGTTCGCTACAAACCTTTTCAGCAAAGGAAAGTACCTTTCAATGGACGCCAAGGGTACGTCAGCTTACGGTCGGTTCTCAAAGGGAGAGCTGGAAGCGGGAGTCCTCCAAAAAACCTTGTTCGATCCATTCGGGAGAACGATATGGCAAACGCGGTTGCTACGGAAGTCTTCGCCGATGACATTGAGGGGGCTAAAGCCGAACAGTCGATCGGATTGCGACGCTCAGTCGGGTTCTACGGCCTCATGTTTATTTCGCTGGGCTCGATTATCGGATCGGGCTGGCTATTAGGCGCGCTCAACGCAGCCAAAGTCGCGGGGCCGGCTTCGATCCTGTCATGGATGCTGGCGGCCGTCATGCTGTCGCTGCTGGCGCTGACCTACGCAGAGTTGGGCGCGACTTATCCCGTCGCGGGAGGTTCGGCGAGGTTCTCCTATTATTCTCACGGGCCCATTGCCGGTTTCACCGCCGGGTGGATCGGATGGTTGCAGGCGGTGTTCATTGCGCCGATCGAAGTGCTGGCCGTGATCACATACATCAACAGTGTCGGCTGGGTCAATCAGCACTTCAACATGATCAATAAGGTGGGCGACGGCGCCGGTCTCCTTAATCGTGAAGGGCTCATGGTGGCAGTAGTGCTGATGGTCTTGTTCACCCTGATCAATCTCGCCGGCGCTAAGTTTCTGTCAGACAGCAACGTGATCGTGGTTATCTGGAAGACGGCTGTGCCGGTTCTGGCGATCGCCGTAGTGGCCGTGTTGCAGTTCAACCCGGCGAATTTTCACGCGGGAGGGGGATTCATGCCGTTCGGATTTCACGGAGTCTTCGCAGCGCTGACCGGTGGGGTCGTATTTGCGCTGCAGGGATTTGAACAGGCCGTCCAGCTTGCCGGTGAAGCTCGAAATCCGAAGAGAGATCTGTCGAAGGCGATTCTCGGCGCCATGGCGATTGGCGCAGTGTTGTACACACTGCTGCAGGTCGTGATGATTGGCGGACTCGATCCGGCCCACATCGCGAAGGATTGGACCAGGCCTTTGGGCACCGACCCGTCGGACTACGGGGCCTGGTATACGCTGGCGCTGGCCGTGGGCGCTGGCTGGCTCGCCAAAGTCCTGATTATCGACGCCGTCATTTCACCCGCCGGAACCGGCGTCGTGTATGTGGCCACGACCGCGCGGCTCTCGTATGCTCTGGGCGAGGAACGTGAGATGCCCACCTCTCTGGCCACCACGAACCAAAAGGGCGTGCCGGTGGTCTCGATCATTGTCACGGCGGTAGTCGGACTACTTGCGTTCGGACCATTTAAGAGTTGGAGCGCGCTCGTCAACGTGATCACCGGGGCAACCGCGATGATGTACGCGTTCGCGCCCGTGTCACTGGCAGCGCTGCACAAGATTGACAGTGAACGGCCCAGAGCCTACCGGGTGCCATGGCCACGACTGGTGTTGCCGGCCGCATTTTGTTCGGCCAATTTGATCATTTACTGGGGAGGCTTCGATACTACCTGGAAGCTGGTCTGCGCGATTGGTTTGGGACTCCTGCTATTCAGTATCGGCGCTCTGGTTGCTGGTACCGGCGCGCAGAGAACGATTCGCAACGCCTTCTGGATTGGGCCCTGGCTGGCCGGTCAGGTGTTGATGGGACTGCTTGGACGTTACGGCAACGGCGCTATGAACGTCCTGCCAGGCTGGGTGGACATTGCTGTCGTAATCGCCTTTGCGCTGGCAATCTTTTACTGGGCGGTCAGCCTCAACCAAAATAGAGAAGCAACCGCGGCTGCGGTGGCCAGGGACGTGCCGCAGTTTGCCTACGAGACTTCGGAAGGATAAAGGGCAGTTACACAGCAAAAAGGATGGGGCCCCAGCGTCCCGCTGATGCCGCCCCATCCTTGGATCTTTGCGTCTGTTACCTGGCTATTCTTTCTCTTCGCTAGCCCTCGCGCCTGGACGAAAATCATTGTCCGACACGGTTGCTATACTCGATCGAACTGATAAAGGCCTTGACCATTTCGGCGCGATGATAATCGCCTCCGAACTGATTCAGCTTTGTCAGCCAGAAATCGTAGCCGGTGAAATCGTTGTCCGGTCCCTCGTTAGGATTGCGCCGCAAGTAACCGAAGTATTCAGCCATCACGAACCCGCGATTGTACTCGGCGTTATACAAGTCGGTGTCTTCGGCTACCTGACGCACCACTTGCGCCCGCGCGCTGGCATTGCTCGAATTCCCCGCTCCGCCAAACAGGTTGATGGCGGTCGTGCGCTCAGTGGCCGACAAGACATTGCCGGCATTCGAATTGAGTTTGTCAACGAACTGCGCGGGTGTCATTGTCGTCGGAAACGCGGTCGTGAACCGCGTCGTTTGCACGAACTCCTGGGCATACGCCTGCTTGTTACTCGCAAGCTTTTCCTCCCAGCCAGACGCGAGGACCACGACATCGCGTCCAATGCGCTGCGTGTCGCTGAGAAACTCGTTCATGCGAACGATCGGTACCGGCAGCTGATGTTGACCGCCGAAGGTAGATGTGCCGGTCCCGTCGCCATAACCAGCTTTGTAGAACCGCTCAACCAGATAACCGGTCTGTTGGAATTCCTGTGAAAGGAAGAACGATGCCGAAGTATCGATGCGTTTTACTTCACGGCATTGCACGTTGCTACCGCAGGATTCGATGTTGTTGACCCAGAACTCGAGGCCAGAGGTGTCGGGAACACGACTAAGAAAGTCGTGATAATGCTGATCCACGAACGCACTGGTCTTGCCGATGATCGCGAAATTTGTCGTTCCGATGATCGAGAAACTCGTCGTATCGATGATCGGAAAATTCACCGCCGGTGCCGGCAGCTCGGACGAAAACGAACCGCACGGGAATAGGGCCGAACTGGAAATGCGCGGATTCGGATCCAGTAGAGAAAAATCGCTGGCATTGTTGTTGTTATCAGTGCAACCGCCGCCAATGCGCGTCAGCGACTTATTTGCCGGAGGCACTGGAGCCACCGCACCTTCAAAACAGGCGCTCGTGCCATAGCCCACGAAATCAGTGACGGCGCCGTTGACCCCGAATGACGTAGGACAGCCCGCAGGCAAGGCCTGGGTCGGGCTCAGCAACATGAGCTGTCCGCTCGTGCTACCGAGGCTGATGTCAGTGATGACCGGATATTCACCAGGCACCGGTTGGCCGGCAGTACCGTTACCATTGAACCGGAAGAGCAAGTGCATACCTGGCGGCATTGAAAAATTGCTGTTAAAGCGAGAGCCGATAGCTTGTTGGGTTGTGCCTTCGAAGGTGATGACGACCATCGCCCAACCGTTGATGTTGACCGCGGTACTACCAGCATTGAAGACTTCGACGAAATCATTCTGGTAGGTCGCGCCTGCCTCGCCGCCGCGCGTGTAAACCTGGCTGATGCGCAGGTTCGAGTTTGAACTGGGCGGGGGAGTGCCATCGTTGTCCTGAATCGTCAGAGTCGCCGTGCTGGGCGATCCGAGAACGGCAGTGCCGGTAGCGTTCGACAGGGTGAGCGAAACCGTTTCGTTTGATTCAACTGCGGTGTCGTCAGTGATCGGCACGTCGAAAGTTTTCTGCAGTTCGTTGGCGGCAAAGCTCAGCGTGCCCGAAGCGGCCGTATAGTCGCTTCCCGCAGTCGCAGTACCGTTGGCCGTGGCGAAATTCACGGTTACAGGAACAGAGACAACGCCGGACCGGAGCACGGTAATCGTGGCTTTCCCGGCGCCTTCGGCGACCGTGTATTGCGAGGCCGAGAAGTTCAGCACCGGTGTCGTTGGCGGAGTCGAACCGCACGGAGTTAAGGCCGAGGTCGAAATGCGCGGGTTCGGAGCCTGCAGAGCAAAGTCGTTGGCATTGTTGTCGGTGTCAGTGCAACCGCCGCCAACGCGCGTCAGCGACTGGTTTGCCGGAGGCACCGGCGCCGGCGCACCCTCAAAACAGGCGCTCGTGCCATAGCCCACGAAATCAGCGACGGCGCCATTCAGCCCGAAGGACGTGGGACAGCCCGTCGGCAGAGTCTGGCTCGGGCTCAGCAACATGATCTGTCCGCTGGTGCTGCCCAGGCTGATGTCAGTGATGATCGGAAATTCACCGGGCAGTGGTTGGCCGACAGTACCGTTACCATTGAACCGGAAGAGCAAGTGCATACCTGGCGGCACTGAATAGCTGCTGTTAAAGCGAGAGCCGATAGCCTGTTGGGTTGTGCCTTCGAAGGTGATGACCACCATCGCCCAGCCGTTGATATCCACAGCGGTACTACCAGCATTGAAGACTTCAACGAAATCATTCTGATACGTTGCGCCTGCTTCGCCGCCGCGCGTGTAAATCTGGCTGATGCGCAGGTTCGAGTTTGAACTGGACGGGGGCGGAGTGGTCGAATCGTTGTCCTGAATCGTCAGGGTCGCCGAACTGGGCGAACCGAGAACGGCGGTACCGGTTGGGCTCGACAGCGTGAGCGAAACCGTTTCATTTGATTCAACTGCGCTGTCGTCAGTGATTGGTACGTTGAAAGTTTTCTGGAGTTCGTTGGCCGCAAAGCTCAGCGTGCCCGAAGCAGCCGTGTAGTCGCTTCCCGCAGTCGCAGTACCGTTCGCCGTGGCGAAATTCACGGTTACGGGAACATTGACAACGCCGGAGCGAATGACGGTAATCGTGGCGTTCCCGGCGTTTTCGGCAACAGTGTATTGTGTGGCCGAGAAGTTCAGCACCGGTGTTGTTGGCGGAGTCGAACCGCACGGAGTTAAGGCCGAACTGGAAATGCGCGGGTTCGGAGCCTGCAGAGCAAAATCGTTGGCATTGTTGTCGGTGTCAGTGCAACCGCCGCCAATGCGCGTCAGCGACTGGTTTGCCGGAGGCACTGGCGCCGGCGCACCTTCAAAACAGGCGCTCGTGCCATAGCCCACAAAATCAGCGACGGCGCCGTTCAGTCCGAATGACGTCGGACAGCCGGTAGGCAGATTCTGGCTCGGGCTCAGCAACATGATCTGTCCGCTGGTGCTGCCCAGGCTGATGTCAGTGATGATCGGAAATTCACCGGGCAGTGGTTGGCCGACAGTACCGTTACCATTGAACCGGAAGAGCAAGTG
>Ga0207686_10000035_pt1 | contig 130483 bp, 127 predicted proteins | sample KBSM24metaG_FD_184396 | JGI IMG/M metagenome (GOLD analysis project Ga0207686, IMG submission 184396) | Miscanthus rhizosphere microbial communities from Kellogg Biological Station, Michigan, USA - KBS M2-4 metaG (SPAdes) (version 2) | ecosystem: Host-associated > Plants > Roots > Rhizosphere... | reverse complement strand
GTGAGAGCGCAGACGATCGCCCCCGTCCAGCGCTTGCCGATCAGCTCGATCGCCGCATGGAAGTGCGGGCAGACGGCGCCGGCAGGGCGGTCCGAGAGCTGGGACGGGGTGACCGGTTCCACGAGGATCGAGCTTACTGAACGTAAGTGATGGGCTTTTCTCGACTCGTCCGACCCGGCCCCGCTCAACCCGTGCAGGGGCCGGTCGAGACCGAAGCCGAGGTCTTCGCCAGCGCTTCGCGCACGTCCTCCGCCGGGATCGCGAACCCACCGGCCGGGCCCGCGGTGGTGGCGGCGAAGACGGTGCCGACCGCGCGCCCCCGGTCGTCGACCAGAGGCCCCCCGGAGTTGCCGCTGCGAACCGAGCCGCGCAGGGCGACGATCGTGCGGTTGACCGGCCCGTTGCCGTAGGAGTCCTCGCTGACGGTCGCGGTGGTGTCGCCGAGGCGGGCGGGCGCCGCCGAGTAGGGGCCGTTCTCGGGATAGCCGAGGACGGCGGCGTCGGCGCCCGGGTCGCGCTGGTCGGAGATCGGCAGGGTCGGCAGGTCGGCCCCCACCCGCAGCAGCGCCAGGTCGTCTTCGGGCCCGTAGTAGACGGGGGTCGCATCCAGCTCGGTCCCGCCCTGAGTGGTGACGGTGGTGTCGTCGGACCCGGCGACCACATGGGCGTTGGTGACGATCAGGCCCGGCTCCACAGCCCAGCCGGAGCCCTCCACCCCGAGCCCGCAGGCGGTGCCCAGCACGCGCACCACCGAGCCGCCGGCGGCGAGCACGTCGGGGTCGGTCGCGATCGACTGGCTGGGCCGGGCCACGGGGGCCGCCGGACCGGTCACCGAGGGCGCCGGGTCGACCCGGTTGAGCGCGTTGAGAACCGGGCCGGAGGGAGGTAGCACCTGGTTGAGGCTGCGCAGGATCAACGACTCCTGGACGTCGGCGCGCAGGCGCGCGGTGCCGGGCGCGTGCAGCGCCACCGAGCCGAAGACCCAGGCGAGCCCGAGCGCGACCGAGGCGATCAGCGCCGCGCCGCCGGCGCCGTCGGCGAGGTGCAGGGCCGGCCGCCGGATCACCCGCGCCCGCAGAGTCAGGGCGACGCTCTCGACCGCGACCGCCGCCAGCGCCCCGAGCAGCAGGGCACCCAGAGCGGCGCAGAGCGGCGCGTAGGGGGACTCGGCGCCCTCGGAGAGGACCAGCGGCCCCAGGCGGCCGCCGATGAATGCACCCGCCCCGAAGCCGAGCAGGGTCATCGCGCCGACGATCAGGCCCTGCCGGTAGCCCCACAACCCGAGCGCGAGGGTGAAGGCCACGATGGCCCAATCCAGAACAGTCACCCATGAATAGAAGCATGCGGGGGATCGCTCTATTACCTTTCACTCAGTGAGCCAGATTTCACCCGAGGTGGAGCGGCGCCGTCGCCTGGTCACCCGCACGCTCCCCCTCGCCGTCATCGCCGTCGTCGCCTTCACCTTCGGCGCCGCCGCGGGCGCTCCGGGATCGCCCGAAAAGGACGCCGCCGGGCGCTTCGCCGAGGCCTGGGCCGCGGGCAACTTCGCCGCCATGTACAAGGAGCTGAACCCGGCCTCGAAGGCCGCGATCGAACTCAACGACTTCGTCGTCGCCTACCGCGAAGCCGCCCAGGTGGCGACGCTGCGCTCGCTCGAACCGGGCTCGACCCACGACCCCAGCTCACGCGATGGCGAGACCGTGGTGCCGGTGCCGGTCGCCGTGTCCACGGTCGCCTTCGGCCGCTCCGAAGACGAGCTCGACGTTCCCTATGCCGACGGCGGCATCGCCTGGGACCCCAGCCTGGTCTTCCCGGGACTGCGCCAGGGCGAGCACCTCGAAAGCGAAATCGAACTGGCGCCGCGGGCGTCGATCCTCGCCGCCGACGGCACTCCGCTGGCCGCAGGCCCGGCCGAGGAACGCGAACACCCGCTCGGCAGCGCCGCGATCGACGTCACCGGCGAAGTCGGCGAAGCGGGCGAAGAAGAGCTGCCGAAGCTGGCCCGGCACGGCTTCGCCGCCGACACCCCGGTCGGCATCAGCGGCCTCGAGCGCGCCTTCAACACCCGGCTCGCCGGGACGCCGGGCGGCAAGCTGCTGGCGATCGGCGAAAGCGGCACCTCCCCACGCGTCCTGGCCGAAGCCAAGCCGCGGGCCGGAGCGCCGGTGAAGACGACGATCGATCCCGACCTGCAGGAAGCCGCCGTCTCCGCCCTGGCCGGGCGGGCCGGCGGGATCACCGTGCTCGACTCCCGCAACGGCGACGTCCGTGCCCTCGCCGGCCAGGCCTTCTCCGCCCCCCAGCCCCCGGGCTCCACCTTCAAGATGATCACCACGATCGCCGCCCTCAAGAACGACCTGGTCTCGCTCGACGACGAATTCGAAATCACCAACGGCGTCAACGTCGGCGGGCGCTTCCTCAACAACGCCAACGGCGAGTACTGCGGCGGCACCTTCCGCCAGGCCTTCGCCGAGTCCTGCAACGCCGACTTCGCCCCGCTCGGCCCGGAGATCGGCAACGACGAACTGGTCGCCACCGCCGAAAGCTTCGGCTTCAACTCGCCCCCCACCCTCTACGCCCCGAAGCTGGTGCGCGAAGCCGAACTGCCGGAATCGACGATCCCGACCGAGATCGGCGAAGAAATCGACCTCGGCGTCTCCGCCATCGGCCAAGGCGAAGTGCTGGCGACGCCGCTGCAGATGGCGAGCGTGGCGCAGACGATCGCCAACGGCGGCGTCCACGAGCCGACCTCGGTCGTCGCCAACAGGAAGCTGCGCCCCCACGCCGAGGCGACCCGGGTGATGTCGAAGAAGGTGGCGAGCGAGCTGAACGAACTGATGGTCGGCGTCGTCACCGAAGGCACCGGCACCGCCGGGGCGATCCCGGAGGCACAGGTGGCGGGCAAGACCGGCACCGCCGAGCTGGGGCCGAAGCCCGGCGAAGAGGAATCGGAAAACCCGACCCAGATCAAGGACGCCTGGTTCGCCGCCTTCGCCCCGGCCGAGAAGGCGAAGCTGGCGATCGGGGTGCTGCTGATCGAAGCCGAAGCCGCGGGCGGCGACGTCGCCGCGCCGGCCGCGGCCGAAGTCCTCTCCGCCGGCCTCTAGCCGGGCGGAGCCCCGCGCCTAAAGGTCGAGCTCGACTTCGGCGCTCTCGCCGTCGGCGCCGGGGATGTGCAGCGTCAGCGGCCGGTTGGCGGAGACTTCTTCGGGCAGCAGGAAGATCGCCACCGAGCCCTCGATCGAGCCCTGCTGGGCGGTCGAGTCGAGCACCGGGACCTGTTCCTGGGATTCGACTTCGCCGCCGAACTCGAGCGCGTAGACGCTTTCGCTCGGCAGCACCTCGTAGGTGGTGTGGTCGGCGTCGGTGATCGTCAGCGTCGAGGGCAGCGTCTGCGGCTCGTCGCTTTCGTTCTGGACCTCGAAGAAGACGCCGAAGTAGTTGGAGCCCTCGGGCGGCGCCGGCTGACCGACGAGGTAGGCGGCGTCCTCGTTGTCGTTCGGGTTGAGGTAGCGCGAGAAGGTGACGTTGAAGGAGAGGTCGCCGAGCTCGACCGGCTCGCCCTCGACCACGTCCTTGGAGTCGCTGGAGTAGCCGCAGGCGGAGACGCCTACCACGAGGGCGACGAGGGCCAGGGCGGCGAGCAGCGGGAAGGCGAGTCTGCGGTTCGGGAACATCGGCGGCGAGAGTCTATTTACCTGCGCTACGGGATGCCGGTCGCATAGCGGTTGCCCCCGGCGACGGCGATCCGGTCGCCCTCCCAAACACCCGACTCGAGGCCGTCCCGGAGCCGCTTCAGCGCCTCGCGCCAGCTCCGCTCCTGCCAGACCGAACCGGCGCTGAGCAGCTCCAGGCCGCGGTCGAGGTGGCCCGGCTCGGTCCAGAAGGAGAGCTTGACCGAGGTCAGCGAGCCCGGCCCCTCGGTCAGCTCCCAGACCGTGTGGGTGGGAATGCGGTTGACCCGCCCGCCGTGGCCGCGCTCGACGATCCGGAAGGGCGGGTCGAGCTCGACGATCGTCGTGTCCATCCAGGGCGAGCGCAGCGGCGCCTGGACGCGGAAGCGCCCGCCGGCCCCGACGCCGGTCGAATCGATCCGGGTCAAATGGAAGTCGGAGAGGAAGTGATCGGTGAACTCGGGGCGACGGGAGAGGTCGGTGAGCGCCTCGAAGACCTGCTCGCGCGGGACGTCGATCTCGGTTTCGGCACGAAGCGGACCCATCGCGACGCGATTCTATTCGTCGGCCCCGCCGCTGCCGGCACATCAGTCCAATTTGAGTGACGGGACGCACACGGCGCGCTAGGATCGTTCCAAGCCGCACAAATGCGGCACGGAGTGAGGAGGCCACCCATCTTCGACAGCATCGGCAGCAGCTCAGCGAACACCCGCTTCGAGACCGGGGCGACCCCAGGCGAGGGGACGTTCTTCTGCCTCTCGTGCGGATCCCAGCTCTCGATGCGGGAGACCGACGAGCTCCCGGACTGCCCGCGCTGCGGCGGCTCCGAGTACCGCCGCGACTCGATCTTCGAGTCGCGGCAGGATCACTCGACCACCAGCGAATTCACCACACCGGGCACCCACGAGCCGCCGAGCTGGCTCGAGCGGGCGCGCCAGGGACAGCAGGCGAGCTCCGGCTTCTGTCTCGCCTTCCAAGGCGATGACGGGGAGATCGTCTCCTTCCCGGTCGAGTACGGCTGGTCCCGGATCGGCCGCAGCCCCAACGCCGACCTGCGACTCGACGACCCCAGCGTCTCCCGCCGCCACGCCCTCGTCGTCGCCGAAACCGAGAAGCCGATGCGGGTGCTCGACGACCGCAGCCTCAACGGCGTCTTCCTCAACGGCGAGACGGTCGAGTTCGGGCCCCTGAAGGACGGCGACGAGCTGGCGATCGGCCACTACACGCTCTACGTGCTGAAGCTCTAGCCCGGCCGGTTCCGGCCACTCCCGTCCCTAGGATTGCCGCTGTGAACGCCGCTCCCAACCCGGTCGACCCCTCGCTGCCTTCAGGCGCGCCCGGAATCTCCGCCGCCGCCGACAAGGCCCGCGCCGAGCTGCACGAGGAGATCGAGCGCGTCCGCCTCGGGGTCGAAGAGATGCTCGCCGAGCAGGGCCAGCCGATCGGCGCCGACGTCGAGCGCGAACTCGCCAGCATCCGCGAAGAAACCCGCCTCTACGTGAAGAAGCGGGTCCGGAAGACCGAGAAGAAACTCGAACGCACGGTCGAGAAGATCGACGACCGCACCCGCAAGCTCGAGGCCCGCATCGACCAGGTCGAGGCCGACCGCCAGGCGGCGGAGTACCGCATCCACAGCGACACCGAGCGCATGCTCGACGGGTTGCTGCAGGAGGTTCGGGCGATCGCGGACCTCCTGACTGAACAGCGCTAAGGCGTGGGGGCGGGGTGCCCCTTTCGCTTAACTTTTTTGAGGGCCTCGCTCCGCCAGTCCTAGGACCACGGCGGCAAAAAAGTACAAGACGCTTCAGGGGCACCCCGCCCCCACATCGTTGGTGCTCCGACAGCAGCTTCTCGAAAGCGGAAAGGTCCTGCAAAAGCCCTGCTCACATGTAGATCTGACGCTCCTTGCAGCGGACAGAGTACGTGCTTTTCAGCTACCAGAAGGACGAGGTTTCTCGACCCTGAGCGACGACGAGGAGGGGTCCGGTGACCCCTGAAGCGTCTTGTACTTTTTTGCTGCAGCGAAAACTCGGACGGCCGGAGCGCGGCCCTCAAAAAAGTTAAGCGAAAGGGGTCACCGGACCCCTCCCCCGCCCCGCCCCTACTCGGTCGAGATGCTCGGATCCGCCTGGACCTTTTGGGGCACGATCATCAGGAAGTTGCTGGTCGCGTCGGCGGCCAGCTCGAGGACGCGGTCGGCCTCTTCGTCCTGGCCGGTGGCGCGCAGTTCGGTCGCGTAGTGCTGGGTGAGGTCGTCGATGTCGAGCAGGCCCTCGGCGTCGAGGTCCTTGAGCGTGACTTTGGCGCCCTCGCCGAGGCGGCGGGTAATCGCGTCGCGGTCGATGCCGAAGGCGTTGTGGCGGACGTAGACGCGGCCGCCGGTCATGCCGGCGCAGGCCCAGGGGCCGAGGTCGCCGAGGACCAGGGCCCGGCCCGAGGTCATGTACTCGAAGGCGAAGCCCTTGGCGTTGGCGCGGTCGACGAGGGTTCCGCGGCTGTCGTCGATGTCCTCCTCGGGTTCGCCGGCGAGGACGACGTCGGCGCCGGAGAGGCGGATGCAGAAGCGCGAGTCGGCCGAGCCCTGGACGTAGAGGCGGCCGCGCTGGGCGCCGTAGGCGAAGGACTTGCCGACGGAGCCGTTGACCCGCTTGCCCTTCGCCCCCTTGCCCTTGAGGATCGCGATCGAGCCGCCCAGCATCGCCTTGCCGACGCCGTCCTGGGCACCGCCCTCGATGCGGATCGCGACGCCGTAGGCGTTGAACGCTCCCAGGCCCTGGCCGGCAACGGAGCCGCCGTTGAACTCGAGGCTGGCGAGCACTTCGTCGTTTGACTCGGGGCCGTCCTCGAAGATCCGCGAGCGGGCTAGCGCGCCAGCCAGCTCGGTGCCGAGGACGCGGTCGTCGGCGTCGGTGGCACGCGGGAACTCGTTGTGAATCGTGCGGCCGGGGCAGATGTCGCCGGCGAGGGCGGCGATCTGGGTCGAGGCCTGCTTCTCCCCCATCCGGATCGGCCGGGCGACGACGAGGCCCGCTTCGGCCCGCAGGTCCTCGGTCTCCACCGCCGGCAGGTCGATCGGTTCGAGGTCGAGGAACTCCTCCAGCGGCGTGATCAGCGGCGCCAGGTCGACCTTGTCGTGGGCGGCGGTCTGCTCCAGCAGGTCGTAACGGCCGACCAGGTCCTGGGCGCGTTCGTAGCCGAGCGAGGCGACGACCCGCTTGACCTCCTCCCCCATCGAGGAGAAGAAGCGGGCGCAGCTCTCGGCGGCGACGTCGACCTCCTGCGGGGTGAACTTCTTCAGCCCGTGGGCGTCGGCTTCCTCGGTCGTCTCGATCTGGGTGGCGATGCCGACGTGGCAGGTGTCGAGCTGGCAGCCGCGGCAGATCGTGCAGCCGAGGCTGACCATCGCCAGGGTGCCGAAGCCGACCCGGTTGGCGCCGAGGCAGTGCAATTTGACGATGTCGTGGCCGGTGCGGTAGCCGCCGTCGGCCCAGATCTCGACCCGGTTGCGCAGCCCGGCCTCCATCAGCGCCCGGTGCACGGCGCGAGTGCCGATGTCCGAGGGCAGGCCGACGTGGCGCAGGGCGTGCTGGCGGGCGGCGCCGGTGCCGCCCTCGAAGCCGGAGAGGGTGATGATGTCGGCACCGGCCTTGGCGATCCCGAGGCCGATCGTGCCGATGTTCGGCACCACCGGGACCTTGACCGAGACGCGCACGTCCGGGTTCACGGTCTTGAGCTCGTCGATCAGCTCGGCCAGGTCCTCGATCGAGTAGAGGTCGTGGTTGTTGGAGGGCGAGATCAGGTCGGTGCCGGGAGCCGCGTTACGGGCGGCGGCGACCTTCTCGGAGACCTTCTTGCCGGGCAGGTGACCGCCCTCGCCGGGCTTGGCGCCCTGGCCGATCTTGATCTCCGCCAGGTAGGACGAGTTCAGCATCTCGGCCGAGACGCCGAAGCGCCCCGAGGCGACCTGCTGGCCGCGCCACTTGCGGTAGTGCCCGTACATGTCGCGGATCTCGCCACCCTCGCCGTTGACGCAGAGGATGTTGGTCGCCTTGGCCGCCTCCGCGTAGGCGCGGAAGGCCGGCTCGGACTGCGAGCCGAAGCTCATCGAGGAGATCACGATCGGGTAGTCGTGGTGGCCGATGCCGGCGTCGACCGTCGACGGGTCGGCGATCGGCTCGCGGTCCCCCTTGAGGCCCATGATGTGGCGCATCGAGATCGGGCTCTGCTTCTCCAGCTCGCGGACTTTCTCCGAGTAGTCCTCGTAGGAGCCGCTGCCGTTGGCGGTGGCGATCGCCGCCTTGTAGACCTTGGGGTAGAAGCGGAACGTCTTCGCCGGTTTGGCCGCCTCGTCGTCGCCGTTGAGGGCGCGGGCGCGGGCGTTGGTGTCCTCGTCGAGGTCGGCGAAGCCGGTGCCGCCGGTCGCCGACGCGGCGAAGGCCTTGGTCTGGAAGATCTCGGCCAGCTCCGGCTTGATCCCGATCGAGGAGAACTGGCGGGCATAGCCGCGGACCTCGTGGATGCCGATCGTCGAGATCACTTTCTCGATTCCCTTGGTGAGGGCGTCGCAGAGGTTGGCGACGTCGCTCTCGTAGTCCTCGACGCAGATCACTTCGACCATCACGTAGGGGCAGACGCCGTTGGCGCCGAGCCCGAGGGCCAGCATCGTGTCGTGGACGTTGCGGATCGCGGCCGAGCGCAGGACGATGCCGCAGCGCCGCCGCAGGTTCTCCTCGCCGGGCTCGACCCGGAACTGCTTCAGGGCCATGTCGATCGCCGAGGTCGCCAGGTGCGGATCGAGGTAGCGGCGCTCGCCGTCGTAGACGGTGCGGTCGGTGAGGATCAGCAGCTCGGCCCCGTTGCGGACCTTCTTCACCGCTTCCTGCTTCAGCCGCTCGATCGCGCCACCGGTCGTCTCCGACTCCAGCAGCGAGATGTCGACCGCGGCGGCGCGGCCGCGGAACTCCTCCCAGAGGTCCTCCAGCAGGTAGGTGCGGTGCTCGCGGGCGATGCGGCGGTAGGCCTCGTCGGAGAGCGGCGCCAGGCCGTGGTGACCGCCGAGGATGACCGGGAAGGCGGTTTCGACCGTGCCGGTGTCGAGGCTGGCGTCGTCGAGCGAGGGCCGGCGGCCGAAGACCGAGCGGATCGAGAAGTGCTCCATCTCGCGCTCGCGGTCGATCGCCGGGTTGGTGACAACGGCGACCGTCTCCTTGAAGTAGTCGGCGAGGTTCTGGCGCTCGGGGGAGAGCGCCGCCAGGGGCCCGTCGTAGCCGAGCGAGCCGACCGGCTCGGCCCCGTTGGAGGCCATCTGCTGGACCAGTTTGACGTCGTCGCGCTGCCAGCCGAAGCCGGCGAGGATGCGGTCGGCGACCTTGACCGGCTCCTCGGGGCCGGCGTCGGAGTAGCCGGGGACGTCGTCGCCCTCGAGCGGGCCACCCGCCTCGATCGCGCGCTCGTAGGGGGCGATCGAGTCGACGCCGTTGCGGCGCAGCCAGCTGTCGCGGACGATCCGCAGCATCGCGTCGTGCGGGTGCAGGGTCGAGTGGCGCTTGTCGCGGTCGATCAGGACCATCGCCTTCTCGCCCGGAGCCAGCGGCTTCGGCTCGGAGACCATCTCGTGGACGGAGACGACCCCCGGCTCGGAGCTGAAGACGTAGTCGTCCTCGGTCTCGACCTGCCAGAGCGGCCGCAGCCCGAGCGCGTCGGAGGAGAAGACGCACTCGTCGCCATGGCGGGCGATCAGCGCCACCGGCCCCTGGGCGAACGGTCCCATCGCCTGACGCAGGTACATGTAGAACCCCCGCAGCTCCTCCGGCAGCCCGCGGATCTCCTCGACGATCGGCGGCAGCACCATCTCCATCGCTTCCGCCAGGCCGAGCCCCTCGCGGCTGACCATGGTCTCGATCGTCAGGTTCAGGTCCTGCGAGTCGGAGGCCCCGGGGCGCACCGGCACCGCCAGCATCTTCGCCTCCTGGCGCAGCTGTTCGATCGTGTTGATCTCGCCGTTGTGGCCGAGGGTCGAGAACGGCTGCACCCGTTTGAACGAGGGCCAGGTGTTGGTCGAGTAGCGGTTGTGGCCGAAGCAGCCGATCGTCTCGAAGCGCTCGTCGCGCAGGTCCGGGTAGTACTCGCCGAGCACGAGCGGCGTGCCCATCACCTTGTAGACGCAGGTGCTGGCGGAGAAGGACGGGACGTGGACCTCAAGCTGCCGCTCGAGGTCGATCAGGAGCTCGAAGAGGACGCGATCGCGGTGCGCGGAGTCGGGGACGAGGCCGGCGAGCTGCCAGAAGTGCGGCTCCTCCTCACGCGCGGTCGGTCCCAGCGCGGGCGAGTTGACGACGCCGATTCGCTCGGCGAGCACCCGGAAGCCGCCTTCGTTGAGCAGCTCACGAGCGTCGTGCTGGATCTTCTCCAGGTCCTGCTTGCGCTCGACGAAGACGTGGGCGACAGCGAAGGCGTCGTCGAGGGTCAGCGATGGGTCGTGGCCGCCGCTGCGAACCTCCTCGGCCCAGATCTTCCGCGGCAGGTCGAGCATCAGCCCACAGCCGTCGCCCTCGCCGTCGACGTTGCCGGCGCGGTGGAGCATCTTCTGCAGGGCCGGGATCGCCAGCTCGATCGGCCGGTGGCTCGGCGTCGCGTCCTTGCGCACGGACGCGTAGATCGCGCAGGCGTCGTTGTCTTCGACGCTGGGCGGCGATACCAGTGGCTTGTAGGGCAGCTCGGGCGAGTAGCGCTTGACGCTGGCGCCAGCGGACTGGTGCTTGGACATCGTGACCTCCCGGGTTCCACGCCTTCTTCGAGCGGGCGCGCGACGGGTTGACGGGCTCGGGAATTATAGGGGCAGCGGGCAGCCCCCGACCTCATTCAGCGGTGGAAAGTCGGCCCAATTCGACACCTATTCCGCGCGTTTATGCGCAATATGCGTGTTTCTCGACCGCCCACGACGGCAAGAGCCCAGAGATGCTCAGGCCCAGGACATCGGCTCGTAACCTCCCCCGGGCTGGACGCCGATCAGCATCGCGGTGACCGGGCCGTCGGAGCGGTTGAGGATCGTGCGGCTGGCGGCAGGCTCGATCGAGGCGAAGGTGCCGGCCGGCGCCGGGTGGTCCTCGCCCTCGATCCGCAGCACCGCCTCGCCCTCGAGGATCGCGTAGAGCTCGACCTGGCCGCTCTCGGCCTCGGTGTGCTCGGGGATGCCGCCGCCGGGAGCGATCTCGACCAGGTTGAAGCCGAAGGCGGAGGTGCCGAGCGCCTTGCGCGCCAGCAGCCAGGTCGCCTCACCCGAGCCCTCCATCGACTCGAACTCGTCGCGGTGCTTGATCGAGTACCCGGCGGCCATTAAGTTCGACCATAGCTGGTGGCCCGACATCGAGTTCACGACCCGGCGTCTCCACGTGCGCGAGGGACTGGTCGTCCAGGAATGGACCGCCGCCACGACCCACGTCCAGACGATGCGCCGGGGCGACCTCGTGGCCGAGCCGACCGGCAGGCGGGTCGTCTGGGACGGGATCGACTCGATCCCCTTCGAGAACGGCCTCGTCAAGCGCAAGGACGTCTACTCCGACAGCGTCTCGATCCTGCGCCAGGTCGGCCTGCTGGACTGAATCCGGCGCCCGCTTCGGCTCAGCGGCTCCAGTCGGGTTCGGAGGCGTTCTTGACCAGCGTCTTGGGCTTGCCGCCGCCGTAGGGGATCGTCGCGATCGTGTGGTTCGGGCCGGGTTCGAAGCCGCCGGTGAAGCCGAGCACGGTGGTGCCGTCGCCGGAGAGCGCGGTGCCGACGAACCCCTGCTCGCCGTCGCCCATCTTGTCGAGCGGCTTCTGGGCGCCCGTCTTGGGATTGACCGTGACCGCGTAGCTGGTGTCCTGGCCCTCGAACTCGGCCAGCAGCTGGTTGCCGCTGTCCGACCAGGCGGTCGGGTAGAGGCCCTGCAGCAGCGGGTCGACCTTGGTGTGGGTGAGGCGCTTGACCTGGGCGCCGAACTGGTTCATTAGGAAGAGCTCGTTCTTCGGCCCGTACTTGCGGCTCTTGCCGCCGAGCTGCTTGGCGAAGACGATCTTCCCGGCCGGTCCCCAGAGCGGGTCCACCGAGATGCCGTCCTTGGTGATCTGGACCGGCTTGCCGGCGGCGACGGTGGCGGTGAAGACGTCGGTCTTGGCCGGGAAGTCTTCGCTCTGGGATACGGAGTAGGCGAGTTCGGTGCTGTCCGGCGAGAAGCTGATGCCGCTGAAGTAGCCGCTGGCGACGGTGCGCAGCACGGTGCCGCTGGTGACGTCGAGCAGGACCAGCTTGCCCTTGCCCAGCTCGGGGCCACGCACCGCCGCGACCAGCTTCGAGTCCGGCGAGAAGGTGACGGAGAAGCTGTCCTGCAGGTTCGTGAGCACGGTCTTGGAGCCGCCGCCGGCCGCGGCCGCCAGCATCAGCGCGCGCTTGCCGCCGGAGCTTTCGCGCTGGTAGGCGATGACATCGCCGTCGGGCGAGACCCGCGGGTTCGATCCCGGCCCGACCTTGAAAGTGCCGCCGCCGTTGTCGTTGGCGGCGAAGACGGCCGGGTGCATCGGGTTCTTGACGTAGACCAGCGTCGCCTGCGCGGCGACCGGAAGCGCGAGCAGCGCGATTGCGGCGACGAGCGCCCCGAGCAGTGAGAACTTCGGCAGGCTTGGCATGGCGGCGATGGTAGCCGCGACATCGGCCGCTCAGGCCGCTTCACGCGTCTGCTTTTAGGCATCTATGGGATGCACTGCTGCAGACGCGTCGCTACGCCGGACCGACGATCGCGGCCGCAACCAGGCCGCCGCTGACGCCAAGGAAGGAGATGACCGCCAAGGCTCGGTACCAGGGCTGCTTGTCGACATCGGGATCGAAGGCGAGCGGGACGAAGAGCAGGGGATTGACGAAGGTGCCGAAGACCAAAGCGACGGCGATCGCCGTCGGCAGGTCGGGGACGGCGAGCCCGACCCCGATCAGGATCAGGCCCATCATCACGTAGTCGAGGTGGACCTGGCGGATCCGCTGCGGCGCGACGACGCCGATCCGCGTCAGCCACTCCGACTTCTCGGCCCGGATCACCATCGCCCAGCCCAGCAGCCCACCCAGGGCCAGCTCGACCAGCCCGATCTGGACGACCCACTCCATCTCAGAGTTCGGGGACGTCGGCGCCGAGCGGGCTGAACGGCAGGCGGCGCACCTCGGCCCAGCCGGCGCAGCGCTCGGTCAGCGCGGTGGCGACGTTGCCGGCGTCCTGCCAGGTGGTCCAGACGAGGACGGTCGGCCCGGCGCCGGAGATCGTCGCCCCCAGCGCGCCCAGCTCCGTCGCCGCATCGACGATCTCCATCGAGCGCGGGTAGAGCTCACGGCGGCGCGGCTGGTGGATCGAGTCGTGGAGGCCGCGGGCGACGAGGTCGAGGTCGGCGCTGCGCAGGCCCAGCACCAGCAGCGCCGCGGCGGAGACGTTGGCGAGCGCGTCGGCGAGCGGGATCTCGGCCGGGATCGCCTCCCGCGCCAGCTCGGTCGAGACCTCCTCGGGCGGGATCGCGACGATCCCCTCCAGCCCCTCCGGCGGGTCGAAGCGGGCCGCCAGCGGCGCCCCCTCCGCGCCGGCTCCGCAGACCACGAAGCCGCCGTAGATCGCCGCGGCGACATTGTCGGGATGACCCTCCAGCTCGGTCGCCCGCGCCAGCATCTCCTCCTTGCTCAGTGCCAGCTCGAAGAGGTGGTCGGCGGCGAAGAGGCCGGCGACGATCGCGGCGGCGCTGGAGCCGAGGCCGCGCGCCAGCGGGATCTCGCTGCGCAGGCGGAAGGCGATCCCGTCGGCCGGGTGCAGGCTCTCGAAGGCGCGGACGACGAGGTTGTCGCGCCCGGTCGAGACCTCGAGCCCGCCCGGGTCGAGCGAGAACTCCCCGGTCTCCTCCACCTCCAGCTCCAGGTGCAGCGAGACCGCCGCCGCCATCGCGTCGTAACCGGGGCCGAGGTTGGCCGAGGAGGCGGGAACGCGGACGAGTCGGTGGCGGACGGTCAATCGAAGACGGCGCGCTCGACGGCGCTGAGGTCGTTGTCGCAGTTGATCACCGCGGGGGCTTTGCCGAGGGCGGTGTCGGGATCCTTGAGGCCGTGGCCGGTGAGCACGCAGACAACCGACTCGGGCGGCTCGGCACCCTCGACGACCGGCAGACCGTGGGCGAGCAGGCCCGCCACCGAGGAGGCCGAGGCGGGCTCGCAGAAGACGCCTTCGGTGTCGGCGAGCCAGTGGTAGGCGTTGAGGATCTGCTCGTCGGAGACGGCGGCGACGCGGCCGCGCGAGGTGGTGAAGGCGGTCATCGCCTCCTCCCAGCGGGCGGGGTTGCCGATCCGGATCGCCGAGGCGACGGTCTCCGGGTTCTCGACCGGCGCCCCTGTGACCAGCGGTGCCGCCCCCTCGGCCTGGAACCCGTAGAGGACCGGGAGTGGGCTCGAACCAGTGTTCTCTACCTCCTGGAAGCCGCGCCAGTAGGCGGTGACGTTGCCGGCGTTGCCGACCGGGATCGCCAGCGCCCCCGGCATCTCCCCCAGGTCCTCGAAGACCTCGAAGGCGGCCGTCTTCTGGCCTTCGATCCGGTGCGGGTTGACCGAGTTGACGAGCTCGATCGGGTGCTTCTGGGAGAGCTCGCGGACGATCCGCAGGGCGTCGTCGAAGTTCCCCTGCAGGGCGACCACGCGGGCCCCGTGCATCAGCGCCTGCGCCAGCTTGCCGATCGCGATCTTGCCCTCGGGGACGATCACGGCGCCGCGCAATCCGGCCCGGGCCGCGTATGCGGCGGCGCTGGCGGCGGTGTTGCCGGTCGAGGCGCAGATCACAGCCTCCGCCCCGCGCCCTTTCGCCCGCGACACGGCGACGGTCATCCCCCGGTCCTTGAACGAGCCGGTCGGGTTGGCCCCCTCGAACTTGAGGTAGGCGCGGACGCCGATACGCTCCGAGAGCCGCGGCGCCTCGACCAGCGGCGTCGAGCCCTCGTTCAGGGTCACCACCGGGTCGCCGGGCTCGAGCGAGAGCCGGTCCCGGTAGCGATCGATCAAGCCAGCCGCCACTAGAACTCCTTCTCGATCACGTGGATCGAGCGCGGCGGCGAGCGCAGGTCGTCGAGCGCGCCGAGCGCCTCCACAGCTGCCGCGAAGCGCGACTCCAGGCACTCGTGGACGACCATCACCAGGCGGGCGTCGTCGCCGGCGCCGCGCTGGACGACGCTCTTGACCGAGACGTCGTGGTCGCCGAGCACGGTCGCCACGGTCGCCAGGACGCCGGGACGATCGGCGACCTCGAGGTAGAGGTAGAAGGAGGAGCTGACATCGGCGACGATCGGCAGCTCGACCCGGGTCTCGTGCACCGGCGCCTCGCCGGCGAGGATCGAGACGACGTCGCCGAGCACCGCCGAGGCGGTCTGCAGGCCGCCGGCGCCGGGGCCGGACATCGTCACCTCAGTGATCGCCGGCGCCTCGACCATGACCGCGTTGAACGGGCCCTCGATCGGCGCCAGTGGGTGGCCCGGGTAGAGGAAGCAGGGGAAGACGCGGACGCTGATGCCGCCGTCGCGGCGTTCGGCGACACCGAGCAGCTTCAGCGAGAGGCCAAGCTCCTTGGCGTAGGCGAGGTCGTCGGGCTGGATCCCCTCGATCCCCTCGTAGGGGACCTGCGAGAGATCGACCCGCGTGTGGAAGGCAAGGCGGGCGAGGATCGCCATCTTCGCCGCCGCGTCGGCGCCGCTGACGTCGTCGCTGGGGTCGGCCTCGGCGTAGCCGAGCTCCTGCGCCCGCGCCAGCACCTCGCCATAACCGGCGCCGGTCGCCGCCATCTCGCTGAGGATGAAGTTGGTGGTGCCGTTGACGATCCCGAAGACCTTGTCGATCCTGGTCACGCCGAAGCTCTCCTGGATCGTGCGCACGATCGGGATCACGGCGGCGACCGCGGCCTCGAAGCGCAGCTGCACGCCCGCCTCGCGGGCGATGCCGAAGAGCTCGTCGCCGTGCTTGGCGAGCAGCTGCTTGTTGGCGGTCACCACCGGGCGGCCGGCGCGCATCGCGTCGAGCACGAACTCGCGGGCGGGATCGGTCCCTCCCATCAGCTCGACGATCAGGTCGGAGCGCTCGAGGATCGCCCCGAAGTCCCCCTCGGAGCGGGTGAGGACGCCGGCGATCTCGGGCCGCCGCCCGGTCGCCGCCTCGACCGCGTCGGCGCGCTCGGCCAGCAGGTCGGCGAAGGCGGCGCCGACCGTGCCGTGGCCCAGCAGTCCGATGCGTATGGGTTTGGAAGGCTCGCTAGACATCGCGCGCCGTCAGGTCCTCGTAGGTCTCGCGCCGGACCACGACCCGGGCCTCGCCCTCGCGGCAGAAGACGACCGGCGGCCGCGGCACGCCGTTGTAGTTGCTGGCCATCGCGTAGCCATAGGCGCCGGTCGCCGGCGTCACCAGGACGTCGCCGACGGCCGGCTCGGCCAGCATCGCGTCGCGGACGAGGATGTCGCCGGACTCGCAGTGCATGCCGGCGATCGTGACCAGGGTGTCGGGCGCGGCCGCGGCGCGGTCGGCGATCAGCGCCTCGTAGCGCGAGCCGTAGAGCATCGGCCGCATGTTGTCGGACATGCCGCCGTCGACGGCGACGTAGGTGCGGACGCCGGGGATCTCCTTGACGGTGCCGACCCGGTAGGCGGTGACGCCGCCGTTGGCGACCAGCGAGCGCCCCGGCTCGACCAGGATCCGCACGTCCGGGCCGAAGACCTCGGCGACGCCGCGGACCTTGACATCGACGTAGGAGTCGATCGAGGGCGGCTCGTCCTCAGCCGTGTAGGCGACGCCGAGGCCGCCGCCGACGTTGACCACCCGGCACCAGTCCCCGGCCAGCTCGCCGAGGGCGCGGATTGCCAGCGTGTAGGGCTCGAGCTCGAAGATCTGCGAGCCGATGTGGGCGTGCAGCCCGACCAGCTCGAGCTTGTCGGAGGCGAGCACGCGCTCGATCGCCCGCGCCGCCAGCCCGTCCTCCAGCCCGAAGCCAAACTTGGAGTCGAGCTGGCCCGTCTGCACGTAGCTGTGGGTCGAGGGCTTGATCCCGGGCGTGACCCGGATCAGCACCCGCTGCGGCGAGTCGAGCAGCCGCTCGCAGCGCTCGATCTCGTCGAAGGAGTCGAGGATCAGGTGGCGGATGCCGGAGCGGGCGGCGAAGAGGATCTCCTCGTCGCTCTTGTTGTTGCCGTGCATGTGGATGCGGTCGGGGTCGAAGCCGGCGCGCAGCGCCATGTGCAGCTCACCGCCGGAGGCGACGTCGACCGATAGGCCCTCCTCGGCGAAGAGCCGGTAGGCGGCGGTGCAGGGCAGTGACTTGCTGGCGAAGAGGACCTCGAAGTCGGCGCCGCGACGCTCGAAGGCCTCGCGGTAGGCGCGGGCGCGGGCGCGGATGTCGTCCTCGGCGTAGATGTAGGCCGGGGTGCCGAGCTCGGCCGCCAGCTCGACCACGTCGCAGCCGGCCAGCTCGAGGTGGCCGCGCTCGTTGACGCGGCTCCCCGTCGGGTAGACCGCCGAGCTCTCGATCGGATCGCCGCTCACGACCGACCCCGCCTGTTCTCGCTCCGCCATCGGACCGCCATTCTGACTGGCAGCGCACGACTACGCGGTACGACGTTCGCCAGCGGTACTTACCGTTTGCCGCCGAGCAGGCCGCCGACCGCGCCTACGGTTTCGTCGACGACTTTGCCGACCGCCGATTCCGGGCCGGCGACTCCGTTGACGACACCTTCGGTGACCCCGCTGACGCCGGTGCTGCCGAGGGTCCCCCCGAGCGCGCCTTCGTCGACGCCCGAGACCGTGTTGTTGACGGTTTCGGTGACCTGCCCCGAGGGGGTCGAGGCAGTGCCGGCGCCGGAGCCGCTGCCCGCGCCGCCGCCGGAACCCGAGCCCGAGCCCGAGCCCGAGCTGGAACCTGAACCCGAGCTGGCGGTGCCGGTACCGGCACCGGCGCCTGGCGCCGGGGAGCCCGGGGCCTGCGGGGAGCCTGCCGGCGCGGAGCCGGCCTGGCCGCCACCACCGGAGCCGCCGGTCGCGGCGCCGGGCGTACCGCCCCCGGTCGTGGCCAGCTCGCCGCCGGTCGCGACCGAGCCCGTGCCGGAGCCGGCCCGGACCTGGGTCGGCCGCGACGACCCCGGCCTGGTCGCGACCCTGCCTCCGCCGGCGCTCGCCCCACCGGCTCCGGCGACCGCGGCGCTCACCTCGTGGCCCTTGGAGACCGCCGCGGCCTCGCTGCCGCCGCTATCGCTGAGCGCGGCGATCGGCCAATCGCTGAAGACCTGGGCGGAAACGAGCACGGCAAAGACAACGATGGCGACGGCGATCAAAGTCGCCCCTCCCACCGCACCTACAAGATAGGTGTGGGCCTGGCGAATCACGGGGGGTTACCTATTACTAAAGGTAACCCATCGGGTCAGTAACGGAGCCATTTATACGAACCTCGAAATGCAGGTGGGGGCCAAGGCAATATCCGGTGCAGCCGGTGTACCCGATGATGTCCGCCTGCGAAACGGACTGGCCCGCGGAGACCGCGAACGAGCTCTGATGGGCGTAGCAGGTGGAGAGCCCGCCGCCGTGGTCGATGCAGGTGTAGTTGCCGTAGCCGCCGCTGCTCGCCTCCGGCTCGGTGAAGATCACGGTGCCGCTGGCGGCGGCACGGATCGGGGTGCCTTCGGGCACGGCGATGTCGATCCCCGGGTGGTACTCGTAGCCGGCGCCGATGTCGCGGCCGCCGAAGGGCGAGACGACCGGCCCGTCCACGGGCCAGATCAGGCCGCCGCTGCCGCCCTGGATCGGGCCCGCCGGCAGCGGCACCGAGCCGGTGGCGGAGAGCTGGGCGGCGATCTTGCCCTGGATCGCGGCGACGTCGCCGTCGAGCTCTTCCTCGTGTTCGCCGATCTGGGCCAGGGCCGCGACCCGCTTGCCGCGGGCTGCGACCAGTTCCTGCTGGTGGCTCTGCAGGGCGGAGCGGGCGCTGGCGAGCGCCTGCTCTTCGCCGGCGATCGCGTCGCGGGCGGCTTCGATCTGGTCCTTGGTCGTGCGCAGGCGGTCGACGATCCGCCGCACCTGGTCGCGCAGTTCGCGCACCCGCCCGACCACGGCCTCGTCCATCCCGTGCAGGCGGTCGAGGTATTCGGCCCGGGCTGCGAGGTCGTCGACCCCGGTGGAGCCGACGATGACGCTGAGCACGTCCGGGGTACCACTCTCGTACATCGCGACGAGCCGGTCGCGCAGGGCGCCGAGGGCGCGCTTCAGCCGCGAGCGCAGCTCGACCAGGCGACCCTTGGCGACGTCGAGGTCGGCGACCGCCTTGTTCAGCTCGGCCTGCTTGGCGGCGAGCCTGGTGCGGACCGCTTCCTCACGGCCGCGGATGTCGGCGACCTCGCCGGTGAGGCGGTCGATCTGGGCGCCGTAGTGGGAGATCGTCGTGGTCAGCACGCCCTTCTTCTCGCGGACTTCGTCCAGCTTCGACTGCTTGGCTTCGAGCTTGGATTCGAGGTCCTGGGCAGGCGCAGGGCCGGCCAGGAGCAGCGTGCTGAGCGCCGCCACGGCAGCGAAGAGCGCCATGGAGACGAGGCGGTTCTTGAGCATCGTTCCGAGGCTAGCCAAGCGCCAAATCCGCCCCGAGACCTTGGTCACACCTGCAACCGGACTTGCGCTGGCCCTCTAGTCGCCGGCGGGGACGTTCTCGACCTGCAGCAGGCCCCGGTCGGCCTCCTCCTCCATCTGCAGGGTCGTGTGCTCGATCCCGAACCTCTCGGTCAGCATCAGCTCGAGCCGGCGGCAGACGAGGTCGCGGTCGCAGCCCTGGGCGACGACGACGTGGGCGGCCAGGGCGCCGAAGCCGGCGGTGACGGTCCAGACATGGAGGTCGTGGACCGAGCGCACCCCGTCCTCCCGGCAGATCTCCGCCCCCATCGCGTCGACGTCGAGGTCAGCGGGAGCGGCCTCCATCAACACGTCGAAGGGCTCCTTGATCAGGCGCCAGGAGGAGGCGAGGACGAGAGCGGCGATCAGCAGACCGACGATCGGGTCGACGACGTCGGAGCCGCCGAGCAGGACGAAACCGCCGGCGAGAACGACGCCGAGCGAGCCGAGCGCGTCGGCGAAGCTGTGGCGCAGCACCCCCTCGAGGTTGATGTCCTCGCGTTGACCGCGGGCCAGGACCCAGGTCGCGGCGAGGTTGCCGGCGAGGCCGAGCAGCCCGAGCGCGAGCACGCCGGCACCGTCGATCGCCGGTGGATCGGAGAGGCGGCCGATCGCGGCCCAGGCGATGCCGACGCTGACCGCGACCAGCAGCAGGCCGTTGACCAGCGCCGCCAGCACCTCGGAGCGCTGGTAGCCGAAGGTGCGTTGGCCGCTGGCCGGCAGCGAGGCGAGGCGGGCGGCGATCAGGGCGAGGACGATCGAGCCGACGTCCGAGAGCAGGTGCCCGGCGTCGGCCAGCACCGCCAGCGAGCCGGTGAGCAGCCCGCCGACGAGCTCGGCCAGGAGGAGGACGCCGTTGATCGCCAGCGCGATCCACATCCGCCGCGAGGAATCCTCGCGACGGGCGTCCAGGGCGTGCGAGTGGCCGTGCGGTCCGTGCACGGTCCCGAGCTTACGCCGGGACCGGCTCCTTCTTCGCCTCCATCGCCTGCGCCGCCACTTCGGCGCCGAAGCCGAGGCGCTCGGCGTACTCGCGGGCCTGCATCCGCGAGATGACCATGCGCTGGATCTCGGCCGTGCCCTCGAACAGCTGGTAGATCTTGGCGTCGCGGAAGAACTTCTCCAGCGGGTAGTCGGTGTTCCAGGCGTCGGGGCCGACCAGGTCCATCAGGGTCGTGGTCGCCCACATCGTCACGTCGCCGGCCTTGAGCTTGGACATCGAGCCCTGGCCGCCGGTCATCGGGCGGCCGTTGCGGCCCATCCAGGCGGCGCGCTGGACCAGCAGGCGGGCCGCTTCGAGCTCGGTCGCGACGTCGGCCAGCGTCTGCTGCACCCGCTGCGTCTGCAGCAGCGGGGTGCCGCCTTCGGACTGGCCGTCGAGGTATTCGAGCGTCCACTCGTAGGCGGCCTGGCCGATCCCGAGCGCCGAGGCGCCGACCAGCGGCCGCGTCACCTCGAAGGTCGCGAGGGCATCGGCGCCGGCCGATTTCTTGCCTTCGCGGCCGCGCTGCAGCTTCTTCTCCAGCTTCTCCTCGCCGCCGAGCAGGTTCTCGATCGGGATCCGGCAGTCCTCGAGCACGATCTCGGCCGTGTGCGAGGCGCGGATCCCGAGCTTGGTCTCCTTCTTGCCCTGGGAGAGGCCGGGGGTGTCCTTGCCGATCACGAAGGAGGCCTGGCCGCGGGTGCCGAGCGCCGGGTCGACGGTGGCGACGACGACGTGGACGTCGGCGATGCCGCCGTTGGTGATGAAGACCTTGGTCCCGTTCAGGACCCACTCGTCGCCATCGCGCCTGGCGGTGGTCTTCAGGCTCTTGACGTCGGAGCCGGCCTGCGGCTCGGTCACCGCGTAGGCGCCGAGCTTGATCTGCTCGCTGTCGCCGAAGCACTCCGGGACCCAGCGCATGATCTGCTCGGGCGTGCCGGAGGAGGCGATGCCGGCGGCGGCGAGGCCGGAGCCGGAGATCGCCAGCGCGGTGCCGGCGCAGCCCCAGTGGAACTCTTCGGCGGAGATGACCTGCATCTGGCCCTCGGGATCTTCGGCCGAGCGCTGGATGCTCTCGAGGCCGCCGAAGCCCTGCTTGCGGGCCTCTTTGATGACCTCCCAGGGGATGCTCTCCTCGCGGTCGTGCTTGGCGGCCGCCGGGCGGATCACCTCGCGGGCGAAGGTCCGGCATTTCTCCTTGTGCTCGAGCTGCTCGTCGTTGAGTGCGAAATCCATTGTTCCTCCGTCGCCGTGGACCGATTGACTGGTCAGTCAGCCAGTCCTCCGAAACTTTAGCCGAACGGCCAGCTAGAGCCCCCATGTAGCGTTCGCCATCGTGAGCGCCGACCGCCCGATCAACGCCGACGTCCCCGCCGCCGACGAGGAGCCGACTCCACCACCCAAACCGGAGGTGGCGGCGGGCAAGGCGCCTCCTCCTCCCACCGCCAAGGCCGCGAAGCCCGCGCCGGAGAAGAAGCCCGCCTCCGAGCCCAAGCCACCCAAGCCCGCAAAGGTCAAGCGCCATCGGCAGCCGATCCCCGGAGCGCTGAAGGCGATCGCGGCGCTGGTCGCGGTCGCGGTCGTCTTCATCGTCGCCGCCGTGATCGGCGGCAGTGGCGGCGGCAAGAGCGACTCGAACTCCGCCGCCCCGGCGCCCGCGCCCGCCCCGAGCCCGAGCGACGAGGCGCCGGCTACCCAGACCTCCGAAGAGCTCGGCTACCCCGCCTTCGCGACCGGCAACACGACCAGGGTCGGGGGCTCCGACCCGGCCACCAACGCGGCCGGCGTGGCGCTCGCCGTCTTCCCCTCCACCACCCCAGCGCAGCGGCCGGCCGCGGTGACGCTGGTCGGCGAAGACGACTGGCCCGCCGCCGTCGCCGCCTCGGTCCTGATGTCCACTCCGGTCCGCGCCCCGGTCCTGATCTCCACCGCCGACGAGCTCCCCGACCCGACCGCCGAAGCGCTCGCCGCCCTCGACCCGCAAGGGGACAAGAGCACCGGCGGCGTCACCGCCTTCGCGATCGGCGATGTCGCCACGCCCGACGGCGGCAAGGTGCGCCCCGTCAAGACCGGGGACGCGGCGACGACGGCGGCGGCGATCGCCGAACTCCGCGACAGCCTCTTCGGCTCCGCCCCCGCCCACTTCCTCGTCGCCCCCTCCGGCCAGCCCGGGTTGGCGATGCCCGCCGCCGCCTGGGCCGCCCGTTCCGGCGACCCGGTCCTCTACGCCGAAGGCGACCAGCTGCCGGAACCGACTCTCGCCGTCCTCAAGCAGCACAAGAAGGTCCCCGTCTACGTGCTCGGGCCCGACACCGCGATCTCCGCGAAAGCGCTGGCGGCGATCAGAAAGATCTCTACCAGCGTCCACCGCGTCGGCGGCAAGGACGCCGTCGCCAACGCGATCGCCTTCGCCCGCTACGGCAACGACGGATTCGGCTGGAACGTCAACGACCCCGGCCACGGCTTCGTCCTCGCCCGCGACGACTCGCCGCTCGACGCGGCCGCGGCGGCGCCGCTCTCGGCCTCGGGCACCTGGGGCCCGCTGCTGCTCACCGACAGCGCCACCACCCTTCCGGCGGCGTTACGTGAATACTTCCTCGACGTGAAGCCCGGATACACGAGCGACCCGACCCGCGCCTTCTACAACCACGTGTGGGTGATCGGCGACCAGGAGGCGATCGACGTGAACCAGCAGGCAGAGGTCAACGAACTGACGGAGTTGGCCAAGATCGGTGGCGGCGAATGAGCGAGTCCGAGAACCCGCAGCTACTCGGTCAGGCGCACGCGGTCACGCCAGAGGACATCCGCGCCCTCGCCGGCGCCTCCACCCCTCACTTCGCGCTGCAGGTGCGCAACCGCATCCGCCGCCTGATCGAGCCGCTGCCCGCCGAGCACCCGGCCCGGCTCGAAGGCGAGCGCAAGATCGCCAAGCTCGAAGAGCTGGCCGAGCACAGCGGCGACCCCCGCGGCACGCTCGGGATAGGCCATTGAAGTACCTGGCCCCCGGCGTCTGGCGCCTGAAGGAGTTCCCGGCGCCGAGCATCAACGTCTACCTGGCCGAGGACGTCCTGATCGACGCCGGGCGGCGCTGGGACCGGCGGCGGATCTTCGCCGAGCTGGAGGGCCGGGAGATCTCAATGGTGGCGCTGACCCACGCCCACCCCGACCATCAGGGCGTCGCCAAGGACGTCTGCGAGGCACGTGGGGTGCCGCTCGCCTGCCACGCCGACGACGTCGAGGCGATGGAAGGCAAGCGGCCGATGCAGGAGGCCGCGGCGAGCAACCCGGTCAACCGGGTGATCCGGGCGATCTGGCAGGGCCCGCCCTACCAGGTGGACCGCGTCCTCGACGAGGGCGACGAGATCGCCGGCTTCCGCGTCGTCCACGCCCCGGGGCACGCCCGCGGCGAGGTGATCTTCTTCCGCGAGAGCGACCGGGTGGCGATCTGCGGCGACGTGATCCGCAACATGAGCTACGCCACCGGGCTGCCGGGGGTCAAGGAGCCACCGCCGATCTTCACCTACGACGTGGCGGAGAACCGGCGCTCGATCCGCAAGCTCGCCGAGCTGAATCCGTCGCTGATCCTCCCCGGGCACGGCGCCGCCGTCTCCGACATCGGCGCCTTCGAGCGCTTCGTCGCGGCCCTGCCTGCATAGCCCCGCCCGCGGGCGACAAAGCCCGCGCCACCGGGTAGGGAAACTCCACCGCAGCTCGTAAGGAGTTGAGGGTTTACCTGATTTCACCTACTGGGAAGGGAGTCCAGACCATGAGCAAGCTCAAGAGCAGGCGCCCGTCGCCGGCAATGGTCGTCGCCCTGATCGCCCTCTTCGTCGCCCTGGCCGGCACGGCCTATGCGGCGCAGACGATCAACGGCGGCGCGATCAAGAAGCAGACGATCGGCGGCGGCAAGCTGAAGCAGAAGACGCTTACCGGCTACCAGATCAACGTCAACAAGCTGGGCGTGGTGCCGTCCGCCAAGAGCGCGGTGCGGGCCAGCCACACCTACTGGGCCGTCGTCAACAACCCGGGCAGCCCCGGCAACGCGACGCTCGCCCGGGCCAGCGACCCCGGCATCAGCGCCGCCGAGGGAGGCGGGGCCGTCAACGTGATCTTCCCGGTCAATGTCTCCGGCTGCGCCAACGTCGCCGGGCGCGACAACGCCGGCACCACCGTGCCCAACCCGGGCTACGCGCAGACCAACATCTCGCCCGCCAACCCGAACGCGGTCGAAGTCCATACCCGCGACAAAGCCGGCGCCAACGAGGACGCCGACTTCCACCTGATCGTCGTCTGCCCTTAGGCAGATGGATCGAGGCGCACAATCGCCATGTCGACGCGCTCACCGCGGAAGGGGACTCCCTCCGCGGTGAGCCGTCGGCGCTGGCGGGCGCCCTTGGCGAGGGAGCCGTCGGCGCGGACGACGCGCCACCAGGGCAGGTCGGGCTCGTCGACCCCGAACAGGACCGTGCCGGCGAAGCGCGGCGCGCCGGGCGAGACATCGCCGTAGGTGCGCACGGAGCCCTCGGGAATCGCCCGCACGCGGTCGAGCACTTCCAGTTCGCGGTCCCCTGCCTCAGCGGCCACTTGAACGAGCCGCGAGTGCTCAGCCGCCGGCGCCGGGTCCGAAGGCGTCGATGATGCGGTTCTGGAACTCGCTCAGCTCCTCGGCGGAGATGAAGTAGGTCGGCGGGGTGAGGAAGAGTCCGTCGGCGCGCTCGGCCGTCGCCTCGACCCGGGCCCGGACCTTGTCGAGCGGGCCGGCGGCGCAGTAGGCCTCGACCATCTCGTCGCTGATCGCGGCGGGGACGGCGGCGAGATCGCCGCGACGGAAGGCGTCGCCCGCCGCGACCGCGTTGTCGGCGAAGCCGTGCAGCTCCCAGAGCGGCATGTACGTCTTCACCGTCGCGTAGAAGGAGATCGTGCGCCGGGCCATCTCGATCGCCCGCCCCTCGTCGTCGTCGATCGCGCAGCAGACGGTCGGCAGGTAGTCGAAGTCCTTGCGCTCGCGGCCGGAGCGCATCAGGCCGGTCTCGAAGGCGTCGACGACGACCTCGTCGATCCAGCGCAGGCTCTGGATCGGGTGGCCGATCAGCCCGTCGGCGACGTCGCCGGCCATCCGCGCCATCCCGGCCTGCACGGCGGCGGTGTAGATCGGCACCGCCTCCCGCGGCGCCGGGTGCGGCCGCACCCAGCCCTTGATGTCGATGTCGTAGTACTCGCCCTCGTAGCGGATCGGCTCGCCCGCGCTCGCCTGGCGCATGATCAGGCGCGTCGCCTCGATCGCCTCGCGCAGATGCGGGGCCGGTTTGCCGTACTCGGCGTTGTGCCAGGTTTCGTTCAACCGTTTGACCCCCGCTCCCATCCCCAGCCGGAAGCGCCCGCCCGACATCTCGTCGATGTCGAGCGCGGTGACGGCGTGGATGAAGGGGCTGCGGGTGAAGGCCCAGAGGATGCCGGTGGCGACGTCGATCCTGGTCGTCTTCGCGGCCAGGTAGGCGGCCTGGGTGGCGGCGCTGCGGAACAGCTCCGGCGCCCATACGCACTCGACCCCGGCGGCCTCGGCCCGCAGCGTCTCGGCCTCGAGCTCGGCGACCGAGTTGCCGATCGCGGCGACGGAGATGCGGTCGAGAGCGCCCATCTTGGCTGGGCTCAGATCGCGGCCGGGGCGTCGGCGCGCGCCAGGACGGCGTCGGCGACCCGTTCGCGGTGCCACTTGGAGTCGCCGAAGATCGCCGCGTTGGAGCGGCCGCGCTTGAGGAAGAAGTGGAGGTCGTGCTCCCAGGTGAAGCCGATGCCGCCGTGAACCTGGATCGAGGCGTCGGGCACCCGCCAGCCGGCGTCGCCGGCGTAGGCCTTCGCCATCGAGGCCGCGAGATGGAGCGATGCGGGCTCGGCGTCGGCGGCCCAGGCGGCGCCGTAGACGGCGGAGCGGGCGTTCTCGGTCTCCAGCAGCATCTGCGCGCAGCGGTGGGAGACCGCCTGGTAGGCGCCGATCGGGCGCCCGAACTGCTGGCGGTCTTTGGCGTACTCGACCGCCATCTCCATCGTCCGCTGGGCGATCCCGGTCGACTCGGCGGCGAGGGCGACGCAGAGGCGGTGGAAGACGGGGTAGTAGTCGGCGGCCTCGCCCGGCAGGGTGGCGGCGGGCTCGACCCGGACACCCTCGAGGCCGACGCTGTAGAAGCGGCGGGTGGGATCGATGCCGACTTCCGGCTTGACGGTGACGCCCTCGGCGCTGCTCTCGACCAGGTGGCGGCGGCCGTCGGCGGTGGCGACGAGGAAGAAGTCGGCGCCGGCGGCGTCCATGACCAGGGTCTTCTCACCGTCGAGCACGACCCCGTCGCCATCGGGCCTCGCCTCCAGCCTGAAGCCGCCGGGGTGGGCCGGCGAGCCCGCGTCCCAGAGGGCCGGGGTGCCGCGCAGCTCGCCGGCGGCCAGCGGCCGCAGGTAGCGCTCGCGCAGATCGTCGGAGCCACAGAGGCTCAGCGCCAGGCCCGCGATCGTGTTCGAGAACAGCGGCGAGGGCGCCAGTGCGTAGCCCATCTCCTCGAAGAGGACGGCGAGCTCGACGATGCCGAGGCCCTGCCCGCCCCACTCCTCCGGCAGTGCCAGGCCCGCCCAGCCGAGCTCCGCCATCTCGGCCCAGCCGGCGGCGTCGGTGCCGTCGTCGCTGGCCGCGATCTCCCGCATCCGCTCCGATTTGAAGCGCGAGGCGAGGAAGTCGTGGGCGGTCGAGCGGATCGCCTGCTGCTCGTCGGTGAGATCGAAATACATCTCTAAAACGCTCCCGCTGTCATCACTAGCGCAGCCTCGGCAGGCCGAGAACGCGCTCGGCGATGATGTTCTTGAGGATGTCCGTGGTCCCACCCTCGATCGAGTTGGCGCGGGAGCGGAGGAAGCCGTACTGCCAGGCGCCGTTGTCGATCGCGTTGGCGGAGCCGCGCGAGAGCGGCGCGTAGGCGCCCTCGATCTCCAGTGCCAGCTCGGTCAGCCCCTGGTTGATGTCGGCCCACTGCCACTTGCCGAGCGAGCCCTCGGGACCGGGGATGCCCGACTGCATCGTCTTGGTCAGACCGCGGTAGGCGTTGAGGCGCATCGTCTCGGCCTCGATGTGGAGCTGCGCGATGCGCTGGCGGTAATAGGTGTCGTCGGCCGCGGAGCCGCCGTTGACGCGGACCTCGTTGGCCAGCTTCGACAGCCGGCCGAGGCTGTTCTGGATCTGGGCGATGGCGCCGAAGGCGAGCCCGGCGCGCTCGTTCATCAGGGTCGTGATCGCCACCCCCCAGCCGGCCCCGACCTCGCCGACGACGTTCTCCGCGGGGATCCGCGCTTCGTCCATGAAGACCTCGTTGAACTCGCCCTCGCCGGTGATCTGGACCAGCGGCTTGGCTTCGACGCCCTCCTGCTCCATGTCCATCAGGAAGTAGGTGAGGCCCTGGTGCTTGGGGGCGTCGGGGTCGGTGCGGGCGACGAGCATGCACCACTTCGCGTACTGGGCGAAGGTGGTCCAGACCTTCTGGCCGCTGACCACCCATTCGTCGCCGTCCTTGACCGCGCGGGTCTTCAGCGAGGCGAGGTCGGAGCCCGACTCGGGCTCGGAGAAGCCCTGGCACCAGATCTCGTCGCCGGTCAGGATCGGCTCTAGATAGCGCTGCTTCTGGGCGTCGGTGCCGTGGGCGATCACCACCGGCCCGCCCATCGCCAGGCCGAGCACGTTGGCGGGGCTGGGCGCTTCCTGGCGCGCCGCCTCACCGACGAAGATCGCCTGCTCGATCATCGTCGCGCCGCGACCGCCGTACTGCTCGGGCCAGGAGATCCCGGCCCAGCCGGCGGCGTGCAGCTTCAACTGCCACTCGCGCCGGAAGGCCATCACCTCGTCGAGGCTGCCTTCTGGCTCGGGGCCCGGATTGTTCGCTTCGATCCAGGCGCGAACCTCGTCGCGGAACTCCTCCTCCGATGGCGACAGCGTCAAGTCCATCGCGAGCGAGCATATAGAGGTCCCCTGGCCGGGTGGCCAGGGGACCTTCTAACTATTCTTCGCCGCAGACCTTGAAGCCGTAGCTGTCGGCCAGCTTCGACCCCTTGGCAAGCGGGTTCTTGCCTTCGATCAGCAGCTTCGGATCTTCTTCGAGTTCGTCGGCGCCGCCTTCGACCGCCGCGACGATCGCTTCGACTTCCGCCTCGTCGCCGCTGGGCGCTCCCAACTCGGAGATTTCTTCGCCCTGCTTGCGCACGGCGGGAGCGACCACCTCGGTGATCACTTCTTCCTGCTGCGCGTCCGTCGGCTTTTCGGTGTCGACGTTGTTTTCTTCGGCGAATTCGTTGGCTTCGGTTTCGATCGCCTGGTTGCCCTTGGTGCAGATCGCATCGCCCTGCTTGATGAACTCCGCCTTGCTCAGCGCGGCGGTGGTCTCGGTGCTGTCGCTACTGCTGCTGCCGCAGCCCGCCGCGACGATGGCGATCGCCATGACGCTGACGAGCATCGCGATTAGTCGCTTGCTCAACTGGTCTCCTCTAAGTGGTGGACAGGTAGGGGTGGAACCTACGAAGTTCGCCGGCCGCGGCTCAGACCCTCTGGATCAGAGTCCCGGTCCCGAGCCCGCCACCGCAGCACATCGTCACCAGGCCCATCTCCTTGTCGGTCCGCTCCATCTCGTGCAGCAGGGTGGTGATCAGGCGCGCGCCGCTCGAGCCGAGCGGGTGACCGAGGGCGATCGCGCCGCCGTTGACGTTGACCCGGTCCATGTCGGGATCGAGCTCGCGCTGCCAGGCGAGGACGACCGAGGCGAACGCCTCGTTGATCTCGACCAGGTCGATGTCGTCCATCGCCATCCCGTTGCGCTCGAGCAGCTTGCGGGTCGCCGGGATCGGGCCGGTGAGCATGATCACCGGGTCGACGCCGACCGTGGTCTGGTCGAAGATCCGCGCCCGCGGCTTCAATCCCAGCGCGTCGGCCTTCTCGCGCGCCATCAGCAGCACCCCGGCGGCGCCGTCGGAGACCTGCGAGGAGTTGCCGGCGGTGATCTTGCCGTCCTCCTTGAAGGCCGGCTTCAGATTCGCCAAGCCCTCGAGCGTGGTCTCGCGCAGGCCCTGGTCGGTCACGTAGGTGTCGCCGTTGACCGCGAAGGGAATCGTCTCGCGCTCGAAGCGCCCCTCCTCGGTCGCCTGCGCGGCGAGCTGCTGAGAGCGCAGCCCGAACTCGTCGAGCTCAGAGCGGGGGATCTCCCACTGGTCGGCGATCATCTCCGCCGAGAGGCCCTGCGGAATCAGGTTGTAGCGGTCCATCAGCTCCGCCGAGAACGGCGAGCCGTGCTCCTTCATCACCTCGTAGCCGTCGGCGAAGGAGATGTGGCCCATGTGCTCGACGCCGCCGCCGACGACGACGTCGTGGACGCCGCTGGCGATCTGCGCCGCCGCGAAGTTGACCGCCTGCTGGGCGGAGCCGCACTGGCGGTCGATCGTGGTCGCGGGCGTCTCGATCGGCAGCCCGGCCTCGAGCCAGGCGTTGCGGCCGATGTTGACGCCCTGCTCGCCGAACTGCTGGGCGCAGCCGGCGATCACGTCGCCAGTCTCGGCCGGATCGACCCCGGAACGCTCGAAGAGCTCGCCGTAGACCTTGGCGAGCAGGTTCGAGGCGTGCTTGTCCTTGTAGTAGCCCTTCTCCGGATGGCCGCGCCCGATCGGGGTGCGTGCCGCCTCGACGATCACGACCTCGCGCCCACCGAACTTTCCGCTCCCGTTCTCAGCCATCCGACTCTCCATTCCTCTCAAAGTTCGCGTCTTCCTCTACAAAGGGTACCGATTGACTGGTCAGTCAGCCAGGGGTCTGGCGGCACGGTTAAGACCAAGATTGATAGGAACCCGCCATGAGCGCTAATCAGGGGTACGAGAGTCCGGGGATCGCGGGGAGCGGGGCAATCGCCACCGGTCTCGCCGCCGTCTCGACGTTGACGGCAGACACGATCCTGCTGGCACGCAGCGAGGCTTCGGCCTGGCGCGCCGAGGAGAAAGTCGCGGCCGCCTGCGCCAAGATCGAGGGCGCCGAGCCCTCGCGGCTGCGGGTCACGACCGATCCCAAGGACCTGGCCGATTGCGACGTGATCGTCGAGGCGATCGTCGAGGAGGTCGCGCCCAAGGGCGAGCTGCTGGCGACCATCGCCGCCGCGTGTCCAGACGCCGACCTCGCCACCACCACCTCCTCGCTCAGCATCGCCGCGATCGCCGCGGCCGCCGGCACCGACAAGCTCTACGCGCTCCACGTCTTCAATCCGGTGCCGCGGATGAAGCTGGTCGAGGTCTGCTTTCCCGATGGCGCCGCCGGCTCGCGCGAGAAGGCCCTGGCCTGGTGCGCGGCCCTGGGCAAGACCGCGGTCGAGGTCCCGGACCAGGCCGGTTTCGTCGTCAACCGCCTGCTCTTCCCGTACCTCTTCGAAGCGGTGCGGATGATCGAGCGGACCGGCATGGAGGCCGGCGAGGTCGACACCTGCATGAAGCTCGGCGCCGGCCACCCGATGGGCCCGCTGGCCCTGCTCGACTTCGTCGGCCTCGACGTCTCGCAGGCGATCGGCGACGCCCTCTACGCCGAAAACGGCGAGGCGGCCAGCAAGCCGCCCGGCCTGATCGTCGAGATGGTCGGCGAAGGCAAGCTCGGCCGCAAGAGCGGCGCCGGCTTTTACAGCTACGACTGAGCTACTCGGCGTTCGCCGGCTTTCGCTTTCCAGATAGATCCCAGATCACGTCGGCCTCGGAGATGTTCTGACGGCGGGCGATGATCTCGATCTCCTCCCAGGGGAGCTCGGCTTCGGGGAGCTCGTCCCAGCGGGCCAGGTCGAGGGCCTCGATCGAGCCTCTGAGCGCGGGGCCGAGATGTTCCTCGGAGCGCAGCAGCGCTCTCAGAACCTCGAGTTGCTTGTCGGTCAAGCGGACAACCCACATATGCGGTACCTCCAACGTCAGGGGGCGCGGGTTGCCTGCAGAAATTAGGCGGGGGGACGGACGGAACCGCTGATCCGGACCGCCTCGATGCGGTTCTCGCGGACCGCCTCGACCCTGATCGTGTACCCGTTCGACTTGATCGAGTCGCCGCGCCGGGGCAGCCGCCCGAGCTCGCCGAAGACATAGCCGCCGACCGAGTTGTAGGCGTCGCTGTCGACCGGCAGCTCGATCCCGGCGTCGGCGAGGTCGCCGAGCGAGACGTGGCCGCGCACGAACCAGTCGCCGTTGGTGAGCTGGCGCAGGGCGGCGGCCCGCGGATCGGTCTCGTCCTCGATCTCCCCCACCACCTCCTCGAGGATGTCCTCGACGGTGACGATCCCGACCGTGCGCCCGTACTCGTCGACGACGACTGAGAGCGAGGTGCGCTGGACCTGGAGATCGTGCAGGAGGTCGTCGAGCGGGCGGGTCTCGGGGACGATCAGGGCGTCGCGGATGACCGTCTCGATCCCCGACTCGGGCCCGTCGCTCATGTAGAGCCGGGCGAGGCTGTTGTTGTGGACGATCCCCTTGACCCGGTCGGCGTTGTCGTCTTCGATCACGACCAGGCGGGTGTGGCCGGAGGTGACGCAGCGCCGCAGCGCCGCCTCGACCGTCTCCGCGGCGTCGACGGTGATCACGGCCGGGATCGGCGTCATCACCTCGCGCGCCTCCTGCTCGTGCAGGTGGAAGACGCCGCCGAGCATCCCCGCCTCGCCGGGGTCGAGGTGACCGCCGATCCGGGAGCTGTCGATGATCTGCTTCAGGTCCTCGGCGGTGTGGTGCTCTTCGAGGTCGCTGGGATTGACGCCGAACATCCGCACGATCCCGTTCGAGAACCAGCTCAGCGCCATCGTCACCGGTGCCGTCGCCACCCGGAACCAGTTCAGCGGCCGCGAGACCCGGCGCGCGGTGCGCTCGGCATTGGCGATCGCCAGCATCTTCGGCACCTGCTCGCCGACGCTGATGTGGATCGCGGTGACGAGGATGAAGGCGATCGCGAGCGAGAGCGCCGCGGCCGCCCCGTGCGAGAGACCGCCGAAGATCGGCTCGATCAGCTTCGAGAGCGAGGGCTCGCCGAGGAAGCCGATGCCGATCGAGGCGATCGTGATCCCGATCTGACAGGCCGAGAGCGATTCGTCGATCTTGTCGAGCTGCTCGACCACGGCCTCAGCGCCGGATTCGCCTTCCTCCGCCAGCTGTTCGATTTTGCCGCGGCGGCTGCGGACCAGGGCGAACTCGGCGGCCACGAAGAAGCCGTTGATGGCGATCAACAGCAGCAGGAGGACGAGCAGGAGAACGCTCATCAGCTATTTGGCCTGGTACTTCGGGCTGGGACTTCGTCGGCCATTCGGCGACTGGAATATAGCTGGCCGTCCCCGCAGCTTTTTCGATAAATGCGATATTGGGCGAATAATGCGGGTCGCAACGCTCAGCGAGATGCTCGAAGAGGTGGTCCGACTGGGCGAGGCGACCGGCATGGAAAGCCACGCCCACGAGCTGCGCGGCGAACTCGAGGGCAGGCTGGCGACGGTGCGGGCGGCCCTGTCCGGCGCCCCCAGTCCACGGGTGATCGCGCTGGAGCGCCTGGACCCGCCGCGGGTGGCCGGCTTTTGGATCCCGGAGATGATCTCGATCGCCGGTGGCGTCGACGTCGCCGGCGACCCCGGCCTGAGCCCGCCGGAGGTGGGCTGGGGCGAGCTCGAGAGCCTCAACGCCGAGGTCGTGATCGCGATGCCGGTGGGCTCCGTCGTCGATGCCCACAAGCAGGCGATGAAGCACTGGGAGCGGATCGCCTCGCTCGGGGCCGGCAGGGTCTTCGCGGTCGACGCCAGCACGACCTTCGTCGAGCCCGGGCCGCGGCTGGTCGACGGCGTCGAGCTGCTCGGCCACCTGCTGCACCCGGAGCTGATCGACCCCCCCGGCAACACGCCGTTCCTCGAACTGAAGGCACCGGGGCCGCGCTACACGCAGGACGACTGAGTCAGGCGACCGCGAGGGCGCCGAGGAAGGCCGCCACGGCGATGGCGGCCAGCGCGATCAACTCTGCCTGCCTGTGCCGCCGTCCCAGCATCCCCCGCTCCCCGGCGACGATCACCGCTGCGCAGAGCACTCCTCCGACCAGTCCGCCGAGATGGCCGCCGACGCTGATGTGCGGCACGACGAAGCTGAAGATCAGGTTGAAGACGATCAGGAAGCCGATCTCACCGGCGATCGCGTCCATGCCGCGATTGCGGGCGATCACGACGGTCGCGCCCGCGAGTCCGAAGACAGCCCCCGACGCCCCGTAGGTGAGGGAGTTCGGATCCAAGAGCATCACACCCAGCGAGCCCGCCAGAAGCGAGGCGAAGTACAGGAGCACGAAGCGCGGCGTCCCCAGGGCGGGCTCGAGCAGTCGGCCGAGCACGTAGAGAAGCAGCATGTTGAAGCCGATGTGGAACAAGCTTGCGTGCAGGAACCCGCTGGTCACCAGGCGATACCACTCGCCTTCCGCCACCGAGGGGCCGAAGAGGCCGAAGTCGACAGTGATCCTGTTGAGACCGATGCTGAAGCCGCCGCCGCCCGAGCCGATCTCGATCAGGTAAGCGATTACGTTGATCGCGATCAGGACGTAGGTCGCCGGGAAGGGCCCCAGCCGGCCGCCGCCGGCACCGACCCCCTGCACCACCTTGGTCCGCTGTCGCATGCACTCCGGACAGCGCATCCCGACCGGCGTCGGGGTCATGCAGTCGGGGCAGATCGGGCGCCCGCAGGAGGAGCAGGAGACGCGGGTCTCGCGGTCGGGGTGGCGGTAACAGGTCTCGGCCATCGGGATGGGCAGCCTACAATCGCGCTGATGGCGCCCCCCAGCCCAGCCCGGCTCTTCGCCACCCTGGCCGGCCTCGTCCTCTTCGCCGCCGGCATCGTCGGCTTCTTCTTCGATCTCTCCTGGCTCAACTACCTCTACCTCGCCAGCGGCGCCGTCGGGTTGCTGCTGGCGGCGTCCGCGCCGCTCCCCTACGCGTTCATCGCCGGCGCCGTCTACACCGTGCTGGCGATCGCCGACTTCTCCGACCGCGGCTGGCCGCACCTGATCGTCGGGCTGCTCGGCCTCGCCGCGTTCGCCGCGTCGCGTGGTTCCAGATCCACGAAAACCGCCGGCAAGGAACCGCGCAAGCGATCGTCGCGGCTAAAGCCGCGAGCGCAGGCCGCCGCCAAGCGCTCGTAGGCCGCTCTCGCCCTTGCCGCGGCCGCGGCGGCGCAGCTCCAGCACGACCAGGGCACCGGTCGCGATCCCGCCGGCGCCGACGGCAACGACGGGACGGACCCAGTTGCGCGGATCGCGCAGGGCCCGCAGCTCGCTCTCGGAGAGCTCCTCGGCCCAGTCGGAGAGCTCCTCGGCAGCGGCCTGGGTGACTGCCGCCAGCGTGTCCTCGACCCGTCCGGAAAGTCGCTGGGGCGGCTCGATCGGGCGCAGGGCGTCGGTCAGCAGCTGCTCGACGTCCCAGGTGCTGCCGCTCAGGGTCTCGCTCGAGTCAGTCATCGCTCATCTCTTCCTGCAGCTGCTTGATGGCGCGGTGGATCAGCACCTTGGTCGCCCCGTCGGAGCGGCCGAGGGCCCGGGCGATCTCGCGGTTGTCCATGCCGAGGGCAAAGCGCATGATCAGGGCCTCGCGGCGGTCGTCGGAGAGATGCTCGAGGTTGGCCATCACCTGGCGCAGCTCCTCCCGCCCCTCGGCGATCGCCACGGTGTCGTGGCGGGCGGCCAGCGGCTCGGTGCTGTCGAGAGGCGTCTGCGGCCGGCGCGAGCGGTCGCGGTAGTAGTTGGAGGCGAGGTTGTGGGCGATCCGGATCACCCAGGGTCGCAGCGGCCGCCCGTCGGACTCGCGCCGGGCCCGGTCGAAGTGCCGGTAGGCCTGCAGGAAGGCCTGCTCGGTCAGGTCCTCGGCGTCGTGGTGGTTGCCCACCTTGTAGTAGGCGTAGGAGTAGACGTCGCGCAGGTGATCCCGGTAGAAGCTCTCGAAGGCGCGGTCCAGCTCCGCCTTCGCCGCCGGCCCGAGGTCTCCGGGCTCGACGTTCTCGGTAGCGCTCACGATCCAAGCCTAGATCACGCTCGCGCCGCATCAGGCGGCGCGCCTGGATCGCTCGACACGGCGCAGCCCGGCGACCCACTCCCCGGCCTCGATCTCGCCGCGGATCAGGGCGGCGAGTCCGTTCAGCGCCTCGGCCGGGCCGCCCGACGCCGCCACCGCCTGAGCCAGCAAAGGCGTCGTGTCGAGGCCCTCGGAGGCCTGGCCGATCTTCTCCTGGATCTGCTCCGCGGGGGTGCCGGTGCCGAGCAGCTCGCCGGCGCGGCGGTTGCGGCCGGTCGGAGCCATCATCGTCGCGGTCAGGTCGCCAACCCCGGCGAGGCCGGAGAAGGTCTCGAGCTCCGCCCCTCGTCCGATCGCGTACTCGATGCACTCCTGCCAGATCTCGGCGACGGCGATGCCGGCGGCGTTGAGCCCGTGCGGCTCGGCCGCGGCGGCGGCCAGGGCGGCGGCGTTCTTGGCGGCGCCCGCCATCTCCACCCCGGCGACGTCGCCGGAGCGCTCGCAGACGAGCCCGGCGCGATCGAAGACCTCGCCGAGCTGGGCCCGCAGGTCGACATCGGCCGAACCGAGCACCAGGGCGGCGGAGCCGGAGACGGCCTCGCGGGCGTGGGCGGGACCGCCGAGGCAGGCGATCGCCCGGGCACGCACCCTTTCGCCGACGTATTCGGCCGGCAGCTGCCCCTGCGGGGCGATCAGGCCCTTGGTCAGCAGCAGCACCGAGGAGCGGCCGCTGACCCGGTCGGCGATCGCGCCGACCGCCTGCGGCAACGACTTCGAGGGGATCGCGAGGCAGATCAGGTCGAGTCCGGCGAGCTCGATCTTCGAGGCCGGGCGGACGTCGATCGAGTCCGGCAGCGGCACTCCCGGCAGGTAGCGCGAGTTCTCCCCGGCCTCGATCATCTCGCCGGCGCGCTCAGCGTTGCGGGCGCCCAGCTGCACCTCGAGGCCGCCGCGGGCGAGCAGAACCGCGACCGCCGTGCCCCAGCTGCCGGCGCCGATCACGGCGGCGCGGCGCATCGGCGGCAGTCCGCCGAGGTCTTCCCACTGCAGTTGCACGTTCGGCCAGATCCGCCCGGTGACGGTTTCCGCCAGCGCCTTCGACGGCTCCTCGGCACGGGGGAAGGTCATCGCCCGGCCGAGCCGCACCTTGACCTTGCGCGGCCGGATGCGCCAGCCGCGGCGGACGTTTTCGGTGCCGATCACCGCGGTCGGGATCACCGGCGCCCCGGTCTGCAGGGCGAGGCGGCCGACGCCGCGCCTGGGCCGGCCGAGGGTGCCACGCCGGGTCCGCGTGCCCTCGGGGAAGATGCAGACGGCGCCGCCTCGCTCGACGATCTGGCGGGCCGTCTCCATCGACTCCTCGTCGGACTCGCCACGGCGGATCGGGAAGGCACCGAGCCTGGAGAGGATCCAGCCCTGCCAGCGGCGCTCGAACAGCTCGACCTTGGCGACGTAGTTCATCGGCCGCCGCCAGGGCAGGCAGCCGCCGACCGCGAAGGGGTCGAGAAAGCTGCGGTGGTTGGCGGCGACGATCAGGCCGCCCTTGACCCGGGCGTACTCCCGGCCGGTCCGCGCGTAGCGGAAGTAGACGAGGAAGAACGGCGTCATGAAGACCCTCGCCAGCAGGTAGAGGGGCCAGTTGACGCTGTGCTTGCGCGTGTAGGCGTGGTAGCGGTGCAGCCGCTCAGCGTTCACGCAGAGCGCTACACGGCGCGGGGCCGGCGGTTACCAGGCACTCTCGATCAGCTGCTCGAGCTCGGCCCGATCGGGTGGCTCGGGCGTGAAGGCCAGCTCGGGCCGGGCGATCATCGAGTCGAGAGCGGAGTCGAGCTGGGCGCGGTCGGCGCCGAGCGCGCCGAGCCCGGGCGGGTTGCCGCCCAGCTCGAGAACGCGGGCTTCGACGTCTTCGGGGTCGGTGGCGATCGCGGCCGCGAGGTCGGCGAGACGATCGGGGGCCCGTGCGACCAGCAGCGCCAGGGCCCGCGGCAGGATCGCTGCGTTGGTCTCGGCGTGGGGAGTGCCGCAGACGCGGACCAGGGTCTGGCAGATCACGTGGTGGAGGCCGAACATGCCGGAGTCGATCGCGTAGCCGCAGAGCAGCGAGCCGAGCGCGAGCGGCGCCGGGTTGCGCTCCTCCCCCTGGTCCAGCGAGGTCGCGATCAGCTCGGCGCCGCGCAGGGCCGTCATCTCCGAGACCGGGTTGGCGAAGGGCGTGTAGAGGGAGTCTGCCCCATGGGCGAGGGCGTTCATCGCACTCGCCCGCAGCGCCGCCTCGGGCTGGCTCGTCATCGCCGCCGGGTCGGCGACGACCAGGGTCGGGCGGACCATCGCGGCGACCCGGGACTCGACCCCGGCCGGAAGCCGGTGGATCCCGGTCATCTCCGCCCCCGACAGCGTCGTCGGGATCGCCGCGACGCGGGCGCCCGTGACCGCGGCGACGGCCTTGGCGACGTCAATCGGGCGGCCGCCGCCGAGGGCGACCAGGGACTTCGAGACGGCGGTCCCGACCAGGGTCGCGGCGAGCTCGGGGACCGGCCCGGCGGGAACGACGTGCACGGCTGCGGCCGCGGCACCCAGCTCCGGGGCGGCGGCGAGGCCGCGGGAGGTGGTCAGCAGCTCGAACGGCGCGAGCTCGTGCTCCCGCAGCAGCTGCGAGGCCTGCGCGACGCCGTTGCGGCGGAAGACGACTGTGCGCCCGGCGTCGCGCCAGATGAAGTCCCCGTTCACTCCTCCGGGTCGGTGCGGGGGTTCCTCACCGGTCTCAGGTTCGGCTCGACTTCCGCTCGCATGTGCTCGTAGTCGGGCGGCAGCGAGAGCTTCTCGCCGAGGTGCTCGAGCGGCTCGTCGACGGTGAAGCCGGGGCCCAGCGTGGCGATCTCGAAGAGGACGCCGCTGGGCTCGCGGAAGTAGATCGACTTGAAGTAGAAGCGGTCGATCTCCGGGGTCGGCCGCGCTCCCGCCGAGATCGCCTTGGCCCGCCACTCCATGTGCTCCTCGAGGGTCGAGGCCCAGGCGACGTGGTGGACGCTGCCCGCGCCCTGCAGGCCGGGCTCGGCCGGCGGCTCGTCGAAGAGGTAGCGGCCGCCGCGCCTCTCGCCGCGCGCTTCCCAGGCGTCACCGTCGCGCTCGAACTCGAGCGCTTCCAGCAGGGCGCTGCTGGCGTCGGGGGCGCCGCTGTAGGCACGCACGGCGTGGAAGCCCTGCAGCGCCAGCTCGGCCGGGATCTCCGGATGGTCGGCGATCAACGGCGCGTCGGGAACGTCGACGACGAGCAGCTCGTGGTCGAGGCCCTCCGGGTCGGCGAAGACGAGGCCGGCGCCGTCGCGCGCGGATGCGATCCCGTTGGCGGCGAGGCGCTCCTCCCAGAAGGCGAGCGAGTTCTCGGAGGCGACGCGCCAGACAACGCGGTGGACCATCCCCGCCCCGGGCCGGCCTGGGGCCACCCCTGGATACTCGAAGAAGGTCAGGTCGGACCCCGCATCGCCGCCCTCGTCGGCGAAGAAGAGGTGGTAGACGGTCGGGTTGTCCTGGTTGACCGTTTTCTTGACCAGGCGAAGGCCCAACACACCGGCGTAGAAGTCGACGTTGCGCTGAGCGTCCTCGGTGATCGCCGTTATGTGGTGGATGCCCTCTAGCTTCATGGCTTCACGTATACCATCCCCGCTCGATGAGCCGCGCACGCAGACGTACGGTCAAGGGGCTCGTCATCCTCGGCTCCGTCCTCGCTTTTCTCAGCGTCTTCGCGATCTGGACCGAGCGCCAGGCACTGAACACGGACGACTGGGTCAACACCAGCGGCCGGCTGATCCAGAACCAGACGATCCGCACCGCCCTCAGCGACTACCTCGTCGACCAGCTCTACGAAAACGTCAACGTCGAGGCCGAAGTCAAGGATCGCCTCCCCAGCGACTTCAAGGACCTCGCCGGTCCCGTCGCTGGAGGTGTGCGCCAGTTTGCCGGTGACGGCGCCGAAAAGGTGCTGGAAACCTCCACCGCCCAATCCCTCTGGGAAGACGCCAATCGCTCCGCCCACGAACAGCTGGTCTCGGTGCTGGAAGACAAGGGCGACGCCGTCTCGACCAGCGAAGGCAACGTCAGCCTCAACGTCGGCAGCCTGGTCACCAACCTCGCCGATCAGGTTGGGATCGGCCAGGACCTGGCGGACAAGCTGCCCGCCGACGCCGGCCAGATCGAGATCCTCCACTCCGACCAGCTGAAGACCGCACAGAACATCGCAATCGCGGTCAAGGGTTTGGCCCTGGTGCTGTCGCTGCTCACCTTCATCGCCTTCGCGGCAGCGATCTACCTCTCGCGCGACGGGCGCTGGGTGACCGTCCTCTACAGCGGCATCGGCCTGGTCGCGGCCGGCTTCGCGGTGATCGTCTTCCGCGAGATCGCCGGCGGGATCGTCGTCGACCAGCTGGTCATCGTCGACAGCGCCAAGCCCGCGGGCGAAGCGGCCTGGTCGATCGCCACCTCGCTGATGACCAGCATCGCCACGACCGTGATCGTCGTCGGCATCCTCTTCGCGATCGCCGGCTGGCTCGCCTCCCCGACCGGCTCGGCGCGAGCGAGCCGGCGGGCGCTGGCGCCGGTGCTCCGCCACCACAGCGCCTACCTCTACGCCGGCCTGGCGGTGATCGTCGGCCTCTACTTCCTCTCCGGCCCGACCCAGGGTCTGCGCTCCTTCCTCACCACCCTGGTCGTCGCCGGCATGGCTGCCTTCGGCATCCACGAGCTGCGCAAGCAGACCGAGGAGGAGTTTCCCGAGGCGGAGTACAGCGACGTCTTCGGCCGCACCCGCGACCGCGTCGTCAGCGCCGTCAAGGACGCCAACATCGGCGAGCGGGTGGGCGAGCAGGCCTCGAAGCTGCGCCTGCCGGAGAAACGCCCGAACGCCGGCGAGACGCCGACCAGCGAGGCGCCGACGGCCATCGCCCCCCTCAACGAGGAGGACGCGAGGCTGGAGCGACTGGAGCGGCTCGCCTCACTGCGCGACAAGGGCATCCTCAGCGACGAGGAGTTCGCCGCCGAGAAGGCCCGGCTGCTCGGCGGCAGCGGCTCCGGCGCCTAGACCCCGCACCCCCGCGGTTGAAAGATCGAGGGGGTTTCGGACCGTTAATGGAGTGAATGTCGGTCACCGTGATCATCCCTGCTCATAACGAGCAGAACGCGCTTCCCCATTGCCTGGCCGCCCTGGCGGCACAGGACTACCGCGATCCGGTCGAGGTCGTCGTCGCCGCCAACGGCTGCGTCGACGGGACCGTCGCCGTCGCGGTCGACAGCTTCAGGTCGATGCCGCAAAGCTGGCGATTGCGGGTTCTGGAGATTCCGACAGCCGCGAAGTGGGCGGCCCTCAACGCGGCCGATGCGGCTGCCTCCTCCGAGACCCTGGTCTTCCTCGACGCGGACATCGTCCTCGCCCCGAACGCGATCGGCGACATCGCGGAGGCGCTTTCGACCCCGGAGCCGCGGTTGGTTCAGCCCCGGCTCGTCGTCGAGCGCACGGCGAGCCAGCACCCGGTCGTGCGCTCCTTCGTCCGAGTCTGGTCCTCCCTCCCCTACGTGAAGAACCAGGTTCTCGGCGTCGGGTGTTACGCGGTCAACGCCCCCGGGCGGGGGCAGTGGGGGTCCTTTCCGCCGCTGGGAGCGGACGACACCTTCGTGCGGCTGCGCTTCGGCGACGATCAGAAAGCGGTGCTGGCGACGACCGCCATGGGGGTCTCCTTTCCGTCTTCGCCGCGGGAGCTGATTCGGGTCCGAGCTCGCTGGTGCCGCCTCTCGCGAGTCGTCCGCCGGCGCGAGTCGTCACTGCCCCGCTCGGAGCGCCGGCGATGGGTGGATGCGATGAAGTTCATCCTCTCCCGACCGTCGCTGTGGGCCGATGGAATCGTCTTCTCGGCGATCTGGGCCTGCGCCGTTTCGGTATCGCGACTACCTTCACGGGATGACCACTGGGCGCGAGCCGATTCGGCCGACATCCGCGGGGGAATGGCGCCCCAGCGAGGAAGCCCGCCGCCGGGTTCGAACCGGCAACCTCCTGATTACAAATCAGGTGCTCTCCCAGGTTGAGCTAGGCGGGCGTGGTGGCTATGGGTGACGCGATGGACGTGAGCTTCAGGTTTCTCGGGCCGGACGAGGGTGGCATCCTCACCGAGGCGATAGAAGCAGCTTACGGGACCACCTACGACATCCGGTGGGTCTACGACCGCTCGGAGGTATCCGCCCGCCTCGCCGACGGCCGCTACGTCTCCTGCGTCGCCGAGTCGCCCGCAGGCGCGCTGCTCTGCCACATGGGGATGAGCATGGCCGCGGCGGGAGACGCGGTCGCCCACTCCGGCCAGGCGGTGACCCTGGAGGCGGCCCGCGGTCAGCACCTCTTCACCCGCACCAAGCGCTTCCTGATGGACTGGGCCCGGGCCGAGGGGCTGGCCGGGATGTTCAGCGAGGCGACCGCCGCCCACCCCTACAGCCAGCGGGCCAACATCGAGCTGGGCGCGCACGAGACCGGCTTCCTGCTCGGCTGGATCCCGGCCACCGTCGCCAACGACGCCGCCGCCGGGGCGCCGCGCCGGCGGCAGTCGGCGGCGCTCTTCTACACCAAGCTCAACGACGGCCAGGAGCGCCGCGTCTACGCTCCCGAGCGCCACCACGAGATCGTCGGCCAGACCCTGGCCCTGTGCGAGCTGCGGGGAACGCTGGCGAAGCCGGGCCCCGACGCCGAGCTGGCGGGCCGCAGCGAGCTGCACGTCGAGGTCGACGAAGACCACAACCTGGCGCTGATCACGGTGACCGTCCCCGGGGCCGATCTCGCGCAGACGCTTGGCGCCGAGCGCCACCACCTCTTCCACCGCGCCGGCCTCGACGCGATCTACGTCGACCTGCCCCTGGAGCAGCCGGCGACGGCGCTGGTCGCCGACGATCTCGAGCGGCTGGGGGTTTCCTATGCCGGGGTCTTCCCCAACCACCGCACCGACGGCGACGTGCTGCGGATGCAGTCGCTGCACCGGGTCCGAGTCAAGGCCGACGACATCGCCGTCGCCTCGGATCACGGTCGCGAGCTGCTGGATTACGTGCTGGCGGATCTACCTCGGTCCTGAAGTCCGGGCCGCCTTAAGCGGCCACGTTGCGGGAGGCGAGGTGGGAGCCGACCTTGCGCTTGACCCGCTGCAGGGCGTTGTCGACGGTCTTGGTGTCGCACTCCAGCTTCTCGGCGATCGCCTCATAGGAGTGGCCGTCGAGGTAGAGGGAGAGGACGCGGCTCTCGAGGTCGGAGAGAACGCCGGAGACCCCGGAGAGGCAGGCGACGAGGCTGGACAGCTCTTCGGTCGCGATCACCTGGTTGACCGGGTCGTGGACGCTGGGCCCGGGCAGGATCTCGTCGAGGGTGGTGTCGGAATCCCCTGCCGCGGCCGGCGTCTGGCTGAAGGAGACGTACTGGTTGAGCGGCGTGTGCTTGTTGCGGGTCGCCGTCTTCACCGCGGTGATGATCTGACGGGTGATGCAGAGCTCGGCGAAATTGCGGAAGCTCGACTCGCGATCGGTGCGGTAGTCGCGGATCGCCTTGTAGAGGCCGAGCAGCCCCTCCTGGATCAGGTCGTCGGACTCGCCGCCGAGCAGGAAGTAGGACGAGGCCTTGAGGCGGACGAAACCGCGGTAGCGGCGGATGATCGCGTCGTAGGCATCGGTTTTGCCTTCCTTGGCGAGAGCAACCAGATAATGATCGTCAAGCTCAGCTTGAGAGTTAGCTTGATGGGCGCGGGCGGCACTGGAGCGGACCCCCATCGAGGCGGGCCGTTGCTGCGTAGGCATAGGTAGAGCCACAGATCCTTCTCCTTGCTGAAGGGTCGTGGCGCCGCTTACCTCCCCCGGGGCGCCTCAATTATCGACGGGTCAACCTCAGACTCAAGCTGAGGTTCACCCTTGTTGCGCCGCTAGTTTATGTGCCCTCAGAGCTATGTCAACCCCTGGGGGACATAAATGCAACCGCCGTTGCATTTGTTAGAAGCTCTGACTCAGGCGCGGCGGCGCTGACGGACGGCCTCGAAGAGGACCGCGGCGGCGGCGGCGGAGACGTTCAACGACTCGATCTCGCCACCGCGGGGAAGGGCGACGAGGCCGTCGCAGGCGGCGGCCACCCGCGGGCGGATGCCTTTGCCCTCACCGCCGAGGACGAGCACGGTGGGACCTTTGAGATCAACGCTCCACGGCGCCGCTCGGGCCTCGGCGTCGGCACCCCAGATCCAGAAGCCGGCGGCCTTGGCCTCCCCGAGCCAGTCGGCGAGGTTGCGGACGTGGGCGACCTCGAGGTGCTCGACGGCGCCGGCCGAGGCCTTGCAGGTGGCGGCGGTGACAGCGGCCGAGCGTCGCTCCGGCACGATCACACCGGTGGCGCCAGCGAACTCGGCCGAGCGGCAGACAGCGCCGAGGTTGTGGGGGTCCTGCACCTGATCCAGTGCAACCAGCAGCGCGTCCTCCCGCCGCAGCAGACCGACGGGGTCGCCGTAGGGGTAGGAATCGACTTCGGCCACGACCCCTTGGTGGTCGGGCGACCCGCAGAGGCGCTCGAGCTCGTACGCGTTCGTCTCCGGCGCCCGCCAAACCCGGTGCACCTGCCGCCTCCCGGCTTCCGCCTCAGCGACCGGCTGGCGCCCGTAGATGACCTGGTTGGCCATCAGCTCTTCGGCACCAGCGACGGCCCGTCGGCGGAATCGCGGACCGTCCAGCCCATCTCGGCGAGCCGATCGCGAATCTCGTCCGCGCGCTGGAAGTCCTTCTCAGCCCGCGCCTGCTCCCTCTCAGTCATCAAATCCAGTGCGATCTCGTCGGTCTCAGCCCCTTCGTCCGGCTGGGTAAGGGTGCTGAGACCGACGAGATCCAGCATCTCCGCCAAGACGGGAACAGCAGCGTCCCTGGGCACATCGCCGCGATTCGCTTCTCCCACCAGCTCAAAAGCCTCGGCCATCGCCCTGGGCGTATTGAAGTCATCCGCCAGCGCATCTCGAAAGGCGGAGAGCCGTGCTGCGGACGGGGAGTCGGGAGAGGGGTCGCCGGAGCCTCCCCGCTGTTGCTCCGCCGACCCCTCTCTCGACTCCCCCCCACCAACCGAGTTCTCGCGAAAGAAGTTCCGCAACCGCTCGACCTGGGCAACGGCCTGCCGCATCTGCTCGTCCCCGAAAGCCAGCGGCTGCCGGTAGTGCCCCGAGATCAGATACGCGACCACCGCCTCCCGCCCGTAAAGATCGAGCGCCTCCGACAGCTGAAAGATGTTGCCATCCGATTTCGACATCTTCGCGTCGGCCGTCTCGATCATCCCGTTGTGCATCCAGATCTGGGCAAAGGGCCGGCCCGCCGCCTCCGACTGCGCGATCTCGTTCTCGTGATGCGGGAAGACGAGGTCGGAGCCGCCGCCGTGGATCGCGAACGAGGCGCCCAGCTCCTGCTCGGCCATCACCGAGCACTCGATGTGCCAGGCGGGGCGGCCGGGACCCCAGGGGGAGTCCCACTTCGTGTCCTCACCGGGCTTGTGGGCCTTCCAGAGGGCGAAGTCGAGCCGGTCGCGCTTGAGCGAGGCCGAACCCGCCTCCTCGCCCTGGTCCATGTCCTCGGGCCGGCGGTTGGAGAGCTTGCCGTACTCGCCGAAGCTGCGGACCGCGAAGTAGACGTCGCCGCCTGACTCGTAGGCGTGCCCGGACTCGACCAGGTCGGCGATCAGGCCGACGATGCCGGCGATCGTCTCGGTTGCCAGCGGCTCGGCGTCGGGCCGGCCAAGGCCGAGCCGGTCGGTGTCGCCGAGGTAGGCGGCGATCATCCGCGCCGCGAACTCGCCCGAGGGCTCCCCGGCCGCCGTCGCGGCGGTGTAGATCTTGTCGTTGACGTCGGTGACGTTGACGACCAGGCGCGCCCGGTAGCCCTCGGAGCGCAGGAAGCGGGCGAAGAGGGAGAAGACGACGAAGGGACGGGCGTTGCCGATGTGTATGCGGCTGTAGACGGTCGGCCCGCAGGCGTAGATCCCCACCTCCTCGGAGGGGTCGAGCGCTCGCGGCTCGCCGCTGAGCGTGTCCCTGATTCGCACCTCGCGCATCGCGAGGAAGAGGCTAGATGAAATCCGTCTTCTAAAAAGTTCGGTAGCCGGCGGTCGAGGAGGTCGACTCGCCGCGCAGCCAGACCGGGGCCGTCTCCTCGGCCGCCGCCTGGGCCTCGCGCTTGGCGCGCTTGGCACTGGCCTTGATTTCCTCCTCAGAGGCCTCGCGGACCCGCTCCTCGCGGCGCTCGGCCTGGACGCGGATGCGGTCGGACTCAAGCTTCAGTTGATCCTCGGCGCGGGCGCGGGCGGCATCTTCGGCTTCGCGCTCGACCTTCTCGACCAGGTTGCGGACGCTCTCCTCGGCTTCGCGCCGGACCTCGACGGTGCCGTCCATGACCCGGCGCTCGATCTCGGTCTCCAGCCGCACCGCGGTCTCGTGCAACTCGGCGGCGGCGGCCTCCGCGTCGGCGGCGCGCTGCTCGGCGGCAGCGACGCGCCGGTCGGCGGCGGCTTCGATCTCCTCGCGGGCGGCGGTGACCTGGCGCGCCACCTCCGACTTCAGGTTCTCCGTCGCCTCGGCGACGGCACCCTCGGCCTCGGCCCGCGCCTCGGCGGCGTGCTTGGCGACAGTTTCGCTTTCCAGTTGAGAGCGCCGCTGCAGCTCCTCGAAGGCACGCTCGGCGCCGTCGCGGGCGGCCTCGGCCCCGGCGACCTTCGCCTCGATCTCGTGCCGGGCCTTGCGCTCGGCGGCGATCCGCTCGCGGGCCTCGCCGGCGACGTTGCGCAGCGTCCCCATCGCCCGCTCCTTCAACTCGGCACCGACCTTGTCGGCTCGCGCCTCGGCCTCGGCGACGCGTTGCTCGCTGACCCGGACCCACTCCAGCGCCTGCTTGGCGACGCCATGCATGGTCTCGGTGGCCTCACCGACGGCGCGCAGCTGCCTCGCTGGTTCACTCATCCCGGCTCAACTTACTATGGCCACCGGAGGCAAACTTGCGGCAGCGCGCCCGGGTCGAGCGCAATTTGCGCGAGAAGATCGCTCAGGCGGACTGCTGGGCCTCGCGCGCCTGCAGATCGCGCTTGAGGACCTTGCCGGTGGCGTTGCGGGGGAGCTCGTCGAGGAACTCGATCTCCCGCGGCGTCTTGTAGCTGGCGAGGTTGGCCTTGACGTGGGCCTTAAAGCCGGCTTCGTCGATCTCGAACCCGTCCACGAGGACGACAAAAGCCTTCAGGCGCTGGCCGAACTCGGCGTCCTCGACGCCGATCACGGCGGCCTCGACCACCGCCTCGTGATCGGCGAGCAGGTCCTCGACCTCGCGCGGGAAGACGTTCTCCCCGCCGGAGACGATCATCTCGTCGTCGCGACCGTCGATGAAGAGGCGCCCGTCGGCGTCGATGTGGCCGACGTCGCCGCTGCAGAGCAGGCCGTCGATCACCTCCTTGCCGCCGCCGCCGGTGTAGCCCTCGAAGGACATCTCGTTGCCGACGAAGATGCGGCCGATGTCCCCCTGCGGCACCTCCTTCCCCCCCTCGCCGATGATCTTCACCGTGGTCCCCCGCGGCGGCTTGCCGGCGGTGCCGGGCGCGGCGCGCAGGTCCTCGGGGGTGGCGATCGTCGCGTAGGCGACCTCGGTCGAGCCGTAGAGGTTGTAGGCGTTGTCGCCGAAGCGGTCCATCCAGGCGGTCGCCAGCTCGCCCGGCAGGGCCGAGCCCGAGAGCGAGGTGATCCGCAGCGAGGAAAGGTCGTAGGCGGCGAGCGTCTCGTCGGGGAGGCTGAGGATCCGCTGGATCATCACCGGCACCACGGCCAGCACGTCGGCGCGGCTTTCCTGGACCGCCTGCAGGGTTCCCTCCGGGTCGAAACGGCGGCGCAACACCATCGTCGAGGCGGTGGGCAGGCTCATCACGAAGTGGAAGAAGCCCCAGGAATGGAAGAGCGGCGCCGCGATCATCATCGTCTCGCGGCTGCGGAAGGGGATCTTGTCGAGCAGCGCCGCGATCCCCAGCAGCCCGTCGGGGCTGGAGCGCTGGGCGCCCTTCGGGGTGCCGGTGGTGCCGGAGGTGAGGATCACGAAGCGGGGCTTGTCCGGCGGCGGCTTCAGATCGCCCTCGGCGCCGGCGTCGATCAGCTGCTCGAGCGTGGCCTCGTCGGTCTCCTCTCCCTCGTCGAGCCAGCCGACGATGCGCGCCACCGAGTCGTCGACGCCTTCCAGCAGACCGGCGAACTCGGAGTCGTAGACCAGCGCTTTCGGTTTCTCCCGGCGCGTCACCTCGGCCAGCTGCGGCCCGGCGAACATCGTGTTCAGGTAGAGGGCGCTGGCGCCGAGCTTGGCGGCGGCGAGGGTCGCCTCGACGAAGCCGCGGTGGTTGCGGCACATGATCCCGACCCCGTCTTCGTGGCCGATCCCCATCGCGGCGAAGGAGTGGGCGAGGGCGTTGCTGCGGCGGTTGAGGCGCTCGAAGCTGACCGCGCCGCGCTCGTCGACGATCGCGATCTCGTGCGGGTGGTGGATCGCCGCGGTCGCGGCGCCGGTCGCCGGGGAGGCGCCCCAGCGCAGGAAGGTGGCGCCGATCCTCGCCGCCTTGTCGGGGCGCATCGGCCCGACGATTCCGGCTTCGTGCAGCACTTTGGCCTCGAAGATCGAGTCGGCTGCGGAAGTGCGCAACTTCGCGGCGCTCTGACTGAGAATCCCCATCGCCGCGAAGACTATTCGCTCTGCACCGAGGCGACCGCGATGCAGGCGATCCCCTCACCGCGGCCGATCCAGCCCATGCCCTCGTTGCTGGTTGCCTTGACGCTGACCCGGGCCGAGGTGGCCTCGGCCAGGATCCGCTCCATCTCCGCCTTGTAGGGGCGGAGCCGGGGCTCCTCGCAGATCAGCGTCGCGTCGATGTTGACGATCGCGCCGGCGATCGTCCCCACCACCGTCCGCAGCAGGTCGATCGAATCCGCGCCCTGCCACTGCTCGTCGTCGTCGGGGAACATCGTGCCGATGTCGCCGCCCCCGCCGGCGCCGAGGATGGCGTCGATCACCGCGTGGGTGAGCACGTCCGCGTCGGAGTGACCGATGAGCCCCTGCGGGTGGTCGATCTCGACCCCGCCGAGGATCAGCGGGCGATCCTCCGCGAAGCGGTGGCTGTCATAGCCGATGCCGACCATCAGCCGACGCGACTGGGCAGCGGTGCCAACCGGCGCCGGCGACCCTCGAAGACGCATATCTCCCCCACTCCGAGGCTGTCGAGGAGGTTGAGCGCGAGGTCGTAGCCGAAGCCGACCTGCTCGGGGAGGTGAGCGTCGGACGAGAGCGCGAAGGGGGCCCCGGCCTCGACGCACATCTCGGCGAAGGCGCGGGCCGGATAGAGCTCGCCGACCGGCTTGCGCAGGCCGGCGGTCGAGATCTCGACCGCGATCCCACTCGCGGCGATCGCCTCAATCGCGGGTTCGTAGAAGTGGCGTGGGTCGCGCTCGGGCAGCGGCCGCGTCCCGCCCCAGACCTTGACCAGGTCCGGGTGGGCGAGGATGTCGAAGAGTCCCGACCGGGCACACTCGGCCAGGGACTCGAAGTAGCGGCGCCAGACCTCGTCCGCGTCCCCGCTGCCGTCCCAGATGTCCCAGCCGGGGTGGTCGACGGCCTCCTCGCCGATGAAGTGGACCGAGCCGACGACGTAGTCGAAGTCGCGCGCCTCGAGCATCGTCGCGGTGCGATCCTCGGCGCCCGGGACGAAATCGCACTCGATCCCGAGCTTCAACGGCGTGCCGCGGACGAACTCGCAGTAGGCGTCGAGGTCGTCGCGGCCGTTGCTCTGCCAGAGCGGGTGCGACCAGAGCTCGAGCGCCTGCCGGAAGCGGTAGACGTGCTCGGAGACGCCGAGCTCCTCGACCCCGGCGGCCGCGGCGGCCTGGAGATAGCGATCGACGTTCTCGGCGGTGAAATAGTGCTCGGCGGTCGTGTTCTCGTCGTCCGGGCGCAGGTGCAGGTGGTAGTCGGTCAGCATCTGAATTCAGCCTAGGACAAAGCGGGCCGCGGGACCGGTCCGGGCGGCACCTAGACTCCCGCCGCAATGGTCCGCCAGCTGCTCCTTCTCCTACTCGCCTTCGGGCTCGGCACCGCCATCGCGGCGCTGCTGGGGGCGGTAAGCCTCGGCGTCGCCCTGGGGGTGGGTCAGCTCTGCTTTGCGGCAACCCTGGTCTGGGTCCTGCTCAAGGACTAGCGCCGGCAGCCCGATCGGCCAGCAGCAGCTCCGCCACCCGCAGGTCGAGCGGCGTCGTCACCTTGAGGTTCTCCGGGCTCGTCGGGTGGATCAACACCCTCCCCCCGGCCGCCTCGACCAGCATCGCCTCGTCGGTCGCGGCGTCGCGAACCTCGGCATCGACCTCCAGCGCCGCCCGCAGCGCCTCGGCCCGGAAGACCTGCGGCGTCTGCGCCGCCCAGAGGCTGGAGCGATCAAGCGTCTCGCCGACCACGAGCGATGCATTTGGCATCTCTGAGGTGCCCAATGCATCGCTCGTGCCGGAACCGGCGGCCGCCTCGGTCCGCTTGACCGTGTCGGTAACCGGGGTCGCCGCGATTGCCCCGGCCGCGTCCGGGTGAGTATCCAGGCGGGCGACGAGCTCTTCGACCAGTTCAGGGGTCAGCAGCGGCCGCGCGGCGTCGTGGATCGCGACCAGCTCGGTCCCGACCGCCTCCAGCGCGTTGGCGACCGACTGGGCGCGGGTGGCGCCGCCGGCGACGACGCCGAGGTCGTGGCCGGCGAAGTCGTGGACGTGCCCCGGCGGGGCGGCGACGACAATCGAGCGCACCGAGTCGGAGGCCCGGAAGGCCTCGACCGACCACTCGACCATCGGCTTCCCCGCCAGCGGCACGAACGCCTTCGGGCCGCCGGCTCCCGAGTCGCTCCCCGAGCCGGCGGCCGCGATGACCGCGGTTACTGCGAGGGGGCTACGCCGTGGTGGCGAAGCGCTCCTCCAGCAGCCCGTCTAGGTACTCCTCCGCGCCCTCCTCGTCCTTGTCGAGCGCGTACATGAACTCCGACGCGAGGATCTTCTTGGCCCGCGTGTACATCTGCTTCTCACCGGTGGAGAGGCCCTTCTCCATCTCGCGGATCGCCAGGTTGCGGACGACCTCGGCCAGCTCGAAGACGTCGCCGGTCTTGATCTTCTCGCGGTTGTACTTGAAACGCCGGTTCCAGTTCTTCGGCATCTCGGAGACTTCGTCGGTGAGGACGTTTGTGACCTTCTTGATTTCCTCCTCGTCGATCACGCGACGCAGCCCGGCCACTCCCGCGTTTTCGCAGGGGACCATCACCGTCAGCTCGTTGTGGATGATCTTGATCGTGAGATATTCACGCTCGCTGCCCATCAGCTCGCGAGTCTCTTTCTTCAGCACCAGGCCAGCCCCGTGATGCGGGTAGACGACCTTGTCGCCCTCCTCGAAGTCGCAGACATATTCAATGTCCTCCTCGAAGACTGCCTCGATGGCCTCGTCTAGCTCGGGAATCGGTGGCTCCTTTCGTTTCGACGGCCCATCGCCGTCAGCTCTGTAAGTACCGGTCGACCAGCTCGACCTCCTGCAGCCGGCGCAGGCCCTCGCGGATGTCCTTGGCCCGGGTGGGACCGACTCCGTCGACGGCGGCGAGGTCGGCGTCGGAGGCCGCCAGGACCTCCTCCAACCCGCCCAGCTCGTGGATGATCTTCTGGACGACAAGCTTGGGGATGCGCGGGACGCGGCCCAGCGCGCGGTAGCCGCGGGAGGCGACTGGGAAATCGAGGGTGTTGAGCTTGCGGTCGTAGCCGAGCAGCTCGGCGAGCCGGCCGAAGTCGAGCACGTCCTGGTGCGGCATCCGGCTCAGCGCCTGCAGCACGGCGGCGAGGCTCTGCTCCGTGTCCTCGACGCTGTAGTCGCGGATCAACGCCGTCTTGTCGGCGGCGACGCCGACCATCGTCTCCTCCAGCTGCATCTCGATCAGGCGGCCCTCGGTGCCGAGCTCGACGATGTAGCGCTCGACCTCGACCGCCATCCGCGTCACCAGCTCGGCCCGCTGCAGGACCGCGAGGGCGTCGTGGAGGAAGCTGCCGCCCTCGAACTCGAGCACGGTGAGGCGGGCCGAGACCTGGCCGAGGCGCTCGCGGTACTTCTCCAGCGTCGCCAGCCCCTGGTTGGCCTTGGCCAGCACGGCCGGGATCTCCTGCAGGATGTACTTGGTGCCCTCGACGTAGAGCGAGACGACGTCGCGGCGCTGGGATATCGCGATCACCAGGGCGTCGGTCTGTTTGGAGACGCGCTCGGCGGTGCGGTGGCGGGTCCCCGTCTCCGAGGAGAGGATCGTCGGGTCGGGCATCAGCTGCACGTTGGCCCAGGCGATCGTCGTCGCCTCGGAGTTGAGCACGATCGCCCCGTCCATCTTCGCCACCTGGTAGAGCATCGCCGGCGTGTAGTCGACGTCGAGCTTGATCCCGCCCGAGAGCATGTGGGAGATGTCGTCGAGCTCGCCGACGACGATCAGGCCGCCGGTCCGGGAGTGGACGATGTTGTCGATCCCCTCCCGCAGCGAACCGCCGGGCGCGACGACATCGAGGGCCCTCAGTAGCCGAGGATCCTGACGTTCTGAAAGCTCATGGAGCTCATCCCCGGACAGTGAAGGCATCGCCTATAGGATGCCAAAAAGCGCTCTGGAATGCGGTCTGGCTATATCCGAGTGGACAGTACGGGATTCTTGTTGTCAACCGGATCGATCACTCAAATATGCCGCACCATAGGTTTCGGGCATCAGAGGTGGAATCGCCGGTGATGGCGATGGTGGCGCAACTGCTCATGGGGCGGGTCGCCGGCCACGGCGGGGTCCGGTCCGGGGGTCCCCGGATCTCGGACGAAGGTCCAGGTGAGTACGCCCCCGACCGCGCACAGCCCTGCCGCGAACCAGGTGGAGCCGGCGATCGCCTCGGCGTAAGAGTCGCTACCGCCCTGCAGGGCATGAAAGACCGCCCCGGTGGCGGCGAGTGAGATCGCGCCCGCCAGGACCCGATCCATCGCCAGCACCCCGGACGCGATCCCCACCTTCTCCCCCGGCATCGCCGCCATCGCCGCGGTCGACATCGGCGCGTAGACGAGCCCGAGGGCGATCCCGAAGAGGAGATAGCCGCCGAGGACGAGCCCGAAGGAGCTGTCGGCGCCGATCTGGGTCAACAACAGCAGCCCGGCCACGCCGCAGGCCATGCCGGCGGTCATCAGCCGGCGGGCGCCGAAGCGGGCGATCAGCCGGCCGGAGAAGGGCGAGACGAAGATCATCGGCACCGTGACCGGCAGGATCAGCAGGCCGGCGGCGATCGGCGAGTGGCCGCGCACGTCCTGCAGGTACTGGGGCTGGAAGAACATCACCGCCCAGTAGGCGCCGACCAGGGCGAAGGCGGCAGTGCTGGCGCCGAAGTAAGGACCGTTGCGAAAGAGCTCGAAGTCGACGATCGGGTTTGCGACCCGGCGCTCGATCCGCCCGAAGGCGAGCAGCGCGAGCAGCCCGACCAGAGCCAGGGCCGCCGTCAGCCCGCTTCCCCAGGCGTCCGACTGGACCAGAGCCAGGACGATGGCGGTGATCCCGACCGAGAGCGCCGCCAAGCCGCTCCAGTCGATCCTGGTGCCGGCGCCGGGATCGGTCGACTCGGGCGCGGCGAGCGCCGTGATCGCGATCCCGATCGCCGCGATCGGCAGGTTCATCCAGAAGATCACGCGCCAGTCGATTTCGATCAGGACGCCGCCAGCCAGGGGTCCGATGCCGAGCGCCACCGCCGAAACCGCCGCCCAGACTCCCAGCGCCCGCGGCTGCTCGGCGGAGGGGAAGGCGTTGCAGACCAGCGCCAGCGAGAGCGAGAGCATTGGCGCCGCCCCGGCTCCCTGCAGCACCCGGCCGACGATCAGCCCGACCTGGTCCGCGGCGGCGCCGGAGACGACCGAGCCGGCCGCGAAGACCACCATGCCGGCGATGAAGACCCGCTTGCGCCCGAACATGTCCCCCAGCCGCCCCGCGGTCACGACCAGCACCGCGATCGTCAGCAGGTATCCGTTCATCACCCACTGCAGACCCTCGCTACTGGCCCCCACGTCCCCCCGAATCGAAGGCAGCGCCAGCGCCACGACCGTTGAATCGAGCATCAACAAGAACAACCCCGAACAGGCCCCGGCCAGAGTCCACCACTTCCGATTCACGCTCACGATGTCCCGCGAAACTATCCATCCGAAGCGACGTGTTGACGAGGGGATCGGGTCCTTGCCACGCTGAATCAAGGACGAGTCAGTGGGTGGCGACCAGGTCGCGCTCGGGCTCGATGCCCCAGCGCTCGCCGGCGGCGACGAGATCGTCGCTGAGGGCCCAGCGGTCCGGCTGCTCCTCACCCTCGAAGGCCGGGCTGGCCCCCTTGAGGACCATGCTGCCGGTGTTGTCGCCGATCGCCCGGATCGCGGCGACGTCGCCGGCGGAGAGGCGCTGCTCGGCGGGAAGCGCGGCCAGCTCGACCCGCTTCTCCTCGATCGAACGCGCCTCCGGGCCCACCTCCTGGATCAGGGTCGGAGCGACGCACTCCACCGCTGGATGCGCCAGATTCCACTGGCAGGCCAGCTGCATCGGGGTCAGGCCGGCGCGCTCGGCCAAGGGCAGCAGCCGCTCCAGCTTCTCGGACCCGCGCTCGATCCAGCCGGCGGGGCGAAAGGCGCGGTGGTCGGTGCGGCCGAGCTCCATGCCGGGGCGCAGGTCGCCCCAGAAGAGGCCGCCGTAGTCGACGACGCGGGTCAGGACCTTGACCTCGGCGCGAGCCGCGGCATCGAGGCAGAGCTCGCCCGGCCAGGGCTCGAGTGGGTTAAGGATGATCATCGCCCAGTCGATGCGGTCGCCGAAGCGCTCGAGGCAGTCGATCAGGTCGAGGGTGAAGCCGTTGGCGGGCCCGGGGGCGACGCCGATCCGCGCCGTCAGCCCAGCCTCGCGCAGCGCCGTCATCCCGTCCCAGACCACCTCGCTGGAGTAGCCGATGCGATCGGGGTTGTGGAGCAGCAGCAGGTCGAAGGAGGAGGCGCCGAGGCGCTCGAGGCTGGCCTCGGCCGCCATCCGCAGGTAACCGGCGTACTCGTCCGGGCCCCGCAGGGCGGGATCGGTGAAGCGGGGGAAGCCCTTCGGGCCGTTGCGCTCGCCCTCGTAGAAGTCATGCCCGACAGCGCCGACCAGGCTGTAGCCCTCGCGCGGCAAGCCCTCCAGAGCCCGCCCCAGCACTCGGTCGGCCTCGCCCTGACCGTAGGCGTCGGCGGTCAGCACGGTCTCGATGCCGTCACCGGGTCGCAGCAGGGAGACCAGCCGCTCCTCGTCGATCGCCTCGCCGAAATGCAGGAAGCGCCCGCCGCTCCAGGTGCCGATCGCGCTGCGGCCCGGCTCGCTCACGGACAGACCCTCGAGGCCGCGAGCCGGTTCAGGATTCGGGGCGATCGTCGAGCGGCGAGGGGTCCTCGCCGTCGGAGCCGTCGCCGTCGCCCTTCTTGGCGCCGACCCCGACCGTCTCCGGCTCGGGCTTGGGCGCCGGCTTCTGCTTCGGCTTCTTCGGCGCCACGATCGTCAGGCTGAGCGGTTTGTCCTCCTCGTCCCCGGAGGGGTCGCGGTCGACCATCACGGTCGAGCCGGGAGTCATCTGGCCCTGACGCAGGACTTCGTCGGCGAGCGGGTCCTCGATGTAGCGCTGGATCGCCCGGCGCAGCGGGCGGGCGCCCATCGACGGGTCCCAGCCTTTCTCGACCAGCAGGTCCTTGGCATCGTCGGTCAGGTCGAGCTGCAGTTCGTGCTCGGCGACCTGGACGCGGACGCGGTTGATCATCAGGTCGATGATCTCTTTGACCTCGTCCTTGGCGAGCTTGTGGAAGACGATGACCTCGTCGATCCGGTTGAGGAACTCGGGCCGGAAGACTTTTTTGAGGTCGCCCATGATCCGGTTTTTCATGTCGCCGTAGGACATGCCGGTCTCATCCGAGACGGTGAACCCGATCGAGGTGTTCTTCGAGATCTCGGCGGCACCGATGTTCGAGGTCATGATCACGATCGCGTTGCGGAAGTCGACGGTGCGACCCTGGGCGTCGGTGAGGCGCCCGTCCTCGAGGATCTGCAGGAGGATGTTGAAGACGTCCGGGTGCGCCTTCTCGATCTCGTCGAGCAGCAGCACCGAGTAGGGCTTGCGGCGCACGGCCTCGGTCAGCTGGCCGCCCTCGTCGTAGCCGATGTATCCGGGAGGCGAGCCGACCAGGCGACTGACCGCGTGCTTCTCCATGTACTCGGACATGTCGATCCGGATCATCGCCTCCTCGTCGCCGAAGAGGAAGTCGGCGAGGGTGCGGGCGAGCTCGGTCTTGCCGACCCCGGAAGGACCGAGGAAGATGAAGGAGCCGGCCGGGCGCTTGGGGTCCTTGATCCCGGCACGGGAGCGGCGGATCGCTTTGGAGACGGCGGTGATCGCGACCTCCTGGCCGATCACGCGCTTGTGCAGTTCCTCCTCCATGCGGATCAGTTTCTTGGTCTCGGCCTCGGTCAGCTTGAAGACCGGGATGCCGGTCCACATCGAGACGATGTCGGCGATCTCCTCTTCGCCGACGACCGGGCGCTCGCCGTCCTCGCCCTCGGCCCACTCGTCTTCGAGCTGGCGCTTTTTCGTCGTCAGCTGACGCTCGGTGTCGCGCAGGTTGGCGGCCTTTTCGAACTCCTGGGCCTCGATCGCGGCCTCCTTGTCGCGCCGCGTCGTCTCAATTTCCTCCTCGAGATCGCGGTAGACCGGCGGCGTGCTCATCGACTTGATGCGCATCCGCGAGCCCGCCTCGTCGATCAGGTCGATCGCCTTGTCGGGCAGGAAGCGGTCGGAGATGTAGCGGTCGGCGAGCTCGGCGGCGGCGGCCAGCGCCTCGTCGTTGATCGTCACCCGATGGTGCTGTTCGTAGCGCTCGCGCAGCCCTTCGAGGATCTTCACGGTGTCCTCGGGCGAGGGCTGGTCGACCTTGATCTGGGCGAAGCGGCGCTCCAGGGCGGAGTCGCGCTCGAGGTACTTGCGGTACTCGTCGAGCGTGGTCGCGCCGATCGTCTGCAGCTCGCCGCGGGCCAGGGCCGGCTTCAGGATCGAGGCGGCGTCGATCGCGCCCTCGGCGGCGCCGGCGCCGACCAGGTTGTGGAGCTCGTCGATGAAGAGGATGATGTCGCCGCGCTGGGTGATCTCTTTCATCACCTTCTTCAGCCGCTCCTCGAACTCGCCGCGGTACTCGAGCCGGCGACCAGGGCGGCCAGGTCGAGCGTGTAGATCTGTTTGTTCTTGAGCAGCTCCGGGACCTCGCCGGAGTTGATCTTCGCCGCCAGGCCCTCGACCACGGCGGTCTTGCCGACGCCGGGCTCGCCCAGCAACACCGGGTTGTTCTTGGTGCGGCGAGAGAGGATCTGCATGATCCGCTCGATCTCGGTTTCGCGACCGATCACCGGGTCGAGCTTGCCCTCCTCGGCGAGGCGGGTGAGATTGCGCCCGAACTGGTCCAGCAGTTTCGAAGACTTTTTGCCGCCCTCGCCCTGACCGCTACCGCTGCCGCCGCCCTGGCGGCGACCGCCGGGGCCGGACAGCATCCGGATCACCTCGTTGCGGATCTTGTCCGAGTCGGCGTCGAAGTCGAGCAGGATGCGGGCGGCGACGCCCTCGTTCTCACGCACGAGTCCGAGCAGGATGTGCTCGGTGCCGATGTAGTTGTGACCGAGCGAGAGCGCCTCGCGCAGCGCCAGCTCGAGGACCTTCTTGGCGCGCGGCGTGAACGGGATCTGGCCGGAGGTGACCTCCTCACCGGAGCCGACGATGCGCACGACCTGCGAGCGCACCCGTTCGACGGTGATGTCCAAGGACTCAAGGACGCGGGCGGCGAGTCCCTCCTCCTCGCGGAGCAGGCCGAGCAGGATGTGCTCGGTGCCGATGTAGTTGTGCTTGAGAGTACGCGCCTCCTCTTGGGCGAGGACGACGACTTGGCGGGCTCTCTCGGTGAATCGCTCGAACAAAAGATTCCTCTTCTTGGTCGAACCCGGTTGGCCCGGGTTAGTACCGGCAGACGCCCTTCGTTATCGGCAGGCGTCCATGTGTTCCGTAACTCTACCGAGACCGTCAGTCCGGTCCCGGGCGCCAAGCCGGTCTTTACGTCTTCATCGCCGGAAACAGCAGCACCTCACGCAAACTGCTCGCCCCCGTCAGCATCATCACCAGGCGGTCGATTCCGAGCCCGACACCGCCGGTCGGGGGCATTCCCTGCTCGAGCGCCTCGATGAAGGCCTCGTCATAGGGCTGTGCCTCGTCGTCCCCGCGCTCCAGCTCAGCGGCCTGCTGCTCGAAGCGGCGGCGCTGCTCGTCGGGGTCGTTGAGCTCGCTGAAGGAGTTGGCGATCTCGACTCCGCCGACGAAGGCCTCCCAGCGCTCGACCAGGCCTGGCGCCGAGCGGTGCGCCTTGGCGAAAGGCGAGAGCTCGACCGGGTAGTCGAGGACGAAGGTGGGCTGGACCAGGGCCGGCTCGACCTCGCGCGAGAAGAGCCCGTCGACCAGCTTGCCCCAGCCCTCGGCCGGGTCGGGCTCGGTCCCCATCGCCCGCGCCAGCGCCTCCCGGGTCGGGTGCTCGGCGATGTCGACGCCGGCGCGCTCGAGGATCGCCTCGCGCATCGTGATCCGGCGCCACGGCGGCGCCAGGTCGATCTCGACCTCGCCCCGCTTCACCTTGGTCGTGCCCAGCACCCGCTCCGCCACCTCGGCGACCAACAGCTCGAGGTCGTGCGCCGTCTTCTCGTAGTCGGCGTAGGCCTCGTACCACTCGAGCATCGTGAACTCGGGGTTGTGCTTGTGCGAGACCCCCTCGTTGCGGAAGTCCTTGCCGAGCTCGTAGACGCGGTCGATGCCGCCGACGACCAGCCGCTTCAGGTAGAGCTCGGTGGCGATGCGCAGGTAGAGGTCGCGGTCGAGGGCATTGTGGTGGGTCGTGAAGGGCCGGGCCAGGGCGCCGCCGTAGAGCGGCTGCAGGACCGGCGTCTCGACCTCGGTGTAGCCGTGTTCGTCGAGCCAGCGGCGGATCTCGCTGATGCTGCGAGCCCGGATCTGGAAGACGCGGCGGCTCTCCTCGTTGGCGATCAGATCGAGCTCGCGGCGGCGGAAGCGGGTCTCGGTGTCCTCGAGCCCGTGGAACTTGTCGGGCGGCGGGCGCAGGCTCTTGGCCAACAGGCGCCAGTGGTCGATCGCCAGCGAGAGCTCGCCGCCGCGGCGGGTCGCCATCGCCGTCCCCTCGGCACCGACGATGTCGCCGAGGTCGAGGTTGACGAGCAGGGCGAAGGCCTCCTCGCCGAGCAGGTCCTCGCGGGCGTGCAGCTGGATCTGGCCACTGCCGTCGCGGAGGTCGAGGAAGCAGGCCTTACCGTGACCGCGGCGGGCGACGATGCGGCCGGCGACCCGGTGGCGCGACTCGGTCTCCATCCCGGCGGCCAGGCCCTCGTGGGCGGCTCGCACCTCGGCGATCTCCTCACGCCCGGAGAACTCGTGCGGGAACGGCTCGATCCCGGCATCGCGGATGCGGCCGAGCTTCTCTCGGCGGTCGCGCAGAACGTCGGAAAGCTTGGGCTCGACTGGCTCGCTCATCGCGGGCCGACCCTATCCGCCCTCAGGCTTTCTCGATCTTGGTGATTTTGAGTTTCTTCTTCGGGCCGCGCGGCACCTCGACGGTGACGATGTCGTTGCGCTTGCGACCGACCAGGGCTTTGCCGATCGGCGACTCGTTCGAGAGCTTGTGCTCGACCGGGTTGGCCTCGGTCGAGCCGACGATCTGGAATTTCTGCGAGTCGCCGGTCTTCTGGTCTTTGACGTGGACGACCGAGCCGAACCCGACCTCCTCGGTGCTGAGCGCCTTCTCGTCGATCACCGTGGCGCGCCGCAGCCGCTCTTCGAGCTGGGCGATCCGGCCCTCGAGCAGAGCCTGTTCGTTCTTGGCGTCGTCGTATTCGGCGTTCTCGGAGATGTCGCCGAATTCGCGCGCCTCCTTGATCCGCGCCGCGACCTCACGGCGTTTGGTCGTCGAGAGGTGCTCGATCTCCGCTTTCAGTTTTTCGAGACCCTCTGAGGTGACAACCGCCTGACGACTCACTAGCACGACCTCGCTTTTGGCTTTTTGGAGCCGCGGAAGCGACTCCCAGACCGAAAAAAACACCCAGATATGGCGGACTGATTCGCCACACCCAGGCACGGAGTCGCGGGATTATAGCGAGGGGCGTAACCCGGCAATCAAGGGCGTTCAAGCAACCGACGCGGGGACCGCGAAGGCGCCGATCAGCTCGCGCGCCCGGGTCAGGTCGGCGCTGCGCTGCAGCTCCTCGGCGATCGCCTCCGGGGCCCCGAGCCGCTCCACGTACCAGGGGTAGAACTTGCGCAGATAGCGCTCCGCCCGCTCGCCGCCGAGGTGATCCTCGGCGCTGTCCATCACCCAGAGCAGCTCGGCCGCGACCTCCTCGCGGGCGGGAGGCTCGCGGCGCCGCCCGGTCAGTTCCTCGAACAGCCAGGGGTTTCCGAGCGAGCCGCGGGCGATCATCACCGCGTCGGCGGCGGACTCCTCGTAGGCGCGGCGGGCGGCCTCGGCGCTGGAGAGGCCGCCGGAGACGATCACCGGCACCTCGACCCGTTCGACCAGCTCCCGGGTCAGCTCGTAGTCGGGAGCGCCCTTGTGGCCCTTGGTCGCGGCACGCGGGTGGAAGGCGATCGCGGCCACCCCGGCCTCCTCGGCCAGTCGCACGGCGAGGTCGAAGCCGGAGCGATCGCCGGCCTCGATCCCGGAGCGCAGCTTGACCGTGACCGGCACCCCTCCCCCGCCCGCGATCGCTCCGCGCGCCAGGGCCAGGGCCAGGTCCGGGTCGCGCAGGAGCTGGGCGCCGGCGCCGGTCTTGCGGACCTTCGGCACCGGGCAGCCCATGTTGATGTCGATCAGATCGGCGCCGGCCTCGGCGGCGATCGCGGCCCCGGAGCGCATCACCTCGGCGTCGTGACCGAAGAGCTGAACCGAGACCGGGTGCTCGTCGGGGTGGATCCGCATCAGCTCCCGCAGGGTGCGCTCGTTGCGGTAGTGGAGGGCGAAGCTGGAGACCATCTCCGAGACCGCGAGGCCGGCACCGTGGCGTTTGGCCTGCAGCCGCACGAACCAGTTGCCGATGCCGGCCAGCGGCGCCAGCAGTACGCGGTTGGAGATCTCGACGTCGGCGATCCGCAGCGGATCAGTCAGTTGTGGGCGCGTTGCGTTCATGGATGAGGCGCAGCCCCTTGAGGGTAAGCATGTCGTCGACCTCGTCGATCGTCTCCGTGTACGGGACGACGGCGGAGGCATAGCCGCCGGTGGCTAGCAGCCGCGGGTTGGGAAGTTCGTCTTCGATCCGCCTGACGATGCCGTCGATCAGTCCGGCGAAGCCGAAGATGAAGCCGGAGTGGATCGCCGCCCGGGTCGAGCGGCCGATCGCTTCCTGCGGCTCTTCCAGGTCGATCCGGGAGATCCGCGCCGCACGGTCGATCAGGGCGGTGAGCGAGGGTGCCAGGCCGGGGCCGATCGCGCCGCCGAGGTACTCGCCCTCGGCGGAGACGACGTCGATGTTGATGCCGGTGCCGAAGTCGACGGAGACGCAGGCCTCACCGAAGCGCTCGTAGGCGGCGATCGCGTTGACGAGGCGGTCGGCCCCGACCTCGAGCGGGTTCTCGATCCGGATCGGCATTCCCGTCTTCACCCCGGGGCCGATCGTCAGGCACTCGGCCTCGAGGTAGCGCTCGGTCAGCTGTTCGAACTGACTGCCGAGCGGCGGCACGACCGAAGAGACGCAGACCGCGTCGACGTCGCCGAACGACATCCCGCAGAGTGAGAAGAGGCCGGCGATCCGCTCGGCCAGCTCGTCTCCGGTCGCGCCAGAGCGGGTTTGGAAGCGCCAGTGCTCGCCGAGGTCCTCGCCCTCGAAGACGCCCAGGTGGGTCTGCGTGTTTCCGACGTCGGCGACGAGAAGCATCGGCCGATTATCGCGGGCGGCGACTGGCCAGGCAGCCAAGCCGGCCCGAGTGCGCATAGGATCGGCCCGTGACCGCGACCGCCCGTCTCTACGTAATCCCCGCCTCGCACCCGTCGATCGCCGTTCAGCTGATGCTCGAGCGCAAGGGCATCGAGTACAAGCGCACCGACCTGCTGCCGGTGATCTCCAAGGGGGCGCTGCGGGCCGTCGGCTTTCCGGGCCAGACCGTCCCGGCGCTGAAGATCGAGGGCGCCAAGGTGCAGGGCTCGCGTCAGATCGCCCGCGAGCTCGAGCGCCTGCGCCCGGAGCCACCGCTCTTCCCCGCCGACCCGGAGCGGCGGGCCGCGGTTGAGGAGGCGGAGCGCTTCGGCGACGAGGAGCTGCAGCACCCGATCCGCCAGATCCTCTGGTGGACCCTGAAGCACGACAAGGCGCCGCTGCGCAGCTACTCGGAGGGCGCCAAGATCGGGATGCCGATCGGGCTGGCGATGAAGACCGCCGCGCCGATCGTCGCCCTCTCCGCCCGCTTCAACGAATCCAGCGACGAGAACGCCCGCGCCGGCCTGGCGGCTCTGCCGGGCCTGCTCGACCGGGTCGACGAGCTGATCGCCGCCGGCGTCATCGATGGCGAGGAGCTCAACGCGGCCGACTTCCAGATCGCCCCCAGCATCGGCCTGGCGATGACCCTCGACGACCTGCGCCCGGCGATCGAGGGGCGGCCGGCCGGGGCGCTGGCGAAGCGCGTCGTGCCCGACTACCCGGGTAAGACGCCGCCGATCCTTCCCGCCGCCTGGCTCAAGCCGCTGCGCGGCGAGCCCGCCGCCGCCTAGAGCGGGCCGACCCGGTCCGCCCGCTGTCCCGCGGGCAGCGTCGCCAGGGCATCGGCCAGGCGGGTGCCGTCGGGGAGGGTCAGGTCCGGGTCCAGCTCCAGTAGCGGGGCGAGGACGAAGCGGCGGCTGGTGACCTCGCGGTGCGGGAGGGTCAGGCGGTCCGTGGTCAGCTCGAGGTCGCCGAGCAGGAGCAGGTCGACGTCGAGCGGGCGGGGGCTGTGGCGGGGCGCCTCGAAGGCGCGGCCGCGCTCGGCCTCGACCGCCTTACAGACGTCGAGCAGCGCCTCCGGCTCGAGCCCGGTGCGGATCCGGATCGCTGCGTTGAGGAAGTCGGGCTGTTCGAGGATCTCACCGACCGGCTCGGTCACGTAAGCGGAGGAGACGGCCTCGACCTCGACCTCGCGCTCGCCCAGCAGCTCGATCGCCGCCCGCAGATGGCCGGCGGAGTCGCCGACGTTGGAGCCGAGTCCGAGGTAGCCGCCGCGCAACGGACTAGCCCTCGCGGGCGTCGTCCTCGCCGTCCTCGACGGCGCGTTCCTGGGTCACCTCGACCGCGACCTCCTGGATCGCCAGCGGCAGCGGCGGCTCCGGCTTCGCCGCCCTGACCCGGACCGAGTCGCAGCCGTAGCGCTCCATCAACCGCTGCCCGACCACCTGGGCCAGGCGCTCCAGGGTCTTGTAGCTGCGCTCGGTCGCGGCGAGGGCGACGATGTCGCAGACCTGGGCGTAGTCGACCGTGTCCTCAAGCCGGTCGGTGAGGACCGCGTCGCAGTCGGGCACGTCGAAGGAGATGTCGAACTCGAGCCGCTGGCCCACCTCCTGCTCGGCTTCGCTGACGCCGTGGTGGGTGTAGATCGAAAGCCCGCGCAGCTCGACCTCGGCGCTTGACTCGATGCCGTTGCCGTGAGCCTCCATCCCGGCAACCTATCCCAGGATCGCCGTGGCGACGGCCATCGCCTGGCCGACCTCGGCGACGTCGTGGACGCGCAGGACCTCAGCGCCCTCGGCCGCCGCCAGCACCGAGGAGGCGATCGTGCCGCCCAGCCGCTCCCCGGCATCGGAGCCGTCGACCCTGCCGATGAAGCTCTTGCGCGAGGTCCCGATCACCAACGGCCGCCCCAGCTCGCGCAGCTCGCCGAGCCGGCGCAGCAGCTCCAGGTTGTGCGCGGCGGTCTTGCCGAAGCCGATGCCCGGGTCGAGCCAGATCCGCTCCTCCTCCACCCCGGCCGCGACGGCCGCCTCGACCCGCCCGGCGAGGAACGCCTTGACCTCGTCGACCACGTCCTCGTAAACCGGGTTCTCCTGCATAGTCCGCGGGCTGCCGAGCATGTGCATCAGCACCACCGTGGCGCCGCGATCGGCACACAGCCCCGCCATCTCGCCGTCGCCCCGCAACGCCGTCACGTCATTGACGATCCCCGCCCCGGCGTCAAGGGCGGCCGCCGCAACTGCGGCCTTGGAGGTGTCCACGGAGATATCCGCCCGACCCCCGGCCAACCCCGAGATGACCGGGACAACTCGCCGCAGCTCCTCCGCCTCGGAAACCACCTCCGCCCCCGGCCGCGTCGATTCCCCACCGACATCCAAAATCGCCGCCCCCGCCCGAGCCAGCTCCTCCCCATGGGCGACAGCCGCATCCGGATCCAGATACAGGCCACCATCCGAAAACGAGTCCGGAGTCACATTCACGACCCCCATGAGCTGTGGGCGAGTCACAGCCGGAGTATCCCGACCGCCCCTCGCCCGGGTGGCGTGGGGTGAGGTGCCGAGAACGTAAACCTCGCCCGCAGGCGCCTCACCCCACGACGCCCGGGCGCCAGAGCGATCGGCGCTACTAGCTGGCGTCCCCGCCCGCAAACCCCGGACGTGGATGCGGATTCGGCCGCGCACCCTCGCGCTGCGGCCGCTCCGCCTGCGGTGGCGTCTCGGCCGGCTTGGCCGGCTCCTCGTCCTCGGCGAAGACCTCGTCCGCGGACTTGCCTTCGAGCAGCGCCGCGAACTGATCGGCGTCGATCGTCTCCCGCTCGAGCAGCAGTTTCGAGACCCGGTCGAGCTCGTCGCGGCGCTCGCCGAGCAGGCTCTTCGCGGTCTGGTGGGCGCTCTCGACGATCCGGCGGATCTCGTCGTCGATCTCGCGGGCGATCTCGTCCGAGTAGTCGGGCTCGGAGGAGAACTCGCGGCCGAGGAACGGCTGGCCGCGATCGTGGCCGAAGACGCGGGGGCCGAGGCGCTCGGACATGCCGAAGCGCATCACCATCTGCTTCGCCGTCTCGGTCACCTTTTCGAGGTCGTTGGAGGCGCCGGTGGTGATCTCGCCGAAGATGATCTCCTCGGCCGCGCGGCCGCCGAGGGTCATCGCCATCGTGTCGGTCAGCTCGGCGCGGGTGGTGAGGAACTTGTCCTCGGTCGGCAGGCTGATCGTGTAGCCGAGCGCCTGGCCGCGGCTGATGATCGAGATCTTGTGGACCGGGTCGCAGTTGGGCAGGAGGTGGCCGACGATCGCGTGGCCCATCTCGTGGTAGGCGGTGATCAGGCGCTCCTTCTCGCTCATCACCCGGGTCTTCTTCTCGGGGCCGGCGATCACGCGCATGATCCCCTCCTCGAGCTCCTTCATGCTGATCTCGCGGCTGCCGGTGCGGGCGGTCAGCAGGGCGGCCTCGTTGATCAGGTTGGCGAGATCGGCGCCGGTGAAGCCCGGGGTCTGCGCGGCGAGGGTGTCGAGGTCGATCTCCCGGCCCAGCGGCTTGCCGCGGGTGTGGACCTCGAGGATGTGCTTGCGGCCCTTGCGGTCGGGGCGGTCGACGACCACCTGGCGGTCGAAGCGACCGGGCCGCAGCAGCGCCGGATCGAGGATGTCGGGCCGGTTGGTGGCCGCGATCAAGATGATGTTGTCCTTCATTTCGAAGCCGTCCATCTCGACCAGCAGCTGGTTCAGCGTCTGCTCGCGCTCGTCGTGACCGCCGCCCATGCCGGCTCCGCGGTGGCGGCCGACGGCGTCGATCTCGTCCATGAAGATGATGCAGGGCGAGTTCTGTTTGGCCTGCTCGAAGAGGTCGCGGACGCGGCTGGCGCCGACGCCGACGAACATCTCGACGAAGTCCGAGCCGGAGATCGAGAAGAACGGGACGCCGGCCTCGCCGGCGACGGCCCGGGCCAGCAGGGTCTTACCGGTGCCGGGAGGGCCGTAGAGCAGGACGCCCTTGGGGATCCGGGCTCCCAGCGCCTGGAACTTCTTCGGATTCTCGAGGAATTCCTTGATCTCCTCCAGCTCCTGCACCGCCTCGTCGACGCCGGCGACGTCGCGGAAGGTGATTTTCGGCGCGTCCACGGACATCCGCTTCGCTTTCGATTTGCCGAAGTTCATCACCCGCGAGCCGCCGCCCTGCATCTGGTTCATGAGGAAGATCCAGAAACCGAGGAAGAGGACGAAGGGCAGGATGAAGGTGAGCAGCGAGAGCAGGCCGTTGCTGCCGGAACCGTGGACGACCGTCTTCGTCTTCACGTGTTCGTTGAGCAGGTTGATCAGGCTCTGCTCGGTGTAGGGCGGGTAGCCCGTGGAGAAGCTTTCGCCGTTCTTCTCCTTGACGTCCAGCGTGTTGTCCTTGGTGTTGACCGTGACTTCTTCGATCTGGTTCGTCGCGATCAGGCCGGTCTCCGGCTGGACCAGTTCGTTGTAGGGCGGCGCCGGGGGTCCGGAGTCGCTGGTGATCACTTTCTGGGCGATGAAGGCCAGGATGACCACCAGAAGGATCGGGAACGCCGCGCTTTTGAAGAAACGCCTCAAGGGTGAAATGAGCGTACCAGGGCGGTTTTCCCTGCTCAGTCGGCGAGAGCGGCGACGTAATCGAGATTGCGGTATCGCTGAGCGTGGTCGAGCCCGTAGCCGATCGCGAACCGGTTCGGGATCTCGAAGCCGATGTAGCGCGGCGAGAGGTCGACACGGAGGCGCTCGGGCTTGGTCAGCAGGGCGCAGACCTCGAGCGAGGCGGGGTTGCGGGCCTTGAGGTTCCGCATCAGGTAGTGGAGCGTGAGGCCGGAGTCGATGATGTCCTCGACGATCAGCACGTGGCGGCCCTCGATCGACGCATCGAGGTCCTTGAGGATGCGGACGACGCCCGAGGAGTCGGTCTGGGAGCCGTAGCTCGAGACCGCCATGAAGTCGATCTCGCAGGGGACGTCGATGCTGCGCATCAGGTCGGCGAGGAAGAGCACGGCGCCCTTGAGGACGCCGACCATGACCAGCTCGCGACCGTCGTAGTCGCGGCTGACCTCGGCGCCGAGCTCGGCCACCCGTCGCTGCAGATCCTCCTGGGCGACGAGGGTCTCGCCGATCGCGGGGTCGCTCACCCGCCGCAGTCTAGATATAGAGAGCGCGCACCGGAGACTGGAAAAAGGCTTAGTCGCGCTCGGCGCGGAGGACGCCGGCCTCGACCACGGCGCGGACGCCACCGCCGAGATCGAGCCTGGCGGTGCCGGTGCGCCGCAGGCCGCCGACCTGCTCGGCGAAGCGGGCGGCACCGGGAACCGGGCGGCCGGCGGCGCCGTCGGCGAGCCGCTGCAGGACGAGGCGGCGCAGCGCTGGCGCCAGTTCTCCCAGCCGCTCGAGTGAGATCGTGCCGCGGGCGGAGCCGCCCGAGCCGTCGACCTCGGCGTCGACCAGGGCGTCGAGCACCTCCGCCTCGTCGCGCAGGAGGGCGGCGGTGCGCAGCACGTTGGCCGCCGCCGCCGGGTGGATCTTCGCCAGCTCCGGCAGCAGCTCGTTGCGAACGCGGTTGCGGGCGTAGGTCGACTCCGCGTTGCTGGCGTCCTCGCGCCAGCCCAGGCCGCGCCGCTCGCAGTAGGCGGTGGTCTCGGCGCGGGTGAAGCCGAGCAGGGGGCGGGCCAGGCGGCCGTCATGCGGGCGCATCCCCAGCAGCGCCCGGCGGCTGGGCGAGGAGGCGAGGCGGTAGAGGATCGTCTCGACCTGGTCGTCGGCGGTGTGGCCGGTGACGATCGTCGCGGGGGGGCGCTCCGACAGCTGCGCCGCCGCCGCGTAGCGGCAGTCCCGCGCCCAGGCCTGGAGGTTCCCCGGCCCCTCCGGCCGCCGTGGCCGCTCGATCTCCAACCCCACCCCGAGCGAGTCGCAGAGTCCCTGGCAGTGACGCTCGTCGAGACCGGAGTCGTCGCGCAGGCCGTAGTTGACGTGCAGCGCCGTCACCGCGTCGGCACCGGCGGCGCGCGCAGCCAGGTCGAGCATGCAGACCGAGTCCCGCCCTCCCGAGAGCAGCGCGACCACCCGGGTGCCGGGACCGACGAGCCCCTCGGCCAGCACCCGCTCCAGCATCTGCTCGGCGTCCACGGGTTGAGTTTAGGAGCGGGTGCTCAGCCGGCGGCGCGGACGACGAAGAGCTCGGTCGGGACCGGGAAGCCCTTGAGGCTGACCTGGCCGATCGGCTCCAGCCCGAGCCGCTCGCGGCCGCCGATCGCGGCGGCGACCCGATCGGTGACGAGGACCTCGCCGGCGAGGGCGCGGTTGACGACCCGGTGGGCCAGGTTCACGTGACTGCCGAAGTAGTCGCCGTCGCGGTAGACGGCCTCGCCACAGTGGATGCCGACCCGAGGCTGCGGGCGCTGGGGAAAGCCGGCCAGGAACTCGACCGCCCACTCGGTGAGCGAGGCGGCGTCGGGCGAGACGACCATCACCTCGTCGCCGATCGTCTTCACGATCGTCGCCTCCCGCGGCAGCGTCGACTCCACCGTCTCGACGAAGTTCTCGACCACGTCGAGGGCCTCCATGTCGCCCTCCTCCTCGGTGTAGCGGGTGAAGCCGGTGAGATCGATGAAGCAGAGGGCCATGGTGACCTGGCCCAGTTCGATTTCCGCCGTGTTGGCGTCGGCGCCGGCCTCCATGTGGCCGACCACGTCCTGCTCGATGAAGAAGCGCAGGTAGCGGTTGTGCAGGTACTCGGTCAGCGGCGCCGCCAGGGGCAGGATGTCGGCGGCCAGGTCGCCCATCTCCTCCGCCATCTCCAGCTCCGGCACCGCGTCGCGGATCAACGGTTCGTGGACGTAGAGGTGGAAGAGGCGAACCTCGGCGTCGGCGATCCGGCGCATCGACTGCACGTAGACGCGCACCAGCTGCAGGAAGGCGACGAGGGGAAAGCCGGCGGCGAGGACCCGGGCGCAGTGGCGCAGCGCGGCGGCGTCCTCCGGGGTGAGGTGGCGCTGCCGCCCCTTCGGGGTGCCGAGGATGACCAGGATCCGTTCGATCAGCTCCGGCTCCAGCCCGGTTTCCTCGGCGACCGCGCCGAGCGAGATCGTCTCCTCCGCATCGGAGAAGAGCTCCTCGGTGAAGCCGAAGGCCAGGCGCCCCTCCCGCCCGGCCTCGCGCAGGTCCTCGAGCGAGTAGCCGCGCTCGCGCATGCGGGCGACGACGCGGGCCTGGGCGGCGGCGGTGGCGGTCCAGCGGCCGCGGCGGACGGGGACGATCTTCTCCTCCGCCCAGCGTTTGAGCGTGCTGACCGGCACGCCCGAGCGACGGGCCGCCTCGCTCAAGCTGATCCGCTCGTCGGTCACGACCAGCGAGGCTAGCCACTGCCGGGGAGGGAGCGATACCCGCTCCCTCCCCGGCGTGCCCTCCTAGCTCGCTAGGTGGGGAGCTCCGACTCCTCGTGCAGCTGCAGGACCGGCTCGCCGCCCTCGCCGGTGCGGATGCGAATCGCTTCCTCCACCGGGATGACGAAGATCTTGCCGTCTCCCACCTCGCCCGTACGGGCGTGCTTGAGAATCGTCTCGATGACGATCGCCTTGTCTTTGTCCTCGACGACGATCTCCAGCTTCACCTTCGGCCGGACGTTGACGGTGAGGGTCGAGCCGCGATACCGCTCGACGATGCCTTTCTGACGCCCCGAGCCCTTGGCCTCGATGATCGACAGGGAGGGAAATCCCTTGTCGAGCAGCTCAGCCCGGATCGGCTCGAACGCCTCGTGGCGGATGAACGCCTCTATCTTTTTCATGCGTCCAGGCCTCCTATGGCTCGGTCGTGGTCATCGGGCTCACGGCCGGAGCCGCGACCGGGGTCGGGGTCCCACCGCCCCCGGTGTACAGCCCCGTCGAGTACTCGGGCTGGGGGATGAACTGCTCCGGGTACCCGTACATCCCGTGCTCGGAGATGTCGAGGCCGGCGTCCTCCTCCTCGGGGCTGACACGTATCCCGATCGTCTTCTTGAGGATGTAAAAGATCCCGAAGGAGACGACGAACACGCACCCGAAGGCGACCGCCACGCCCTCGGCCTGGGCGCCGAGCTGATGGAACGAGCCGCTGTACCAGAGGCCCGGGTCGCCGACTTCGTTGAATTCGGCCAGGCGCGGCGAGGTGAATATCCCGCAGGCCAGGGTGCCCCAGATACCGGCGAGGCCGTGTGCCGAGGTGGCGCCGACCGGGTCGTCGATCACCTTCTCGATCGCGATCACGCCGAAGACGACGATCACACCGGCGACGGCGCCGATGATCGGTGCCGCCCAGTACTCGACGTAACCGGAGGGAGCGGTGATCGCCACCAGGCCCGCGATCGCGCCGTTACCGGCCATGCCGATGTCGATGGTTTTCGAGAGCAGGTACATGACCGCCACCGCCGCGACCACCCCGGCGGCTGCCGCGAGGTTGGTGACGACGACTACTTCGGCGAAGCGGCCGCCGATCGCCCCCAGGGTCGAGCCCGGGTTGAACCCGAACCAGCCGAGCCAGAGGATCAGCACGCCGAGGCCGACCAGCGGCATCGAGTGCCCCGGGATCGCCCGCGGCTTGCCGTCTTTCGTGTACTTGCCGATACGCGGGCCGAGCAGCAGCAGCGCCGCGAAGGCCCCGGTCGCACCGATCAGGTGGACCACCGTCGAGCCGGCGAAGTCCTGCATGCCGACGTTGACCTGGAGCCAACCGCCACCGAAGATCCAGTGACTCAGCACCGGGTAGAGAACGGAGCTGAAGATCACCGCGTAGATGATGTACGCGCTGAACTTGATCCGCTCCAGCGTGGCACCCCAGACGATCGCCAGCGAGACCGCGCAGAACACGAACTGGAAGAACATGAACGCGGCGGGGCTGATCGAATACGTTTCGACGAAGGGGATGCTCTTGCCCGCTTCTTCGATCGAGGAGCCGACGTTGAGGAAGAACCCGTGGTCCCCCGCGATCGAGCCGAGCCCGCCGAAGGCAAGCGCGAAACCGACCGCCCAATAACAGAGCGACGCGATCGAGAAGTTGACGAGGATCTTGGCGACCCCGGCACCTGCGTTCTTCGCCCTGGAGAAACCGACCTCCAAGAGCAGGAAGCCCGCCTGCATGAACATCACCAGGACGCCGGCGACGATCACCCACATCGCGTTGATGCTGGCTTCCGGCGTGTCCAGGATCGGCACGGCTTCCGCACCGAATGCGAGCCCCGGTAGAACGAGCGAGGCAACCGCGGCCACCGGGCCTGCGATCAAGAGCCTCTTTTTCATCAATTCCTCCTAGCCCGCCGGGGCCCAGCCCGCGGCGGTCGTGATTGGACGAGTCCGAATCACCGTAAGTTCGGGGGCGATGGCGATGTTTAGACGGCTGGAGCAAATCCCCACGGCGCGTCTCTCACAAGTGGCTAGGCTCGACGCCCGATGCCGGCGAGACTGCGTCCAACCGCTCCGATAGCCGCCGACGCGGTGCTGGTCGGAGACCCCGGCAGGGCCCTGATGCTGGCCCAGGCGCTGCTCGAGCAACCGAAGATGAGCAACCACGCGCGCGGGCTCTGGGGCTACTCGGGCAAGACCCCGGACGGGCACGACCTCTCGATCCAGGCGACCGGCATGGGCGGCCCGAGCGCGGCCCTGGTCCTCGCCGACCTGGCCGAGTTGGGGGTACGGTGGGCGATCCGGGTCGGCACCTGCACGGCGCTGGACCCCGACCTCGGCACTGGACAGCTGCTGGCGATAACCGAGGCGCACGCCTGGGGCGGCGGCGGTGCCGGCGAGCGGGTCGCGGCCGACGCGCGATTGACGAAGCGCCTGGTGGCCGAGCTCGGCGACGAGGCGCGGCCGGCGACCGTCGCCAGCCTCGACACCCTCCATGGCGGTGGCATCCCCGCGCCGGTCGCGGCGGGCGACGCGGCGGACATGCAGACGGCGACGCTGTTCTCCCGCGGAGGCCAGCTCGGCGTCGCGCTCGCCGCGGTGCTGATCGTCACCGCGAGCGCCAGCGGCGAGCAGATCGAAGACGAGGCGAGCGACGTCGCCGCCTCGCGAGCCGGGAGAGCCGCCTCGGCCGTACTCTCAACCTAAAGTCGAGGCTTAGTCTTTAGATTTTTTGGCGGGTTTTTTGGCTGCCTCGCGCCGCAGCCCCCCGACCTCGCGGCTGAGGTCGTCGAGCTGCTCCTCGACCTCCTCCAGGCGCTGGGAGAAGGAGCGCAGCCGGCGCTCGAGTCGCTCCAGGTCCGTGGCGGAGGAGAGGTTCAGCGCGCTCATCGCCGCCTGCTGGGCCTCGATCGCCTTCTCACGGGCGCCGAAAGCGGCCCCGATCGCGTTGTGCAGCGTCGGATTGTCGATCAGCGCCTGTGCGATCTCACCGATCGCCTGCTCGCTGCGCGCCCTCAGACCGTCCTGCTCATCTTGCTCGAAGCTCACCCGCGCCTGCCTTTCGCCGTTCGTTGACAGCAGCTTAACGAGCACATCCGGGCGAGTTGAAACTCTGCTGACTGCAGGGACCTCGCCAATCTTGATTAAGTTGATCAGGTATGAACCTAATGTTGATTAAGGCCTTGTTGGGGGGCGGCCGTCGCCGTTGCGTGCCCCTGGGCGAACAAGTAGCTTGGTCTCGCCTGCCGCGCGGGGAGGGTGCGGACGCAGATACCGCGTTCCGTAGCAGCGGGCAACGAGGCGCACTGGGATGAGAGCCAAGATCGCACTAGTAGTCGTACTCGCCAGCTTCCTGGCGCTGTCTGTCCTTGGCGTCGCGATGGCCGCCGACCCGGTCGGCGAAAGCGCGTCGACCGAATCGTCCGCCACGACCACCACGGCGGTGCCCTCGCTGCAGGCCCCCGCCTGCGCCAACGGCCTCGACGACGACGGGGACGGCCTGATCGACCTCGCCGACCCGGACTGCCTCTCGCCCGCTGGCACCAGCGAGGCGCCGGCGCCCGCCGCGGCTCCGACCGGAGCCAGCGCCGGGACTCCCCTGCCCGCCCCCGAAGCGGCTCCGGCCCCAAGCGGGGAACCCACCGCCCCGGGCGGTGGCCTCAAGAAGGGCAGCACGATCGACGGCAGCGAAGTCGGCGAAGAACGTAGCGGCGTCACCCACAACGAGAGCCTCGGCGACTCCAGCGGCGGCGGCGGCTCCGGCGGCGGCGTCCGCGCCCCCAGCGCCACCGGCGGCGGCGATCAGCCGCTGGCCGAAGAATCGGACGGCGGCTCCCAGTTCGGCTCCGGCGGCGCCCCCACCCTCGGCAACCCGACGACGACGATCGCGCCGTTCGGGCCCGCCCCGATCGGCGTCCCCAACTTCGTCATCGACTCCTTCGAGATCCCGCCCTTCCTGCTGCCGATCTACCAGGCCTGCGGAACCGAATACGGCATCCCCTGGGAGGTGCTGGCCTCGATCAACAAAATCGAGACCGCCTTCGGGACCAACCTCAACGTCTCCAGCGCTGGCGCCGTCGGCTGGATGCAGTTCCTGCCGTCGAGCTGGGAAGCGTACGGCGTCGACGCCAACGGGGACGGGCGCAAGGACCCTTACAACCCGGTCGACGCGATCTGCGCCGCCGCCCGGTATCTGAAGATCGCCGGCGGCACCCATGACCTCTACAACGCGATCCTCGCCTACAACCACGCCGACTGGTACGCCCAAGAGGTCCTGCTCTACGCCCGCGCCTATGGCAAGCTGCCCTCCGACCTGGTCGGCTCGCTGACCGGGCTGACCGAGGGCGCCCACTTCCCGGTCGCCGCCAACGCCCGCTACGCCGACGACATCTCGGCCCGGGCGGCGCTGAAGAGCTCGACCACCGATTCGCGGGTCTCCGGCAACGCGGCGGAAATCATCTCCTCCTCGCCGACGCGGCGCGGCATCAACATCTTCTCCCAGGCGGGCGCGCCGGTGGTCGCTGTCAACGACGGCGTCATCCGCAAGCTCGGCAGCTCACCGAAGCTGGGCAAGTACATCGTCCTCGAAGACACCTACGGCAACCGCTACACCTATGCCGAACTGGGCGAGCTGGTCCGCGACCATCGCCTCGTGGTGATGCCGACCGGCAAGGAGCAGCGGCTCCCGGTCGAAAGCCAGGACCTGCGGCCGCGCCTGCGGGCACTGCCCGACCGTGCCGCGACGAGCGCTGGCGAGAGCGGCGAGGCACCGGTCACCGACAGCGCCGACCCCGGTGCCAAGGACGGCTCGCTGCGGGTCGGCTCGAAGGTGATCGCCGGCACCGTCCTCGCCCGCATCGGGGACGGCGGCGAGGGAGTCGACCCCCATCTCAACTTCTCGATCCGGCCGGCCGGCAAGGGCGCGCCGCGGATCGACCCGAAGCCGATCCTCGATGGCTGGAAGCTGCTGGAGGCGACGGCGATCTACCGGGCCAAGGGCAAGAACCCCTTCACCTCCCGGCTCAGCGGCGCCGGGGTCCTGCTGCTCTCCAAGGAGGCGCTGCAGAAACGGGTCCTGGCCGACGAAGGCCTCTCGATCTACTCCTGCGGCCGCGAAGACATCGCCACCGGCCAGATCGACCGCCGGGTCCTGGCGATGCTCGAGTACCTGCGCTCGAAAGGCTTCGAGCTGACGATCACCGCCCTCAAATGCGGGCACAGCCTCCTCACCACCTCCGGCAGCGTCTCCGAGCACAGCACCGGCGACGCGGTCGACATCGCCGTCATCAATGGCACCCCGGTAACCGGGAATCAGGGGCCGGGGACGATGACCGACGAACTGATCCGCGATGTGCTCGCGCTCCAGGGCACGATGCAGCCGCATCAGGTGATCTCGCTCGAGGACCTGCCCGGTGAAACCAGCTTCGCGATGCCCGACCACTACGACCACGTCCACGTCGGCTACCGGGCGATCGAAGGTGGCAACCCGCTCGAAGCGCAGTTCTCGGCCCTGCTGAAGCCGGACCAGTGGCAACGCCTGATCGGCCGCCTCGGCGAGATCGAAAATCCCGAGGTCCCGGTCAAGCCCTCGAAGTACGCGGTGCCGGACGAGAAGACGGGCGGCCCGAGCGCCGCCAGCGGCGGCACGGGCGAAGACTAGCCGGGAGAATCCCGGCTTCTGGCCAAGCTATTCGGATTCGCGCAACTCGACTTCGCCGGGCAGCTGGCGCTGGCGGACGGCCGCTACCTCGCCCGGGGCGAGGGTGAGGAGGGCGGCGAGAGCGTCCTCGTGGTGCGAACGCTGGCGGCGCCACCGCCCCCGGCCCGGCGTCGGCGGCGGCCGCGCAAGGCCGAGCCGGACGGCAAGGCCTCTCCCCTGCCGCTGACCCGGGTCACGGCGGTGCGGGCCTTCGCCCCGTTCGCCGACGAGGAGGCCGCCGCTCGCTGGCTGGACGAGGCAACCGAGGCCGAGGAGACGGTGGACGCTCTGGTCGCCGAGGGCATCGGCCTGCTCAACCGCGCCCTGCACGCGCACGCGGTCGCCGCCGCCGACCCCCACGGCCAAGTGTTGGCGCCGGAGCGAGCCGTCGCGGTGCGGCTCGGATTCGGAGATGGCGACGAGATCGCCGACAGCCGCTTCAGCGCGGCGCGTGAGGTCGACGTCTGGGCCAGCGGCGCCTCGCTGCGGCGGCGGCGCCAGGAGGATCTGCGGCCGCAGGAACGGGTGGCGGCCGTGCTCGGCAACCGCGAGCGCGCCGACGTCTGCGAGACGCTGCTGCTGCGCGCCCGCGCCGATCTCGACGCCGGTCGCGAGCGTGAGGCGACGCTGCAGCTGCGCGTCGGCGTCGAGGCGCTGCTGGTCGAGCTCAAGGGCGCCCTGACCGACCCCGAGCACGAGGCGGACATGGGGACGCTGAGCAGCCGTCGCGGCGAGGTCGGCGAAGCGGCAAACGCCGCCCTCGGCGGCGAGCTGCGCTCCGAGCAGGCAGCGGCCGTCCGCGAACTGCTCGAGACCTGCGAGCGGGTCCTGCGACGCCGCCGCATCCTGCGGAGCTAGGCCCAATCCTAACCCTGAAGTAGAGAGTTAGACTCAGAGGGCAAGGCGGCGGGTGACCACGTCGTCGAGCAGCGACTCGGCCAAGTGGTGGGCTTCGTCCAGAGCGACGCCGTCGATCGAGGGCACTCCGATCACGGTCAGGCCGGCCGCCCGCGCCGCGGCCACGCCGGTCGGGGAGTCCTCGAGCGCGACGACGCTCGGGCCGGCCTCGACCCCGAGGCGCCGGCAGGCCTCCAGATAGGGGTCGGGGGCCGGCTTGGGCGCCGCGACTTCATGGGCGCTGAGGACGACGTCGAAGTGGTCCTCGAACCCAACCAGCTCGAGCGACCTGACGACGAAGGCGAGCGGCGAGTTGGAGACGAGTCCGATTGGGGTGCCGCGCCGGCGCAGAGCGCCCAGCAGATCGCGGGCGCCGATCATCGCCTCCACCCCGTGCTCCAGCTCCGCGACCACCAGCTCGTTGAGCTCCTCGATCAGCGCCGCCGCCCGGCCCGGCTCGCCGAGGCGCTCTTCCAGGACCCCTCCGGCGATCGCGGCGGAGGTGCCGACCAGCCTGCGCTTGTCGGCCGGGGTGAAGGCGGCGCCGCGGCGCTCGAACAGGTCCTCCTCGGCCCGGGTCCAGACCGACTCGGTGTCCAGCAGCAGGCCGTCGTTGTCGAAGACGACGGCGGCGGGGAGAGGGCCGGGCTCCATCGCCGCATCATCCCGAAACGGCTAAGTTCGTGGCCATGCCCTTCCACATCGAGGTCAGCTCCGGCCACAAGCACGCGCGGGTCTTCAACGTCGACGAGGCGGAGCTGCATGCCAACGTGCTCGAACGCTGGATCGCCGGGGCGCCGCTCGAGCTCGGCGAACGCGAGTGGGAGCCGCGCGAGAGCAGGCTGACGGTGCTCGAGGGACCGCGGATGGAGGGGCCGGACCTCAGCTTCGGCCAGGGGTGGTCGAACGCGCAGCGCGCCTCCGAGGACGTGACCCGGCAGCTGCTGGAGGTCGCCGAGGCGGGCGCCCCGGTCTTGGAGGCCGGGGTGGTCGTGGCCGACTCGCTGGAGGCGGCGCTGCAGACCGTCCGCAACGGCCAGGAGCCGCAGCCGGTCCGCTGGGCGGACGCGGCCGCGCGGATCGACGGCCGTGACCCCGAGGTCACGGCCGTGATCCTCGTCGTCAGGCCGCCGGGGCCTGACTCGCCGCAAACCCGAGGCTGACGCCGCGGGGGGTCACCAGGACCGGCGAGGTCGCGGTTTCGATCGCGTAGTCACTGGCGGCGCTGATCGTGACCTTGCCGGGATGGGCCTCGGGCCGCGAACCGACGACCAGGAAGTCGACCGGCCCGGCGCCGTGCTCGGCGACGCCGGCGCCGAGGGCGGCGGCGAGGCTGGAGGCGGTCTCCCGCGCGGCGGGGTCGCCGCTGTCGAGCACACCGACCGTGTTGATGCTGACCGATGGGTTCGACTGCAGCCCGGCCGGGGCGATGGCGACCGCCGTCGGTCCGTCGAGGAGCAGTTTGTGGGCGGGCCTGCCCGGCCTGATCGTGCCCGGCGAGGTGCGGTACTCGGAGCCGAAGACGATCACGTCGGCGTTCTCGCGCTCGGCCAGCTCACGCAGGCCGAGGCTGGTGCCGGCGTTGACGACCACGTGTCGGGGCATCTCCGGCGTCCCGGCCGAGGCCGCCCCGCGAGCGAGCAGCTCCTCCGCCTCTTTCTGCTCCAGCGCCCCCCCGACCGCGTGGCGGACGTAGGCGAGCGAGAGGTCGGCGCCGGAGACGGCGAGCAGGCGACCCAGCGCCAGCGCGTCGCGGTCGTTGTCGGTGTCGTCATAGGAAACGATGATCTTCAGTGCCATGTCGATGCCTCCTCGGAGAGTTGGAAGTGAGAAATCAAGTTCGGGTTCGATGGTGGCATTGACGCGGCATTAGCGCAACTACTGTTGCTGATGCTTAGAATCAGTTTTCCTTATGCTTAACCTAAGCCGTCTCAGCGTCTTCCAGGAGGTCGTCGCGCGCGGCTCCTTCTCCGCCGCGGCCGACGCCCTCTCCTACTCCCAGTCGGCGGTGTCGCAGTCGATCGCGACCCTGGAGGGGGAACTCGGCGCCACGCTGATCGAGCGCCGCCGCGGCGGGCTCCGCCCGACCGCCGCCGGCGCCGCCCTGGCGGCGCACGTCGACGGCATCGTGGCGCGGATCGAGCGGGCCGAAAGCGAGATCGCCGCGATCGCCGCCGGTCGCGGTGGCCGCCTGCGAGCGGCGTCCTTCCCGACCGCCGGCGCGACCCTGATGCCGCGGGCGATCGCCGGCTTCCGCGCCTCCCACCCCGGGGTCGAGGTGACGCTCGCCGAGGGCGAGCCGGAGGAGATCGCGGCGCGGCTGCGGGCGGGCGAGTTCGACCTCGTGCTCCTCTTCGAGTTCAGCGGCGTCGGCGAGCGGCTCGGCACCGGCCTGCGTCGCTTCGAGCTGTTCGACGACCCCCTGCACCTGGCCCTCCGCCGCGACCACCCCCTGGCCGGGCGCAAGCGACTCCGGCTCGAGGACCTGCGCGAGGAGTCCTGGGTCCAGACCGCGGCCTCCAGCCCCTGTGCCAAACACGTGATCCGCTCCTGTCACGCGGCCGGGTTCGAGCCGAGCGTTTCCTTCGAGAGCGACGATTACCAGACGGTGCAGGGCCTCGTCGCCGCCGGCGTCGGGGTCGCGCTGATCCCCCAGCTCGCCCTCTCCACCGTCCGCGACGACATCGTCGTACGGGCGCTGGACCCGGCGAGCCCGGCGCGGAAGGTCTTCGCCGCGACGCCGAGAGGCGCCGCCGTGACGCCAGCCGTGGCGACGATGCTCGACGTGCTGCGGGAGGCGTCCCGCAGCACGTCGAGTCCGCCGGCCTGACCTAGGCGGTGCCGCCGCCGGCGGGAGGAGCAGCCGCCGCCGTGACGCCCGCCGGGTACCCGAGCGAGGGCACGTCGGACGGGTACACCTCGTGGCCGTGGACGGCGATGTCGCCGACCTCCATTTCCTCGTCAGACATCCGCAGCGGGACGAAGATGCTGACCAGTTTGAGCAGGATGAACGTCCCGATCGCGGAGAAGACGATCACCCAGGCGGCCGTGTACGCCTGCACCCAGAGCAGGTGCAGACCGCCGCCGGAGATCAGGCCTTCGTGTTCCCCCGCCATCAGCTTGTTGGCGAAGATCCCGACCAGTAGACCCCCGGCCACTCCGGCGAACCCGTGCGTGTAGACCACGCCGAGGGTGTCGTCGACGTTGCGGAAGGGCCGCACCCGGCTCAGGTAGTTGAGCGCCAGGTAGACCAGGATCGAGGCGACCACGCCGATGATGATCGCGCCCCAGCCGTTGACGAAGCCGGCGCCAGGAGTGATCGCGACGAGGCCGACGATCATGCCGTTGACGCTGCCGATCAGACTCGGCTTGCGACCGGTGACGTAGTCCATCCCGACCCAGACGAGGAAGGCGACCGCGGTGCAGATGTTGGTGTTGAGCAGCGAGGCGGAAGCGATTTCCCCGGCGCTGTACCAGTCACCGCCGTTGAACCCGTTCCAACCCATCCACAGCAGCCCGGCCCCGATCGCGACCATCGCCAGGTTGTTCGGAGCGTCGACCTCGCGGTCGCGCTGCAGCCGCGGCCCGATCACCCATGCCGCGACGAAACCGGAAGCGCCGGCCGCGAGATGGATGACGTAACCGCCCGAGTAGTCGATGGCTCCCTGCTGAGCGAAGAAGCCGCCGCCCCAGATCATGAAGGCGTTGATCGTGTAGACGAGCAACGTCCAGAGCGCGACGAAGGGGATCCACGCCTTGAAGTTGAACCGCCCGAGCACCGACCCCAGCATCAGCAGCGGGGTGATCGCCGCGAAGACGATCTGGAAGTACGCCAGCGTCGACATCGGGAAGAGGAATTCTTCTTCCGGCAGGTCCCCGATGTGCGCCTGTTCAAGCAGGCTGTGACTGTTGAGGATCGATCCCGGCTTCCCCAACATGTTTCCGAAGAAGCCGCTGGTCGCGCCGAAGATGTGGATCGGATCGCCGAACGCCATCTTGAAGCCGACCAGCACCCAGAGAATGAGCACGATCGCGAAGGCGACGAACGCCATCATCATCGAGTTCACCGACCAGCGCTTCTGCATCACGCCGCCGTAGAGCACGACCAACCCCGGGATGCTCATGAGTCCAACCAGGGTGGCGGCCGTCATCTGCCACGAATTGGCTCCTTCTTGCAGGTATTCCATTGAACTGGCGCTTCCTTTCTTTCAATCAATCGGTCGTGCGTTGTCACCGGTTCACTTGACGAGACGGCTCCCCAGCCGGCCGCACGGAGCCCATATTTGGGCTGGTCGTAACCCTTCCGCCGCGGGCCTGCGGTCGATAGGTACAACTGTCCAAAGATCGGTGGCCGAGTTTCGCCCGAGTGGCGTGGATCGAGGCCCTGCGCGGTCGATATGGTGGCCGGGCAATGCCACTGGAAGGCCATTACGAGCGGCAGACGACGCCTCTGTACAAGCTCACCCCACGCGAGTTGAAGGCGGCTTTCGGCGTGCTCGCCGTGACCCTCGCCGCGCTTCTGGTGGTGATCCTGATGACCGTCGGCGACAGCCCGGCCCCCGTCGCCGAGGGCTGCATCAAGACGGAGGTCGCGGGCATCGTCGGCGCCGAAACGATCGCCGCCTGCGGCCGGGAAGCGGTCGAGACCTGCTCGCACGCGGCGGAATTCACCGGCGCCCGGGCGGAGACGATCGTCTCCGACTGCCGCGCCCGCGGCATCGAGTTCTGAGTCTCCGCGGGCGGATTCCGTAGACGCGTCGGCGCGAACCGGCTAAGTTCGCGCCGTGCCGTTTCACGTTGAAATCAGCTCACCGATCAGTTGTGCCCGTGCATTGAACGTCGGTGAGGCGGCCCTGCGTAAGGCCGTGCTCGAGCCCTGGGTCGCCGGCATGCCCCTCGCCCTCGGCGATCGCGACTGGGAGCCCCGCGACAGCCGCCTGACGATCCTCGAGGGTCCGGCAGTGCCCCCTCCGCCCGCCGGCGACGACGGTTGGGCGACGGCGCTGCGCACGGCCGAGGACGTGACCCGGCCGATGATCGAAGTCGCCGAGGCCGGGGCACCCGCCCAGACCGCGATGGTCGTCGAGGCCGACTCGGTCGAGGCGGCCCTACAGGACCTGCATGCCGGACGGTCCCCACGGCAGATCCCCTGGATCGACGCGGTCGAGCGCATCGAAGGGCGCGATGCCGGGGTCGCGGCGGTGATCCTCGTCCTCAAGCGCCCGCGGCTGTCCCGGCCCAGGCTCTGAGCCGGCTCCGGGTCGCCGCTAGCCGAGGGCGGCCAGCACGGCGCCGAGCTCCTCGACCACCTCGCCGTCCAGCTTCAGCTCCGCATCGCCGTCGTAGGGAGTCTCGCCCTTGGTGACGATCGCCAGCCGGCCGCCCCGCTCCAGGGTCAGCTGCGGCAGCCCGGCGACGGGATGGACGGCGAGCGAGGAGCCGACGCAGATCATCAGCTCGGCCCGTTCGGCGAGGTCGCGAGCGCGGGTCATCGCGCTCTCGGAGAGCAGCTCGCCGAAGAGGACGACGTCCGGCTTGACCGGCCCACCGCAGTTCGAGCAGAGCGCTACGCCCTCGCCGTCGAAGAGGGCGTCGACCTCGTCGATCTCGAAGACCGCGGCGCAGCGGGTGCAGGAGGAGGTCTCGATCGAGCCGTGCACCTCGACCACGTTGCGGGAGCCGGCGGCGCGGTGCAGGCGGTCGATGTTCTGGGTGACGACGCCCTCGATCAGGCCGCGGCGCTCCAGCTCCGCCAGCGCCTCGTGGGCGGGATTGGGCCGTTTGTCGCCGAGCGACTGGAAGCGCGGCCGGTAGTAGGACCAGAAGCGCGCCGGGTCGCGTTCGAAGACGTCGATGTGGGCGACTTCCATCGGGTCCACGTTCGCCCAGAGCCCGGTCTCCGGCGTACGGAAGTCGGGGATCCCGGACGGGACCGAGACACCGGCGCCGGTGAGGGCGACGGTGGAGGACGACTCGCGGATCAGCTCCGCGAGTCGTCCCACCGCGGGGGTCGCTACCTGCCGCTCCACTTGGGGGTGCGCTTGGCGAGGAAGGCGCCGATGCCCTCCTTGGCGTCCTCGCTGCCGAAGACCGCAGTGAAGCCGTCCTTCTCGGCGGCGATGCCCTCGTCGAGGTCGCCCTGGTCGGAGACGGTCTTGATCCGTTCGACCGCGAGCGGCGCCTGGGCGGCCAGCTTGCGGCCCCACATCAGCGCCGTCTCGAACAGCTCGTGGTCGGGCACGACGCGGTTGACGAGGCCGAGTTCCAGCGCCTCCTCCGCGAGCACGGCGTCGCCGACCAGGTTCATCTCCAGCGCTTTGTTGGGCCCGACGAGCCGGGCCAGGCGCTGGGTGCCGCCGAAGCCGGGGATGATCCCCAGCTTGATCTCGGGCTGGCCGAAGACCGCCGCCTCGGCGGCGATCCGCACGTCACAGGCCATCGCGACCTCGCAGCCGCCACCGAAGGCGATCGAGTTGACGGCGGCGATCGTCGCCACCCGCGACTGACCGAACTCGCGCAGCAGGGCGTGGGCCGAGTCGATCAGCTCCTTGCCGGTGTCGGCGTCCATCTGGGTGAACGCCTTGATGTCGGCGCCGGCCGAGAAGACGACCGGGACCGAGGAGGCGATCACCATCGCGCCGATGCCGTCAGCGGCCTTGACCCGCTCCCAGACGGCCCCGAGATCGCGGACCACGTCCGGCGAGACCGCGTTCATCGGCAGGTTGGCGAGCCAGGCGATCGCGACCCCGTCGCGGGTCTCCAGCTTCACCGTCTCCGCCTGCTCGCCCTCGTCGGGCTGCGGGTAGGGGTAGAAGCCCTGGCCGGCGGCGAGGCCGAGGCGGCCCTGGGCGACGAGGCGCTTCAGGGTGACCGGCGGCGTGAAGCGCTCGCCGTGCTTCTCCTCGAGCTGCTCGAGCTGCTCAAGCACCTTGTCGAGGCCTTCGACGTCGGCTTTCCAGAACGGCGGCAGCAGGCCCCGGCGGGGGTCGAGACCGGCGCCGGTCATCATCCCGAGGTCGATGTCGCGGACCGAGCAGACGCCCTCCTCGACCAGCAGGCAGGACTCGACCAGGGCGCGGCCGGTGAACATCGCCACCAGTTCCTCGGCGTCCGGGGCGGCGTCGCCCGGGATCGTCTGCTGCCCGTCCTTGAAGAAGCCCTCGCCGCCGCTCTTGGCGCCGAGCTTGCCGTCGGCGACCAGCTGCTTCAGTCCCTGGTGGACGTAGAAGGTCTCGCCGTAGGACTCGTTGAGGTGCTCGGCGACGTGGAGGACGGTGTCGAGGCCGAGCAGGTCGGTGAGGAAGAACGGCCCCATCGGCGCCACTTTGGCCTCGGCGATCGCCTGGTCGATCTGGGCCAGGGAGAGCCCGTGCTCCTCCTGGGCGCGCCAGATCTCGCCGATCGTCGCCATCAGGATCTTGTTGACGACGAAGCCGGGGACCTCACCGCAGACGATCGGCTGCTTCTTGATCCCCTGGGCGAAGTTGTAGGCGGCGGTGGCGGTCTCCTGCGAGGTGTACTCGCCGACGATCACCTCGACCAGCGGCATCACCGAGGCCGGGTAGAAGAAGTGGAAGCCGACGACCTTGTCCGAGCGCAGGGTCGACTCGCCGATCTCGGTGATCGAGAGCGAGGAGGTGTTGGAGGAGAGGATCGCGTGGCCGGGGGTGGCGGCGTCGATCTCGGCGAAGACCGCCTGCTTGATCGCCATCTTCTCCGGCACCGCCTCGATCACGAAGTCGACGTCGCCGAACTCGTCGTAGCTGGTGGTGCCGGTTATGTTCGACATCAGCTCGGCGAGGCGGGCGTCGGCCTGCTCCTGAGTCAGCTTCTCCTTTTTCACCAGGCGGGCGAGCTGGCCCTCGGTGACCGCGCGGGCCTTCTCGACGGCGGCATCGACGAACTTCTGGTCGATGTCCTTGACGACGACGGGGATGTCGGCAGCGGCGATCGCCTGGGCGATCTCGCCGCCCATGGTGCCGCCGCCGACGACGGCGGCCTTGGAAACGAACATTGCGAGTGATCCTCCGGAGTTTTGGCTTGGCGGAGCGGCGCGGGCCGCGGAAACCGCAGGCTATACAGATGCCTGCGGCTCCCGCCCCTCGGTCTCTTCGCCTTCCTCCGGCCGGAAGCGCTGGTAGGCGAAGGCGCCTATCAGCAGCAGCAGGCCGAGGGCGACGAAAGACAGCGCCCGCGGGAGTTCTTCGAGCTCGGCGAGGTCGTAGGTCCAGACCTTGCCGATGACGAGCGCGAGCAGCGCCAGGCCACCGAGTCGGACGTTTACGGACCGCCGGACCATGCCGACGATCACCGCGCCGAGACCGGCGGCGGCCCAGAAGGCCGAGAGCCAGGACTGCCCGATCTCCCGGGCTTCGCCACCCTCGTCGGCGCCGATCGTGTCGATGATCAGGACCGAGCCCAGGTAGACGAGCCCGATTGCGCCGACGAAGCCGACCACGGTGGCGACGCGCCGATCGACGCTCCGGCCGAAATGCCAGCAGGCGAGTGCGGCGACGGCACAGGTGGCGATCGCCACCAGCGAGCTGCCGAGGTCGGCAACCCCTTCGGCGATCGCGGCCGGCGGCGCCTCGACGACGAGGACGTGCGCGATCGCGAGGCCGAGAAAGCCACAGGCCGCGAGCAACAGGCGTCTCGCATCGGAGAGCGCCGGCGCCGGCCGCGTGTCGACCCGCGTCGAGAGATACGCGAGCGCAGCGGCAGCGGCGGCCCAGATCGCGACGACCGTGGGGCCGTCGAAGGCGTTGGCGACACCGAGCGCCGCCAGCCCGATTCCGCCACCGGTCAGGAGCGAGCCGATTTCGCGGTGGACACCGAAGCGAATCGCCGCTCCGCCGAGCAGGAGATGGACAGCGGCAAAACCGAGGATCCAGGCGTCAAGGGCGAGCGCCGAGTCGCCGCCGATCACGATGGCGCCGGCGGCGACAACGAACACGCTGCCACAGAGGAGCAGCAGCCAGGAGGAGATCGGCAGGCGCTCCTCGTCGCGGCTGCGCAGCTCGTAGCCGAAGGCGGCCGCCGCGTAGAGGATCCAGAACCCGACCAAGACCGCGAGGACGAGTGGAACGGGCTGGCTCGGGTCGGTCGTCCCCTCGAAGGAGATGAACCCGCTCGAGCCGATCCAGGCGACGATCTGGGGAGCCGAGATCGCGAAGGCGCCGAGCGCAAGCCAGTCCCAGCGCTGCCAGAGGAGGACGCCGACGCCGGCGGCCAGCGCCACTGCGACGAAAGCGATCGAACCGCCCTCGCTGGCGGTGCCGACGAAGAGTGGCGCGGCAAGGGCGCCGAGGATCCCGACGCTGCCGACGAGCATCGAGGACCAGCGCACGGCGATGACGACACCGACGAGCCCGATCAAGGCCGCCGCCTCGAGACCCAGGACCGGCGAGATCAGGTCGTAGGTCTGGGTGGCGACCAGCGTCGTCGCGAAGAGGCCCGGGATGCCGACCGCGACCAGCAGCCGGCCCAGCTCGATGTGACCTTTCCGTTCGTGCAGCCAGACGCCGATGCCGAGCAGCAACAGAGAGCCGGCCGCAGCGAGCAGGGCGCGCACCTCCTCGGTGAACCAACTGCTGTCGACGGCGCTGCGCATCAGGAAGACGAGGCCGAGCAGGGTCGCGAGGCCGCCGATCCAGGCCAGCACCCGACCGCCGAAGAGGCGCTCGAACTCGATTCTCGACATCGGGTTGAAGGACCCTGGCGGCGGCCCCTCCCCGTGTCCCGTTGGCTGATCCAGTCTCTCGCTGTACATCGGACTCCCCTTCCGTTCGCGTGCTTGTTGACCGTCGGTCGATAACCGTAGCAGCCTTATCAACCGTTGGTCAGCAAGCCGGTAGGATGTAAGGATGAGCCGACCCGCCTACACCCGTCTCGATGTCGACGAGCGGCGGCGGCTGCTGCTCGAGCTGGGCGCCGAGCTCTTCACCAGCCACCCCTACGACGAGCTCTCGATGAACCGGATCGCCGCCAAGGCCGGAATCTCGAAAGCCCTGCTCTACCACTACTTCCCGAGCAAGCGGGCCTTCTTCGAGGAGACGCTGAGCGCCTGGGCGGAGCAGCTGCGGGAGCGGACCGAGCCGAATCCCGAGCTGCCGCCGCTGGAGCAGCTCAAGGGCAGCCTCGAGGCCTTTCTCTCCCTGGTCGAGGAGAACGCCGGCGCCTACCGCAACCTGATGGACAGCGCCACCGGCGTCCCCGAGATCCGTGACCTGATCGACGAGGTGCGGCGTAAGACCGCGCAGCGGATCCTCGCGGAGCTCTACCCCGGTGATCCCCCACCGAAGGCGCGGACGGCGATCGGCGGCTGGCTCTGGTTCATGGACGGGGCCTGCCTGGACTGGATCGAGCATCGCGACATCGAGCGAGCGGAGCTGCGGGACCTGCTGCTCGGCGTCCTGATGGGGGCGCTGCTGGCCGCCGACGCGCTGCCGGACGTCGCTCAAGTCCCTTAGCTCCACTGCCGATATCCGGATTTCATGCGCAGGGGCATCTCCATCCTTCTGGCGGGGGCGATCGCGGCCGTGCTCATGTCCGGGGTCGCCCCGAACGCGATCGCGGCGACCCCGACCGCCACTCTTCTGCCCGGCGGCCGCGCCGTCGCTCCCCCCTCCGCCCCGCCCGCGGTCAAGGCGATGATCGAAGCCGCCAACCGGATCCACCACCGGCCTTACGTCTGGGGCGGCGGCCACCGGCACTGGAACTCGGGCGGGTACGACTGCTCGGGCTCGGTCAGCTACGTGATGCACGCCGCCGGCCTGCTCGAATCGCCGCTCGACTCAACCGGGTTCATGCGCTGGGGCGGCGGCGGAGCCGGCAGCTGGGTGCGGATCTACGCCAACCGCGAACACGTCTTCGCCGTCATCGCCGGCCTGCGCTGGGACACCTCCTACAGCGAAGACGGCGACCGCAGCGGCCCCGGCTGGAGCGAGGAGATGCGCCCGACCGGCGGTTTCCGCCTGCGCCACCCGCTCGGGCTCGAACAGGCGATCCCGCTCTCCTGAGTGCGATCCGCCCACAAACCCGCCGACAGCAGGGATAACCGCGGGAGAGCAACGCTGTACGGCGGTACAAAGGCGCCCGGAGCGCCCTCCGGTTAGGCTCTTTTGGCTCTTCATAAGGGAGTTAGACCGCTAATCGAACGCGCCCGCACCGGGTGTGCGACAAGTGAGGGACAAGCCAAGCGATGACTCGTATCCGCCAGCAGAACGTGACCGCAGCCCAGTGGAGCTCCAACGGAGAGGCCCTCGGCGCCGTCGATCTGACCCTTCCCGAGAACGAAGCCTTCGGCATCAACGTCTTCGACGTCTCCGAGCAGAAGGAGCGGCTGTCGGGCGACGCCTTCGAGAAGCTGCAGGCCGCGATCGCAGGCGGCGACTCGCTCGACGCCGAGCTCGCCGACGCCGTCGCCGAGGCGATGATGGCCTGGGCGCTGGAGAACGGCGCCACCCACTACACCCACATGTTCCAGCCGCTGACCGGCTCGACCGCAGAGAAGCACGACTCCTTCTTCGAGCCCGCGGGCGAAGGCAAGATGCTCGCCGGCTTCTCCGGCAAGGAGCTGATCCAGGGCGAGCCCGACGCCTCCTCTTTCCCGACCGGCGGCCTGCGCGCGACCTTCGAGGCCCGTGGCTACACCGCCTGGGACCCGACCAGTCCCGCCTTCATCATCGAGAACCCGAACGGCGCCCTGCTCGGGATCCCGACCGCGTTCGCCTCCTGGACCGGCGAGGCGCTGGACGGCAAGATCCCGCTGTTGCGCTCGATGGACGCGCTCTCGCGCTCGGCGATCAAGGCCCTGCGCCTGCTCGGCGACGAGCAGAGCCAGCACGTCTTCACCACCGTCGGCCCCGAGCAGGAGTACTTCCTGATCGACGAGCAGTACTTCTTCGAGCGGCCCGACCTGATCAGCACCGGCCGCACCCTGTTCGGGGCGAAGCCGCCGAAGGGGCATGAGCTCGACGATCACTACTTCGGCTCGATCCCGGAGCGGGTGCTGGCCTTCATGATGGAGTCCGAACTGGAAATGAAGAAGCTGGGGATTCCGGTCAAGACCCGCCACAACGAGGTCGCTCCGGCGCAGTACGAGATCGCGCCGATGTTCGAGAACTCCAACGTCGGTTCCGATCACCAGCAGCTGCTGATGCAGACGTTGGAGAGCGTCGCCCGCCGTTACGGCCTGGTCTGCCTCCTGCACGAGAAGCCGTTCGCCGGCGTCAACGGCTCCGGCAAGCACAACAACTGGTCGATGGGAACCGACGCCGGCAGCAATCTGCTCAACCCGGGTGACTCGCCGGAGGACAACATCCACTTCCTCTTCTTCTGCACGGCGGTGATCCAGGCGGTGAACAAGCACCAGGGCCTGCTGCGCGCATCGGTCGCCAACATCGGTCAAGACCACCGGCTCGGGGCCAACGAGGCGCCGCCCGCGATCATCTCGATCTTCCTCGGGGCCGAACTCGAAAAGGTCTTCGAGGCGATCGCGACCGGAGAGGGGGACCCGAACACGCCGGCCTCCTTCCTCGACCTCGGTACCACGGTGCTGCCGAAACTGCCGCTCGACGGCGGCGACCGCAACCGCACCTCGCCGTTCGCCTTCACCGGCAACAAATTCGAGTTCCGGGCGCTGGGATCGAGCATGTCGCTCGCCTTCCCGAACACCGTCCTGAACACGATCGCCGCCGAGGCGATCGACGAGCTGGCGGACAAGCTTCAGGCCAAGCTCGACGCCGGGGCCGCGATGCCGGCGGCGGTGATGGAGATCGTCAAAGACTCCTACCTCGCCAACAAGGACGTCTGCTTCGGCGGCGACAACTACTCGGAGGAGTGGCACGCCGAGGCCAAACGGCGCGGGCTGAAGAACCTGCGCACCACTCCCGACGCGCTGCCCGAGGTGATCGCGCCCGACACGGTCGCGGCCTTCGAGAAGTACAGCGTGCTGAACGAGCGCGAGCTCGAGTCCCGTTACGAGGTCTGGCTCGAGCAGTACTCGCTGCGGGCCAACATCGAGGCGGAGACGACGCACTCGATCGCGAAGACGATGATCCTGCCGGCGGCGCTCCGCTACGCGGTCCTGATCGCCGAGTCGGGACTGGCGGCGGGCGTTGGCAGCGAGGTCAAGCTCCTGCTCGGGGAGATGGGCGCCGCCCTGGCCGCGCTGGAGCAGGCGAACTCCTACCCGGAAGAGCTCGAGGGCCTGGAGCTGGCAACCCACGCTCGCGACAAGCAGTTGGCGGCGATGGACGCGGTCCGCGAGGCCGCCGACAAGCTCGAGCGGGTCGTTGCCGACGACCTCTGGCCGCTGCCGAAGTACGAGGAGATGCTCTTCATCAAGTAGCCGGGCGGGTCAGGGGATCCGGGTAGGGGTTTCGCTTAACTTTTTCGTCGGCGCGCGCTGGACTGGTGAGAAGCGTCGCGGCGAAAAAGTACAAGACGCTTCACCCCTACCCGGATCCCCTGACTGACGCCGGCTTCTCTCGAAGAGCTGGCTGAACGGCCGGGACTACGGGCGACGGCGCCTACTCGTCGTCGTCGTTGCCGTCGTCCTTGACGGCGCGGTAGATGATGTAGGCGATCAGGGCGAGACCGAGGATCGGGATCAGGCCGCCGAAGACGGCGGGCCAGGCCTCGGTTGCGACGGGCATCAAGCCGGTGGGTCCGGCAGGCCGGGGCCGCCGTTGAGGGGGTTGAGGTCGGCCAGCATCTCCAGCAGGCGCGGCTGTGGCTTTTCGCTGTCGATCAGCACCGCGGTGCCGGGCCAGGCGTAGCGGAGGTAGCGGGCGTAGGCCTGGCGTGAGCCGAGGTCGGGCTCGTAGATCCAGGAGCCGGTGTTCCAGTAGCGATTGCGGCCGTCGCCGGCGCAGCGGACGTCGGCCAGCGGCTGGTGGGTGTGGGCGAAGACGATCTGCTGCCCCTCCCCGCCCCACTCGAGGTTGCGGACGACCTGGGCGAAGGCCTCGAGCGCGTGCTCGGAGGGGTCGCTGCGCGAGACCACGGTCGGCTCCGGGTAGATCGGCCGCGAGGCGGCCGGCCCGGCGAGCGGCTGCTCGCGCGCCTGGCGGGCGGCCTCGCCACGGACCACGGCGTCGAAGTGGGCCTCGCTCGGCAGCGGCTCGGGGCCCTTGCTCCCGTCCTGGCCGCGGTCGCGGAGCTTCGCCGCCAAACGCTCGGCGCCGCGGACCGGCGCGCCGAGCGCCTGGGCGAAGCGCCCCGCCCGCTGGGCGGCGCGGAAGACGTTCTGCTGGGCGTGGGTGCCGTGCGGCATCTGGGCGGCGACGTAGAGCCACTCGGTCAGCAGGGTCGTGACCGACTCGTAGTCCTCGATGCAGCTCGGCTCCTCCGGGCCGCCGGCGGCGATCGCCCACAGCGTCCTGGTCAGCAGGCGGTCGCCGCGCGAGCCGCTGAGGCGGGCGTGCGGATCGAGGTAGTGGCCGTGGGTGCAGAGGACGTCGCCGCAGCGGTAGGTTGGGTAGGCGATCTCGATCTCGACCCCGGGCAGGCGCCGCTCGAGGAATTCGCGGAAGAAGCCGGGGCCGGTCGGGAACGTGGGCCGGTGCCCGCTCGCCAGCTTCGTCTCCAGCCGGTCCTCCTCGTCGCGATGGACGAGGTGGTGGTCGTGGTTGCCGGCGAGGAAGACGAGCCGGCCGCCGTCCATCTTCTCGGCGATCAGCCGCAGCAGCCCGTCGGCGGCCTCGACCGCGTCGTCGACCGAGCCGAAGAGGAAGTCGAAGAGGTCGCCGAGGAAGATCAGCTCGTCGATGCCGTCGAGCTGGGGCGCCAGCCGCTCGAGGAAGAAGTCCTCCCGCAGCAGATCGCGCCCGGTCCAGGCGCCGAAGTGGGTGTCGGAGATGACCAGGGCGCGCATCGGCGGCGCCGAGTCTAGGCGGCGCGCTGGTTGACCCGCATCCGCAGGCCGCCGACCGGGGAGAGCGTCGGCATCTGGCGAATCGTCATCGTGCGGCCGGGCAGCGAGTCGAGGCGCAGGCGCTGGAGCAGCATCGTCGCCACCAGCTTCACCTCGGTCTGGCCGAAGCGCTTGCCGATGCAGATCCGCGAGCCGCCGCCGAAGGGGACGTAGGCGCCGCGCGGCAGCGCCGCCTTGCGCTCGCGGGTGAAGCGCTCGGGGATGAAGGCCTCCGGGTCGGGGAAGACCTCGGGGATGCGGTGGCTGGCCCAGGAGCAGTAGTTGACGTAGGCGCCCCGGGGCACGGTGTAGCCGCCGAACTGGAACTCGCGGACGGCGCGGCGGGGGCCGATCCAGGCGGGTGGGTAGAGGCGCAGGACCTCGTCGAGGACCATCTCGAGGTAGGGCATCTCGCGTTCGAGCCGATCGACCGTGGGCGTCCCCCCCTGGCCCAGCACCCGGTCCTGCTCCTCGTGCAGGCGGGCCAGGGCCTCGGGATGGCGCGAGAGCTCGTGCAGCATGAAGGTCAGGGTCGAGGTCGAGGTGTCGTGGCCGGCGAACATCAGGGTCATCACCTGGTCGCGGATCTCGCGATCGGTGAAGGCCTCTCCCCCCTCGCCACGAGCGCCGACCAGCAGGCTGAGGATGTCCTGGCGACCCGGATCCGGGTCGGCGCGGCGGCGCGCGACCTCGCCGAAGACGATCTCGTCGAGGACCCGGCGCGAGGCGACCATCCTGCTCCAGGGCGAGCGCGGACCGCGCAGCAGGCGCAGCTGGTAGTCGATTCCGTAGTAGCCGAGGGCGCGCTCGAAGTGCTCGGCCGCGGCGGCGCCCTTGCCGGCCTCATCGGGGTCGAGGCCGAGCAGGGCCCGCATCGCGATCCGCATCGCCAGGTTGCGCATCCAGTCGTAGACGTCGACGGTCTCGTCGACCGGCAGGCCGGCGATCGCCGCCTCCGACTCGGCCGCCATCGCCGCCACCGCCGCGACGATCTGCTCGCGGTGGAAGGCGGGCATCATGATCGCCCGGGCGCGGTCGTGGTAATCCTCATCGACCGTCAGCAACCCGTCGCCGAGCAGCGGGATCAGGTCGCCGAAGCTGGACTCGCGCCAGTGGAAGTTCTCGGGATGGCCGACGGTGACGAAGTGGTTGGCCTCGGGGCCGAGCATGAAGATGACCCGCGAGTGCAGCAGCCGCATGCTGAAGATCGGGCCGTGCTCTTCGTAGGCGCCGAGCAGCAGCGGCAACGGGTCGTGGGCGATCTGGTGGGTGCGGGCGAGGCTGAAGTCGGTCGGGCCGGGCGGGAACTTGCCGCGCTCGCGCCACTCCTCGTAGACGTCCGCGACCACCCGCCGCAGCGGGTTGGCCGACATCTGCGGCGGCCGCTGCACGGGGCCCGAGGTATCGACGGTCGCCATCGCGTCGATCATAACTGGCCAGCTAGCCAGTTTCGCTTCGACACTTCACCCCACTCTGGTGGGGACAAATGTCAAGCCGCGCTCAGCCGGCGGTGGCGGCGAGCTGGCCGCAGGCGGCGTCGATGTCGCGGCCGCGGGTGAGGCGGACGGTGGCGGTGAGGCGGTGCTCGGCGAGGATCGCCTGGAAGCGGTCGATCCGCTCCGGTGAGGAACCGTCATAGCTGCCGGTCGGGTTGTAGGGGATCAGGTTGACCTTGTAAACGCGGGGATCGAGCAGGGCGGCCAGTTCGCGTGCCTGCTCGGGCTGGTCGTTGACGCCGTCCAGCATCACGTACTCGACGAAGACTTTGCGGCTGCGCTGAGCCCGGTAGCGGTCGCAGGCGGCCAGCACCTCGCGCAGCGGGTAGCGGTCGTTGACCGGCATCAGCTGGGAGCGGAGCTCGTCGTTGGGAGCGTGCAGCGAGAGCGCCAGCGCGACCGGCAGCTCGCACTCGGCGAGGCGGTCGATCCCAGGCACCCAGCCGACGGTCGAGATCGCGGTGCGGCGGTTGGTGACGCCGAGATCGGGCAGCCGCTCGCAGGCGGCGAGCACGTTGTCGATGTTCATCGTCGGCTCCCCCATGCCCATGAAGACGACGTGGTCGATCTCCTCCAGGCGGCGGAAGTGCAGCGCCTGGTCGAGGATCTCGTCGGCGCTGAGGTTGCGGCCGAACTTCATCTGGCCGGTGGCGCAGAAGGTGCAGGTGAGCGGGCAGCCCGACTGCGAGGAGACGCAGACCGAGCGGCGGCCGTCGCGGTAGCGCATCAGCACCGCCTCGATCGGGCGGCCATCGGCGGTGTGGAAGAGCGACTTGACGGTGCCGTCGTCGGAGCGCGCCTCGGCCTGGAGGGAGAGGGTCGAGAGCGGCACCGCGGCAGCGAGACGATCGCGCAGGATCCCCGGCAGGTTGGTCATCTCCTCGTAGGAAGAGGCGCCGCGGGCGACCCACTCCCAGACCTGGGCGGCGCGGTAGGCGGGCTCGCCGGCGTCGGCGAGGGTGCTGTCGAGCAGGGCGCGGTCCATCCCGCGAGTGTAGGGAGGCGCTACTGGTGGATCTTCTCCCCGCGCTCCAGCATGGCGACGAATTTGCGCAGGCGGCGCTCGCGCGTCTCCGGTTTCTTCGCCTCGTCGAGGCGGTAGAGGATCGCGTAGCGGTTGCTGCTGTCGAGGGTGGCGAAGAACTCACGGGCCGCCTCATTGGCGTCGAGCTCGCGCCGCAGGTCGGCGGGGACCTTGGCGGTGCTGGCGCCCTCGTAGGCGGCCTCCCAGCGCCCGTCGGCTTTCGCCGCCTCGACCTCCGCTGCCCCGGCCGGACGCATCGCCTTGGCGGCGATCAGCGCTTCCGCCTTCTCGCGATTGATCCGCGACCAGCGCCCGCGCGGGCGCCGCGGCGTGAACCGCTGCAGGAAGAACTTCTCGTCGAGGCCGCGCTTCTGGCTGTCGATCCAGCCGAAGCAGAGCGCCAGCTCGAGGCACTCCGCGTAGCTGACGCTGCTCTCGCCCGAGCCCTTCTTGGCGATCTTCAGCCAGAAACCGTCGCACTCGGCGTGGTTCTCCTCGAACCAGGCCTCGCAGTCCGAAGGCTGCGCGAACAGCAGAATCGGCAGGTCGTCAGCCACGGCGGCGCAGCCCTCAGTTGCCCAGCGCGTCCGCCAGCAGATCGACCTGGTCGGGATCGTTGGACGAAGGGCAGATGATCAGCTCGCCGCAGCCGGCGGCGGCGAAGGCGGCGACGTACTGCTGGACGGTCTCGGCGTCCTTGGCGGCGCTGCCGGCGATGTAGCCGGCGGTCTCGTCGCCGAGCCAGGCGTAGTAGTCGGTGAGATAGGCGTTGGCGTCCGCCTCGGCGTTGTCGCCGAGCGAGAAGTAGGCGAGGCCCATCAGGCGCGGCTCGCCCTCGCGCCCGGCCTCCGACCAGGCCGCCCGCACCTTCGCGGCGGCTTCGGCGTACTGGTCGGGCGGGGAGCCGCCGGCGATCCATCCCTCGCCGAAGCGGGCGGCGCGGGCGTAGGAGGCGTCGACGCCGCCGCCGATCACCAGGCGCGGCGCACCCTCGATCTTCGGGCCCACCACGTCGTCCGACCAGACCTCGCGCATCCGCTCCAGGGCGGCATCGAGTTTCGCGCCACGATCCTCCATCGCGAGGCCGACGGTCTCGTAGTCGTCCTCGCGACCGCCGAGGCCGATGCCGAGGGTGAGCCGGCCGCCGGAGAGCGCGTTGACGCTGAGAGCCTGCTTCGCCAGCATCACCGGATTGGCGCGGAGGGGACCGAGAAGGACGGACGTGCAGAGGCCGATCCGCTCGGTCACCGCGGCCGCGGCGGCGAGCGCGGTCAGGGGCTCGTAGTTGTCGTAGGCGACACGGTCGATCGTGCCAAGGCTGGAGAAGCCGCGGCCGTCGGCCCGCCGGGCCCACTCGACCAGCTGCGCCCCGCTCGTGCCCGGCACTGCGTTGGGAAGTCCGATGCCTACGTCCACGCTCTACCCCTCTTTCGAAAGTCGACGATCAGCACGGTAGCTACCCGGGCAGCTCGGCTTCCAGTCTCTGCAGCGCGCCGCGGGCGTACTCGAAGACCTTGCGATCGCCGCTGAGCCGGTAGCGGGCGTTGGCGCCCATGACGACGGCATAGAGCTCGAAGGCGAAGCGGTCCGGCTCCTCGACGCCGGCGATCGCCGCCTGCCGCTCCAGCTCCTTCAGCCAGGCCTCCATGGCACCGGCGATCGCGTCGCGGACCGGGCCGGGCCGGTCGTCGTACTCGGCGGAGGTGGCGCCCCAGAAGCAGCCGCCGGTATAGAGGTCGAGGTGATCGAGGTAGCGCTCCCCCATCGCCCGCAGGCGCGGGGCGCCGTCGGGCGCCGACATCGCCGGCTCGATCACGGCCGTGCGGAAGCGTTCGGCGGCGGCGGCGACCGTCGCCAGCTGCAGCTCCTGCTTGGAGCCGAAGTGGGCGAAGAGACCGCTCTTGCTCATCCGCAGCTCGGCGGCGAGGCGGCCGATCGTCAGCCCCTCCAGGCCCTCGATCGAGGCGAGGTCGACGGCGCGGTCGAGGATCGCGGCCCGGGTCTGGGCGCCCTTGGTGGCGGTCGTCATCCTCTCCAGGCTACAAAAAGCACGAACGTTCGTGCAAATCGCTTAGGATGCCGCCGCAGCCCAGACAGGGTTCCAGCGAGAGGAGAGAAACGATGAGCAGCTACGCGGTCAAGAACATCGATGAGATGGAGGCGGTCTTCAGGGGCGCCTTCAAGCGCGCCCGCGCCGAGCTCGGGGTCGAGTCCTTCGGGATGCAGGTGATCGACATGCCCGCCAACTACGAGAACTATCCAGAGCACGACCACACGCACGACAACCAGGAGGAGGTCTTCCTGGTCATGCGCGGCGGCGGCGAGATCGAGATCGAGGGCGAGCGCTTCCCGCTCGACGACAACCATGTCGCCCGGGTCAGCCCGGAGACGAAACGCAAGATCTGGCCGGGGCCGGACGGGATCCGGCTGGTCGTCCTCGGCGGCACCCCGGGCGTGGTCTACGAGGCTCCGGACCTGACCAAGCTGGGCGAGCCGGACCCGATGCTGGCGAGCTAGGGAGGTCCCATAGGCTGCGCGGGTGATTCGGCTCCCGATCCTCGCAGCGGCACTTCTGGCCGTGGCAGCGCTCGCCCTACCGGTGACTGCGGCGAGCGCGGCCACGGCCACGGGCGGCACCGAAGCCGCGATCGTCGTCATCTCCGGCGACGTCGACGTCGCCCGTGGGCAGAGCGTCGACGGCGTCTACGTCGTCCACGGCGACACCACGATCGCCGGCGAAACGACCGGCGACGTGATCGTCCTCAGCGGTGACGTGATCGTCTCCGGGCGGATCGACGGCGACCTCTTCACCGCCGGCGGCACCGCCCGCCTGCTGCCGAGCGCCGAAGTCACCGGCGACGTCGAGTACGGCGACCAGCACCCGGCGATCGCGCTCGACGCGCGCGTCCGCGGCGACGTCAGCAAGCAGGACTGGCCCGAGGTGGGCGGCCTCTTCTCCGGCATCACCCAGTTCCTGATCTGGCTCGCGGTCACGCTCTCGCTGCTCGTCTTCGGCGCCCTGCTGCTGCTGATCGCTCCCCGCGCCGCCGACTCACTCCACACCCGCTCGCGCGAGCGGCTCGGCCCGACGATCGCGATCGGCGTCGCGATCGCGATCGTGCTGCCGGTGGCCGCCTTCATCGCCGCGATCACGATCGTCGGCCTGCCGCTGGCGATCGGCATCGGGCTCGCTCTGCTGCCGCTCGGCGCCGTCGCCTACGTCGTCTCCGCCTACGCGCTGGGGCGGCGGATGGTCGAGCCGCCCCGCCACCGCATGCTCTCCTTCCTCGCCGGGCTCGGCGCCCTCCGCATCGCCGCCTACGTGCCGATCCTCGGCGCCGTGGTCGGGATCGCCGCGCTGGTCTTCGGCCTCGGCCTGATCGGGGCCGCTATCGGGGCGGCGCGGGAGCCGGATCCGGACGCGGCTCGAAGCCCGGGCAGCTGAGCACCGGGACCGGCGGGTAGCGCCGGTAGGCCGGGTCCTGCCGCGAGCGCTCGCAGAGGGAGAAGACGGAGCCGCGGGTGTTGGGGACGAGTCGCTGGTGGCGACAGCTGTCGCAGAGGCCGGCCGCGGGCGGGCGGGAGCTCACGGTCCGGGCTCAGCTCCGCTCGGCGCGTCGCTTGACGCCGCCGAGGATGCGGCGGGTGACGAGCACGTGCATGCGGGTGCCGATCACGAGCGCCCTGTAGACCCTGCCCTTGAGCCGCGGGAACTCGGCCCGGGTCTCGGCGCGGACGCGGGTGCGGCCGTCGCCCAGCTCGTCGAGGCGAAAGATCAGGGCATAGGTTGAGAAGCGGTGACTGCCCGCCAGCGCCAATTCCGTGGGGGCGACAGCGGTCTCGACGTGGAATCCGGAAAGCACCGAGCCCTCCGCCAGGGGCCGTGGGCCGGACGGATCGGTGTCGGCACAGCCGACGATCCGCGCGAAGCGTGGAGCCGCACCGGAGGAGACGCTGGCCTCGGCCACGCGCAGCAGCGATTCCCAGGTCGGCCCGGGGGCGGCGTCGACCACCAGATCGTGCTCGTCGATATGCGGAAGGCGCTGCGCGTTCTCGCTCACGACTCCATGCTATTTGCGGCCTGAACCCGGGTGGCTCCCGCCTCGGGGACGGCTAGCTTTGACGTGTGAACGGTGCCACCACCCTCTTCGACGCCGACGCGGCTGCCTATACCGGCACGGTCGACGTCGTCGGCGTCATCTTCCGGGCCGAGGACGACGCGTACGCGGTGCTCGAGGTCCAGGATGCCGACTCGGGCGAGGGGTTCGCCCTGGTCGGTCCGGTCGCCCACCTCGGCGAGGGGGACCGGGCCGAAGTCAGCGGCGACTGGCAGACCCACAACCGCTACGGGCGCCAGCTCCGCGCCCAGGGCGCGCTGCCGCTCGACCCGGCCGACCGCGAGGGCCAGGTCGCCTACCTGACCTCGCTGCGCCACATCGGCCCGGCCCGGGCCGAGCGCCTGGTCGACGAGCACGGCGAGGCGGTGCTGGCGAAGATCGCCGCCGATCCTCAGCGCGTCTTCCGCGCCCTGCGCGGGGTCAGCGAAGACCAGGCCGCGGCGGCAGCCGACTCCTGGCACGCCAGCCGGGCCATCCGCGACCTCCATGTCCAGCTCGCCCCGCACGGCCTCGCCCACCTGGCGACGCCGATCCACGCCCGCTACGGAGAGCGCTCGATGACGGTCCTGCACGAGGACCCCTACCGGCTGACCGAGGTCGAGGGCGTCGGCTTCGCCCGCGCCGACAGGATCGCCCTCGCCGCCGACGTCCCGCCCGAGTCGAGCCGCCGCGCCCAGGCGGCCGCCGTCTTCGCCCTCGCCGAGGCCGAGCAGCAGGGCAACAGCTACCTGCCGCTGGACGACCTGACCCGGCGCACGGCGCGGTTGATCGGGCTCGCCCCCGACCCGGACGTCCTGGTCGAGGCGCGCGGCCTGCTGGTCGACGAAGAGCGGGTCTACCGCGAGCTGACCCACGCCAGCGAGCTGGCGGTGGCGGCGACGCTGCGCGCCCGTACCGCCGCCCCTCCCCAGCTCGACCACGACCCCGGCGAGACCCCGCGGGAGCAGCTGACCGACGAGCAGTGGGCGGCGGTGCGGGGAGCTTTCGCCTCCCGGATCTCGGTCCTCACCGGCGGGCCCGGCGTCGGCAAGACCGTCTGCACCAGGGAGATCGTCGCCGAGGCGAAGGCGGCCAACGCGACGATCGCCCTCTGCGCCCCGACCGGGCGCGCCGCCCGCCGGCTCGAGGAAGCGACCGGGCACGAGGCGCAGACGATCCACCGGCTGCTCGAGTGGATGCCGGGGCGGGAGCCTGCCTTCAAGCCCGGCCATCCGCTGCCGGTCGACCTGCTGATCGTCGACGAGTCCTCGATGCTGAACCTGCGCCTGGCCGAGGTCCTGCTCGGGGGCCTGGCCGAGACCACGCACGTCGTGCTCGTCGGCGACGCCGACCAGCTGCCGCCGATCGGCGCCGGCAAGCCTTTCGAGGATCTGATCGCCTCCGGCGCGGCACCGGTGGTGCGGCTCAGCCAGATCTTCCGCCAGGCGGCCCGCTCGATGATCACCACCGCCGCCCACGAGATCAACCAGGGCCGTCCGCCCCACCTCGAGCCGACCGCCGAGCAGGACCACGACTTCTTCTTCATCGACCGGCCCAGCCCGGAGCGGGCGCTGGAGACCGTGGTCGAGGTGGTCGCCGACCGCGCCCCGGCGCGGTTCGAGGTCGACCCGATCCGCGACGTCCAGGTGCTGGCGCCGATGTACAAAGGGGCGGTCGGGATCGACGCCCTCAACGAGCGCCTCCAGGCCCGCCTCAACGGCGACGGCAAGCGCGCCCTCAACGATCGCTTCCGGATCGGCGATCGCCTGATCCAGACCCGCAACTCGCACGAGCTGGGGCTGATGAACGGCTCGATCGTCTTCCTCCGCGCCGACGATCCCGGCGAAGAGGCGATCGTGGTCGACACCGACGAGGGCGCCACCCTGACGATCCCCTATGGCGAGACGGCGACGCTGAAGCTGGCCTACGCGATCTCCGTCCACAAGGCGCAGGGCTGCGAGGTGCCGGTCGTGGTCGGGGTCTGCCACCGCTCGCACTCGCGGATGCTGACCCGGCCGCTGCTCTACACGGCGATCACCCGCGCCCGCAACAGCTGCGTCCTCGTCGGCGACCCGGCGGCCCTGGCGGCGGCGGTGAGCCGCGACGACAGCGGCGGCCGCCACTCCGGGCTGGCCGCGCGGCTGCGCGGCTGAAGGCGGCTCCGCAGCACGGCGGCCGGCCCGGCCGGACCTGGATACTGCGGCAGTGAAGGAGGACCGCAAGCCACGCCTGCCGCTGGCCGAGATCGGCGTCACCCTCGCCGGGATCGCGCTGCTCGCGGCGCTGGTGCTCGCCGTGCCCGCCCTGCGCGACGCCTTCAGCGCCGCGATCCAGGGGGACCAGACCGCCGTCCGCAACGAGATCGACAGCCTCGGTGCCTGGGGGCCGCTGCTGATCCTCGGGCTGACCCTGATCCACTCCGTCGTCTTCTACCCGGCCGAGATCGTCGATGCCGCCGCCGGCTTCGCCTATGGCTTCTTCCCGGCCCTGGCACTGGTGATGTTCGGCTGGCTGCTCTCGGCCCTGCTCTGTTACGCGGTCGGGCACTCGGTGGCGCGGCCACTGCTCGACCGCTGGGTCGGAGAGGAACGCTTCGAGCGGATCGAGGGCTCGATCGAGCGCGGCGGGGCCGCCCTCCTGATCGGGATGCGCCTGATCCCGATCTTCCCCTTCAGCATCGTCTGTTACGCCGCCGGCGCCGCCCGGGTGCCGCTCTGGCGCTACCTCTGGACGACCGCCGTCGGCTACCTGCCGATCACCGCGATCTCGGTCTACTTCGGGACCCGCCTCGAGAGCCTCTCGCTGACCGACCCGCTGGTCATCGGCACCGCCGCGGGACTGCTGATCCTGCTGCTCGGCGGGCACTGGGTGATGCGGCGCCAGTCCGGGCGCACCGCGCCCTGAGGCGCGCTCAGGCGGTCCGCTCGACGCGGAAGCGGAAGCTCGCGGGGGTCGGATCGACATTGCCGGCCGCGTCCTCGGCCCGGACCCGCACCGCGTGGCGCCCGGGAGCGAAGCGCCGGTCCAGGCGGCGCGCGCAGGGCCGGTAGGGGCGGCGGTCGACTTTGCAGGCGAAGGCCGCGCCGGCCTCGTCAGCCCTGAAGCGGAACACGGCACGGGCGCGGTGATGGTAGGTGAGCAGCAGCCTCGGCGGGTGCTTGGCGAACCCGGTCTGCGGCGCCCTGGTGTCGACGACGAAGGTCGCGGCGGCGCTGCGACCTTCGCGGCCGGCGAGGTCGACTCCGCTGACGACGAGCGCGTGGCTGCCGTCGGCCAGTACCGGCACCACGAACGGCGACGCGCACGACTGCGGCGGGCCGCCATCGATCCGACAGGAGAAGGCGACGGGGCGGTTGGCGACGAACTCGACCGCCGGCCGGGGGTCGCGACTGAGCGGCGGGGGCGCCTTGACGATCGCGATCGTCGGCGGCAGGGCGAGACTCCGCAGCGCCGCCCCGGCGTCGATCAGCCCGGCCCCGACGGAATCGGGACCGAAGGCGCCGACCGGACGGGCGGTCGCGAGCAGCCGTTCCCGCACCTGGGCGGCGCCGGCGCCGGGGTTCGCCTGCCGCAGCAGGGCCGCAACCGCGGCGGCATGCGGAGCCGCGGCGGAGGTGCCGCAGAAGCGCCAGACCCCTTCGCCGCCCTGGAAGGAGCCGAAGAAGGTGGTGGCGCCGCAGTCGGTCGCCGCGAGATCGGGCTTGGCGATCGCCACCGGTGCGACCGGGGGCGCCGGCGCTTCGCTTTCGACCGGGCCGAAGTAATGGGTGACCGGGCCGCGCGAGGAGTAAGGCTCGGCGCTGCCGCTGTCGTCGAAGGGCACCGCGGCGACGGCGATCGCGGCGGCCGAGCCGGCGTGGCCGAAGACGGTGGGGCCGACGGTGTCTCCCCCGGCCGATTCCGGATACTCGGTCGCGGTGACGCCGGCGCCGTTCTCGAGCAGGGCGAACTTGAGCCGCGGCGCCCCACCATCGGCGCCCGGGTTGCAGGGAGCGCCGGCGCAGTCGTCGATCGCGAGCTGGACTTTCGCAGCGGCGCCGGTCTTGTTTTCCCACTGCAGGATCTCGACGGGGCGCTGAGTGGTGATGTTGTTGCCGGTGCTGGCAACCGGCGCGCCTTCGGCTTTCAGCACTTTGCCGCCGGCGTCGAGCAGGTAGGCGTCGAGGTCGGTGGTGACCCCGTTCCAGGGCTGCGCCCACTGCAGATCGACGGTCAGCGTCTCGCCTTTGGCCACGGTGATCCCGAAGGCGTTGTCGCTGCCGGCGCTCGGATCGAAGTCCATGCAGGGGCCGGAGCCGAACCCCGACAGGCCCAGCAGCGCCGGCGGGCAGGTGGAGTCGCGGAACGCCGGCGCTTCCCAGGAGGCGATGTCGCGGCCGAATTTGTCGATCAGGTTGTCGTTGCCGGCCGCCGAGAAGTAGGAGACGCCGGCGCCCACCACCTGGTTGACGGCGGTTGCCACCGGGCCGTCCTGGAAGAACGGCTCTTCGAAGTAGGCGACGTCGTCGACGATCACCCCGGCCCCCGCCGCGGCGAGCGAGCGAATCGCGGCAGCGAAGCCGAATTCGCCGCTGAAGGCGGTGGCGAAGCTGAGCTTGGCGCCCGGCGCCAGATCGTGGACGATCTGCGCCATTCCGCGGCCCTCGTCGGCGCCTTCGGCTTCGGAGTCGTCGAGAACGCCGACCGGTTCGTTGGAGCCACACGGGCTCCCCGGCCCCGGCAGATCGCCGCTGAGAACGTCGCCGGCGGCGCGGGTCACCGCGGTCGGATCGCGGTCGAAGGAGTCGGAGAGGATGCCGACGGTGACGCCGCTGCCGTCGATCCCCAGGGCGGCGCGGGCACCGGCGGCACCGAGCTGGACGTCGCCCTCGGAGCGAATCGCGCCGCCGCAATCAGGGCCGCGGACGATCGGGGTCAGCACCTCGTTGACCGCGCTCACCCCGGCCAGGCCGCCGATCCGGCGCAGGTCGGCCGGGCGGGCGGCGACGGTCACCGTCCGGTAGCGATCGCTCGGCTGGACGATCTCCGCCCGGGCCTGCCGCAGGGCCGCGAGCGCGGCCGCCGAAACGGCGCCGTCGAGCTGGACGTCGACGAGCACCCGGTTGCCTTCGCGCAGCAGGCTGCCCGGGCCGCCGGCCGCGAGGCCGAGGCGGGCCGCCTGCTCGGGGGGAGGAGCCGAGCGCAGGGCGGGCGTGGCCAGCTCGGCCAGTCGCGAGGAGAGCGCCGCGTCCGCTGCCGGTCCCGACATCGCGCTCGCCGAGGCGGGGGCCAGGACGCAGGCAGCCAACAGGGCGGCGAGCGACGATCGCCGGGCACGGCGGCTGCGGGCACGGCGGACGGGGTTCATCTGGAGCTGGTTATCGACACGACCTGGCATCCCCTGAAACACGTCCGGGGCCGATTCCGAGCGCTCCGCCCGAGCCCAGGGCGCGGTCAGATGTAGGAGCCACGCCGAAACCAGATCAGCAGCCCGATCACGGAGAGCACCAGGCTGCCGATCCCGAGCGCGAAGAAGGCCCCGGCGCTGTCGATGTTGGTCACCATCCACTTGAAGTTCTGGCCGAAGAAGCCGACGATGAAGGAGAGCGGCAGGAAGATCGTCGCCACCACGGTCAGCTGCTTGGTGATCTGGTTGAGCCGGTTGGAGACGACCGAGAGGTAGGCGTCGCGGGTTCCCGCGAGCAGGTCGCGGTAGGAGTCGATCTGGTCGGAGATCCGGATCGCGTGGTCGTAGACGTCGCGGAAGTAGTTGCGCGAATCCGCTTCCAGGCCGGGGATTTCGAGGATGTCGTCGACCCCGCGGGCCAGCAGGTCGCGCTGCGGGGTGACGATCCGGCGCAGCCGCACCAGCTGCCGGCGCAGGGCGGTTATCTCCTCCAGCTGCTGCGGCTGGGGCCGGTCGAAGATCTCACCGTCGAGGGCTTCCAGGCGCTCGTCGAGCCGCTCGAGCACCGGGAAGAAGGAGTCGGTGAGACCGTCCAGCACCCGGTAGACGACGAACTGCTCCGAGCGCGGCGACTGCGCATCGAGCCGCTCCCGAGCTTCGTCCAGCACGGTGCACGGATGCTTGTGCGAGGTGACCAGGTAGCCGCCGCTGAGGAAGGCGTGGACCTCTTCCAGCTCGATCTCCCCGCCCTTCCCCTCCCCCGCGCCGTAGTAGACGAGGAACATGTAGTCGCCGAAGTCGTCGAGCTTCGGACGCTGCCCCCGTTTGGCCAGGTCCTCGAGCGCGAGCGGGTGGAAGGTGAAAGCCTCGCCCAGCGCCGCCACCTCGTCCGCGCCCGGGTCGGTCAGGTCGAGCCAGAAGTACTCGTCGCGCCGCAGCAGCCCGGCGATCTCGTCGCGGTCGATGCCGTCGAGGAAGCGCACGCCGTCAAGCTAGATCCGACCCCGGACGACCCAGGGCCCCCAATTGCGGCGCGGCTACCGCCGATCCTGCTACGGTCCTCTGCGTTAGAGCCGGTTGTTACCGGCAAAGTTTGTGTCTAGCGCTCGCGTCGTTGCTTCACCGCATGCTCCGCGTTCGCAGCACATTTATGTGGAGGCAAGCATGCCTACTGGAACTGTTAAGTGGTTCAGCGACGACAAGGGCTACGGGTTCATCACGCCCGACGACGGCTCGAAGGACGTGTTCGTGCATCACAGCGCCATCCTCGGCGAGGGCTTCAAGTCCCTGACTGAGGGCGCCAAAGTGAGCTACGAGTCCGAAGAAGGCCCCAAGGGCCCGGCCGCCGCGAGCGTGCAGCAGACTTCTTAGTCTCGCACCACGCTTAAGCAGCTCGCGAAGCCCGCCTCTTAGGCGGGCTTCGTTTTGCCTGGACCCCTTCAGCCGCCGCCGGCCCGCGTCCCCTACCCTCGGAATCGACATGACCGCCACACGAGACGACCTACGGAACATCGCGATCATCGCCCACGTCGACCACGGCAAGACGACGCTGGTCGACGCGATGCTGTGGCAGACCGGCACCTTCCGCAAGGGCCAGGACGTCGCCGAGCGGGTGATGGACTCGATGGACCTGGAGAAGGAGAAGGGGATCACGATCCTCGCCAAGAACACGGCGGTGACGCGAGGCGACGTCAAGTTCAACATCGTCGACACCCCCGGCCACGCCGACTTCGGCGGCGAGGTCGAGCGCGCCCTGACCATGGTCGACGGCGTCCTGCTCCTGGTCGACGCCTCCGAGGGACCGCTGCCGCAGACCCGTTTCGTGCTGCGCAAGGCGCTGGAGTCGAAGCTGCCGGTGATCCTCGTCGTCAACAAGGTCGACCGCCCGGACGCCCGCATCGCCGAGGTCGTCGAGGAGGTCTACGAGCTCTTCATCGACCTCGACGCCGACTCCGACCAGATCGACTTCCCGATCGTCTACACCAACGCCAAGGACGGCTGGGCCGCGCTTGAGGAGGGGGTCGAGGGCACCGACCTCTCCCCCCTGCTCGACCTGATGCTGGAGCGGATCCCCGCCCCCGTCTACGAGGAGGATCACCCGCTGCAGGCGCACGTGACCAACCTCGACGCCTCACCCTACCTCGGCCGCCTGGCCCTCTGCCGGGTCCGCAACGGCACGATCCGCGCCGGCCAGCAGATCGCCTGGTGCAAGGCCGACGGCACGGTCGCCCGCGCCACCGTCTCCGAGCTCTTCATCACCGAGGCGCTGGAGCGCGTCTCCGCCAAAGAGGCCGGCCCGGGCGAACTGATCGCCGTCGCCGGCATGGAAGAGGTGACGATCGGCGAGACCCTGGCCGACGTCGATGACCCCCGGCCGCTGCCGGTGATCACCGTCGACGAGCCCTCGCTCTCGATCGTGCTCGGGATCAACACCTCGCCGCTGGCCGGCAAAGAGGGCACCAAACTGACCGCGCGCCAGGTCCGTGACCGGCTCGACGCCGAGCTGATCGGCAACGTCTCGATCCGCGTCCTCGACACCGAGCGCCCCGACGCCTGGGAGGTCCAGGGCCGCGGCGAGCTGCAGCTGGTCGTGCTGCTGGAGCTGATGCGCCGCGAAGGCTTCGAGATGACCGCCGGGCAGCCGCGGGTCCTGACCCGTGAAGTCGACGGCAAGGTGCACGAGCCGGTCGAGCGCCTGGCGATCGACGTCCCCGAGGAGCACGTCGGCTCGGTCACCCAGTTGCTGGCCGGGCGCAAGGGCCGCATGGAGCAGATGGTCAACCACTCGACCGGGTGGGTGCGGATGGAGTACCTGGTCCCGGCCCGCGGCCTGATCGGGTTCCGCACCGAGTTCCTCACCGAGACCCGCGGCACCGGCATCCTCCACCACGTCTTCGACCGCTGGGAGCCCTGGGCCGGCGAGCTGCGCACGCGCCCGACCGGCGCCCTCGTCGCCGACCGCCAGGGCAAGACCGCCAGCTTCGCCCTCTTCAGCCTGCAGGATCGCGGCACCCTCTTCATCGGCCCCGGCGAGGAGGTCTACGAGGGGATGATCGTCGGCGAGAACGCCCGCTCGGAGGACCTCGACGTCAACGCGGTCAAGGAAAAGCACCAGACCAACGTCCGTGCCGCCAGCGCCGACCTGCTGGTCCGCCTCACCCCGGCGACCCGGCTCTCGCTGGAGAACTCGCTGGAGTTCGTGCGCGACGACGAGTGCGTCGAAGTGACGCCCGAGTCGGTCCGCCTGCGCAAGCTGGTGCTGGACAAAACGGCGCGCCAGAAGGCCGCGCGCCAGCGCAGCCGCGCCGGCGTCGCCAGCTAGTCCCCGGGCTTCAGTCCGGCTTCGATCCCGTCGAGCAGCCGCTCGAGGCCGCGCTCGAAGCGCCCCGGCTCGAAGAAGACCTCGGCGACGCGGGCGATGGCCGCGTCGACGTCGGCGCCGAGGAACTCCCTGACCCGCGGGAACTCGCCGCTGTCGAGTTCGCGCTGGAAGAACTCGCGCACGCCCGGCGCCCAGCCGCGATCGTGCTCGTCCGACTCCTGGGCCTCGCGGATCGCGAAGCCGAAGACGTACTCGTCGACGAGCACGATCGCCTCGAACATCGCCCGCGAGGAGATGCCGGCGCCCGACATCGCCTCCAACGACTGCTCGAAGTGGCGCATCCCGTTGGGGCCGGGGCGGCCGTCACCGAGCCGGTCCAGCATCCAACGGTGGCGCCGCAGCGCGTCGCGGCTGCGGGTCGCGATCGCCGCGATCGCCGGCCGCCAGTCGGCGGGCAGCTCGCCCGCCGGGACCAGGATCTCCCCCATCACCGCGTCGAGCATCAGCGTCACCAGCTCGTCCTTGTTGGCGACGTAGTGGTAGAGCGTCATCGTGCCGGCGCCCAGCTCCTGGGCGACACGGCGCATCGAGACCGCCTCGAAACCCTCCTCGTCGGCGAGCTCGACGGCGACAGCTGCGATCCGAGCGCGGGAGTGAGCCGGACTGCGGGAGCAGGGCTCCTCGCGCAGCCAGACGAGGCCGGAGTCGGGCTCCGCCGCGGCTTTCTCCCCGGAGCGCATCTCGTACAGCGTACTGCTACGGTGAGCCGTACGCCGTACTACGACTGATTCGAGGTCTCCACTTGAACGCCCAGCCCGCCGCCGCCTCGCCGTCCGACCCCAACGCCCTCGACCGCGGCACCATGATCGTCGCCTCCGTGGTCCTGCTCGGGGCGGTGATGTCGATCCTCGACACGACCGTGATCAACGTCGCGATCGACCAGCTGGCGATCGACTTCAACGCCTCGCTGACGACGATCCAGTGGGTCGTCACCGGCTACACCCTGGCCCTGGCGGCGGTGATCCCGGTCACCGGCTGGGCCGCCGACCGCTTCGGGACGAAGCGGATCTACCTCTGGTCGCTGGTCCTGTTCATGCTCGGCTCCGCGCTCTGTGCCGCCGCCTGGAGCGCCGACTCTCTGATCGCCTTCCGCGTCCTCCAGGGAATCGGCGGCGGCATGATCATGCCGTCGGTGATGACGATCATGACCAAGAAGGCAGGCCCCCACCGGATGGGGCGGGTGATGGGCATCCTCGGCGTGCCGATGCTGATCGCGCCGCTGATCGGCCCGATCCTTGGCGGCTGGCTGGTCGACGACCACTCCTGGCGCTGGATCTTCCTGATCAACGTGCCGATCGGGATCGTCGCGATCGTCCTCGCCCAGATCGTGCTCGAGCGCGACGAGCCGCAGCCCGCGCACAAGATGGACTGGCTCGGCCTGGCCCTGCTCTCGCCCGGCCTGACGGCGCTGATCTTCGGCCTCGCCGAGTCCTCAGACGGTGGCTTCGGGGCGACCAAGTCGTGGCTGCCGATCGTCACCGGGGCGACCTTGATCGCCGGCTTCCTCTGGCACAGCTGGCGTTCGGAGGCGCCGCTGATCGACGTCAAGACCTTCACCCACACCCGGGCCGGCGCGGCCGCGGGCACCTTCATGCTGTTCGCGATCGCCTTCTTCGGCGCGCTGCTGCTGATCCCGCTCTACTACCAGTCGGTGCGCGGTGCCTCGGCGCTGGAATCGGGGCTGCTGCTGGCGCCGCAGGGCCTCGGAGCGATGATCACGATGCCGCTCGCCGGCCGGCTCACCGACCGCTACGGGCCCAACCGCTGGCCCGCCTGCGGGATCCCGCTGCTGGTGATCGGGATCGCTCCGTTCGCCTTCGTCACCGCCACCACCTCCTACGTCCTGCTCTGCGGCTTCGGCTTCGTGCTCGGCCTGGGGATGGGCCTCTCGATGATGCCGACGATGACCGCGGCGATGCAGTCGGTCCCGCCCGCCGCGATCGCCCGCACCAGCACCGCGATGAACATCATCCGCCAGTCCGGTGCCTCGATCGGGACCGCGATCCTCTCCGTCCTGCTGGCGACGTCGATCGCCGACAACCTCAACGGCGGCGCGGCTCCCTCGGGCGCGAGCGGTTTCGAGGCCCTGCACGGGATGTCCGCGGCGCAGCGCACGGCGGTCGCCGAACCGCTGGCGGAAGCCTTCGCCTCGACCTTCGTCTGGGGCCTCGTCCTGCTCGCCGTCGCCTTCATCCCGGCGCTGGCGATGGCGCTCGGCAAGTGGAAGCCGGTCGGGCCTCCCTCCCCCGACGAGCGCCACGTCGTCCTCGAGTAGCTAGGTCGCCGCGGCCGGCTCCGCTGCCGCGGCCGGCTGCCGGGTCGGGATCCGGCCGGTGAGGAAGAGTCCGACCAGGGCCAGCAGCGCCAGCACCGCGAGCGCGGTGCGGAGGCCGACCAGGCGCGCTTCCTCGTTTTCTTCGACGATCGCGTCGGTCGCCCGCGGCGAGATCCCGGGGGCTTCGTCGAGCGCGCTTTCCAGTTCGTCGTTGGAGAGGAAGGGGATGCCTCCGGAGAGCTCGGTCGAGGCCCGCGCCTGGACGGACCTCGGCACCGCCGAGTTTTCCTCGACGCCGGTGAGGAAGGAGGAGCTGAGGGCGGCGATGATGATCGCGCCAGTGAGCGCGGTGCCGACCGAGATGCCGAGGTTGGTGACCGTGTTCTGCAGGCCGCCGACCTCGCCGCTCTGCTCGTCCGGGACCGAGGAGACGGTGACGCTGCCGAGCTGCGAGGCCAGCGCCCCCATCCCGAGCCCGGCCAGGAGCAGCGGCACGGTGACGATCTCCGCCCCGGCGCCGGCGTCGAGCGCGGCAACCAGGACCGTCAGCCCGGCGAACATGCCGAGGAAGCCGAGGCGCACGACCCGGCGCGGCGAGACGTCCGGGAAGAGTTTCGGGATGCCGGCAGCGGCCAGAATCAAGGTGAAGGAGAGGGGCAGCAGGCGCACGCCGGTTTCGATCGCCGAGAGGCCGAGCGCGATCGAGAGGAAGAGCGGCATCGCGAAGAACATCCCGCCCTGGAGGAAGTACTGGAAGAAGAACGAGGTGAGGCCGGCGCGCAGCACCGAGACCCGCAGGATCGCCGGGTTGACGAGCGGCTCGCCATCGCGCTCGACCAAGCGGTTCTCCCACCAGAGGAAGAGCGCCAGCACCGCGGCGCCACCGAGCAGCAGCCAGATCACCGGCGATAGCCCGATCCATTCGGGCGCGTCGGGCTTGGCCCTGACGAAGCCCCAGGTGCCCGAGCGCAGGACACCAAGCACGATCAACCCCAGGCCGGCGGCCGAGAGGGCGGTCCCGACCAGGTCCAGCTTCACCTTCCGCTCCGCCGCTCCGGCCTCCATGCGGCGGGTGAGGACGAGGATCGCGAGCACGATCAGGACCTCGCCGGCGAAGACGTAGCGCCAGGAGAGGTAGGTGGTGAAGAAGCCGCCGACGATCGGGCCGACCGCGACCGCGACCGCCGCCGCCGCGGTGACCAGGCCATAGGCACGCGGCCTTTCGGCGCGGTCGAAGTTGGCGGCGACGAGGGCGACGATCGCGGGCAGGATCAGGGCGGCGCCGAGCCCCTCCAGGCCCGACCAGCCGATCAGCAGCACCGGCAGGCTCGGCGCCAGCGCCGTGGTCATCGAGCCGCAGCCGTAGATCACGCAGCCGATCGCGAAGGCGCGCTTGCGGCCGATGATCTGGCCGATCTTGCCGCCGGTGATCATGAACGAGGCCATCACCAGCGTGTAGAGGGTGATCGCGGTCTGGATCCCGGTGACCGTGGTGCCGACGTCCTTGGCGACGGTGGCGATCGAGACGTTCATGACGGAGCTGTCGAGCATCATCAGGAACTGCCCCGCGCAGAGGGTCATCAGGATCAGGCCGGCGGCGCCGGCCCCCGCCTTGCGCGCCACGCTCAGAGCTCCTCGGCGGCGATCTGGCCGGCGTCGATCGCCGCGACCAGGGCCGCGTGGTCGCGCTCGCTCTGATCGGCGTAGGCCTCGGAGAACTCGGCGATCGCGCTGTCGAAGGGGTCGCCGGCGCCGAGGTAGGCGGCGATCGCGATGCGGTCGCCGGAGCGGGCGTGGGCGCGGGCCAGGGTCCAGCCGCACATCCGCGCGTAGAGCTCGAGCCCGCGCGGGGTCATGGTCTCGACTTCGGCCGAGCGCTTCCAGTCCCAGAGCTGACGCACGTAGAAGTCGCGGTCGCGGCCGTCGAGCCCGACCGCGGGGCACCAGCCGAGGAAGATGTCGCTGGCCGCCTGCATCAGCCGCTGTCCCTCGACCACCCGGCGGCCGTGATTCTTGTAGCGGCTGGCGCCGGCGTAGGGCTCGAGCACCGAGGCCTCGGCCTCCTTCGCCTGGAGGAAGAGCGGGTCGCTGTCGTCGGCCCCGGTCAGCAGCACCACCCAGGCGCGCGTGCCGACACTGCCGACCCCCACCACCTTGCGGGCGATGTGGCGCATCGTGTAGCCGTCGAGCAGGTGCTGGCGATCGGCGGGGAGACTGTCGCGGTAGGAGTCGAGGACGCCGGCGAGGAGCGCGCCGACGTCCTCAGCCTGTCCCTCCCCGACCAGCTCCTCGCCGGGTACCAGCAGCGGCGGTTCGCTGCGGATCCGCAGTTCGCCGTCAACCACCTCGGTCAACTTTTTGAGCGCCCTGAGGCTGTCCTTGGAGCGGGCCTTGTCGACGCCCTTGCGGACCTGCTTGACCGCCTCCGGATCCTCAGCCTCGACCTCCCCCATCACCGCCTCGACGTCGAGCCGGGCGTACCAGACTTCGAGATTGCTGAGGGAGGCGAAGGCCCGCATCGCCTCGCGGTAGGTGCGCGCCGCGGTCAGCACGGCCGCCGCCCGCTGCTTGCGCTTCAGCCCGTTTTCGCGGCCGGCGATCGCGAAGCTGGCGGCGAGTCGCTTGACGTCCCACTCCCACGGCCCCGGCAGCGACTCGTCGAAGTCGTTGAGGTCGAAGACGAGGCGGCGGTCGGGCGCGGCGAAGGCACCGAAGTTGGAGAGGTGGGCGTCGCCGCAGGCCTGCACCCGCAGGCCGGAGACCGGCGTGCCGGCGAGGTCCGCCGCCATCACCGCCGCGGCGCCGCGGAAGAAGGCGAACGGGGAGGCCGACATCCGCCCGTAGCGGATCGGAACCAGCTCGGGCACGCGCGAGGCGGCCTGCCGCTCGAGGATCGCGACCGGGTCCTCGCGGCCCTCGGGCGGCGACCAGTCGGCGTGGGAGGAGCGGCGGGCGTCCGCGCGCGCGGCGCGGCCCTGCTCTGCTCGTTCGCGAAGATCCATCCGCGCCACCGTACAGCGACGGCGGGCCGACTCCCTCACCCGATCGGGAGGAAATCGGCCCGCCGGACGAATCAGACGGTCGCGGCCGCCTGCTCGGACTGGCTCTGCTCGGAGGCCTGAGCCTTGGCGTCGGGCGCCGGCACGTCGGCGGCCTGGCGCGGCAGCAGCACTTCTTTGGCGATGACCAGACGCTGGATCTGGCTGGTCCCCTCGTAGAGCTGCATGATCTTGGCGTCGCGCATCAGTTTCTCGACCGGGTACTCCTTGATGAAGCCGTAGCCGCCGTAGACCTGGACGGCGTCGGTGGTGACCTCCATCGCCGAGTCGGCGGCGAAGCGCTTGGCCATCGAGGAGACCTTGCTGTTGCGGACTCCCTGGTCGAGCAGGAACGCCGAGTTCCAGGTCAGCAGGCGGGCCGCCTCGACCTTGGTCGCCATGTCGGCGATCATGAACTGGATCGCCTGGTGCATCGCGATCGGGACCCCGAACTGGACCCTTTCCTTGGAGTAGTCGGTGGCGTACTCGAGCGCCGCGCGGCCGATGCCGACCGCCATCGCCGAGACGCCGGGACGGGTCCGGTCGAGGGTCATCATCGCCAGTTTGAAGCCCTTGTTCTCCTCGCCCAGGAGGTTCTCGGCCGGGATCTCGACTTCGTCGAAGGAGATGGTCGCGGTGTTGGACGCCCGCTGGCCCATCTTGTCCTCCTTCTTGTCGACCGAGACCCCGGGGAGGTCGGCGTCGACGACGAAGGCGCTGATCCCACGGTGACCGCCCTCAGGGTCGGTCTTGGCGAAGACCGTGAAGTAGTCGGCGTAGGTGCCGTTGGTGATGAAGCACTTGGAGCCGCTGATGACGTACTTGTCGCCCTTCTTCACGGCCTTGGTCTTCATCCCGGAAACGTCGGAGCCGGCGTCGGGCTCGGTCAGGCAGAAGGAGGCCAGCTTCGGGCTTTCGGTCAGCATCCCGAGGTACTTCTTCTTCGTCTCCTCGGAGCCGCCGAGGGTGATCGGGGCAGAGGCGAGACCGTTGGCCGCGAGCGAGGTGCCGATGCCGGAACAGCCCCAGCCGAACTCCTCCTCGATCAGGCAGCCGGAGAGGTAGTCGAGCCCGGGACCGCCGTAGGCCTCGGGCACGTGGGTGTTCATCAACCCGACCTCCCAGGCCTTGTCGATCACGTCCTGGGGCCAGGTGCCGTCCTTGTCCAGCTCCCAGGCGACGTTGCGCATGTCTTTCTCGGCAAAGCTGTGGGCCAGCTCCTGCAGGTCCTTCTGTTCGTCGGTCAGGGTGAAGTCAACCACCGGTCGGGGCTCCTTTTCGTCGCTTGAAGTCTTGCTCTGGAGCGCCGCCGCCGGGGCGAGCGTTCCGCCGATTGACTGGTCAGTCAACCAGGGCAAAGGTTAGCGAATGGCCCCGGTTCCGTGGGCCGTTTACCCTTGTTCCATGCCAGCGACGATGGGCGCAGTGGCGATCGACAACGGCACCGTCCTGGTGCTGATCGCCCTGATCGCTGTCCCATTCGCCGCCTTCTCCTTCTCCCGGGCCGAGCAGGCCTACCGCTCGATCGGCAAGGGAGCGCTCTCGATCGACCAGGATCTGCCCCTGCCGCGCTACATGCGGCGGCCCGAGCAGGCGATCGACCCGTCGATCCAGGCGGCCGAGGTGAGGCAGATGCTGGAGGCCAAAGCGAGCCGCCTGGAACGCCGCGGCGAGGCCCCGATCGACGTCGAGGCCGAGACCGAACGGCTGCTGGCGGCGCCGGACGAGCCACCCGACGCCGGAGCCCGCCAGGACGCGGAGCTGCGGGCCGAGGTCCGCCAGCTCGTCGTCACCCGCAACGAACGGCGGATGCGCAAGGGCCAGGAGCCGCTCGACGTCGAGGCCGAGACCGAACGGCAACTCGAAGATTTCGTAGGATCGCCCTGATGGCGAGCGCCGAGGACAATCTCTATGAGGTCGAGCAGCTGCTGGTCCAGCCCGGCACCTACTTCAACCCCCAGACCGAGGTCGTGGTCGTGGTCGACGACTCCGCCTCGATCGACCAGGAGGTCTTCAACATGGAGGCCTACGAGGGCGCCGACTGGGTGCGGGTCTCCGACGAGATCCCGATCGACGAGGACGGCCGCGACCGCGTGCTCGAGGCCTTCCAGACCCACTACCACCCCGGCTCGGCCGGCTCCGTCTCCGAAACCGCGCTCGAACAGGGCGACGAGGAGCTCGACGAGGGCGAGGACGGCCAGGAGCCCGGCCGCGAGGACTGATGCTGTCCGAGGGAGACAGGGCACCCGCCTTCACGCTGCCCGACCAGGACGGCAACAAGGTCAAGTTGACCGATCTCAAGGGCGAGACGGTCGTCGTCTACTTCTACCCGCGGGCCGAAACCCCGGGTTGCACGACCCAGGCGTGCGGCATCCGCGACCGCGGCGCCGAGTACCGCGAGCTGGGCGCGCGGGTTCTGGGGATCTCGCCCGACGAGCCGGCGGCGCTGCGCAAGTTCGCCGATAACCAGAAGCTCGACTTCACGCTGCTGGCCGACCCCGACCACAAGGTCGCCGACAAGTACGGGGCCTGGGGCGAGAAGTCGATGTACGGCAAGAAGTACATGGGCATGCTGCGCTCGACCTTCATCGTCGACCCGAAAGGGAAGATCGCCCGGGTCTTTCCGAAAGTGCAGCCGAAAAAGCACGACGCGCTGGTCCTCAAAGCCCTCGCTGAACTCTAAGCCGGGGTGGGTCCCGGGTGGGACTCGCCTGCGCGAACAGCGGGAGGCTTGGCGAGTCCCACCCGAGACCCATCTGCTCAAGCGCTCAGCGCGACGACAAAGATGAAGCTTGCGTAGAGGAGGAACCAGCCGATTACGGCGGGGAGCTTGAAGCGGCGGGAGAGGTGGAGGCTCTCGTAGGCGAGGAGGCCGCCGGCGAGGCCGAGGCAGATCGAGAGGATCGCGTTGCCGCTGAGGTCCCAGTCGGTGAAGATCAGGCCGATCCCGACCGGGATCATCGACTGGAAGACCATCGCCCCGGTGATGTTGCCGAGCGCCAGCGCGTCCTTGCCTTCGCGGACCCAGAAGAAGCTGTTCACCTTCTCCGGCAGCTCGGTCGCCAGCGGCGCCAGGATCAGGGCCAGGACCAGGGCCTCGACGCCGATGCTGTCGGCGATCTTCAGCAGCTCCTCGACGAAGAGGTGGGCGCCGCCGACCATCGCCCCGAGGCCGACCAGGAGCTGGATAACGCAGAGCGCCAGAGCCGGGTCCTCGCGGCGCTCGGGGCGGCGCTCGAAGATCAGCGGATTCAGCGTCTCCTCTTTCTGGACCTCGCCCCCGCCACGCAGGGTCAGCCGGATGTAGAACACGTAGGCGATGAGGAAGCCGATGCCGACCGCGATCCGGACCGGAGGCGGCGGCCCCCAGGAGAGCAGCCCCGCGAGCGCAAAGAGGACGAGGAAGAAGGTGAGATCGCGCTCGAGCGTCGGCCGGTGGACGTCGAGCCGCACCCCCTGCTCGCGTTTGTCGCGGTATAGGTAGGCGAACAACCCGACCAGCCCCATCGCCAGCGTCGCCAGCAGGAACGGCGCCCCGACGATCGCCCCGATCGCCACGTCTTCGGACCCCGCATCGACGCTGAGCAGCGCCACGATCGCGATCAGCGTCTCCGGCATCGCCGTCCCCACCGCCGCGAGCAGGCTGCCGACCGCGCCCTCTCCCAGCTTCAGCTTGTGACCCGCCCACTCGACCGCGTTGGTGAACAGCAGGGCGCCAGCCAGGACCACTGCAAAGCTGAGTAGAAGTAGGAGAGCTTCCCCCATCGACTCAGCCCGCACTCAAAGCGGCCGAGAGCGCGACTGGCGGCTTGCTCCTAGTCATCATCAAGACCCCCAGCTTATGCGGCTGCTCAGCCGCTGCCGAGGACGACGAGTGAGATCGTTGGCTGGCAGTCGCCGCCACAGTCGGTGGCGGCTATCGCAGCTCGCCCGCCGCGTACGTCCATCCCCTCGAGGTAGAGAGCCGGGTCGCTGCGGTGGGGCCAGGGGATGCGGAGGGTGCCGTCTTCGCCGAAGGACCTGTCGACGCGGCCATCGGTCCGGAGGCGGAGCAGGGCCAGGTCTTTGGGTTCGCCGATCGGGCCCCGCCGCTTCAGCGTGATCGCGAGGAGCACGCGTCCGCGCGAGTCGAGGGCGAGGTCGGCGACGTAGAAGCGCGGGATCCGCAGGGTCGCGGTGCCGCCGCTGCCGAAACGGCGGTCCGGGGCGCCGTCGGGCAGGAGGCGCCTCAGGCGGAGACCGTTGGCGAGGCGGTGTTCGACCCCTTCGACGTAGGTGTAGGCGACCGTCCGCCCCTGCCGGTCGACGGCCAGCGGGGTGAATTCGGAACCGAAGGGGCTCGGTGCGTAGCCATCCGTCCCGAATCCCGGGTCGGGCATGCCGCCCTCGCCGACCCGGAGGACCGAACGCCCGCTCTTGCCCTGGGTGCCGACCGTCACCTCGTTTCCGGGGCCCACGACTCCGGAGGTGGCGAGCGACTCGCCGCTGCGAGGAAAGAAAAGGCCGCCGGCGGCGAAGGTGTGGTCGAGCTGGCCGCCGCCGTCGAAGCGGGCGAAGAACCCCTTCCCCACCTGAGTGACTCCGCCCCCCGGCTGAGCGACGTCGATCCGGGTCGTGCCCGTCGCCACGAGGTGTTCGGCAGCGTCGAAGCCGACCTCGTCGAAGAACGACTCGGCCGGTTCGCCGTCGGCCGACCCGGGCAGGCCGAGGTCGCTCGCCACGTACCCGTGGCCGCCGCCGAAGCTGCGGTCGAGCATGCCCGCGGCGGTGAAGCGCTCGACGAACGGCAGGAAGCGCGCGGCGGTCAAGACCCCGTCCGCCCGCGGCTGAAACCCCACGCCGCCGACAGCCACCGGCCGTCCCTGGGGGTCGACCCTGACGGTCGGTGCCCCCACGGTCCCGTTCGGCGGCTGGACTATGTGGGCGCGACCGTCCTCGCCGAAGCTGGGATCGATCTGGCCCGATGGCAACAGCGCGACCATCTCCTCGCCGCCGGCGAAGAGGACGCGGCCATCGCCGAACAGCGAGACCCCCGAGGGTTCCGGCAGCGAGCTGGAGAGAAAGCGGGTCCCTTCCCTGCCGAACTCCCGCACGACGTGAGCCCCGGCCGCCTGCGCCAGGGTTGCCGGCCCGAGCGATGCGACACCGCCGAGGACGACCAACAGGACGAGGATTCGTAAAAGCGACCGCACCTGCCCTACCTCGCTCCGAGTGGCTGTTCGCCGAGGTAGTACGCGTTGCCGTAAGCCGGAATGCGCGCGTTCCAACCGAGCGCCAACCGACCCCCGGCGACTGCCGCTCGCACGTTCGTCACCTCGCGGCCGCGGCCGACCGACCGCTGGCGCACCCGGCCATCGTTCGCGAAGGTGACGAGCGGACGGGGACCCGCGTTGAGGACGACCAGGGCGCCCCGCCGGGTCGGCACGATCGCGTTCGGCTCGGCCGCCCGCGGGATCGAGACGGTGCGGCGTCCGTCCCGGCCGAAGCCGCGATCGAGCTGACCGTCGCGGTGGAAGCGCAGCAGGACCAGCCCGAACCGCTTGCCGTTCCGGGTGACGCCGGCCAGGTAGACGTGGGGGCCGTCGCGGCCGAGTGCCACCGCCCGGGTGCGACCGCCGCTGCTGGCGAGTTGCTGGCCGCCGACCGCGGTCAGGGTCCAACCGCGGGAGCCGAAACGGGGGTCTGGGCGGCCGTCCCTCAGCAGCCGCACGAGGGCAAAGCTGTGGTGAGAGAAGCCGGCGACGAGAGTGCGGCCGCCGGGCACCGCGAGGAGCGCCCGCGCCCGCATTTCGCGCCTGCCGGGGGCGAACAGGTCGACTCTGCCGACTTTCCCGAATCTACGGTCGGGTTTGCCGACGCGGTCGTAGTGGAGGACGACACCAGGTTCGGCGTCCCCGCTGACGTCCCGGCTGCCCATCACGGTCGCGCCGCCGTCAGATGCGAACGCGACCGCTTCGGTGAAGATGCCCTTCGGCAGGGTCACGGCCCCGTTCGTCCCGAAGGACGCTTCCGGCGCCCCATCGACGCCGCGGACCTCGATCAGCCGCGAGCGTGGATAGTCGGAGAGGGCCGTCAGCAGGTGGCCGGACCCGTCGTCCGCGAAGCCCGTGGTGTAGCCGTCGCCCAGCGTGACGTAACCGGCGCCGTCGCCGAAGGAGCCGTCGAGGCTGCCGTCGGAGGAGTAACGGATCAGGAGCGGCGCGCCCTCGATGCCGAGGGTCGAGTTGCCCAGCGCCAGCATCCCGCCCTGCACAGCCGGGACGATGCCCGCAATCGTCTGCTCGGCTGGGGTCTCGCGCCGCTCGCGCACGATCCCGCCTTCCCCGAAGCCCGGCAGGAGCACGCCCTGCGGCGAGAGCGCGGAGAGAAAGGCGACCGTCTCTTCCGGCGGCGCCGAGCCAGCCGCGACCAGTGAGCCGCCTGGACGCCGGGTCAGGTGTTCGACCCCGTTTCCGGTGAGGTCATCGGTACGACCGCGCAGACCCTCCAGCCGTACCACCCCGCCGGTCCCGAAAGCCGGTTCGAGGTTCCCGGCGGGGTCGAAGGAGGCCAGAACCGGGACTTCTTCGCACGCTGCGACCCTGAAGCAGGACCCGCTCGGCTGCGACGAGCCGCCGACGACCACCGCGTTGTCGGCGGCCCAGGTGGCGGCGTGGGCTTCCTCTTCGCCGCCAAGGTCGACGAAGCGTGCGCCACCGCTGCCGAACGCGGGATCGGGCTGACCCGCCGCGGTGAAGCGGACGTAGATCAGGTCCTGGCCGTCCTGACCAGGGCCGGTTCCGACCGCGTCCACCGAGCCGTCGGACAGGACCCTGGCTCCGACCAGGGAGATGTTCTGGTGGGTCACCAGGCCGTTCGCGCCGAAGGCGGGATTGGGGGTGCCATCGGCGCGCAGTTGGAGCAGGAAGTGGCCGCCGACGATCAGGCTGCCGCCGTCCGGGCCCGGAGCGATTTCGCTGACGCCGCCGCCGTCGCCGGGAAGCGAGAGCCCCAGCCCTTCCGATCCCGACCAACCTCCGGCGACGCTCCCGTCCGCACCGATCAGCTCGTAGTTGACGAAGTAGAAGGTGACGTGGGTGCCGCCCGCGCCCGCCCCGGCGACGAGGATCTGGCCGGAGGGAAGTTCGGTGGCGGCCGAGGCGTAGGCGACCGAGTCGATCGTTCCCCCCGTACCGAAGCTCGTGTCGATGCTGCCGTCGGGGTTCAGACGGGTCAGTTCCGACCCTTTCTGCACCAGGCTCTTGCCACTGGCGAGCGGAAACCACTGGGAGAACTCGGGCAGCTGCCGCGGCGGTGCGGCCGGGTCGGGCGCTCCGCTCGGCAGAAAGGACTCCACCCGATAATCCCGCCCCGTCACCAGGCCGCCGTCGGCCCGCGCCGCTAAGGCCGAGAAGCCGGTTTCCCAGTAATGGGAGCCCAGCACCTGGGTCTGCGTGCCCAGTTGGGGGAAGCCCCCGCTCCGGGCCGTACCGGTTGCGGACGCGACAGTCGCGACGGCGGTCAGAACGCAGAACGCGGCGAGCGAGACGAATGCCAGCCGCCTGCTCCTCCCCCGTCCATGCGCCCGCTGGTCCACCTCACCATCCACACGACCGGTACGACAAAGTTGCGGCGCACAAGATCGCGCGCGCAAGCTGACAAAGGGGCGGAACCGACCCAGGAGCCCCCCGCTCAAGCGAAGTAGAAGGCGAGTCCGAAGACGAAGTAGACCGCCAGCAGCTGGACCCCCTCGAACCAGGTCGACTCCCCATCCTGCGTCACCTGGTTGGCGATCACGATGGCCAGCAGGATCGCCCCCAGCTCGAAGCCGTTGAAGACCAGGGCCAGCGGATAGGGGCCGAGGAAGAAGGAGGCGAGGACCAGCACCGGGGCGACGAAGAGGGCGACCTGGGCGCTGGAGCCGATCGCGATGTTGACCGCCAGGTCCATCTTGTCTTTCATCGCGACCAGGACCGCAACCCAGTGCTCGGCGGCGTTGCCGACGATCGCGACGACGATCACGCCGATGAAGAACTCGGAGAGCCCGATCGAGTGCGAGGCCTCGGTGATCGAGCCGACCAGGACCTCGGACATCACCCCGACGAGGACGCCGGCGATCGCCAGGGCGATCACCGAGGTCCGGGTCGACCAGCCCCAGCTGTCCTCGTCCTCGTACTCGGGGTTGAAGAGGTCGCGATGGGTCTTCAGCGAGAAGAAGAGGCCGATCACGTAGGTGACGATGAGGACGACCGCGACGGCGAGGGAGAGGTGCTCGACAGTGCCGCCGTAGTGGATCGCCTCGGCCCCCGGCTGCGGCAGGCCCTTGCCCTCGACCAGCTCGAAGATCGCCGGCATCAGCAGGGCGGCCGCGGCCAGCATCAGCATCGAGGTCTGGATGCTGGCACCGGTGCGGCTGAAGGTCTGCTTGGCGCGGCCGATGCCGCCCGCCAGCATCGCGGCGCCGAGCACGAGCAGGATGTTGCCGATGATCGAACCGACGATCGAGGCCTTGACCACCTCCTGCAGGCCCTTGTTGAGGGCGAAGAGGGCGATGATCAGCTCCGGAGCGTTACCGAAGGTGACGTTGAGCAGGCCACCGATGCCGGGCCCCGAGCGCGCCGCCAGCTCCTCCGTGGCGCGGCCCATCAGCGCCGCCGTGGGAACGATCCCCAGGGCCGAGGTGGCGAAAACGACCGTGGCCGGGGCGCCGACCAGCTCCAGCACCACCGCCAGCGGGATCAGCGGCGTCAGCAGGTAGGGCCAGCCGAGCGGCGTGCGGAAGAAGGAAGCGTCGAACCGCGGCTGGTTGGAGCGGGGCTGGTTCAAGGGCTGGCAAGCGTACGCGGAAACGCAAAGGGCGTCGCCACGATGGCGACGCCCTTTGCGGAGAAGCCGCTGAGGCCGGTCGCTATCCGGCTTCGCTCGCGCACTTCTGTAGATCCGCCGGCGTTTCGGCGTTTTCGAGGCAGCTGCGGTTGAGGCCGCTACCGGTACCGCCACCGCCCGAAGAGGAGCCACCGCCGGAGGAGGGGCCGCCGATCCCTTCCAGCAGGTCGCCGAGACCTTCGCCGCTGCTGGCGCCTTCGAGCAGTTCCAGCGGGTTGACGTTCAGCTTCTGGAAGAGACCTTCGAGCGGCTGCGCGTTGGCGGGAGCGGCGATGTCCTGCTCCTCGTTGACACCGCTGAGCGAGAGGTCGAGGTCGACTTCGACCTTTTCGCTGCCGCTGCCCTTCGGTTCAATCGTCATTTCGGCGGCGAGGCGGCGGATGATGTCGTCGTCGCCGACGTAGACGTCGACGTGGGCCTTCTTGACGGCGCTGGTCAGTTCACCCTTCGCCTTTTCGAGTTCGCCGATCGGCAGCGGGCCGGCCGCTTCGAGCTGGCTGGCGCAGGCCGGGTTTTCGGTCAGCTTGATGATCGCGTCGATCGCCGCCCCGACGTCGAGATCGCCGCTGATCTCGGTCGTGCCGGTGCCGTCGACTTCAGCGCTGCCTTCGTTGGTCAGGTTGTCGACGAAATCGCCGACCTTGAGGCCGGTCGCCGCTTCCTGGCAGGCGCTGACGTCGGCAGGGTTGCTTTCGGAGCCGGCACCCTGCTGCTGGGCCTGTTCGAACCCGGACTTGACGAAGCCGAAGGTGGTCGGGTCGACTTCGTACTCGGTCCCTTCGTAGTTGACGTAGGCGCGGTCGGGAAGCAGCGTTAGGCCGCCTTCGAAGTCGACGTCTTCGCCCTTGGCCGTGCCCTTGGCGCTCGCCGTCATCGCCAGCTGAGGCAGGTCGCCCTTGCTGCCGCTCTGAAACGGCCCGGAGAGCTTGACGTCGATGTTGCCGCCTTCGTCGCCTTCGGACTTGACGCCGAGCGAGAGGTCGAGGTTGCCGCTCGTCACCCCTTCGAGACTGGCGTTGTCGAGGACCTTCTGCGGGTCTTCGCTGCTCTTGTCGCTGCCACCGCAGGCGACGAGGATGGACGAGAGCGCGGCCAGCGCGGCCAGGAGGGCGAAAGTGCGGAAACGGCTCAAGGGATAGAGCTCCTCGTGATCGGGGGCGGTTCGGACTTCTGATTCTAGGGCGGAGGCGGGGGCTCCTGCCCCCAGCGCCGCATCCCGGCTTCGATCTCCTCGATCACCCCGCGCAGCACCGCGACCCGGGCATAGCGCTTGGACTCGGCCGCGATCAGGCGCCAGTGGGCGCGGCGGCGGTCGGTGCGGTCGAGCATCTCCTCCACCGCCTCCTCGTACTCGGCCCGCCGCGATCGGTTCTCCCAGTCGTCGGGAGTCAGCTTCCAGACCTTGAGCGGGTCGGCGGCACGGCTTTCGAAGCGCTTCAGCTGCTCCTTCGGAGAGATGTGCAGCCAGAACTTGACGACGGTCGTTCCCTCCTCCGCCAGCCCGTGCTCGAAGGCGACGATCTCCTCGTAGGCCCGCCGCCACTGCTCCCGGGTGGCGAAGCCCTCGACCCGCTCGACCAGCACGCGCCCGTACCAGGAGCGGTCATAGACGGTCATTCCTCCCCAGCCGGGCAACGATGGCCAGAAACGCTGGAGGTAGTGGTGGCGCGCCTCGTCCGGGCTCGGCGCCGCGAACTGGGCGACGCGGACATGGCGGGGATCCAGGGGCGCCACCAGTCGCTTGATCGCACCGCCCTTGCCGGAGGCGTCCCAGCCCTCGAAGACGACGCAGAGCGGCGGGCCCAGCTCCTTCGGCCCGATCAGCCCGCCGAGCGTGAGCCGCAGCTGCGCCAGTCGCTTGCCGGCGTCTTTGAGTTGGAGTTCTTCCTCTTCGCGACTGAGCGCGAGGCTGAGGTCGACCTCGTCGAGGTGGCCCATCAGGCGATCGTAGAGCCAACAACTTCAATCGGCTAGCCCGTGTCGCCGCGCGATTCTTCGATCGGGGGCGGCCGGTTCTCGCTGGTCACGTTGGCCAGGAGCGGGAACAGCAGAGCGCCGAGGAAGATCAGGGCGACGCCGGCGGCGATCAGCCAGCGGGCGCGGAAGACGTGCCCGACGATGCCGATCACGAAGCCCGCGAGCATCAGCGCGATGTAGGGGCCGGGGCTGTGCGGGAACAGGTCGGCGAGAGGCGGTACGAGGTCGAGCACGTCGCCGGATTATCATCGCCCCCATGGCTGAGGGCTCTGTGGCGGATGTGAAGGCGGCGCTGGCAAGCGTCGGCTACCTCGCCGACGAGCCGGCGGCGCTGGTCTCCTACCTCGCCCAGGAACTCGGCAAGCCGGTCCTGGTCGAGGGCCCCGCGGGGGTCGGCAAGACCGAGCTGGCGAAGGCGCTCTCGCGCGCCACCGGCCGCGAGCTGGTGCGGCTGCAGTGCTACGAGGGCCTCGACGAGGCGAAGGCGATGTACGAGTGGAACTACCGCAAGCAGCTGCTGCGGATCCAGGCCGGCGGTGAGGGCGGCTGGGACGACGTCCAGGAGGACATCTTCAGCACCGAGTTCCTGCTGACGCGACCGCTGATGCAGGCGATCTCCAGCCCCGAGCCGGTCGTGCTCCTGATCGACGAGATCGACAAGACCGACCAGGAGTTCGAGGCGATGCTGCTGGAGCTGCTCTCCGACTTCCAGATCACGATCCCCGAGCTGGGCCAGGTGGCGGCGACGACGATGCCGATCGTCGTCCTCACCTCGAACGACTCGCGCGAGCTGACCGAGGCGCTGAAGCGGCGCTGCCTCTACCTTTGGCTCGACTACCCCGGAGCCGAGCGCGAGATGGAGATCGTCCGCCTGCACGTGCCGGAGCTGTCGGAGTCGGTGGCGCGGCGGCTGGTCGAGGTGATCGAGATGGTGCGCGCGCTCGACCTGAAGAAGCCGCCCTCGATCGCCGAGTCGATCGACTGGGCGCGGACGCTGCTGCTGATGGGCGCCGAGGACATCGACCGCGAGACCTTCACCCAGTCGATGTCGATCATCGTCAAGCACCGCACCGACATCGACCTGGTCGCCGAGCGGGTCGGGATGAAACTGGCCGAGCGCAGCCCGGCCGGCAGCGCCTAGCCCCTCCTAGGGCTCGAAGAACTCGGCGAGCGCATCGGCCTCGGGCAGGCCGTCGTAGGCGAGCCGCCCGTCGCGGATCCCCACGCAGCGGCTGGCGGCGGCGATCACGTCGGGGCGGTGGGTCGAGACGACGACCGCGGCGCCCGCCTTCCGGGCCTCGGCCAGCAGCTCGAAGAGGACGTCGCGGCTGGGTGGGTCGAGGCCGTCGAAGGGCTCGTCGGCGAGCAGGACCGCGAACGGCCGCACCAGGGCGATCGCGATCGAGGCCTTCTGCCGCATGCCGTGGCTGAATTCGGACGGGAGGCTGTCCTCCCAGGCGCCGAGCCCGAGCCGCTCCATGAGCTCGCTCGCGCGGGCCCCCGCGTCCGCCACGCCATGCAGCGCCGCCACGTAGGTGAGGTGCTCGCCGAGGCTGAGGTCTTCGTAGAAGACCGGCGTGTCGGGAAGGTAGGAGAGCGCCCGCCGAGCCGGGATCGAGCCGGCCGGGGCACCGGCGATGGCGATCGAGCCCGACGAGGGCTCCAGCAGGCCGGCGGCCAGGGTGAGGAAGGTCGTCTTCCCCGCCCCGTTGGGACCGACCAGGGCGACGAGCTCGCCCGCGCCCAGCTCGAGGCTGAAGGAGGACAGGGCGATGAAGCCGTCGTAGGTCCTGCCGAGCCCGGTGGCGGCCAGCACCGGCGGGTCCGCCTGCACGTCCACACCCGCGATCACGGCGCCACCGCGCTCTGTTCGGCCATCCGCCGGCCGAGCCACCAGGCCATCGCCACCCCGATCAGCAGCATCGCGACCTCGATGCCGATCGCGGCGCCCACCGCCGAGCCGCCGTGGCGGGCCGCTTCCCGCGCCGCCAGGACCGGACCCCCTGCGGCGACGACAGCGATCACGACCGGCGCCGCCGACTGCACGTAGCCGAGCTGGGGAGTGAGGACGTAGCGATAGGGGTCGTTGGTCGCGCTGAGGCCGGCGCAGCAGGCCAGGACGAGGGCGGTCGGGACCAACGTCACGGCGCCGACGGCGGCGACCGTCGTCGGCGCGCCGAGCGCCAGCGCAGTCGCGACGCCGACCAGCAACACCGTGGCCATGGCGGCGAAGGACGGGCCCAGGTGCCGCTGCATCAGGGTGTCGACGGGGACCGGCAGCAGCTCCCGCCGGGTCGGATGATCGGCCTCCTGGGCGAGCGGCTCGACCAGATCGAGCGCGGCGACCATCAGCAGGGCCCCCGGCAGGACGAAGAGCAGGGTGACCCCGCTCCAGGCCCCGGCGGTGGCGGCGCCGGCGGCGACGGCGATCGCGAGGACCCGGGCCAGGCGCCCGAGCGGCCAGCGCAGGAAGCTCTGCCAGCCGCGGCGCCAGACCGGGTGGCGGGCCGAGGCCACTCCCAGCCGGATCCAGGGCCGCCGCCGCGGGCGCTCGGAGGCGAGCTGTCGGCGCAGGAGCACGACCGTGCGCAGGTCCTGGACCGAGGCCGAGAAGCGCAGCTCGGCGGTCAGCGCCGCCCGTCGCCGCGCTGCCTCGAGGGCGATCCGACCGGCCGCGCGCAGGCCGAGCCCGGTCAGCGCCAGCGCGATCGCCAGCCCAGCGGCCGCCAAGACCAGGTGGCTTTCGCCGCTCTGCAGCGGCAGCGTCCCCAGCTCCCCCGCCATCGTCGCCGGCGAGGTGGTCGCGCCGAGCAGCAGGTCGGCGAGCGACCAGGCGACCAGCGCCGCCCCGATCGCCGAGGCCACGAGAGGCCGCAGGCGCCGGCCCGAGCCGAGCAGGGCCGCGGCGAGGGCGCAGACCGGCAGCAGGGCGCCGAACAGGGCCAGGCAGACGATCCACCCGACCGGGGACCCCGGCAGGCGGCGGAAGACGAAGTTGCCGACGACGGCCCCGAGCACGGCACCGGCCAGAACGGCGATCCGCAGCTGCCGCCAGGCCGCCGGCCGCAGCGCGGCGCCGCGGTCGATCGGCGCCAGCAGCACGTACTGGACCTCGGCCGCCTCGATCGCCAGCGGGCCGCCCCGGGATCCGGATCGCAGCCCGACCAGAACCGCCAGCGCCAGTGCCAGCCCCAGCACGGCGGGCCCGTGCTCCTTCATGTCGGCGACCGCGGCCGCCGTCGCCGGTGCCTCCTCGACCCACCCGGCTATCACCACCAGGGCGATCCCGCCGAAGATCGCGGCCAGGTAGACGCGGTAGAGGACCTCCATCACGTCGAGCCGCTCGACGAAGCGGCGGCGACGCGCGGCGCGCAGTTCGCCCAGCGCCGCAGTCTGCCCGCTACTCACCCTCCTATTATCGATGCCATGAGCCTCGCTACCCCCTACGGGCCCAGGGCCGACGCCGGCCCGCCCGGCCTGGCGGCGAAGCTGCTCGGCTTCTGCGACGAGCTGCGCGGCGAGGGAGTGGCGGTCGGGACCTCGGAGATCCTCGACGCCTTCGCCGCCCTGGAGATGGTCGAGTGGACCTCGCGCGACGACTTCCGCGAGGCGCTGGCGGCGACGATCGCCAAGTCCCAGGACGACCGCCGGGTCTTCGAGCTGCTGTTCGACCGCTACTTCTTCCGCGCCGCCGAGGCCGAGGCGGTGCAGCGCGAGATCACCGAGCGCGGCGAAGGCGGTGGCGAGGGCGACAACGTCGGCGAGGGCGGCGAGCGGATCGACCTGGACGAGCTGAGCGAGCAGATCCGCGACGCGATCGAAACCGAAGACGAGGACCGGATGCGGGACCTGGCGCGGCTGGCGATCGCCGCCTTCGGCCGCGGCGAGGGCTCAGGCGTGGTCGGCGTCGACGTGCAGCGGATCCGCCGCACGCTCGGCCTCACCGCCGGCCAGCAGCCGCCGAGCGAGGACGGCGGCGAGCGGCCGCCGATCGACCGTTCGCAGTTGACCAAGTTCGAGCGCCACCTGCGCCGCGAGCTCGAGCGCGACCTGATCGAGCGCACCGAAACCCTGCCTCCGTCCCGCCCCCTGGCCGAGCTAGACCGGGCGCTGCCGACCAACCCGACCCAGGACCTCGCCGCCGTCCACCGCGCCGTCTCGCAGATGAAGCGACGACTGGCGACGCTGGGCCAGGAGCAGAGGGGGCACGCCAAGGCCAGCGCGGTCGACGTGCGGCGGACGATGCGCGCCTCGCTGGAGACCGGCGGCGTGCCACTGCGTCTCAGCTACAAGCCGAAGCGGCCGCGGCGTCCGGAGATCTACGTCCTCTGTGACGTCTCCACCTCGGTCACCTCGGCCAGCGTCTTCTTCCTCTCGGTCCTGCACGCGCTGCACGACTCGTTCCGGAAACTGCGCAGCTTCGTCTTCATCGAGCGGATCTCGGAGGTGACCGACGTCTTCGAGCACGAGCGCGACTTCGCCGTCGTCGCCCAGAAGATCTCCAGCGAGGGCGGCGTCGCCGACGTCTCCGGCTACACCGACTACGGCCGCGTCTGGCTCGAGTTCCTGACCGAGATCTCCGACGACCTCGACCCGCGCTCGACCGTGATCGTGCTCGGCGACGCCCGCACCAACGGTCGCGAGCCCCACGCCGAGGTCTTCGCCCAGGTCGCCGAGCGGGCCGGCCGCCTGTTCTGGCTCAACCCCGAGCCGAAGCTCTACTGGAACTACGGCGACTCGGTGATGGCCGCCTACGAGCGCTACTGCGACGGCACCTTCGAGTGCTGGACCACCCGCCACCTCGAGAACTTCGTCAACGTCGTCGCCGGCGGCGTGCCGGCTGCCGAGTAGGCCCTCAGCCGGAAGCGGCGCCGGTCGGATCCGCGGCGACGGTCCGCGGTGGGTCGTCGGGCGAGACCTGCCACTGCTCGTTGACGACCGCCCCCGGCCGCGGCTCGACCGGGCCGTCGAGAAGCGGGTCGTCGGTCTCGCGCATCCAGGCATCGAGGCGGCCGCGCATCTCGGTCAGGATCTCGCCCCGGGCCGGGTCGTCGGCGACGTTGTCGCCCTCGGCCGGATCGAGAACGAGGTCGTAGAGCTGCTCCTCCGGCACGATCTGCTCGCCCCAGCCGGCCTCGACCAGCAGGTCCTTGCTGGCGCTGTCGTCGCAGTTGGCCAGTACCGGGTGCTCGTAGTCGTCGAAGCGGCGGATGTACTTCCAGCGCTCGGTCCGTACGGCGCGGTGCGGCTGGTAGGCGGCGTGGTAGGTCGTCTCGGCGAAGATCGCCTCGTGCAGGTGCTCGGTCTCGCCCCGCACCAGCGGCATCAGCGAGGAGCCCTGCAGCCACCCCGGCGCCTCGACCCCGGCCAGCTCGCAGAGGGTCGGGTAGACGTCGAGGTGGGTGACCGGGGCGTCGACGACCTTGCCGCCGGTGAAGCCGCCCGGGCCCCGCATCAGCATCATCACCCCGATCCCGCGGTCGAACAGGGTCGCCTTGGCGCCCGGGAAGGCGATGCCGTGGTCGGTGGTGCAGAGGACGAGCGTGTTCTCGACCAGGCCGAAGTCGTGGAGAGCGTGGAGGACGGCGCCGATCCCCTGGTCGAGCGAGCGGGCGCTGGCCTTGAAGGCGGCGAAGTCCTTGCGGGTGGTGACGACGTCGGGCAGGTTGGCGGGCGGCTGCGAGTAGAGCGTGTCGCGGACCGAGGTCGGGGCGAAGAAGTCGCGGTGGGTCTCGAAGAAGCCGACCGACATGAACCAGGGCTCGGCGGGGGCATCGCGCAGCGCCTCGATCGTCAGCGGCGCCACGAACTCGGCCCGGTTGGAGTCGACCGGGACGATCTCGTCGTAGCCGATGACGCCGGGGTCGACGGAGATGTGCTGCTCGCCGATCAGGGTCGAGCGGTAGCCGCCGCGGCGCAGCGCGTGGACCCAGTGCTGGCCGTAGTCGTTGAGCGCCCAGCCGCGGTGGGCGAGGCCGAGCATGCCGTTGTTGTGGCAGTGCAGCCCGGTCAGCAGGCTGGCGCGGCTGCCGGAGCAGGTCGGCGTGGTCGCGAAGGCCTCGCGGAAGAGCACCCCCTGGTCGGCCAGCATCTGGATGTTCGGGGTCGGGACCTGAAACCCGTAGGGCTGGACGTAGCGACCGGTGTCGTGCGAGTGGATGTAGAGGATGTTCGGTGCCGAGTTCAAGCGGGTACTCCCAGGGTCGAAGTGCGAGAGAGGTTAACGACCGGTGCCAACCGGCCAAGCTTTTTACTGCTTTGTTGATTAACTTACTCGGCAAGTTCCCCTTTCCATGCGACCCGACCGCTCCTACATCGTCTGCGCCACCCCCCGAAGCGGGAGCACGCTGGTCTGCCACGCACTCGGCGAAACCGGCGTCGCCGGGCGGCCAGAGGAGTACTTCGAGGCGCTGCGCCACAGCGGCCGCCCGCGCCGGCCCGAGGAATACTTCGTCGGCGTCGAAGACCCCTCGATCCGCGATCACCTCGGCGAGCGCGCGGTCGGCAGCGAGCCCCAGCCGCGCTCGCCGCTGTGGAGCCGCGCCGCCTACGACCGCTACCTGGAGTGGGCCTTCGAGGCCGGGACCACGGACAACGGGGTCTTCGCGGCGAAGCTGATGTGGGGCTACTTCGGCGACTTCGTCAGCCTGCTCCGCAACGTCCCCGCCTACCGCGACGTCCCCCTGGCCGAGCTGCTGCCGACCGTCTTCCCCGACCTCACCTTCGTCCGGGTCGTGCGCGCCAACAAGGTGCGCCAGGCGGTCTCGCTCTGGAAGGCGGTGCAGACCGCGACCTGGCGCGAGGACCAGGCAAACGCCAAGGCGACCTCGCTCGACGACGACGATTCCCCTCCCTACCGCAGCTTCATCGAGGAGCACCGCCCGCAGCTGCGCTTCCACTACCGCGCGATCGAGCACCTGCTCGAACAGCTCCTGATCGAGGAGTCTCGCTGGGACGCCTTCTTCGAGCACTCCGGGATCAAGCCGGTGCTGGTCCTCTACGAGAACTTTGCCGCCGACTACGAGACCAGCACGCTCAACCTGCTCGATCGCCTCGGTCTCTCTCCCCCCGACGACTTCGACTTCGAGCCGCGGATGAAGCGGCAGTCTGACCTCGTCAACGACGACTGGGTCAAGCGCTACAGCGAGCTGCGACTCGGCACCGACTTCGACCTGGTGCCGACCAAGACTCCCGACCAGGCCGCCTAGTCGCTTTTCGTCGCCATTTCCTTGGTCCCGGTGCTGGCGACCCAGGCGTCGGGGTTGGCGATCAGCTCGTCCACCACCGGTGGCAGGTCGCCGGAGACGAGGTCGGCGAGGGTGACGTTCTCCAGCACCGTGCGGAGGCTGGCGCGGACCGCGATCCAGACCTTCTGCAGCGACTCGGCGTTGCCGTGGTACTCGATCGCCTCCGGCGGGGTCGACTGCACGTGGGCGATCGGGCCCTCGACGGCGCGGACGATGTCGGCGACCGTGACCTCGTCGGCCGGTTTGGCCAGCCAGTAGCCGCCCTTGGCACCGCGACGGGCACGGACGATGCCCTGATGCTTGAGCTCGAGCAGGATGTGCTCGAGGAACTGCAGGGGGATGTCTTGGGCCTCGGCCAGGCGGCCGCCCTTGATCGGGCCCTCCTCGGAGGCGGCGAGCTCCGCGGCCGCGCGGACCGCGTAGTCCGCCTTTGCTGAGACACGCATAGGGCTAGTAAATCAGTCGACGGGCAGCGTCTGGCCCAGGGCGCCCGCCTGGGCTTCCTCTTGCTCGCGCTGACGCTCGCGTCGTTTGTTCAGCCAGTGGGGCGCATAGAGGACCAGGCCGAGGCCGAGCGCCGCCACCGCCGAGGCGATCGGCCAGATGTTCGGGTCGCCCTTCTGGATCGTGACGATGCCGGAGCCGATCAGGACCAGGCCGAGGGCGGTGCGGATGAAGCCCTGCGGCGCCCGGTCGGAGAGCGCCGAGCCGATGATCACGCCCGGAATCGAGCCGACCAGGATGTTGCCGGCGAGGCCGAAGTCGACGTTGCCGCCGACGATGTGGGCGAGACCGGCGGCCCAGAGCAGGATCGCGGCGTGGAAGACGTCGGTGCCGACGACCTTCTTCGGGGCCAGCCGGTAGACGGCGATCAGCAGGATCGCGATCACGGTGCCGGAGCCGGCCGAGGTCACACCGATCACGAAGCCGGTGGTGGCGCCGATCACGATCGCCGCCACCTTGTGGCGTTTCTCGACCTCGAAGCGATCGCGCTCGTCGATCAGCTTGCGCAGGATCAGAGCCCGCGAGAGGGTCATGATCCCGACCATCAACAGGGTGCCGCCGAGCACCGCGTAGACGAGCGAGTCGAGCCGGTCTTCGCCGATGTGGTCGGCGAGGATCGAGACCAGGGCGACGCCGGCGACCGCCGAGGGGACGCTGCCGAAGGAGAGCCACTTGACCAGCTCCATGTTCACGGTGCCGAGGCGGAGATGGCGCCAGCCGCCGACCGTCTTGGTGATCGCCGAGTAGACGATGTCGGTGCCGATCGCCGTGGTCGGCTGGATCCCGAAGATCAGGATCAGCAGCGGCGTCATCAATGAGCCTCC
>Ga0207686_10000033_pt1 | contig 143602 bp, 140 predicted proteins | sample KBSM24metaG_FD_184396 | JGI IMG/M metagenome (GOLD analysis project Ga0207686, IMG submission 184396) | Miscanthus rhizosphere microbial communities from Kellogg Biological Station, Michigan, USA - KBS M2-4 metaG (SPAdes) (version 2) | ecosystem: Host-associated > Plants > Roots > Rhizosphere... | reverse complement strand
CGACGCCGGCGTACGCGTTGTGGCAGAACATGCACTCGTGCCGCACGCGCCGCGTGACGCCGTCGTGGTCCGCGCGGTCGTAGCCCGGCGCCATCCGCCACTCGCGCGTGCGGGTGTACCAGGCGATCGGCAGCTGATAGAGCTCGCCGCCCGGCGTGGCCCGGCGCAACTCGAAGCGGGCGAGCTGGTGCACCTTCCAGTAAGAGCCGCCGAAGTAGGAGCCGACGCTGGTGAAGCGCAGGGTCGCGTCGCTGCGGACGTCGATGTGGCCACCCCCGGCGCGGTAGATGCGCTGGTTGGTGCGCATCGTGCGGCCGCCGTCGCGGCTGCCGCGCAGCTCCATCGGGCCGCGGCCGCGGCTGCGCACGTCGCTGGTCGCCCGCAGCAGCTCGCGGCCGTGAGCGTCCTGGAGGTAGAGGTCGGCGGGCGGGCCGATCCGCAGGTCGGGGCAGAGCAGGTGGGCGGCTTCCGGGCCGGCGCAGGGATTTTCCGCGGCGGCGGCCGGGGCGGCCGTGACGAGCACCATCAGGAGGGTCAGGGCGAGGACGGAAAAGCGGACTCTCACGCGGGCCAGACTATCCCGGCCCGTTGCTATGGTCGGCGGTCGATGAGCGATTTGCCAGAGAACTTCCAGACCGCGCCCCTGGCCGAGGTCGATACCGAGATCGCGGCCGTCCTCGACGCCGAGCTGCGCCGCCAGCAGCGCACCCTGGAGATGATCGCCTCGGAGAACTTCGTGCCACAGGCGGTGCTCGACGCGGTCGGCTCGGTGCTGACCAACAAGTACGCCGAGGGTTACCCGGGCCGCCGCTATTACGGCGGCTGCGAGGAGGTCGACGTCGCCGAGGAACTGGCGATCTCCCGCGCCAAGGAGCTGTTCGGCGCCGATCACGTCAACGTCCAGGCCCACGCCGGCGCTCAGGCCAACAACGCCGCTTACATGGCCCTGATCGAACCGGGCGACACCTTCCTCGGCATGGCGCTCGACCACGGCGGCCACCTCAGCCACGGGATGAAGATCAACGTCTCCGGCAAGCTCTACAACCCGGTCCCCTACCACGTGCGCCGCGAGGACATGCTGGTCGACATGGACGAGGTCGCGCGACTCGCCGACGAGCACAAGCCGGCCCTGATCGTCGCCGGCTGGTCCGCCTACCCGCGCCAGCTTGACTTCGCCGCCTTCCGCGAGATCGCCGATTCGGTCGGGGCCAAGCTGATGGTCGACATGGCCCACTTCGCCGGCCTCGTCGCCGCCGGCGAGCACCCGAACCCGGTCGAGCACGCCGACGTCGTCACGACGACGATTCACAAGACCCTCTGCGGGCCCCGCAGCGGCATGATCCTCTGTCGCGAGGAGCACGCGAAAGCGGTCGACAAGGCGGTCTTCCCGGGTCAGCAGGGCGGTCCCCTGATGCACACCGTGGCCGCCAAGGCGGTGGCGCTGAAGATCGCCGCCAGCGAGGAGTTCGCCCAGCGCCAGCGGCAGACGATCGCCAACGCCCGGGCCTTCGCCGCCGGCCTTGAAGCCGCCGGCATTCCCGTCCTCACCGGCGGCACCGACGTCCACCTGGTCCTGGTCGACCTGACCCCGACCGGGCTCGACGGCCAGACCGCCGAGGACCGCCTCGACGCGGTCGGGATCACCGTCAACCGCAACGCGATCCCCTTCGACCCGCGGCCGCCGATGAACCCCTCGGGGCTGCGCATCGGCACCCCCGCCCTCACCACCCGCGGCATGGGCGAGGGGGAGATGACCGAGATCGCCGCCGTGATCGCCACCGCTCTCGGCGACGACTTCGAGGCCGAGAAGGAGGGGCTGGCCGCCCGCACCGCCGCCCTGATGGACCGGCACCCGCTCTACCCGCAGCTGACCGGATTGACGGTCTGATGTTCTTGTCAGATGGTCCCGTCAGTGGTATAAAGCAGCAAGTTGCCGCTACGTCGGCGACCTATTGGGCCCGCTTTTGCGGGCCTTTTTTCGTAGATGGATAAGAGCGCCATCCTTGTCGATGCCGGTTATCTGCTGGCGCGTGGCGGTCTTGTCGTCTGCGGGACGAAGCGCCGTGCGGAGTTCGATTGCGCGTATGAGCCGCTGATCGGGGCGCTGACCGAGGTGGCGGCCGATCACTGTCGACTTCAGGCACTGCGTCTCTATTGGTATGACGGCGCACCGGATCGCATCCCGACCTCCGACCATCTGAAGGTCGGGAATCTGCCCTATGTGAAGGTGCGCCTTGGACGCATCGGACAGGACGGAAGGCAGAAGGGGGTGGATGCGCTGATCTATCGCGACCTCATGACCCTCGCTCGTGAGCGGGCGATCAGCCGGGCATATCTCCTGTCGGGAGACGAGGATCTGCGCGAGGGAGTCGTGGCGGCCCAGGATCTGGGTGTTCAGGTCGTGGTCGTCGGTCTGGCCTCGACCAACTCCTCGACCACCAGCCAGTCGCGCGACCTGGTCCGCGAGTCCGATGAGCACATCGTGCTCACGAAGGATTTCCTGAGCCCGTTCTTCTCGATGCCCGACGCTTCGCGGGAGATTCGGGAGGTGGAGCAGGACGAGGTGTCGAGCGTCGGTCGCGAGCTCGGTGCCCAGTGGGCGGGGAACGCGACCCCATCCGAGATCCAGGCGATCCTCGATCAGGGCAAGCTGCCCCGTGAGATCGATTCTCAACTACTGAAGGACGCCAGCAGATCGCTGGAGGTTCCGCGTGTTCCGGATGAGCTAGTGCGCGATTTGCGCTCGGCTTTCAAAGCCGCGGTCGAGGCAGCCCGTGAGGGGGCTGCGGCGCAGCCGGTCTCCGCCTCGTAGGGTCTTGGTTCTCCTCGGATGCTGATCTGGGTCGATTGCACCGCGGCGGCGCATCCGCTGGTCCTGCGGCCGATCGTTGAGCGCCTGGAGGCGGAAGGGCACGAGGTCTTCATCACTGCTCGCGAGTACGGGCAGACGGTCGGGATCCTGGAGCGGTTGGGGATGCCGTACACGGTCGTCGGCGAGCACGGCGGCGCTTCGCGTTTCGGCAAGGTGAGGGCACTGGGCGGGCGCTCGGCGCGCCTGGCGCGGCTGGTCTGGAAGCGGGCGCCGCAGCTGGCGATCGCCCACGGCTCCGTCGATCTCGCCGTCGTCTCGGCGCTGTACCGGGTGCCGTCGGTGCAGATGCAGGACTACGAGTTCGCGCGCCTGCAACGCCAGATCAGCTTCCGCCTCGCCCGCCGCGTGCTCGCTCCCGACACGATCCCGCTCGAGCGCCTGGCCAAGCTCGGCGCCAAGGGGGAGAAGCTGGTCCTCTATCCGGGCCTCAAGGAGGAGTACTACCTGGCGGGCTTCGAGCCCGACCCGGCGGTGCTGGGCGAGCTCGGCCTCGACCGCGAGAAGGTCCTGGTCGTGGTGCGGCCGCCGCCGGAGACCTCCGAGTACCACGCCCGCAACGACCTCTACGGGGCGACGATCGAGCGGCTCGCGGCGGCGCCCGAGGCGCAGGCGGTGGTGATCCCCCGCACCGCGGCGCAGGGCGAGGCGGTGCGCGCCATGCACGCCGCCAACCTGATCGTCCCGGAGCGGGCGATCGACGCCCAGAGCCTGATCGCCTACGCCGACCTCGTGGTCAGCGCGGGGGGGACGATGAACCGCGAGGCGGTGGCGCTCGGGACCCCCGTCTTCACCACCTTCACCGGCCGCATGGGCGGGGTCGACGAGGCGCTGATCGCGGACGGCCGCCTCCAGGTCCTCGCCGACCCGGCGGCGCTGGAGCTGCGCAAGCGCGATTCGCCCCTGGGGGTCCGCCACCCGCGCGACGCCGCGCCGCTGGTCGAGGGAGCGCTCAGCGCCGTCGCCGAGCTCAAGTAGCCTGACCCGGCCCGCTCTCCAGCACGGGCATGCGCAATGGCCGTGACCACTACCGACGCCGTCTTCGCCTTCCTCCTGGCCGCGGCCATCGCCTGGCTGCTGGTCCCGTACGCCGAGAAGCTCGCCTTCCGGGTCGGCGCGATCGACCAGCCGAAGCCGCGCGGACTGCACGACAAGCCGATGCCGCGGCTCTCCGGGCTGGCGATCCTGGTCGCGGTCGAGGCCGCCGGCTGGATCTGGCTCCCCGGCGACGGCGAGAGCCGCTCGATCCTGATCGGCGCGGTGGCGATCGCCGCCGTCGGCGTCGTCGACGACATCCAGGGCCTCTCGGCGCTGCCGAAGCTGCTCGGGCAGATCGCCGCCTCGCTGATCCCGGTCCTGGCCGGGGTCCGGGTCGACAACCTCACCCTGCCCTTCGTCGGCGGCTTCGAACTGGGCTGGCTCGCCTACCCGCTGACCGTGCTCGGGATCGTCGCCGTGGTCAACGTGATCAACTTCCTCGACGGCGTCGACGGGCTCGCCGCCGGGGTCTGCACGATCGCCGCGATCACCCTGGCGGCGATCGCGCTCTCGCTCGACCGCAACGCCGCCGGCGTGCTGGCCGCGCTCACCGCCGGCGCCGCGCTCGGCTTCCTCCGCCACGGCTTCCCACCCGCCTCCAGCTTCATGGGGGACACCGGCTCCAACCTGCTCGGCTACCTGCTGGCGATCGCCTCGGTTCAGGGAGCGTTGAAGACGAACGCGGTGATCGCCCTCGCCTTTCCCCTGATCGTGCTCGCGGTGCCGATCCTCGACACCGGCTTCGTCGTCGCCAAGCGGCTCAAATACCGGCAGCCGATCTACCAGGCCGACAGCTGGCACTTCCATCACCGCATGGCCAACATCGGCTTCTCCCAGCGCCGCACGGTCGCCTACCTCTACGCCTGGACGCTGGTGATGGCGGCGCTGGCGCTGGCTCTGCGCTTCGTCCCCTACAGCGACAACCACGGCCACTTCGACCTTTTCTGGACCCTGGTGATGGGAGCCCTGATCCTGCTGGCGCTGGCCGCCAGCGTCTACCTGGTCTTCGTGCTGGAGATCCTGAAGCTGCGCCGGGGGCGCATCAATCCGGAGACCGGCGAATTCGAGGCGATCGAGCTGGAGCCGCCTCCAGGGTAGTGGCAACCCTCACGAAGTGGCTTCACAAAGCCATTCCCGGGCTGGTTTGGGTATAGTCGCGAGTCCGCCCGCTCCTCCGAGCCGGGCGTCTTTTATGTCTCCTCCCAAGTACGTCGACCTACTCGTGCTGGCCGCCGCCCTCGCAGTGTTTCTGGTGGGCGGGTTGCCCATGCTCGGATACGCCGTCGCAGCCGTCGCCTGGCTGGCTCAACGCGGCATCCAGGCCTTCGCCAACAAACGCGCGGCGACCGAGCTCGCCGCCGGCAATCGCCAGAAGGCGATGGGGGTCATCGCCGCGACCACGCTCGGCCGCGTCTGGCTGATGGCGACCGCGGTGCTCCTGGTCGGCCTCTCCGAGCGCGAAGCCGGCCTCGCCGCCGCGGTCCTCGTGCTCGTCCTCTTCACCGTCTCCTTCGCGGCCCAGGGCTTCTCCCATCTCTTCGGCGAAGCCCCCGAGGGCCAGGGAGTCGCATGAGCGCCGAGGCAACGACCCCCGAGGCAGCGGCGAAGTCCGGGCTCAGCACCAAAGCCAAGGTTCTGATCGGGATCGGCGTCTACCTCGCGATCGCGATCCTGATGTTCCTGATCTTCGGCAGCTCCGGCAAAAACGAAAGCTTCCAGCCGCAGAACGAGTTCAAGCTCGAACCGTGGGTCTCGATCCACCTCGCCGGCGTCGACATGAGCATCAACAAGGCGGTGCTCTACCTCTTCCTCGCCAGCGCCCTGACGATCGGCACGATGGTCTGGATCTCGAAACGGATGCAGCAGAAGCCGAACCGCATCCAGACCGCGATCGAGGTCGCCTACGACATGACCAAAAACACGATCGCCGGTGGCAGTCTCGACAAGGAGATGGCGCGCCGCTGGTTCCCGTTCCTGGCCGCGCTCTTCTTCTGGATCTGGTTCTCGAACATGATCGGCTTCCTGCCGTTGCCGACCAACACCGAGCACACGGTCAACGTCTTCGGCGCCGAAATCCCCTCTTTCGCGATCTACGCCGCCACCGCCAACCTCTCGATCCCGCTGGTCCTGACCCTGGTCGTCTGGGTCTCCTACCACGTCGAAGGGATCCGGGCCAAGGGGCTCTTCAAGTACCTCGCCAGCTGGCTGCCCCCGGGCCTGGAGGACATGAACCCGGCCGCCAAGGGCTTCATCTTCATCATCGAGGCGATTTCCCACTTCGCCCGCCTGATCTCGCTCTCCGTCAGGCTCTTCGCCAACATCCTCGCCGGCCACCTGCTGCTCCTCTTCATGGGCGGCGGCCTCGCGGTCCTGCTCGGCATCGCCGCGCTCGGCGCCCTCACCTTCCCGCTCGCCTTCTTCTTCTTCATCCTCGAGGTCGGCCTTATCGCGACCCTGCAGGCTTTTATCTTCTCGACCCTCACCGCCATCTACCTCGGCGGAGCCACCTCCGCCAGTCACTAGAAAAGGAGCACTTTTTCCATGGACCTGTCCCCTGTCGTCGCCGCCGTCTCAGACGAAGGCGTGGAAGCTGCCGGAAAGGCAATCGCGCTGGGTGTCGGTGCGGGCCTCGGTTCGATCGGCGCCGGCATCGGCATCGGCTTCATCTTCGGTAAGGAGATCGAGTCGGTCGCCCGCCAGCCCGAGATGAAAGACGAGCTGCAGAGCATCCGCTGGCTCGGCTTCGCGCTGACCGAGGCCGTGGCCTTCTACACGTTCATCTTCGGCCTGATCGCCTTCTTCCTCTAGGTCGATGGCGCTGCTCGGCTACATAGCCGCGGTCCCCCTGGCCGCAGAGAAGGCGAGCGAGGAAGGCGGCAGCTTTCTCGTCTCCCCGGGTCTCGGTCTAATGATCTGGACCCTGATCCTGTTCCTGTTCACGATGTGGGTCCTCAGCAAGCTCGCCTTCCCGAAAATCCAGGAGGCCCTGGACCGGCGGGCGAAGACGATCGCCGAGTCGCTCGACACGGCCGAGCGTCAGCGCAAGGAATCCGACGAGCTGCTGGCCGAGTACCGCGGCCGGCTCGCCGAGGCCCGCGAGCAGGCCGACGACATCATGGCCCGTGCCCGCAAGGCGGCCGAGACGGCCGAGGCCGAGGCCACGACCGCGGGCCGCGAGAAGCGCGAGGAGCTGGTCGCGCAGGCGAAACGGGACATCGAAGCGGAGACCCGGCGTTCGCTGGAGCAGATCCGCGGCGAGGTCGCCGACCTGACCGTGCTGGCGACCGAGAAGGTCACCCGCAAAAGCCTCACCGGCGAGGACCAGAAGCGGCTCGTCGAGGAGGCGCTCGCCGAGGTCGACTTCTCTTCGCTCTCGGGAGCGGAGCAGAACTAGATGCCCGAGGCCGCGCACGTATACGCCGACGCCCTCTTCGAGGCCGGCAAGGACAGGGGCAAGCTGGACTCGCTGCAGACGCAGCTGGGCCAGTTCGCCGACGCGGTCGACGGCAACCAGGAGCTGCAGGTGTTCCTGTTCAGCCCGTACCTCTCCTCCGCCGACAAGCGGGAGGGACTGGGACGGGCGATCTCCGGGGCCGAGCCGGAGCTGACGAATTTCCTCGAGCTGCTGATCGAGAAGCACCGGATGCCGGAGATCTTCCGCATCCGCCGCGAGTTCGACGAGCTCTGGAAGAAGGAGAACCGCCGCCTCGACGTCACCGTGGTCAGCGCCGTCGACCTCGACGAAGCCGTCGTGCAGAGGATCGGCGAAGAGGTCGAACGCCAGACCGGCGAGCGGGTCGAGCTCTCGAGCCGGGTGGACGACGACATCCTCGGGGGCATCGTCCTGCAGGTCGGCAACATGGTTCTGGACGCGAGCATCCGCAGTCGCCTGGACAAACTTCGAAAGACCGTCGCGACCGCGGCGTAAGGAGGCAGAGAGCACCAGATGGAGATCAAGCCGGACGAGATCGCAAGCATTCTGCGGGAGCGAATCGAGGGGTTGGAGACCGACTCCGCCGACCTCACCGAGGTGGGCACCGTCCTCTCGGTGGCGGACGGGATCGCCCGCATCCACGGCCTCGACAACGTGATGGCGCTGGAGATGCTCGACCTGCCTCACGGCGTCACCGGGCTGGCCCTCAACCTCGAGGCCGACAACGTCGGCGCCGTGCTGTTCGGCGAGTGGGAAAAGATCGTCGAGGGCGACACGGTCAAGCGCACCGGCCACCTGCTCGAGATCCCGGTCGGCGAGGAGCTGCTCGGCCGCATGGTCGACCCGCTCGGCCGGCCGCTCGACAACCGCGGCGAGGTCGCCACCACCGAGACCCGCCCGGCCGAGTTCAAAGCGCCCGGCGTGGTCGAGCGCCAGCCGGTCGAGGAACCGGTCCAGACCGGACTGATGTCGATCGACGGGATGATCCCGATCGGCCGCGGCCAGCGCGAGCTGATCATCGGCGACCGCCAGACCGGCAAGACCGCGATCGCGATCGACACGATCATCAACAACAAGGACAAGGACCTGATCTGCATCTACGTCGCGATCGGGCAGCGGATGTCCACCGTCGTCCAGCTGAAGGAGACGCTGGAGGAGAACGGGGCGATGGAGAACACGATCATCGTCGCCGCCCCCGCCGACGAGGCGGCGCCGATCAAGTACATCGCGCCGTACGCCGGCTGCGCGATGGGGGAGCACTTCCTCTACAACGGCAAAGCCGCACTCTGCGTCTACGACGACCTCACCAAACACGCTTCGGCCTACCGTCAGATGTCGCTGCTGCTGCGGCGCCCGCCGGGTCGCGAGGCCTACCCGGGAGACGTCTTCTACCTGCACTCCCGCCTGCTCGAGCGCGCGGTGAAACTGAACGACGACCTCGGCGGCGGCTCGCTGACGGCGCTGCCGATCATCGAGACCCAGGCCTCCGACGTCTCCGCCTACATCCCGACCAACGTGATCTCGATCACCGACGGCCAGATCTTCCTCGAGTCGGATCTGTTCTTCTCCGGCGTGCGGCCGGCGATCAACGTCGGCATCTCGGTCTCCCGGGTCGGCGGTAACGCGCAGACCAAGGCGATGAAGAAGGTCGCCGGGAAACTGCGCCTCGACCTCTCCCAGTACCGCGACCTCGAGGCCTTCGCCCAGTTCGGCTCCGAGCTCGACGCGGAGACGCAGAAAGCGCTGACCCGCGGCGAACGGCTGGTCGAGCTGCTCAAACAGAAAGAGCGCGAGCCGCTCAGCGTCGGCGACCAGGTCGCCTCGATCTACTCGGGCACCGGCGGCTACCTCGACCGCATCAAAGTCGAGCGCGTCGGCGAGTTCCTCGCCGACCTGCGGGTCCGCCTGCACTCCGAGAAGGCCGAGCTGCTGAAGCGGATCGAAGAGTCCGGCAAGCTCGAGGAGGCCGACGAGGAGGAGCTGGGCAAGGCGATCGCCGACTTCGTCGACGACTTCGGCCCCGACTTCGACGAGCACGGCGACCCGCTCGAGGCGGGCGAGTCCGACCGCGTCAAGTCGAAAGAGGAGCGCGAGGCTCCCGCTCGCACCGAGGAGGCCACCGCGGCCTAGTCAGGTCCCGGTTCCGCCATGGCCAGCCAGAAGGAAGTCAAGAATCGCATTGCGTCGATCAAGAACATCAACAAGATCACGCGGGCGATGGAGATGGTCGCCGCGGCGCGCCTGCGCCGGGCCGAACAGCGGATCGCCCACCTCCGCCCCTACGCGGAGGGGATGCGCAAGCTGACCCGCCAGGCCTCCGAGCGCGCCGGGGGCATCCCGCGCGTCCCGGTCATGGTCGAGCGCGAGAACGTCAAACGGGTCGGGATCGTGCTGGTGACCGGCGATCGCGGCCTCGCCGGCGCCTTCAACTCGAACATCATCCGCGAGGGGATGCGGACGGCGGCCAAGGTCCGGGCCGAGGGGGCCGAGCCCTCCTTCGCCGTGGTCGGCCGCAAGGGCGTCTCGGCACTGACCTTCCGCAAGCAGGAGATCACCGGCTCCTACATCGGCTTCACCGACCGCCCCGCCTTCGCCAATGCCCGCGAAATCGGCGAGGAGATGACCGCCCGCTACGTCGACGAGGATCTCGACCGGGTCGAACTCATCTACAACCGCTTCGTCTCGCCGCTGACCCAGCACGTCTGGCGCCAGACCCTGCTGCCGCTGCAGCAGGCCGAGGTGATCGGCGAGGGGGCGGAGCAGGAGTCCGCCGGCGAGGAGGAGACCGGGGACGAAGAGGGCCAGGCCCGCTCGCAGTGGGAATTCGAGCCCGAACCCGAGGACCTGCTTGCCCGGCTGATCCCCGAGTACGTGACGATCTCGGTCTACCGGGCGCTGCTCGAGTCCGCCGCCTCCGAGCTGGGGGCGCGGATGACCGCGATGCGCAACGCCGCCGAGAACGCGGAAACGATCATGGACGATCTGACGCTCGAAATGAATCGGGTCCGTCAGTCGGAGATCACGCAGCAGATCTTGGAGGTCGTCGCCGGGGCAGAGGCCCTCGGCTAGACGACGACAAAACTTTGGCGACGAGAAAAGGAACCCATGGCTGAGAACGGAACGAACGGAACCAACGTAGGGCGCGTCGAGCAGGTGACCGGAGTGGTCATCGACGCGGTCTTCCCCGACCAGCTGCCGGAGATCTACTCGGCGGTGACGATCGAGACCGGCAGCGGCGACGGCGACGGCGAAACGGCGCAGCTCGTCTGCGAGGTGCAGCAGCACCTCGGCGACGACCGCGTGCGCGCGGTGGCGATGGACGCGACCGACGGCATCCAGCGCGGCGCCGTGGTCACCGACACCGGCGGCCCGATCACGGTTCCGGTCGGCGACGCGACCCTCGGCCGCATCTTCAACCTGCTCGGCGAGCCGATCGACAACGGCGACGAGCTCGCTGCCGACGGCGAGCGCTGGCCGATCCACCGGCCCGCCCCGAAGGCCTCCGACCTGACCCCGACCCAGGAGATCCTCGAGACGGGGATCAAGGTCATCGACCTGCTCGCGCCCTACGCCAAAGGCGGCAAGGTCGGGCTGTTCGGCGGTGCCGGCGTCGGCAAGACCGTGCTGATCCAGGAGCTGATCCGCAACATCGCCGAGGAGCACTCCGGCCTCTCCGCCTTCGTCGGCGTCGGCGAGCGCTCGCGCGAGGGCAACGACCTCTGGCTCGAGATGAAAGAGTCGGGCGTGCTGGAGAAGACGATGCTCGTCTTCGGCCAGATGAACGAGCCTCCCGGCGCGCGCCTGCGCGTCGCCCTCTCCGGCCTGACCATGGCCGAGTACTACCGCGAGCAGGGCGGCCAGGACGTACTCCTGTTCATCGACAACATCTTCCGCTTCGTCCAGGCGGGCTCCGAGGTCTCGGCCCTGCTGGGCCGGATGCCCTCCGCGGTCGGCTACCAGCCGACCCTGGAGACCGAGATGGGTGGCCTGCAGGAGCGGATCACCTCGACCGACCGCGGCTCGGTCACCTCGATCCAGGCGGTCTACGTCCCCGCCGACGACTACACCGACCCGGCCCCGGCCTCGGTGTTCGCCCACCTCAACGCGACCACCGCGCTCTCGCGGGCGATCTCCGAGAAAGGGATCTACCCGGCGGTCGACCCGCTCGACTCGACCTCGACGATCCTCAAGCCCGATGTCGTCGGCGACGAGCACTACCGCACCGCGACCGACGTCCAGGAGGTCCTGCAGCGCTACAAGGAGCTCCAGGACATCATCGCCATCCTCGGCATCGACGAGCTCTCCGACGAGGACCGCCAGACGGTCTCCCGCGCCCGCAAGATCGAGCGCTTCCTCTCGCAGCCGTTCTTCGTCGCCGAACAGTTCACCGGCCGCACCGGCGAGTACGTGCCGGTCGCCGAGACCGTGCGCGGCTTCCGCGAGATCCTCGACGGCGAGCACGACGATCTCTCCGAGGGCGCCTTCTACATGCAGGGCTCGATCGACCAGGTCACCGAGAACGCCAAGTCGGCAGCCGCCGCCTAGGACCCAGCGATGGCCGCCGACCACAAGCTCGACGTCGAGGTCCTGACCCCGGAGGGGGAGGTCTTCGAGGGCGAAGTGCAGCAGGTCTCGACCCGGACCGAGGTCGGCGAAATCGGCATCCTCGCCAACCACGCGCCGCTGCTGGCGGCGCTGCAGCCGACCGAGCTGCGCCTGCACGTCTCCGACTCCGAGACCAGGCGCTACGCCCAGGCCCACGGCTGGCTGCAGATGTTCGGCAACCGCGCCCGGCTGCTGGTCGAGGAGGCGATCGCGCCCGAGGACCTCGACGCGGGCGCGCTGAAAGAGCAGCTGGCGGACGCCGAGCAACGGCTCTCCGAGCACGAGGACGGGAGCGCCGACTTCCTCCGGGCGGAGAAGGATCGCGACCGGGCGGAGGCGTTTCTCGCGATCGCCGAGGGATGAGCGGGGGCCTCCTCCGCTCCGCGAGGGTCCGATGAGCGGCGAGCTCGTAGCTCTCGCCGAGCAGTTGATCGGGTTCGAGACCGTCGATCCGGAGTCGATCTCGGAGGCCGCGGGGTTCGTCCAGGGGTGGTTGGAGGCGCGCGGGATCGCGGTCGAGCGCGACGAGGTGCGGGGGTTGCCGGTGGTCAAGGCCGAGGTGGGCCCCGCGGACGCGCCGACGGTGGTGCTGCACGGGCATCTCGACGTCGTTCCGGGTCTGCCGGGGCAGTTCGAGCCGCGGATCGAGGGGGACCGGCTCTACGGCCGCGGCGCCTACGACATGAAGGGGGCGCTGGCGGCGATGCTGGTTGCCGCGGCGGCGATGCGCGACCAGGACGGCGTCCGGGTCCGGCTCGGGATCGTCGGCGACGAGGAGTCCGAGGAGGAGGCCGAGCGCGGCTCCGACCACCTCGTCGACAGCGGCTTCGTCGGCGACTTCGCGATCACCGGCGAGCCGACCGACCTGCACATCGGGATCGAGGCCAAGGGGGTGCTCGCCCTGCGCCTGGAGGTGGGGGGGACGGCCGCGCATGGCGCCACCCCGTGGCTCGGCGACAACGCCGTCCTCAACGCGATCGACGTTTTCCGCAGTATCGAGTCGCTACCGTTTGCCCGGCACAGTTCGGAGCTCTTCGACCGTCCCTCGATCAACCTGGGCCGGATCTGGGGCGGGGACGCGCTGAACAAGGTGCCCGACCGATGCGTGATCGACGTCGACATCCGCTACCTGCCCGATCAGGATCCCGCCGCCGTGCTGGCGGAAGTGCGGGCCCTGCCCGGGATCGAGGCGAGCCCACTGTTCACAAGGCCGCCGGCGACGGTCGCGCGCGACTCGCCCTTCGTGCTGGGGCTGCGCGAGTCGGCGGCGGCGCACCACAGCGGCGAGCCGATGAGCGTCGGTCGCGACGGCGCCTCCGACGCGGTCTCGTTCCTGCGGGTGGGGGTACCTGCGGTCGAGTTCGGCCCGGTCGGGGCCGGCCACCACGGGCCCGGGGAGTGGGTCTCGGTCTCCTCGCTGGAGACCTACCGGCAGGCGCTCGACTCCTTCCTGCGGGCGATCCCGGGTCGGCTCGGCGATGACTGAGGTGCCGCAGGGCCCGGGCTGGGCCGGCAAGAAGCCGCCGCCCTCGGGCGATCCCGAGCCGCCGCCGAAGCCGAAGCGCTTCTGGCTGCGCTTCACCCTTGCCTCGGTCTTGATCGTCGCCGTCTCGGCGGCGGCGACCGCGACCAGCATCCTCCTCTACCTCGACTCGATCGCCCACGCGCTCTCGCACAACAACGTCTACAGCAGCAAGCTGCACAAATACCTGAGCCGGGTCAACGGCGGCGAGCCGGAGAACATCCTCATCCTCGGCTCCGACAAGCGGGCCGGCGTGCAGGAAGACTCAGGCCGCTCGGACACGACGATGCTGCTGCGCCTGGACCCGGACCGCAACGCGATCGCGGTGATGTCGATCCCGCGCGACCTGAAGACCGAAATCCCCGGCTACGGCACCGGCAAGTTCAACGAAGCCTACGCCTACGGCGGGCCCAAACTGACCCTGCAGACGGTCAAGCAGCTGACCGGGCTGCCGATCAACCACGTCGTCAACGTCGACTTCCTCGGCTTCGTCCGCGCCGTCGACGCGATCGGCTGCGTCTACGTCGACGTCGACCGCCGCTACTTCCACTCGAACGAAGGGCTGCCGGCCTCCGAGCAGTACGCCGAAATCAACGTCGAGCCCGGGTACCAGCTTCTCTGCGGGAAAAAAGCGCTGCAGTACGTGCGCTACCGCCACACCGACACCGACCTGGTCCGCTCTTCGCGCCAGCAGGACTTCATCAGCGCCGCCCGCCAGCGGATCTCGATCCAGGACCTGGTCCTCGACCAGAGCGGCCTGATCGACATCTTCACCAAATACACCACCTCCGACGTCAACGACAAGGAAACGATGTTGCAGGTGCTGAAACTGTTCCTCGCCTCGCGCAACGCCGCGATCAAGGAGGTCCACTTCCCGGCCGAACTCGGTCCGAGCTACGTCTACACGACGCCGGAAGCGGTCAACGAAGCGGTCAACCTCTTCCTCGGGATCGAAGCCAGCGGCGGCCCCAGGGGCTCGCTCGAAAACGGCGAAGAAGGCGGCGGGAAGAAGGACGGCAAGGGCGGCAAGGGCAAGAAGGGCAAGCGCAGGGCCAAGCCCGAAAAGCCGCATCTGGAAAAACTCAAACCGCCGGGAAGCGACGGCCTGGTGCCGGCTCGGGAAGCGGGCGAAGCCGAGGCCGAGGCGGCGGCGCGCAAGCTCGGGGCCGGTTTCCCGGTCTTCTACCCGAGCCGACTGCCCTCGGGCGCCTACTACGTTGAAAGCAACAGCTACGAACACATCCAGGATCCGCGCGTCTACCACTTCAAAGACACCGACGGCGAGCGTCACGCCGCCTACCGGATGGTCGGGGTGCTCGAACTCGACGACGGCACCCACTACTTCGGGATTCAGGGCATCCAGGGCTGGCCGGATCCGCCGATCCTGAACAATCCGAGTCTGACCAAGACCATTCACGGCCGCGAATACGACATCTATGTCGACGGCGATCGGGTCAAGATGATCGCCTGGCACCGCGGCGACAACACCTACTGGGTCTCCAACGACCTGCTGCAGACTCTGACCAACGACCAGATGGTGGGCATGGCCCGCTCCGCCGACGTGATCTTGCCGAAGAAAAAGCCTAAGCAGGGAGGGAAGAGGGGATGAGCGAGCAGCGAGAGCCGGTAGGGGTGATCGGAGTCGGCTGGGTGGGCCTGGTGACCGCCGCCTGCTTCGCCGAGCTGGGACACCCGGTGATCGCCCGCGACATCCTCGCCGAGAAGGTCGACTCGCTCTCCCGCGGCGAGGTGACGATCCACGAGCCCGACCTCGCCGACCTGGTGCGCCGCAACGCCGAGCGCCTCACCTTCACCACCGAGATGTCGGAGCTGCTCGACGGGGCGCGCCTGCTCTTCGTCTGCGTCGACACCCCGCCGACCTACTCCGGCGACGCCGACCTCTCGCGCGTCCGCGCCGTGGTCGAGGAGCTGCCCGAGGGCAGCGAGCACGTGCTGATCATGAAGAGCACGGTCCCGGCCGGGACGGGCGAAGCGATCCGCCGCGACCTGCCGGGCCTCGCCTACGTCTCCTGCCCGGAGTTCCTCAAGGAGGGGACGGCGGTGGCCGACTTCATGCACCCCGACCGGGTCGTGATCGGCGCCGATCCCGGCGACGAGGGCGCCGCCGCCGCGGTCGCCGGCCTCTACGAGCCGCTCGGCGAGGTCCTCCACACCGACGTCTCCAGCGCCGAGATGATCAAGCTCGCCTCCAACGCCTTCCTCGCGACCAAGATCTCCTTCATCAACGAGATCGCCAACGTCTGCGAGGAGGTCGGCGCCGACGTCGGCGAGGTCGCCCGCGGCATGGGCCTCGACGAGCGGATCGGCTCCTCCTTCCTGCGTGCCGGGATCGGCTATGGCGGCTCCTGCTTCCCCAAGGACGTGACGGCGCTGAAGATGCTGGCCGGCAACACCGGCTACCACTTCCAGCTGCTGAACGCCGTGATTGAGGTCAACGAGCTGCAGAAGCGGCGCGTCGTCGGCAAGCTCGAGAAGCACCTCGGCTCGCTGCTGGGCAAGCGCGTGGCCCTGCTCGGCCTCGCCTTCAAGCCCGACACCGACGACATGCGCGAGGCCTCCAGCCTGGTGCTGGCGGCGCGCCTGCAGGGCGAGGGGGCCGAGGTCGTCGCCTACGACCCGGTCGCCAGCGAGCGCGCCGGGCAACTGCTGGACTCGGTGACGTTGACCGGCTCGGCGCTGGAGGCGCTCGATGGCGCCGACGCCGCGGTCCTGGTCACCGAGTGGCGCGAGTTCGCCGAGCTCGACTGGGCCGATGTGGCGAAGCGCATGGCCCGGCCGCTGATCGTCGACGGCCGCAACTTCCTCGACCAGAAGGCGCTCGCCGCCGCGGGCTTCGAGTACGAGGGCATCGGCAAGCCGCAGGTCGCGGCTGCCGCTGCGGCCGCCGAGTAGTGCAGGCGATCGTCCTCGTCGGCGGTGAGGGGACGCGGCTGCGGCCGCTGACCAACGACGTCCCGAAGCCGGCCCTGACCCTGGTCGACCGGCCCTTCCTCGCCTACATGATCGAGTGGCTGGCGGCGCACGGGGTGACCGAGGTGGTGCTCGCCTGCGGCTTCCTGCCCGACGTGCTGCGCGAGACCCTGGGCGAGGGCGAACACGCCGGCGTCCGCCTCACCTACGTGACCGAGCCCGACCGGCGCGGCACCGCGGGGGCGATCCGTTTCGCCGCCGACGCGCTCGGCGACGACCTCGACGAGCGCTTCCTCGCGCTCAACGGCGACGTCCTCACCGACCTCGACCTGACCGCGCTGATGGACGCTCACCGCGAGCGCCAGGCGCGCGCGACGATCGCCCTCTACCCGGTCGAGGACTCGGCCGCCTACGGCCTCGTCGGCGTCGACGCCGAGGGGGCGGTGACCGAGTTCGTCGAGAAGACCGGCGAGGCGGTCCCAGGCGAGATCAACGCCGGCGCCTACTTCCTCGAGCGCTCGGTGCTGGACCTGATCGCGCCCGGGCGCGAGGTCTCGATCGAGCGCGAGGTCTTCCCGGTCCTGGTCGGCGACGGCCTCGGCGCTCTGCGCCTGGACGGCTACTGGATGGACATCGGCACCCCCGAGCGCTACCTGCAGGCGAGCTGGGACATCCTCGAGGGCCGGGTCGAGACGCGGGTGACCCCGACCGCGCCCGGCCTGCTGATCGGCGCCGGCGCCGAGGTCGACGTCGAGGCCACGGTCGGCCCGCGCGCGGTCGTCTCGCCAGGCAGTCGGATCGCCGCCGGCGCCGCGGTGCGCGACTCGGTGCTGCTCGACGGATGCGTCGTCGGCGAGGGCGCCATGGTCAGCGGCTCCGTGCTCGCCGCGGGCGTCAGCGTCGAGGCCGGGGCGGAGGTCGACGGCGCGGTCGTCGGCCAAGATGAAAGAGTCTCCGCCTAGCCACCATGATCGACGACGTCCTCGGCATACCCGACCAGCTGCGCGACGCCCTCTGGCGGATCGAGTCGGCGCGCCTCGAGCCCGCCGACGCGGCCGGCGTCATCGTCTGCGGGATGGGCGGCTCGGCGATCGGCGCCGATCTCGCCGCCGCCGCCCTCGGCGACCGCCTGACCCGGCCGCTGCTCGCGGTCCGGGGCTACGGGCTGCCGAGCTGGGCGACGCCGGAGTGGACCGTTCTCTGCTCCAGCTACTCGGGCAACACCGAGGAGACCCTGGCCTGCTTCGACGCCGCTGAGGCACTCGGCGCCCGCCGCGTCGTTGCCAGCACCGGCGGCGCCCTGGTCGAGAAGGCGCGCGAGGCCGGCCTGCCGGTGATCGGCCTGCCGGGGATCTTCCAGCCCCGCGCCGCCGTCGCCTACATGTTCACGATCGTCGCCGAGGTGGCGGCGCTGGCTGGGGCCTCGCCCCGCGTCCACACCGAGATCGATGCCGCCGCCGCCTTCCTCGAGCGCGAGGCCGAGAGCCTGCAGGCCCGCGCCGCCGAGATCGCGGCGCAGCTGGAGGGCACCTTCCCGGTCGTCTACGGCGCCGATCTGACGACGCCGGTGGCGCGCCGCTGGAAGTGCCAGGTCAACGAGAACGCCAAGCTCCCCTCCTTCTTCTCCGAGCTGCCGGAGGCCGATCACAACGAGCTCTGCGGCTGGGACGCGCCCGGCTCCGGCCTCGCCGCCGTCTTCCTCGAGGACGCCGATCAGCACCCGCGGATCCGCCGCCGCTTCGCGCTCACCGCCGCCGGGGTCGCCGGCGACGGCGCCCCGACGGTCCGGGTCGAGACCGCCGGCGAGACCCGCGTCGCCCGCCTGCTCTGGGCGACGATGCTGGGCGATCTCGTCTCGCTCGAGCTGGCCAAGGCGCGCGGGGTGGACCCGCTCCCGGTCGAGGCGATCGAGAGCTTCAAGGAGGCGATGGGGCCGGTATGAGAGCGATGGTCCTCGCCGCTGGCCTCGGCACCCGCCTGCGGCCGATCACCTACGAGATGCCGAAGCCGATGGTCCCGGTTCTGAACCGGCCGGTGATGGAGCACATCCTGCGCCTGCTCGCCCGCCACGGCTTCACCGAGACGATCGCCAACCTGCACTGGTTCCCGGACCTGATCGAATCCCACTTCGGCGACGGCAGCCGGCTCGGGGTGGAGCTTTCCTACAGCCCCGAGGAGCGTCTGCTCGGCACCTCCGGCGGCGTCCGCAACGCCGCCGGCTTCCTCGGCGACTCCTTCCTGATCATCTCCGGCGACGCTCTCACCGACATCGACCTGACCGCGATGCGCGAGTTCCACGAGTCCCACGACGGCGTCGCCACCCTGGCGACCAAGCGGGTCGAGGACACCAGCCAGTTCGGGGTCGCGATCACCGACGCCGACGGCCGCATCCAGGGCTTCCAGGAGAAGCCCGACCCGGCCGAGGCGCTCTCCGACCTCGCCAACTGCGGCATCTACATGTTCCGCTCGGAGATCTTCGACTTCTTCCCCCCGCCCGGCACCAGCAAGGCGGCCGGCCCCGACGACCCCGATGGCTTCGCCGACTGGGCGATGGACGTCTTCCCGCGCCTGCTCGCCGGCGACGTGCCGTTCTACTCGCACGAGATCGACGCCTACTGGAACGACATCGGCAACCTCGAGGAGCTGCGCGAAAGCACCCTCGACGCACTCAACGGCGCGGTCGAGGTGGAGCGCGAGGGCGAGGTGGTCGACGGCTACCGGAGCGGCTCGCCGGCCGGGGACGAGGGAGCGCTGGCCGGGCCGGTGCTGCTCGGGTCCGGTTGCGAGATCGGCGACGACGTCCGCATCGACGGGCCGTCGGTGATCGGCGATGAGGTCAAGATCGGCTCGAACAGCCGCTTGCGCGAAGTGATCGCCCTGCCGGGGGCGGAGATCCCGGCCGACTCGGTGCTGATCGGCGCCGTCGTCGGGCACCGCGGCTGACGGTTCTCACGGGGGAGCTCAGTGGGAGGGTGCGGATGCGCCTCCCCGGGAATTAGTCGCTTCGCGCCCTATGGGCGCGTTCGGGCTCTGAGAAGTCACTCTGTGCGCGCCATGGGTGCGTTGCGGTGGGTGAGGGTCGGGGGATGGAGATTCTGCATGCCGTTGCTGCTGGGATCGCGCCGCCGTTGTGCGCCGCCTGTGGTCGGAGTTGTCGGCCTGAGGCCGTGGTCTGCACGCGCTGCGGGAGGCGGTTGGCGGCGGCGGAGCCGCTGCTGGGGAAGGGGCCGCCGGGGCTGGATCGGGCCTGGTCGTCGGCTCCGCACGAGGGGGTCGCGCGCAATCTGGTCGCGGCGCTGAAGTTCCGTCACCTGCTGCCCGTTGCGGGGTTGATGGCTGACCGGATCCAGTGGCTGGCGCCGGCGCACATGCTCAGCGGGGCGATCGTGCCGGTGCCGGCCGCGCCCTCGCGGCTGCGGCGACGCGGCTTCGACCCGGCCGGTGAGCTGGCGGCGGCGCTCGCCGAAGGTCTCGAAGCGCCGCTGGAGAGCTGCCTGGTGCGGCGGGGAGGACGGCGCCAGGTCGGCCGCCGCCGCGCCGAGCGGATCGGTCAGCCGCCCCGCATCCACGCCAACGCCACTTCTCCCCGCAGCGTCCTCCTGGTCGACGACGTCCTCACCACCGGCGCCACCCTCACCGCCTGCGCCCAAGCCCTCCGCGCAGCCGGCGCCGCTCGCGTAGTAGCAATCACCTTCGCGCGTCGGCTCTGACCAGATGCGCGTGCCCTCCTAGCGGGGCCCCTGCCCAGCGCTCCGAGGGGGAGACCCGGGCGGCACTCGCCAAGCCTCCCGCTGTTCGCGCAGGCGAGTGCCGCCCGGGTCTCCCAGACGCAGCCGCTGGCTAAGGGTGCAGCTCAGCCGGCCGACCGCGCATCTGATCGACCAGGTGCCGCGTCTTGCTGCGCTTGCGCCGCAGGTCGCGATGTTTCTTCACCTGGCGCCGCACGTCCTCGGCGAGTTCGCGCACCGTGTGCGTCATGTCGGATGAAGCCTCGTGCGCGTGCAGGGTCACGCCCTTGAGGTAGAAGGTCGCCTCGGCGACGTGCTTGTCGGCGATCGAGGGGTTGCGCTCCTCGGAGAGGACCACCTCGAGAGTCGCCAGAGCCGAAACCTGCCGGCCCAGGCGCTGAAATCGTTTCCGCACCATCTCACGCAGGTCATCCGTCATCTCGACGTTCCGGCCCCGAATCTCTATCCGCATGAGTGCCTCCTTGTGGTTTCGCTTCGACTGTACGCCCCCTACCCGCTCAGAGCAAGAGGCAACGGACGGTTGCCCACTCCGCACCGCTACCCTTGAGCAATGCCAGCGATGGACCTCGTCACCAAGGCCCTGCGCGCCGGGGAGGGGCGCAAATTCAAGGCCTACCAGAAGCGCGCGGAGGCGATCAACCGCTACGAGCCGGAGATGGAAGCGCTCTCCGACGAGGAGATCCGCGAGGAGGCCGACTCGCTGCGCGAGCGCGCCCGCAACGGCGAGTCGCTCGACGACCTGCTGCCGGAGGCCTTCGCGCTGACCCGCGAGGCCTCGCGCCGCAGCACCGGCCAGCGCCACTACGACGTGCAGCTGATCGGCGGGATGGTCCTCCACGACGGCTGCATCGCCGAGATGCGCACCGGCGAGGGCAAGACCCTGACCGCGACGCTGGCGGTCTTCCTCAACACCCTGGCCGGCGACAGCGTCCACGTCGTCACCGTCAACGACTATCTCGCCCGCCGTGACTCCGAATGGATGGCGCCGATCTACGAGGCGCTCGGGGTCAGCGTCTCCGCCGTCCAGGACTCCGACGACCACGCGACCCGGCAGCGCAAGTACGCCGGCGACGTCGTCTACGGGACCAACTCGGAGTTCGGCTTCGACTACCTGCGCGACAACATGTCGCCGTCGCTCGAGCAGTGCGTCCAGCGCGGCCACCACTTTGCGGTCGTGGACGAGGTCGACAACATCCTCATCGACGAGGCGCGGACGCCGCTGATCATCTCCGGCCAGCCAGAACAGGCGGCTCAGACCTACTACACCTTCGCCCGTCTCGCCAAGCAGCTGGTCGGCGTCCAGGCCAAAGAGAAACTGAAATCGCTCGGCGAGAACAAGGACACTTCCGACGTCGACTACGACTACGAGTTCGACGAGAAGCACAAGACCGTCGCCCCGACCGAGCGGGGGGTGAAGAACACCGAGCAGTTCATCGGCGTCGACAACCTCTACCTCGGCGAACACGGCGGGCTCGTCAACCACCTCAGTCAGGCGCTGAAGGCGGAGTCGCTCTACAAAAAAGACAAGGACTACGCCGTGATCGACGGCGAGGTGATGATCATCGACGAGTTCACCGGCCGCATCCTCGAGGGCCGGCGCTGGTCGGAGGGGCTGCACCAGGCGGTCGAGGCGAAGGAGGGGGTGGCGATCCGCGAGGAGAACCAGACCCTGGCGACGATCACCCTGCAGAACTACTTCCGCCTCTACGACAAGCTCTCGGGTATGACCGGTACCGCTCTGACCGAGGCGACCGAGTTCATGAAGATCTACAAAATGCCGGTGGTCGAGGTCCCGACCAACCAGCCGATGGTGCGGATGGACCAGAACGACCAGATCTTCAAAACCAAAGACGGCAAGTGGAAAGCCGTCCTCGACGAGATCGTCGCCCGCCACGAAAAGGGCCAGCCGATCCTGGTCGGGACCGTCTCGGTCGAAGTCTCGGAGATGATCTCCGAGGCGCTCAAGCGCGACGGGATCAAACACGCCGTCCTCAACGCCAAGCCCGAGCACGCCGAACGAGAGGGCGAGCTGATCGCCCAGGCGGGGCGCAAGGGCGAGGTGATGATCGCGACCAACATGGCCGGCCGCGGCGTCGACATCAAGCTCGGCGGCGACCCCGAACACCTAGCGATCCACGAGCTCAAAAAGCAGGGGATCAGCTACGAGAGCGAGGGCTATCACGAGGCGCTGGAGGCGAAGACCGCCGAGCTGGCGCCCTCCTGCAAGGTCGAGGCCGAGGAAGTGCGTGAGCTCGGCGGCCTCTTCATCTGCGGCACCGAGCGCCACGAGTCGCGGCGGATCGACAACCAGCTGCGCGGCCGCTCCGGCCGCCAGGGCGATCCCGGCGAGTCGCGCTTCTACCTCTCGGCCGAAGACGATGTGATCCGCCTCTTCGCCGGCGACCGCATCTACAAAATCCTCGACCGCCTCGGACCGGTCGACGACGACGGCGCCGAAATGCCGCTCGAGGCGAAGATGCTGACCAAGACCGTCGAGAACGCGCAGAAGAAGGTCGAGGAGCAGAACTTCCTGATCCGCAAACGCGTGCTCGAGTACGACGACGTGATGAACGAGCAGCGCCGCGTTGTCTACAAATACCGCCGCGAGATCCTCGAGGGGCGCGACATCTCCGAGACCGCGCGCGACGAGGTCGAGGGCGTGATCGAGCGGCTGGTCGACGAGTACACCGCCGGCGACCTGCTCGAGGAATGGGACCTCGGCGAGCTGGAGACGCAGCTGCGACTGATCTGGCCGGTCGGCATCGACGTCGCCACCTTGGCGCCGGAGACGGTCGACCGCGAGAAGCTCAAGGACGCTCTCGACGACGACGCGATGAGCGCCTATGACGACCGCGAGTCACAGCTCGGCGAGGAGCTGATGCGCCACCTCGAGCGCTCGATTCTGCTGCAGGTGATCGACAACCGCTGGCGCGAACACCTCTTCGACATGGACTACCTGCGCGAAGGGATCCACCTCCGCGGCTTCGCCCAGATCGACCCCCTCGTCGCCTACAAAAACGAGGGCTTCAACATGTTCTCGGAGCTGATGCACTCGATCTGGGACGAGTTCAGCAAACTGGTCTACCGGGCCGAGATCGAAGTCAACCCGGCCCAGGGCAACGGCGCCGCCAACGGGGCCAACCCCCCGACCGCGCTCGACTACTCCGGTGGGACCGCGGCGGCACAGCCTTCGGCGCTCGAACAGGTGGCGGTGGCCGGCGGGAGCGCCGGCGCCGTCGATGCCGCCGCCTCGCAGGCCGTCGGCGGCGAGGTCGTCGAGACCGTGGTCAAAGACGAGCACGACAAAGTCGGCCGCAACGACCCCTGCTGGTGCGGCAGCGGCAAGAAGTACAAGAAGTGCCACGGGGCTTAGACCCCGTTCGCGAGTTCATCCGCGCCTTCAACGAGCGCGACCTGGACGCCTTCGTCGCCGTGCTCGATCCTGAGGTGGAGCTGCACTCGGGGAGGGGCCTGCGAAAGGGGGTCGAGGCAGCGCGACTGTGGGCGACGCGGGAGCCGGGTGGCGCCCAGCAGACGATCGAGCTCGAGGAGCTCTACGAGGAAGGCCTGGAGGGTGGTGGCGGCACGGCCGTGGCATTGATCGTCCGGAGCTGGCACTGGGAGGAGGACGGCTCGGCCGCGGGCGAGGACCGCATGGCCTGGCTTTTCGAGCTGCGCGAGCAGCGGATTCGCAGCTGGCGCCCGTTCGAGGACCGCGCCGAGGCGCTGCGCGCCGGCGGCTTCCCCAACGAGGCGGGCGCGGGCGGATAACCTGCACTCATGGCCGACGCCGCGCCCACCGAATCGATCGCGCCGCGCCTGGCTGCCGTCCGCGAGCAGCTGTCCCTGCTCTCGGACTACCTTTGACCCCGCTGCGCTGGAGCTAGAGGCGGAGCGGCTGGAGGCGGAGATGGGCAAGCCGGGCTTCTGGGACGATCAGGAGACGGCGGCGAAGACCTCGGCCGCGCACGCCCGGGCGCAGAAACGGTTGCGGCTCTTCCGTGGGCTCGAGTCCGACGTCGCCGACCTCGGCGACCTGGCCGAGATGGCCGCCGAGGACGAGGAGATGGCCGCCGAGCTCGGAGCTCAGCTGACCTCGGTCGAGCGCCGCCTGGCCGAGCTCGAGGAGGCGCGGCTGTTCAGCGGCGAGTACGACGCCGGCGACGCCGTCGTCACCGTCCATGCCGGGGCCGGCGGCACCGACTCCCAGGACTGGGCCGAGATCCTCCTGCGCATGTACCTGCGCTGGGCCGAGCGGCGCGGCTTCGAGGTGGAGATGAAGGAGGCCTCGGCGGGGGAGGAGGCCGGGCTGAAGTCGGCGACCTTCATCGCCAGGGGCGAGAACGCCTACGGTCTCTTCGCCGCCGAGCGCGGCGTCCACCGCCTGGTCCGGATCTCCCCCTTCGACTCCTCCGCCCGTCGCCACACCAGCTTCGCCCAGGTCGACGTCGGGCCGCTGGTCGACGCCGGCCCCGAGCTCGAGATCGACGAGGCCGACCTCCGCATCGACACCTACCGAGCCTCCGGCGCCGGCGGCCAGCACGTCAACAAGACCGACTCGGCGGTGCGGATCACCCACATCCCGACCGGGGTCGTCACCCAGTGCCAGAACGAGCGCTCGCAGACGCAGAACAAGGCGGTGGCGATGCAGTTCCTGCGCTCGAAGCTGATCGAGCTGGAGGAGCGCAAACGGGCGGAAGTGATGGCGAAGGCGAGGGGCGAGGTCAAAGACGTCGCCTGGGGCTCGCAGATCCGCAGCTACGTCCTGCACCCCTACACGATGGTCAAGGACCACCGCACCGAGCACGAGGTCGGCGACGTGCAGCGGGTGCTCGACGGCGACCTCGACGAGTTCGTCCGCGACTACCTGAACAAGACCGCCGCCGCCTCGGCGAGCTAGTGGCGGCGCTGGCCTATCTCGAGCGCCCGGCGACGGCCGCGCCCGAGGGCCTGCTCGTCCTCCACCACGGCCGCGGCACCGAAGAGCGCGACCTGCTCGGCCTCGCCGACGCGCTCGACCCCGAGCGTCGGCTGCGGGTGGTGACGCCGCGGGCGCCGCTGAGCCTGCCGGGCTCGCCCGGCTACCACTGGTACCTGGTGCCGCGGGTCGGCTATCCCGATCACGACACGTTCCACGCCGCTCGGGCAGCGCTCGCCGAGCTGCACGACGAGCTCTGGGCGGAGACCGGGGCGGGCCCGGAGCGGACCGTCCTCGGCGGTTTCTCGATGGGCTCGGTGATGAGCTACGCGATGGCGCTCGGCGCCGACCGGCCCGCGGTCGCCGGGATCCTCGCCTTCAGCGGCTTCGTGCCGGTGGTCGATGACTGGGAGCCGTCCTTCGAGGGTCGCGAGGCGACGCGGGCCTTCATCGCCCACGGCCGCCGCGACCCGATCATGGAGGTGGGGTTCGGCCAGGGCGCCCGCGACCTGCTCGAGGCGGGAGGGCTGGCGGTCGAGTACCGCGAGTCCGACGTCGGCCATCAGATCGATCCCTCGCACCTGGCGGACGCGACGACCTGGCTGGCGCGGACCTTGCCCGGCTGAGGTCTATTCGGACGGGCGCCAGGAGAGGCCGCTGGGGGTGGCCTGCCTGACATCAAGCTGATAGTCGAAGAAGGACTTGCAGTAGCCGGGCGCAGCGGGGACGCGCAGTTGCACGGTGAAGCCCTTGGCGGCCATCGCCTTGGCCATCTGGCTCTCGGTCAGGACCTTGGTCAGCCGCAGGACGCCGCGGCGGCCGAAGTGCTTCTTCTCGCTGCCGAGGTAGAGGGAGCCCTTGCCGCCGTGCAGCCCGTACTCGACGGTGACGGAGGTCGGGGTGGAGGTCGTGTAGCGGATCCGCAGCTGGACCTTGTCTTTGTTGGCGGCGGCGGTGGCCGTCGCCTGGGCGCTGGTCAGCAGGCATTCCTGCGGCGCTTCGCCGGGGCCGAAGTCTTCTTCGCACGCTTCTTCGTCTTCTTCACATTCTTCGTCTTCGAAGCCTTCGTCTTCGCTCGCTTCCGCTTCGTCCTCGCCTTCGGATTCTTCGGCCGCGGGTGCCGGGGTGACGAGGGCGGTGGCGGCGCCGGCCCCGGGCAGGGTCAGCGCCTGCGCCGACTTGGCCAGCCCGAGCACGGCGACCAGGCAGAGGGTCGCGAAGAAGGCCGTCAACCAGGCGAACCTGATCGCCGCCGCTTCGTCGCCGCCGGGTGCGGAGTGTCGCCGTCGCATACCTCCTTGATCGGGTTGTGACGACCATCCCTTTAACCGCGCCGCTCAGCTGTCGAGGATTCCCTCGAGCCGCAGCAGCCCCTCCTTCATCGGCAGGCCGCCGCCGTAGCCGCCGAGGGCGCCGCCGCTGCGCAGGACGCGGTGACAGGGGACGACCAGGGGCAGCGGGTTGGTGCCGCAGGCGGTGCCGGCGGCGCGGACGGCGCGCTCGTTGCCGGCGCTGGTCGCCATCTGCGTGTAGCTGCGAGTCTGCCCGTAGGGGATGCGGGCGATCGCCCGCAGCACCCTGCGTCGGAAGTCCTTGCTGAGCCGCCAGTCGAGCGGCAGCTCGAACTCGGTCAGCTTGCCCGCGAAGTAGAGATCGAGCTCGCGGCGGGCCTCGTCGAGCTGGGCGGGGGCCTCGAGCACGCGGGGGGAGACGCGCCGCGCCAGGTCGGTCAGCAGCTCGTCGGCGTCCTGGTTGGGGAGGCCGACCCGGACCAGGCCCTTGGGGGTGGTGGCCAGCAGTAGCGGCCCGAAGGGCGAGTCGGCGGTCGCGTAGGCGACGTCGAGCAGGCCCTCGGCGGAGGCACGCGCGTGGAGGCGGTTCAGCGAGTCCTTCACGCGAGCTCCTTCCGCAGTCGTTTCAGTCCCTCGTGCAGGCTGCGGCGGGCGGCCTCGGGCGAGCAGCCGAGCGCGGAGGCGATCTCGGCGTGGGGGAGGTCGCTGGCGTAGCGCAGGGTCACCGCGGCCCGCTGTTTCGGCGGCAGGGCGCCGACGACCGCCCAGATCTCGCCGCCCGGCTCCGGGTCGGTGACCGCGACCTCCGCCGGCTCGGCGACCGGCACCGCCCGCCGGCCCCTGGCGCGGTGGTGATCGATCGCCTTGCGGTGGGCGATCGTGATCAGCCAGCCGCGCAGGTTGCCGCCGTCCTGGAGCTTCGGGTAGGCACGTAGGGCGGCGATGAAGGTCTCCTGGAAGCAGTCGTCGGCGTCGCTGCGGCCGACGGCGCCGCAGCAGACGGCCATCACGTCGCCGGCGTGCTCGTCGATCAGGGTCTGGAACGGGGGCAGCTCACTCACCTCGTGGATTAAACGCTGCGGATGGGGCGGACGTGAGATGACGAGCGATGCATTAGGCATCTCTGGGGTGCCAAATGCATCGTTCGTCGGTGATCTAGGGTGACGCGATGGCTGAGCCACAGGAGCCGTTGACCGAGATCGTCCGTCGCGCCCTCGCCGAGGACGTCGGTCCCGGCGATGTGACGACGCAGGCGACGGTGCCCGCCGATGCGCGCGCCCGGGCCCGGATCGCGCAGAAACAGGCGGGGGTCGCCTTCGGCCTAGACCTGGTCGAGGAGACGATGCGCCAGTGCGGGGTCGAGCACGTCGACAAGCTCGTGGTCGAGGGCCAGTGGCGCGACGCGGTCCCGGCCGAGGTGCTGCTGGCGAGCGGGCCGGCGACGGCGCTGCTGGTCGCCGAGCGCACCGCCCTCAACTTCCTCGGCCACCTCTCCGGCATCGCCACGATGACGGCGCGCTTCGTCGAGGCGGTGGCGGGCACCGGCGCCCAGATCCTCGACACCCGCAAGACGACGCCGGGGCTGCGGGCGCTGGAGAAGGCCGCGGTCGCGGCCGGCGGCGGCCGCAACCACCGGATGGGCCTGCACGACGCGATCCTGATCAAGGAGAACCACATAGCCCTCGCCGGCGGCGTGGCCAAGGCGATCTACCTGGCGCGCAAGGCGCAGCCGCGGCTGCCGGTCGAGGTCGAGGTCCGCGACCTCGACGAGACCGCCTACGCCCTCGGGGTCGGCGCCGACCGCCTGCTGCTCGACAACATGGACCCGGAGACCATGCGCGGCGCGGTCAAGCTGCGAGACGAAAATTCAGGAGCGGGGGAGGGGCCGAAGCTGGAGGCCTCCGGCGGCGTCGACCTCGACAACGTCCGCGCGATCGCCGAGACCGGCGTCGACTTCATCTCGATCGGGGCGCTGACGCACTCAGCGCCGAGTCTTGACTTCAGCCTGCTGCTGGAACCCGCTTAGCTCGAGCGCCTACTTCAGGAGTTTCGACAAGCGCCGGTCCTTGAGGACCCGCCCGCCCGTTTGCTCCTCGGGGCAGTAGTTCATTTGGTGCTCCGAGAAGAAGACAGCCTCGATCGTGGTGCCGCAACGGGGGCAGGGGGTGCCCTCGCGCTTATGGATTTGAAGAGGCATCGGCACTTTGTCAGGGACCTCGGGGCCGATCGTCTGCTCGTAGTGGTCGATCGCGTCGCCGAGGACGTGGAGGGCGCCGTGCAGGCGCTCGACCTCTGCCTCGTCCAGTTCCGAGCCCTTCTTGAAAGGGGAGAGGCGGGCCTCCCAGAGGATCTCGTCTACCCAGGAGCGGCCGATGCCGGCGATGTCTTTCTGGTGGCGCAGAAGGGGGTGCAGGTGCCTGGGCTTGTCGATCGCCGCCGCGAACTCGTCGAGCGGGGGCGGGGGCCAGGCTTCGGGGCCGAGCGTGCTGACCATCTCGTCCGCGGCGACCGCGTCGGCCGGCAGCAGCTTCGCCCAGGCCCGTTGCTTGGTCCCGAACTCCCGCAGCCGCAGCTCCCGCCCATCCTCCAGCCGCACCAGCACCCGCGAAGCCCGGTCTTTCGGCGTCGCCCGTTTATCGAACACCCGCAACCGCCCCGCCGACATCAGATGCACCAGCAAGGCCAGGTCCCCAAATTCAACGACCGGCATCTTCCCGACCCGCCGCACCCCGGTCACCGCCCGCCCCACCAGCACGTCCAAAGGAGGATCAAAGGTCTTCATCACGTTCATCCCCGGAGCCACGACCGATTCCACAACAGCTCCCGAAAGACTGGTGCTCAGTCTCCTGGCCACGATCTCCACCTCTGGCAACTCGGGCATAGAAGAAGTGTGCCGCCCTCGTTGGGACGGTGTGGGGAGGGTCCGAGAACGGAGCCTGTTTGCCCCGCCCGCAGGACCCTCCCCACACCGGCCCCGCACCCCGAGCGAGTAGACTTCTCATACGTTCATTCGCCTGGTCCGACCATGCAGGTCCGCCAGCGAACATCCAGGAAAGGAAGGGCTCATGCAGGAGCTCCCGACGATCCAACCCACCGCACCGGACGCGCTAACGCCCGCGGACATCGCTGCCCTCAGCGAGGAGATCCGCGAGCTCGCCGCGCAGCGCAACGCGGTCATCCTCGCCCACAACTACGAGCTGCCGGAGATCCAGGACGTCGCCGACCACATGGGCGACTCGCTCGGGCTCTCGCGCCGGGCGGCGAGCACCGACGCCGAGGCGATCGCCTTCTGCGGGGTCCACTTCATGGCCGAGACCGCCTCGATCCTCTCGCCCGAGAAGACGGTCCTGATCCCCGACCTCGACGCCGGCTGCTCGCTGGCCGACTCGATCGACGCCGACCAGCTGCGCGCCTGGAAGGCAGAGCACCCGGGCGCCCTGGTCGTGATGTACGTCAACACCTCGGCCGAGGTCAAGGCCGAGACCGACTACTGCTGCACCTCGTCGAACGCGGTCAGCGTGGTCGAGCACATCTGGGCCGAGCACGGCGCCGACACCGAGATCCTCTTCGGCCCCGACATGTGGTTGGGCGCCTTCGTCGAGCGTGAGACCGGGCTGATCGGCGAACCCGAACGCCGCGCCCGCTTCCACATCTGGGACGGCGAGTGCCACGTCCACGCGGGGATCCGGCCCGACGACATCGCCCGCACCCGGGCCGAGCACCCCGAGGCCGAGTTCCTGATCCACCCCGAGTGCGGCTGCTCGACCCAGGCGATGGAGTACGTCGCCGCCGGCGACATCGCGGCGGACGGCGTCCACATGCTCTCCACCTCGGGGATGCTGGAGCACGTCGAAGCCAACCCCGAGGGCAGCTTCGTCGTCGCCACCGAGAACGGGATGCTCTACCCGCTGCAGCAGGCGGCGCCGCGGGCGAACCTGATCGAGGCCAACCGGATGGCCACCTGCAAATACATGAAGATGATCACCCTGCCGAAGCTGCGCGACGCCCTGCTGGAGATGAAGTTCGAGGTCAGCGTCCCGGTCGCGGTCGCCGCGCGGGCGCGGATCCCGATCGAGCGCATGGTCGCGATCGGCTAGCCGAGCCGCCCGGGCCCGCCTGGGCGATGCCTTGCTTGGGCGCGGTCTTGCGTTGCCGGAGGGGCGCAGGAGTCACCCTGTGTCCACAGAAGCCCCCCTCCGTATGGCCCGATCCAAGAAGAGACATAGCCGCGGCGACGAGCCCCAGCGCCCCCGCGGGCGCCGGGCGCCGATCATCGAGCTCAACGACGTCACCAAGGTCTACCCGGGTGGCCACATGGCCCTGGACCGGGTCAACCTGGCGATCGGGCGCGGCGAGTTCGTCTTCCTGGTCGGACCGACCGGCTGCGGCAAGTCGACCCTGATCAAGATGCTGATCCGCGAGCTCGAGGCCAGCGAGGGCGCCGTCAAGATCGCCGGCCGCGACATCGGCGCCCTGCCGGAGAAGAAGATCCCGCAGCTGCGGCGCAACATCGGCACCGTCTTCCAGGACTTCAAGCTGCTGCCGGACCGCACCGTCTACGACAACGTCGCCTACGCGCTGCAGGTGATCGGCGCCAGCCGCGCCGAAATCCGCGAGCAGGTGCCGCAGACCCTGCGCCTGGTCGGGCTCTCGACCAAGCTCAACAGCTACCCCGACCAGCTCTCCGGCGGCGAGCAGCAGCGCGTCTCCGTCGCCCGTGCCTTCGTCAACCACCCGCCGCTGCTGCTCGCCGACGAGCCCAGCGGCAACCTCGACCCGGTCACCTCGATCGGGATCATGCAGCTGCTCTACCGGATCAACAAGGCCGGCACGACCGTCCTTGTCGTCACCCACGACCGCGAGATGGTCGACAGCATGCAGCGCCGCGTGGTCGAGCTCTATGAGGGCCGCGTCGTCCGCGACGAGGTCAGCGGCGGCTACACCGAGGAGTCGACGACCGAGTTCGGCCTGCGGATGCGGGCCGAGATGGGGGTCGGCCCCGAAGGCGAGGGCCGGACCAACGGCCACGATCAGGGCTCGCTGCTCTGATGTCGAGGCTCGTCTTCTTCCTGCAGGAGGCCCTGCGCGCGCTGCGCCGCAACGGCGCCCCGACCCTGGCCGCGGTCGTGACCACGGTCGTCACCGTGATCCTGCTCGGCGTCCTGATCCCGATCTTCCAGACCACGCAGGCCAAGAGCCAGCAGATCCGCAGCGAGCTGAACATCCAGTTCGAACTCTTCGACGACGCGACGCCGGCCGAAATCGCCGCGGCGAAGACGAAGATCGAGGCAGTTCCCCACGTCGATCAGGTCAACTTCATCACCAAGGCCGAAGCGCTGCAGACCCTGCGCAGCGAACTCAAGGACAAATCGATCGTCGAGCAGCTCCACACCAACCCGCTGCCGAACAGCTTCGAGGTCAAGGCCGACGACGCCGCCAACCTGCCCGGGATCAGCGCCACGGTGATGGGGACCGAGGGCGGCGGCAAGCCGCAGCCGATCTCGCCGATCATCAGCAAGCCCTTCGACCGCCAGGAGGCCTCGCAGCAGATCGAGCAGGTGACCAGCGCCCTGAAGATCGTGCTGACGGTGATGACGGCGCTGCTGATCGCGGCCTCGCTGATGCTGGTCGGCAACACGATCCGGCTCTCGATCTACACCCGCCGCCGCGAGGTCGAGGTGATGCGCCTGGTCGGCGCCACCCGCTGGTTCATCCGCTGGCCGTTCATGATCGAGGGCGTGGTCGTCGGCTTCGTCGGCGGCCTGGTGGCCATACTGATCCTGTGGCTCGGCAAGCTCACGGTGGTCGACCCGCTCAGCAGCGACTTCTCCTTCCTCGCCGCCCAGAACGACAGTACGCTCTCGTTCCCGGCCCTGGTCGCGATCCTCTTCGCCGCCGCGGTGATCGTCTCGACGATCGGCTCCGGCATCACCCTGCGCCGCTTCCTCAAGGTCTGAGGCGGGCGTGAAAGCGCGCGGGGCGGTGGCCTACGGCGTCGGGCTGATCGCCTTTCTCTGCCTCGGCCTCTGGCTCGGTGGGCACCCGGCGAAGCTGCCGGAATTCATCCGCGAGCACATCGTCGACTCGCCCGCGGCGCTGACCGCGGAAGCGGCCGAAGTGCTCGAAGACAACTACTACCGGCCGGTCGGCGCCACCGAGCTCAGCAACTCCTCGCTGCAGGGGATGGTGAGGGAGCTGCGCAAGCGCCACAGGGAGGACCGCTTCACCGAATACTTCTCGCCGGAAAGCCTCGAAAGCTTCAACCAGCAGATCGAAGGGCGCTTCTCCGGGGTCGGGATCTCGGTCGTGCCGGTCAAGCGCGGCCTGCGTGCGGTCACGGTCTTCCCCGGCTCGCCCGCCGCCAAGGCGGGGATCGAGGTCGGCGACACGATCGTCTCCGTCAACGGCGAATCGATCGCCGGCACCAGCAGCAACGAAGCGACCGAAAAGATCAAGGGCCCGGAAGGGACCGCGGTCACCCTCGGCGTGCTCGATGGCAAGAGCGGCAAGGTCGAGCAGCTGCGAATGACCCGGGCCGAGGTGCTGCTGCCGAACGTCAGCAGCAAGGTCGTGACCGTGCACGGGCGCAAGCTCGGCTATGTGCGCATGCTCAGCTTCAGCGAAGGCGTCCACGCCCAGCTCGAAGCGGCGATGCGCAAGGTCCGGCGCGAAGGGGCGGAGGGGATCGTGCTCGACCTGCGCGGCAACCCGGGCGGTCTGCTCGACGAGGCGGTGCTCAGCGCCAGCCTCTTCCTGCCCGAGGACGAAGTCGTCGTCTCGACCGATTCCCGCACCCAGGGCCACAGCGTCCACAAGACCGTGGGCGGGGCGCTGCCGAAGCAGCCGGTGGTGGTCCTGATCGACCGCAACACCGCCTCCGCCGCCGAGATCCTCACGGCGGCCCTGGCCGACGACGCCGGCGCCACCGTGATCGGCACCCGCTCCTACGGCAAGGGCGTCTTCCAGGAGGAGAAGGACCTCGCCAACGGCGGCGCTCTGAAGCTGACGGTCGGCGAGTACTTCACTCCGACCGGGGTCAACCTGGCCCGCAGCCACGGCATCCACCCGGACGTCAAGGTCGCCGACGATCCGGCGACGCCGGCCGACGAGGGGAAAGAGCGGGCGCTCGGCGTCCTCGCCGGTCAGGCCGGAGGTTGAGCCGGCGCCGGGGGGCGCAGCCGCGCCCGCGCCGCGACCGCCTGCCGAAGGCCCGCGAGGCCGTCGAGGCGCTGCTGCGCGAGCAGCTCGGCTTCCGCGGCTTCGCTCCCGCGCTCGAGGCCGAGGCGCGTGAGGCCGCGGCCGCGGCCGAGCGGCGCTCCGCTGCCCGCCGCGACCTCACCGCGCTGGCGACCTTCACCGTCGACCCGGCCACGGCGCGCGACTTCGACGACGCGGTCTCCGCCCAGCGCGAGGGGGCCGGCGCCCGGGTCTGGGTCCACATCGCCGACGTCGCCGCCCATGTGCGGCCGGGCTCGTTGCTGGACCTCGAGGCGCGCCGCCGCGCCAACAGCACCTACGTCCCCGGTGCGGTCGAGCCGATGCTGCCGCACGCGCTCAGCAGCGAGGCCTGCAGCCTGGCGCCAGGGGTCGAGCGCCTGGCGGTGACGGCCGAGATCGAGCTGGGGCCGGGGGCGGAGGTGCGCTCGGCCCGCTTCTACCGCAGCCGCATCCGCTCTGACGCCAGGCTCGACTACGACCAGCTCGACGCGATCTTCGCCGGGCGCTCGCAGCCGCCGCCGGAGGTCGCCGAACCGCTCGCCGCCGCCCGCGCGATCGCCTCCGACCTGGGCGAGCACCGAGGCGCCACCAGCCTCGACATCGAATCCTCCGAGCCGGAGTTCGACTTCGATGCCAAGGGCAACGTCACCGGCGCCCGCGGCGTCGCTCAGACCGAGGCCCACCGCCTGATCGAGCGGCTGATGATCCTCACCAACGAGCAGGTCGCCGAGCGCCTCCAGCGCGAGCGGGTGCCGGCGATCTACCGCGTGCACGCCCAGCCCGACCCGGCCCGGGTCGAGCGCCTGGTCGAGCAGCTGGCCGCCCTCGGGGTGCCGACGCCGCCGCTGGGACAGGGCCTCTCCGCCCAGGAGGCGGCACGGGTCGCCGCCGACGCCAGCCGGCTCGCGCGCCGGGAGGCCAAACGGCGCGGCCACGGCCGCGAGGCGTATACATCGCTCGTGCTCCGCTCGCTCAAGCCTGCCGTCTACAGCGAGCGCAACAGCGGCCACGCCGGCCTCGGCAGCTCCGCCTACACGCACTTCACCTCGCCGATCCGGCGCTACCCCGATCTGGTCGTGCACCGGGCGCTGCTGGCGGCGCTGGGGGAGGGGGAGGAGGCACCGCGACTGGGCGAGGCGCGCGACGTCGCCGCCGACTGCTCCGCCCGCGAGCGCGAGTCGATGAAGATCGAGCGCGGCGCCGACGACGTCTGCGCCGCCTACCTGCTCGAGCGCGAGCTCGGCGAGCGCGGTCCGGAGGCGGTCTTCGCGGGGGAGATCTCGGGGGTGATCCGGGCCGGCGCCTTCGTCGGCTTCGGCGGCGAGCTCGGCGACGTCTACGAGGGGATGCTGCCGGCCCGCGTCCTCCCCGGCAGTCGCTACGAGCTCGACCGGGCCGAGGTGGCGCTGGTCAATCGCGAGAAGTCGACCTTTCGCCTCGGCGACCCGGTCGCGGTCAAGGTGGCCGGCGTCGACGCCCAGCGCGGTCGGGTAAACCTTGAGCTGGACCATGGCTAAGAAGTCGAAAAAGCCGCGCCTGCCGGCCTCCGGCGACGTCGTCACCAACCGCCGCGCCCGCCACAAATTCGTCTGGGTGGAGACGATGGAGGCCGGGATCGTGCTGACCGGCTCCGAGGTGAAGTCGCTGCGCGGCGGCAAGGCGCAGATGACCGACTCCTACGCCGTGGTCGAAGACGGCGAGGTCTGGCTGCGCAAGCTCCACATCCCGCCCTACGAGTTCGCCAACGTCGACGCGCACGATTCCGAGCGGCCGCGAAAACTCCTCTTGCACCGGGAGGAGATCGAGCGTCTGATCGGAAAAACGGCGCAGAAAGGCTTGACGTTGATTCCCACGCGCATCTACTTCAAAGGCCCGCGGGCCAAGGTCGAGCTGGCTTTGGCGCGAGGCAAGGAAGGACGCGACCGCCGTCGTGAGATCGCCGATCGCGACGTCCGCCGCGAAGTCGAGCGCGAGTTCAAGGGAAGGATGCGATGAGCCTGATTTCGCCGCTAGAACGTCGGTCCGCCAACCGGTCCGGTTTGCGCTTGCAACGGCCGCCCCACATGCAAGGATGGAGGGGAATGCGGATCCGCCTGCTTCTCTCTTCGTCTTTCCTCGGTCTCGCCGCGCTCGCCGCGCCCGCGATGGCCAGCGCCGAATCGTTCCCGGACAAGGCGAGCGGCTACGTGAGCGACCACACCGGCTACTTCGTCGCGGCGCTGCTGCTGGCGATCCTGGTGCTGCTCCTGGTCGTCAACGTCAGCCAGCGCCGCAGCAAGGAAAAGGCGAAAGCCGCCGCGGCCAAGGCGAGCTCCGCGCCGGGAACTCCCCCGGCTGTGGGCGCCGTCCCACCGCCGCCCGGGGCTGTCCCGCCACCGCCTCCGGGTGTCGCCGCCCCGGCACAGCCGGCCGCAAGCCTGCCACCGGCACCTCCCGCCGCCGGTGCGCCCACGGCCGAAATGGCCTCCGTGCCGCCGCCGATGCCGACCGCGGTTCCCGGTGCACCAGCCGCCGCCGTGCCCCCCGGCCAGCCTGAGAGCACCAAGGACCGCCGCCGCCGCGTGCGCGAGGAGCAGCGGGCGAAACGAAACGAGCTGCGCCAGAAGCGCCGCGAGGAGATCAAGGCCCGCAAGGAGCAGCGCGCCGGCAAGCGCGGCCGCGGAACTCAGGCCCCGGCCGCCGCCGTACCGCCCGCGCCGGTCCCGGTTCCCGGTCAGCCCGCGGCTGCCGCGCCGGCTCCGCAGCCCGCGCCCAAGCAGAAGAGCTTCTTCGGGATCAAGTACGGCGGCGGCAAGCAGAAGCAGGAAGCGGCCCTGGCCGAGCAGCGCCTCGCCGCCGTCCGCGCCGCCAACGAACGCGAGCTCGCCCAGGCCGCCGCCGCGGGCGACACCGGTCAGTTTCCACCTGCCGCGCCCGCCGCTCAACAGGCGCCGCCGCCCGTGCAGCCGCTGTCGCCGCCGGTCGGCGCCGCGGTTACCCCGGGGACGACCGAGTACGACCCCGTCGCCGCCGAACAGCGGGTCCGCGACAAGGTCGAGGAGGTCCGCTTCGAGGAGCAGCGGATCCGCGCCGAGGCCGATCGCCGGGTTCAGGAGGGAGCCGTGCCGCAAGCCCCGGCTGCGCCCGTCGCGGTGGTTCCACCGGCGCCCGCCGCCGACCTGCACACGGCCGAACAGCGACTTCAGGACGAACGCGCGGCCCAGGAACGGGGGATGGAGGAAGCCGAGCAGCGGCTGCGCCAGATCGAGGAGCGGACCAAAGCGGCCGAGCAGCGTGCCGTCGAGGCCAAGCGCCTGGAAGGTCTGAGGGCCGAGGAGGAAGAGCGCCAGCGCCGTCTGCAGGAGATGCAGCAGAGCGTCGCCGAAGCCGAGCAGCGTGCCCAGGAGGCCGAGCGCCGCGCCGCCGAGGCCGAGCAGGCCGTCGTCCGCTCGGTTCAGGGCGTCTCCGAACCGCAGTGGCAGGCTCAGCCGCCCGCCCCGGCTCCCTTCGCGGATTCGGCACCGGCTCCGCCCGCGCCGCAGCCCCCCGCGCCCACTCCGCCGGTACCGCAGCCGACCCCGCCGCCCGCGCCGACTCCGCCGCCACCCGGTCCGCCGCCCGCGCAGCAACCGCCCGATCCCGCGCCGCCGGCACCGCAGCCGCCCGCTCCCGAGCCACCGGCTCCGGCGCCGCCGGCACCGCAGCCGCCAGGGCCCGCCCCTGGGCCGCCAACGCCGCCGCCGACGCCGATGACCACCGGGCCGACGCCCGAGGTAACGGGTTCCATCCCGACCCCCGAGCACTCTCTGCCCTCGCCTTCCGCTTCGCCGTCCGGGTTCGACGCGCCGCCGTCCGGCGACGGCAGCGGTGGCTCCCCGGTCAATCTCAACACCGTCACCTTCGAGCAGCTGCGCGCCGAGAACCTCACGGTCACCCAGGCGACCCGCCTGCTCGCCCACCGCGAGCGCCTCGGCGGCTTCCAGTCGGTCGACGACCTCGATCAGGTCGCCGGCTTCCCGGGGGATCTGCTCGAGGACCTGAAGAAGCGCTCGACGCTCTAGCGGCGCGGCTCAGGCTTCGTACTTTTCCAGCAGCTTCAGCCAGATCTCGCTGCGCGTCGGATAGGCGGCGATCGCGTGGCGGAGGCGGGCGAGGGGGACCTCGCCGACGATGGCGACGGTCGCCGCCTGGAGGAAGTCGGCGGTCTCGAAGCCGGTGAAGGTGGCGCCGACGATCGTCCCCCGGGCCTGGTCGATGACGAGCCGCGAGATGCCGCCGGTGTCCTTGCCCTGGAAGCTGGCGCCGGCCGAGCCGTCGGTGGGGACGTCGATCGCGATCGCGTCGATACCGGCCTCGCGTGCCTGCTCGAGCGTCTTGCCGGCGGCTGCCACCTGGGGGTCGGTGAAGGTGACGCGCGGGGAGCCGATTCCCTCGGCAATGGCCTTGAGCTCGCGCCCGAGCAGGTTCTCGCTGGCCACCCAGGCCTGGTACTTGCCCATGTGGGTGAAGAGGGCGCGGCCGTTGACGTCGCCGACCGCGTAGAGCCACTCGCGGCCGCCGACCCGGAGGCGGTCGTCGGTCCCGAGGAAGCCGTGCTCGTCGGGCTCGACCCCGACCGAGTCGAGCCCGATCTCGGCGGTGTGGGGCACGCGACCGACCGCGACCAGGATCTCGGCGCCCTCGGCGCGGCTGCCGTCGCCGAGGGTGGCGATCACGCCGGCGCCCCCGGCCTCGATCCTCTCCGCCTGGACGCCGGTGCGGACCTCGACGCCGAAGCGCTCGCGCAGCGAGGTTGCCACTTCCTCGCCGGCGAACGGTTCCTCGCGGGAGAGCAGTTGGTCGTTGCCCTCGATCAGGGTTACCCTGGTGCCGAGCGAGGCCCAGGCCTGGGAGAGCTCGCTGCCGACCGGGCCGCCGCCGAGCACGATCATGCTCGCGGGGACGCGCTTGGCGGTGGTGGCCTGGCGGTTGTTCCAGGCCTCGACCGAGTCGAGCCCGTCGATCGGCGGCATCGCGGCGCCGCTGCCGGTGGCGACGACGACCGCCTTGCGGGCGACCAGCACGTCGCCGCCGACCAGCAGCCGCCGCTCGCCGTCGAAGCGACCGGAGGCCCGGTAGAGGTCGATCTCGCGTTCTTCCAGCCAGGGCAGTTGAACCGAATCGTCGAGGTCGTGGATGACCTCGTCGCGGCGATCGAGGATCGCCTGCGGGTCGAGCTCAGTCCCGGCCGCGACCGGGACTCCGGGCAGGCGCGCCGCCTCGCCCAGCACGTCGGCGGGTCGCAGCAGGGCCTTCGAGGGCATGCAGGCGTAGTAGGAGCATTCGCCGCCGATCAGGTGCGGCTCGACGATGGCCACCTTCAGCCCGCCGTCGGCGAGGCGCCCGGCGCAGACCTCGCCGGCGGGGCCCGCCCCGAGCACGATCGCGTCGTAGGAGTGCTCGCTCACAGGGACACCATTCCCGACACCGTACCCAGCCCGTACAATCCAAAGCGCAGTGCACGGGGGCGACAGGCTTCGACGTGGTCGACTCGTGCGAAAGGTTGCAGGTCGAGGTTGTCGGAGGCCTCGTTAAACCCCGACACCAACCAATACGTGCGGACCATGAGTTCGCCCTCGCCGCTTAGCTAGAAACTAAGCGCTGTGAGAGTCGGTCCTACCTCGCCCGCAGGTAGGGCAGCCGGCTTCAAAATGCGGGATCACCCAGGCGGATCGCCCCGTCCGCCAGGGGACATTTCAGAGGGCTGTGTCTTCCGCAGTGCCCGCCGGCGCGGACCCCGGGAGACGAGAACAAAGCGCCGGCTATACCTGTAGACGCCTTCGCGCCGCGGCCGCGGATCCGAGTTCGAATCTCGGCGCCTCCATCAAGTCCGATCGCTCAGCCCTCCGGGGCCGGGTGATCGGCGAGCGCTCGTGGACCCGCGTTAGGGTGGCGCCATGGAACGCTATGTCGCCTTTCTGCGCGGGATGAACCTCGGCAAGCGGCGGATCAAGAACGACGAGCTGCGGGTCGAGTTCGAGGCGCTGGACTTCGAGGACGTGGCCACCTTCCGGGCCAGTGGCAACGTCATCTTCGCCGCCGCGAAGAAGAGCGAGAGCGCGCTGACGAAGGAGATCGAAGGCGGCCTTGGCGAGGCGCTGGGCTACGAAGTCCCGGTCTTCCTGCGCAGCTGCGCCGAGGTCGCGGCGATCGCCGCCCGGGAGCCGTTCCCGGCCAAGGCGGTCAAGGCCTCGAAGGGCAAGCTGCAGGTGACGATGCTGGCGAAGAAGCCGACGGCGGCGGCGCGCAAGAAGGTGCTGGCTCTGGCGACCGACGAGGACAGCCTGGAGATCGTCGCGCGCGAGCTCTTCTGGCTGCCCAGCGGCGGCACCCTCGAGTCCGAGCTGGACCACAAGGCGATCGCGAAAGCGCTCGGCCAGGGCACGCAGCGCACCATGGGGACGATCGAGCAGATCGCCGCCAAGCACTGCGACGGCTAGCGCGAATCGGCGCGGGGGAGGGCGGCGATCTCGATCTCGCGGCTGACCGCGCCGATCTCTGATGGCAGCTCGGAGAGCTGGACGTCGGTGACGAACTCGAGGTCCTGGCCGAGCGGGCGGAAGAAGTTGTCGTAGTGGGTCGGGACCACGGCGCGGGGGTTGAGCCGGGGCAGGATCCGCCGCCAGTAGTCGTCGGTGAAGCCGCGGCCGGCGACGCCGGCGAGGAAGACGTCGACGTCGCGCTCCTTGATCGCCTCGTCGACGAGGTTGGCGCTGCCCTGGTGGTAGAGGCGGATGCCGGCGACGGCGATCGCGATGCCCCAGACCTGGCCGCAGCGGTAGGCGCCGGGCGAGAGCGAGTCGAGGTGCTCGCAGGTCAGTTCGCCGTCGTAGGGGACGGCGAGGCCGAGCAGCAGCTTCGAGTGGACGCTGGGCGTGAAGGAGACCTCGAACGGGCCGAGCTCGTAGGTCTTGTAGGGCTCGACCACGACCGTGCGCTCGGCGAGGCCGTGCAGCGCCATCAGGTTCTGCAGCGAGTCGGAGCCGTAGGCCCTGCAGCCGAAGCGGCGGGCGATCGCCGGGGCGTCGACGGCATGGTCGAAGTGGGTGTGGCCGACGAGGACGCCGACCGTCTCCCCCGGCTCGCCCGCGAAGCGGTCGAGCGCCGCCGGGTCGGGCAGGGTCGGCCGCCGCAGCAGCAGGTCGCGGAAGGGGACGCGGGAGAGGTAGGGGTCGACGAACAGGGTCCGCCCCTCGTAGGTGAGCCGGTAACCGGAGACGCCGAGCCACTCGATCTCCAGTCCGGTCGGCAGCCCCAGCGGCCGCGCCTCCAGCTCGGCCAGCGCCTGCCCGTCGGCGCGCTCGGAGGAGCGCCGCGTCGCCCGCGCTTTCGCCAGCTCCCCGAGGTGTCGCAGCGGCCCCGCCATGGGCGGAGGTTACGCGGGATCGGCGGTTCTCTAAGTTGGTCTGTCCATGGCGATCGCGACCGCAACCTCCCTGGACGTCCACGTCGGCGGCAAGCTGCTGTTCGAGGACGTCTCGTTCAAGCTCGAGCCGCGCGAACGGATGACCCTCTCCGGCCGCAACGGCGCCGGCAAGTCGACGCTGCTGCGGGTCCTCTCCGGCGAGCTGACGCCGGATTCCGGCTCGCTGACGATCCATCGCGGTGCCCGGGTCGCCCTCCACGACCAGCGCCCGCCGCGCGACTCCAGCGACAGCCTCGGCGACTACGTCTTCTCCGGCCGTGCCGACATGATCGCCACCGAGGCCGAGCTCGAGCGCCTCGAGGGGGAGATGTCCCAGGGCGTCGACGAGGAGACCATGGCCGCCTACGCGGCCGCCCAGCACCGGCTCGAAGCCGGCGGCGGCTACCGCTGGCGCGACCGGGTGCTGGAAGTGCTGCGCGGGCTCGGCTTCGGCCCCGAGCAGCGGGAGCGCCGGCTCTCGACCTTCTCCGGCGGCGAGCTGACGCGGGCCTCGCTGGCCCGGGCGCTGGCGGCCAGGCCCGACCTGCTGCTGCTCGACGAGCCCACCAACCACCTCGACATCCCCTCGCTGGAGTGGCTGGAGTCCTACCTGGTCGATCTCGACGCGGCCGTGGTCCTGGTCGCCCACGACCGCTGGTTTCTCGAGGCCGTCGGCACGTCGGTGCTGGAGATCGAGGCCCAGCGCGCCCGCTTCTTCCCCGGGCCCTGGCATGCCTGGCGCCAGGAGCAGGCGGCGCGCCAGATCGCCCTCGGCAAGGCGATTGACCGCCAGCAGGCCGAGATCGAGCGGATGGAGCGCTTCGTCGAGCGCTTCCGCTACAAGGCCTCCAAGGCCAAACAGGCGCAGTCGCGGGTCAAGCAGATAGACAAGAAAAAGAAGTCCGGGCCGCAGGCCGAACGCCGCGACACCCGCAAGCTGCGCTTCTCCTTCAAGCCGCCGGAGCGCCCGGGGCGGGTGGTGCTGAAACTGGTCAAAGGAAAGATCGAGGTGCCGGGACGGACGCTGCTCGAAGATGCCGAGCTGGAGGTCGAGCGCGGCGAACACGTGGTCCTGGTCGGCGCCAACGGCAGCGGCAAGACGACCCTGATCGAGACCCTGGCGGGCCGCCGCGAGCCGGCCTCGGGCAGCGTCCGCAACGGCCACAACGTCCGGCTCGGCTACCTCTCCCAGCACGCCGACACGGCGGCGGGGGAGGGCAGCGTGCTCGACGCCGCCCAGCGCGAGACCGGGCTGGCCGGGCCGAAGGCGCGGGCACTGCTCGGCGGTTTCCTCTTCTCCGGCAAAGACGCCGAGAAGCAGCTCTCGGACATCTCCGGTGGCGAGCAGCGGCGGCTCTCGCTGGCGATCCTGGTCGCCTCCGGCGCCAACGTCCTGATCCTCGACGAGCCCACCAACCATCTCGACATCGAGAGCCGCGAGGCGCTCGAGGACGCGCTGATGGAGTTCGAGGGGGCGATCGTCCTGATCTCCCACGATCGCGCTCTGCTGGAGGCGGTCGGCAGTCGCACGATCGTCTGCGAGGACGGCAGGCTGACCAGCCACGACAGCGGCTGGGCCGAGTACCAGCGGCGGCGCGACGAGCGCGAGTCGGCGGCCAGCGCGGCGGCGAAGCCCGCAGCCTCGAACGGCGGCGGCAAGGGCGGCAAGTACAGCGCCACCTCCGCGGCCGAGAAGGCGGCGAAGAAGGCGGCGAAGCTGGAGCAGCGGATCGAGCGGGCCGAAGCGAAGCTGCGCGGGGTCGAGGAGGAGCTCGCCGATCCGGCCGCCTGGGCCAACCCGGATCGTGCCGCTGAGGCCGAAGCGCGCCACGCCGAGGCCAAGCGCGAGGTCGAGCAGCTACTTGCCAAATGGGAGGAAGCTCAGGCGACAGCCGAGGCCGAACCGACCGCCGGGTAGGTCAGGGGACGCTCCAGGACCACTCGGCCCCCCTTCGCGGGCACAAGCGTGATGTTGCGGATCTTGACCCTTTCCGGCTTCGGGTCGGCCGGGCGCAGATCGGCGCGCTCGACGAACTCGCGCAGGATCGTCCGCATCTCGTATTCGGCGAAGGCGGCGCCGATGCAGCGGCGGATGCCGCCGCCGAAGGGGATCCAGGCGTAGTTGTCGGGCTTGGCCTCGAGGAAGCGCTCGGGCCGGAACTGCTCCGGCGCCGGGAAGGTGTCCTCGCGGTAGTGGAGGGCGGCGATCGCGGCGAGGACGAAGGTGCCGCGCGGCAGCTCGTGGCCGCCGATCGTCGCCGGGGCGGTCAGCTTGCGGCCGACGTCGACGATCACCGGCCGCGCCCGCAGCGTCTCCCTGACCGTGGCCGCCAGGTAGTCCTCCTCGTCCGCGGCCAGCGAGTCGCGCAGCTTCGCCAGCACGGCGGGGTTGTGGGCGAGGCGCTCGACCGCCCAGGCGAGCCCCGTCGCCGTCGTCTCGTGGCCGGCGCCGAGCACCGTGACCATCTCGTCGCGCAGTTCGCGGTCGTCCATCCCCCGGCCGTCCTCGTCGCGGGCGCCGAGCAGCAGCGAGAGCACGTCGTCGCGCTCCTCGCGCCCGGCCTCGGCCCGGCGCAGCGCGATCTCTTCGTAGATGAAGGCGTCGAGGGCCCGGCGCGAGCGCAGGAACCGGCCCCAGGGGCTGAGCCCGCCGAGATTGCGGCGCAGGGGCGGGATCGAGGCGACCAGGCCGACGCGGCGGGCGAACTCGTCGATCAGGCCTTCGAAGCGGGCCAGCCGGCGCTCGTCGTGGACGCCGAAGACGGCGCGCATGATCACCGCCAGGGTGATCCGCTGCGTGTGCGGGCGCAGCGCGAAGGGCTCGCCGACGGGCCAGCTCTCCATCTCCGCGCGGGTGATCTCGCGGATCAGCTCGCCGTAGCGCTCGACCCGCTCACCGTGGAAGGGCGGAAGCAGCAGCTTGCGCTGGCGCAGGTGCGGCTCGTCGTCGAGGGTCAGGACCGAGTTCGGGCCGAGCGCCGGCTCGAGCACGGTCGCGTTCGCCTCGCCGGCGTGGAAGACGGCGGGGTCGCCGGTGAAGAGGGCTTTGACCAGGCTCGGCTCGGCGACGTAGACGATCTGTCCGAAGTAGGGGAAGTGGATCGCGAAGATGTCGCCGTAACGACGCTGCTGCTTGGCGAGGAAGCCGAGCGGGTCGCGCCCGTACTCGACGAGCTGGACCACTCCTGGCGCGCGCGAGCCGGGGATCATCAGAAGACGATCGTACGCTCGCCGTCGAGCAGGACCCGGTCGTCGAGATGGGCCGTCACGGCGCGGGCCAGGACCAGGCGCTCGGCGTCGCGGCCGATCCGGACCAGGTCGGGCACCTCGTCGCTGTGGCTGACCCGGGTCACGTCCTGGTCGATGATCGGGCCGGCGTCGAGGTCGGCGGTGACGTAGTGGGCGGTGGCGCCGATCAGCTTGACGCCGCGCTCGTGGGCACGGCGGTAGGGGTCGGCGCCGACGAAGGCCGGCAGGAAGCTGTGGTGGATGTTGATCGCCGGCGCCGCGAGCTCGCGCAGGAAGGCCTCGGAGAGGACCTGCATGTAGCGGGCGAGGACCAGCAGGTCGAGCTCGCCGAGCAGATCGAGCGCCTCGCGCTCGGCCGCGGTCCGGTCGGCGGGATCGACCGGGACGTGGTGGAAGGGGAGCCCGACGGCGGCGACCTGTTCGGCATGGTCGGGGTGGTTGGAGAGGACCGCGACCAGCTCGCCGCCGAGCTCGCCGCTGCGCCAGCGCCAGAGCAGGTCGGAGAGGCAGTGGTCTTCGCGCGAGACCATGATCGCCACCCGCTTTGGCCGGCTCGACTCGGCGAAGCGGTGCTCCATCTCGCAGGGCGCGGCGACCTCCTCCTCGAAGCGCCGCGCCAGCTCCGTCAGCGCCTCGCCGGCGACGGAATCGAAGACCATCCGCATGAAGAACCGCCCCTCGGCGGTCGAGTGCTGGTCGGCGTCGACGATGTTGAGCCCGGCGTCGGCGAGGAAGCCGCTGACCCGCGCGATCAGCCCCGGCCGGTCCGGGCAGGCGAGCAGCAGTCGGGTGGTCGATTGCTCGGCGATCACCGGATCATGATGCAGTTCGCCTTGCATGGCCGGCGATGCGCCGACGCGATTCGTGCCTGAGCTCGTGCGGATCGGCGCTTTTGAAGGCCGTTGTGTGATCGCGGTCACCCATAGAAGCCGCAAAGACCGCAACGGTGCGCCGCTTGCTTACAAAACGCACACATATTCTCCCTGCCCTGCTCCTAGTCCTCGCCCTGCCGGCGACCGCGCTCGCCGCGACCGGCTCCGGCGGCGACTCCGCCAGCCCTGGCGTCGCCGCCGCCGTCGCGATCTCGCCCTCGCAGTGGCCGACCCACCGTTTCGAGCGCCTCGTCCACAGCGCCGCCAAGCGGATCCACGCCGAACGCCTCGCCGCCCTGCGCAAGCAGCGCCGCGAAGCCTTCGCCACGCTTCCCGGCGGCGTCACGCTGGCCACGCTCGAATCGATCGCCGCCTGCGAGTCCGGTGGCGACCCGACCGCGGTCTCCTCCGACGGCAGCTATCGCGGCAAATACCAGTTCGACTTCGGCACCTGGGAATCGGTCGGTGGCAGTGGCGATCCCGCCGCCGCTCCCGAGGACGAGCAGGACTACCGCGCCGCCCTGCTCTACAGCGAGTCCGGCTCCAGCCCCTGGCCCGTTTGCGGCTGACCCCGGACGTAGGGGAGGGGCGCCGACCCCTTCCCTACGATCCGGCGCATGACCGAGCCAGTCCCGACGCCGGATCCGCAGGGGCCGACTCGCAAACCCCCGAAAGAGGCGGTTGCCGACGCCAAGGTGCGGGCGCCCAGCCGCGGCAACCGCAAGCTCGAGGGCTTCCTCGAGGCGGTCAACGGCGACGAGCAGGTGCGGGCCTGGTGGTACATGACCCAGGTCCAGTCCGAGCGGCTGGGGATGTCCGACCACTCCTGGGTCCACATGCAGATCGTCCTCAACATCGCCCTGCGGCTGCTGCGGCTGCTGGTCAAGGCCGGGGTCGAGCCGGCGATGGTCGCCGACCACGGGATGCGCGACCGCGACGCCGAGGTCGTCGTCGCCGGCGGCGCCCTGTTGCACGACGTCGGCATGTCGATTCACCGCGCCGACCACGAGGCCTACTCGCTGTTCCTAGCCAACGGCGCCCTCGAACGGCTCCTGTCCGGGTCCTACAAGGAGCCCGAGCGCACCGTCGTCGCCTCCGAGATCCTGCACGCGATCATCGGCCACCGCCGCCGCGGCGAGCCCTACACGCTGGAGGCCGGGGTGGTCCGCGTCGCCGACGCCCTCGACATGGCCCAGGGACGCACCCGGATTCCGATCGAGGCGGGCCACGAGGGCATCCACTCGATCTCCGCCGCGGCGATCGACGAGGTCCGGATCGAGGCCGGGGAGGAGCACCCGGTGCGGATCGAGATCGAGCTCAACAACTCCGCCGGCATCTTCCAGGTCGACGATCTGCTGGCGACGAAGATCCGCGGCACGCCGCTGGAGGGACGGGTGGAAGTCGTGGCGAAGATCGAGGGCGAGACCGAGAAACGCCTCTTGAGCGGCTTCCGGCTTACTTAGTTGAAGCGCTCGAGGTCGCTGCGGCGGCGATCCTTGCGCTTCTCCAGCTTGCCCTGGATCAGCGACATCACGATCGGCAGGATCGCGAAGAAGGCGATCACGCCGAAGCAGAAGAAGGTGACCGTCTTGTCGGTGGTCGGGCCGGCCAGGCCGACACCGTTCTCGGCCATCGCGGCGGGGGCCACGAGGAGCATCGCGGCCAGGATCGAGACGAGCGTTGCGGCGGTCCGCTTCACGGGCGGAAATCTAGCGCACGGCGGCGGCGCCCAGCCTGCAGGGCCACCCGTCCTCATCTCCCCTTAAGGCACCGCCATAGGATGCGCCGCCAATGAGCACCCTCGAAGCAATCGTCCTCGGCCTCGTCCAGGGGCTGACCGAGTTCCTGCCGATCTCCTCCAGCGGTCATCTCCGCATCGTTCCGGCGCTGCTGGGCTGGGACGATCCCGGCGCCGGCTTCACCGCGGTGATCCAGCTGGGGACGATGGCGGCGGTGCTGATCTACTTCCGCGCCGACCTGCTCAACATCGCCCGCGCCTGGCTGAGCGAGCTGCGGACGCCGATCCCCCGGGCCAGCCAGGAGGCGCGGCTGGGCTGGTTCATCCTGCTCGGCACGATCCCGATCTCGATCTTCGGCTTCATCTTCAAGGACCAGATCGAGACCGGCGCCCGCAGCCTCTACCTGATCGGCTCGGCGCTGATCCTCTTCTCCTTCGTGATGCTGGCGGCGGAGCGGGTCGGCACGCACCGACGCGCTCTGGGGGAGATGAACGGCCGCGACGGCCTCTTCGTCGGCATGGCCCAGGTGCTGGCGCTGATCCCCGGCGTCTCGCGCTCGGGGGCGACGATCTCCGCTGGCCTCTTCCGCAACTTCGACCGCGTCGCCGCCGCGCGCTACTCCTTCCTGCTCTCGGTCCCGGCGGTGGTCCTGAGCGGCCTCTTCGAGCTGCGCAAGGTCGGCGAAGCCGGCAGCCCCTCGGCCGCGGCCACGGCGGTGGCGACGATCGTCGCCTTCGTCACCGGCTACGCGGCGATCGCCTGGCTGATTCGCTACCTCGGCACCCACACGCTGGGGATCTTCGTCGTCTACCGGATCGCGCTCGGCGCCTTGGTCCTGGTTCTGACGGCCACTGGCGCCATCAGTTAGGCGCAGTCCGGTCGTGAGCAGGCGCCGATTGCCGCAATTTGGTCCCGATCTGGCTGTGAAAATCCTGTGAACGCAGGCAATTTCCCGTTCCGGGGTGCATACAATCGCTCCATCGTCCGTCTCGCGGTAATCGATAACGACAGTGGCTTCGTCACCGTCCTGGCCAAGCGCGCCGACGCGGCGGGCTGGGAGCTGCGTCAAAGCAGCGGCGCGATCCCCCCGCGCGACCTGCTGACGATGAAGCTGAACGCGCTCCTGGTCAACCCGGAGCTGCTCGGCGACGGCGGCTGGGAATACCTCGACCGCGTCGCCTCGGTCCTGCCCGACCTCGGCCTGGTCGTCTGCACCGGCCGCTCGACCGTCGCCCAGCGGGTGCGTGGCCTCCGCCTCGGCGTCGACGACTGGCTGACCAAGCCCTGTCACCCGGAGGAGGCGATCGCCAGGATCGAAGCGGTGACCCGCCGCCGTCGTCAGGGCAACCGCGAGTTCGAGGCGTCGCCGATCGCCGTCGGCGAGCTGGAAATCCGCCCCGACCGCTTCCAGGCCTTCGTCGGCGACGGCGCCCTCGACCTCACCCGCCGCGAGTTCGAGCTGCTCTTCCTGCTGGCCGAGGAGCGCGGCCAGGTACTCGAGCGCGAGACCATCTACCAGCGCGTCTGGGGCTACGCGATGGCCCACGGCGACCGCTCCGTCGACGTCTTCATCCGCAAGCTGCGCCAGAAGCTCGAGAAGCACTCGCCGAGCTGGTCCTACATCCACACCCACTTCGGGATCGGCTACCGGCTCGACCCCGAACCGGCCGGGATCGTCGAGGAGGAGCTGCGGCCGGCTCCCGCGGCCGCCACCGCCCCGGCTGCCGCCGAGCAGCCTTCACAGATCGTTCACAAGACCTTTACGGCGGGGTAACCGCCAGCGCCATCTTTCCCGCCACGCTCGTCGAGCATGGCAACGGGAACCGAGAGCAGTTCGTCGCGAGTCGCTGCCGGGCGCCTGCAGATCCGCCCGGACGAGCACGCCGCCCTGGTCGACGGGCGGCCGCTGAGCCTGACCATGCGCGAGCTGCAGCTGCTCGTCACCCTCGCCGCCCATCCGCAGCGGATCATGACCCGGGACGAACTCTTCACAGAGGTGTGGGGGACGGAACCGCGCCGTGACGATCGCTCGGTCGACGTCTACGTCAGCCGGCTCCGCGCCAAGCTCGGCGCGGCGCTGCCGGGACAGCGGTTGATCCACACCCACAACGGCATCGGCTACCGCTTCTCGCCCGATGGTTGAGTCCTTTCGAGCCGGCTCGCCGCCCTTTTACATCTTTTTCACATCCTCGATACAGCCAGGTAACAAGCTGGCTGGGAGCCGCTGTGAGGGTGGCCGCAGATGAAACGTCACCAACTCAAGGAGATTTGCGTGTCTAAGAGACTTCTCGGTGCCCTACTGACGGCGCTGGCTCTCACCTTTGCGGTCGCTGCCTGCGGCAGCTCGTCCGACGACTCCAGTTCAACCAGCGGCGCCGGTACCGGAGACCTCTCCGGCGAAATCGCCGGCGCCGGCGCCACCTCGCAGGAGGCCGCGCAGGAAGCCTGGACCGCCAACTTCGAGAACGAAAACTCGGGCGCGACCATTTCCTACGACCCGGTCGGCTCCGGCGGCGGCCGCGAGCAGTTCATCGCCGGCGGCGTTGCCTTCGCCGGCAGCGACGCGGCGATCTCCGAAGAAGAAGGGGAAATGAAAGCCGCGATCAAGCGCTGCACCCCCGGTGAACTGATCGAGGTCCCGGCCTACGTCTCGCCGATCGCGATCATCTACAACCTGCCGGAAGTCGAATCGCTGCAGCTCTCCCCGGAAACCCTGGCGAAGATCTTCAACCAGGAAATCACCCAGTGGAACGACAAGGCGATCGCCGCCGACAACCCCGGCGCCGACCTGCCCGACACCCGCATCGTTCCGGTCAATCGCTCGGACGAGTCCGGGACCACGGAGAACTTCACCGAATACATGTCGGAGGTGGTGCCCAGCGTCTGGTCCTACGAAGTCAGCGGCGACTGGCCGGTCAAGGGCGGCGAGGCCGCCTCGGGCACCTCGGGTGTGGTCGAGGCCGTCGAAGCCGGCGAAGGCGCGATCGGCTACGCCGACGCCAGCCAGGCCGGCGAACTCGGCATCGCCAAGATCCAGGTCGGCAAGAACTACGAGGAACCGACCCCGGAGGCAGCGGCGGCGATCCTCGAGGAGTCGCCCGAAGACAAGGCGCTCAGCGGCAGCAAGTACATGTTCCCGTTCGCGCTCGACCGCAAGACCGAAACGCAGGGCACGTACCCGATCGTGCTGGTCTCCTACCTGATCGCCTGCACCGAGTACAAGTCCGCCGACGAAGCCGCGGTCGTCAAGGGCTACCTCGAATACGCGATCAGCCCCGAAGGTCAGGAAGCGGCGGCCGAAAACGCCGGCTCCGCACCGCTCTCGGCGGCGCTGACGAAGAAGATCACCCCGGCCGTGGAAGCGATCAAGGCCGGCTAGGACCGCGTGGCCTCGGTCGACACCACGACCAATGCCGGTCAACTGCTGGCGGCGGCGTCCGGAGGGCGTCGCCGCCGCGGTGACCGGATCTTCTCCAACGCCGCGACCGCGGCCGGGGTGACGATCCTCGCCCTGCTCGCCGGGGTGGCGGTCTTCCTCGTCGTCGAGGGGTTGCCGGCGGTCACCGCCAGCGCCTCCGAACTGCCGGGGGGCAAGAGCCTCGTCGACTACGTCGCCCCGCTTGCCTTCGGCACCGTGCTCGCGGCGGCCTTCGCGGCGCTGGTCGCGGTTCCGCTCGCCGTCGCCGTCGCCCTCTTCATCACCCACATCGCGCCGCCGCGGATCGCCCTCACCCTCGGCTACCTGGTCGATCTGCTGGCGGCGATCCCCAGCATCGTCTACGGCCTCTGGGGGATCTTCGTGCTCGGGCCGGCCACGGTGCCGGTGATGAAGTGGCTGGAAGAGAACCTCGGCTTCATACCCTTCTTCAAGGGGCCAGCCTCGACCACCGGCCGGGCGATGTTCGTCGCCGGGCTGGTACTGGCGGTGATGATCCTGCCGATCGTCTCCGCGGTCGCCCGCGAGGTCTTCTCGCAGACCCCGCGCAAGCTTCAGGAAGGCGCCCAGGCGCTGGGCGCGACCCGCTGGGAGATGATCCGGATGACGGTGCTGCCATTCGGCAAATCGTCGATCATCAGCGGCGCCATGCTCGGCCTCGGCCGGGCGCTGGGGGAGACGATGGCGGTGACGATCATCCTCTCGGTCTCCGGCGTCGTCACCTTCAACCTGATCAGCCAGTCGAACCCCTCGACGATCGCCGCCAACATCGCCCTCGACTTCCCGGAGTCCTCGGGCCTGGCGATCAACACGCTGATCGCCACCGGCCTCGTCCTCTTCGCGATCACCCTCGTCACCAACATGGCCGCACGGGCGGTCATCGCCCGTCAGAACACGGCCGAATAGATGACGCCCCCGGTGCAAGAGCAGGCGACGGTCGAGGGCGGCGCCCTCGCCTCCGCGAAGATCGCCGGCGGGGTGCTGCCGGGCTGGGCCACCTACGCCGTGGTCATCGCCGGCGCCGCCCTCGCGGCGGCGGTGCTGCTCGCGACCGGCGCCTTCACCGTCGCCCTGATGCTGCTCTTCGCGGTGCCGGTGGCCGCCGTCGGCCTCTATTGCTGGTCACGCGCCGTGGAGGGCCCGCGCCGGGCCAAGGACCGTGTCCTCACCCTCCTGATCGCCTCCGCCTTCGCGCTGGCGATGCTGCCGCTGATCTCCCTGCTCTACGAGGTCGCGAAGCGGGGGATCCCCGGGCTCAGCCTCGAATTCTTCACCAGCGACGCCCGCGGTGTGATCAACGGCGGCGGTGCCGCCCACGCGATCGTCGGCACCCTCGTGATTACCGGCGTCGCCGCCCTGATCTCGGTGCCGATCGGGATCATGGCGGCGATCTACCTGACCGAGTACGGGACCGGCAAGCTGCGCCGGGCGCTGACCTTCTTCGTCGACGTGATGACCGGCATCCCCTCGATCGTCGCCGGGCTCTTCGCCTACGCGCTGTTCGAGATCTTCTTCGGCCCGGGCATCCGCCTCGGGGTGATGGGCTCGGCGGCGCTGGCGGTGCTGATGATCCCGATCGTGATCCGCTCGGCCGAGGAGGTGCTGAAGATCGTCCCCAACCATCTGCGCGAAGCCGCCTACGCCCTGGGGACGCCGAAGTGGAAGACGATCACCAAGGTCGTCCTGCCGACCGCCTTCGCCGGCCTCGTCACCGGGGTGATGCTGGCGACCGCGCGGATCATCGGCGAGACGGCGCCGCTGCTGGTCACCACCGGGGTGATCGACTCGCTCAACTCCGATCCCTTCAACGGCCGCATGCAGAACCTCGCGGTCTACGCCTACAACGAGTACCGCTCGCCGGGCGTGATGAAACAGGCCTCCTACGACCGCGCCTGGGCGGCGGCGCTGACCTTGATCGCGATCGTGATGATCCTCAACGTCGTCGCCCGTCTCATCTACCGGCGCTACAAGACCGAGATTCGCTGAGCAGTGGAAGAGAGGAAACGGAAGATGCTGGGAGCCGCAGGCACGAAGCGCAACGCCGAGAAAGGCCAGGGACAGATGTCCAACGTAGGCCCCGTGACCGCGACCTCGACCGACCCCGTGATGGGGTCCAAGGGCCGCACCGCAAAGACGATCGAGGCGCGGGGGGTGAACCTCTATTACGGTGACTTCCACGCGGTCGAAGACGTGACGATGACGATCGCCCCGAACAAGGTGACGGCGCTGATCGGCTCCTCCGGCTGCGGCAAGACCACCTTCCTGCGCTCGCTCAACCGCATGCACGAGCTGACCGTCGGCGCCGGCGTCAAGGGCGAGATTACGCTCGACGGCGAGGACATCTACGGAGCCGGGATCGACCCGGTCCAGGTGCGGCGCCTGGTCGGGATGGTCTTCCAGTCGCCGAACCCGTTCCCGACGATGTCGATCTACGACAACGTCGCCTCCGGCCTCAACCTCAACGCGGGCCGCATGAGCAAGTCCCAGAAGGACGGGATCGTCGAGCGCTCGCTGCGTGGGGCCCACCTCTGGGACGAGGTCAAGGACCGCCTCGACAAGCCCGGCACCGGCCTCTCCGGCGGCCAGCAGCAGCGCCTCTGCATCGCCCGCGCGATCGCGGTCGAGCCCGAGGTGCTGCTGATGGACGAGCCCTGCTCCGCCCTGGACCCGGTGGCGACGCTGGCGATTGAGGACCTGATCGGCGAGCTGAAGAGCAAATACACGATCGCGATCGTCACCCACAACATGCAGCAGGCGGCGCGGGCGAGTGACCTCACCGCCTTCTTCAACCTCGAAGAGACCGGCAAGCCCGGCCGCCTGGTCGAGATCGGCCCGACCGAGAAGATCTTCACCCAGCCCGGGGAGAAGGCGACCGAGGACTACGTCAGCGGCCGCTTCGGCTGAGGCGCGGACCATGCCCGACAAGATCCGTACCGAATACCAGGAGGAACTCGACAACCTCGAGGCCAGCGCCCTCGGCGGCCTCGATCTCGTCAACACGGCGCTGGTGCGGACCCTGGAAGCGGTCGAGCACCAGGACATCGAGCTGGCCCAGATCGTCGTCGCCGACGACGATCGCATCGACGGCCGCTACCTCGAGGTGCACCAGAGCCTGATCACGCTGCTGGCGACCCAGTCGCCGGTGGCCACCGATCTGCGCCTGATCTCGGCCCTGCTGCACGTGCTGAAGAACATCGAGCGCATGGGCGACCAGTGCGTCAACGTCTGCAAGGTGATCCCGCTGACCGGCAACGAGCCGCCGGCCGACGCGCGGATGGTCGAGCTGATCCTGGCGATGGGCAAGCAGACGCGGGCGCTGATCGCCCAGGCCAAGCGGGCCTTCGCCGAGCGCGACGTCGAGATGGCCCGCGACCTGGTCAAGCAGGACGACATCGTCGACGACCTCAACCGCAACGGCTTCCGCCTGGCGCTGGAGATCGGCGACGACGTCGACAAGCGCGAGTGGGCGATGACGATGCTGCTGGCGGCGCGGGCGATCGAGCGGATCGGCGACAACGCGGTGGACATCGGCGAGCAGGTGGCGTTCGTGGTTACGGGGTTGTTCAGGGAGTTCGAGGACGCGTCGCATCCTGAGGGTTGAGCGAGCGCCGGCTTGGCGAACGCCACGGGGAGGGTGTCCTGCGGGCGGGGCAAACAGGCTCCGTTCTCGGACACCCTCCCCGCGGTGCCCACGCAGGCGTGCGGTTCGCCAGGCCGTGTGAGATCCGGGGGGTCTGGGAACATGGAGGCTGAACCCGCATGCTCTGTGCCGCGATAGATATCGGTTCCAACACCACTCGAGTGCTCGTTGCCGAGCCGATCGAGGGGCAGTTGAAGAAGGTGATGGAGCAGCGGGCCTATACGCGGATCAACAAAGCGCTGGGCAAGAAGGGGGAGATCCTTCCCGAGAAGGTCGCGGAAGTCTGTGAGGTGGTGGCGACGCAGGTGCGGCTGGCGCAGGAGCTGGGCGCGGAGGAGATTCGCGCCGTCGCCACCGCGGCGATCCGGGAGGCGTCCAACGGCGAGAAGGTCGCCGCGGCGATCGGCGAGGCGGCCGGGGTCCGGGTCGACGTGCTCAGCGACGAGGAGGAGGGGAGGCTCTCCTTCATCGGCGCGACCAAAGGACTGGGGCACCCGGTCGCGGGCAAGATCGGCGTCGTCGACGTCGGCGGCGGCTCGACCGAGATCATCATCGGCAGCGTCAGCGGCGGGGTCGACGAGGTGCGCTCCTGGCGGGTCGGCTCCGGCGTCCTCGCCGACGAGCTGATCGCCTCCGACCCGCCCTCGGCGGCGGAGATCCGCAAGGTCCGCGACCGCATCGACGACATCTTCGCCGGGGTCGAGGTTGAGCATCCGGCCCAGGCCGTCGCCGTCGGCGGCAGCGCCACCTCGCTGCGGCGGCTGGTCGGCACCGTGCTCGAGTACGAGACCCTGGAGCGGGGGATAAGGGTGCTCTGCGGCGACCCCTCCGCCGACGTCGCCCGCCGCTTCGAGCTCGACCCGGTCCGGGTCCGCATCCTCACCACCGGCGTGCTGCTGCTGGAGAAGGTCTCCGAGCTGCTCGGGCAGCCGCTGCAGATCGGCAAGGGGGGGTTGCGCGAGGGGGTCATCCTCGACCTCCTCAACGGGAACGCCAACGGGTCGTCGCCGGCCCGGCTCGCGGCTTAGTTCTCGGGAAGGTCTGGTGTGGAGGGATCGGGTGTCCCTTTCGCTTGCTGGGATTTTCGGAGTTAAGTGCGCCGTCTCTCGCTGAGGGCTCCCAGCGAAAATCGGGACGCCGCGCGCTGCAGGGACACCCGATCCCTCCCAATGAGAGCTTCACCCAGGTTCCAGGGTGAGTTGAGGCGGGGCCGGTAACGGGAAGTTCACGAGTCCTTTGCAGGGAGTTCACATGGATTCCCTGGGAATGGCGAACTCTGGTGGGGACAAGAGATCTATGTAGAGGGAGACACCGATGACTTCCCGAGTTGACTTGCATTGCCATTCAACCGCCTCTCACTTCTCGCGGCTGGGGGTGCAACGGTCGTTGGGGCTGCCGGAGTGCGCGACGCCGCCGCAGGAGGTCTACGAGCTGGCGAAGCGGCGGGGAATGGACTTCGTGACGATCACCGATCACGACACGATCGCGGGCTGCCTCGAGCTGGAGGATCGGCCCGACTGCTTCGTCTCCGAGGAGCTGACCGCCCGCTTCGCCGGCGAGCCCCAGGCGGTTCACGTCCTCTGTTTCGGGATCACCGTCGGAGACCACGAGTGGCTGCAGGCACATTCCGGCGACGTCGAGGCCTGCGCCGCCTACCTGCACGAGAACGGGATCGCCTGCGCCCTCGCGCATCCCTTCTTCAACGTCGCCGCGCCGCTGGCGCGGCGCCATCGCCGCCGCCTGGCGGAGCTGTTCCCGGTCTGGGAGGTCCGCAACGGTTCGCGGGCCGCGGAGCTGAACATGCCGGCCGCCGTCTACGTGGACACCCACGGCGGCACCGGCATCGGCGGCTCCGACGACCACGCCGGCGTCGACATCGGCCGCACCTTCACCGAGGCGCCCGATGCTCAGACGCCGGAAGAGTTTCTGCGCCACCTGCTGCGCGGCGACGCCGAAGCGGGCGGCGAGCAGGGCAGCGCCGCCAAGTGGACGCACGCGGCGATGGCGCTGGCCACGCGCGCCCTCGGCGAGATGGCGCCGGCGGACGACGCACTTTCCTCCGCTATGCGGAAGGAAGTGCTTCGGGAGGGGCCCGATCCCGCGGCGGTGCTGAAGATGGCGGAAAGGGTGATCGGCGAGGGCGCCCTGCGCGAGGGCAAGGTCGCGACCGACCTCGGCCCCGACGACGCCCGCTGCCTGCTCGAGGCCTGGCTCGACGGGATGGGCCTCGACCTGCGCGGGCGGGAGCTGATCGCCTACCTGCAGTCCGACGGCTTCTCCCATGCCGATCTCTACCGCCGCGCCCGCCGCATTCACGACCGCCGACTGCGCGCCGCCGTCGAGCGCGGAACCGCGGCGGCGTCCACGGGCGATCTTCGCGGCGCCGTCGACGGGCTCTTCGAGGCGATCGTCCCGGCGGTGCCCTACGCGCCCTCGACCGTTTTCCTCGGTGCCGAGAAGGCGAAGCTGCGCAGCCGCGAGGGGAGTCGGGGTCGGGTCGCCCTGATCGCCGACGGGATCGGCTCGATGCACGGCGTCACCCACACGATCGAACAGATCCGCGAGCGCGGCGTGCCCGGCTTCGACGTCGACGTGATCGGCACCGATCCCGGGGTCGACCGCCGTCTGCCCGCCGCCGCCGAGCTGGAGCTGCCGCTCTACCCGGGGATGGCGCTCGGCGTGCCCGGGCTGCCGGACCTGGTCGAGACCCTCGCCGACGGCGGCTACGACCTGGTCCATGTCACCGCGCCCGGGCCCGCGGGCATCGCCGCCACCCTGCTCGGCCGCGTGACCGGGGTGCCGCTGCTGGCCAGCCACCACACCGAGCTCGCCGCCTACGCCGGCATCCGCAGTGGCGACGGGGGTGTCGAGGCGATCGCCCGCGCCGGCCTCGGCGCCTTCTACGGCGCTCCCGAGGTCGTCCTCTCGCCGAGCCCGGCGGCCGACGCCTCGCTGCTCGACCTCGGGGTCGACCCGGCCCGGATCGGTCGCTGGGAGCGCGGCGTCGACACCGATCGCTTCGACCCGGTCAAGGCCGACCGCGACGCCTACCCGGGCGAGATCAAGGTCCTCTACGCCGGCCGGATGACCCGCGAGAAGGGAGTCGACCTGCTGGCCGAGAGCTTCCTGCGGGCCCGCGACGCCGATCCGCGTCTGCATCTGCTGCTGGCCGGCGGCGGTCCCGAGGAGGGCGAGCTGCGCGCCCGTCTCGGCGAGCACGCGACCTTCCTCGGCTGGCTCGGCGGCGAGGAGCTGGCCCGCGCCTACGCCAGCGCCGACGTCTTTCTCTTCGCCAGCGCCACCGACACCTACGGCCAGACGATCCTCGAGGCTGGGGCCAGCGGGCTGCCGGTCGTCGCCGTGGCCGAGGGAGGCCCGGCGGCGCTGGTCGAGAACCGCCACACCGGCCTGCTCTGCCGCCCCGATCCCGATCATCTGGCGGGCGCCCTGCTGCAGCTCGCCTCCTCGCCGGCGCTGCGCCACCAGCTCGGCGCCGCCGCCGTGCTCGCCGCCCACGAGCGCTCCTGGGAGCGGGCCCTCGGGCAGCTCGCGGCGGGCTACCGGCGGGCGCTGGACGCGCGCGCGGCAGGCACGCGGCAGGCGCTCGCCCAGGTCGCCTGAGCCGGCCGGCGCACCGGTGCTCCCTCAGTACGATGGATCGATCGACGATCCCGCCAATTACTTCAACCGCGAGCTCTCCTGGCTCGACTTCAACCAGCGGGTTCTCGAACTGGCGGAGGACGCCGAGGTGCCGCTGCTGGAGCGGCTCCGCTTCTGCGGCATCTACGCCTCCAATCTCGACGAGTTCTTCATGGTCCGGGTCGCCGGCCTGTTCGACCAGCTCGACGCCGGGATCGACGCCCGCGGGCCCGACGGGCTCGCCCCGAGCGAGCAGATCGACGCGATCCAGGCCCGGGTGCTGGAGCTCGACCGCCGGCTCAACTCCTGCTTCGGCGGCGTCCTGCGGCCGGCTCTGGAGGAGCAGGGGATCCGGATCGTCACCCTCGACACGGCGACGGAGGCGGAGCGCCGGGAAATCGACGCGCGCTTTCACGAGCAGGTCTTCCCGGCGCTGACGCCGCTGGTGATCGGGCTCGGGCGGCCCTTCCCCTACATCTCCAACCTCTCGCTCAGCCTCGGCGTGCTGCTGCGCGATCCCGAGAGCGGGACCGAGATCATCGCCCGGGTCAAGGTGCCGAAGGAGCTGCTCGGCCGCTTCCTGCCGCTGGGCGAGGACGGTAAGGCCTTCGTGCCGCTGGAGGAGGCGATCGCCGCCAACCTCGACCTGCTCTTCCCCGGCACCGAGGTGATCGACCACGGTTACTTCCGGGTCACCCGCGACGCCGACTTCACCGTCTCCGACGAGGCCGACGACCTGCTGCAGGCGGTCCAGGACGAGATCCGCCGGCGCCGCTTCGGCGAGGTCGTGCGGCTGGAGATCGCCGCCGGGATGAACTCGAAGCTGCGCGAGCAGCTGATCGGCGCCCTGCGGCTGGAAGACCGCGAGGTCTACGACGTCGACGGCCTGATCGACCTCGGCGACCTCAACGACATCGCCGACGTCCCCGGCCACGCCGAGCTGCGCTACTCGCCCTGGTCGCCGGTGACGCGGCCACGGCTGCAGGGCGAAGACGAGGAACCGGTCGACATGTTCGCGGCGATCCGCCAGGGCGACCTGCTCGTCCACCACCCCTACGACTCCTTCGCCAGCTCGGTCGAGCGCTTCGTCGAGCAGGCGGTCGAAGACCCCGACGTGCTGGCGATCAAGCACACCGTCTACCGCACCAGCGACGACTCGCCGCTGGTGCCGTCGCTGATCCGTGCCTCCGAACGCGGCAAGCAGGCGGTCTGCATGGTCGAGCTGAAAGCGCGCTTCGACGAGGAGGCGAACATCCACTGGGCGAAGTCGCTGGAGGAGGCCGGCGTCCACGTCGTCTATGGGATCCCGGGCCTCAAGACCCACGTCAAGGCGATCCTGGTCGCCCGCCGCGAGGGCGAGCGGGTGCGCGAGTACGTCCATATCGGCACCGGCAACTACCACCCGAAGACGGCCCGCCTCTACACCGACTTCGGGCTCTTCACCGCCGACCCCGACATCGGTGCCGACGTCGCCGAGATGTTCAACTTCCTCACCGGCTACGGCCGTCCCGCCGCCTACCGCAAGGTGCTGGTCTCGCCGACGACGATGCGAAGCCGGATCGTCGAGGAGATCGAGCGCACCGTCGCCGCCCACGAGGCCGGCGAAGAGGCGCGGATCGCGCTGAAGATGAACTCGCTGGTCGACGCCGGCTGCATCCGGGCGCTGTATGAGGCCTCGCGGGCGGGGGTGCGGGTCGACCTCAACGTGCGCGGGATCTGCTGCCTGCGGCCGGGGGTGCCGGGGCTCTCGGAGAACATCCGCGTGGTCTCGATCGTCGGTCGCTTCCTCGAGCACTCGCGCGTCTACAGCTTCCGGCGCGGGGAGGAGACCCGGGTCCTGATCGGCTCCGCCGACCTGATGCCGCGCAACCTCGACAGCCGGGTCGAGCTGGTGGCGCCGGTCGAAGACGCGGAGCTGCGGGCGGAGATCCTCGACGTGCTCGAGCGCTGCTTCGCCGACAACGCCAACGCCTGGGAGCTGGACAGCGAGGGGAGCTGGACCAGGGCCCCCGTGCCCGTGGACGGCCGCCGCAGCGTCCAGGAGGAGCTGCGCGAGCGCTACGCCGCCGGCGCCGCCGAACAGCTCGCCGGCGCCGGCGGCTGACGCCAAGCCGGGCCGCCCCGTCCGCCACTAGGATGCGGCACTTGGCGCGCTTCTCGCTCCTCCCTCGCGACCGGACCTTCTTCGACCTCTTCATCGAGGCCGGCCAGAACTCCGTGCACGCGGCGACCCTGCTCGATCGGATGATGAACAAGTGGCCGGAGGAGGACGGGATCTCCCGCGAGATCCTCAAGGCCGAGCAGGAGGGCGACCGGATCACCCACGACATCATCAAACGGCTCAACACCACCTTCGTGACGCCGATCGACCGCGAGGACATCTACGGCCTGGCGACCCAGATGGACGACATCGTCGACTTCACCGAGGAGGCCGCCGACTTCCTCGGCCTCTACAAGATCGAGGCGCCGATGGAGCAGGCGACGGCGCTGACCAAGGTCCTGGTCGCCTCCTGCGAGCAGCTCGCCGCCGGCCTCGAGCACCTGCCCGAGTTCAAGGACCTCGACAAGTACTGGATCGAGATCCACCGGCTCGAGAACGAGGGCGACCGGATCTCCCGCGACGCCGTCGCCTCGCTCTTTTCTAACGGCATCGACCCGATGGTCGTGATCCGCTGGAAGGACATGTTCGCGGTGCTCGAGAACGCGATCGACGCGACCGAGACGGCGGCGCAGATCCTTGAGGGCATAGTCATCAAGAACTCGTGACGCCGTGAGCTCCGACGTCATCCTCGTCATCGTCGTTGGCACGGCGCTGGCCTTCGACTTCACCAACGGCTTCCACGACACCGCCAACGTCGTCGCCACCTCGATCTCGACCGGCGCGGCGCGGCCGCAGGTGGCGATCGCGATGGCCTCGCTGCTCAACTTCGCCGGCGCCTTCATCTCGATCTCGGTCGCGGCGACGGTCGCCAACGACGTCGTCAACGCCGACGTGATCACCCCGACGATCGTCTTCGCCGGCCTGATCGGGGCGATCGCCTGGAACCTGATCACCTGGTCGTTCGGCCTGCCCTCGAGCTCCTCGCACGCGCTGATCGGCGGCGTCGTCGGCTCGGCGGTCGCCGCCGCCGGCTTCGACGCGGTGATCGCCGACGGCCTGGTCGGCAAGGTCCTGATCCCGGCCCTGATCGCGCCCGTGCTCGCCTTCGCGGTTGCCGGGCTCTCGATCGGGTTGATCTACCGCGTGGTCGGCAAGCAGAAGCCGGGAACCGTGACGCGGGGCTTCAAATACGGCCAGATCGTCTCCGGCGGCCTGCTCGCCCTCGCCCACGGCACCAACGACGCCCAGAAGACGATGGGCGTGATCACCCTGGCCCTGATCGCCAACGGCAGCCTCGCCGCCGGCGCCGACCCACCGCTCTGGGTGATCGCCTCGGCGGCGGCGGCGATCGCCGCCGGCACCTACAGCGGCGGCTGGCGGATCATCAAGACGACCGGCACCCGGATCATCAAGATGGACGCCGCCCAGGGCTTCTCCTCGCAGGGGGCGGGCGCCGCGGTGATCCTCGCCTCGACCCACTTCGGCTTTCCGCTCTCGACCACCCACGTGATCAACGGCGGCATCATGGGCGCCGGCGCCGCCAAGCGCTTCTCGGCGGTGCGCTGGGGCGTCGCCGGCAACATCGTCTTCGCCTGGGTGCTGACGCTGCCGGCGGCGGCGGCGATCGGGGCGCTGGCCTACGGCCTGACCCGGATCTTCGGCACCGGAGCCCTCGGCCCGGTCATCGTCACCCTGGTCTCGCTCTCGCTGATCGTCGCCGTCTTCGCGCGCCGGGCCGAGCGCGGCGCCCCCGTCGCGGCCTCGAGCGGATGACGCTGGCGACGCTGGTCGAAGGCAAGGAGCTGCTGGAGACGGTGGTCGCCTCGACGGTCGCCGGCATCGGCGTCACCTTCGTCTTCTCGGTCGCGATCTGGGGGGTGGCCCGGTTCGCCGACCTCAGCCGCAACGAACGACCGGTTGCCGCCGCCGGCGCGGCGCTGGCCGCCGGGCTGGCCCTGCTCGCCACGGTCGCGATCGTCGTCCTCGGGATCGTCGTCATGACCAGCAAGTAGCGCCGCCGTACACTGGATTCGTGCGTACCGTCCGCAACGTAGCCATCATCATGGTCCTGGCGCTCGGCGTCGCCTTCGCCCCGCACGGGCACAACTTCGCCAACGCCGTCTTCACCGCGATCACGATGGGCTTCCTGGCCGGGATCTCCTGGATGCTCTACGTCCTCAGCCGCCAGAAGCAGCTGACCCTGGCGACGCTGACCGATCGTCAGCGGGCGCTCTTCTACGGCGCCTTCGGGATGATCGCGCTGCTGATCGCGGGCACCGCCAAGCTCTTCTCCAGCGGTGGCGGCACCCTCGTCTGGATCCTCCTCCTCGCCGCTTCGGTGGCGGCGATCTGGCGGGTCTGGATCGACGCGAACACGAATTCCTTCTGAGGTAGGAGAGCCCTGACGGAGTCGTGAGCTCCTGCGCGCCACGCGTGCGCACTCGCCTGGAACGGTGGTCCGGTGCCACCGACGACCGCCAGCAGCGCAGGCCACAGGGAGGGAGGGACCGCGTCGGTCGAGCTGGTCGCCGCCGTCCCGTTCCTGCTGTTGGCGGTCCTGGTGGCCGTCCAGATCGCCCTCGCCGGCCAGGCACTGTGGTCGGCGAGCGTGGCCGCCCGGGCGGGGGCGCGGGCGGCGCTGGTCGGCGGCGACGCGGCGGCGGCGGCGCGGCGGGCGCTGCCGCCGTCGCTGCGACGCGGCTCCGAGGTGGAGGGCGCCGACCAGGTCTCGGTGCGGGTCCCGGTTCCCCGCCTGCTGCCGGGACTGCCGCCGCTGACGGTGCGGGTGCGAGCGGGGCTGGAGCCGGGGGATGGGTGAGGAGCGCGGCCAGTCGTCGGTCGAGCTCGTCGCCGCGATGCCGGTGCTGTTGCTGGCGGCTCTGGTCGCACTGCAGCTGCTCGCCGCCGGCTACGCGCTGACCCTCGCCGACGGTGCCGCCGAGGCGGGGGCGCTGGCGCTCGCCTCCGGTGGCTCGGCGGCCGCGGCGGCGCGCTCGGCGCTGCCCGGCTGGGCCGAGGAGGACGTCGCCGTCAGGGTCGAAGGCGGCACGGTGACCGTGCGCCTGTTGCCGCCCTCGCCCCTGCGCGCGATCGCCGACCGGCTCGCGGTCAGCAGCTCGGCCCACGCGAGGCCGGCGCCATGAGCGCGAACCCGCTCGCCGACGCCGCGACCGTCCTGGTCACGGCGGTGGGGGAGGCGGAGGGTTCCCGCGGCGCCGCCGCCGCGCTCGCCTGCGCCGCTGCCGAGGCCGATCTGGCGACGCTCCTCGTCGACGTCGGCGGCCGGCCGCCGCGGCCGACCCTGCTTGCCTCGGCCGCGGCCCACCGACTGGAGGAGCGCTTGGTCGCGCACCTGCCCCAGGCCCGGGTTGCCGCCCGCGGTCAGGTCTGTCACCTGGCGGTGTCGGACGACGGCGACGGGCTGACGGCCGCCGCCGCAGCGGTCACGGTCGCCCGCGGCGCTCTCGCCGTCCTCCACATCCCACCGGCGTTGCTGCAGCCGCTCCTGGTCGAGCGCCTGGGGCCGGAGCCGACCGGCGTCCTCCTTCGCGCCGACATCGCCCCTGACCGGCCGCTGCTGGCGCTGGTCGTTCGCGAGCTGATGAGCCGCGATCTCGCCGTCGCCGTGCTCAAGCAGCGGCTCGGCTGGGTCGTCGAGCGCCGGGCCCTGTTCGGCTCGCTGGCCGCCGATGCCGCCGGCGGCCTGCCGCCGCGGCTGGCCCGCCGGGTCGCGAGGGCGCCAGCGGCGATCGGGCTGGTCGGCGTCGCGGCGGCCTAGTACGGGTACGGATAGGGCGATTCCGGCTGTGGCTGTGGTTCGGGCTGGGGTGCCGCCGCGGCGGTGACCGCGGCGTGCCAGGTGCCGACGTCCTCGATCCCCTCGCCGTTGGCGTCGCCGCGCTTGCTGTCGCCGGCGAAGCCGTAGAGCGGGCGACCCTTGAAGGTCACCTGCGTCCTGCCGTCGGGCCGCTCGATCGTGCCGAGCTTGACCGGGCCGGTCGGCTTCACTCCGGCCGGGACCACCAGCGGGTGCCAGGTGGCGAGGCAGGCGCCGGTGCAGATGAACCGGCCTTTGGTCTCGGCGCTGAGGCTGTAGAGGGTGCGGCCCTTGGTGGTGGTGAGGACGGTGCGGCCGAGGGTCGCGTTCTGCGCCTGCTTTGCGACCAGCTTGCTCGTCGCGGCCCCGGCCGCGGCGGGCAGGAGCAGGGCAGCCACGGCCGTCGCGAGGAGGGCGAATCGAATCGGTGAAGGCAGCGGATCGGACTTCGCGGCTCGGCGCATGGTGGGCTCCTTGGATTGGCGGGTTCAGACGGTCTACGGCGCGACCCGCCGAATGGTTCGGCTGCGGCGCGGCGAATTTACGCCCCCGTCGCCCCTCCGTGGCGCAATCGTTCGATTGAGCGCGCCACGGGCGCGGACTCGCTCGCCATGGTCGGGGCATGGGGACGAGCACGGTCAGGGGATGGTGGAGGCAGGCCGTGCTTGCTGTCCGCGAGGAGTCCGGCCAGGCGCTGATCCTCGCTGTCGGCGGGATCTTGGTTCTGCTGGCCGGAGCCCTGGCCCTGGTCGCGATCGCCGGGGCGGTGACGGGCAAGGGCAGGGTGCAGCGTGCCGCCGACCTGACCGCGATCTCGGCGGCGCGCTCGATGCGCGACGACCTGCCCCGGCTGCTGTCGCCGCCGACGCTTCCCGGCGGCTTGCCGAACCCGGCGCACCTCGAGAAGTCGCTCTATCTGGCGCGAGCGCGGGCCGCCGCGGTCGCGGCGGGGAGGGCGAACGGGGTCGCGCCGGATCGGCTCGGGATCAGCTTTCCCGATGCCGGCTCCTTCGCGCCGGTGCGGGCGAAGGCGGTGGTCCTCGCCCGGCTCGCGACCGGCAGCGGTCGCACCGAGGTCGAGGCCTCGGCGGTCGCCGAAGCCGCCGCGCCCGTCGGCTCCTCCGGGGGTGGCGCCGCGGTGGCGAGCGGCGGGGGCTATGCCGGACCGCTCGTCTACCGCGACGGCGAGGGCATGCGTCCCGACGCCGCCGCCGCTTTCGATCGCATGGCCGCGGCCGCTGGCGCCGACGGCATCTCCCTGCTGGTCGTCTCCGGCTTCCGCTCCGACGCCGAACAGGCAGCGCTCTTCGCCGCCCATCCCGACCCGACCTGGGTGGCGCCACCCGGTCACTCGCTGCACCGCTGCGCGACCGAGCTCGATCTCGGCCCCGACGCCGCCTACGGTTGGCTCGCCGCCAACGCCAGTCGCTTCGGCTTCGTCCAGAGGTACTCGTGGGAGGCCTGGCATTACGGCTTCGACGCCGGCCCGCCGCCGTGCTCGGACGCGGGGAACACACTGAGCGAGGGCGGGGGAGGGGCGGCGGGCGCGAGCGCGGCGCTGCCGAGCTTCGTGCCGGGCCGCTTCCGCGACCCGCTGATCGCGGCGGCCTCCCGCTGGGGCGTCTCCGCCGCCCTGCTCGCCGCGCAGCTGATGGCGGAGTCGAACTTCAACCCGTTCGCCGTCTCCCCGGCTGGTGCCCAGGGCATCGCCCAGTTCATGCCTGGGACGGCGGCTTCCTACGGGCTCGAGGACCCCTTCGACCCGGTTGCCGCGATCGACGCCCAGGCCCACCTGATGTCGGACCTGATCCGCCTGCTCGGCTCCCCCGAACTCGCCCTCGCCGGCTATAACGCCGGCCCCGGCGCGGTCGAAGCCTGCCACTGCGTCCCGCCCTACCCGGAGACCCGGGCCTACGTCACCCGCATCCTCGCCCTGCTCGGCGGTGCCGGGGCGCTGGCCCTGCCGAGCTTCGAAGTCCGCCTGGTCGCCTGATGCTTGCCTTGCGCGCCGCCGGGTAGGTTCAGGCCAGCTGTCCGACCACGATCCGAGGGAGCCCCACATGTCCGCACCGTTCACCCACACCAAGCTCACCGACGTCAAGGACTCCGCTCCGGAATTCGGGATGGATGACGTGCAGGAGGCGCGGTTCGCCAAGGGCGATCTCGACGCCGAGGAGACGGGGGTCAGCCACTACCGCCTGAAGCCGGGCAAACGTACCCCCTTCGGTCACAAGCACGAGGAGGCGGAGGAGGTCTACGTCGTCATCGCGGGATCCGGGCGGATGAAACTGGACGACGAGATCATCGAGGTCGAGAGGCTCGACGCGATCCGCGTCGCACCCGAGGTGACGCGCGCCTTCGAGGCCGACGACGAGGGCATCGAGGTGCTGGCGATGGGCGCCCGTCATGACGGCGATGGTGAGGTCATCCCGGGCTGGTGGAGCGAGTAGCTGCTCAGGCGTCGCGCCAGGTGCGCCAGTAGCGCTTGATCCGCCGCCGGAAGGCCTCCGGCTTCTCGGCGTAGAGCCGTGCGCCGAGGGCGAGCGCGGCGTCGAGGAGCTGGCCCTGGCGCTTCGCGATCGCGGCTTCGAAAGGCGCGCGGTCGCCGAGATCGGAGCGGCCGGCCAGATCCTCGGCGAGCACCGCGAGGTCGTGGTGGTCGCCGAGCAGCTCGGTCAGCTCGTGGGTCTGATCGATCGTTGCGCCGAGCAGCTCCGGCCAGGCATCTTCGATGAGGCGCAGTTGGTACCAGAGGTCCTTAGCTCGTTTACGCCATTGGTGGACGCTCTCGGCGGAGCCGTCGGCCTCGGCCCGCTCCAGTGCCCTGCGCCCGTCGCGATAGCTGCGGAAAAGCCCCGGCTCGACCAGCGCCCAGGAGTCGGTGCGCAGCGACCATCGGTCGATCTCGTCGCGGCCGGCCGCGATCGCCTCCGTCGCTCGCTCGATCCGCCCTCGATCGTCGCCGCGCGTGGCAGCTGCCAGCTCGTCTCGCTCGGCCTCCAATCGGCCCGCCCAGAGTTCGGCCGCGCCGGCTGGAAGGTCGTAGCGGTGCCGGAGATCCAGCAGCGTCTCCAGCTTGACCTCGGCGTCGCGCCTGCCGGAAAGCAGCCGGCCAGCGTCGCGGTAGCGACGGTTCTCTGCCTTGAAGCCCTTCTTGCCCAGCTCCTTGCGGATCAGCCGCAGTAGGCCGCGCAGTTTCTTCAGGTCTTTGCGGGCGCCGTGGATGGCCCCGGCGAGCTCGTCGCCTTCGGCGCCTCGAAGTCGCTCCAATGCCTTCTCGGTCCGGCCCAGGGCTACACGGCGCAGCCCCTCGGTGGGGCTCTCCTTGGTCCTCAGGCGGTACGCGCGGGAGGGCGTCTTCCCCTGCTTCCCGTCCTTGCCGGACCGAAGCAATGGGGCGCCGTCGAGCGCGAGGCTCTGGTTCGAGTAGCGACGGTCCCCGGTCACCTCCTCGCCCAGCCACGAGGGAGGCTGGAAGGCTCGGCTCTGGCGCTCGAAGCCGAACTCGACCTCGGCGGTGACCAGACCCGCCAGGTCTCCCTCGAAGACGTCGACCTCGGCTTCGAGGCCCTCCCCGAGCGGCACGAGGTAGCGGGTCTTGCTCAGGCGCCGGGACTCGGTCAGCGCCCAGAGCGCCTCGAACACGCGGGGGTTGAGGGGAAACTCGATCTCCTCGCGCACCTCGCCGTGCCCCCGCTTGACCGTCAACAGGTGGCGATCCTCTTCCCGGCGCAGGCGCACCTCGACTCCATCGGCGTAGGCGAGGTAGCCCTGCTCGATCTCTCGGCCGTGGCGCCCTTGGAGTTGCTCAGGGGGCTCGTCGAGGAGGAACTTGCGCTCGATCTCAGCCGCCATCGCCAAAGCGTAGTTGGCCCGCCCGCCCGTGCCTGCGGCCGCCGCCGATCCCCTAGACTGGCGCCCGATGGCATCCGTCGAGGTTCAGGGAGTGGAGGGCATGCAGGCCGCGGTCGGTCAGGAGATCGGCCCGAGCGAGTGGCGGACGGTCACGCAGGCCGACATCAACGCCTTCGCCGAGCTGTCCGGCGATCACCAGTGGATCCACGTCGACGTCGAGCGGGCGAAGGCCGAGAGCCCGTTCGGGACGACGATCGCCCACGGCAACCTCACCCTCTCCCTCGTCGACGGCTTCCGCGGCGAACTGATCGACGCCACCGGCTTCGCCCTCGGCGTCAACTACGGCTGGGACAAGATCCGCTTCCCCGCCCCGGTGCCGGTCGACTCCAAGGTCCGCGCCCGGGCCGAGGTCGTCTCGGTCGAGGAGAAGGGCGGCGGCTGGTACCAGGTCGTCACCCGCTTCACGATCGAGGTCGAGGGCAGCGAGAAGCCCTGCTTCGTCGGCGACTCCGTCACCCGCGTGATGGCGCCCGCCGCCTGACGGCGAGCGCCACCGTCCTCACTTGACGGTCAGCGTTCCTTCCATACCCGCTTCGCGGTGCCCCGGGACGGTGCAGTAGTAGGTGTATTCGCCCGGCTTCAGGTCGACCACGGTGGAGTCGCTGCCTTCGGCGATCAGTTCGGTTTTGCCGATCGTCTTGCCGCTGGAGTCTTCGATCGCGACGTCGTGGGTGAGCGGCTGGGAGTTGGTGAAGTCGACGGTCACTTTGCCGGCTTTGGCGCTGGCGCTGTCGCTGGTGTAGGCGAGGCCTTCGCCGGCTTCGATCTCGACCGCGGCGGCGCTGCCGGCGCTGTCGCCTTCGGCTTCCTTGGCCTGGCCGGCGCCGGTCTCGGCCTGGCTTTCGGTGGTTTCCGCGGTGGTGGAGCTGGAGTCGCTGGAGGAGCTGCCGCAGGCGGCGAGCGCGAGCGACGCGAGGACTAGGGCAAATGCGACTGCGAGCTTCTTCATGGCGGTCCCTTCCCGTGGCGGACTGGCTGACTACATCTGACTGTAACCGGATACGAGGGCGGTGGGGCGAGGGTTCAGCGGCCGTGGAACTCGGGCTTTTTGCCGCCGAAGAAGGCCTCGACCCCGTTGCGCAGGTCCTCGGTCGCCATGCTGTCGGCGATTCCGTGCCGCTCCAGCTGCAGGTGCTCGGTGAGGCTGTTCTCGATGCTGACGCCGCACAGCAGCTTCGACATCCGCACGTAGTGGGGGGCCTTGGCGGCCAGCTTCTCGGCCTTCTCGCGGGCTGCGCCGAGCAGAACCTCGGGCGCGACAACCTCGCTCACGAGGCCCTCTTCGAGCGCTTCCTTGGCGCTCAGGTTCGGGTCCTCGAGCAGCAGTTCCAGGGCCCTGCTCGGCCCGACCACGCGCGGCAGGAAGTAGGTCATGCCGCCGTCGGGCGAGGCGCCGATGCGGCCGTAGGCGCAGGCGAGGAAGGCGGCCTCTGAGGCGATCCGGATGTCGCAGGCAAGGGCCAGCGAGAAGCCTGCGCCGGCGGCCGGGCCGTTGATCGCGGCGATCACGGGATAGGGGATCCGCCGCAGGTCGACGATCGCCGCGTGCAGCGCCTCGGCGCCGCGCCGCACTTCCGCCGAGAGGTCGATCTCCTCGTCCTCGACCCCTTTCTGGAACCAGGTGACGTCGCCGCCGGCGCAGAAGGCCTTGCCGGAGCCGGTCACGATCAGGGCCCGCAGCGGGGCGCGGTCGGCGAGCCAGGCGAAGGCGACGGTCAGCTCGCCGATCATTTCCGGGCTCATCGCGTTGAAGGCGTCGGGGCGGTCGAGCGTCAGGGTGCCTATCCCGGCGCCGTCGATCTCGATCTTCAGCGTGTTCAGCTCCGGGGGACTCAGGGTCTGGCTCGTCATCTCATTCTCCGTCTTGGCTTCCGTTGGGCCGGGTGGCCAGCAGCCTACCCTTAGGGAGATGAGCGCAGCAGGGGAAAACGGCGGCCCGTCGCGGGCCGAGCGGATCGCCGACCAGCGCCGCTCGCTGCCCGACGCGCCCGGCGTCTACCTCTTCTACGGCAGCGACGGCGAGCTGCTCTACGTCGGCAAGGCGCGCTCGATCCGCAAACGCGTCGCCAACCACTTCTCCGCCGGCGGCTCGCGCATGACCGCGCGCGTCGACCGCATCGACACCCTGGTCACCGCCACCGAGGCGGAGGCGCTGCTGGCCGAGCAGAGCTTCATCAAGCGCCACCGGCCGCACTTCAACATCCGCCTGCGCGACGACAAGTCCTACCCCTACGTCTGCGTCAGCCTCGACGAGGAGTACCCGCGGGTCTACTTCACCCGCGAGAAGCACCGCCCGCACCGCGCCTACTTCGGCCCCTTCTCCAGCGCCAAGCGGGTGCGGGAGACGCTCGACCTGCTCGGCAAGCTGTTCCAGTTCCGCACCTGTGAGGGGGCGGAGCCCGGCCGCCGCTCCGGCAGCCCCTGCCTCGACTACTACATAAAGCGCTGCGGGGCGCCCTGCGTCGGCCACGTCAGCCAGGAGGAGTACCGCCACAACATCGACGCGATCGTCGACTTCCTCTCCGGCCGCTACCGCCAGGTCGAGGCCGAGGAGGTGGCGAAGATGGAGGCCGCCGCGGGGGCCGAGGAATTCGAGCGCGCCGCCCTCCACCGCGACCGCCTGAAGGCGATCCGCTCGCTGTTCGAGCGCCAGCGCGTCGCCGGCGGCACCGTCGGCACCGCCGACCTGATCGGGGTCGCGGTCGAGGGGGCCGACGCCAACGCCCAGGTCTTCCAGGTCCGCGACGGGATCCTCGCCGCCCGCCAGAGCTTCTATCTCGAGAACCAGGCCGAACGCGACCCGGCTGAGGTCGCCGAGGAGTTCATCGGCCAGTACTACTCGGCCTCGCCGGCGATGCCGCCGATGATCGTCGTCGGCCCCTACCTGCGTGAGCGCGCCGGCCTGCTCTCCGAGGCGCTGAGCGAGCGCCGCGGCTCCGCGGTCGAGGTCCGCGCCGCCGAGCGCGGCGACAAACGCCGCCTGCGCGAGCTGGCCGAGCGCAACGCCCGCCTCGCCCTCGACCAGGACCGGCTGCGGCGCGAGCACCGCCGCGCCCGCCGGGTCGAGTCGCTGGCCTCGCTGCGCGAGGTGCTGGGGATGGAGGAGCTGCCGGTGCGGATCGAGGGCTTCGACATCTCCAACATCGGCGGCGAGCACACGGTCGCCTCGATGGTCGTGTTCGAGGGCGGCGCGACCAAGAAGGCCGACTACCGGCGCTTCAAAGTGCGCGGCGACAAGCGCGACCCCGGCGGCAACGGCGGCCCCGACGACTTCGCCTCGATGGAGGAGGTGCTGGAGCGCCGGGTCGCCCGCTACCTCGAACAGGCCGACCTCTCTCCGCATGACGGCAAGCGCGACGAGAGCTTCGCCTCGCTGCCCTCACTGCTGATGATCGACGGCGGCAAGGGCCAGCTCGGAGCCGGGATGAAGGTGCTGGCGCCGTTCGTCGAGCGCGGCGTCACCGTCGTCAGCCTCGCCAAGCGCGAGGAGGAGATCTACGTCCCGGGCCGTTCGGCGCCGCTCGACCTGCCGGCCGATTCGGAGGCCAACAAGCTGCTGCAGCGGGTCCGCGACGAGGCCCACCGCTTCGCGATCGAACACCACCGCGGCCGCCGCGACCGCGCCATGACCGGCTCGGTACTGGATGAGCTGAAGGGGATTGGGCCCGCCCGCAAGCGCGCCCTGCTGCAGCATTTCGGCTCCCCGGAGCGGTTCCTCGCCGCCACCCGCGAGGAGCTCGAGGCGGTGCCCGGCCTGCCTGGCAAAGTAGGCCGCGAGATCCACGAGCAACTGAACAGGACGAACTAGCGATGGCCGATGGCAGCGTGACCCTGGTCGTGATCACCGGCCACTCCGGGGCCGGCAAGTCGGAAGCGATCGCCGCCTTCGAGGACGGCGGCTACTTCTGCGTCGACAACCTGCCGCCGCGGATGATCGACAGCCTCGGCGAGCTCTTCCGCCACGAGGGCAGCGGGGTCGAGCGCGCCGCCGTCGTCTCCGACGTGCGCGGCGGCGAGTACTTCGACGACCTGGTCCAGGTGCTGGACGACCTCGAGCGCGGCGGACTGAAGCCGCAGGTGCTGTTCCTCGAGGCCGACGAGGAGACCCTGCTGAACCGTTACAAGGAGACCCGCCGCCGCCACCCGCTGGCGCCGGAAGGGCGGATCGTCGAGGGGATCCGGGCCGAGCGCGAGCTGCTGGCGCCGCTGCGCGAGCGCGCCGACATGGTGATGGACACCAGTGACCTGACCGGGGCCGAGCTGCGGCGGCGGATCGCCGAGGAGATGCTGGACGGCGAGGACGGGGGGGAGCTGGCGCTGACCCTGCTCACCTTCGGCTTCAAGAACGGGCCGCCGCGCGACGCCGACCTCACCCTCGACGTCCGCTTCCTGCCCAACCCCCACTACGTCGACGAGCTGCGGCCGATGACCGGGATGGACGAGCAGGTCCGCGCCTACGTCGAGTCCGGGACCCAGGCCGGCGAGTTCTACGGCCGCCTGCTGCCGCTGCTCGAGTTCCTCGTCCCCGCTTACGTCGCCGAGGGCAAGAGCCACCTGACGATCGCCGTCGGCTGCACCGGCGGCCGCCACCGCTCGGTCACCGTCGCCGACCGCATCCGCCGCGACCTCTCCGCCCGCGAGGACGTGATCGTCCGCGTCAAGCACCGCGACGTGGAGCTCGACTGAGTTGGCGGGCGGGGAGGCGGGTCGGGAGACCCTCGCCCTCACGAACAGCGGGGAGGTTCGGTTGAGGGTCTCCCGACCCGCCTCAACCGGTCCCGATCCTCCTCACGCCTAGACTGCCCGAGCCTTGGCTGATCCGGTCATCTCCATAAGCGGTCTCCGAAAGAGTTACGGGGACAGCGAAGCCGTCCGCGGCATCGATCTCGATGTGATGCCCGGGGAGGTGTTCGCGTTCCTCGGGCCCAACGGGGCCGGGAAGACGACCACGGTCGAGATCCTCGAGGGGTACCGCAAGCGCAGCGGCGGTGAGGTCGCCGTGCTCGGCGAGGACCCGGAGCGGGCCCGGCGCGATTGGCGCCAGCGGATCGGCATCGTCCTCCAGAGCTGCCGGCTCGATCCCTACCTGACCGTGCGCGAGTCACTCGAGCTCTACGCCGGCTACTACGCCCGCCCGCGCCCGGTCGACGAGGTGGTCGAGCTGGTCGGGCTCGGCGAGAAAGCGGACGAGCGCACCGGCAAGCTCTCCGGCGGCCAGCAGCGGCGCCTCGACGTCGGCATGGCCCTGGTCGGCGATCCCGAGCTGCTCTTCCTCGACGAGCCGACGACCGGCTTCGACCCGCAGGCGCGGCGCCAGGCCTGGGAGGCGATCGCCGGCCTGCGCCAGCTCGGCAAGACCGTCTTCCTCACCACCCATTACATGGACGAGGCGCAGCAGCTGGCCGACCGGGTGGCGATCATCGCCGGCGGCGAGGTCGTCGCCCGCGGCACGCCCGAGGACCTGGGTGCGCGCGACAGCCAGCCGACCGTGATCACCTACCGCGGCCCCGAGGGCGCCGAGGTGGCGCTGGAGACGGCGACGCCGGTCGCGACCCTGAACGAGCTGACCGGGCGGGCGCTGGCGGAGGGCTTCGACCTCGAGAACCTCGAGGTCAAGCGGCCGACGCTCGAGGACGTCTACCTGGAGCTGACCGAACAGGGAGCGCCGCCGCGATGAGCCTTCTCCTCCACCAGTTCCGCTACGACCAGAAGGCCTTCTGGCGCAATCCCGCCTCGGTCTTCTTCACGGTGATGTTCCCGGTCGTGCTGCTGCTGATCTTCGCCACGGTCTTCGGCGGCAAGACGGTGGACGTGAACGGCGGGGTCAAGACGACCGCCTACTACGTGCCGGCGATCATCACCCTCTCGGTGATCTCGGCGACGATGCAGAGCCTGGCGATGTCGCTGGTGATCGCCCGCGAGGACGGCCGGCTCAAGCGCGGTCGCGGCACGCCGATGCCGGCCTGGGTCTTCATCGGCGGCCGGGTCGGGAACTCGATCGTGACGGCGCTGATGATGCTGATCCTGATCGCCGTCCTCGGCCGGGTGCTCTACTCGGTGCCGATCCCCTGGGGGGAGACGCCGGCGATCCTCGTCACCCTGGTGATCGGCGCCGCTTCGTTCAGCTGCCTCGGCATCGCCCTGACCGCGGCGATCCCCTCCCAGGACGCCGCCGCCCCGATCGTCAACGCGCTGCTGTTGCCGCTCTACTTCCTCTCCGGCGTCTTCATCCCCGACGACGAGCTGCCCCAGGGCGTGATCAACTTCGCCAACCACTTCCCGATTCGCGATTTCTTCCTCTCCTTCTTCAACGCCTACCTCCCGGGCGGCCCCTCCGGCGTCGACTGGGGCAACCTCGCGGTGGTCGCGATCTGGGGCGTCGCCGGCCTGCTGCTCGCCGTCCGCTTCTTCCGCTGGACCCCGCGCGGCGGCTGACAGCCCGGCGGGCCGGCTGGTCAGACGACTTTCCGGGAGACCCGTCTATAGCCTCCGCGCTGATGCTTCACCACGTCCTCCTGGAGGTCTCTGACCTCGACCGCGCCGCCGCGTTCTACGACTCGCTGCTGGCGCCGCTCGGCTGGCGGCGCCATTTCGAGGAGGACAAGACGATCGGCTGGGGCATCGCCAAGCCGGTCTTCTTCATCGCCGCCCATCACGAGCCTCAGCCCGGCTTCGGGCTGCTCAGCTTCTCCGGCCTCGGCATCGTCGCCGTCAAGGCCGCCTGGGAGAACGGGATGAAAGCCGGTGGCGTCAACGTCAGCGACCCCGGCGAGCAGCGCTCGCACGGGTCGGGCTCGTACTCCGCCTTCCTCAAGGACCCGGACGGGTACGAGATCGAGATCACCATCGGGTCCGACTAGGCCGACCCCGTAGGATCGGCTCCACAAAGCGAATTCAGGAGGCATGACTGCATGGCTGTGAAGGTCGGCATCAACGGTTTCGGACGCATCGGTCGCAACGTCTTCCGCGCCGCCCACGCGGCTGGGGCGGACATCGAGTTCGTCGCCGTCAACGATCTCACCGATCCCGGCACGCTCGCCAACCTGCTCAAGTACGACTCGATCCTCGGCCGCTTCCCGGCTGAGGTGACGCTCAGCGGCGACACCATCTCGGTCGGCGGCACGCCGCTGAAGGTGCTCTCCGAGCGCGACCCGGCGGCGCTCCCCTGGGGCGACCTCGGGGTCGACGTGGTGATCGAGTCGACCGGCTTCTTCACCGCCCGCGCCGACGCCGCCAAGCACCTCGAGGCCGGTGCCAAGAAGGTCATCATCTCCGCCCCGGCCAAGGAGCCGGACGTGACCGTGGCGCTCGGGGTCAACTTCGACGACGCCTACGACCCCGCCGCCCACGACATCATCTCCAACGCCTCCTGCACGACCAACTGCCTGGCGCCGCTGGCCAAGGTGCTGCACGAGGCCTTCGGGATCGAGCAGGGCCTGATGACCACGATCCACGCCTACACCGCCGACCAGCGGCTGCAGGACATGCCGCACTCCGACCCGCGCCGCTCGCGCGCCGCGGCGCTGAACCTGATCCCGACCACGACGGGAGCCGCGAAGGCGGTCGGCCTGGTGCTGCCGGAGCTGAACGGGAAGCTGAACGGGTTCTCGATGCGGGCCCCGGTCCCGACCGGCTCCGCCGTCGACCTCGTCTTCACCACCCCGAACCCGGTCGAGGTCGACCAGGTCAACGCCGCCCTCAAGGCCGCGGCCGAGGGGCCGATGAAGGGCATCCTCGACTACACCGAGGACCCGATCGTCTCCTCCGACATCGTCGGCGATCCGCACTCCTCGATCGTCGACGCCGGCGGCACGATGGTGATCGGCGACGGCCGCATGGTCAAGACGATCGCCTGGTACGACAACGAGTGGGGCTACTCGAACCGTTGCGTCGAGCTGGCCGGCAAGGTCCTGGCGGGCTCCTGAGCGCCGCGGGGTCGCGGTCGTGAGCTTCTCCAAGGCAAGCGTCCGCGACGCCGACGTTGCCGGCCGGCGGGTCCTCGTCCGGGTCGACTTCAACGTCCCGCTCGAGGGCGGCGAGGTCGCCGACGACATGCGGATCCGGGCGGCGCTGCCGACGATCGAACTGCTGCGCGAGCGCGGCGCGGCGCTGGTCCTGGCCGCGCACCTGGGTCGGCCGCAGGGGGAGCCCGACCCGGCGCTCTCGCTGGCGCCGGTGGCGAAGCGGCTCGGCGAGCTGCTGGGGATCGAGGTGAAGCTGGCGCCAGGGGTGATCGAGGGCGACGTCGACCTCAAGTGCGGGGCGCTCGGCCCGGGGGACGTGCTGCTGCTGGAGAACACCCGCTTCGAGCCGGGCGAGACCGAGAACGACCCGAAGCTGGCCGAAGCGCTGGCCCAGCTCGCCGACCTCTACGTCAACGACGCCTTCGGCGCCGCCCACCGCGCCCACGCCAGCACCGAGGGCGTCGCCCACCACCTGCCGGGCTACGCCGGGCTGCTGCTGGAGCGCGAGCTGACCGAGCTCGGCCGGGTCGTCGAGGCGCCCGAGCACCCGCTGGTCGTCGTCCTCGGCGGCTCCAAGGTCTCCGACAAGATCGGCGTCATCGACCGCTTCCTCGAGATCGCCGACCAGATCCTGATCGGCGGCGCCATGTGCTTCAGCTTCTTCCGCGCCCAGGGGATCGGCACCGGCGACTCTCTGGTCGAGGAAAAGGGGGTGGAGCTGGCCGCCGAGGCGCTGGAGCGAGCGAAGGAGTCCGACTGCGAGCTGATGCTGCCGGTCGACCTGGTGCTCGGCCAGAGCTTCGATGCCGCGACCGAGCGCCGCGAGAGCGAATGCGTCGAGGTTCCCGACGGCTGGATGGGGCTCGACATCGGGCCGCGCACGGCCGCGCGCTATGCCGAAGCGGTGGCCGCCGCCGGCACCGTGCTCTGGAACGGGCCGATGGGCGCCTTCGAGATGGAGCCGTTCGCGGCGGGGACGCGCACGGTGGCCGAGGCCGTGGCCGCGGCGCCGGGGACGACTGTGATCGGCGGCGGCGACTCGGTCGCGGCCCTGCGCAAGTTCGGCCTCGACGACCGGGTCGACTGGCTTTCGACCGGCGGCGGGGCATCATTGGAGCTGCTGGAGGGCAAGAAGCTGCCCGGGGTCGAGGCCCTGCTGGACAAGGACACGCCGATCGAGGAGCGCACCGATGCCTGAGCGCACGCCGTACATCGCCGCCAACTGGAAGATGAACAAGACCGTCGCCGAGGCGGCCGAGTTCGTCGACGCGCTGCTGCCGCGGATCGCCGCGACCCAGGCCGACGTCGTCATCTGCGCCCCGTTCACGGCCCTGCACGAGGTGGTCCAGCGCCGCTACGGCACCGCCGTCAAGGTCGCCGCCCAGAACATGCACGAGGCCGAGTCGGGCGCCTTCACCGGCGAGGTCTCGGCGCCGATGCTGGTCGAGCTCGACGTCGAGGCGGTCGTGCTCGGTCACTCCGAGCGGCGCCAGTTCTTCGGCGAGACCGACGAGGCGCTGGCCCGCAAGGTGCCGGTGGCGCTCGCCCACGAGCTCGAGCCGATCCTCTGCGTCGGCGAGAGCGAGGCCGCGCGCGACGCCGGCGAGACCGAGGAAGTGCTGGAGCGCCAGCTGCAGGCCGACCTCGCCGGGGTCGAGTCCGGCGACCTCGCCCGGGTGGTCGTCGCCTACGAGCCGATCTGGGCGATCGGCACCGGCCGCACCGCCACCCCCGAGCAGGCCCAGGAGGCCTGCGCCTTCATCCGCGACGTGCTGCGCATGCGCGGTGCCGCGGCCGACGAGGCGCGGATCCTCTACGGCGGCTCGATGAAGCCCGCCAACGCCGCCGAGCTGCTCGCCCTGCCCGACGTCGACGGCGGCCTCGTCGGCGGCGCCAGCCTCGACCCGGAGGACTTCGCGGCGATCGTCGAGGCGGCCGGGTGACCCTGGTCCCCTCGCTGGCGCTGGTCATCCTCGACGGCTGGGGCCTGGCCGAGCCCGGCCCCGGCAACGCGATCTCGCTGGCCCGGACCCCCGTCTTCGACTCGCTCTGGGAGCGCTACCCGCATACTCAGCTCTCCGCGCAGGGCCGCGACGTCGGCCTCCCACCCGGCCAGATGGGCAACTCCGAGGTCGGCCACCTCAACCTCGGCGCCGGCGCGATCGTCAAGCAGGACCTGGCCCGGATCGACGACGGGGTCGCCGACGGCAGCTTCTTCGAGAACGAGGCACTGCTGGCCGCCTGCGAGCGGGCGCGCTCCAGCCCCCGCGGCCGCCTGCACCTGCTCGGCCTCGTCTCCGACGGCGGCGTCCACTCCGGCTGGGAGCACATCGAGGCCTGCATCGAGCTGGCCTCGCAGGAGGGCGTGCCCGACGTCGTCTTCCACGCCTTCAGCGACGGCCGCGACACGCTCCCGCACGGCGGTCGCGGCTACCTCGGCGAGCTCGAGCGCTGGCTGCGCCAGGCCGGGCGGGTCGCCACCGTCAGCGGCCGTTACTACGCGATGGACCGCGACACCCGCTGGGAGCGGGTCAAGCTCGCCTACGACGCGATCGTCCACGCTCGCGGCCAGCAGGCCGAGAGCGTCGCGGCGGCGATCGAGGCCTCCTACGAGGCCGACCTCAGCGACGAGTTCGTGCTGCCGACCGTGATCGGCGACTACGACGGCGCCGCCGCCGGCGACGTCGCGATCTTCGTCAACTTCCGCCCCGACCGCGCCCGCGAGCTGACCCGCGCCCTCGCCGAGCCGGGCTTCGAGGAGTTCTCCCGTGCCGGTGGCCCGACCCTCGACCTGACCACGATGACCTCATACCGCAAAGGCTGGCCCTACCCGGTCGCCTTCCCCGAGGAACGGCCGAAGACGACGCTGGCGGAGACGATCTCTCTGGCCGGCGGTCGCCAGCTTCACGTTGCCGAGACCGAGAAGTACGCCCACGTCACCTACTTCTTCAACGGCGGCCAGGAGAAGGAGCTGGAGGGGGAGGAGCACTGCCTGGTCGAATCCCCGCGCGACGTCCCCACCTACGATCACAAGCCGGAGATGAGCGCCCGGGCCGCGGCCGACACCTTCGTCGAGCACTGGAGCGGCGGGGACTATCGCTTCGGGATCATCAACTTCGCCAACCCCGACATGGTCGGCCACACCGGCGTGATCCCAGCCGCGGTGGCCGCGGTCGAAGCCGTCGACGCCTGCCTCGGCGAGGTCGTCGCCGCGGTCGAGGCCCGGGGCGGGGCCTGCATCGTCACCGCCGACCATGGCAACTGCGACCACATGCTCGAGCCCGACGGCTCGCCCAACACCGCCCACTCGCTCAACCCGGTGCCGCTGATCGTCACCCAGGAGGGACTGGAGCTGCGTGACGGCGGCATCCTCGCCGACGTCGCCCCCACCGCCCTGGACCTTCTGGGCATCCCCCAACCCGAGCCGATGACCGGCAAGACGCTGATCGCGGAGAAGATGTCGAGTTAATGACCCCAGAGGGTCATTAACTCGACAGTTACCGCATGAGGGTCGAGCCGGAGCGGCTGCGATTCGAGATCGGGGCCAGGGACGGGGCCGCGCGCACGGGCGTCATCCACACCGCGCACGGTCCGGTCGAGACGCCGGCCTTCATCCCGCTGGCGACCAAGGGATCGGTGCGGGGGCTGGAAGGGCGGGAGGTCGCCGATCTCGGCTACCAGCTGATCCTCGGCAACACCTACCACCTGTTCGTCTCGCCGGGGCCGGAGCGGATCGCCGCCGCCGGCGGGCTGCACGGGTTCATGGGCTGGGACCGCGCCCTGATCACCGACTCCGGCGGCTTCCAGGTCTTCTCGCTTGCCCACGGCGGCGTCGCCAACGAGGTCAAGGGCAGCGGCCGCGGCGGCGGCGAGCACGGCTCCAAGGTCGAGATCACCGAGGAGGGGGCGCGCTTCCGCTCCTACCGCGACGGCTCGGAGCTGTTCATCTCGCCCGAGGTCTCGATGCGGGTGCAGGCGGCGCTCGGCTCCGACATCGCCCTCGTCTTCGACGAGTGCACGCCCTTCCACGCCGACCGCGAGTACACCGCCCGCTCGACCGAGCGCACTCACCGCTGGCTCGATCGCTGCCTCGCCTGGCACGAGCGCGAGGGGCCCGAGCGCCAGGCGGTCTTCGGCATCGTCCAGGGCGGCGTCCACGAGGACCTGCGGCGCGAATCGGCGGCGGCGATCGCCGCCGCCGGGGTCGACGGGATCGCGATCGGCGGCACCCTCGGCCGCGACAAGGAGGAGATGCACGCGGTGCTGGCGATGACGGCGCCGCTGCTGCCCGTGGAGGCGCCCAAGCACCTGCTCGGGATCGGCGAGGTCGACGACCTGCTCGGCGGCATCGCCCTCGGCCTCGACGTCTTCGACTGCGCCGTCCCCACCCGCCTCGCGCGCCATGGCGTCGCCCTCGCACCCGACCCAGAGAAGCGCTTCCGGCTCGACCTGCGCAAGGGCGGCTGGGCCGGCAACCGCGAGCCGCTGGTCGCGGGCTGTCCCTGTCCCGCCTGTCAGCACCACGACCGCGACTACGTCAGCTACCTCTCCCGGGCCGAGGAACTGACCGCCGTCCGCCTCATCGTCCTCCACAACCTCACCTACATGCACGAGCTGACGCGCCACGCCCGGGCCGCGATCGAGGCGGGCAGATTCGATGAGTACCGAGGCGCGGTGCTCGCCGGTGCCACTCCCTGGGCGGCGTAGTACACCGTCTTATTCGGTGTTCTTCTGGACCGCTTCCTTGAGTTCTTCCACGACCTTGTCGACGGTGTCGCCGGCGACCTGCTTGACCTTGACGCCGGCGGCTTGGTCGGTTGCGTAGATGACAGCGCCCGCGACGGCCGCGGCGACCAGAACCAGTGCCACGAGGGCGAGGACGAAGCGGACGAAGCGGGAGAAGCCGGAGCGGGTCTTCTGGCGCGGCGCGGCGGCGCGGGCCGGGGGCGGCGCCACCGGGGGTGGCTGCGGCGCGCGGACTTCCGGCCGCCGGGTCTGCGACTGCGCCGGGCGGTACTCGGTCTGGGCGGTGGTCCGGTCGAGGTGGCGGGTGGCGGCGGTGTCGCCGCCGAGCACGCTGGTCGGGGTCGCGCCCTCCGGGACCGTCACGTCCTCGCCTTCGAGCCCCATCCGCAGCCCCGCGGCGAGCTCGTCGGCGCTGGCGTAGCGCCGGTTGGGGTCGCCCTCGAGCGCCCGCAGGACGGCGCCGCCGAGGGTCTCGGGGACGTCGGCGTTGTAGGTGCTGGGCGGCAGCGGCGACTCGTTCTGCTGGCGCACCGCCAGCTCGGCCAGCGAGGAGCCCTCGTAGGGCAGGCGGCCGGTGAGGAACTGGTAGATGACGACGCCGAGCGCGTAGACGTCGGTCGCCGGCGTCGCCTCCTCGCCGCGTACCTGCTCCGGCGCCAGGTAGGCGGCGGTGCCGACGACCGAGCCGACCTGGGTGATCCTGGTCTGCTCCATCGCCCGGGCGATCCCGAAGTCGGTCAGCTTCACGGTCATCTCGCCGCCGCCAACCGGGCCGCCGAAGACCATCAGGTTGCCGGGCTTGACGTCGCGGTGGATGATCCCGCGCCGGTGCGCGTAGTCGAGTCCGGCGCAGGCCTGGACCCCGAGCTCGGCGGCGGTCTCCGGCCCGACCGGACCGTGGCGCTGGAGGATCTGGGCGCCGGAGCGGCCCTCGACGTACTCCATGACGATGTAGTGGCGGCCGTCGTCGACGCCGGTGTCGTAGACCTGGACGATGTTGGGGTGGATCAGCTTCGCCACCGCCAGCGCCTCGCGGCGGAAGCGGGCGACGAAGCGCTCGTCGTCGGAGAGGTGCTCGGCGAGGATCTTCACGGCGACGGTGCGCTCGAGGATCAGGTCGGTCGCCTTGTAGACGTTCGACATCCCCCCGGAGCCGAGCTTCTCACCCGTCTCGTAGCGCCCGGAGAGGCTGCCCGCCTCCATCATTCGCTCCCCACCGGCGCGCCCGGCCCGACTCCGCCCGCCGAGGTGCCGCCGGTTTCTTCCACCGGGGGGACTTCGGTTTCTTCCTGCTTTTCATGCCCTTTGGCTTTGCCTTCGGCCTGGGGCGGCAGGCTCTGTCCGGTTTCGCCTTCCGTTTCTTCGGTCGCTTTCCCTTCTTTTTCGACCTTGTCGGGCTTTTCGGCCTTGTCCGGCTTTTCCTTCGGTTCGGCTTCTTCGAGTTCTTCCGCCGGTTCGATCGCCGGTTCGTCTTCTTCTTCGGTTTCGACTTCTTCGCAGCCGGCGACGACTTCGTTCAGCCGGGTCGCGCCTTCGCGCAGCGCCTGCTTCAGCTTCTTGTCGACCCCGCCCAGCTCTTCGATCTGCGAGCTGACCGCCTGGGCCGCATCTTCGGCGCCGACGCAGTCGCCGGCGTTCGCCAGTTCCTTCACCTGGTCGAGGTTGGCGGTGATTTCGCCGGCGGTGCTCCCCGGCAGCAGGTCGGGGCTGCCGCCGCTGCCGCAGGCGCACAGGCCGAGGGTCGCGGCGGCGGCCACGACGAGGGCAAGCAGGGATGCGCTCAAGCGGCCCATGAATCGAGTCTAGACAACGGTCGCGGAGCTGTATTTGGCCTGCAATTGGCCATCAGCGCCCGACCCCGAGGCGCTCCGCCAGCTGGCTCGGCAGGCCGGCCGCGAGGATCGTCTCAGCGGCGGTGGCGACGTCGTAGGGGACGCGGTGGAAGTGCGCCGTCCAGGCGTCGGTGTCGAGCTCCAGCCAGGCGGCGCGGGGGTCGCCGTCGCGGGGCTGGCCGACGCTGCCGGGGTTGAGCAGCCAGGCGCCGCTCTCGAGCGCGAGGCCGGCGCCGTCGCCCGCCTGGGCGCCCTGGGTGTCGCCGCGGCCGCCGCCGTCGGCCCTGGTGAAGAAGAGCGAGATGTGCGAGTGGCCGATCAGCCCGATCCGCTGCGCCTGCGCGTCCAGCCCCGCTTCCGCCTGGTCGATTGAGAGCACGTACTCCCAGATCGGGTCGCTGGGGGAGGCGTGGAAGAGGCCGACGCCTTCGCGCGCCCCGGTCGGAGAGAGGTCGCGCAGGAAGTCCAGGGTCGCGGCGCTGGCGTTCTCCCGGGTCCACTCGACAGCGCTGGCCGCGGTCTCCGAGAAGGTCGAGATGTCGAGCTCGCCGAGCACCGCGAGGTCGTGGTTGCCGGCGAGGCAGATGGCGCTGCGCTGCTGGATCAGGTCGGCGCAGGCGTCGGGCTGGGCGCCGTAGCCGACGACGTCGCCGAGGCACCAGATCTCGTCGACGCCGGCCTCCTCGATCGCCGCCAGGACCGCCTCGAGGGCTGGCTGGTTGGAGTGGACGTCGCTGATTACGGCCGCAAGCAAGCGGCCAGCGTACCCTGGGCCGGGCGCGGTCCATACGATTGCCCGGTGACCGCCACCGATTCGATCGCCGAGCTGCGCGGCGCCGTCGACCGCGCCGCCCGCGCCCTGCGCGGCGGCGAGCCGACCGAGCCGGCGCCCTCGCTGGACCGCCCGCCGAAGCCGGAGCTGGGCGATTACAGCTCCAACGCGGCGATGCTGCTGGCCGCGCCCCTGGGGGAGAGCCCGCGTGCGGTGGCCGCGCGCATCCAGGCGGAGCTGGAGCGCGAGCTGGGGGACACAGGCAGCCTCGAACGGGTCGAGGTGGCCGGTCCCGGCTTCGTCAACCTCTTCCTCTCCGACGCCTGGTTCCGGCGGGCGCTGGCGGCGCTCCTCGCCGCCGGCGAGGAGCTCGGCCCGGCCCCGACCGCGAGCCCGGAGCGGGTCCTGGTCGAGTTCGTCTCGGCCAACCCGACCGGACCGCTGCACGTCGGCGGTGGCCGCCACGCCGCCTATGGCGACGCCCTCGTCCGCCTGCTGGAGGCCGTCGGCCACGAGGTCGAGCGCGAGTACTACGTCAACGACGGCGGCGGCCAGATCGACCGCTTCGCCGACTCGATCGCCGCCCGCATGACCGGCGCCGAGCTGCCGGCGGACGGCTACGAAGGCGAGTACGTGATCGAGCTGGGTCAGCGGATCGCCGCCGAGGGCATCGACCCGGTCGATCGCGAGGCCGTCGGCCGCCGCGGGATCGAGCTGATGCTGGAGGAGGTCGGGGCCACGCTCGCGCGCTTCGGCGTCCGCTACGACACCTGGTTCTCCGAGCGCGACCTCTACGAGCGCGGCGAGGTCGAGTCGGCGCTGGCCGACCTCGACCGGGGCGGCCACACCTATCGCCACGAGGAGGCGCTCTGGCTGCGCACGACCGCCTTCGGGGACGACAAGGACCGGGTCCTGATCCGCGCCAACGGCGAGCCGACCTACCTCGCCGCCGACGTCGCCTACCACTGGGACAAGCTGCAGCGGGGCTTCGGCCGGCTGATCGACGTGCTCGGCGCCGACCACCACGGCTACGTCGCCCGGATCCGCGCCTCGATCGAGGCGCTCGGCGCCGATCCCGAAGCCTTCGAGGCGCTGATCATGAGCCTCGTCCACATCGTCGAAGGGGGCGAGCGGGCGCAGATGTCCAAGCGCAGCGGCGACTTCGTCTCGCTCGACGAGCTGCTCGACGACATCGGCGTCGACGCGGCGCGCTGGTTCATGCTCTGGCGCAGCCACGAGACCACCGTCGACCTCGACCTCGAGCTGGCCCGCAGCCAATCGAGCGAGAACCCCGTCTATTACGTCCAGTACGCCCACGCGCGGATCGCCAGCATCCTGCGCAAAGCGGGAGCCGCCGCCGAGGCGGCCGCGGACGGGCCGGACGAGGCCATGGTGGCGACGGTGGAGCCCAGCGAGCGGGCGCTGATCAAGCGCCTGCTGGAGTTCCCCGAGGAGATCCGCGAGTCGGCCGCGCGCCGGGCCCCGCACCGGATCTGCGCCTACTCGACCGCGGTCGCCGCCGACTTCCACGCCTTCTACCGCGACTGCCAGGTGGTCGGGGCCGAGGGCGAGGGCGTCGAGCGCTCGCGGCTGGCGCTCTGCCTCAGCACCAAGCGGACGATCGCCGCCGCGCTGGGCCTGCTCGGGATCTCCGCTCCCGAGCGGATGTGATGCTCGGCGGGCGCCGCAAGCTGCCCGTCCTGGCCGAGGTCGCCGGCCCCGCTCCCGGCGCGGCGCGGGCCTGGGCGCTGCGGCGGACCGACCTCGAGGCCCTGGCCCGGCTGCAGGCGGGGCTGGAGGACCACCGCGCCGTCCTCGTCGTCGGCGCGGAGGGACTGTCGGGGGCGATCGCGCTCGCCGCCGCGGCCAGCGCCGCCGGCCGCCGCACCGCCCTGCTCGAGTGCGACCTGGCGCGGCCGCGGGTAGCGGTCGAGCTCGGCCTCAGCCCCGAGCCGGGGCTGCACGAGTACCTGCGCTGGGAGGCGACCGCGGCCGAGGTCCTGCAGCCGCTCGTGCTCGCCGGGCCGGCGGCGATGGGGGTGACGGAGCCGCTGGTCTGCGTGGTCGCCGGCCGGCCCGCCGCCGACGCGCCGACCCTGGTCAAGCTCGAGAGCTTCCGGCACGCACTCGCCAAGCTGCGCGCCGCCTACGAGCTGACGGTGCTGGTCGGGCCGCAGCTGGAGGTCATGGCCGGGCTGACGGAGACGGTCGCGGCGCAGGCCGACGCGGTTCTCGCCGCGGCCTCGCGCAAGGGGCTGTCGGGTCAGCCGGGGCGGTTGCTGCGAGCGCAAGTGCGGCGGTTGCCCGCCGCGGCCCTGGGCGCCGTCGCCGTCGGCTCGGGCTGAGCCTCAGAGGTCGTAGCGGGCGAGGTCGGCGTCGAGCCGCTCGCTGTCCGCGGCACTGGGGCCGTCGGGCGCCTGCCCGCTCTCGCCACCGGGCGGATCGCCAGCGCGGCGCCAGCGCAGCACGCCGACGGCGAGGGCGATCGCGGCGATGACGAAGGCGACGATCGGGACCAGGTAGGCGGAGAGGTCGAAGCCGGAGCCCTGCGGCAGCGCCAGCACCTCGGTCCCGTACTCCTCGACGAGCGCGTCCTTGATCTCGTCCTTGCTCCTGCCCGCGGCGACCAGCCTCGAGACGAAGGCTTTCTCGCGCTGGGCCTGCGGCGATTCGGCCAGCTCCAGCAGGGTGCCGCAGACCGGGCACATCACTTCCGCGGAGATCTCGCTGAGCGAGGTCTGCGGCCGCGGCGTCGCCGCCTGGGCGCTGAGGGCGCCGACGGCGAGCAGCGTTACCGCCACTCCCAGCCAGACCGCGAGCGCCAGGCGCGGCCTCACGAGCGCCCGCCGCCAGGCAGCAGCGGTGCCACCTGTTCGTCGAGGTACTCGGTGTCGACGGGCCCGACGATCACCTGCCGCACCCGGCCGTCGGGCCCGATCAGGTAGTTCTCCGGCACTCCGGTCGTGCCGTAGTCATGGGCGGTGTCGCCGTTGCCGTCGCGCAGCTGCGGGTAGCTGAGGCCGTAGTGCTCGACGAAGGCGCGGGCGTCGCCGCTGAGGTCGCGGCTGTCGATGCCGAGGACGGTGAAGCCGGGGCCGCCGTGATCTCGCTGGAACTCCTCCAGGGCCGGTGCCTCCTCGCGGCAGGGCACGCACCAGGAGGCCCAGATGTTGACCAGCACCCAGCGGCCGCGGTAGTCGGCCAGCGAGCTCGTGCCGCCGCCTTCGAGCCGGGGCAGGGGAGAGGCCGGCGCGGCCTCGCCCACGGCGACCCGCGAGGAGCCCTTGCTGAGCAGGCCGAAGGTGAGCAGGCCGACGACGGCGAGCACGGAGAGGACGGCGATGGCGGCGCGGGCGCTCAAGGAAAGCGGACGACGGGGTTCGAACCCGCGACCTCAAGCTTGGGAAGCTTGCGCTCTACCAACTGAGCTACGTCCGCGCCAGGCGGATTCTAGAGCTGGCTCGCGTGGCTCCGCCGCGCGGATGCTCCCTCGCCACCGCCCGCGACCCGGTAGAAGTGCTCGGTCGCTCCCCGCACCTGGTTCTGGCGCGCGAGGTCGATCAGCCCGGCTTTGGCCAGCTCGGTGACGTGGTAGTTGGTGTTGCTGAGGGGGATCTGCAGCTCCTGGCTGAGCTCGCTGGGGGAAAGCGTGCGCCCGCCGTCCATGCCGAGGATTTCCATGATCGAGATCCGCAGCGGGTGGGCGGTGGCGCGAGCCAGGTGCTCCCAGTCGACGGGCAGGGAGCGGCGTCCGTTGCCGTTGCCATTCCCGTTGAGGGCGCCGTGGCCGTTTGAGGAGTTTCCGTTGGGCTGGTTCATGGGCAGAGACAATACCAAAAAATATTGATTCGAGTCATCAAAATCGGGTACAGTCGCCTTCGGGATGACTCAACGGAGGGGAATACGGATGAATCGCAGCCCATGGATCACCGCCGCGCTGCCGGCCGTGCTGGCAGTTCTCGTCTCGGGAGCGTTCGCGGCTGCCGCCGGCGCCAACACCGGCGGCATCATCGCCCCCAGCGACCCGCGCAACCCGACCGTCGACTCCGGCTGGCAGGCCGGCACCTGCACGATCGACACGCCGACCTGCAGCGTCGCCACTCCCTCGCAGTTCTTCGAACAGGCGGCCGGTCACCCGCCTGCCGGCTTCACTCAGTTCATCGTCAAGCACACGACCACCGTGCCCGGGGTGGTCGAAAAACCGGAAGGGGAACTGAAGACGGTCCGGGTCGACCTTCCGCTCGGGCTCAGCGTCAACCCGGGGGCGACGCCGCGCTGCGACCTCGAGACCTTCGAAGCCTCGGCCGCCTCCTGCAACCCGCTCTCCCAGGTCGGCACCAGCTTCGTCACCGCGGCCGACCCGGTCCTCGGCGTGATCGCGCCACAGCTGCAGGCGGCCGTTTACAACATCAAGCCGCCGGTGGGGGAGCCCGCCCGTTTCGGGCTCGAACTGCTCGGCAAGGAAATCTTCCTCAAAGCCGACGTCGACTGGGCCGGCGACTTTCACGAGGGCTTCACGATCGCCGTCCCGAAGGCGCTCGAACTGCCCGGGCTGGAAGGGATCATCCTCAAGAACCGGCTGGTCTTCGACGGCACCGCCGGCGACGGCACCTTCATCACCACCCCCAGTACCTGTCTCGGCGAGGCCACGCCGGGACCTTCCGGCAGCATCTACTCGACCTACCTGCTGGCGGCGTCCTACGCGGAAGAAGAAAGCCCTGGCTACCAGTTCCCGCGCGACGCCCAGCCCCGTTTCGAGTCGCCGATCCCGCCCGGGACCTCGCCCAAAGAGTGCGGCACGATCCCCTACGACCCGTCGCTGGCGGTCAACCCCGGCACCGCCCTGACCGACTCGCCCGCCGGAGCCGCGGTCGACGTCACCGTGCCGCACATCCTCGGCGGCGGCAAACAGGACAGCTCCGACACCCGCACCGCGACCGTCTCGCTGCCGGTCGGGATGGGGCTGAACCCGTCCGCCGCCACCGGTCTGCAGACCTGCACCGACGCCCAGTTCCGCCAGCACAGCGGGGCGCCGGGAACCGACTGCCCGCCGGCCTCGAAGGTCGGCACGGTGACGATCGAATCGCCCCCTCTGCCGGAAGGTTCGCTGACCGGCAACGTCTACGTCGGCCAGCAGCTCAGCCGCGACCCCGCCTCGGGTCAGGAGTACCGGATCTTCGTCGACGCCGAGTCGGCCCGCTACGGGATCTCGGTGCGGCTGCTCGGCAACGTCAGCGCCGATCCCCGGAGCGGGCAGCTGACCACGACCTTCACCGACAACCCGCAGGTCCCGTTCACCTCCTTCAAGCTCAGCTTCGACGCGGGGCCGCGGGCGGTCCTCAGCAGCCCGCCCGTCTGCTCGAGCACCGCCGGCTCGCGGCTGACGCCGTGGTCGGGCAACGCGGCGGCGACGCCATCGGCTCCGGTCGTCCTGACCAGCGCCCCCGGCGGCGGCCCCTGCGCCAAGGCCCTGGCCGAGCGGCCGTTCGCCCCCGGCTTCGCGGCGAAGCCGAAGGGCACCAAGGCGGGGGCCTTCAGCCCGCTCTCGCTCCGCATCTCCAGCAGCGACGGTCAGCAGGAGCTCAAAGGCGTCGACGTCACCCTGGCCCCGGGGATGACCGGCAAGCTGGCCGGGATCCCCTACTGCCCCGCCGCGGCTCTGGCCGCCGCGGCCGCGAGCGCCGGCGGGGAGCAGCGCGCGAGCTCGAGCTGCCCCGCCAAGAGCCTGGTCGGCTCCGCCGCGATCGCCGCCGGCACCGGGCCCGCGCCCTTCCGCATCAGCGACGGCAAGGTCTTCCTCTCAGGCCCCTACCACGGGGCTCCTCTCTCCCTGGCAGTAGTCACCCCCGCCACGGCCGGGCCCTTCGACCTGGGCACGGTCGTGGTGAGGGTGGCGCTGTTCGTCGACCCGGCCACGGCCCAGATCCGCGCCGTCTCCGACCCGATCCCGAACGTCTTCGGCGGCGCCCAGCTCGGCCTGCGCTCGGTCGACGTCGAGATCGACCGCAAGAACTTCACGCTCAACCCGACCAGCTGCGGGCCCCTGGCCACGACCGGGGTGTTGAACGGCGGCGGCGCCGACCCGGCCAACCCGGCCGCGTTCAGCGCCTTCCCGGTCAGCACCCCGTTCCAGACCAGCGACTGCGGCGCCCTCGGCTTCCGGCCGAAGCTGTTCACGCGGCTCTACGGGGGGAAGAAGTCGACCAGGCGCTCCCAGCACCCGAAATTCCGCGCCGTCCTCGTCGCCCGCGACGGCGACGCCAACATCGGCCGCGCCGCGGTGACGCTGCCGCACTCGCAGTTCCTCGACCAGTCCCACATCCGCACGATCTGCACCCGGGTCCAGCTGGCGGCGCACGACTGCCCCGCCGCCTCGATCTACGGATACGCGCGAGCCCAGACGCCGCTGCTCGACGACGAACTGGCGGGGCCGGTCTACCTGGTCTCCTCCAGTCACGAACTGCCGGACCTGCTGGCCGACCTCCGGGGGCAGGTGGACGTGCAGCTGCACGGCGTCATCAGCGCCGCCAAGGCGCGGATCAAGAACGTCTTCTACCCCGTGCCCGACGTCCCGGTCAGCAAGTTCGTGCTGACGATGAAGGGCGGCAAGCGCGGCCTCCTGGTCAACTCGCGCGACCTCTGCGCCAAGCCCTCCTTCTCCTTCATGAACTTCAAAGCCCAGAACGGCAAGCAGCTGAAGAAGAAGCGGCTGCCGCTGCGCGTGCCGGCCTGTCACGGCAAGGGTGGCAAGGGCAAGAGAGGCTGATTGGCCGGCCCGCCGAGCGGGTATGGCCGTTGGCAGGGGCTTCCTCCGGCGGGGGCGGCTTCGCAAGGAAACGAGGAGAAGGGAACCGATGAGCAAGCGGGCAGCGATTCTGAGCGCGACCAGTGCGGCGTTTTTCGTCTTGATGCTGGCCGCGATGGCTCCCGCGGCCGGGGCCGCGTTCGGCGTCTCCAAGTGGGAAGCGGGGACCTGCACGTCCGACGTGCCGAAATGCACCTACTCCAGCCCCGACGCCCAGTTCTTCACCCAGGCGGCCGGGCATCCGCCGACCGGTCTCACCGACTTCGCGATGAATCTGACCGGCGGCGTGCCCGATGGGGCGATCAAGGACGCGCGGGTCGATCTTCCCGAGGGTCTCAACGTCGATCCACAGGCGGTGCCGCAGTGCGCGAAAGCGACCTTCGAAACGAATGCCGCGGCCTGCGCCGCGAGCCAGGTCGGGATCAGCGAAGTCACCTCTGAGATCGCCGGGGTGCCGGTCGGTCCGCTGCCCTTCCCCGTCTACAACCTCGATCCGCCGCAGGGCGTTCCCGCCCTCTTCGGCTTCAGCGTCGGCCTGCCGTTGATCCCGATCGCCAACGTCTACCTGGTCGCCGACGTCGCCTGGGACAGCGACTACCACGAGGGCTTCACGATCAGTGAAATCCCGACGACGCTGCCGCTGGTCGAGAACCGGCTCGTCTTCGACGGCACCAAAGGCGGCACCTTCCTGACCATGGGGAGCCAGTGCAACGCGCCCTCGACGACCACGCTCCGGGTCGACTCCTACGAGAACCCGGGCGCCTTCCAGACCTACACGACGAAGCCGGCCGGCCCCGGCCGCCCGATCGACAGCGATGGCTGCAAAGCGGTCCCGTTCGCGCCGACCGTCGCCACCGCCTCGGAATCGCCGAGCACCGACTCGCCGTCGAGCATCAGCGCCGAAATCAAAGTCCCGCAGGGGCTGCAGCCGCTCAACTCCTCGACCCTGAGGACCGCTTCGGTCTCGCTGCCGCGGGGGCTCGGGCTGAACCCGTCCTCGGCGCCGGACCTCCACTTCTGCAGCAACGCCCAGTTCGGCAAGGGCACCAAAGCCGCGGTCGCCTGTCCGGCCAACTCGCAGATCGGCACCGCCGCGATCCAGACCCCGGTGCTGCCCGCCAACTCGCTGCCGGCCAAAGTCTTCCTCGGTCAGCAGCTCAGCCGCGACCCGGCCTCGGGCCAGGAGTACCGGATCTTCGTCGACGCCGAGTCGCCCCGTTACGGCCTCTCGGTGCGCCTGATCGGCAACGTCGCCGCCAACCCGCAGACCGGTCAGCTGACCGCGACCTTCGCCGACAACCCGCAGGTCGCCTTCAGCTCCTTCAAGGTCCAGCTCAACGGCGGCGCCAAAGCGCCGCTGACCAGCCCGTCGATCTGCGCCAACACGACCACGACCCAGATCTCGCCCTGGTCGGGCAACGCCGCCGCGGCGCCGACCAGCCCGCTCAATCTGACCAAAGCCCCCGGTGGGGGAGCCTGTGCCAAGACGATGGCCGAACGGCCCTTCGCACCCGGCTTCAAAGCGGGCCCGAAAAGCCTCAACGCCCTCGACTTCACCTCGTTCGTCGCCAATATCACCCGCGCCGATGGCCAGCAGGAGCTGAAAGGCGTCGACGTCACCCTGCCGCCCGGCGCCACCGCCAAGCTGGCCGGCGTCCCCTACTGCCCGCCGGCCGCGCTCGCGGCCGCCGCGGCCAAGGCCGGCGCGGCCGAGAAGGCCAAAGCCAGCTGCCCCGCCGGCAGCCAGATCGGCGTCGCCACGATCGCCGCCGGCAGCGGCTCCTCGCCGCTCTCGATCGGCGGCAAGGCCTACCTCGCCGGTCCGTACAAAGGCGCACCGCTCTCGCTTGCGGTCGTCACCCCGGGTGTCGCCGGCCCCTTCGACCTCGGCACCGTGGTCGTCCGGGCGCCGCTCTTCGTCGATCCCGAATCGGCCCAGATCCACGTCGTCTCCGACGCGATCCCGGACGTCTTCGGCGGCGCCAAGCTCGACATCCGCTCGATCGCGGTCAACGTCAACAAGGCCAGCTTCGCCCTGAACGGAACCAACTGCTCGAAATTCGCCACCGCCGGGGCCATCAAGGGCGGCGGTGCCGACCCAACCAACCCGGCGACCTTCTCGTCCTTCCCGGTCTCCGACCCGGTCCAGCTCAACAACTGCGCCCCGCTCGGCTTCCACCCGAAGCTGAACCTGCGCACCTTCGGCGCGACCAAGCGCAACAAGCACCCCCGCCTGCGGGCGGTGCTGCAGGCGAAGCCCGGGGACGCCAACATCGCCCGCGCCTCGGTCGGGCTGCCGCACGCGCTCTTCCTCGACCAGGCGAGCCTCTCGAAGATCTGCACCAGGGTCCAGTTCGCCGCCGAAAACTGCCCGAAGAAATCGCGCTACGGGCGCGCCCGCGCGATCACGCCGCTGCTCGGTCAGCCGCTGGAAGGCCCGGTCTACCTGCGCTCGTCCAACAACGAACTGCCGGACCTGGTCGCCCATCTCAAGGGCCAGGTCGGGATCGACCTGGTCGGCCGCATCGACAGCTTCAAGGGCGGCATCCGCACCACCTTCGACCGCATCCCCGACGTGCCGGTCTCGAAGTTCACGATGATCCTGCCCGGCGGCAAGCACGGCCTCCTGGTCGCCTCCAAGGACCTCTGCAAAGGCAAGGTCCGGGCGGTCGTCCAGCTGAAGGGACAGAACGGCAAAAAGGCCAACAAGCGCTCGAAGCTGAAAACGCCTTGCGGCAAGAAGTCCAAGCACAAAAAAGGCCACCACCGGAAGTAGTTCTTGGCGATTGCATAGGACTTCCTGGCCAAATAGTCGCAATTGGCACTTGATTCGCGTGATCGGCCCGCTACTGTGGTCGTGGGAGTACTAGGGCGCTACGCAGGGGAAGCGTTTCGCTCAATTGGTTTACGGAGGAGGGATTTAATGGCTAGGCGCTTTTTAATCGCAGTCGCGGTTATGGCCCTTGGTGCCGTTTTCGTTGCGCCCTCGGCGCAGGCAGCTTTCGGCATCGCAAAATGGGAATCGATCACGTGCAAAACGAACGTGAATACGCCCGCCCCGAATGGTGTGCCGGAATTTCCGACCACGCCCCAGACCGAACAGTGCACGGGGGCTTCGCCCGACTTGTTCACCCAGGCAGCGGGGCATCCCAATTTCGGGATCACCGACTTCACGCTGAATACGTTCCCGGGTGCCAGCGGCATCGGAGGGTTCCCGGAAGGGTTTGTCAAAGACATCGTCGTCGACACCCCTGAAGGCCTGAGCGTCAATCCCGAGGCAGCGCCGCAGTGCAGCCTCGCGGAACTAGCCAGCCCGACCCATTGCCCGACGAACACGATCGTCGGCATCAATTACCTCACCATCGCCGTCACGGCACCCGTGGGCGAACCACCGAAATGCGAACTGCCGCCGGGCACGCCGCTGCCGGGCTGTCCTCAGGCGCGGGTCGCGGTCCCGGTCTACAACATGGTCCCGTTTGAACACGTGCCCTCGATGGTCGCCTTCCTGACCGAAACCGGGCCGACCTTCATCGTCGGATCACTCAGTCCTAAAGACCAGCACGTCACCTTCACGATCAGCGACATTCACGCGCCGGCGGCCGGGCCGCCGAAAAGTCCGCCGATCATCGGTTCGCGCCTGGTCTTCTTCAGCGCGAAAGAAACCAACATCAACCCGGTGGCCGACGGCACTTATCTGACGATGCCGAGCAACTGCGCCGGCCCGCAGATCTCAGATCTGTTTGTCGACTCCTACGGACCTCCCTACGCTGCGGAAAGCCTCAGCGATACGGCGAGCTACGCGACGCCCACCGGCGCCGAAGGCTGCGAGAAAGTTCCGTTCAAACCGACGATCGACGTCAGCACCGCCGGTGGCGCCGTCGATTCGCCGGAACAGACGAACGTCGATGTCGGGATTCCGTGGAGCGCCTCGGACCCGATCGCCAACTCGTATCTGAAAACGGCGAAAGTGGTCCTGCCGGAAGGGATGGGCATCAACCCGTCCTCGGCGGTCGGTCTCAAAACCTGTTCCGACGCGCAGTTCGCGAAAGGGACGAACGACCCGATCACCTGTCCCGACGAATCGAAAATCGGCACGGTGGAGGTACAGACGCCGTCGTTGCCGCCCAACTCACTGGGGGGCACCGTCTACGTCGGCGAACCGCTGCAGAACGGCCCGGGCAAGGGGAGCTCCGGAGAACAGTTCCGGATCTTCATCCACGCCACCTCGGACCGTTACGGCGTCAACGTCCGCCTGATCGGCAAAGTCATCCTCAACGAAGAGACCGGGCGCATCACCGCCCTCGTCGAAGACAACCCGCAGGCGACGTTCAGCAACTTCCGGCTCCACCTCAACGGTGGACCGAGGGGCACGCTGACCTCGCCAAACATCTGTGGGCCGAATACGACGAACACGGAAATGACCCCGTGGTCGGGCAATCCGGATCAGAACACGCCATCGAGCAATCTCGCCCTAACCAGCAACCCGGGCGGAGGCGCTTGTCCGAATTCGCTGGCCGAGCGGCCGTTCGCGCCCGCTTACACGGCGAAATCGAACAGCTCCAAGGCGGGTGCCTACAGCCCGTTCAAGGTGCAGATCGCCCGTCCCGACGGGCAGCAGGAGCTGAAGGTCGTCAACGTCACGTTGCCGAAGGGCCTGACCGGCAAGCTCGCCGGCATCCCCTACTGCTCCGACGAGGCAATCGCAGCGGCCGCCGCGAGCAGCGGCAAAGCCGAGGCGGCAGCGTCGAGCTGTCCGGCGGCCAGCCTGATCGCCGACACTACGACCAGGGCCGGTTCCGGCTCCTCGCCGCTCCAGATCGACGGCAAGGCGTTCCTCGCCGGTCCCTACAAGGGCGCGCCGCTGTCGATGGCAGTGATCACGCCCGGAGTCGCCGGTCCCTACGACGTCGGCACCGTGGTCGTCCGGGTCGCGCTCAACGTGAATCCGGAAACGGGCCAGATCAACGCGGTCTCCGACCCGATCCCGAACGTGTTCGACGGGGTCAAGCTGGACGTCCGCTCGATCGACGTCGACGTCAACAGGGCGTCGTTCATGCGCAACCCGACGAACTGTGAAGCTGGCGCGACCAGCGGCACTCTCAGCGGGGGCGGCTCGAACCCGGCCGATCCGGCCGCGTTCAGCTCCTACGCCGTCAGCGCTCCCTACCAGGCAATCGAATGCAACAAGCTGGCGTTCAAGCCGAAGCTGTTCACGAAGTTGTCCGGTCCGACCAAGCGAGCCAAGAACCCGAAGATCCGGGCGATCCTGGAAGCGCGGGAAGGCGATGCCAACCTGAGCCGGGCGGCGCTGACGCTGCCGCACTCGCTGTTCCTCGACCAGAGCCACATCAAGACGGTGTGCACGAGGGTCCAGCTGGCGGCGAAGGCGTGTCCGTCGGGTTCGGTCTACGGCCAGGCGGAAGCGAAGTCGCCTCTGCTCGACAACAAGTTGAAGGGGCCGGTCTACCTGGTCTCCTCCAACGACAAGTTGCCGAACCTGGTGGCCGACCTCCGCGGTCAGGTGAACATCCAGTTGCGCGGCGTGATCAGCTCCAAGCGGGGCGGTCTCAAGACCGTCTTCCCGGCGGTGCCGGATCTGCCCGTGAAGAAGTTCATCCTGAACATGAAGGGCGGCAAGAAGAGCCTCCTCGTCAACTCGGAAAACACCTGCGCGAAGAAGCAGACGGCCGTGTTGAACCTGAAGGGGCAGAACGGCAAGAAGATCAAGAACAACAAGTACGGGCTGAACATCAGCTCCTGCAAGAAGTCGAAGAAGAAGTAGAGCCCCAGCGGGCTCAGCACTGACGTCGCCGGCACCGGCGCGGATGGCTCAATAGCCTCCGCGTCGGTGCCTCCGACGCTCTCCGTCCTCATCGTCGCCTGGAACAGCCGCGACGAGCTGACCAGGACCCTGCCGGCTTTGCTCCCCGAGCTCGGAGAGGGAGACGAGCTGATCGTCGTCGACAACGACTCCGGCGACGACACCGCGGCGGCGGCGCGGGAACTGGCGCCGCATGCGAAGGTCGTCGAGACCGGCGCCAACCTCGGCTTCGCGGCCGGTTGCAACGCCGGCGCGGCGATGGCGACGGGGGATCTGCTGGTGATCCTCAACCCCGACGCGGCGCCGCTCCCGGGGTGGGGCGAGGCGATCCGGAGGCCCTGGCGCGAGGGCCGCGGCTGGGCCGCCTGGCAGGCGCTGATCGCCGACGCGGGGGGGACCCGGATCAACTCCTACGGCAACCCGATCCACTTCACCGGCATTGTCTGGGCCGGGGGCCACGGCGAGCCGATCGCCGCGGCGCCGGCCGCCGGCGAGGTCGACGTGCTCTCCGGCGCCTGCCTGGCGATCCCGCTGCGGACCTGGAACGAGGTCGGCGGCTTCCCCGGGCGCTTCTTCCTCTACCACGAGGACGTCGACCTCTCGCTGCGGCTGCGCCTGCGCGGCGGCACGCTCGGGATCGAGCCGGCGGCGGTGGTCGACCACGACTACGAGTTCGGCGCCCGCGAGCACAAGTGGCGCTGGCTCGAGCGCAACCGCCTCGCCTTCCTCGTCCGCGCCTACCCGACCGCGCTGCTGATCCTCTTGGCGCCCGCCCTGCTCGCCACCGAGCTCGCCCTCCTCGCGGTCTCCGCCTCCGCCGGCTGGGGCCGCCAGAAGCTCGCCGCCAACCTCGAATTCCTCCGCTGGCTCCCCCGCCTCCTCCGCGAGCGCCGCGCGGTCCAAGCCACCCGCACCGTCAGCGCCGCCGAGTTCGCCTCCTGGCTCACCCCCGACCTCGACTCCCCCTTCATCTCCCCGACGGTCCGCTCATGGCCGGCGCGCCTCGCCCTGCGCGGCTACTGGCGAGTGGTGCGGCTACTGCTGGGACGAGCGATGCATTGACCCTCCCACAGAGGACCAACGCATCGCTCGTGCTCAGATCGGCTGCCCGGTCGGCCGGATCAGGATCTCGTTGACGTCGACGTTCGGTCCCTGGCTGAGCGCGTACACGACCGCCTTGGCGATGTCGCTGTCCTGCAGCACCGTCTTGCCGGGCCGGTTGTCGAAGAAGTCGGTGTCGACCATCCCCGGCTCGATCAGGGTCACCTTGATCCCCTTGTTGTCGTGCATCTGGCGCAGCTCGGCCCGCAGCGACTCGCCGATCGCCGTCGCCGCCCACTTGGTCGCCGAGTAGAGCGAGCCCGGCAGGGCCTGGCGGCCGGCGACGGAGCTGGTGATCAGGAAGTGGCCGTCGCCGCGCTCGAGCAGGTGGGGGAGGGTGGCGCGGATCGTCAGCGCCGCCCCGTAGACGTTGGTCAGGACCATCGAGCGCCAGTGCTCGGGGGACTCCTCGAGGAAGCCGCGGGTGGCGCCGAAGCCGGCGTTGGCGAAGACGGCGTCGATGCGGCCGAAGTGCTCCAGCGCCTTCGCCGACATCGCCTCGACCTGATCCCACTCGGTGACGTCGCAGCGCCATGGCAGTGCCCGCTCGGTCCCGCCGAGCTCGGCCGACAGCACCTGCAGCTCCTCCAGCCGCCGCGCCGCCAGCACCAGGCGGTACTTGCCGGCCGCCGCCCGGGCGGTCGCGGCGCCGATGCCACTGCTCGCTCCGGTGATCAGCAGGACGGGGTCGGCCACTGCCGCATTCTCTCACTTGCGATAATCCCAAGCTCGTGGACCCTCAGCGCAAGCGCAAGATCCGGCTCGTGGTCGCGCTCAGCGTCGCCGTGCTGCTCTCGGTGGCCCTGATCTACACCTCCTTCTCGGCCTCGACCGAGGCCAAGGAGCCCTCGCAGCTGCTCACCGCCGCGCCCGGGACCAGCTACGAGATGACCGGCAAGGTCGTCAAGGGCTCGATCCGCCACCAGGGCAGCGGCATCGCCTTCCGCGTCGTCGACCGCGACGGCGGCGGCCAGAGCCTGCCGGTCACCTACACCGGGACCGTCCCGGACCCCTTCCGCGGCGGCCGCGAGATCGTCCTCACCGGTGCCCTCAAGGGCGGCACCTTCGTCGGCGAACCGGAAACCCTGATCACCAAGTGCCCTTCGAAGTTCACGACCAAGAGCGATGCCTAGCCTCGGCAGCGCGCTGCTGGCGCTCGCCTTCGTCACCTCCCTCGTAGCCGCCGCCCTTGCCCTGTCCGGGCGCAATGGCGACCGCCGCCGCATCGACCTCTCCCGCCGCGCCGTCTACGTCTTCCTCGGCCTGGTCACTGCCTGCGTGGCGATCGTCGAGATCGCCTTCGCCAGCAACGACTTCTCCTTCAACATCGTCGCCCAACACTCCTCGATCGAGACGCCGACCTTCTACAAGCTGGCGGCGATGTGGTCGAGCCAGGAGGGCTCGCTGCTGCTCTGGGCCTGGGTGCTCTCGATCGTCTCCAGCGCCGCCCTCTACGCGACCCGGGCGAAGCTGAAGGAGATCGTCCCCTGGGCGACGGCGGTGATGATGGGCGTCGCCGCCTTCTTCGTCGGCCTGATGCTGTTCGCGCCCGACGTCAACCCCTTCGCCAGCCTCAGCCCGGTCCCGGCCGACGGGATCGGGCTCAACCCGCTGCTGCAGCACCCGAGCATGATGATCCACCCGCCGATGCTCTACTCGGGCTACGTCTCGCTGACCGTGCCCTTCGCCTTCGCGATCGGCGCCCTGGTCACCCGCCGCCTCGACGCCGAATGGATCCGCTCGACCCGCCGCTTCGCCCTGATCGCCTGGGCCCTGCTCGGCTTCGGCCTCCTGCTCGGCGCCCGCTGGTCCTACACCGAGCTCGGCTGGGGCGGCTACTGGGCCTGGGACCCGGTCGAGAACGCGGCCCTGATGCCGTGGCTGGTGATCACCGCCTTCCTGCACTCGATCATGGTCCAGGAGAAGCGGGGGATGCTGAAAGTCTGGAACGCCTGCCTCGTCGTCGCCGCCTTCTCGCTGGCCCTGCTCGGCACCTTCCTGGTCCGCTCCGGCGTCCTGCAGTCGATCCACGCCTTCGGCGACAACACCGTCGGCCCCTACATCCTCGGCCTGATCGCGGTGGTGCTGATCGGCTCGACGGCGCTGATCGTCTCCCGCCTCGACGACCTCAGATCGGAGAAGCGGATCGACTCGCTGGTCTCGCGCGAGTCGGTCTTCCTGGTCAACAACCTGCTGCTGGTGGCGCTGACCGCGGTCGTCTTCTGGGGCACCTTCTTCCCGCTGATCTCGGAGCTGTTCACCGGTGACAAGGCCTCGCTGGCGGCTCCCTGGTTCGACCGCTACACGACGCCGCTGGCGATCCTGCTGGTGCTCTTCACCGGGATCGGGCCGCTGCTCGCCTGGCGCCGGGTCAGCTGGGCCTCGGCCAAGCGGGTGTTCACGGTGCCGGCGATCGTCGCCGCCGTCACCGCGGTGGCCCTGGCCCTGCTCAGCGACGCCACCCACAAGCCCTGGGCCTACGTCCTCTTCGTCTTCTCGGCCTTCGCCCTGACCGGCCTGGCGCAGGAGTTCTGGCGCGGCGCCGCGGCCCGGCGCAAGCTCTCGGGCGGCTCGATGCCGGCGGCGCTGGTCGGCGTCGTCTCCCGCAACCGCCGCCGCTACGGCGGCTACATCGTCCACATCGGCATCGCCGTGGTGCTGATCGGCATCGCCGCCTCCTCCAGCTTCCAGACCAACCGCGACGTCACCCTGCGCCCGGGCCAGAGCGCGGTCGTCGACGGCCGCAAGATCACCTACGTGAAACCGACCGTGGCGACGACCGACGAGTACCTGAAGTTCGGCAACGTCCTCCGGGTCGAAGAAGACGGCAAGCTGGTGACGATGCTCTATCCGAGCCGGCGCTACTTCCGGCCGACCGGGCAGGAAACGGGCACGATCGGCAGCTACTTCGACGGCGAGGCGACCAGCGAGGTGGGGTTGAAGGCCGGACTCGGGGAAGACCTCTGGGTGGCGCCGCAGCCGGACATCAGCGGCGTGCAGCGGCGGGTGCGCGCCGCCGACAAGGGCTTTCGCGCTTGTGTCAGCGGCGCCCCCGGGACGCCGCCGCAGTGCAAAGCCCTGGCGCTGACGATGCGCGCCGCCGCCGCCAACCCGCAGTTGCGGGCCGCCGCCCTCGGTCAGATCGGCCGCATCCAGGCGGCCACCGCCGACCGCATCGCCAAGAGCTACCTGACCGACGGCTCGGCGACGATCTTCAAGATCATCGTCAACCCGCTGGTCACCTGGATGTGGATCGGCGGCCTGATCGCCCTGATGGGGGCGCTGCTGGCGCTCTGGCCGGCGCGCGGTCGCCGCCGTGGCGCTCTCGTCCGCACCGAGCTCGACGCGCTCAAGGAAGCCAAGTACCGCGAGATCCGCGACGCCGAGCTCGACCACGCCGCCGGCAAGCTCTCCGACGAGGACTTCGCTCTGCTCGACGCCGAACTGCGCCGCGAAGCCGTCGAGATCCTCGACCGGCCCGGCAACGGCTCGGCGGCGGTCACGAACGGCAACGGCGCGGGGGAGACGCGCGAAAAGGTCCCGCAGGGTTAGACTTCCTGACCATGTACACGTTTCTCAGCGTCATCCAGGTCTTTCTCTCCGTCCTCCTGATCTTCCTGATCCTGCTGCACTCGGGGAAAGACGCGGGCCTCTCAGGCGCCTTCGGCGTCGGTGGCGGCGGCAGCTCGCTCGGCGGCGGCTCGATGGTCGAGCGCAACCTCACCCGCGCCACCGTCGCCGTCGCCCTGATCTGGGTTCTGAACACCTTCGTCCTGCTGAAGATCTAGCGGGACCTTCCTAAGCGGCGATCATGCCCCGGTCGGGGGTCGTTTCGCGCTGTGCGGTCAAATCCGCGCGCAATGCAGGCGCAGGTGTGCGGTTGCTTGACAAATAAGGCTCGTTTGTCTACGGTGCAGACGTTCCTCGAAACTCTGACAAGGAGGAGGCCATGGAGGCCACCACCGCTGACTCCCACGGTCATCACCACCATCACCACGACGAGGTCGAGGTCAACCCGGCCGAGTGGCACGACCCCAAGCGCTACGCCTGGCTGCTGGGGATCATCGTCCCACTGGCGCCGTTCCTGGCCTGGGGCCTGGTCGAACTGACCGGATTCGAGTGGCTCTGGCTGCTCGGCCCGCTGCTGCTCTTCGTCGCCTTCCCGGTGCTCGACATCGCCGTCGGCCTGGACGCCAAGAACCCGCCCGACAGCGTCCTCCGCTGGCTCGAGCAGGATCGCTACTACCGCTGGTGCACCTACGTCTTCATCCCGATCCAGTACGGCGGCCTCGTCCTCGCCTGCTGGCTCTGGTCCAGTGGCAAGCTCTCGCTCCTGCCCGATCTCGGCCTCGCCTTCACGATCGGCGTCGTCGGCGGGATCGCGATCAACACCGCCCACGAGCTCGGCCACAAGCGCGCCAGCTCGGAGCGCTGGCTGAGCCGCGTCGCCCTCGCCCAGACCGGCTACGGCCACTTCTTCATCGAGCACAACCGCGGCCACCACGTCCGCGTCGCCACCCCCGAGGACCCGGCCAGCTCGCGGCTGGGGGAGAGCTTCTGGGCCTTCCTGCCGCGCACCGTCTCCGGCAGCCTGCGCTCGGCCTGGGGGATCGAGGCAGCCCGCCTCGACCGCCTCGGCAAGTCGCACTGGAGCATCCACAACGACATCCTCAGCGCCTGGGCGATGACGATCGGCCTGTTCGCCGTGCTGACGATCGCCTTCGGCCCGATCGTGCTGCCGTTTCTGCTGCTGCAGGCGGTGATCGGCTTCTCGCTGCTGGAGGTCGTCAACTACCTCGAGCACTACGGCCTGCGGCGCAACAAGCGCGAGGACGGGCGCTACGAACGCTGCCTGCCCGAGCACAGCTGGAACAGCAACAACGTCGCCTCCAACGTCCTGCTCTACCACCTGCAGCGCCACAGCGACCACCACGCCAACCCGACCCGCCGCTACCAGGCGCTGCGCCACGTCAAGGAGGCGCCGCAGCTGCCGACCGGGTACGCGGGGATGATCGTGCTCGCCTGGTTCCCGCCGCTGTGGCGGCGGGTGATGGACCCGCGCCTGCTCGAGCACCTCGACGGCGACGTCACCCGCGCCAACATCCAGCCGAGCAAGCGCGAGAAGATTTTTGCCCGCTACGGCGCCGCCAGCACCGGGGCCGCCGTATGAGTCGTTGGCGCTGCCCCGGCTGCGGCTACGTCTACGACGAGCAGGCCGGGCACCCGCGGGAGGGCTTTCCGGCCGGGACGCCCTGGGCCGAGGTGCCCGACGACTGGGCCTGCCCCGACTGCGGCGTCCGCGACAAGGTCGACTTCGTGCCCGACGAGGAGACCGGGTGACCGCCACCGCTGCGACGATGGGGTCGAAGGTGGCGAGCGCGCGAACCCCATACCCCGAGGCGGCAAGGGAGCTGCTGCGCCAGACCCTGTTCGGCGCCGCCCGCGATCAGCTCGAGCAGCGGGCCTGGTCGGAGATCACGATGTCGGACATCGCCGCGACGGCCGGGGTCAGCCGTCAGACCCTCTACAAGGAGTTCGGCAACCGCAACGAGTTCGGCCTCGCCTTCGTCATCCACGAGGGCGAGCGCTTCCTCGACGACGTCGAGGCGGCGGTGCTCGAGCATCGCGACGACCCCCGCGCCGCGGTCGGAGCCGCCCTCGAGCTCTTCCTCCGCACCGCCGGCGAGGACCCGCTGATCCGCATCCTGCTCAGCGACGACGGCACCGGCGGCATGCTCCCCTTCGTCACCACCCAGGGGCTGCCGGTCGTGCAGTGGGCGACCGCCCGCCTCGGCGCGACGATCGAGGAAGGCTGGCCGCAGGCGGCCAAGGCCGACGTCGCCCTGCTCTCGGAATCGTTGGTGCGGCTGGCGATCAGCTACATCACCGGCCCCAGCGGCTCGCCGGAGACCACGGCGGCCTCGATGGCCAACCTGCTGGGCCCGTTCATCGACCGGGCGCTGGGCTCGAGCTAGGCCCCGAGCTAGGCGGTCGCCTCCGCGGCGCTGAGCGGCACCGCGCCCTTGATCAGGTCGGCCGCGCGCTCGGCGATCGCGATCGTCGGGGCGTTGGTGTTGCCGCGCGGGACGACCGGCATCACCGAGGCGTCGACGACGCGGATCCCCTCCAGGCCCTCGACCCGCAGCTCGGCATCGACCACCGAGCCGATCGCGCAGGTGCCGACCGGGTGGTAGATCGGGTAGGTGGTGGCGGCGACGTGGGCGCGCAGCTCGTCCTCGCTGTCGCCGCCGGGGGCGGTGAAGGGCTGGGCGCAGTAGGGGCGCATCGCCGGCTGGGCGCAGATCTCCTCCATCAGCCGTACCGCGGCGGTCATCCGCGGCATGTCCTCGGGGGCGCTGAAGAACTCGTTGCGGACGATCGGCTTCGCGCTCGGGTCCTTGGAGGCGAGGCGGACGCTGCCGCGGCTCTGCGGGGTGAGCAGGCAGGGGGAGACCCAGACGCCGTGCGCCTGCGGGTCGCCCATTCCCTCGTCGACGATGTGGACCGGGGCGACGTGGAACTGGGTGTCGGGCGCCTCGGCGCCGGCCTCGACCCGGGCGAAGGCGCCGGCCTCGGCCAGGTTGGAGGCGAAGGGGCCGGTCTGGGAGGCGGTGAACTCCTCCAGCGCCGCCGGCTCCAGCGCCAGCAGCAGGCTCTCCTCCTCGGGCGTGGTCCAGACCGCGAAGCTGGCGGCGTGGTCGCTGAGGTTGGCGCCGACCGCGGGCTGGTCGAGCAGCGCCTCGATCTCGCGCAGCGCCAGGTGCTCGGCCGGGCCGACGCCGGACAGCATCAGCAGCTGCGGCGAGTTGTAGGCGCCGCCGCAGAGGATCACCTCGCGCTCGGCCCGCAGCTCCTGGGCCTGGCCCAGCTGGCTGGCCTCGACCCCGACCGCGCGCCTGCCCTCGAACAGCACCCGCTCGACCAGCATGTATGGCATCACGGTCAGGTTCGGCCGCTCCATCGCCGGGTGCAGGTAGGAGACGGAGGCGCTGGCGCGCATGCCGCCGCGCTGGGTCACCTGGTACATCCCGACCCCGTCCTGCTCGGCGCCGTTGAAGTCCTCGTTGCGGGCGAGGCCGGCCTCGACCCCGGCCGCGACGAAGGCGGGGGTGATCTTGTTGCCGGAGCGCTGGTCGGAGACCGCCAGCGGCCCGCCGGCGCCGTGCCACTCGGAGGAGCCGCGCTCGTTGTCCTCGGACCTGAGGAAGTAGGGGAAGAGATCGTTCCAGCCCCAGCCGGGGACGTTCCAGTCGTCGTAGTCGGCGCGGTTGCCGCGGATGTAGACCATCGCGTTGACCGAGGAGGAGCCGCCGAGGACCTTGCCGCGGGGGAGCGGCAGGCGGCGGCCGTTGCAGTTGGGTTCGGGGGCCGAGTAGTAGTCCCAGTCGACGTCGGTCCGGGCCAGCTGCAGGTAGCCGAGCGGGACGTGGATGTTCTCCTTCACGTCCGGCGGGCCGGCCTCGAGCAGCAGCACGCTGACCTCGGGATCCTCCGAGAGGCGTGCGGCCAGCACGCATCCGGCGGAGCCCGCTCCGACGATCACGTAGTCGTACATCGATCCTCCTCCTCGGGTTGGGCCGATCCCACTCGGCACGCTCCGATCAGCCTACTCCGCAGCGGCTCCCCGGCCGGCCGTTTTCCGAAGGAATACCCTGGCGCCGTGCCGGTCGAGCACCCACTGCGAGAACTCGAGGCCTGGATCGCGGATGCCCGCGAGGAGGGGCTGCCGCAGCCGGGCTCGGTCGCCTTCGTCACCGTCGGCGCCGGCGGGCGGCCCTCGGCGCGCACGGTCAACCTGAAGCGGATCGAGGACGAGGCGCTGATCTTCACGTCGGCCCTGTGGACGCGCAAGGCGCGGGAGATCGAGGCCAACCCCCAGGTGGCGCTGCTCTTCCACTGGCCGGCGCTCGGGCGGCAGGTGCACGTCACCGGCGCGGCGGAACTGGCGGAGCGGGCCTTGGCGGTGGAGCTGTTCGACGAGCGCGACCTGCTGCACCGGTTGCAGACCACGGTCTCCCGCCAAGGCGAGTCGATCGATGACCTCGAGCCGCTGCGCGACCGCCTCGCCCACCTGGCCGCGGTGCAGGAGACGGCGCCGGCCTGCCCCGAGGACTGGGGCGCGCTGCGGGTCCGGCCGCGGACGATCGAGCTCTGGAGCGAAGCGCCCGACCGCCTGCACGAGCGGCGCCTGTTCGAGCGCGAGGGCGATGGCTGGAAGGTCGGGCTGCTGGCGCCTTAGGCGCCGCCAATAGCTTGTTGGCATGCCCGATGTCGTCGTCCTCTTCCTCGCCGCTTGCGGCACGGCGCTGGCGACCGGGCTCGGGGCCGTCCCGGTCTTCCTGCTCGGGAGCCGGGCGGTGGCGCTGACCCCGGCGCTGCTCGGGTTCGCGGCCGGGGTGATGGGGGTCGCCGCCGTCGCCGGGCTGCTGATCCCGGCGACGCAGGAAGGGTCGGCGGCGGAGGTGCTCGGGGGGCTCGCGGTCGGGCTTGGGTTCCTGGCGCTGGTCCGCTGGCGGTTCCGTCCCGACGCCTCCTTCATGGGCCGGACCGGCCCCGGCACCCGCACCTCGGCGCTCGTCTTCCTCGTCCTCTTCGTCCACAGCCTGCCCGAGGGGTTCGCGGTCGGCACCGCCTTCGCCTCCGACCGGGCCGGGCTGAGCCTGTTCGTGATCCTCGCGATCGCGATCCAGAACGTCCCCGAGGGGACCAGCGTCGCGATCCCGATGGCGGAGGCCGGGTTCGGGCGCGGGCGCCAGTTCTGGGCCGCGGTCGCGACCAGCGCGCCGCAGCCGGTCGGCGCCCTGATCGCCTACTTCGCGGTCGAGGCGGTCTCCGGCCTGCTGCCGTTCTCCTTCGCCTTCGCCGCCGGGGCGATGCTGGCCCTGATTGCGGTCGAGATGCTGCCGCAGGCCTACGCCGGCCCCGGCCGCGCCGCGCCCAGCGCCGGGATCGCCGCCGGCGCCGCGCTGATGCTGGGGCTGAGTCTGCTACTCGGGGTCTAGGCCGCGATCGTCAGCACGCCGAGCGCCAGCACCGAGACGGCGATCACTCCCAGGGCCAGGCCGGTCGCGATCCGGCCGGCGCGGCCGAGCGCGTGCGCGCCCATCAGCTCGCGATCCTTGCCGAGCGAGCGCAGGAAGGGGAGGAGGACGAGCAGGAGGACGGCATTCAGGGCTTGGGAGAGGAAGAGGATCGGGATCAGCGGGGCGCCGGGGATGAGGACGAGGACGGCCGCGACCACGACCACGGCGCCGTAGCTGAGGTAGAAGACCCGCGCCTCCTCGAAGCTGTCGTCGATGTCGGCCTTGCGGCCGAAGGTCTCCGAGACCGAGTAGGCGGTGGAGAGCGGGACGATTGCCGCCGCCAACAGCGCCGCGCCGAGGAAGCCGAGGCCGAAGAGGGTGGCGGCGGTGGCGCCGGCCAGCGGCTCGAGGGCGCGGGCGGCGTCGCGGGCGTCGTTGACCTCGATCCCCTGGGCATGCAGCGTGGCGGCGCAGGCGACGACGACGAAGAGGCCGATGATGCCGGTCAGCAAGGCGCCGACGATGACGTCGGCGCGCTCGTAGCGGAGGTCCTTCACCTTCAGTTTCTTGTCGACCGCGTAGGACTGGATGAAGGCCAGGCCCCAGGGCGCCAGGGTCGTGCCGACGGTCGCCACCGCGACCAGCACCGCCTCGCGGTCGAGCGGCAGGTTCGGCACCACCAGGCCCTTCGCGGTCGCGCCCCAGTCGGGGTGGGCGAGGAAGCCGGAAATCACATAGGCGACGAAGACCGTGCTCAGCGCGAGCAGGACGTGCTCGACGTAGCGGAAGGTGCCGCGCAGGACCAGCAGCGAGACCCCGACGGCCGCCAGCGGCACGCTGACGTAGCGGCTGACGCCGCCGAGCAGGTCGGCGCCGGCGGCGACCCCGGCGAACTCGGCGCAGAGGGTGCCGGTGTTGGCGATCACCAGGGCGCTGAGGACGAGCGCCGCGGCGCGGTGGCCGTAGTGCTCGCGGACCAGCGTCAGCAGCCCCTTGCCGGTGACGATCCCGAGCCGCACCCCGAGCTCGTGGAAGACGATTAGCGCCGCGGTCGAGAGCGCCAGCACCCAGAGCAGCTCGTAGCCGTACTTGGCGCCGAGGATCGAGTAGGTGGCGATCCCGGCCGGGTCGTCGTCGGAGAGGCCGGCGAGGACGCCGGGGCCGACCACCGCCAGCAGGGCGGCGACCCCGCCGGCGCGCAGCAGCGCCGGGCGGCGGCGGGCGAGCCGCCAGTGGGCGTGGCGGCCGGGAGTGCGGTGGGCGCGGAGGCTCGGCACGGTTCGCATACTCGCGCCACTCGGGGATGGTTGAGAGCATGGGTCCCGTGAAGGCGATCGAGACCAGTGGCCTGAGCAAGCGCTACGGCGGCGCCCGCGGGATCGAGGACGTGACCCTGAGCGTCGAGGCCGGCGAGGTCTTCGGCTTCCTCGGGCCCAACGGGGCCGGCAAGACGACGACGATCCGGACGCTGCTCGACCTGCTGCACCCGAGCGCCGGCAGCGCCGCCATCTTCGGCCTCGACAGCCGGCGGGACAGCGTCGCGATCCGGGCCCGGATCGGCAACCTCCCCGGTGACTTCGGCTACGGCAAGCGGACCAGCGGCCGCGAGGCGCTGGCGGTGCTGGCGAAGCTGCGCGGGGTCGACGGGCACGAGCGGGCGGAGGAGCTGGCGCGGCGCTTCCGGGCCGACCTCGGGCGGCCGCTGGGGGAGCTCTCGCGCGGCAACCGCCAGAAGGTCGGGCTGATCCTCGCCGTCTTCCACCGGCCCGAGCTGCTGATCCTCGACGAGCCGACCAGCGGGCTCGACCCGCTGATGCAGGAGGAGTTCCTCGCCCTGGTCGGCGAGGAACGCGAGCGCGGCTGCGCCGTCTTCCTCTCCTCGCACGAGCTCGACGAGGTCGAGCGGGTCTGCGACCGGGTCGGGATCATCCGCGACGGGCGGCTGATCGCGGTCGAGCGGGTCGCCGACCTGCTGGGCAAGACCGGGCGCCGGGTCGAGGTCGAGTTCGCCGGCGCGGTCGACCCGGCCGAGCTGAGCGCCATCGCCGGCGTCAGCGCCGTCGAGGCCGACGGCAAGCGCCTGCGCTTCCGGGTCGCCGGCGACGTCGACCCGGTGGTGAAGGCGCTCGCCGCGCGCCCGGTCGTCGACCTCGAGTTCGCCCGACCCACCCTCGAGGAGGTCTTCCTCACCTACTACGAGGAGGGCGGGTCGTGAGCGCCCTGGTCGTCGCCCAGCTGCGCGAGCGCCGCCGCTCGCTGCTCTCCTGGGGCCTGCCGCTGGGCCTCTGGTCGGCCTTCGTCGTCGCCATCTTCCCCTCGGTCGAATCGGCGCTCTCGAAAGCGGTCGCCAACTACCCGTCGGCGCTGAAGGAAGCCTTCGGCATCGGCCAGCTGAACACGGTCGAGCAGTATCTGCACGCGGAGATGCTGAGCCTGATCATGCCGCTGGCGGTCGCCTACCTGGCGGTGCGGGCGCTGGCCAGCGCGCTCTCGGGCGCGGCGGAAAGCGGCCGCCTCGACGTGCTCCTCTCGGCCCCGGTCTCGCGCCACCGGGTCGTCGCCGCCGGGTTCGCCGCCACCGCCGTCGAGGTGGCGGCGGTGCTCGCCGTCACCCTCGCCCTGACCATGCTCGGCAGCGTCCTCGCCGGCGCCGGGCTCGGCCTCGGCCCGGCCCTGGCCGGGATCGCCAACGTCTGGCCCCTGGCCCTGTTCGCCGCCGCGCTCGGGGTCGCGGTCAGCGCCTTCTCGCTGCGGACCAGCGTCGTCACCGGCTCGGTTGCGGGGGCGCTGGTGGCGATGTACGTGCTCGACCTGGTCGGCCGCCTCGACCCGGGGATCTCCGGGGTCCGCTACGCCTCCGTCTTCAAGTACTACGGCAACGCGATCGAGGACGGGATCGACCCGCTCGCTTTCGCCGGGATCGTCGCCGTCGCGGTCGCGGTGGCGGCGCTCGGGGCCTGGCTCTTCGACCGCAGCGACATCGCCGCCTGATGCGGGCGATGGTGCTGGAGCGGGCGGGCGAGCCGCTGCGGGCGCTGGAGCTGCCCGATCCCGTGCCCGCCCCCGGCCAGGTCCTGATCGAGGTCCACAGCTGCGGCGTCTGCCGCACCGACCTCCACATCCTCGACGGCGAGCTGAGCGAGCCGAAGCTGCCGCTGGTCCCGGGCCACCAGATCGTCGGCACCGTGGCCGGCGCGGGGGAGGGGGCGAGGCGCTTCGCCGCCGGCGACCGGGTCGGCGTGCCCTGGCTCGGCTGGACCGACGGCGAGTGTCGCTACTGCCGTTCCGGGCGCGAGAACCTCTGCGACCACGCCCGCTTCACCGGCTACGACATCGACGGCGGCTACGCCGAGCTGGCCGTCGCCGACGAGCGCTTCTGCTTCCCGATCCCGGCCGGCTATCCCGACCTGCAGGCGGCGCCGCTGCTCTGCGCCGGGCTGATCGGCTACCGGGCGCTGCGCCTGGTCGGCGCGGCCGAGCGGATCGGCTTCTACGGCTTCGGCGCCTCCGCCCACATCCTCTGTCAGGTCGCGGTCGCCGAAGGCCGCCGCGTCTTCGCCTTCACCCGCGAGGGCGACGAGGAGACGCAGGCCTTCGCGCGCCGGCTCGGCGCCGAGTGGGCGGGCTCCTCGGAGGAGCGGCCGCCGGAGCAGCTCGACGGCGCGATCGTCTTCGCCGCCGCCGGGGAGCTGATGCCGGCGGCGCTGCGGGCCAGCGCCAAGGGCGCCCGGGTGATCAGCGCCGGCATCCACATGAGCGAGATCCCGGCCTTCCCCTACGAGATCCTCTGGGAGGAGCGCAGCCTCGGCTCGGTCGCCAACCTGACCCGGGCCGACGGCGAGGAGTTCATGGCGCTGGCGCCGCGGCTTGGGCTCGAGACCGAGGTGACGAGCTACCCGCTGGAGCGCGCGAACGAGGCGCTGGCGGACCTGCGGGCGGGCCGCTTCCGCGGCGCCGCCGCGCTCACGGTCCGACCGGGTTGACCCGCTGCGCCGGCTCGCCCCGCGCCGCCGAGGAGTCGGCGGCGCGCCCCAGCCAGCGCAGGATCAGCAGCAGCGCGGCGGGGACGACCAGGGCACCGCTGGCGACGAGGAACCAGAGCTGGGCGGCGTCGCTGCCGGCCCCGATCGTGTGCACGATCGCCAGCACCCAGAAGACGGCGGTGAAGCGATGCAGGCGCTTCCAGCGGGCGGCGCCGATGCGGTCGCGCAGGTAGTAGGTGAGGCCGAGCGCCGCCAGGCCGTAGCCGGCGATGATCCCGAGCCCGGTCCAGAGCGGCCGGTAGGCGGCGGCGAAGGGGACCGCGATCCCGCTCACCCCGGGGTCGAGAAAGGCGTCGCCGAGCAGGGCGACCCCGTGCAGCGCGACCATCGCCAGGGTCGTCAGCGAGAGCGCCTCGTGCAGCGCCCGCAGGTCGCGCTTGTTCGCGCTCTTGCGCTTCGAGCTCATCATCAGGCCCAGCCCGACGCTGGCGCTGGAGAGCATCAGCGCCGCCCCGCCGGCGGCGCGGCTGGTGATCCAGAAGAGGTGCGGGCCGACGTTCACGAGGCCACCGCGAACGCCTCGGCGCCGCTCTCGATCCCGACGAACTCGGCCTCGCCGTCGTCGAAGACGAGGACGCCGCCGTGCGGGAGCCGCCGCCGCGCGGCCTGCGGCCCGGAGAGCAGCGCCGCCTTCGCATAGACCTCGGCGAGCAGGGCGGAGGGGGCGAGCGCGGTCACCTGGACGATGCCGGTGAAGGCCGGCTCGCCGCTGAACGGATCGAGGATGTGGTGGGCGATGGCGCCGTCGGGCCCGGCCCAGCAGCGGCGGCTGATCCCGCTCGTCGCCACGGCGCCGTCGGCGACCCGCAGCTCGCCCAGCGGCTCGCCGCCGAAGGGGCTGTCGACGAGGACCCGCCGCACCGCCGCCGCGCTGCCGCCGATGCGGATGTCGCCACAGCAGTCGATCGCGTACGTCCGGGCGGAGCCGAGCTCGGCGGCGAGGAGGTCGGCGAGCAGGCCCTTGGCGATGCCGCCGCTGTCGATTCCCAGGCCGGGGGGACGGACGACCGCCGCCGCGGTCGCGTCGACCAGCCGCCAGCGAGCGGCCGGGTCCGGCGTCGCCGGGGCGCGCTCGGGATGGGCCGCGAGCGCCTCGGCGAGCGGGATCGGGCGGTGCTCGCCCAGCGACTCGCGGTAGCCGGCGCGCTCGATCGCGCCGAGCAGGGTGGCGTCGACGAGGCCGTCGCTGTGGGTCCCGGCCAGCGCCACCGCGCCGGCCAGCGAGCGCAGCAGCGCCGAGCTCGCCACCTCGGTCCGCGGGTCGCGGTTGAGCCGGGAGAGCTCGCTCTCGGGGCTGAAGCGGGAGAGCCGGCGATGGGCGTCGAGCAGGCGCTGCCGGGCCCGCTCGGCCACCGCCTCGCTGAGGCCGGCCTCGCCCTCGCGGACGTGGATCGTCGCGGTGCCGCCGAAGCAGGCGAAGCTGCGGTGGGCTTCGGCGCTCATGACTGGCTGGTCGTCACCGGCGCCGGTTCTTCGAATTCGACTTCTTCTTCCGGTTCCACTTCTTCGAATTCCGGTTCGACTTCGATGACTTCTTCTTCGATCTGTTCGGGTTCGCCGCCTTCCGGTTCGACTTCCTCCGGCGCGGTCGTTTCGATCGCTTCCTTCGCCGCGCCCGAGCCGCTGCGGGTCGGCGGGGACTTGGCGCTGAGCACCGGGTCGTTGCCGGTCGCCATCTGGGCGAAGACGACGCCCCAGAGGAGGACGAAGGCGATCAGCGAGATCGCGACCACGCGGCCGCGCAACAGGCCGGCCCGCTGCCGCTGCGCCTGCAGGCGGCGTTGGGACTCGCGCTTTCGTTCCAGCTTCTCGATCGGATCCATCTGCACACCTTCGTCGGGGGTGGGAAACCGCCGTTAAACGGACCCTGAGAGTTCTCTTAGAACCAGGGGGAGGCGGCGGAGAAGGTCAGCAGCGCCAGGGCGACCCCGGCCAGCAGCGAGGTGCCCAGCGCCAGGGTCCGCGCCCCGGCCCCGGCCAGGCGCGCCTCGCGCCCGCCGCCGTGGCGCCAGTCCGCGCTCGCCAGCGAGGGCAGCACGAGCAGGTGGCCGAGCACGTGCAGCGTCATCAGCGCCACCCAGGCGATGAAGCTGAGCTTGTGGAGGAAGACCAGGGTCTCGCTCGGCGGGCCGTCGATCAGCAGCGCGACGCCGGTCCCGAACAGCGCGAGGGTGGTGATCACGACCCCCGGCGCGAGCACCCGCAGGACGATGTGGGGCGGGCCCTTGCGGGTATAGGGCTCGCTGCCGCCGTAGTAGCGGGCGAAGCGGTAGCCGGTGCTGGAGAGCTTCAGCAGCACGGGCGGGATCAGCAGCATGCCGATGAAGACGTGCGGTTCCAGCAGCGAGCCGATGAACGGGATCGTCGCCCCCTCGGCGGCGAGCAGGACCAGCAGCGTCGCCGCGGCGCCGGCAGTGAGGCGGGCGTTGCCGGTGACGCCGTCGCGGGTCTTCTCTGCGCTGGCCTGGTACATCCGAGGGCGATCGTCGGCTCGCCCCGTTTGCGCCGCCTAAGCGTTCGCTGAGAGCTTTCTCATCCGGGCCTGAAGCCGGGCAGCTCGAGGCGGACCCGGGCACCGCCGAGCTCGGAGTCCTCGACCCAGATCCGGCCCCCGTGCGCCGCCACGATCGAGCGGGCGATCGCGAGGCCGAGGCCGCTGCCGCCCGAGCCGCGGTCGCGCCCGGCGTCGCTGCGGTGGAAGCGATCGAAGACCCGCTCGCGCTCGGCGGCGGGGATGCCGGGGCCATCGTCGTCGACCGCGATCGTCAGTCCGGCGCCGGCGCCGTCGGAGGAGATGACGACCCGCTCCGCGTGGCGGTGCGCGTTGGCGAGCAGGTTGCGCAGCACCTGGGTCAGCAGGTCGGGATCCGCCCGCAGCGTTCCCTCCGCCAGCTCGCCCAGCTCGGTGCTCTCACCCGGCGTCGCCGCGGCCAGCGAGCGCAGGAATGGCGCCGCCGGCAGCTCGCGCGGGGCCGGGCCGACGCCCTCGTCGAGCCGGGCCAGGGCCAGCAGGTCGTCGAGCAGCCGTTCCATCCGCCGCATCTCGGTCATCGCGAGCGCCTCGACCCGGCGCACCTCGTCCCCGTCCGGGCTCTCTTTGCGCGCCAGCACCTCGAGCTGCCCGCGCAGCGCCGTCAGCGGCGTGCGCAGCTCGTGCGAGGCGTCGGCGACGAAGCGGCGCTGCTGGGCGAAGGCGCGGTCGAGGCGGTCGAGCATGTGGTTGAAGGACTCGGCCATCGTCCGCAGCTCGACCGCCGCTCCGGGTTCGACCTCGAGCCGCGGGGTGAGGTCGCCGCCGTCGACCCGGGTCGCGGTGGCGGCGAAGCGGCGCAGCGGCGAGGCGGTCCGCGCCGCCAGCAGGTACCCGGCCAGCAGCGCCGCCAGCAGGGTCGCGCCGCCGACCAGGAGGAAGGTCTTTTCGACGTCGGACTGAGCGTCGGCGATCGGCGAGATCGAGGCGCGCTCGCCGGGCTCGGCCCGCGGCCCGCGGTCGCTCGGCTCGCCCGCCTCGTGGCGCTCGATCAGGTTCGACTCGTGCGACATCTCGACCCGCACCGCGACGAAGACGACGGCGAAGGCCAGCACCACGATCGCCCCGATCGAGAGCGCCAGGCGCCCGCGCAGGCCGAGTCGCGACCAGGCGCCCATCAGCCGCGCTCACGCAGCCGGTAGCCGACCGAGCGCACGGTCTCGATCGGGGCCGGCGAGCCGGGCCGGCTCAGCTTGCGCCGCAGGTAGCCGACGTAGACCTGGACGATGTTGGTGCCGGGGTCGTGCTCGTATCCCCAGACCGCGGTGAGGATCTCTTCGCGCCCGCAGACCCGGCTCGAGTGCCGCATCAGGTAGGCGAGCAGCTCCGCCTCGCGTTCGGGCAGGTGGACCGCCTCGCCCTCCCGGGTCGCCTCGCGGCTGAGCAGGTCGAGCCGGATCCCGGCCGCCTCCAGGCTCGTTTCCGAGGCCCCACCGACCTCGCGCAACCGCGCCCGGATCCGCGCCAGCAGCTCCTCGAAGGCGAACGGCTTGGTCACGTAATCGGTCGCTCCGAGGTCGAGCCCCTCGACCCGGTCGGCGACCTCGGCCTTCGCGGTCAGCAGGATCACCGGCAGCGCCGGCTTCGCCGCGCGGATCGTCGCCAGCACCTCGATCCCGTCGCGGCCGGGCAGCATGCGGTCGAGCACGACGAGGTCGGTGCCGGGGGAGAGGGCGAGCCGCTCGCCGGCGATGCCGTCGCCGGCCACGGTCACTCCGTAGCCCTCCGCCTCCAGCCCCCGCGCGAGGAAGTCCGCGATCCCCGCTTCGTCCTCGACGACCAGGATCTCCATCCGGGCGATGCTACGCGACCGACCCGGCGGCCGGGGCGCGAAAACTGACTGTCACTAAAGGTAAGAAATATCGAACCATAGGGTGACGGTGTCACTGTTCGGTGCACTCCTGCTGAATCCGAAACCCCACTGTTTCCTGATCCATGGCCGGTGGGTGTACAGTCAAATTCTCACCGAGTACTGCATGTAGCGTCAATCGTTTGGGATCAGTTGTGAATGACCTGACCGGGCCAGGCCCAACCAGTTCGACTTTTGAGCAGCTCCTCGAGGCGGCACCGGATGCGATGGTCGGGGTGGACGGTGAGGGCAGGGTCGTCTTCGTCAACAGTCAGACCGAGACGCTGTTCGGCTACGGCCGTGACGAAATCCTGGGCGAGGTGGTCGAGATGTTGATCCCGGAGCGGTTCCGCCCGACCCACCCGACGCATCGTCAGGGCTATTTCGCCGAGCCGCGGACGCGACCGATGGGGGCAGAGCTCGAGCTCTACGGCCGTCGCCGCGACGGCAGCGAGTTCCCCGCCGAGATCTCGCTCTCCTCGATCGAGGCCGACGGCGGCAGGCTGGCGACCGCGGCGATCCGCGACGTCAGCGAGCGCCGCGCCGCAGAGCGGCTCTATGCCCAGAGCGAGCGCGAGAAGGCGCTGCAGGAACAGCTCGCGCAGGCGCGGAGGCTGGAGAGCGTCGGCCAGCTCGCCGGCGGCATCGCCCACGACTTCAACAACATCCTCGGGGTCATCCTCAACTACGCCGAGTTCGTCGGCGACGAGCTCGAGCCCGACTCGCAGGCGCGCCAGACGTCGGCGAAATCAGCCGCGCCGCCGAGCGCGCCGCCGCGCTCACCCGCCAGCTGCTGATCTTCAGCCGCCGCGACGTCGTCAAGGCGGAGCTGCTCTACCTGCGCGACGTCGTCGCCGAGCTGGAGAACCTGCTTCGCCGCGCCCTCGGGGAGCGAGTCGAGCTGACGACTCACTTCAGCGACGACCGCGCCGCCGTCAGGGCCGACCCCGGCCAGATCGAGCAGGTGCTGGTCAACCTCGCGGTCAACGCCCGCGACGCGATGCCCGGCGGCGGCCGGCTGGTGATCGAGATCGACCGGGTCCGACTCGACGAGGAGTACACCGAGATGCATCCCGACACCGAGCCCGGCGACTACGTGCGCCTCAAGGTCAGCGACACCGGGGTGGGGATGGATCCCGAGACGATCCAGCGCGCCTTCGAGCCCTTCTTCACGACCAAGGGCAAAGGCGAGGGGACGGGCCTCGGACTCGCGACCGTCTACGGGATCGTCACCGGGGCAGGGGGGCGGATCGACATCTACTCCGAGCCGGGCATGGGAACGACCGTGAAGATCCACCTGCCGGCCAGCGCCGAGGCTCCCGGTGCCGGCCGCGAGTCGATCGCGGAGCGCCCGCCCGGGCGAGGGGAGACCGTGCTGGTCGTCGAGGACGAGCCCGACGTGCGCCGGATGGCCGAGCGCATCCTCACCAAGGGCGGCTACAGCGTGCTCAGCAGCGGCGGCGGCGAGGAGGCGCTGGAGATCTGCCGCCAGGGCGACCAGGAGATCGATCTGTTGCTGACCGACGTGATCATGCCGGGCATGCTCGGGACCGAGCTGGTCGAGAAGATCGAGGCGGTCCGGCCCGGCGTCGCCGTCGTCTTCATGTCCGGCTACAGCCACGAGGTGCTGGCCCCGGAGGCGCTGGCGGAGCAGGGCACCGCCGCCTTCATCGAGAAGCCGTTCAACGCCGGCGAGCTGCTGCGCACGATCCGTGGTCTGCTCGACGGTCCGGCGACGATCGCGGGTGATCGGTCTGGCGGCTGAGCCCGGCTCCGCCCGCGTCCTCGCCACCGACGACCGGCCCGAGATGCTGCGCCTGGTCGAACGCACGCTGGGCGAGCGCTACGCCTGCGAGTTCGCCGGCAGTGTCGCCGCCGCCCGCCGGTTGCTGAGCGGGGATCCCTTCGATCTCGCTCTCTGCGACATCCAGATGCCGGGGGAGTCGGGCCTCGTCCTGGTCGAGGAGATCGCCCGCGATCACCCCGAGATGGCGATCGTCCTGGTCACCGGGGTCGACGACTCCGCCGTTGCCAAACGCGCCTTCGAGCTAGGCGCCCACGGCTACCTGGTCAAGCCGTTCTGGCCCGGGCAGCTGCTGATCACGGCGATGAACGCGCTGCGCCAGCGCAAGCTGGAACTCGCCCAGCGGGCGCACAGCACAGCGCTCGAGGGTCACCTGCAGATGCTGATGGACAAGGCCCCGGTGCCGATCTACATCAAGGACACCGAGCGGCGCTACCTGGTGGCCAACCGGGCCGCCCACGAGGTGGTGGGCCTCGAACCCAACAACCTCGTCGGCCGCACGGACGGTGAGATCTCCTCGGCGGAGACCGAGCGGCTCGCCGCGGCCAGCGACGAGCGCGTCCTCGCCGGCGGCACCTACAAGCAGGAGGACCTGATGACGATCGGCCACGCCGAGCGCGTCTTCTTCACGGTCAAGTTCCCGTACGTCGGCGAGGACGGCGAGATCGCCGGCATCACCGGGATCGCGACCGAGATCACCGCCCAGAAGCAGGCCGAGGCGCTGCAGCTGGAACTGGCGGAGGCGCAGGAGCAGGCGATCGGTGAGCTCCGCCGCACGCGCCAGGAGACGGTCGAGCGCCTGGCGAAGGCGATCGAGATGCACGACGCCGAGACCGGCGAGCACGTCAACCGGATGGCGGCGGTGGCGGCCTTCCTCGGGGAGCGGCTCGGGCTCGACCGCGAGCGGGTGCTGCTGCTGCGGACGGCGGCGCCGATGCACGACGTCGGCAAGATCGCGACGCCGGACGGCATCCTCCGCAAGCGCGGCCCGCTCAGCGTCGAAGAACGGGCGGTGATGGAGCTGCACACCAGCGTCGGCCACCAGATCCTCGACGGTTCCGACAGCGAGCTGCTGCAGATGGCGGCATCGGTCGCCCTCACCCATCACGAGCGCTGGGACGGCGACGGCTACCCGCAGGGGCTTCGGGGCGAGGAGATCCCGATCGAGGGCCGGATCGTCGCCGTCGCCGACGTCTTCGACGCCCTGCTCAGCGACCGCTGCTACCGCTCGGCGATGCCGCTCGACGAGGCGCTGGCGATCATGCGCGAGGGCAGCGCCGCGACGACCCGCGGGTCGTCGCGGCGCTGCTGGACAATCTCGAGGAGGTGGTCTCGCTCCGTGGCTGACGCCGGTGCGTCGGGCGCGGCCGGAGCGGAGCGTCGTGGCAGCGGCGGCTGGGACAGCGTTCTCGAGACCGAGGCCTACGAGGTGACGCCGGGCGGCGAGTGGCGCTCGGAGCTGTGGCGGGTCGCGGTCACCCAGTTCAACCAGGCGGCCGACCTGCTCGACCTCACCGCCGACGCCCGCGCCCGGCTGCTGGAGCCGCGGCGCTCGATCGTCGCCAACTTCCCGATCCGCCGCGACGACGGCGAGATGCAGAGCTTCACCGGCTACCGCGTCCAGCACACCTTCGCGCTCGGCCCGACCAAGGGCGGGGTCCGCTACGCCCCGGGGGTCTCGCTCGGCGAGTGCGCGGCGCTGGCGCTCTGGATGAGCCTCAAGTGCGCGCTGCTGGAGCTGCCCTTCGGCGGCGCCAAGGGGGGCGTGCGCTGCGACCCCAACCGGCTCTCGGCGGCGGAGATGGAGAAGGTCACCCGTCGCTTCGCCAGCGAGCTGGTCCCGGTGATCGGCCCCGACCAGGACATCCCCGCGCCCGACATGGCGACCGGCGAGCGCGAGATGTCCTGGTTCATGGACACCTACTCCCAGCACGTCGGCCAGGCGACCCCGGGCGTCGTCACCGGCAAGCCGGTGGTGCTCGGCGGCACCGCCGGGCGCAAGGCCGCGACCGGCCTCGGGGCGACGATCTGCGCCGAGGCGATGATGGAGCGGCTGGGGCGGCGGGTCAGCGGCTCGCGGGTGGCGATCCAGGGCTTCGGCAACGTCGGCGCCGTGATCGCCAAGGAGCTCTACGACCGCGGCGCCACCGTCGTCGCCCTCTGCGACGTCACCGGCGGCATCGTCAGGGCGGAGGGGATCGACGTCGACTCGGCCCTCGCCTGGGTCGCCGAGAACCGTTTCCTGCGCGGCTTTCCGGGTGGCACCCGGACCAGCCGCGAGGAGATGCTCGAGACCACCTGCGACCTGCTGATCCCGGCCGCCCTGGAGTGCCAGATAACCGCCGAGAACGCGCCGCGGCTGGACTGCGGCGTGATCGTCGAGGCGGCCAACGGGCCGACCACGCCGGAGGCGGACGCGATCCTCGCCGCCCGCTGCATCCCGGTCGTCCCCGACCTGCTCGCCAACGCCGGCGGGGTCACCGTCAGCTACTTCGAGTGGGCCCAGGACCAGCAGCACTACGCCTGGGACGCGGAGGAGATCTCGGCCCGCCTGCGCGGGCACCTGGAGGCGGCGATGGACCGGATCGCCGAGGCCGGCGACCGCTACGACGTCGGCTGGCGGCAGGCGGCGCAGGCGGTCGCGATCGACCGCGTCGCCGAAGCGGCGCGGCTCCGCTCCATATATCCCTAGGCGTCATACCCTGGGTCGATGCAGCGGCGTCGAATCGCGTTCGGGCTGGCCGGTGAGACCCCGCCGACCTGGCTGGGCCTCCTCGCCACCGTGCTCGTGGTCGCGGCCGGGACCGGGCTCGTCTACCCGCTGAAGTCGGTGGCGCCGGCGGTCTCGCTGGGCGTCGTCTACATCCCCGGGGTGCTGCTGATCGCGACCGTCTGGGGCCTGCGGCTGGGCCTGCTGACCGCGCTGCTCAGCGCCGTCGCCTTCAACTGGTTCCACCTGCCGCCGGTCGGCGCCCTCGACGTCTCCGCCGACCACGACCTGGTCGCCCTGGCGGTCTTCGTGATCGTCGCCGTCGCCAGCGGGGCGCTGGCGGAGCTGGCGCGGGCCCGCGCCGCCGAGTCCGAGCGCCGCCGCGAAGAGGCCGACCGGGCCCTGGCCGAACTGGAGGAGCTGACCCGCGAGCGCGACCGCATGCAGGCCGAGGCGATCGAGGCCGGGGCGCTGCGCCGCAGCGACGAGCTCAAGACCTCGCTGCTGCGCTCGGTCTCCCACGACCTGCGCACGCCGCTTACCTCGATCATCGCCGCCGGCGCCGCGCTCGACTCGCCCAGTGTCAGCGCCGAGGAGCGCCATGAGCTGAGCGAGGCCGTGGTCGAGCAGGGGCAGCGGCTCTCGCGCCTGGTCGAGAACCTGCTCGACGTCTCGCGGCTGCAGACCGGGCACGCCGAGCCGCGGCGCGAGCCGGTCGAGCTGGTGGAGCTGCTCGCGGCGGCCCGGAGCTCGCTCGGCGCCCGCGGCGAGCCGGTGCGGCTGGCGCTCGACCCGGAGCTGCCCGCGCTCAGCGCCGACCCGACCCAGCTCGAGCGCGCCTTCGCCAACCTGCTCGAGAACGCCGTCGTCCACGGCGGCGGTCAGCCGGTCCAGGTGCGCGCCCGCCTGGTCGGGTCCCGGGTCGTGGTCCGCGTCGTCGACCAGGGGCCGGGGATCCCGGAGGCCGAGCGCAGGCGCGTCTTCGAGCCGTTCTTCCGGGCTGGGTCCCAGGCGGGGAGCGGAGCCGCGCCGGCGGCTGCGGGCTCCGGCTCGGGCCTCGGGCTGGCGATCGCCAAGGGCTTCGTCGAGGCCAACGGCGGCGAGATCGAGGTCGAGTCGCTGCCCGGCCAGGGCAGCAGCTTCGTGGTCAGCTTCGCGGCGCCGGCGGGCGGGGGAGAGGCGTGAGCGAGCTCCCCCGCATCCTCGTCTGCGACGACGAGCCGCAGATCCTGCGGGCGCTGAAGGTGATCCTGCGCGACGCCGGCTACGAGGCGGTGCCGGCGAGCACGGGGGAGGAGGCGCTCGACCGCGCCGCCGTGAGGCCGCCGGAGGCGGCGATCCTCGACCTGATGCTGCCCGACATCGACGGGGTCGAGCTGACCCGGCGCCTGCGCGAGTGGAGCCAGATGCCGATCCTCGTCCTCTCCGCCGTCGGCGAGGAGGACCGCAAGGTCGAGGCGCTGGCGGCCGGGGCCGACGACTACGTGACCAAGCCATTCGGCCCGCGCGAGCTGGTCGCCCGCCTGGCGGCGCTCCTGCGGCGGGCGGCGCCGGAGGGGGCCGAGCCGCTGATCGTCGCCGACGGGCTGGAGATCGACCTCGCCGCCCGCGCCGTCCGCCGCGACGGCGAGCCGGTCCACCTCACCCCGACCGAGTTCGGTCTGCTGCGCGAGCTCGCCCGCAACCGCGGCAAGCTGATGACCCACCGCGCCCTCCTGGTCGCGGTCTGGGGGGTCGAGTACGAAGACGACTTCCAGGTCCTGCGCGCCCACATCGCCAACCTCCGCCGCAAGATCGAGCCGCCCGACGGGCCGCGCTACGTGCTCACCGACCCCGGCGTCGGCTACCGCTTCGCCGCCTGACCGGCGTCCCATACGTACTTCTCACCGTATAGCGGTAGAAAGTGCATGCAGAGCGTCTTCACAGGATCTGTATAGGCGCGGGCCGAACTTCATGCGGCCTTGACGGGGGCGGGCGCATGATCGATCCGTGCTCCTCTTCGCGGACATCTTTCCCGGCGGCGGCGGTCCGCTCGCCGACCTTCTCGCGGTAGCGATCGCGCTCGTCCTCTTCGCCCTCCTCTACTGGGCGATCGACCTGATCGAGCGGATATGAGCGCGCCGCTCGCCACCCTCACCGCCGCCGATGTCATCGGCCTGCTGGTCGCCGCCGCGGTCTGCGCCTTCCTCGTCTACGCCCTGCTGCGGGGGGAGAACCTCTGATGGCTCAGGGCTGGCTGCAGATCGCCGTCTTCCTCGTCGTCCTGCTGGCGTTGGTGCGGCCGGTCGGCGCCTACATGGCCCGCGTCTTCACCGACCAGCGCGTGTTCCTGAGCCCGGTCGTCGGGCCAATCGAGCGCCTCGCCTACAGGGTGTTGCGTGTGCGGCCCGGCGACGAGGGCCAGGACTGGAAGGCCTACGCCCGCAGCGTCATCGTCTTCTCGCTGCTCTCCTGGCTGGCGCTGTACCTGATCCTCCGCACCCAGGGGATCCAGCCGCTCAACCCCGAAGGCTTCCACTCCGGCCCCTGGGACCTCAGCTTCAACACCGCCTCCTCCTTCGTCACCAACACCAACTGGCAGTACTACGGCGGCGAAACGACGCTCACCTACTTCGCCCAGATGGCTGGGCTGGCGGTGCAGAACTTCGTCTCCGCCGCGGTCGGGATCGCCGTCGTCGTCGCCCTGATCCGCGGCATCGCCGCCCGCAGCGGTCGCGAGCTCGGCAACTTCTGGCAGGACCTGGTCCGGATCCTGCTCTATGTCCTCGTCCCGGTCGCGGTCGTCGGCGCTCTCTTCCTCGTCTCCCAGGGGGTGATCCAGAACCTCCACGGGGCCACCCTGGTCCACACGCTCAGCGGCGGCACCCAGACGCTCGCCCAGGGCCCGGTCGCCTCGCAGGAGGCGATCAAGGAGCTGGGGACCAACGGCGGCGGCTTCTTCAACGTCAACTCGTCCTTCCCCTTCGAGAACTCGACCGGGCTGACCAACTTCGTCGAGATGCTGCTGATCCTGGTCATCCCGGCCGGCCTCACCTACACCTACGGCCGCATGGTCGGCAGCCAGCGCCAGGGCTGGGCGATCTTCGCGGCGATGCTGGCGCTGTTCGCCGTCGCCGTCGCCGTTGTCTACACGGCCGAGCAGCACGGCACCGTCGCCCAGCACGCCGCCGGCCTCCACACTCACGCCTTCGACGGCTCCACCGGCGGCAACATGGAGGGCAAGGAGCAGCGCTTCGGCATCGCTGGCTCCTCGCTCTGGACGGCGGTCACCACCGTCACCTCCTGCGGCGCCGTCAACGCCGCCTTCGAGTCGCTGACCGGGCTCGGCCAGGCGGTCCCGTTCGCCAACCTCAGCCTCAGCGAGGTCGTCTTCGGCGGTGTCGGCACCGGCCTCTACTCGATGCTGCTCTACGTCCTGCTGGCGGTCTTCATCGGCGGCCTGATGGTCGGGCGCACCCCCGAGTACCTGGGCAAGAAGATCGGCGCCCGCGAGATCAAGCTGGTCTCGCTCGGGGTGCTGGTGACGCCGCTGGCGGTGCTGCTCTCCTCCGGCCTCGCCTCGGCGACCGAGCTGGGCAAGCGCTCGCTCTACGCCGGCGTCAACCCGCAGGGCTTCTCGGAGACCCTCTACGCCTACCTCTCCCAGGCCAACAACAACGGCTCCGCCCTGGCCGGCTACACCGGCTTCGTCCAGCCCAACGCGCCGGGCAACGCCGGCGCCTACGGGATCAGCTTCGCCGACCTGCTCGGCGGCGTGGTGATGGTCGGCGCCCGCTTCCTGCCGATCCTCTTCGTCCTCGCCGTCGCCGGGTCCCTGGCGACGAAGAAGGTCTCGCCCGCCGGCCTGGGGACGATGCGGACCGACAATCCAACCTTCGTCTTCCTCCTGGTCGGGATCGTGATCCTGGTCGGCGCCCTCACCTTCTTCCCCGCGATCCTGCTCGGGCCGGTCGTCCAGAGCCTCAGCACGAGGTTGTTCTGATGCGCAAGGACCTGACCACCGGGCTGATCGCGATCGTCCTGATGACCGTCACCCTCGGCCTGCTCTACCCGCTGGCGATCACCGGCATCTCCCAGGTCGTCTTCCCCGGCGAGGCGAACGGCTCGCTGGTCAAGGTCGACGGCCGGGTCGTCGGCTCGAGCCTGATCGGCCAGGAATTCAAGGGCGGGGCCTACTTCCGCTCGCGCCCCTCGGCGACCGAATACAGCGGCAACGTCACCTTCTTCGGCAACGCCGGGCCCAACAGCGCCGAAGCGCGGGAAGAAGTGCGCGAATACATGAAGGAATACCTCCACCGGGAGAAGCCCTTCGACGGGTCGCTGACGAGCGCGGGCATCCCGGTCGACGCCGTCACCCAGTCGGCCTCCGGGGTCGACCCGCAGATCTCGGTGGCCAACGCGCGGATCCAGGCCCACCGCGTCGCCGCCGTCCGCAAGCTGCCCCTCAGCCAGGTCGAAGACCTGGTCTCCGCCCACACCGACGGCCGCTCGCTCGGCCTGCTCGGCGAGCCCGGGGTCAACGTCCTCGAGCTCAACCTCGCCCTCGACGCAGCGGCGCCGCTGCCGCCGCGGCACAACCCCGGAGCTGAACGGTGACCACCGAGACCCAGGCCCGCTCGCTGTTCGAGCCCGAGATCCTCCGGCCCGCCCTCTGGGAGTCGGTGCGCAAGCTCGATCCCCGGGTCCAGGTCCGCAACCCGGTCATGTTCGTGGTCGAGATCGGCGCCGTCATCACCACCGCCGCCGCCCTGATCCAACTCGGCGGCGGCGGCTCGCTCGGCGGCGGCCACGAGCCCACCTGGTTCACCGTCAGCGTCACCGTCTGGCTCTGGCTCACGGTCGTCTTCGCCAACCTCGCCGAGGCGCTGGCCGAGGGCCGCGGCCGTGCCCAGGCGGCGAGCCTGCGGGCGATGCGCACCGAGGCGACCGCGAAGATGCGCGACGGTGGCGAGAAGTCCGCCGCCGAGCTGGTCCGCGGCGACGTCGTCGTGGTCGAGGCGGGGGAGGGGATCCCCGGCGACGGCACCGTGATCGAGGGGATCGCCTCGGTCGACGAGTCCGCGATCACCGGCGAGTCGGCACCGGTGATCCGCGAGGCCGGCGGCGACCGCAGCGCCGTCACCGGCGGCACCAAGGTGCTCTCGGACCGGATCGTCGTCGAGATCACCCAGGAGCCCGGCAAGTCGTTTCTCGATCGCATGATCGCCCTGGTCGAGGGCGCCTCCCGTCGCAAGACTCCGAACGAGATCGCGCTCGGGATCCTGCTCTCGGCCCTGACCCTGATCTTCGTCATCGTCGTCGTCAGCCTGCGCCCCTTCGCGCTCTTCGCCGGCACCGAACTCTCGGAGACGACGCTGATCGCGCTCTTGATCGCGCTGATCCCGACCACGATCGGGGCGCTGCTCTCGGCGATCGGGATCGCCGGCATGGACCGCCTGGTGCGCCGCAACGTCCTCGCCCTCTCCGGGCGCGCGGTCGAGGCCTCCGGCGACTGCGACGTGCTCCTGCTCGACAAGACCGGGACGATCACCCTCGGCAACCGCGAGGCGACCGAGTTCGTGCCGATGCCGGGCGTCAGCGAGGCCGAGCTGGCCGAGGCGGCGCAGATGTCCTCGCTCGCCGACGAGACCCCGGAGGGGCGCTCGATCGTCGTCCTCGCCAAGGGCTTCGGCGTCCGCGAGCACGACTTCGCCGTCCACGAGCCGACCTTCGTCCCCTTCACCGCCCAGACCCGGATGAGCGGCGTCGACTTCAACGGCACCCGGCTGCGCAAGGGTGCCGGCGACGCGATCGAACAGTGGGTGACCGAGGAGGGCGGCCGCGCCCCGGCCGAGCTGGCGGCCGAGCTCGACCGCATCGGCCGCGAGGGCGGCACCCCGCTGGCGGTCGCCCGCGACGAGCGCGTGCTCGGCGTGATCTACCTCAAGGACGTGGTCAAGGAGGGGATGCGGGCCCGCTTCGACCAGCTGCGGGCGATGGGGATCCGCACGATCATGGTCACCGGCGACAACAAGCTGACCGCGGCGAAGATCGCCGAGGAGGCCGGGGTCGACGACTTCCTCGCCGAAGCGACCCCGGAGCGCAAGCTGGAGCTGATCAAGGAGCAGCAGGCCGACGGCCGCCTGATCGCGATGACCGGGGACGGCACCAACGACGCACCTGCGCTGGCCCAGGCGGACGTCGGCGTCGCCATGAACACCGGCACCCAGGCCGCCCGCGAGGCGGGCAACATGGTCGACCTCGACTCCAACCCCACCAAGCTGATCGAGATCGTCGAGGTCGGCAAGCAGCTGCTGATCACCCGCGGCGCCCTCACCACCTTCTCGATCGCCAACGACGTCGCCAAGTACTTCGCGATCCTGCCGGCGATGTTCGCCGCCACCTACGCGCTCGGCTCCGGCAGCGGCCCGCTCGACGCGCTCAACGTGATGAACCTGGGGACGCCGGAATCGGCGATCCTCAGTGCGGTGATCTTCAACGCCCTGATCATCCCGTTGCTGATCCCGCTTTCCCTGCGCGGCGTCCGCTACCGGCCGATCGGCGCCACCGCGCTGCTGCGCCGCAACATGTTGATCTACGGCCTCGGCGGCCTCGTCGTCCCCTTCGTCGGGATCAAGGCGATCGACCTCGTCGTCCACAACCTGCTGGGAGCCTGAGGGAGCGCCGTGGATCGCGGCCGCTACAAGATCTTCCTGGGGATGGCGGCGGGGGTGGGGAAGACCTACCGGATGCTGCAGGAGGGCCGGGCCGAGGCGGCCGCCGGGCGCGACGTCGTCGTCGGTTACCTGGAGCCGCACGACCGCGAGGAGACGACCGCGCAGGCGCATGGGCTGGAGCTGCTGCCGCGGCGCCGGGTCCCGGTCCGCGACCTCGCGGTCGAGGAGATGGACCTGCCGGCGCTGATCGCGCGCGCCCCGGAGCTGGCCCTGATCGACGAGCTCGCCCACACCAACGCTCCGGGCCTGGTCCACGCCAAGCGCTACGAGGACATCGCCGACGTGCTCACCGCCGGGATCGACGTCTTCTCCACCGTCAACGTCCAGCACCTGGAGTCGCTCAACGACCAGGTCGCCGAGCTGACCGGGGTACGGGTGCGGGAGACGGTGCCGGACTCGGTCCTGGGGGAGGCGGACGAGGTCGTCCTCATCGACCTCACCCCGGAGGCGCTGATCGCCCGCCTGCGGGCGGGGAAGATCTACCCCGGCGAGAACATCCAGGCCGCGCTGGACAACTTCTTCAAGATCGAGAACCTGGCGGCGCTGCGCGAGGTCAGCCTGCGCCAGGTGGCCGAGGACGTCGAGTCCAAGCGCCTCTCGGTCAGCACCGGCGAGCCGCTCGGCAGCCGCCACGAAGAGCGGCTGGCGGCCGAGGCCTCGCGCGCGGTCGGCGAGCGCCTGCTCGCCCTGGTCCGTCCCCAGCCCAGCTCCCAGCGCCTGGTCCGCCGCGCCTGGCGCTCGGCCCAGCGGCTCGGCACCGACCTCGACCTGCTCTGGGTGAAGCCGCCGGGGAAGCCGATCGAGGGCGAGCAGGAGCGCCAGGTGACGGCGCTGCGCCAGCTCGCCTCGGTGCTGGGGGCGACGCTGCTGATCGAGGAGCACGACGACCTCGTCGCCGCCGTGGCCAGGGTCGTCCGCGAGCGCGGCTCCACCTACATCATGGTCGGCGAGGCCGAGCCGCCGCGCGGCCTCGCGCGCCTGCGCGAGCCGCTGCCGCAGCGGCTGATGCGGGCGACCCCGCCTGGGGTCGACGTGCGGATCGTTGCCCACCGCGGCGGCAAGGAGTGCACGGAGTGATCGAGCACGTCCTCGTCGGCGTGGCGCTGCTGGCCGGGCTCGGCGGCGGCTACCTGATCGCCCGCTCGCGCCTGCGCGGCCGCCGCTCCGAGCGTCCCGAGGCCGTCCACCAGATCCTCCTCCCCTTCACCGGCACCGAGGTCTCGCGCCGCGCCCTCGACGCGGCCCTGCGCCTGGCCGCCGCCGAGGGCGCGACCCTGATGCCCGCCTACCTCGCGGCCGTCCCCAAGTCGCTGCCCCTCGAGTGCCCGATCCCCAACGAGGCGAGCCGGGCGATGCCGATGCTGGAGGCGATCGAACAGCGCGCCCGCGCCCAGGGCGTCCCCGTCGACGCCCGCATCGAGCGCGGCCGCTCCTACCGCCACGCCCTCGAGCGCCTGCTCGCCCACGAGTCCTTCGACCGCGTCGTCGCGCCCGCCAGTGCCAACGGCGCCACCGGCATCTCCGGCGACGACCTCGTCTGGCTGCTGCGCAAGGCCCCGGCCGAGGTCCTGATCCTGCGGCCCGGGCCCGAGGACCGGCGGGTGGTGAGGCCGGAGACCCTCCCTAGACCCGACGGAAGAGGTAGACGACGAGCAGGATCAGGATGATGACTACGAGGATTCCGACAATGGTCATGTGAGCTCCTTTTGTGGTTTTGCATGTCGGAGAAGAGAGTTCGACCGATCACCCGACGCGTGCCCTGGAGCTCGAAGAGCCGTGCAAGCGCAAACATCGATCTCTCAACCCGATTGACTTTCCTACCCATTTGCCGAGGGCCAAACCCTCAGCCAGGTGCACAACGGCTGCGGCACCCATTCGTCAGGCCCGATCGCCGGCGTCCGCTGACGGACCGTCGTCTCAGGCGCCGTCGAGCAGGCCTTCGTACTGGAGGGCGAGGCTCGACCGCAGCGGAGCGGTCCTGCCGGTGAGGGTCATCCCGGCGCGCTCGTAGAGCCCGCGAGCGGCGCTGTTCTCCCGGGCCGTCCAGACCCCGACCCGCCGGCAGCCGATCGAGCGACCGACGTCGAGGACGTGAAGGACCAGCGGAAGCCCGACTCCCGTCCGCTGCGCGTCGGGATGCACGAAGACCATCGAGATGTGCAGCAGCGACGGATCGGGTTCACCCGCGCCGTCGTCGAACCTCCCCGGCTCGGCCAGCGCCATGCCCACGATGCCCGGTCGCGCCGCGACGAAGGTCAGCGCGTCCGGTGCCGAAAGCTTCGCGTGGACGCGAGCAGTGCGCTCCGGTCCGTGCGGCGCGCCGCGGGCGATGTTCGCCTCGCGCCACACGCTCACCACAGCATCGGCCTCGTCGGGACGCATGCTCCGCACGTTCACCCGGCGGATCGTATTCCCGGCGGTTCAGGCATCCCCCTGCAGCCCGCCGATCCACCCGCTGGAGCTCGGCTGGCGGAATTCCGCATCTACCTGAAGTGTTTGGGACAGCGGTCCAGCGTGGATCTAGATGTTCCGGACTCGCCGACCCATCGAGGGGTCGAGCGGATACCCCGTTGAATCCCAGAACGATCCCGCCATTTCGTCGTGTGCGACCAGGGCGGTGACGCGCTCGGCGCCGCAGTCGCGGAGGTGCTCCTCACCCGCCCGCACCAGCGCGGTAGCTATGCCGGCCCTGCGATGGCTGCCCTTGACTGCCAGGCGATACATGTTCCCTCGCCATCCGTCCCAGGCGGCGATCAGGGCACCCACGATCGCGCCGTTCTCTTCGGCTACCAGCAAAGCTGCCGGAGAATCCAAGAGCAAGCCCTCCAGATCCTCGATGCGATCCGGGATGCTGGCGTGCTCGCTGCGCTCCTCATCCCAGAGCGCCAACACCTTCGGTAGATCGCGTGCCTCGCATCGGCGTATGTCGACTCCCGCGCCCGTCAAGACGGCAGCATAGCCGCGCAATCGGGAGCCGCCGGACGTCGGAGTTCATAGGGGCACGCGACGATCGAAGGGACCTTTCCCGCTGCGGGCACCTGATGCCCGGCACCCGCAACCAGGCCCGCGAGCTAGTTGACGCCTATATGACGTCGGCGCTGCCTGCGTAGGCGATTTTGCTGCTGGTCGCCCCGTTACCATTTTCGTTAGTGACGACCCGACAGAAAGCCCATGCCTTGTTAGATCACCTGCCAGAGGAGCGGGTTGACGCGGCATTGGCTGCGCTTGAGGCGGTCGAGGGCCGCGACACCTCTGTCGAGGCGATTCTTGCTCGGCACGGCGAGAAGCGACTTGACTCCGAGGAGTTCGAGCGCCAGTTTGGGTCGTTGCCGACTGACGACGAGGGCTGACCGTGGCCGAAGCCCGGCCCGAGCCGGTCTTTCCGGTTGGCTTTGACGATGACGCCCTGACCGAGGATCTCGACCGCCTGCCGGCGAGCGCCGAGGTTGCGCTGCGGTCGTTCCGCAAGGAGGTTCGTCGCGGCGGTGGCGTCCCACGATCGAGACTGATGGCATGCCAGGCCGAAGGCCGAGACGGAACCCGGCTCGGCGGCTGCGTAAAGACTTACATCCCGTGGCCGGACGGGCGCTTTGGCGCGGTCTTCGCCGCTGTGACCCATCCCGACCGCCCGATGGCACTTCGGGTCATTGCCTTCGGTATCCGCCATCACCCGCGCGGATCAACCGCCCTGACCGTCTACGAAGTCGCTGATCGACGGCTTCGGCAACACGATTCCTAGAAATCAGCGACGTCGCTTCGCCCGGTCGCGGCGAGCGCTAAGAACCTATGCCTCCGGCCCATACGTCCCCGACATTGATGGTCCCGCCGGTGACTTGCCGAATCTGACCAAGCCTCACTCCGGTTGCCCCGGTTACGGCGTTAAGTGCCAGGCTTTCCGGCTCGCGGGTCACGAGTAGCCCCGATAGCGCTGCGTGGGTCCTGTCGTCGAGTCGGTCTTTTAGTGCTGTATCCGCAAAAGTGCCGAGCGCGTTTGCGATCTCGATCAAGACCTCGCCGCAGGGCCACTCCTTGTCTTCGCTGTCTTGATCACCGACGCCATCGATTCGATCGTAGGTCAGGTGCATAACCTCTCGACCGAAGCGCTTGCGGCAACGGATTTCCTTTAGCGCCCGCTGCGGGAGGCTGTCCCGCACGGCCTCCCAGGTGCCAGGGGCGCAGAAATCTGAGGCGAACGCGTCACGGGGTAGATCCTTTCTCCGATCGCGCCAGAGAAAGTCGTTCAGACAGCGAACGTGAACGGCAAATGACTCAAGTAGGGCGTTTTCGATGCGCCCATCCATCGTCTTGCCAAGCTCAACCGTCGAGTAGACGAGCGTGTCCACCTCGTACATGAGGTGCTCGGATGACCAGGCACGCAGCTGATCCGGGGTCATCTCCTCTGGTGGCCCATCCACAGCTCGACCTTAGCGGCCTGGTGGCCGCTGGCATCTAGGATGGCGGCGGTGGAGGAGGTGCGGACGATGATCCTGGGCGGTCCGGAGAATGATGCCCGCGTCGGCGCGGTCGAAGAGGTCATGGCGCGCAACGGGTTTGAAGGCCCCTGTTTCGCGGATCTCCACAACCAGGGGGGCGGCTTGTGGTTTTTGCTTATCGGGGTTGCCCCGGCCATGTTCCTGAAGTCGCTAGCCGAAGCGGCGGGGAGGACGCGTGGAAGGGAATCAAGGCGCTCTACAACGAACTTCGCGAAGCGCTCGGCGAGGAAGAGAGCAGCCACGGCCAACTCTATGTTCGGGAGGGTGGTGAGACGAAAGCCGAATGGGAGGCGTCCGGTCGACAAGCACTTTTACCCGGTCTGCCGCCACCGGGGGTGCATCCTCCTCAGATCGTAATTGATTCGACTCTGCCCGACGAAGCGTTGGAAGCTCTGTTCGAGATCGACTTCAACTCGAAGGTCATTCGTTTAATTGGGACAAGGGTCGACGGGAATGGGTGCCGAAGGATCGCTGGTAACGGTCTGACTGGCGCACCGACCGGTCGTTCGTTTTTGGCATCTGAAGCGGACTGCCGCACGGCGAAGGTGCCCGATCTGACCTACTTGAGCACCATCTTTGCCGGGGCGGGCACCTCTATTGGTCGCCCGATGCAGTGGGCGGAGACCTTGCTTGCGATTCCATAGGAGAGGTTAAGTAGGAGCTTGGCAATGGACTCGCAGTAGTCGGCGTCCACAACTAGTTTCGTGCCTTCGGCGAGCTGCGAGTTGGGAACGGCGTTTAAGTAGCGAGCGTCGATCTTGCCCCCACGGTGTACAAACAGATGCCGCTTCTCAGAGGCGTCAACGAGCGCATCGATCCCATCGTCGCTCAATATTTCAATGCCAAAGCGCTCCTCGAATCTCACAAGCTGAGTCCTAAGGGGCATGCGCCAGTCCTGAATATCGCGGTGAATGAGGTCCTCTCTCAGCTGATCGAGAGAGCTAGCCCCGAGAACCGCCTCGTAGGTGATCTGCTTTCCGGATCGCAAGAACTCCGGGCGCGCCCTGTAGACGCATGCCAAGAGGTCCGAGATGAATGCGTCGTATCTCGCGAACAGGGTTACTAGGCACATTTCCGCCAGCATGGCTGGGAAGTGCTGACTGGAGTTGACGTGCATGTCTTCAGTGACCTCTAGGACAAACTCCGCTTGGTCTCTCTCTAGCTTCACCTCGACTAGATCGTGCTCCGGCGTCCCATCGGTGCGAGCTGGCGCGGGCTCATCACGTAGGGCCGCACCGACAGCGGCAACGACGTTGGCACTCAGTGCTGCGGACTTGTCGAAGGCAGTATCTGCTTCGCTGCGGAGTTGCTGCATCTGCCAGACGGCCACTTCGAGACGGGCATAGATTTCGCCAATTTTGTGCGGTGCAAGCTCTTGCCAGCCCTCCATGGAGCTCTGTTCAGTCACGGGCGGCGGGTTCCTGGACCACTCATCTGTGCGTCTGTCGCCGGGGCTTTCGCCGCATCCCCGGTTTCCGTCTCCTTGTCGTCGGCAAAGAGCTGGATCGCGGCAACAAACATCAAGAGGGCGCCGGCACCAGGGAGCAATGAGAACCAGTCGAAGCCGTCGGAACTGAGGCTGTAGGCCAAGAAGGCCAGAGGAAACCCGATGAATAGCGACAGTGCGATCGACCCCCACGGTCTCTTGTGTGGAGGCTCGTGCCCAGAATACCTCGCTACCTCAAGCGTGATGTAAGAGACGAGGAAGTCGGATGCCGCACTCTCGGCCCCAAACTCTGGGGATTCTCGTATCTGCCCAAGTAAGTCAAGGTCCTGTCGAATGTTCGCTCGACCTCGTGCTCGCCCGACGTGTCCGAAGCGACCAAGGATCGCAGCGAATAGCTCCGATATTGCATTGACGATTGCTTCCACGGTCGAAGGAGTTTGATGTGGAGCCCGGCGGAATGTAGAAGATGCACATGCCAGACCGGTGCTGCACGGGCGCCTGGCAGACCCAGCAACGCCACCGATCTGGTCTCCGCGCTAGCTGCTGATCTCCTCGAATATTTAAGACCACGGAGGTCTCGCTAGCCTCGGCTCGTGACCCGATTAGATCCAGCCCAGGTAGCCGCTGAACTGCTCGTGGCCCATCGCCCAGCAATCTCGAAGGGGCTTGGCGGCGAGGTCGACCACTGCGTTCTGTTCACCCGTATCGCCGTGGATGTGTGTCGTCATCGGGGTGTTCGAGCGAAGGCGCTTCCTGTGTCGGTTGAAATCACGGCCGACGCTGATTCCGAAGATCCCGTTTTCTTGGGCTTCGAGGGGCGGATTCCAGATGACGCGCCGGAGGACTTCTGGGATGGGCATCTTGTCGCCATTCTGGATGGTCGCCTTTTGGTTGACCTCTCGATTGATTCCATCTCGCGACCGGAGTTAGGCGTCGAGCCAGAGCCGTTTGTGACCGAGGTGTCACAAGAGTTTGTCTCCGGCGGCGTGGTCGATCTGATGGTGCGAGGTGGTCGGGCTCGCTATCAGGCTCATCCCGAGCGGAGGGACTACCGCGGCTTGCCGGCGTGGGAGTCAGGGCCACGGGACAAGATCGCCGAGCTGGCGGATGCTCTGCTTTGGCCTTCGGAGGCGGTTCTATAGGAGCGCGATGCTAGGGATCGCTGTCGCTGGTCCGTGTGACTGGCGCACCGACTGGCGCACCACGGGTCTAGGTCTCCTGCGCAAAAGACCTGCAAAAACAGAAAAACCCCCGACTTGCGGGGGCTTTCCGATGCGGCTGAATGGAGTCGAACCATCACGGGTGTTTCCACCCACAAGGCCCTCAACCTTGCGCGTCTACCAGTTCCGCCACAGCCGCTCGAGGGCGGCGGATTCTAGATGTTCGGGGGCTGGGGGAGGGCGGAGGGTTGCGGGCATCCGGAGTGGGCGGTAGCCTGCGAACAAGTGTTCGGACGTGCTCTTGTCGGCAAAATGGGAGAAACTAGGGACTGATGATGGTTGATCTTGACCTGACCAAACGGCAGAAGGAGATCTTCGACTTCATCCGCAAATACGCGGCGAAGACGGGGTACCCGCCGACCGTGCGGGAGATCGGCAAAGCCGTCGGCCTGCACTCGTCCTCGACGGTGCACGCGCACCTGGCGAACCTGGAGAAGATCGGGCTGCTCAAACGCGATCCTTCGAAACCGCGGGCGATCGAGCTGCTCTACGAGAAGGCGAAGCGGACGATCCGGCCCGGCAGCGGCCTGCCGCTGGTCGGTCAGGTGGCCGCCGGTGAGCCGATCCTGGCCGAGGAGAACATCGAGGAGTACATCGAGATCCCCGACGTGATCGGCGGCGAGGAGGGCGACTACATCCTCCAGATCCGCGGCGAAAGCATGAAGAACGCCGGCATCCTCGACGGCGACTACGTGATCGTGCGGCCGAGCGACATCGCCCGCGACAGCGAAATAGTCGTCGCCCTGATCGGCGAGGACGCGACCGTGAAGCGCTACTTCCTCGAAAAGGACCATGTGCGGCTGCAGCCCGAGAACGAGGAAATGGACCCGATCCTCACCACCGAGGCGACGGTCATCGGCCGCGTCATCGGCGTCTTCCGCAGCGTCTGAGCTCAGGCGCTGCGCCCGCCGGTCTTTACTTGGGCCAGCGGCCCGATTCGATCAGCCGTTTGTAGCGCCGCTGCCTGCGGCGCGCGTCCCACATCACCATCGGCAGCAGCCGCAAGCCCAGCCGGGGGAAGAGGTCGAAGGTCCGCAGCAGCGGGCCGCGCCAGCGGGGGAGGATGAGGACCGGGCGCGGGCGCTCGGTCAGCTTGCCAACCGCGCTCGCGACCTCGGCCGGCGTCAGCAGCTGGCCGGAGAAGGAGCCGGCGGCATCGGGGTCGTCGAGCTTGTCCTCCAGCATCGGGGTCCAGATCCCGTCGGGGCAGACGGCGGAGAGGTCGATGTCCCTCTGGCCCGCCCGGCGCAGGTCGAACAGGGTGCCGAGGGTGAAGGCCATCGCCGCGTGCTTGCTCGCCGAGTAGGCGACCTCGCCGGGCGCGGCGACGATGCCGGCGAGCGAGATCACGTTGATCACGTGCCCGCGCCCGGCCGGGACCATCCGCTCCAGCGCCGCGACGGTGCCGTTCATCGTCCCGGCGGTGTTGATCGCCAGCATCGCCCCGCGCGTCGCCTCGTCCTGCTCCCAGGAGAGCCCGGTGGCGAGGATGCCGGCGTTGTTGACCCAGAGGTCGAGCGAGCCGGCCTCGGCGACGACGGCTCCGGCCAGCTCCCGGCAGGCCGCCTCGTCGCGGACGTCGAGGGTCGCGGCGGTGGCGGTCCCAGTCGCCCGATTGTCGCCGTCGCCAATCTCAGCCGCGGTCCGCGCCGCCGCCTCGGCGTCGATGTCGGTCGCCCAGACCGCGAAGCCGCGCCCGGCGAGCTCGATCGCGATCGCCCGCCCCAGTCCCCCGCCAGCCCCGGTGACGACCGCCGTCCGCATGCTCGCCACCATATCCCGCCTCCGCTTGGCCGATCGCGGGCCGCTGGCTACCATCGAAGAGCGGGCCGAGCGGACCGCGGGGGGAGAGAAAACCCCTCGAGGAAAGTCCGGACACCACAGGGCAGGGCGGTGGATAACGTCCACCCGGGGAAACCCGCGGGAAAGTGCCACAGAAATACACAGCCGATGGCGCGGCCACACGTGAGTCGCGTACAGGCAACGGTGAAATGGTGCGGTAAGAGCGCACCGGCGTCGCGGTGACGCGGCGGCCAGGCAAACCCCGCCCGGTGCAAGGCCAAGCAGGACCGTCGACCCGGCTCGGCGAGGTCCAGGTAGGCCGCATAGATAGATGGCCGCTCGAGACAGGATCCGGCTTACAGGCCCGCTAAAGGAAAGGCTCCCGAGAGGGGGCCTTTCCCATTCCAGAGCCCAACCCCGACCTATGCACGTTTTTCTGTCTTAGCCTTTGCTAATCTGCCGCCAACTTCCGCTGAATCTCCGCCTACATACCGCGGGGAGCGGGGGACCCAATTAGTGGGGGCGAATCGCCGGCATCAGCCGCGTAGCGCAGCTCTTTCAGCGCGAGCCCGACAGCTAACCCCGTAAGCGCCCGAAAGAGTATGCAGACAGGTAGAGACCGCCTTGCGCGGATAGACGATCTTCGACGTGCGCCCAAGGCCGAGCGCGCACCCCGGCGCCTGCGCTGGGCCGCCTCGCTTGCCGCGCTCGCGATCCTCGCCTGCGCCGCCGTTCCCGCCGCCCAGGCCTCTCCCGGCGGGGCCTCGCCGGTCGCCAGCTCTCCCGCGGCCGGCCAGGAACTCGCCTTCAGCCCCTTCAAGAGCGCCGAAGCCAGCTGGTATGGCCCCGGCCTCTACGGCAACAGGACCGCCTGCGGGCAGACCCTGCGGGCGACCACGATCGGCGTTGCCCACCGCAACCTGCCCTGCGGCACCATGGTGAAGTTCGTCTACCACGGCCACGCGGTCCTCGCCCCGGTGATCGACCGCGGTCCCTACGTCAAAGGCCGCGCCTGGGATCTGACCGCCGCCGCCAGCGAAGCGCTCGAGTTCGAAGGGGTCGGCATGGTCCGCTACGCGATCGCCGTCACCTACGCTCGCCCCACCGGCTGACGCGCCCCTCTCGCTGACCCGTCTCCGGCCGCTCCGAAGGTTAGGCTGGCGTGTTCAGGCAGTGTCAGATAGCGAGAGGAGCAGCGCAATGTCGAGGTTTTCGCCCGGAGTTTTCGCCGCCAAGCCACGCCGTGGGGGTCGTCGCCCGGCGCTCGGTCTGGCGACGCTGGTCTGCTCCCTGGCGATCCTCGCGGTCGTCGTCTCCGGCGCCAGCGCCGGCAAGGTGCCCAGCACCCAGGTCGTGCTCGGTCAGACCTCGACCGTGCCGGACCCGTCCTGCCCAGGCCTGCCCTGCCAGGCGATCGGCAGCGTCACCGGCTTCCAGGTCAGCAACGGCCAGGCGCGCTCGCCCTTCCTGGTCACTCACAGCGGCACGATCAAGTCCTGGACCCTGACCCTGGCGCAGCCGACCAACAAGCAGCGCTCGTTCTTCAACGGCTTCTTCGGCACCCCGCCGGAGGCGCGCCTGGCGATCCTTCGCCGCATCCCCGGCACCAACCCGCCCCGCTACAACCTGCGCAGCCAGAGCGCGGTCAAGGTCCTCACCCCGTATCTCGGCCAGACGGTCAAATTCGGCACCTCGCTGAAGGTCGAAAAGGACGACATCATCGGCATCACCGTCCCCACCTGGGCCCCCGCCTTCGCCCAGGAACTCCCCAGCAACGAGGTCTGGCGAGCCAGCCGCGCCCCCGGCACCTGCACCAACTCCACCGACATCCGCCAAGGCGAACCCCTCGAGAAGCCCTCCACCCGCGCCACCTTCGGCTGCCGCTACTCCACCGCCCGCCTTCTCTACACGGCAACTCTCGTCGAGAACTAAGCCCAGCCCCAATGTCGAGCGTCGCTGACCGAGCCGACGCTTCGTTGGGGAGGGGTTGTGTGCCCCTCCCACAAGCGGCGTCCGATTTTCGCCGGCTTACTAGGCGAGAGACGGAGCGTTAACGGCGAAAATCCCAGCGCAGTGGGAGGGGCACACAACCCCTCCCACACCTACGCCGCCGAAGGCAGTACCCGCGGCGTCGCCTGATCTTTAGGCAGCGCCGCCGCGCTCGCGATCAGACTCTGGAACTCGTTCAGTGCCAGATGCCCGACCGCCTCGAGGATCTCCTCGTCGGTCCAGCCGAGCTCACGCGCCTCCTCGTGGAGGTGGAGCGGGGGAGGCCCATCGGCGTCGAGCGCCTCCTTGAGGAAGGCGAGCAGGCCCGCCTCCTTCTCGTCGGCGGAGGTGAAGCTGCGGGCGCGGGAGACCTCGTCGAGGCCGAGTCCCGCCCGTCGCGCCGACTTGGCGTGCTGGGCGATGCTGTAGTTGTCTTCACGGTGCTCGGCGACCGCCAGGGCGATCCGCTCACGGGTCGCCTGCGGCAGGACGCCGCCGCGCAGCTCGGAGCGCATCCGCGTGTAGGCACGGAGCACAGCGGGTGAGCCGGCGAGGACGCCGACGAACTTGGTGACCGCACCGCCGGCCGCCTGGATGGTCTTGATCAGAGGGGCGCTCTCGTCGGGCGCCGTCAACTCGTCGTGGATCTGGAATCGGGAGACATCGGTTTTGACCGTCACGGGCTTCTCATCTCTGGCTCTGCTGAAGGCGGTTTTCGCTTTACAGAGCCTTTACGTGGCCTTTACTTTACTTTCAGCCTCTTACTTACGAGGAGTAAGTTATACCGGGTTTTCGGTGGCGATGCAAGGCGCCCGGCGGGTGCTCGAACTCCTCGTTTCCTACCCGCTATACGGCGTCCTGCACCTCCTCGGTTCACTTCGCCTATCGTTGCCACCTTCTTGCGGACAAGCCAAGGAGGCCCCGGTATGGCAGAGCAACCCAGCAGCGCCGCTGACGTCATCGCGATCGTCAAGGACAACGACGTCCGCTTCGTCCGCCTCTGGTTCACCGACGTGCTGGGCCAGCTCAAGAGCTTCTCGATCAACGCCGCCGAGCTCGAGGACGCCTTCGACGGCGGCATGGGCTTCGACGGCTCCTCGATCACCGGCTTCAACCCGATCGAGGAGTCGGACATGATCGCCATGCCCGATCCTTCCACCTTCGCCCTGATCCCCTGGCGCCCCGAGGACGAGAACGCGGTCGCCCGCATGTTCTGCGACGTCCGCGTGCCCGGCGGCGGCCCCTACGAGGGGGACCCGCGCTGGATCCTGCAGCGGGCGATGAAAAGGGCCGAGGAGATGGGCTTCGAGGCCTACAACATCGGTCCCGAGCTCGAGTTCTATTACTTCCGCTCCGCCAAGCCCGAGGGCGGCGTGCCGGAGGTGCTCGACGAGGGCGGCTACTTCGACCTGACCACGCTCGACGCCGGCTCCGACGTCCGCCGCGACACCGTCCTGGCGCTGGAGAAGATGGGCATCCACGTCGAGTACACCCACCACGAGGTCGGCCCCTCCCAGCACGAGGTCGACATGCGCTACAAGAACGCGCTCGAGATGGCCGACGACTGCATGACCTACCGGATTGTCGTCAAGGAGTACGCGATGAAATATGGCTGGCACGCGAGCTTCATGCCGAAGCCGCTGTTCGGCGAGAACGGCTCCGGGATGCACGTCCACCAGTCGCTGGCCAAAGACGGCAAGAACGCCTTCTACGACGAGGACGACCCCTACTACCTCTCGCCGACCGCGAAGTCGTTCATCGCCGGCCAGCTCAAGCACGCGCGCGAGATCTCGCCCCTCTTCGCCCAGTACGTCAACTCCTACAAGCGCCTGGTCCCGGGCTACGAGGCGCCGGTCTACCTCGCCTGGTCGCGCCGCAACCGCTCGGCCCTGATCCGGGTGCCGCTCTACCACCCCGGCAAGGAGAACGCGACCCGGGCCGAGCTGCGCTGCCCCGACCCCGCCGCCAACCCCTACCTCTGCTTCGCCGGGATGCTGCAGGCGGGGCTGGAAGGGATCGAGAAGGGCTACGAGCTGCCGGAGCCGATGGAGCAGAACCTCTACCACCTCTCCCAGGAGGAGCTCTCCCACCAGGGCATCGAGCAGCTGCCGGCGACCCTGGGCGAGGCGATCGAGGTCGCGGCCGATTCGGAGCTGGTGCTGCGGACTCTGGGCGAGCACACCTTCCGCCGCTTCGTCGAGATCAAGCGCCAGGAATGGGACGACTACCGGGTCCAGGTCACCCCGTTCGAGATCGAAAACTTCCTGCCGATCCTCTAGCGAGAGGCCGGGGGGAGGGGAGAAGGCGTGGCGACCCTCCACGTCCTGCGGGTCTTCTGCGACGAGGCCGGCGAGCACGGCAACCCGCTCGGCGTGTTCCTCGAGGGTGGTGAGGTGCCGCCGGCCGAGCGCCAGGGCGTCGCCCACGAGCTCGGCTTCTCGGAGACGGTCTTCGTCGACGACCGGGCGCGCGGGGAGATCCGGATCTTCACCCCAGGGCTGGAGCTGCCCTTCGCCGGGCACCCGACCGTCGGCACCGCCTGGCTGCTGGCGAGCGAGGGTGAGGCGGTCGAGCTGCTGCGCCCACCGGCGGGCGAGGTCGCGGTGCGGCGCGGGGCGACAGGCGAACGGACCTTCGTCGCCGCCCGGCCCGAGTGGTCGCCGCCCTGGGAGCTGGTCGAGCTCGGCTCCGCGGCGGAGGTCGATGCGCTCGACGGACCGCCCGGCGGGCGCGAAGACGAAATCTATCTCTGGGCCTGGGCAGACGAGGAGACCGGCGTGGTGCGCTCGCGCTGCTTCTCGCTCGCCGACGGGGTGGGCGAGGACGAGGCCACCGGGTCGGCGGCGCTGATGCTCACTGCCGCCCTGCGCAAGCCGCTGACGATCCGCCAGGGACGGGGCTCGGTCCTCTACGCCCATCCGTTGAGCGACGGCCGGGCCGAGGTCGGCGGCCGGGTCGTCCTCGACGAGGTGCGTGAGCTGGAGATCTAGGCGGCGGGCGTGTCGCCCGAGTGCTCGCGCGGTCGCGAGAGCGCCGACGGCCACCAGAAGCGGTCGCCGAGGCTGAGGGCGATCGCCGGGACGAGGACGCTGCGGACGAGGAAGGTGTCGAGGAGGACGCCGAAGGCGACCACGAAGCCGAGCTCGGTGAGGAAGGTGAGGGGGAGGACGGCGAGCACCGAGAAGGTGCCGGCGAGGACGATCCCGGCGCTGGTGATGACGCCGCCGGTGACGGCGAGGGCACGCAGGATGCCCTGTTCGGAGCCGTGTTTCTCGGTCTCCTCGCGGGCACGGGCGATCAGGAAGATGTTGTAGTCGACGCCCAGCGCGACCAGGAAGACGAAGGCGAAGAGCGGCAGCGATGGGTCCGAGCCGGGGAAGTCGAAGATCACGTCGAAGACGAAGTAGCCGACGCCAAGCGCGGCCAGGAAGCTGAGGATGACGGTGCCGATCAGGACCAGCGGCGCCATCACCGCCCGCAGCAGGACCATCAGGATCAGGAAGACGACGAGGAGGATGATCGGCGGGATCACCTTGGAGTCCCAGCTGGCGGCGTCGCGGACGTCGAATTCGACCGCGGTCGGGCCGCCGACGACAGCGTCCGGGGCGGCGGAGTGCGCGGCCTCGCGGATCGGTTCGATCAGGTCGAAGGCCTCGGTCGAGTAGGGGTTGGGCTCGAGCACCGCCTGGATCAGCAGCCCCGGCTCACCCGCGGCGACCGGCTGCGAGACGCCTTCGACGCCGTCGACCTGGGCGACCGCCTTGCGCACCGCGCTCACTTCGTCTCGCTGCGGGACGACGATGTCGGTCAGGGCGGTGGTCCCCGAGGGGAAGCTCTTGTCGAGCAGGTGCTGACCTTCGGTCGAGTCGACTTCGGTGCGGTAGCTGTCTTCGCTGGTCAGGTCGGTGGAGAAGGTGGCGAAGCCGAGGCAGAAGATCAGCAGCACCCCGACCGAGCCGAACATCACCCGGCGGGGGGAGATCGCGACGCGTTTGCCGAGGCGGGCCCAGAAGCCGTGGGTGACGTCGGAGGTGGCCTCGAGCCGGTGGCGGCGCATCTCGTAGGGCGTGAAGACGGCGCGGTCGAGCGGGCCGACGATCAGCGAGGGGATACGGCGGCCGCTGACGATGCGCAGCAGCCAGTTGAGCAGGACCAGCGGCAGCAGCACCAGGACCAGGAGCGAAGCGAGGACGACACGCGCCAGCGCCCCGGCGCCGGAGCCGTCGACGATCTTGCGGCGGGCGCGGTCGGAGGCGAGCTGCGCGGCGGGCGCCGTCTCCGGCGTGTGCGGGACGAAGGGCCAGAAGGCGCGGCGGCCGAAGATCGTCAGCAGCGCCGGCAGCAGGGTCAGCATCGAGAGCGCCGCGCAGGCCACGCCCATCGCCGCGATCGGCCCCAGGCCCGCGGTCCCGTTGACCTTGGCGATGGTCAGGCAGAGCAGGGCCGCGATCACGGTCGCCGCCGAGGCGAAGATCGCCGGCCCGGCCGATTCCAGCGCCGCCCGCATCGCCTCGTACTTGTCGGCGGTGCGGTGCAGCTCCTCGCGGTAGCGGGCGACCAGCAGCAGGGCGTAGTCGGTGCCCGCCCCGAGCACCAGCACCGACATGATCGAGCTCGACTGGCCGTTGACCGTGACCCCGAGCTCGGTCAGCCCGTAGCCGATCGAGCGCGAGAGCATCTCCGCGAACAGCACTGCGATGAGCGGGATCAGGAAGAACATCGGCGAGCGGTAGATCACGATCAGCAGGAAGATCACCAGGCTGACCGCGGCCAGCAGCAGGGTGCCGTTGATGCCTTCGAAGACTTCGATCGCGTCGGCCGAGAAGCCGGCGCCGCCGGTGATCTTGACCTCGAGACCGCCGCCCGGGTCGGAGATTTCTTCGCGCCAGAACTTGACCGGGTCGACGATCCGTTCGCCCTCGCCGTTGCCTTTGATGTAGGCGGAGACGATCGCCGCCTTGCCGTCTTTGGAGCAGATCGGGCCGACGAAGGGTTCGTAGCCGGACGGCTGGCCGGGGATCGTGCTGGTCGGGGTGCCGCAGCCCGGCTCACTGATGCCCAGCTTGTTGATCTTGGAATTCGAGTCAGGGCCTTGCTTGCCGCCCGCGGCGGCGGTGGCGCCATCCGGAACCACTCCGGGGAAGCGCTTCGAGGTCATCTTTTCGACGTCTTCGGCGATCGTCCGCTGGTCGGCGGCGGTGAGGCCGGCCTCGCGGCGGTAGACGATCACGGCGGGGGCGATTTCGCCGTTCTGCAGCGCCTCGGTCGCCTTCAGGGCCTTGGTCGATTCGGCGCTGCCGGGCAGGTAGGAGGTCGCCTCGTTGCTTTCGGCGTCTTCGAACTTGCCGGGCAGGTTGGCCGGGCCGGCGGCGATGAAGACGCCGATGAACCAGATCGCGAAGACGACCCACTTGGCCCGCCTGCCCGCAGGGAAGGTGAATATCGAGCCGCGCACGCGGCGGATATTGCCAAAGATGGCGGTCGATTCTTTAGCTGGCCTTTAGAGAAGGCCGTCCAGCGCCGCGGCGTCGGTCACCGGCGCTTGGCAGCTGAAGCGTTCGCAGACGTAGGCGGCGGCCCCGCCGTCGACGAGGGGGCGGTCGCGCAGGAGCGCCGGCTCGGCGCTGCCCTCGGGGCCGGCGGCGAGCACCAGGCGGGGGCGGAGGGTGGAGCGGACGGCGGCGGCCAGCTCTGAGACGTCGTCGCCGATCAGGGCCACCTCCCGGGTCGGGGCGAGGTGGAAGTCGAGGGCGCGGAGCAGGTGGGCGAAGGACTCGGGGTGCTTGGTCGCGGTGTCCGCGAAGAGGGCGAAGACGCTCTCGGCCTGGCGCTCGAACTCGCGCTCCCCGCTCAGGGCGCCGAGCCGCAGCAGGCCCAGTGCCGCGGCGGCGTTGCCGGAGGGGATCGGGTGGTCGCCGATCTCCTTGCGGCGGGCGATCAGCTCCTCGTGGTCGGCGGAGGTCGAGAAGAAGCCGCCGCGCTCGGGGTCGCCGAAGCGGGCGACGATCGCGTCGGCGAGGGCGCGGGCGCGCTCGAACCAGCGCGGCTCGAAGGTCGCTTCGTAGAGGGTGAGCAGCGCTTCCAGCAGAAAGGCATGGTCCTCGAGATAGGCGTTGAGGCGGGCGTCGCCGTCCTTGTAGGTGCGCAGCAGGCGGCCGCCCTCGTCGCTGAGCGTGCCGAGGACGAACTCGGCGCACTCGCGCGCCGCGTCGAGGTAGTCGGGGCGGTCGAGCACGGCGCCGGCCTCGGCCAGGGCGGAAATCGCCAGCGCGTTCCAGGAGGCGAGCCGCTTGTCGTCGAGTCCCGGCCAGACTCGCTTGGCGCGCGCCTCGTAAAGAGCCTGGCGCGCCTCGGCCAGCCGGGCGGGCGCCGGCGCCCCGACTCCGCCGGCCAGGTGCAGGATGCTCGCCCCCTCGAAGTTGCCGCGCTCGCTGATGCCGTAGAACTCGATCACGGCGTCGGCCTCATCGCCGAGCACCGCCCGGATCTGCTCCGGGGTCCAGACGTAGAAGCGGCCCTCCTCGCCCTCGGAGTCGGCGTCGAGGGCGGAGTAGAAGCCGCCCTCGGGGCCGCGCATCTCGCGCAGCATCCAGTCCAGCGTCTCCTCGCAGACGCGGCGGTAGCGCTCGTGGCCGAGCGCCTGCCAGCCGTGCAGGTAGGCGCTGGCGAGCAGGGCGTTGTCGTAGAGCATCTTCTCGAAGTGGGGGACGAGCCAGACGGCGTCGACCGAGTAGCGGGCGAAGCCGCCGCCGAGCTGGTCGTAGATGCCGCCGGCCGCCATCGCGTCGAGCGTGCGCTCGACGATCTCGCGCTCGCCGCGGGCCATCAGCAGCTCCAGGGCCGAGGCGGGCGGGAACTTGGGGGCGGTGCCGAAGCCGCCGCGCTCGCGGTCGGCGCTCATCCGCAGCCGCGACAGCGCCTCTTCCAGATGGGCCGCCTCCGCCGGCTCGGGGCTGGGCTCGATCAGGCCGACGGCGCCGAGCCGTGCCTTCGTCCCGGCGGCCCGCTCCCGGATCTCCTCGCGCCTGCCCTCGAAGGCGTCGACGACGGCTTCCATCACCATCCGGAAGCTCGGCATGCCGCGGCTCTCGTCGGGTGGGAAGTAGGTGCCGCCGTAGAAGGGCACGCCCTCGGGGTCGAGGAAGACGGTCATCGGCCAGCCGCCGTGGCCGGTCATCGACTGCACCGCCTCCATGTAGATCGCGTCGACGTCGGGGCGCTCCTCGCGGTCGACCTTGACGCAGACGAAGTGCTCGTTCATGTAGGCGGCGGTCGCCCCGTCCTCGAAGGACTCGCGCTCCATCACGTGGCACCAGTGGCAGGCCGAGTAGCCGACCGAGAGCAGAATCGGCCGGTCCTCCTCGAGCGCCCGGCCCAGCGCCTCCGGACCCCACGGGTACCAGTCGACCGGATTCTCGCGGTGCTGGAGCAGGTACGGGCTGGTCTCCCCGGCGAGGCGGTTGGTCATACTTTTTTCAGCCTACCCCGATGGGCGCGGGCGGCAATTATTGGGTGGGTGGAATCGCCGAAATTCAAGTCCCCTGGCGGA